>Ga0209800_10000062_pt1 | contig 262205 bp, 236 predicted proteins | sample Higcelweek8metaG_FD_187174 | JGI IMG/M metagenome (GOLD analysis project Ga0209800, IMG submission 187174) | Freshwater pond sediment microbial communities from the University of Edinburgh, under environmental carbon perturbations - High... | ecosystem: Environmental > Aquatic > Freshwater >...
ACGTTGCGATCACGACGCTGCGATCGTTGCGTTGGCGCCTATTAATCCGATCCCGACACACTTGAGGAGAGCCTTCAGTGTGCAGTTGTAGAACTTTACAAATCTTCCTTGTAATGTTGTAATGTATGTATGGAAAAGCAAGGCGTATACCTCGGACCAAGATTGAGACGGCTCAGGCGCGATCTGGGGCTGACCCAGGCCCATATGGCGGCCGACCTTGAAATCTCGCCGTCCTACATCGCGCTCATGGAGCGCAATCAGCGGCCTGTTACGGCGGAAACGCTTCTGCGACTGGCCAAGGCCTACAAGGTGGATTTCTCGGATTTTACCGAGGAGAACGGTACAAACATCACCGCACGGCTGGAAAGCGTGATGCGTGATCCGATGTTTCAGGACATCGATGTGCTGCCGCTGGAAGTGGCGGATGTGGTGCATTCCTTTCCCGCCTTTGCCGAGGCGATGCTGCGGCTTCATACATCCTACAAGGAAGAGCAGCTTGCGCTGGCCGACCGTCAGCAGGGCGCCACGGGTGCCGGTGGCGAGGTGCATGGCGATCCCGTGGCCGCTGTGCGCAATTTTCTGGGCGCGCGCCGCAACTTCTTTCCCGTGCTGGACGCAGCCTCCGAAAAGCTGTCGGCGCGGGTGGCTGAAGCGGGTGGCTTGATCGGTCTTTTTCAACAGAAGCACCAGTTGCGGGTTCGCCGCCTGCCGCCGGAGGTCATGACCGGATCCCTGCGCCGGCTCGATTGGCATCGCAAGGAGCTTCTCATTGATGACACGATGGATGGTGCGAGCCAGAATTTCCAGCTTGCCCAGCAACTTGCCTATCTGGAATTCTATCAGGATATTCAGGCCGCCGTGCAGGAGGGCAATTTTGAAACCGAGAATGCCCGCCGGCTGGCCCAGCGTTCCTTGGCTGCCTATTGTGCCGCGGCGATCCTCATGCCTTATGCCGCTTTTGCAAAGGCCGCTGAAGCGCGTCACTACGATATCGAGGCGCTGGCACGGCAGTTCGGCGCCAGTTTCGAACAGACCGCCCACCGGCTGACAACGCTGCAAAAGCCCGGCCAGGAGCGCATTCCCTTCTTCTTCATCCGCGTCGATCAGGCCGGCAATGTCTCCAAGCGGCTGAACGGCGGCGGCTTTCCCTTTGCAAGGCATGGCGGCGGCTGTCCGCTCTGGACGGTGCATACGGTGTTCCAGACGCCGCGCCGCATCGTGACGCAATGGCTGGAACTGCCCGATGGTCAGCGCTTTTTCTCGATTGCCCGCACGGTGAGTTCCGGTGGCGGTGCCTTCGGCGTACCCAAGGTGGAACGGGCCGTGGCACTGGTTTGTGAGGCGAATTATGCGGAGCGCCTTGTCTACAGCAAGGTTCACCCGAAGCCGGTGGTGCCGACGCCCATCGGTATTACCTGCCGGCTCTGTCATCGCATGACCTGCACGGCGCGGTCGGAACCCCCGCTCGGGCGCCAGATCCTGCCGGACGACTATCGCCGGACAGACGTGCCTTTCGGCTTTTCGGATTCGTAAGGCGAGAGATTCAGGCGGCGTTGGGCAGATGGACCGCCCAGGTGGTAAGCGCTGCGCGGCCCGCATCCGTCAGCGCATAGATGCCTCGCTCCACCCGCTCGAACCAGCCATAGACATTGCCCTGCAGGATCTTGGCGGCATCGGGGGAGGCGGCTTTCAAGTCGCGCGGGCGCAAGGGGCCTGCCGCCAATGCCTGTGCGACGGCCAGCGCCTGCTGGCGATAGGCGGTGAGTTGAGGGCGCCGCGTTGTACCGCCAGCCACGGGATCACCCTGCCGCTTGCGAAACTCGGTGACGATCCGCGAACGACGCCTCAGATCGCGGCGGGGCTTCCACGGCTCTGGTTCGACAATCACCTCGACCAGATCGTTGGCCGTTATGGTCAGCAGGCCGAAGCCAAGGAAACGGCAGAGTTTTTTGACGCGGCTATCGTTTTCCCGACCCTTGCCCTTTTTGGAAGCGCCAACCGCCAGCCAGATTTCATCGCAGGCCGCTGTTCGCTCCACCGCCTGCAACACAAGCTCCAGCGTAAAACTGCGCTTCAGTTCCCCGATCACCACCAGTTCCGCTTCGCCCTGTGACAGACCCACCAGATCACAATGGCAGACTTCACCCTTGACCTCGAGGCCGAGGCTTTCAAGGTATCGTTTGACGGGAAGATAGAGGTCGCTTTCCAAAGGGGCATCCTGCCGATTCGTTTTCCAACAGCGTGCCGATGACCGGTTAAAAAATCCATCGCGCGCACGCGGCGTCCTAACGGGAGCTGCGCTGCGGCATGGCTATGTGACAGGAGTCACAGAAATGAAAGCGGCGAAACGTCGCAGCGCACATTGATGCAGATCAATGCACTGCCCAGATAGGCGCAGGCGATTTCTTCTGTGATTTGCACCACTTGCCGTGCATTTCAAACGTCCTGACGCGCATTTTTCACCTTGGTACAACCTATAGCGCCTTGGAATGCAACGATAAATTCCGTTGTATTTGATGGAGGTCAATTATATCCCGTCACGGAAATCAACATGAAGCGTGATCCCGATGCTTATCTCCTCCCGCATTCTGACCCGCCTCAGCATCCTGCCGCTCCTCGCCATGCTCGGCGGTTGCGACATCGTTCTGCTGAACCCTGCGGGCGACATTGCGTTGCAGCAACGCAATCTGATTTACACCGCCGTCGGCCTGATGCTCCTGATCGTCGTGCCGGTCCTCATCATGACGCTGGTGATCGCCTGGAAGTACCGCGAGGGCAACTCCAAGGCTGAATACGATCCGGACTTTCATCATTCCACGAAGATCGAAATCGTGGTGTGGGGCGCACCGATTGCCATCATTCTGGCGCTCGGTGCGGTAACGTGGATCGCAACCCACAAGCTCGATCCCAAGCAGCCGCTAACCCGCATCGACGCCTCCACGCCGCTTCCGGCGGATGTGAAGCCGCTCGAGATCGAAGTTGTTGCGCTCGACTGGAAGTGGTTGTTCCTCTATCCCCAGCAGGGCTTTGCGACGGTCAACGAAGTGGCGGCGCCAGTCAACGTGCCGATCCGCTTCAAGATCACCGGCACCACGGCGATGAACTCGTTCTTCGTGCCCGCGCTGGCTGGTCAGATCTACGCCATGCCGGGCATGCAGTCTGAATTGAATGCGATCGTCAATCGCGAAGGCGTCTTCAAGGGCATGTCCGCGAATGTCTCGGGTGCCGGTTTCTCGCACATGAACTTCAAGTTCCATGGCCTGAGCCAGCAGGGCTTCGAGGAATGGGTTGCAAAGGCCAAGGCCGGCACCGACACGCTTGACCGGACGAAGTTCCTTGAACTTGCCAAGCCGACCGAGAAGGAGCCGGTGCGCACCTTCGCGTCCGCCGATCCGGCGCTCTTCGACGCGGTCGTCAACCGTTGCGTCGAGGAAGACAAGATCTGCATGCGCGACATCATGCACATCGACATGCTCGGCGGCGGCGGCAAGGCCGGTATCAACAAGGAACAGGCGTTGCGCATGGGGCTCTGCACTCCGAACGCGCCCTATGGTTCCGCGTTTTACTCGCCCATCCGCGAAGACGTTACCAAGAACGAGGAGAAGCAGGCGGGCTGACCGCCTTCTTCACCACCAGCAGTTTCCGACGCACAAAGAGACAGACAAATGTCCTCTATTCCCGAAACCACGACGTTCCTGTTCGGACGTCTTTCGCTCGACTCGCTGCCGTTGCACGAGCCGGTCGTCGTCGCCACGTTCTGCGGCGTCGCGCTCGGCGGCATCGTCCTTGTCGCAGCGCTCACCTATTTCCGCCTCTGGGGTTATCTCTGGAACGAATGGTTCACCTCGATCGACCACAAGAAGATCGGGATCATGTATGTCATTCTCGCCATCATCATGCTGTTCCGCGGCTTTGCCGACGCGGTGATGATGCGTATCCAGCAGGTCTGGGCCTCCACCGGGGCGGAGGGTTATCTCAACTCGCACCACTACGATCAGGTCTACACCGCCCATGGCGTGATCATGATCTTCTTCGTGGCGATGCCGCTGGTCACCGGCCTGATGAACTTCGTCGTGCCGTTGCAAATCGGCGCCCGCGACGTGGCTTTCCCCTTCCTGAACAACTTCTCGTTCTGGATGACGGCGGGCGGTGTGGTGCTGACGATGATCTCGCTCTTCGTGGGTGAATTCGCGCGCACCGGCTGGCTCGCCTATCCGCCGCTTTCGGGGATCGAATATTCGCCGGGAGTCGGGGTGGATTACTACATCTGGGGTCTTCAGATCGCCGGTGTCGGGACATTGCTATCGGGTGTCAATCTTCTGGTCACCATCGTCAAGATGCGCGCGCCGGGCATGACGCTGATGAAGATGCCGGTCTTCACCTGGACCGCACTCTGCACCAACATCCTGATTGTCGCCGTGTTCCCGGTTCTGACGGCCACGCTCGCGCTGCTCGCGCTCGACCGCTACGCCGGTACGAACTTCTTCACGAGCGATCTCGGCGGCAACCCGATGATGTATGTCAACCTCATCTGGATCTGGGGCCACCCGGAAGTTTACATCCTCATTCTGCCGGCCTTCGGTGTGTTCTCCGAAATCGTTGCCACGTTCTCGCGCAAGCGCCTGTTTGGTTACGTCACGATGGTCTGGGCCACGGCCGTGATCACGCTGCTGTCCTACGTCGTGTGGCTGCATCATTTCTTCACGATGGGTTCGGGCGCCAGCGTCAACACCTTCTTCGGCATCACCACGATGATCATCTCGGTGCCGACGGGCGTGAAGATCTTCAACTGGCTCTTCACCATGTACAAGGGGCGCATCAAGTTCGACGTGCCGATGCTCTGGACGATGGGCTTCCTCATCACCTTCACCATTGGCGGCATGACGGGCGTTCTGATGGCCGTTCCCCCGGCAGACTTCGTGCTGCACAACTCGCTGTTCCTGATCGCGCATTTCCATAACGTGATCATCGGCGGCGTCGTGTTCGGGATGCTGGCCGGTATCGTTTACTGGTATCCGAAGGCCTTCGGTTATCGTCTCGACCCGTTCTGGGGCAAGATGTCCTTCTGGTTCTGGTTCATCGGCTTCTACTTCGCCTTCATGCCGCTCTACGTGCTCGGCCTGATGGGCGTTACCCGCCGCCTGAGCCAGTTCGAAGCGGATACCTCGCTGACGGTTCTCTTCGGCGTTGCCGCCTTCGGCGTGGTGCTGATCGCCATCGGCATTGGCTGCTTCGTTCTCCAGCTCATCGTCAGCTACATCAAGCGCGATCAGTTGCGCGACGAGACCGGCGATCCGTGGAACGGGCGCACGCTGGAATGGTCGACGTCTTCGCCGCCGCCGGCCTACAACTTCGCCTTCACGCCGGTCGTGCACGATCTCGATGCCTGGTGGGATATGAAGACCCGTGGCTACAAGCGCCCGCTTGCAGGTTTCCGCCCGATCCACATGCCGAAGAACACCGGCGCCGGTATCATCCTGGCGGGTCTCTCCACGGCCTGCGGCTTCGGTCTGATCTGGCATATGTGGTGGCTGGCCATTGGTGGCCTTGCGGCAACCATCGTGGCGGCGATCGTCCACACCTTCAACTACAATCGTGACTACTACATCCCGGCCGAGACCGTCGCTTCCACCGAGGAAGCCCGCACGGAAGCGCTGGCAAAGCAGGCTTGATCGAGATGGCAAACCACGCACCCTCCTTCACCACGCCCGGCGGCGAGCCGGTCTTCATGATGACCGACAAGGATCATCACCCGGAAAACGGCACATCGCTGGGTTTCTGGATCTACCTGATGAGCGACTGCCTGATCTTTGCATCGCTCTTCGCCACCTATGCGGTGCTGGGCAAGAGCTATGCGGCCGGCCCGGCACCGAAGGATCTGTTCGATCTGGAGCTTGTCGCGGTCAACACGGCCATGCTGCTGTTCTCGTCGATCACCTACGGCTTCGCCATGCTCGAAGCCTACAAGAAGAATGTCGGCCGGACGATTGTCTGGCTCGGCATTACCGGCCTGTTCGGCGCAGCCTTCATCGGGATCGAACTCTATGAGTTCAGCCATCTGATCCATGAGGGCGCCGGCCCACAGCGTTCGGCCTTCCTGTCGGCCTTCTTTGCACTCGTCGGCACGCACGGGCTGCACGTTACCGTTGGCCTGATCTGGCTGGTGACGCTGATGGTGCAGGTGGGCAAGCACGGCGTTGGCCCGGCCAACATGCGCCGCCTGAGCTGCCTTTCGATGTTCTGGCATTTCCTCGACGTCATCTGGATCGGCGTCTTCTCCTTCGTCTATCTCATGGGGGTTATCGGATGAGCGCGACCGCTGAAAACCACGCTTCCCACGGCCACGATCATGACCACCACCACGACGATGGCGGTCACGATCACGGTTCCTTCAAGAGCTACCTGACCGGTTTCATCCTGTCAGTTATTCTGACGGCCATCCCCTTCTGGCTGGTCATGGGCGACGTGATCGCCGACAAGACGGTTCTGGTGCTTGCCATCATGGGTCTCGGCGTCGTGCAGATCTTTGTGCACATGATCTACTTCCTGCATATGAACGGGAAGTCGGAAGGTGGCTGGACGCTGATGGCGATGCTCTTCACCGTCGTGCTTGTGATGATCACGCTTATCGGTTCGCTGTGGGTGCTCTATCACCTCAACACGAACCTGATGCCGATGACGGTCGATCAGATCAAGAACCTCCCCTGATATGATGAGCGTGGCGATGACGACGGCAGCAACCGAAAGCGAAGTGCGCAAGGGCGGCAAGGCCTTTGCGTTCGCGCTTGGCCTTGCCGTTTTCGCCACGCTGCTCGGGCTGGCGCTTACCGTCTGGCAGTTTCAGCGACTGGCATGGAAGACGGACCTGATTGCCCGCATCGAAGCCCGCATCGAAGCCGCGCCGGTCCCCCTGCCGCCAGCCTCTGAATGGGCGACACTCCAGCCCGCAGACTATGAATACCGTAACGTCACCGTTTCCGGCACATGGGTGGCGCAGGCCGATAGCCGTGCACTGGCGCTGACTGACCGTGGCTCCGGCTTCTGGGTTATGACGCCGCTTCGGCTGGCAACCGGCGAGATCGTCTATGTCAATCGCGGTTTCGTGCAGCAGGAGATGAAAGACGGTTTCGATGTTCGTCCGGAAGCCGTGACGATCACCGGCCTGATGCGCGTTTCTGAACCGGGCGGGCTGACACTGAGGGCCAACGATCCTGCGAAGGGACGCTGGTACTCCCGCGACGTAACCGCGATGGCGAGCGCCGCCGGTCTTGCGACCCCTGCGCCGTTCTTCATAGACCGCGCCGCCGATACCGACCGCGATGCTCTGCCCGTGGGTGGAATGACGAGGGTCAGCTTTCCCAATAACCACTTGCTCTATGCAATCCAGTTCCTGGCGCTGGCACTGGTTTCGGCTGGCGGTGCGGTCCTGCTGGTCCGCCACCGTCGTCGCCAGAAAGCCGCCAGCGGCCATTGAACCGGACAGAACGGAACCAAGCGATGTCGGTCACAGGTCATCATGAAACGACTGCCGCAACGGCAAGCCTGCGCATGCTGGCACCGCGGTTGCGCGATTATTTCGCGCTGATGAAGCCGCGCGTCATGTCGCTGGTGGTCTTCACGGCCTTTGCCGGCCTTTTCTTGGCACCGGGCGGCATTGCGCCGGCCAGCGGCGTTCTCGCCATCCTCTGTATTGCGGTGGGGGCGGGCGCCTCTGGTGCGCTGAATATGTGGTATGACGCCGATATCGACCGGATCATGAGCCGTACCCGCGAGCGACCGGTTCCCGCCGGTCGCGTTTCGCCGGTGGAAGCGCTCGTGGTCGGGCTAACGCTGTCGATTGCCTCAGTTGTTACGCTTGGAATTGGCGTCAACTGGCTCTCGGCAGGGCTTCTGGCCTTCACCATCTTTTTCTACGCCGTGATCTACACGATGATCCTCAAGCGCCGCACGCCGCAGAATATCGTGATTGGCGGTGCCTCAGGGGCCCTGCCGCCGATGATCGGCTGGGCGGCAGTCACCGGCACGGTTTCCGTCGAAAGTGTGCTTCTCTTCCTCATCATCTTCCTTTGGACGCCGCCGCATTTCTGGTCGCTGGCGCTCTTCAAGTGTGGCGATTACGGCGATGCCGGTGTGCCCATGCTGCCGGTCGTGGCCGGCGAACGCGCCACCAAGATCCAGATCCTTGCCTATGCCGTGCCGACGGCACTGATCGGCGTCGCACCGGCGCTGATCGGCATGGCCGGTATCACTTACGGCCTGCTCGCGGCGGCACTCGGGGCAATTTTCGTCGTCTACTCGATCGGCGTGTTCCGTATGCCGGAGGGCGATATCAAGATGACGGCGGCGAAGAAGAACTTCGCCTACTCGATCTTCTATCTTTTCGCGATCTTCTCGGCGCTGATGGTCGACAAGTTGGCCGACCGCCTGCCGGGCCTCATTTCGTAAGAAAAACGCGGCGCCAGAGTTCCGGGCCGCGTTTGTCATTGGATCGCACCTCTGCGCTGGCGTCAGGGCTTTGCGAGTTCGGCGAAGTAAGCCTTCATCCGTTCGCCTGCCTTGCCCGGCATTTTCACCGCCTGCGCGGCTTCCAGATTGGCAGGGTTGTCGCCCACCTGGATCAACGCTACCATGCCCATGGCAAAATGCGGCGGACACCGAATGCCGTAAATGCCGGGCTGTGTCAGCGTCAGCGTATATTCCTCGTTGGTCTTGCCCTTGAAGGGTTCAACGCCTTCGGGCAGCATACCCTTGACGCCCTCGACATTGTGGCTCTTGTCCGAGGGGATGAAGTGTACGGTATCACCCGGCGCAGCCTTGATGACTGCCGGTTCGAAAACCATCGGACCGGCTTCGCCCTGATTGCGCATGTGCACCTGATGTTCGGCGGCAAAGGCCGCGCTGCTGGCGAGTGTCAGAACAACCGCAATCCCAAGTCCTTTCAGCATTCCGTCCAAGCCTCCTCTTCCGTGGTCGGTTGAGCACGGACTTTGTGCCGGAGGCCCGGATCGTTCAATGCGACCTTGGTGCCGTTTTCAGTTGGCCTGCAACACGAAGGCCTCCAGCGCGTCGGGATCGATAGGTTTGAACATGATCTCGAAGCCTGCAGCCTTTGCCGCAGCGCGGGTCTGCGCGGTGCGGTTGGCCGTGATGATGCGGGCAGGGCGCTCGCCATAAAGATCCTGTAACGCAAGAAGCGTTTCCACGCCGGACATGCCGTCGCCAAGCTGCTGATCGACCAGATAGAGATCCGGCACGATGCCAATTTCGTCGAGCAGCCCGAGCGCTTCCTCGCCACTGGCGGCTTCCAGAACATTGACGCCGCGCCGCTCCAACAACAGCGCGATAGCGCGCCGCAGATCGGCGTCGTTTTCGATGAGAAGCGCGATCCGGTCGCTGTTCTCGCCGGGTTCCTCCGGAATCATGGGCGTGTAGTCGCGATAGGCGGGGGCAGCGTGCCCGTTCGCCAGCGGCAGCGTCACCGCGAAGCATGTGCCTCGCCCGGTTGTCGATTGCAGATCGAGGCGATGGTCGAGCAACGCACAGGCACGGTCGACAATGGCAAGCCCGAGGCCGAGGCCTTCGGATGCCGAGGACGAGCCGCCAATGCGGTGAAACTCGCGAAAAATGGCCTGCTGTTCCTCGGGCGCAATTCCCGGGCCGGTGTCCCGCACCTCAATGCGGACGGATTTGCCGGCGCGGCGTGGCCCGACGAGAACGCGGCCGTGGCTTGTGTAACGGATGGCGTTTCCGATGAGGTTCTGGAGAATACGGCGCAGATAGGTCGGGTCGCTCATCACAGTGAGGTAGCAAGGTAGAATATCGAGCCTGAGACCCTTGCGCGCGGCGAGCGGCGCAAATTCGTCGGTGAGTTGGGACAGGAGCACGTAAAGCGAGACAGGCACGATCTCTACAGCCGTACCGCCGGTTTCGAGCTTCGAGATATCCAGCAGGGCTCCCAGAATGCTTTCGACGCTGACCAGCGCGTTATGGGCCTTCTCCAGCGTGTCGCGGGTCTTGGCCACATCGCCATCGTCGCGGGCCGCCGCTACGAACAGCTTGGCAGCGGAAAGCGGTTGCAGCAGGTCGTGGCTTGCCGCCGCAACGAAACGAACGCGGGCCGAATTGGCGCGCTCGGCTTCCGCCAGCGCCGCCGCCAGATCCTCCGTGCGGGCGGCTACGCGCGCCTCCAGTGAGGCGTTCGCGCGCAGCATGGCATGGACGGCCAGCCGCTCCCGCGTCACATCCGTCAGCGAGATCACGAAGCCGCGTCCTGGCATTTCCTGCGCAAACACGTCGAGCACGACGCCGGAAACGTGGCGCAGTTCGAAGGAAAGCGGCTCGCGCTGCGTGCCCCGATGCGCCCACGACCAGAGCATCGAGGGCGTAACGCCTTCACCAAGCCCCATCTGGCTTGAAATGCGGGTGGCCAGCATGTCGAAGCTTGCCCCGGTCCGTAGTGCAGTCGCCGGCAGATCGAGAAGCTGGCCAAGGCGTTGGTTCCAGCCGATAAGCCGGAGTTGGGCGTCAAAGATGCCGATGCCCTGGTTGATGTGGTCGAGCGTGGCGCGGATCATGCGCGCCTGATCATCCAGAAGCTTTCCGCGTTCGCTGCGCTCCATGCGGATGATGTCCGTCACGTCGGTCTGGAGAACGACCGTGCCACCATCGGCGGTGCGTTGCTCGCTGACCTGTAACCAGCGATCGCCGACGAGGTTCACGTTGAAAACCTGCCGCTCGCGATGCCGTCGCATGCGCTCCGCCGCCCAGTCCTCCGGCTTTCTGCCCGACGGCAAATCAAGCATGGGTGAACGGCTCACAGCTTCCACATAGGCCGAAAACGAAATGCCGGGGTGCAATTGCCGGCGCACGTCGGCCAGATGGCGGCAGAAACGGGAATTGTACAGCACCATGGCTTCGCCGGCATCGAACAGGGCAAAGCCTTCCTCGATGGCCTCGATCGCCTGCGCAAGGTCACGGCGCGCCCGTTCGGCGGCGCTGTTGGCCTCGTTCAGCATCGTCATCGCGGCTTCCAGATCGCGGGTGCGCTGTCTCACGCCGTCTTCCAGCAGAGCCGCGCGGCGGAACTGTTCGAAGGCAACGCCCTGCCGGCTGGAATTCTGATCGGCATGGCGCATCAGCGCATCGGTGATGATGAGAAGCTTTTCGACATTGCGCTCCGCACCATCGGCGGGATCGATCAGGCTATCGGAAACCCGGTCTGTCATGCGTCGGTCTCGTCAATGGTGGTTCCCGGCGGATAGAAGGCAATACCGGTCATGGTCTGGTTCACATGCATGGGGCCGATCTGCTCGCCATAGGTGGAAAAGCCGATCACGCCGTTCTGTCGCAACAGCGCGGAGACCTGTGTGGTCATCTGCTTTTCCTGGCTTTCGATGCGTCTGAGAATACAATCGAAAGCCAGAACGGCTGCCGGTTCAGCCGGTTCGCGTAGCCGCGCCAGTTCACTCGCCAGATGGCTCGCGAGATCGCGCGGCTCGGTAATGGTCAGTATGACGCCTTCGTCTATCGCCGAAAAGAAAACCAGTTCCCCGGTCGGCAGCATCCGCTGGATGGCCCGGACATGGTGACGCGCACCGACGCGCACCGCCAGAGGGTGGGCGGCGAAGGTGAAGGTATCAAGCCGGGCCGGGTCCTTGCCAAGCAAGCGCGCATATTCCGTGCCGGCGGGTTCGGCGTTGAGGCGCCGCACGATGCGCTTGTCCGGTTCAGCCTCCGTCACCACCATGCAGTGCCCAGTGGGTGTCAAGTTGTCGATGTTGAACACCCGGACGGGGCAGGTGCTGCGAATGGCCGAAAGAACGGCGGCATTGCGCAGCAAGCGGGACCCATGCAGCACGAAAGTCTCCCGAAAGCGGGTTCCATCCCCCGCCGAGCCGCCGACAAGCGGGATGGAGCCGAGGCCGGTCGCAAGCGCCGAGGCCAGTTCATCTTCCTTCACCGAAAGACCGTCGACCAGAAGGATCGCCAGTTCCTCGGAAAAACCGTGATGTTCGAGCGCAAGGCGTTGGCGCATCTGGAGAAGAGCCTCGGCCAGATTGCGGGCATCAAGCCGCGTCAAGTCCTCCATCAGCAACGTGTCGGCTGCGAAATGCGTTTCGGGAAAGCCGAGCGCGACGATGCTGCCTTCATCGTAGCCGATACCGGAAATTTCACCTGCCGTTGTGCAGCCGACGACGCGGTGCGCCGGCAGAATATGTTCGGCGGTGCGGGCAATGCGGGGAAGATCGGCATCCGGCGACAGAAAAAGCATGACCAGCGCAAACGGCCCCGGTCCAAGGCCCTCGGCCAGTCGCTCAAGCGCCTTTTCGTCACTCGCCTGTGCGAAGGCGCGCGCCACGAACTGCTTTATTTCGCCCAAGACCGCCCCTCCATTCGCTCTTTTTACCCTGGAGCCTTCAACCGCCCTCCGGAACCATCGTGGCGAAACTCGCCTCCTGTGCCAGAAGAACAGCCTGCATGCGCGTCTGTACCCGCAGCTTGCGCATGATGGCGGTCACATGCGCCTTGACGGTGGTTTCGGCAATGGAAAGCTCGTAGGCGATCTGCTTGTTCATGAGCCCGGCGCAAACGAGCTGCAGGATGCGGGCCTGTTGGCGGGTCAGCAGCGTGAGGCGCTTCACTGCTTCCTCGGAGGCGCTGGCTGCCGCCGGCTCAAGCGCCATGCGGCTGGCATGGATTTCGCCGCGGGCAATGACGGCGAAGGCTTCGCGGATATCGTCACGGCCGGCATGTTTCGGAACGAAGGCATTGACGCCGGCCTTGAGGGCGGCGCGCACGACCTTCAACTCATCCAGAGACGAGACGACGACGATAGGCGTTTCCGGCACGAACTGGCGAAGACGGACGACACCGTCCAGTCCGTTGACGTCGGGCAGGTTGAGATCCAGCACGATGACATCGGGAAGCGGACCGGTCGCGAGGCGAACGATCGCGCCCTCAAGCGAACCGACGGCATCGACATGCCTGATCCCAACCATCCCCGAAAGCGTCATGGCAAGCGCTTCGCAGAACAAGGGGTGGTCATCGACGATCAAGGCGGATTTCAGTTCGAGCAGAGGCCTTGGCGGCGGTGGCGGCGATGCGCTCAGGCCCCTGAATGGCTGACGGTAGTTGATCATGCATAGCCTCCCTGACGATGCGGGTTCCTCCCCCCGAGGCTCCCGATGCACAGTCGAAAGCCGGGCGCAGGGCGCCCGGCTCAGTTATCTTACTTCGATGCCAGTTCTTTTGGCAGTCTGAAAGTCCAGACCATGCCGCCCTGGTTCAGATAATTGACCTTCTTGGCCACTTCACCGCCCCAAAGAGGAACTGCACCGCCCCATCCGGAAATGATGGACACATATTGTTCGCCATTCTGTTCCCAGGTCACCGGTTGCCCGACGATACCGGAGCCGGTCTGGAACGACCAGAGTTGTTCGCCGGTTTCGGCATTCAGGGCCTTGAACTCGCCTTCGGGGTTACCGAAGAAGACGAGGTTACCCGCTGTCGTCATCACGCCACCCCAAAGCGGAGCACCGTTCTTGTATTCCCACTTGATGTCACCGGTGTTCGGATCGATCGCCTTCAGGCTGCCGATATAATCCTCGAACAACGGCTTGATGGTGAAGCCAGCGCCAAGATAGGCCGCGCCCTTCTTATAGGAGATCGGCTCGTTCCAGATGTCCATGCCCCATTCGTTGGAGGGCACGTAGAAGAAGCCGGTCTTCTTGCTGTAGGCCATCGGCATCCAGTTCTTGCCGCCAAGGAACGAAGGCACGGCGAAGACCTGCTGGCCCTTGCCGCCATCGGCAGCGGCAGACGGATCGCCCGGACGGTTGTCCTCGTTGTAGATCGGCCGGCCGTTGGCATCGATGCCCTTGGCCCAGGAGATGTTCTTCACGAAGGGATGGGCCGAGACGAACTTGCCGTCCTCGCGGTTCAGCACATAGAAGAAGCCGTTGCGGTCGGCGGTGGCAAAGCGCTTGTTGCCGGCCTTGTCGACAAAGGGAACGACTTCGTTCACACCGTCGAAGTCCCAGCCTTCGCGCGGCGTGGACTGGAAGTGCCACTTGATTTCGCCATTCTTGGGGTCAATGCCGAGGCGGCTTGCGGCGTAAAGGTTGTCGCCCTTGTTGCCTTCCACCGGCTTGCCGGCGTTGCGCAAATGGCTGTTCCACGGCGAGGGGTTACCGGCGCCGAAGACCAGCGTATCCGTGTCCTGATCGTAGGAGCCGCCGAGCCAGGTTGCACCACCACCCGTCTTCCACAGATCGCCCGGCCAGGTAGCGTTGAGCGTGCCGGTCATGGTGCTTGGCTTGCCCTCAAACGTGCCCATATGGCCTTCGATAACGGGACGTGTCCACACCAGTTCGCCGGTGTCGGCCTTGCGGGCCTGCACTTCACCGACCACGCCGAACTCACCGCCGGAATTGCCGGTGACGATCAGGCCATTCACGACGAGCGGTGCCGCTGTATAGCTGTAACCTTCCTTGTATTCGGCAATCTTCTTGTTCCACACGACCGCGCCGGTCTTGCGGTTCAGTGCCACGAGACGGGCATCCAGTGTGCCGAAATAAATATTGTCGCCGTAAATCGCCGCACCGCGGTTTACGACGTCGCAACAGGGCAGAATGCCTTCGGGAAGGCGGGCATCGTACTGCCAGAGTTCCTTGCCGGTGGCGATGTCGATCGCGTACATGCGGCTGTAGGAGCCGGTGATGTACATGGTGCCGTCATAAATGATCGGCTGGCTTTCCTGCCCACGCTGTTTCTCGCCGCCGAGGCTGAACGCCCAGGCCGGAACGAGGCTCTTCACGTTCTTGGTGTTCAGCGTCTCAAGCGGGGAAAACCGCTGAAGGCTGCGTCCCATGCCGTTGGTCAATACGTCGCCAACGGATTCCGCATCCTTGGCGAGCTGTTCTTCGGTCACTCCGGCATGCGCAACACCTGCGCACGCGATAGCCGCAACGGCGGCCAGCACCAAACGTTTCATAATTTTCCTCCCACTCCTGACGTCCGCGCCGAAGCGCAAGTTCCACCCCGCCATCAAAGACACAGTTTCGCGTTCAAAGAATTGGACCATGGTCGTAGGATTTACGCCTGTCCTTAGGTCGTATTCCGGTTCGTAAAAACTGCTCCTACGATGCGATGAACAGGGGAGGAGGAACCCATGAAACTGATCAGGACACTTGCGGGGGCTGCGCTGGCCGCGCTGGCCTTGACACTACCGGCGCTGGCCGATGGTGCAGCGAAACCCACCGTGCGGGCAGCGCTTCAGCTTTCGGGAACCGTCAACTGGGAGGCCGATACGATCCGCCATTACGGCTTCGACGAGAAGAACGGCTTTTCGCTGTCCGTCTCCGATGTGGCCGGCACGCCTGCTGCGCAGATCGCGCTGATGGCTGGCGAAGTGGACATGATCGTTTCCGACTGGCTGTGGGTTGCGCGCGAACGTGCCAAGGGCCGCGATCTCGTTTTCATTCCCTATTCCAAGTCGGTCGGCGGGCTGATGGTTTCGGACAAGAGCCCGGCGAAGGCGCTTGCGGATTTCAAGGGCCAGAAAATCGGCGTTGCCGGTGGCCCCATCGACAAGAGCTGGCTCATTCTGCGTGCCTATGCCCAGAAGGTCGAGCATTTCGATCTTGCGAAGGAAACCGAACAGGTTTTCGGAGCGCCGCCGCTGATCTACAAGGCCGCCCTTGGCGGTGAGGTGCAGGGCGCCATCAACTTCTGGAACTTCGGTGCCCGTATGGAAGCGGCAGGCATGAAGACGCTTTTGCCGATCGGCGATGCGGCGGCAGCCCTCGGTCTCGATCCGCAGACGCCGCTTCTCGGCTATGTGGTACGTGGCGAGGTCTTGAAGGCATCGCCCGATCTTGCCGGAAAGATCGCTACCGCCTCGCGCATGGCCAAGGAAAAGCTCGCCGCCGATCCCGCGGCGTGGGACCGTATCCGCCCGATGATGAACGCCGCGACCGACAAGGATTTCGAGGCGCTGAAGGCTGGCTTCATTGCCGGAACACCGACGCCTGGCCCGGTGGATGAAGCCGCTGCCAACCGCATGCTGGCGCTTATGGCCGAACTTGGCGGCGAGGAACTGGTCGGTGATCTCAAGTCCCTGCCGAGCGGCGTCTTCTATGTCCCGGGAAGCTGAAACGCTGCTGCGCATCGATCTGCAACGCGGGGGACCGGGTGATGTGCTAGGTCCCTTTTGCCTTTCGCTTGTGTCCGGCGAAACGGTCGCGCTGACCGGTCCCTCCGGCGTGGGCAAGACAACGCTCCTGAGGATCATTGCCGGGCTGGAAAAGAATTTCATAGGCACACGTTGCGTTCCCGAACGGCTGGCGGCGGTCTTTCAGGAACCGGTGCTGCTGCCCTGGCGGAGCGCCATCCAGAACATCACCATCATCGCGAATATCAGCGCCAGCGAAGCGGAGGATTGGCTTGGCAAGGTCGGTCTAGCGGGTCTTGGTCACCGGTTTCCCGGTGAGCTTTCGCTCGGTCAGCAGCGGCGGCTGGCGCTGGCGCGCGCCTTTGCCGCGCGGCCGGAGTTGCTGTTGATGGATGAACCTTTCGTCAGCCTCGATCCCGCGCTGGTGAACGAAATGATGGCCCTGTTCGAAACCCTGCGCCGTGAACGGCCCTGCGCAACGATTATCGTCACTCATGTTCAGGCCGAGGCCGAGCGGCTTGCACGCCGCATTCTCAGGCTCGATGGACGACCGGCGCGGTTGATTGAACCTGTCGGTCAAAAGGATGGCGCATATTTGTGATTGTCAGCATCCGGCGTGACCTCATCGAGATCGTAACCGGCACCCTGAAGACGTTGGGCCGTCGGTAGTCCCGCCCGCGCCGCTTCGTCCACATAGAACCGCCCGAGCGTGCGGTTTTCCACCACACCGCGGCCGCGCATCAGGTCCAGCCCGTAGTTGAACTGGCCGACAGGATCGCCGGCTTTGGCCGCACGGTGGTCCCATTCTGCTGCGGCGTCGGGGTTCTCGATCCCGCCAAGACCGTTGTCGTCCAGTTGCGACATCCAGGTCATCGCCCCCGTCCAGCCATCGGCGGCGCATCGTTCGAACAGCCGGCGCGCCAATTCGTGACGCCCGGCTTTGGTGATGTAATAACCGGTGGCGCAGATGGTCATCGAGGTGCGTCCCTCGGCAATATCCTTCATGACCCGGTTGATCGTCATTTCCTCCGGGTTCAGCGTGCCATTTTCGGTGTCGACGGTATCAGGCACGGACTCGGCATGCGCCAGCGTCGCAGCGAGGCAAAGCGCGAGGGTCATGGCACGCATGGAAGGTCTCCCAGGGTTGAAACAACACATGCAGGTCAGGCTTTGCGCGCGGTGAACCCGCGCGCCGGATCATATCCCCACACAGCCGCCGATGCGAACAGAACGAAGGCGCCGGCGGTGACGCCGAATGCCAGCAAGTTGCCCTTTGCATAGAGCGCGAAGCGGATCAGTTCCACCGCATGGGTGAACGGGTTGGCTTCACAAAGATCCCTCAGAAACGGTGAGGCTTCCGCCATCTTCCACAGGGGGTAAAGTGCCGACGACAGGAAGAACATCGGAAAGATCACGAAGTTCATGACGCCGGCAAAATTTTCTAGCTGGCGAATGAGTGACGACAGCAGCAGGCCGAGCGCGCCGAGCATCAACGCCGCAAGCGCCAACGCCGGAAGGGCTGCAATATACCCGATCCACGGAAAGCGGATGCCGTAAAGCCAGGCGATGGCGAGAAAGGCATAGGCCTGCAAAATGGATATGAAGCTGCCGGCCAGAAGGCGGCAAAACAGCAGCCACCAGCGGGGCAGGGGCGCCGTCAGCAGCAGGCGCATCGACCCCATTTCCCGGTCATAGACGAGGCTGAGCGAGGATTGCATTCCGTTGAACAGCAGGATCATGCCGGTGAGGCCGGGCACGATGTAGATTTCGTAGGTCACATAGGTCTGGTAGGGTGGTGTGATCGAAAGGCCAAGGGCAGCGCGAAAACCCGCTGCAAAGACGAAAAGCCAGACCAGAGGCCGCACGAGTGCTGCGACCAGCCGGCCTTTCTGGCCGAGAAAGCGCAAGGCTTCCCGCTGCAAAATGGCGACGAGCGCCACGAAGGGGCGGGCGCGGGGAAGGCGTTCCGTTTCGGGATGTGCGGTGCTGACGGTGTCGATGCTCATGCGGCCTCCTTGGTCATGCTCAGGAAGCGGGCCGACAGATTGTCCCCACCGATCTCTCCGGCCTCGCCATCGGCCAGAATTCTGCCCCGATGCAGAACGGCGAGCCGGTCATCCGCATGCACCTCATCCACCAGATGCGTGGCCCAGAGAACGGTCAACCCCTCCTTCGCCAGATCATGAACATGGCTGACGATCGCAGCACGCGAGGCGGCGTCGAGACCTACGGTCGGTTCATCAAGCAGCAGCACCTTGGGTCGATGGATGAGCGCGCGGGCGATTTCCATGCGTCGGCGGTGGCCGCCATTCAGCGCGCCGGCACGCTCTCCGGCGCGTTCGGCCATGCCGAGCCGCTCCAGCGCCGCCATGGTGCGATGTTCGGCCTCTTGGCCGGAAAGGCCGTGCAGGGCCGCGAAATAGAGAAGATTGCGCCGGACCGTCAGGTCGAGATCGAGTGTCGAGGACTGAAAGACGACGCCCATCTGTGCCAGTGCGGCACGGGGTTCGCGGGAAAGATCGTGGCCGGCCACCTCAATGCGGCCCGACTGGGGCACGAACAGGCGGGTAAGGAGGCCGAACAGCGTGGACTTGCCCGCGCCGTTCGGCCCCAGAAGGGCACAGAAACGACCGGGTTCGACCGCAAGTGTCACCTTATCCAGCGCGCGGCGTGCGCCCCAGTCATGTGTGATGCCTTCGATCTTCAACCCGGCCATGGTCTGCTCATTCAATGGTGATGGAGACTTGCTGGCTATCGCCCTTGCTGCCCGGCACCTTCAGAAAATAGCTGCCCGGCTTGATGGCGATGAAACTGATTTCGGCTTCGCCCGCTTCATCGAATTCAAGGGAATCAACGCCCAGCGGCCGGATTTCGATGCCTTCGATGACGATCTCGTTCACCCAGATCGCCCGGAAAAAGCCTGCCCCTTCGAGCCCCAGTTCCTGGCTGCCATCGGCCTTGATTTCCAGCGTGTAATATTTGCCCGACTTGAGCTTCAGCGCTTCCTTTGAAACCGGCTGACCGGCCGAAAGCGTCAGCTTCGGCAGCTTTTCGCGGTTGCCCTTCGAAAGCAGCCCGGCAAGGCCTGCCTTTGCTCCCGTCTTGGCGTCGTCATCGTCATTGTCAGCCATGGCCGACATCGGCAGAGCCAGAGCCATCAGGCCGATCAGAAGTGCTTTTTTCATGTTTCCTCCCTCCAAGAGTATTCATGGTCTCCAGAATCATCAGGGCCGCATGGCCGCGCCCCACGGGAAGCGACCGACCTTGATGGATTTCACCGGTTCGCGCGTGGCGACATCGATGACCGTGACGTCGCCCGAGACGCCATTGGTTGTGAATAGCTTCTTGTGGTCCGGCGAAAACGCCATGTGCCAGACGCGCCGCCCGACCAGCACGTAGCCTTCCACCTCAAACGTATCGGCGTTCACCGCCGCCACATGGTTGGCGGGGCCAAGCGCGATGAAGACCGTCTTGTTATCCGGCGTGAACTCGAACCCGACCGGCTGGATGAGGTCGGAGTTCACGCCCTTGATCTCGAAGCGGATCTTTTTCTTTTCCTTCTGGGTGGCTGTGTCGAAGACAGTGACAGTTCCGCCGATTTCCGCAGACACCCACAATTCCGTGCCGCCCTTGGCGAATTCCGCGTGACGCGGGCGGGAATCAACCAGCGTATTGGCAAAAATCTTCTTGGTGTCCGTGTCGATCCAATGCGCCATGTTGGTGGTTTCGGAGGTCGTGATGGCGACCTTGCCATCCGGCGATATCGCCATGCCCTCGGGCTCGATCCCCACATCGATCTGGGCGACGACCGCACGGGTATCGACATCCACCACCGTGGTTACGGCGTCGTTCTCGTTGGCGATCCAAAGATGCTTGTTATCGGGCGCCAGCACGAACTGCTCCGGGTCCTCGCCGGAGGGAAGGTCGTGCAGGATTTCGCCCGTCTTCGGGTCCATGACCTGCACGGTGTCGCTATCGGACGCGCAGATGTAGACGCGGCTGTAATCGGAATTGAAGGTAATGCCGCGTGGACGTTCGCCGGTTTCGATGGTTCGCACCACCTCCAGCTTGTCGGTATCGATCACCGAGATCGTATCGTCCTTCTCGTTCGTCACCCAGATTTCGCCGGCATGGGCGAAAGCGGGCAGCGAAAGGGTGGCCAGCAGCAGCACGGTCCGTCTCATGGTCATCCTCCGAAAGCCTTGCATCGGGACTCCGGCCGGTCGAGGCCGAGCGTGTCCATTTCATTGGTCTGGTGCAGATAGCCGTCGAGCGGTGTCAGCTCGACGAGGGCGCGGGCGTTGACGACAGGCATGGGCTGGCGCAACTGCCCGTTCCAGTTTCGATAGCTCAGGCTGCGCCCCTTGAAGCCATCAAGTGCGAAGGCCTCCGAAAAGATATAGGTCCGCAACACCCTGGGATCGGCCGAATTCGTCCGTGTTACCGCTTCACCGATGGTGCGCAGCGCCGTCCAGGCCGCATAATCGCGGGTGCCCATCTTGCGCTTGGTATCCTTCTCAAAACGCTGCTGGAGTTGCACCGCCGCCCATTGTTCCAAGACCGGCGCCCAGCCTTCGCCACGCAGTCCGTCAGAACCGGCGACGGGACGCGGCAGCCAGGTGTTGTCCTGAACATAGCGCGCGAAATCATCCGCCTCGTCGGCAATCAGAAGCACATCGTGATCGGGCAGATCCTGCGTGAAGAGCGGGATTTCCTGCCCCGCCGCCCGCCGCAAATCCGTGTTGAAGGTCCAGTTCTTCTCGGCCAGGATCGTCACGCCGAACTTGGCGGCGGAGGCCTTCAACGTTTCCGCGAAGGCCACATCCTGCGGCTTCGGGCCGATGATGAGCGCCGTCTTCGTCCAGCGCCGGGCTTTCAGGACCTGCATCAGCGCATCGGTCCGCATCGCGTCTTCCGGCATGGTGTGCAGCAGGTTGGCGCGGCAATCCGCATCCCGCAGCCGGCGTTCGCCGGTACTGACGTTGAACAGCAGCGCGTCCTGCGCCTCGGGCATGTCGGCAATGGACAGGAGTGCATCCGCCGGCGCATCGAGAAACAGGATGCGGGACTTCACCAGCGCCTTGCGCGCTGCCTCGGTCAGATCGCCGCCCGGTTCGACGGAAACAATATCCAGACCGTATTCATGTCCCAGAAACTTTCCGGTCGTCTTGGTGTCTTTCAATGCCACTTTCGCGCCCGCCACGCCACGATCTTCCGGGATGGGGTCGAGATTGGAGAGAACCGGCGGCGCTTCCACCTCCTGCCGCAAATAGGTCATGGGAATGGCGATTTCTGCCGCCGCAGGTCCTGCAACGAACATCGTGCAGACCGCAAGGCACGCAGAAAAGCGCCTTTTTGCAAAGGCTTGTGGCATCATATCTCCTCCCGGTTGTGAGGATAGGCTTTGCCGCGTCCGCCGGAAAATACGACCTTGGTGCCATACGCCGGCAGGACGTAGGTCGAATATCTTTGCATGCGTCAAGAAATCTAAATGGCAGCGGGATTGAAATGCGAGGGAGGAAACAGCATCATGTCCGCCAAGATGATCCGCGTTGGCTTGTCCATTTTTGCCGTTCTTGCGACGGCAACGGTGGTGGTAGCCCATGGCGATGTCGCCCCCCAGCCAGTCAACACTGATGCCCTGCCGGCGGTTGGCGAGGATTGGCTCACATCGAACCCCTACCGCGAAGACAAGGCCGGTCACGAGGTCTGGCTGAAGGCGGTGGAGATCGGTTCGTCGGGCTTCAACCAGAACTGCGCCCGCTGTCATGGTCTCGGTGCCGTCTCCGGTGGCCTTGCTCCTGATCTGCGCCTTCTCGAGGCGGCAGAGTACGGCGACGAGTGGTTTGTGGAACGGTTCCGCCATGGCTATACGCAGGATGGCACGACCAAGATGCCTGCGTTCGGCGACATTCTCGGGCAGAAGGCGGCCTGGGCGATCCGCACCTATATCGAAACGCGCCCGGAAGACGGTGCGCTCGACGCACACGCCAAGCGCCTGCACGAAATCCGCGATGCGCTTGGCAGCGGCAAGGTTGCGGATAGCAATGCACTGAAGAAGGAACTCGAAACCATTGCCGCGGATGTGAAGACCGCCTCCGGCGCCCCTGTGGCCGACAGCGTTGCCTATGAGGCGGCCCGCCTGCTGTCCGATCATCCGGACACCTGGAAAAAGGCGAGTGAAGTTTTGACCGTTGGCCTCTCGGCTACGCAGTAATCACATGGTCAGCCGCTTTCTTTCCCTGATTGCGATGGGCGCCCTGCTGTTTCCGGCGGGCGCCTATGCGCGTTGCGAGGGGCATGTTCCCCAACCCAAGCCACAGAACACCTTTGCGCAGGATGTCGGACGAAAGCTCGACCGCATCGTTGAAGACGGTTGGATCGAATTCGCGCTCTACGAAGACTTCCGGCCGTGGTCCTATGAGGAGAAAGGCAAGGCCAAGGGGGTCGATGTCGAGATCGCCAGGCTGATCGCCGCCGAGATCGGTGTCGAGCCGCGTTTCCGCTTGGTCGCGGCCGGTGAAAATCTCGAGGCCGATCTTCTGAACTACGTCTGGAAAGGCGCCGCCATCGGCGGCCATGTCAGCGACGTCATGCTGCACGTTCCCTATGACAGCGAACTCGTCTGTCGCATCGAGCAGGTGTCATTTACTGGCCAGTACACCGTTGAAAGCGTTGCCATCGCCTATAAGGGCGTGGAATATCCGGAAAAGGGACCGACACCACCCTATTTCCGGACTGACCCGGTGGCCGTCGAAAACGATTCCATTGCCGATTTCTACCTGACGTCGTTGATCGGTTCCGTGCCGAAAATCCACCGCTACAAGTCCGCGGCCGTTGCCATGGATGCGCTTGCATCCGGGGAAACACTTGCGGCGATGGGCCCTCGCGCGCAACTGGAGGATGGGCTTGCCCGCCACCCCGAGGCCGGCCTTAAGGTGCATGAGCCGCCGCTGGTCGGCTTTGCGCGTGGCAAATGGACGATCGGGGTCGGCGTCAATTTCCAGCACAAGGATCTCGGCTATACCGTGGATATGGCCATCGAAAAGGCATTGGCGGACGGGCGGATCGCGAAGATCTTTACCGATTACGGCCTGACCTTCATCCCGCCGCAGCGGTGAGGCCTGTCAGAATGTCTCGACCTCACTGTCGAGGCTGACCGCCGTCACACCGGTAACCTCCGGCATCCGCGCAAGCGTCGCGCGGATCGCCTCCCGCGGCATCAGGCAGAAGGCCGTCGAAAGGCCATCCGCGATGGCCGCGCTGTCTGCTACCACCGAAACCGTAGACCAGAGCGGCTGTTCATCATGGGCGCCCAGGATGTGGAAGGCCTGATCCCCCAGTCGCATGGCGGCTGGACTGGATGTGGCCACGGCTGCGTTTTCAAGCGGCAGAGTGCTGATGACGCCAAGTGTCGGATCTTCTACACCCAGCCGGAACGGGCCACCGATGGCGGCGAACTCACCCATATCGACAAGCACCTGGCCATAGCCGGCCTTGAACAACACGCTGCGAACGCGGTCGGCGGCATAGCCCTGCGCGAGGCCGTTGAAGGTCAACATCTGGTCGGGCGCGAGTGTGATCGTGTCGTGGCGGTTAACCCTGCCCCATCCAACAGACGCGCGCGCCGCCGCTGTATCCCGCCGTTCAGCCAGTGCTGTCCACAACGCCTGAACGGTGGGGTCGAAGGCACCGGCAGTTTCCCGGTGGAGGCGGTCCGACAGGGCTATGAGGTCCAGCAGGGCAGGCGGTGGACCGTCCAGTCGGCCCGCCGTGTTGAGCCGCGAAACCGCAGAATCCGCTCGGAACAGGCTGGCGGCGGCCTCCACCTCCTCGATGATCGCTGCAATGGTCCGGATCGTGTCAGCAGCCAGAGCGCGCGTGCCTTGCAGATCGACGCTGACCTTGCCGCCCAGCGCATCGGCCTGCCAGACCGTTCGTTCAGCGCGGGCCTGCCGCGCCATGGCGAGGGTGGCGGCTATCATGAGAAACCGTCTGCGTTTCATGCGGTCACTCCTTTTTCAGCGGCCCGCTGCTTTTTGGTGGCCAGAACCAGTGGTACGCACTGGCGCGTGTCGTCATGGATCGTCACACAATCGAGGCACTGGAAGCATTCGGAATAGGCGATTTCGCCGGTCGGGCGGATCGCGGCATAGCGACAGCGGACCTTGCAGAGTTGGCAGGGCGAGCCGCATTGCACCCGCCGGGGTATCCATTTGCGCAGACGCAGCATGCCGCCGATCGCCATCAACGCACCCAATGGGCATAGATAGCGGCAGAAGCCCTTGAATGTGACCATGCCGAGCCCAAGCCAGAACAGCGCATAGGCCACGTAATACCATTCCCGCCGGAAGATGGTGGTGATGGCGGTCTTGAACGGTTCGATCTCCGCCGCCGTCTCTGCCTTTTCGGGGACAAAGAAGGCAACGGCGAAAAGCCCGGCAAGCGCAAGGTAGGCGCCGAACTTGAGGCGCCGGTCCCAGCGCGGCGATGGGTTCCATTCCGGCAGATGCAGCAAACGTCCGAGTTTGTGGGCAAACTCCTGCAACGCACCGAAGGGACAGAGCCAGCCGCAAAACAGTCCACGTCCCCATAAGACGAAGCCGACGAGAGCAGCCGCCCAGATCGCGAGCGAAAAGGGATCGTAGAGCAGAACCGCAAGGCTGCCGCCGCCGGTGGCGCTGCGCAGAACGGCAAGGGCGGTCACGATGGAAAGCTGGCCCTGTCCCCACCAGCCGACGAAGACGATGACGAAGGAGAGGATGGCGGGGCGGGCCCAGCGGATCGTCTGTGGTTGCGAAAGCCGGTGCATGCCGGGGCCGAGCGCCAGCACCAGCAGAGGGAGGAAAATGGCAAGCGCGGCCAGATCCAGCCGACGGGCGTCCAGCGCATCGAGCCATGCCGGCCGTGCGGTGGACTGTGCCGGCTGTGTAAAGAACCCGGCGTCGGATGCGAGAGCGAGCGTGAAATGTGCCGATCCCGCTTCCGGCTGCAACATGCCGTGCAGACGTACCGCCTGAGCGGAGAGCGTCCATTCCCGGGTCGGGTCGAAGCCGAGGCGCCTGTCGATCCGGAGGATCATCGCCGTTCCCTCCGGCACATCCGGGCGGCGCTGGAAGAGAAGATCGGAGTCCCTCAATGCCACAGGCAGACCATCCTGTGTTGCCGAAAGCCGGTCGGGTGCGGTGTTGCGCACGAAGTTCTCCGACACCAGACCGTGACGCCCCGCTTCGATGACCAGCACCGGTTCATCGTTTGGTGAAACCTGCAAGAAGCGTTGCAGGTCGGCAAAGCTTTCCGCAGTCAGAACCGCGCGCGCCACCGATGGCGGGCCGATATCGACCGCCCAGAGATCGAGATAAAGGCCGTCCAGATCGGCTTTTGCGTCTGGATCGTCATGGGCCCAGAGCGTCCCGGCGAAGGCCTTGTCGAGTTCACCATTGGTGACCTGCAGATGCCGGGCCAGACCACGCTTGACCAAAGCCGGCCAATCGAGCGCGACTTCCACGGCAGGGTCTGGTTTCACCGGAGGACCGGCGGAAACGCCCTGCATCTTCTCCCGCGCAACGGCGAGCGTCGCCGCGAGAATGGACTCGTGCGCAATCCGGACGGAGGCCGTCGCCTTCGTGACGCCATCGAGATAAACGAGATCCGAGCCACCGCCGGCATTGCCATAGGGCGTGCCCACCACCATCGGCTCACGGATCGAATGGCCACGATATTGCTCGAGGAAGGCCCGGAATGGCGCTTCGCCGAGACCGGACACGAAGATCGGCTCGTTATGGGAAACGAGCCTGACGTCGATGAACCGCGCATCGCGGTCGATCGTCACCAGCATATTGATCGGCGCACCGGAAAAGCCGGGCAGGGGCGCCAGCGGCCCGGTCTCGAAGACATATCCGGCTTCGGCGCCGCCGGAATTCAGCAGGCTCCAGACACCCTTGTCATTGACAGGTTCGCCCAGCGCGTAGGGCGGTACGATCATGTCCTGCAACTTCGCACGGGACAGCGGCTCGGCCACTGCGCTTGATACAAGCGCAAGCACGGCCCAGACCAGAGCGATCCAGCGCGCCAATCTCCTTCCCATGATGTCTCCTCCCGCTTCGAAAATCTGCGCCAGCGTGGCATGTGCGCCAATACGACCAAGGTCGCGAAGCGCGGGAGCGAGAAGCGTCGTTATCATGCAGGTGGAGGAACTTATGATCGAACGCCACCGAAAGGACCGGCCATCCCCTGTCGTTTTCGTCCTGTCGCTCGCGGCGCTGGTCGTGTGCTGGGCGATTTTGGCTGCGTTCAAGGCGGATGCCATGGTGCTGCCCGGGCCGGTGGAAGTTTGGCGGGTGGCGGTTACCGAGACGCTATCCGGCCGTTTGCCGCACGAGCTTGCGGCAACGCTGTCGCGCGTGATCGCCGCCTTTGTGCTGGCCATGGCGGCGGGCAGCATTCTCGGTATCGTGCTTGGGCGCATGCGTGCGCTGGATCGCTGGTTCGATCCCTGGGTTACGGTGTTCCTGAACCTGCCAGCACTGGTGCTGATTGTGCTGTGTTATCTATGGATCGGGTTGAACGAGGTGGCGGCGATTACGGCGGTAACCCTGAACAAGACGGCCATGGTGATCGTCACCATCCGCCAAGGCGTACGCGCTTTCGATCCGGCGCTGGATGATCTCGCAACCGTTTCACGCCTTTCGCAGAAAGCCCGGCTCCGTCACATTGTGTTGCCGCAGCTTGCGCCATGGTTTGCGATCTCCGCGCGAAACGGCATTTCGGTCATCTGGAAGATTGTTCTGGTCGTGGAGTTTCTGGGTCGTTCGAACGGCGTCGGCTTCCGCATCCACCTTTATTTTCAGCAATTCCAGACCGCGCATGTTCTCGTCTATTCGCTGGCCTTCGTCGGCGTGATGCTGCTCGTTGAACATGCGATCATTCAGCCCTGGGAGCGGTATGGCAATCGCTGGCGGCGCGAGGCGGCTTGAAGGAATGATATTCCCGTATTGGGCGAATAAATATGCACAAACCTATCGGGAACGGTGCGTTTCTTGATAATTGACAAGTCCAAATTTTGTGCTCCGGATGTTAATTTGGGGTAACGATTTAAGCGAACATTAGTGTCTTGGAGATAAGAGTTTCGAAAAGCGGAGGGAGGAACTCCATTGTTCAAGTTCAGAAAACGGAATGCGCAGCCTGAAATCGCTGAAAGCCATGCTGCAAGCATGGCCGCAACGCCTCCATATACCGAGCCGGATACGGTCTGGCGTGACGAGCCGTCCGGGCCTACGCCGGAGGATGCCTGCCCCGAGGCAGACATCAAGGTTTTCCGCACAAACTCCCTGCTTGCCGATTTGCCGGACGGCTTTGCATTCGTGAACGGACAACCGGCGTCTCTGGTTCTCGCCTATCTCTCCCCCCATATCGATTTTGCTGCGACCTGCGACAAGCTGCGACGACTTTGCGGCGGCGCACCTTTCGTTGCGACGACCACCTCGGGTGAATTGTGCGACACCGGCCAGGGCGGCCAGGATCACGTATACTGTTCGGCCTCCGGCACGTGGGACAATGTGGTCGTGCAAGTTTTCGGTGCCGATATCTTCGAACAACTCTCCATTCAGGCCGTGCCGCTGGCCAATGAGGATATTCGCGCCGGGCGACCGTCCAAGACGCATGAAGCCCGCATTGCCGAAATCGTCAGCCATCTTCGCCGCATCCGTCTGCCTTTCCCGCTCCGGGCCGAGAACACGGTTGCGATTACGCTGGTCGATGGTCTGTCGGCCTCTGAAAACTACTTCATGGAAGCCGTCTATGAATCGCGGAGCTTTCCGTGCCTGTTCATTGGCGGTTCCGCCGGCGGCAAGCTCGATTTCAAGTTTACCGGGATTTTTGACGGAAACCGCGTGCTGCAGAACCACGCCCTCGTCATTTTCGCGAAGGTCCGCAACGACGTGCGCTTCGGCGTCCTCAAGAGCCAGAACTTCGTGGCGACCGGAAGCACGCTGGTCGTTGTCGAGGCTTGCCCCGAAACCCGCAAGGTGACGGCGGCGGTGGATGCGGAGACACTTGAGGTCGTTCCCGTCACGACGGCGCTGTGCAGGTTGCTGCGCTGTCACCCTGCCGAGCTTTCAGCACGCCTGACTGGCTACACATTCGCGGTTCGCATGGACAACGAACTTTTTGTGCGCTCCGTCAGCGGGATCGATCCCGAAAGTGGCACGATCAGCTTCTATTGTGACGTGAACCCCGGCGATGAACTTCATCTCGTCAAGGCGACGGATTTTGCACAACAGACGCGGCAGGATTTTGCGGCATTCATGCGCGGCAAACCGGAACCGATCGGTGCGGTCATCAATGACTGTATCCTGCGGCGCCTCGGCAATGATCGCGAGCTGAACGGTCTTGATGGAATGTGGCAGATGCCGGCGGCAGGATTCTCCACCTTCGGCGAACTTTTCGGCATCAACGTCAACCAGACGCTGACGGCGCTGGTCTTCTTCCGTGTGCCGGAAGGCGTTGCCTTCCACGATCACTATATCGATGATTTCCCGATCCACTACGCCCGGTTTGCGGGATATTTCTCCCAGTCGCGCCTGCGTCAGCAGCAGATCATCAACGGTCTGCGCAACAAGCTCATCAATCGCCTGATCGGCTTCCTCGGCCAATCCTCTCAGCTTGCGGCGCAGCTTGACCAGGTCGTTGGCCGAACCAACGAGGCCCGCGGCAGCGTGCACGGCATCCGGCAGGACATGGAAGCGCGGATCACTGCGATTTCCTCGACAGCGCAGGCTGGCCTGCTCGATGACGAGTTCCAGAAAGTCGCTGGAACGACCCGTCAGCTCAACGAGATCGTCGAGGTGATCGACAAGATCACCATGCAGACCAATCTGCTTTCGCTCAATGCCACCATCGAGGCGGCGCGGGCGGGCGAGGCGGGCCGATCCTTTGCCGTGGTGGCGAATGAGGTCCGGACGCTGGCCGGCACAACGAAATCCACGCTTGACCGAAGCCGCGAGGCGCTGGCCCAGATCGAGTCGGGACTCGGTTTCCTTGGTCAGAACATCCGCCAGTCGGAAAGCCGGCTTGTCGCTGCGAAGGATGGCTATGACGAGATTGCCCACCAGCTCGGCGATGTCTTCGCCGGCTTCGAGAAAATCAATGGCGCGATGGCCGATGTCGAGATGATGGTCAGTTCGCAACGCGGCATGATGCAGAAGATCGATCAGGACGTGGCGCAACTCAAGCGGATCGAAGCCTGAATTGTGTATTGGAGATGGCGCGTGAACCGCGCCGTCTCCGCCTCAAATCACGAAATACGCGGCCCGCGTGGTCAACGCCGCGCCGCTTGATTTCATCTGAAGACGTTCGTCTTCAGGCCTGACGTGCCTTGCGGTTGGCATAGCGTCGGTCGCGCTCCGCCTTGCGAGCGGCTTCGTCCTCGAGAACGCGAGCGATGCGGCTTTTGTCGGCAGCCTCGCGGGCCTCTGTTTCAGCCTGGGCTGCGGCTGCAATTGCAGCAATCCGCGCGGCTTCTTCGATGGCAGCACGGTTCTGCTCTTCGAGCTTGACCTGTTCACGTTCGCTGCGGCGCGTTTCACGAGCCTCGGCAATCGCGATCCGTTCAGCCTGACGGGCTTCGCGGGTCGGTTCAGCCGCTTCCTTGGCGGCGCGATAGGCCTGCAGGAGCGCGGCCTTCGCCTCGGCAGATGTGCCGCGGCGGTCGGAAAGTTCTTTATTTCTGATGTTTCTCAAATCTCTGGTCCGGTTGAGGGTCGCTTTGACCGCGGTCGGTTTTGCATTCCGGGAATAAAAAAAGGTCAGGCAGATCGCCTGACCTCGCTTGGTCTCATGCTCTTAGCAGTGCCAGTACATCCGTGGTCAAGGAAGAGCAGATACCGTATCAGGCAGCCTGAAGCTTGCAGGCCGACATCTTGCCGGACTTCTGGTCGCGTTCAAGTTCGTAGCTCAGCTTCTGGCCTTCGACGATTTCGCGCATTCCAGAGCGCTCGACGGCAGAAATGTGAACGAACGCGTCAGCGCCGCCATTGTCAGGCTGAATGAAGCCGAAGCCCTTGGTGGCATTGAACCACTTAACTGTGCCAGTGTTCATGATGAACTCCTTTTATAGCAATAGAGAGAGGACCGCAGCGCAAACGCGCGGCGGATGACGAAAACGATGCTTTAAAGGGAGGGTTCGTTCAGGGCGCGTTGCCAATCGCGCAATAACCAAAGCTCAGCAAGAAAATATCGATAAACACTAAATATAGAATTCGACCGCCGTTGTCAAATTTTACTTTTCGCCAGCGGCGTTCTGGCGCGTTGCGTCCCGGCGCAAACGCGCTAGATTATTCCTGCAAGTCAACGAAAAGCTTGGGAGGAGTGATTCATGAAACGGTATTGGCCTGAAGAGTTCAACGGCCTTCTGGACGGGGCCGAAGTGGTGGAACTGGAAATTCCGGCCGCCATCCGCGACGAGGGCACCCATGGCAAGGCCACCCATCGCAAGGCGTTGAGGGTTCGTCTGTCGCAAGCCGATTTCGAACGGGTCTGGCCGCTGGCGGAAACCCGCTATCGTCTCGGCGGAAAGTTCGCCGGCAAGGCGATCACGCTTGTCACCAACAATCCACATTACCATCACTGGCATCCTGCAGATGGTGGCGTCGCAGAAGCGGCACCGGGTGCCGATATCAATCCCGCCTTGAAATACGTGATCGTGCATTTCCTGCTTGATGACGTTCAGGAAGAAACAGCCGTCGCCTGACGGTACTGCGGGTAGGAATGGATACAGCCGCCGAAGAGATATTCATCTTTTCGGCGGCTGTGTTGTTTATGCTCAGGCCGATGTCTTGCGACGCGAGAACACACGGTCGATCAACACGAAGAACACCGGCACAAAGAAGATCGCCAGCAGCGTGCCTGTTATGGTGCCGAAGAGCGTCGCGTAGCCGATGGCCTCGCGCGCACCGGCCCCCGCCCCCGAAGACAATACGAGCGGCACGACCCCGAGACCGAAGGCAAGCGATGTCATCAGGATGGGGCGGAAGCGCAGCCGTGCCGCCTCGCGCACCGCTTCTACCGCCGTTTCCCCAAGCATCGTCATGCGTTCGCGGGCGAATTCGACGATCATGATGCCGTTCTTGCCGGTGAGGCCAACGACGGTGAGCAAGCCCACCTGGAAGTAGACGCCGTTGGACTGGCCGCCGATCCACGCGCCGATCAGTGCGCCGAGAATGCCGACTGGCATGGCCATCAACACAGCCATTGGAATGGTCCAGCTTTCATAAAGCGCTGCAAGGCAGAGGAAGACGGCGGCCAGCGCCAGACCGTAAAGCGCCATGGCACCGGCACCCGCTTCCTTTTCTTCCAGCGACATGCCGGTCCACTGCAACTGGAAGCCAGGCGGCAGTTTGCGGGCCAATTCTTCCATCGCGACAATCGCCTCACCCGACGTATAGCCAGGCGCAGCCGAGCCATCGATGCCCATGGCCGGCAGGGCGTCGTAGCGCGTTACCTGCTGCGGACCATAAACCCATTCCTGCGTGGCGAAGGTGGAGAAATCGACGAAATCGCCATTGGCATTCTGCACACGCCACAGCGCCATGTCTTCTGGCGTCGAGCGGGCGGCAGGCTCGCCCTGCACGAAGACGCGCTTCACGCGGCCTTCATAGAGGAAGTCGTTGACATAGGCGCTGGACCAGATGGTGTTGAGGAAGGTGCCGACATCCGCCGCCGTAACGCCAACAGCGCCGGCCTTGGCCCAATCGATGTTCAGGCGGAACTGTGGGGCGTCCTCCACGCCGTTGGGGCGAACAGCCGTCAACAGGGGACTTTGTGCCGCCATGCCGAGCAGCATGTTGCGGGCTTGCAGCAGTTCCTCATGCGTCTTGCCGCCGGTTGCCTGAAGATAGGCGGAGAAGCCGTTGGAGTTGCCGAGTTCCATCACAGCCGGCGGCGCGAAGGGCACGACGATCGCTTCGCGGATGCCGCCCATGAGCGGCCCGAAGGCCCGACCGGCCACGGCCTGGGTTGAGCTTCCCGGTGCCTTGCGCTCACTCCAGTCCTTCAGCTTCACGAACATCATGCCCATGTTCTGGCCCTGACCGGAGAAGGAAAAGCCCCGGACGGAGAAGACGGATTCGACATTGGCGGCCTCGGCCGTCTGCCAGTAGCCTTCCACCTTGCGCAACACCTTTTCGGTTGCCTCGGCGGTTGCCCCGGAAGGAAGTTGAACGATTGTGAAGATCGCGCCCTGATCTTCGTCGGGCAGGAAGGAGGTTGGTGTGCGCTGGTACAGGAAGGCCATGCCGCCGACGATGAGCGCATAGACGATCAGCATGCGCAGCGGCCCTGCGGTGACGCGCCGCACCAGCCCTGAATAGCCTGAGGTCAGGCGGCCGAAATTGCGCTCGAACAGGTTCGAGAAGCCGGAACCGAGCTTCGACAACATGCCCTGACGTTTTTCGCCATGAGCATGCGGCTTCAGCATGGTGGCGCACAGCGCCGGCGTGAAGATCAACGCAACCATCACCGAAAGGCCCATGGCCGAAACAATGGTGACGGCGAACTGCTTGTACATCTCGCCGGTCGCGCCGCCGAAGAAAGCCATTGGAACGAACACCGCCGAGACCACCATGGCAATGCCGATCAGTGCGCCGGAAATCTCGTCCATCGACTTTTCGGTCGCTTCCTTCGGGCCGAGATGTTCGTCGTGCATGATGCGCTCGACATTTTCGACCACGACGATCGCGTCATCGACGAGAAGGCCGATGGCCAGCACCATGGCCAGCATGGTGAGCGTGTTGATGGAATAGCCGAGTGCGGCCATGATGCCGAAGGTGCCGAGAAGCACAACGGGAACCGCCATGGTCGGGATGAGCGTCGCCCGGAAGTTATGCAGGAACACCAGCATCACGACGAAGACGAGGATCATCGCCTCGACCAGCGTCTGCACCACGGCCTCGATGGAGATCAGCACGAAGGGCGTCGTATCGTAGGGCACGACATAGCTGACACCGGCCGGCAACTGGGTTGCAAGCTCCTCCATCTTGGCCTTGACGATCTTTGCCGTTTCCAGCGCGTTGGCGCCGGAGGCAAGCTGTACCGCCATGCCCGACGCGGGCTTCGTGTTGTAGTAGCTTGCGACTACATAATTCTCGGTGCCAAGCTCGGCACGGGCGACGTCCCGCAGCAGCACAAGCCCCCCATCCGTATCGGCCCGCAGAACGATCCGTTCGAAATCCTCCGGTGTTTTCAGCAGCGATTGCGCAGTGATGGTGGCATTCAGCATTTGGCCGGCAGGCGCGGGCATCGCACCAAACGAGCCGGCGGAAATCTGCGCATTCTGGGCGCGGATGGCTGCCACGACGGTTGCCGGCGACAGGTCGTAATATTTCAGCTTCTGGGGATCGAGCCAGATCCGCATGGCATATTCCGAACCGAACACTTCGACCTTGCCGACACCGGTCAGGCGCGAGATCGGCTCGACCATGTTGGAACTGAGGTAGTCGGCCAGATCGATATTGCTGCGCGAACCGTCATCGGAAACGAGGCCGATGACCATGAGGTAGCCGGTCGCGGATTTTTCAACGGTCACACCCTGACGCGTCACGGCTTCGGGCAGGCTGGCCTGCGCCTGTGCCAGCTTGTTCTGCACCTGCACCTGGGCGATATCGGGGTCCGTGCCCAGACGGAAGGTGAGCGTAATCGTCGCCCGCCCGGTGGATGTGGTGGTGGAGTTGATATAACGCAGCCCGTCGAGGCCGGTCATTTCCTTCTCGACGATCTGCACCACCGTGTCGGCCACGGTCTCCGCCGACGCGCCCGGATAGGTCGCGCCGATGACGATCGACGGACCGGCAATCGAGGGATATTGCGAGATCGGTAGCCGAAGGATCGACAGCACGCCGACGGCCATCACGATGATGGCCAGCACCCACGCGAAGATGGGGCGGTTGATGAAATAGCGAGCCATGGATCAGTTTCCTTCCTTCGCGCCGGTGGCCGACGCCGGTTCTGCCGGCGCAATCTGCACTTCAGCGCCCGGCTGGGCTTTCTGGAAGCCCGAGGTCACGACCTGATCGCCCGCATTCAGACCCGAGGTCACGATCCAGTTGTTGCCGGAGGCGCCCAGAATCGTCACCGGGCGGACGGCGACCTTGCCGCCATCCACGACCCAGACGCTGGCGCCGCCGCGCACATCCCGCATCACGACGCTCTGGGGCACGAGGATGGCGTTCTTTTCGGTGGCCTGAGGCATTTCAACCTCGACATACAGGCCCGGAAGCAGCGTGAATTCCGGGTTTGCAAAGCTGATGCGTAGCGTCACCATGCCGGTGGTCGGTTCGATCTGCGGTTCGGCAGCCTTGAGCTGGCCCTTGGGACCGAAGGACTTGCCGTCCGGCAGGATCATGGTCGCCTCAGCCGAGCGGATATAGTCCTGCATCTGGCCGCCGCCGTTCCAGCGCATCAGGTCGTTGGCCGATTGTGTCACGTCGACATAGACCGGGTTCAGAACCCGGATCGTCGTCAGCGCCGCCGCCTGCTGGGCACCGACCAGCGAACCGGTATTGGTCGTCGAGAGACCAATGACGCCTGAAACCGATGCGCGGATGGTGGTTCGGTCCAGATCGATCTCAGCAGTTGTGAGCTGCGCCCGCGCAGCCTGCAGGGCCGCTGCGGCAGCATCGCGCGTGGCGACAGCCTTGTCACGATTGGCCGCTGAAACGGCCTTGGTCGAGAAGAGTTCAACAGCGCGGTCGGCCTCGATGATGGCCAGATCGTAATTGGCCTGTGCCTGCGCCACGGACGCCTTGGCGGCAGCAACGGCCGCCGAGTAGCTCTCGTCCTCGATTTTATAGAGAGGCTGGCCGGCTTCGACCTTGCTGCCTTCCTCGAACAGACGCTGTTTGATGATGCCCGAAACCTGCGGGCGCACTTCAGCGACGGTGGACGCCTTGATGCGGCCGGGCAGGCGGCTGGTCAGTGTGTGCTCACCCATCTCAGCCTTCATTACGGTTACACTCGGGGTAGGCATTTGCTGTGCCGCAGTCGCGACGGAAGAAAGGCCCAACGCAAGGGCTACGAGGGGGGCACGCAGCGTGATATGTCGCGGATGATGTGTCATGGCTTGACCTGTTCATAGTCTGGATAGGGGCGGGAGAAGCGAGGCGCTTCATAAGGCACGAAGGGATATTTTAGAGCATTATCATATTTGTGCAGTCGATGTTGATCGATCACGCGCTTGTGGCCGGCGCGGCGCGGATAAAAGCCATCTGCCGCGCGAGAAGCTTTATGCCGACGTTTGAAAGCCCGAACGTCCTGCCGGTGCGCAGCCATTCGTTGAGGAGGCCACCCATGGTCGCAATCATCATGATGGCCGCTTCCTCGGGTGAGAGATCCGGTACAAGTTTGCCAAGTGCCTTTGCCTGGTCGGCAAGCGTTACGAGGGTCCTGAACAGATCGGCGTTCACCCCCCGCTGCCAGGCAGCGGCTTCGTCTTCGACGGCATGGGAGTTCATGATCACGAACATGCGTTGCTGGCGCTCGTCCTGTTCGAAACTCAATAGCATATCGATTGCTGCCCGCTCGAGAAGTCCCAGCGGGTCGTCATGGCCCTGAGCGGCGGCATTGCGAATGAGAACCTCCTCAGGCGTCAGGCTGCGCTCATGCAGTGCTCGCAACAGGTCGAGCTTGTCCTTGAAGTGCCAGTAAAGGGCACCCCGCGTGACCCCGGCTTCCCGCGAAATTTTCTCCAGTGTGGCTGCTGCCACGCCCTGGCTGCAGAACATTTTCTCGGCGGCATCAAGAATGGCGATGCGGGTTTGTTCGGCATCCTGCTTGCTTCGGCGCATTTCGGCTCTCCCGCTTTCGAGTGATTATAAACATTCGTGAATGTTTGTAAATGGGAGGGTGCACTATGATCAGTCACATATTCTTGGGTGCGTCGGAACGGGTGACGAAGATGAGGGAGATGCAGGGTGCTGCGGACGTGGGTACCGCGAGCGCTTCTGCCAGTATTGCCACACGGAAAACACGACTGCCCGAAATTTCGAGTTGCTTGCGACCGGTTGAATCGCGTACTCCTAAAAATAGGAATCATGTGAGTTTTTGTGCCTTTGACCTTCCCAATCTTCAATCTGGCGCTCTGGCTCAAACTACGGTCGATGTTGTGCGCGCAGATTGCGTTGATAGAGCATGACCGGATTCTTCTTGTTCGAACCGGCCTCGGGAATGGCTGGGAATTGCCCGGCGGGGTCGTCGCGCCGCCAGAAGCACCGGAAGCCACCATCATGCGTGAACTTGGCCGGCAGGCGGGCTATGAATTGCTGGACAGCCCGGAACTCGTCGGGGTTTTTTCCGATCCTTCGCGGGCGACCCTGCGTGTCTATTTTACAGTCTTCATTTCCCGCACGTTCAGGCCGGCCGCCTCCCGGCTGATATCATCGAATGCGGAGCTTCGATGGTTTGCGCGGGACGCGCTTCCGGGCGATGCCTCGCCGATTTGCGGCAAGGTTGTCGGTGCGCTGGTCGATTGAGGCTTTGCGCGCTGTGAAAACGACGGATCGTTAAAGTGCAACCTTTTGGCTTTAAACGACCGAAAGCCATTCCGTTCGATAAAAATGCCCAAAGCAAAAACATCTCGATGAGAGGGTGCAGGGCATGGATTCGAAGATCATTGTTTTTGGAGGCTCCGGTTTTGTCGGCACGCATTTGATCCGCAAGCTGGTGGCGGCTGGCGAGCGCGTCGTTTCTCTTGATCTCAAGCCGCAACGCGAAACGCTTGCAGGCGTCGACTACCGGATTGGCGACGTGCGCGACCTCTCCGGCTTCGTCGTCGATGGTCCCGTAAAGCGGATCTACAATTTTGCAGCCGTCCATACGACGCCGGGTCATCCATTCTGGGAATATTACGACACGAACATCAACGGTGCGATCGAGATTACACGCTGGGCAAGTGCTTGTGGCGTGAACGAAATCGTATTCACGAGTTCCATTTCCGTCTACGGCCCGTCTGAGGAAACCAAGACCGAGGAAACGTCACCGAAACCGGAGTCGGCCTATGGCTACTCCAAGCTGATGGCGGAGCGCATCCACCGCATCTGGTTCGATGCGCAACCGGCCCGCAAGTTGGTGGTCGCGCGCCCCGCCGTCGTGTTCGGCCATGGTGAGCGGGGCAATTTCACCCGGCTTGCCAAATTGCTGAACAAGGGTTTCTTCGTTTATCCCGGCCGCAAAGATACGATCAAGGCCTGTGTTTACGTCGAAGATCTGCTCGATTCCATGGATTTCGCACTGGCGCAACCGGACCTGGTGATTACCTATAACGCCGCTTATCCGGAACGGTACACGCTTGAGCAGATCATCGAAACTTTCCGCGCCGACCACTTTCCGGAGGCCCGGCTGTTCATGATTCCCCGCATTGTGGTGACCGGCGCGGCAGCTATCCTCGGCAAGATCGGTGCAGGCAATATCGGCTTTCATCCGGAACGGGTGACGAAACTGGTGCGCTCCACGGATGTCTATCCGGGGGTGTTGACCGCGCGGGGATACCGCTTCCCTTATAATCTCAAGGGTGGCCTCGCCCGTTGGTCGCCAGTAGCGGATCCTGCGGTGCGTCCGGCGGCAACGGCGACCACACACGTCTCTGCCTATGGTCGAGAGGCTCGCCCGGGCGTCTGATCTCGAAGCGCCTTGCGAAAACCGTGCAGCGGTTTTGCGGCTGCGGCGTGCTTTGGCGGGTTATACCCTCGTGTCTGAAACACAAACGCGGCCTTTCGGGCCGCGTTTGTGTTTGTGGCGCCTTCATTTCCCGGTCAGGTTGATTTGATGAAGCCCAAATTTAAGGCACAATGAAAACGGGATCAAGCTTTGTGCAAAACGCATGCGTCCTCGCTTGACAGGAGTGGAACGGCGACCTTTAATGTCTGCATCGATATATTGATATATCGCGATCACCTCAGACCACGCTCGCGTTCTAACGAAAAATCCACAAGGGGAACTTCATGCGACGTCTGCTTTCCACATCCTTTGCAATGGTCCTCATGGCCGGTGCGGCATTCGCTGCTCCTTCCGCCGGCGGCAAAGTCAATCTCATCGTGCAGCCGGAACCGCCGAGCCTGATGATCGGCATTACGACCAATGCCCCGGCGCTGGCGGTGGGCGGTAATATCTATGAGAGCCTGCTGCGCTACGATGAAAAGCTGCAGCCCATGCCTTCGCTGGCCAAATCCTGGGACATTTCGCCCGATGGCCTGACCTATACCTTCAAGCTGCAGGACAACGTGAAGTTCCATGACGGCAAGCCGATGACATCGGCGGACGTGCTCTTCACCGTCAACGACTTTCTGATGAAGACCCAGCCGCGCCATCGCAACACCATGGCGCGCGTGGAAAGCGTCTCCGCTCCCGATGACAAGACGATCATCTTCAAGTTGAAGCAGCCCTTCGAGCCCTTCATTCGTTCCTTCTCCTTCGGCTCGCAGCCGATTGTGCCGAAGCACGTTTACGAAGGTACGGACTACGTTACCAATCCCGCCAATGAAAAGCCGGTCGGCACAGGTCCGTTCAAGTTCGTCGAATGGAAGAAGGGCAGCTATATCAAGCTCGAAAAGAACAAGGATTACTACCTCGATGGCAAGCCCTACCTGGATGAACTGATCTATCAGATCATTCCGGATGGCGCCTCGCGCGCCGTCGCTTTCGAGACGGGCAAGGTCGACATTCTGCCAGGCGGTTCTGTCGAGAACTTCGACATTCCGCGCCTGACCGCCCTGCCGAACACATGCACCACGGAAAAGGGTTGGGAGTATTTCGCGCCGCTTTCCTGGCTGTGGTTGAACAATCGCACCGCGCCGATGGACAATCCGAAGTTCCGTCAGGCCATCATGTATGCCATGGACCGCGAATTCGCCAAGGATGTGCTGTGGAACGGCTATGGCAAGGTCGCGACCAGCCCGTTCTCCTCCAAGCTGCCCTTCTACAGCCAGCAGGAACCGCAATACGCCTTCGATCCCGATAAGGCCAAGGCGCTCCTGAAGGAAATCGGTTATGATGGCAAGCCGCTGAAGCTTCTGCCGCTTCCCTATGGCGAAACCTGGCAGCGCTGGGCCGAGGCCGTGAAGCAGAACCTTGGCGACGTCGGCATTCCAGTCGAGATCGAATCCACCGACGTGGCCGGCTGGAACCAGCGCACGGCGAACTGGGACTACGATATCGCATTCACCTTCCTTTATCAGAATGGCGACCCGGCCATCGGCGTGGAGCGTAACTACAAGACGACGCAGATTTCCAAGGGTTCGCCCTGGAACAATGTCGAGGGTTACGCCAACGCTGATGTCGACAAGATGTTCGATGACGCAGCTTTGGCCTATCCGGCCCCCGAGCGCCAGAAGATCTACGACAAGCTGCAGGCAAAGATCATGGAAGACGTTCCGGTGGCGTGGCTGCTCGAACTGGGCTTCCCGACGATCTACAACTGCAAATTCAAGGATATCGTGACCACGGCCAATGGTCTGGCCGAGTCCATGCGTGATGCCTACATCGAAAAGTAACGGCTTGGACGAACGGACCGGCGGGCTGACCGCCGGTCCTTCCTGCAACACGAACGGGATAGGTCCTCATGGCGCGTTTCATCGCGGGGCGATTGCTGAAGGCAATCGTCATCCTGATATGCATCACCATCCTCAACTTCTTCCTCATCCATGCCGCGCCGGGCGATCCGGCAGCCGTCATGGCCGGGGAGGCGGGAGAGACGGATGCCGTCTTCTTGCAGCAGCTTCGCGAGCGTTTTGGTCTCGATCAGCCGCTCTATATGCAGCTCTTCATCTACCTCAAGTCGGTCGTGCAACTCGATCTCGGCTATTCCTACCGTCAGCAGCTTCCCGTGCTTGATCTGATCGCGGATCGTCTGCCGGCGACGCTGCTCCTGTCGCTTTCGGCCTTCGTCATCTCGCTCGGTCTCGGCATTCTTGCCGGTGCGGTTGCCTCCGCACGGCAGGGCCGCTGGTCGGATACGTTGATTTCCATGGTGGCGCTCATCTTTTATGCCACGCCGCTGTTCTGGCTGGCGCTGATGGCGGTTCTGCTTTTTTCCGTCCAGCTTGGCTGGCTGCCGGGCTTCGGTTACGAAACAGTTGGGGCGGGCTACACCGGCATCGCGCGGGCGCTCGATATTCTTAGCCACCTCGTTCTGCCGGCGCTGACACTCGGCCTGTTCTTCATGGCAGTCTATGTGCGCATGACGCGGGCCTCGATGCTCGAAGTCAACACGATGGACTTCGTGAAGACTGCAAAGGCCAAAGGTCTGCGTCCCGGTGTCATCCAGCGTCGTCATGTGTTGCGCAACGCGCTTCTGCCGGTCGTCACGCTGGCGGGCCTTCAAGCCGGCCAGCTTGTTGGCGGTGCAGTTCTCATCGAAACCGTCTTCGCCTGGCCCGGCATCGGGCGGTTGATGTTCGAGGCGCTCTCCCAGCGTGACTACAATCTGCTGCTTGGTGTCTTCGTCATTTCCGCCGCCATGGTGCTTCTCTTCAACATGATCACCGATGTTCTCTACCGCGTCGTCGATCCGCGCATCCGGGTGACATCATGAAGGACTTCTGGAAACGCTTCGCGCGCAACAAAGGCGCGGTCATCGGCCTCGTCATTCTCATCGCCGTCATCGCGCTCTCGGCGGCGGCCCCCTTCCTGTTCCCGAAATCGCCCTGGGCGATGGTGCAGCGGCCCTTCATTCCGCCCTTCACCATGGACAAGTTCCTTCTGGGTACGGATCCGATGGGCCGTGATCTCGCCTCGGGTCTTGCCCATGGCGCCAGTATTTCGCTTCTGGTGGGATTGGTCTCGACCGTCGTTTCGCTGCTGATCGGGATTCCGATCGGCGCGCTGGCCGGTTACTTCGGCGGTTGGGTGGACGATGTTCTCATGCGCTTCACCGAGTTCTTCCAGTCGGTGCCGAGCTTCGCGCTGGCCGTGGTGCTGGTCGCCATCTTCCAGCCGTCAATCACCTCCATCGTCATTGCCATTGCCATCGTCTCCTGGCCGCCGGTCGCCCGGCTTCTGCGTGGCGAGGTCATGGCGCTGAAATCCCGCGAGTTTGTCGAGGCGGCGGTTCTTTCCGGTCAGACCCATGCGACGATCATCTGGCGGCAGATCCTGCCCAACACGCTGTCACCGATCATCGTGCTTGCTTCGATGATGGTTGCCGCCGCGATCCTGATCGAAAGCTCGCTCTCGTTCCTCGGGCTCGGTGACCGCAATGTCATGTCGTGGGGGTATATCATCGGCGCCGGCCGCACGGTTATCCGCCAGGCCTGGTGGGTCAGCTTCTTCCCCGGAGCGGCCATCCTTCTCACCGTTCTTGCGCTCAATCTCATCGGCGAAGGACTGAACGACGCACTCAATCCGCGCCTTTCGCGGCGTGGCAAGTGAGGAGGATCGCATGACCGAAGAAACCCATCGTCCCGTCATTCGTCCGGAGCCCGAAGAAGGGCGCTCCAACCCCGTTGTCCGCATCGAACGCCTTTCCATCGCCCTGCCGGACGGTGCCGACCGGCCTTTTGCTGTCGAGCGGGTGAACTTTACCCTGCGCCCCGGCGAACTGCTCTGCGTCGTCGGCGAAAGCGGCTCCGGAAAATCCATGTCGGCCAATGCGCTGATGGGGCTTCTGCCCGACACGGTGCGGGTTGCCGAGGGCCGGATCCTGCTGGAAGAGACCGATCTCCTGCGCGAACCGGCCGAAAAACTCTATGATGTGCGCGGCCGCCGCGTTGCGATGATCTTTCAGGAGCCCATGTCGGCGCTGAACCCGCTGATGAAGGTTTCGGCCCAGATCGAGGAAGTGTTCGAGGCGCATGGGCTTCTTACGCCTAGGGAGCGCAAGGAAAAGGCGCTTCAGCTTCTGACCGAGGTGGGTCTTCCCGATCCGCCGCGTGCTGCAGACAGCTATCCGTTCCAGCTTTCAGGTGGCCAGCGCCAGCGGGTGATGATCGCCATGGCGCTCGCGCTCGAACCGCAGGTGCTGATCGCCGACGAGCCGACCACTGCGCTCGACGTGACGACCCAGGCGCAGATCCTGAAACTCATCGCGAGGCTCCAGAAGGAGCGGAACATGGCGGTGATGTTCATCACGCATGACTTCGGCGTCGTCGCCGAGATCGCTGATTACGTGACTGTCATGCAGCTAGGTCGTATCGTTGAAAGCGGCCCGGCGGATGCGGTTCTGTATTCACCCGAACATCCCTATACGAAGAAGCTCATCGCGGCGATCCCGAAGCTTCGGGCCGGGGCGGAGGAAAAAAGTGCCAGCGTCGCGGTGCTGACCGTCGAGGACCTGACCAAGACCTATCACATGGGTGGCGGGCTGTTTAAGGCCTCGCGTGACGTGCATGCCGTAAAGGGCGTATCCTTCACGCTAGGGCGTGGTGAAACGCTCGGCATCGTCGGGGAAAGCGGTTCGGGAAAGTCATCCGTCGGGCGTTGCCTCGTGCGGTTGCAGGACCCGACATCAGGCCGCGTGCTGCTGGGCGGTAAGGATATGGCGCATCTGAAGGGTACTGAATTGCGCGCCGTGCGTCGCCGTATCCAGATGATCTTTCAGGACCCGTTCTCGTCGCTCAATCCGCGTGAGAAGGTCGGTCGCATCATTGCCGATGGTCCCATCGCTTACGGCGAGGACCCGAAGAAGGCGCTTTCGCGTGCTGCGGCGCTGATGGAAATGGTGGGGCTCGATCCGAAGGGCGTCAATCGTTTCCCACATGAGTTTTCCGGTGGTCAGCGCCAACGCATCGGTATTGCCCGGGCGCTGGCACTCGAACCGGAAATCATCGTTGCCGATGAGGCGGTTTCAGCGCTTGACGTGTCCATTCAGGCGCAGGTTCTCGATCTTCTCGGCACATTGAAAAGGGAACTGAACCTCTCGCTGATCTTCATTACCCACGATCTGCGTGTCGCCGCCCAGATCTGTGACCGGGTCATGGTGATGCAGAAGGGTGAAGTGGTCGAAATCGGCCCCGGTGCTGCCATTTTCGGCGCGCCCAAACACGCCTACACTCGAAGCCTGATCGATGCGATTCCCGGCCGGGAAAAAGAGGCCGCGATGGCCTGATCCCCGGCAAATCCGCCAATTCAAGATTTATGATCCAACAACGGAGCAACCCATGACAATCGTTCCCAACTCCATCGAAGCGCGCGACATTGCCTACCAGCTTCACCCCAACGTCAACCTGCGCAAGTATGAAAAGACGGGTGGTCTGGTTATTGAATCCGGCGACGGCATCTACGTGACCGACACCTCGGGCAAGCGCTACATCGAGGGCATGGCCGGCCTGTGGTCGGTGGCGCTCGGCTTTGGTGAGAAGCGTCTGGCCGAAGTCGCCAAGGCGCAGATGGAAAAGCTGCCCTACTACCACACCTTCTCCTACAAGACGCATGGCCCTTCCATCGATTTGGCCGAAATGCTGATCAAGATGGCACCGGTGCCGATGTCGAAGGTGCACTTCACCTCCTCGGGTTCGGAAGCCAATGACCTCGCTGCCAAGATGGTGTGGTACCGCTCCAACGCGCTCGGCCTCAAGGACAAGAAGAAGATCATCGGCCGCGTGAAGGGTTATCACGGCGTCACCATCGCATCGGCTTCGATCACCGGCCTGCCGCGTAACCATGAAAGCTTCGACCTGCCGCTGGATCGCATGATCCACACATCCTGCCCGTCCTACGTCCATTTCGGTCTGGAAGGCGAAAGCGAAGCCGAATTCACCGCCCGCATCCTTAAGGACCTGGAAGATCTGATCCTGAAGGAAGGCCCGGAAACCATTGCCGCTTTCTGGGGCGAGCCGGTCATGGGCGCCGGTGGCGTTCTCACCCCGCCAGCCGGCTACTGGGAAGGCGTTCAGGAAATCCTCAACAAGTACGATATCCTGCTCGTGGCCGATGAAGTGATCTGCGGCTTTGGCCGTACCGGCAAAATGTTTGCCTGCGAGACCTTCAACATCAAGCCGGACGTTCTGGTCGTTTCCAAGCAGATCTCCTCGTCCTACATGCCGCTTTCGGCCATCATCGTGAACGACCGCTTCTACCAGCCGATTGCCGATGAATCGAACCGCATCGGCGTGTTCGGTCATGGCTTCACCGCTTCCGGTCATCCGGTCGCCACGGCTGTCGGCCTCGAAAACCTGAAGATCATTCAGGAGCGCGATCTGGTCGGCAACGTTGCCCGTCTGGAAGAGAAGTTCCTCGGCGGCCTCGCCAAGCTGGCTGAACACCCGCTGGCGCATTCCTCACGCGGCGTCGGTCTCATCGGTGCGCTGGAAATGAAGCCGTGGGAAGGTGCTGCCGCTGGTGACGCCGCCGCTGCGCTTTCCGCCGCCTGTGAAGAAGAAGGCCTGATTTGCCGCAACGTGGCCGAAGCCCTGTGCTTCTGCCCGCCGCTGATCATCACCGCCGAGCAGGTCGATGACATGCTGGCCTGCGTGGCCCGCGCGCTGGACAAGCTTGCCGCCGCCCGCGCCTGATCGCAACGGAGCGGGTGAGGGGCTTGTGGCTCCTCACCCACCGTTTTCGAAATCCCGTGGCGGTTGCCGTCACAGCGACCGCGCCCGAACTTCGGCGGTGCCGGAGCGGGTTGTTGTGTTCGCTACATGCAGAAATAAGGGCGCTGCGACACCGCCGCTGCCCGGCCGATCATCCATAAAGGGGAATAACTATGAGCGGTTCCGAAAAGACCGATCTTGGCGAGATGAGCGCAGCGGAGCTTTCCGCGCTTTTTGCCTCCGGCAAGGCTTCTCCGGTCGAAGCGGCAAAAGCGTCGCTCGATCGGATCGAACGCTTCAATCCGGACGTCAATGCTTTTGCCTATGTCGTGCCGGATCTGGCGCTTGAGGCGGCCAAGGAATCCGAAGCCCGCTGGAAGAAGGGCGAACCGCTCTCGCCGATCGATGGCGCGCCGACGACGATCAAGGAACTGACGCCGGTCAAGGGCATTCCGTGGCGCCGCGGTTCTGCGCTCGGCGCAACGACCCCTTCGGACAAGGAATTCCTCATCATGCAGCGCCTGCGCGGCGCGGGTGTCACGGTTCTCGGCACAACGACCTCGCCGGAATTCGGCTGGAAGGGCGTGACCCACGGGCCGGCCTTCGGCAATACGCTGAACCCCTGGCGCACCGACCGCGCCTCCGGCGGCTCTTCCGGCGGTGCCGCCGTCGCCGCCGCACTCAACATGGGCGTGCTGCATGAGGGCTCGGACGGCGCAGGCTCGATCCGCATTCCCTCGTCGTTCTCCGGCTGCTTCGGTATCAAGCCCACTTACGGCTGGATTCCCTCGGACACGCCGACCACCCTGTTCGAGCTTGCCCATCGCGGTCCGCTGACGCGCACGGTGGAAGATGCCGCGCTCTTCCTCAACGCAACGACCGGCCCGACGCCGCTGGCCATGTACGGCACCTGCCCGACACCGGTTCCGGACTGGAATGCAGCGATCAAGGGCGCGTCCGTGAAGGGCATGAAGATCGGTTACAGCCGCAATCTTGGTTACGCCGAAGTTCAGCCGGATGTCGCCGCAGCGGTTCAGCGCGCCGCCGAGCGTCTGGCCGATATGGGCGCGATCATCGAGGAAGTCGATCCGGGATTCGCCAATCCGCAGGATGCGCTGATTGCGCTCTGGTATGCGGCGGAAGCCAAAACCGTGATGATGGCCAACCCGACACCGGAACAGTTCGCGCTGATGGATCCCGGTCTCGTCAAGATCTACGAGAAGGGCAAGACCTATTCGGCCACCGATTACGTGGCCGCTGAACAGGTGCGCGCAGATCTCAAGGTCTGCATGGCGCTGTTCCACGAAAAGTATGACGCGCTGATGCTGCCGACCATGCCGGTCACGGCCATTGAGGCTGGCGTCGATTTCCCCGGCGGTATCGAGGGCAAGGACTGGTCCGATTGGTCGCCCTTCACCTACCCGTTCAACATGACAGGTCAACCGGCGGTGTCCGTGCCCTGTGGCTTCGACAAGGGAGGTCTGCCGGTTGGTCTGCAATTCGTCGGCCCGCGCTACCGCGATGATATCGTGCTGAAGCTGGCTGCGGCCTATCAGGCGGCCTGGCCGGAGGAATTCCTGACCGCACCGCGCAAGCCTGCCTGAAAAGCGTGATTGCATGCCCTTCCCGGCTGGCCGGGGAGGGGCTTTCCTGATTGACAAAGGACATACCATGACAGCAGCGGCCACGACCGTTGGTGCGGAACTGAAAACGGAAGCCGTGATCGTCAGCGCGCAGGAGGCCGAGGCCATCGCCCGCGAGAAATTCGGCCTCGACGGCAAAGCCGAATGGCTTTGGGGCGAAAAGGATTCGAACTATCGCCTGACATTGGCGGATGGAACGGAGTATCTTCTCAAAATCCTGAATCCGGCGGAAAGCCAGGCTGTGACCGCCATGCACAGTCAGGCACTCATCCACGTCGAGACGCACGATCCGGAGATTCCCGTCCAGCGCATTATCCGCACCGTCGACGGCGAGGCCGATTTCCGCATGGTCGATCGCGGCGGGCAGGAGCGCAGCGTGCGCATGGTCACCTTCGTTCCCGGCAAATCGCAGAAAAGCGCGTCGCATTCGAAGGCCCAGCGCCGGGCGGTCGGCGTCTGGCTTGCCCGCATGCAGTTGGCGCTTGCCGATTTCACCCACGAGGCCGCGCATCATCGCATCACCTGGGACATGAAGCACGCCGCCGGTGTACGCGATCTTCTGCCCGCCTTTGGCGACAAGCCGATCCGTGCGCGTTTGCAAAAGGCGGTCGATGATTTCGACGCCCGCATCGTACCGGTCATGCCTCGCCTGCCGGCGCAGGTGATTCATAATGATTTCAACATGGAAAACATCCTGGTCGATCCCGATCACCCGGACAGGATCAGCGGCATCATCGATTTCGGCGACATGGTCTACGCCCCGATTGTGTTCGACGTGGCCGTCGGTGCCGCCTATCAGATCGGCGAGGCCGAAGACCCGGTGGCGGCCGCCGTTGACTTTCTTGAAGGCTACGCCACGCTGAAGACCTTGTCTGCTGAAGAGATTGGCCTGCTTTTCCCCGCCATCGTCATGCGCATGACCATGCGGCTCGCCATTCCCGAGTGGCGATGCAGCCTGTTTCCAGAGCAGCGGGATTTTCTGACCCGCAACAGTCCGACCGTTTTCAGGCAGTTCGACCGGCTCGATGCGTTCGGCGAAGCCGACGCCACCCGCCGTTTTACTGCCGTTTTTCAATAGGATCGAACCGATGACCAAGACCGCACCCGTGATGATCAACGGCTTCGATCCTGCGAAGCTCGCCAGCCTGCCGGAGAGTGAACGCCGGTTGATCGAGCGTCGCCAGACGTTGCTGGGGCCCTCCTACCGCCTGTTCTACGAAGAGCCGGTCCATCCGGTGCGGGGCGAGGGCGTGTGGCTCTACGATGCCGAGGGCAACGCTTATCTCGACGTCTACAACAACGTGCCGTCCGTCGGGCATTGCCATCCGCATGTGGCGCAGGCTGTCGCCAAGCAGGCGTTGGTGCTCAATACCCACACGCGCTATCTCGATGAGACCATCCTGAACTATGCCGAGCGGCTTCTCGCCACGTTTCCCGACGAGATCAGCCGGGTGATGTTCACCTGCACGGGTTCGGAAGCTGTCGATCTGGCGTTGCGCATCGCACGCCACTATACGGGTGGCACGGGTATCATCATCACCGAAAACGCCTATCATGGCGTTACCGCTGCGGCGGTCGAAATCTCGCCTTCGCTCGGTCCCAACGTGCCGCTTGGACAGCACGTCTTTACCGTGCCGGCGCCCGATCCGGCGACTGCCAACGGCCGCGATGTCGGTGAGGTTCTGGCGGAAGAGGTGGAGAAGGCCATCGCCTTCATGCTGCGCCACGGCATCAAGCCCGCCGCCTTCATCGCGGACAGCATTTTCTCGACGGACGGGATCTTCCCCGACCCTGCCGGCTTCTTGCAGAAGACCGTTGACGTGATGCACGCCCATGGTGCGCTCTATATCGCCGATGAGGTTCAGCCGGGCTTCGGTCGCACGGGAACGCATATGTGGGGTTTTCAGCGCCACGGCATCGTTCCCGATATCGCGGTCATGGGCAAGCCGATGGGCAACGGCATTCCGATTGCCGCCGCCGTGATGAAAGCAGATGTGCAGGAGAAGTTCGGGCGCGATATCCGTTACTTCAATACCTTCGGCGCAAACCATGTGTCGATTGCCGCAGCCTCTGCCGTGCTTGATGTCATCCGCGACGAAAAGCTCATGGAAAATGCTGCTGCAACAGGTCATCATATGCTGGAGGGAATGAAACGGCTCCAGCAGCAGTTCGCCCGTGTGGGCGAAGCCCGCGGGGCGGGCCTGTTTCTGGGTCTCGAATTCGTCAAGGACCGAAAAAGCCGCGAGCCGGACGGGGCTCTGGCGCTGGCCGTCGTTAACGGATTGAGGCGCAAGCGAGTGTTGATTTCGGCGGCAAGCCCCTACGGGCATGTGCTGAAAATTCGCCCGCCGTTGCCATTTAAGCGCGAGCACGCGGATATTTTCCTTGAAACGCTCGCGTCGGTATTGACTGAGCTTGCCTGAAAAGGCCCAGCGCGCTAGGGCCAATCGGGTTACGGGGAAAGAATATATGCAATTTGAGTTCAGGCCGATAGAAGCCGGGGATGGTCAACCGAAAGCCGCAAAAGCCTACAGCGAGCTTCGCGATGCGATTATAACCATGAAGTTGCAGCCGGGTTTGGCGCTACAGGAGCGCGAAATCTGCGCCCAGCTTGCCATTTCCCGGACGCCGATGCGTGAGGCGGTTTTGCGCCTCGCCCAGGAGGGGCTGGTCAACGTCATCCCCAGCGGCGGCACATTCGTCAACAAGATCTCCGTGCGCGATGTCATTGAGGGGCAGATCGTGCGCGATGCGCTTGAACTCAGGATGGTTCGGCTCGCTGCCCGCAATTTTGACCCGACGCACGAGCGCGCATTCGACCTTCTTATGTTTCGCCAGCAGGAGGCCGGTAAGCGTCGGGATGCGGACGAGGCTTTCACCATCGATAACGAGTTTCATCGTCAGATCTGCACAGTGGCCGGATTTCCCAATATCTGGCAGACCATTCACGCTGCCACCGGTCAGCTCGACCGGCTGCGGCGGCAGGCCTTTCCGAAGGAAGGGTTCTTCGATGAGGTGGTGGAAGAGCATGCCGCCATTCAGAAGGCACTCGCTATGCATGATGAGGCGCAAGCCGTTCGCCTGATGAAAGCCCATCTGGACGGCATTTCCCAAGTGCTGCGCTTCGTCCTGGCGTCTGATCCGGGCATTGTCTCCGATGAACAGGATCTGGCCCTTCTGGACATGATGGTTGCAGCCGGGGCTTGAAGCTGCGTCGCCCGAGATGTGAATACAAGCACCAATTGAATGCTGGCCTCCCAATCTTTGGGGTCCGTTAAGACTCTCCCTGTACGACCGAAAGAATGTCTTTTGGTGCGTCTGGGCGGCGGTTCATGTCCTATTTGGAATGCGTGAAAGCCAAGCTGAAATATCCGCTCATTCGTGCGGGTCTTGAAGTTACGGCCCTTCCGGCGGTGCGTGCACTGTTTCCGGCTGCGCGCGGGCGTGGGTTGATCTGGACGTTGCATCACGTGCGCCCCGATGCGGCCAATGCCTATGCACCGAACGCCTATCTTTCCGTTACACCGGAGTTCCTGGCCAGCGCCATTGAAGAAAGTCTGGCCGCCGGACTGACGCCGGTGCATCTGCACGACCTGCCGGCGCTGCTGGCCGATCCCGCCGAAACCCGACGCTTCGTGGCGTTCACGCTGGACGACGGTTATCGCAATAACCGTGAATTTGCCGCACCGATTTTTCGTCACTACGACATTCCCTACACCATTTTCATCACGCCTGGCTTTGTCGAGCGCAAGCGCTCCATGTGGTGGGAAACCGCCGAAGCGCTGGTTGCTAGCCGTGACAGTTTCCGGTTCGACTTCGGTGCGGGCGACGAATGGGTGCAATGCCGCAGCCATGCGGAGAAGGATCAAGCTTTCAACCGGATATCGATCTTCATCCGCACGGTTGTGGAGGATGAGGCCGTCGAGCGTCTGGATGCTTGCGCGCGTGCCTATGGTGTCGATCCTCTCGCCATTGTCGAAGAGCTGACGATGCCCCGGGACGAACTGGCCGCCTATGCGGACGAAGACACGCTGGTCCATTTCGGTGCACACACCATGACGCATTCCAACCTCTGCCGGTTGCCCGATGAGCGGTTGCGTTATGAGGTGGAGGCTTCGATTGAAACGGTTGCCGAATATGTCGGAAACCCGCCCCGATCCTTCTCCTATCCCTATGGCTGGGCGTCGGCTTTCTGCGAGCGGGCCGAGCGGATGGTCGCCGCCGCCGGCATTCCGGTTGGCGTTACCACCCGGCCCGGCGTATTGCAGCCTGCCCTTCTCAAGCGGCTCACAAGCCTGCCGCGCGTTTCGCTCAACGGCTATTATCAGCAGCGGCGCTATGTTCGTGCGCTGATATCAGGCGTGCCCTTCAGGCTGATGCGCTGAGGCACGTTCCCCGAAAGCGATGAAGGAAGGGTTTTCGAACCCTGACTTTCCATAGGTTAACGGAGCACCTTGCGCGTCGGTGACCTGACCACCTGCCGCACGCAGAACGGCATCGCCCGCTGCCGTGTCCCACTCCATGGTGCGCGAGAAGCGTGGATAGATATCGGCGCCGCCTTCGGCGATCAGGCCAAATTTGAGCGAAGAGCCAACGATGCGCCGCTCGAGGATCCCCTCGCGCTCCAGATAGGCGAGCGTTTCCGGTGAGTTGTGGGAACGGCTTACAAGCGCGACGGGGTCTGCAGGGCAGGGGCGCACGGCAATGGTCTGTCGGGCGGCGATTGTGAAGTCCGCCGCGACCGTGAGCTTCTCAACGCCGCTCTTCGACGCACTATAGGCCAGGTGGCAGACAGGCGCGTAGACAATACCCGCCACCGGAGCACCGCCTTCGACCAGTGCGATGTTGACGGTAAAATCGCCGTTGCGGGCAATAAATTCCTTCGTGCCATCCAACGGGTCGACTAGAAAGAACGGGCCATTGCCGATCTCCGGCACGCGCCCGACCGCAACCGATTCCTCGGCGATGACCGGAATGTCGGGAAAGGCGCGCGCGAGATGTTCGAGAATGATGATCTCCGCTTCCTGATCGGCCCGGGTCACCGGCGAGCAATCGGCCTTCAGCATGACCTCCGCGCCCTCGGCATAGACCTTCAGAATGGCCTGCCCGGCCTCCAGCGCCGCTCTTTCCAGAACCTCCATCATTTCCCGTGTCGCGCGCGTCGTCATTATTCCCGTCCGTCCGTTGTGTTCCACCGGTTTAGGACGAGACGGCCCCGGCTGTCCATGCTGGTCAAGGGCAGGGCGTCAATTACCGTGAGAGGGTAAGCCGCCTTCGTAAATCGCCTGCGTGTCCAGCAGGGCTTCATCCAGCGTGCGGCCCGGTGCATATGGGCCGAGATTGGCAGGAACCTGAATGGACGGATCGAGGATCGGGCTGGGTTGCAAGGCACCGATAATGTTTGAAACGGGAATGACCCCGGCCCAGACGGGGAAGGTCGCATCATCCAGATCGTCGTCGCCGACGCCCTTGGCGCGAATCTTGACCGCCGCCTCCTCAATGGTCATGCCGATCACGGTTGTCGCCTTTATTTCCTGCTCTTCGATGGGGCGAAGCGTGGCGGCTCTGCCCGGCCAGAAGCGATCGGTCACTGCCGCCAGTGCCCGTATCTTTTCTTCGGGATCGTCCACGATGGCAGCGGTGCCGAAGCACATGGCCGAACGATAATTGGCGGAATGGTTGAAGCCGGAACGGGCGAGCACCAGTCCATCCAGGTGTGAGACGGTGACACAGACCGGCGCGCCCTTCTTCTCGTGCCGCAACATGCGACTGGCCGATGAGCCGTGCCAGTAGAGCCGGTCGCCTTCGCGCCAGTGAATGGTCGGCGTGCAATAGGGCTGACCATCGATGACATAGGCGACATGACAGAGCATGCCGGCATCGAGCACGGCGTAGACCGCCGCACGGTCATACTGGCCGCGCTCATGGGACCGCTTGACCCGGTTGCGCGGAGTTACGGGGTAGGACGCTGTTTCGGCGTTGTCACTCATTTTCGGTTCCTCTCGGCATTTTCACGATGCCGGCTTGTCGCGGCACCTCTCATGCCGTTAGTTCTGCATGTGATAATTGGATTGGAAAAGAACCAATATGGCCCGGAATGAGAAGACCAATTTGCCGGACTGGTCGGCCTTGATGCCGGTTCTGCCCGAGGCAGGCAACCGGGCGGGAGCGCTTTACGATGCGCTGCGCGGGCTCATCGAAACCGGACTGGCAACGCCGGGCACTAAGCTGCCACCGACCCGGGACCTGATGAAGCGCCTGAAGCTGTCGCGGGCGGCGGCAGTGACGGCCTATGAACGATTGACGGCCGAAGGCTTTGCCGAAGCGCGTGTGGGTTCAGGCACCTTTGTCGCATCCGTCGTGCCGCAGGTGCAGGAGCGCCCCGCCGCGCCGGTCACACCGCTTGTCCAGCCGGTGCCCGGACTGCTTGCGCTCGGCGTGGCAACGCCCGACTTGCGCACCTTCGATGTATTTCGTCGTCTCATTGCCCGTGATCTTGCCCGTCCGGACGAGAGCTTCTTTCGGTACGGCGATCCGCGCGGCAGCCGGGAATTGCGTGAGGCCGTTGCGGGCTATCTGCAAACGGCGCGCGGGGTTCGTTGCTCACCGGAACAGATCGTCATTACAGCCGGTACGCAGCAGGGGCTCGATCTCGTGTTGCGGGCAACGTTGAAGCCGGGCGATGCCGTGCTGATGGAAGACCCATGCTATCCGTCCGCGCTGGCCGCGGTGCGAGAGGCGGGTGGGCTTCCGTGCCCGGTCCCGGTCGACAGGGAAGGTCTTGATGCCGCAGCCATCGGGGATGCCGGGATGTCTGCAAAAGCGGTTTACGTCACGCCCTCGCACCAGTTTCCGCTTGGTGTCACAATGACCATGCGCCGACGTCTGGCGCTCATCGAGTGGGCGAGAGCCAGCGGTGGCGTCATCATCGAGGACGATTACGACAGCGAATTCCGCTATGCCGGTCCGCCGCTGGCGGCATTGCAGGGCATGGATTCAACGGGATCGGTCGTCTATCTCGGCACCTTTTCCAAGGTGCTCTTTCCGGGCCTGCGCACGGGTTATGCGGTTGTGCCGGAGCGGCTTTTGCCGCGCGTGCTGGAACTGCGCAAGCGCACCGATCGCCAGCCGCCGGTGCTTGCCGAACGGGCGTTGGCACGCCTGATTTCTGAAGGCCATTTCTCCGCGCATCTGAAGCGTGCCCGCCGCGCGGCCGAACAGGCCCGCGACACGCTGGTCGGCGCCCTGCGGGCTCAATGCGGCGAGGCGATCCGGGTTGCCCCGCCGGAACAGGGCCTGCATCTCGTCGCGCGCTTCGCCGCATTCGAGGTGTGCAACGGCGATGCGCTTGCCTTCGAACGGCGGGTTGCCTGCGAAACGGGGCTGCGCCCGCTGTCGCCGATGTATCTCGGTTCTCCACGCGATCAGGGGCTTGTTCTCGGGTTTTCGGGGTTTACGCCGAAACAGATGGATACCGCGGCTGAAATGCTGGGTAAAAGCCTGCGGGCAGCGATGTGAGGAAGCGGCTGGGTTTGATGCCGGTGGCGGGCCAACGGATATGAGCGAGGCGGCGATGGCTTCCGCGATGCACAGAAACCGACGTCAACGCGTGCCTGGCCTTACGCCCTCGTTTGTCCTGTCGCTTCTCATCCACGTTCCGGTTGTCGCTCTGCTCACAATCATTGCGGTGGTGCCTGATCTGCCGAAGCCTCAGGAGCAGGCCGTCAGCGTTACCCTTACGGTAGACGCACCGACGCCTCCCCAGCCGACGCACGCCGAACCGGCCCCCCTGGGTGAAGTGACCCCAGCGGCGGTCGGGGAGGGCATGATTTCCGCGACGCGACTTCGCTCCGCCGACGTGCTGGCCGATCCGCGCAGCGCTGGCGTGCGCCGCGATCTCGCTACGCTCGCGCCGGAAACCAAGCTTGAGCAGATATGCAATCTGGAAGCCATGGAGCAGGTTCACCTGTGGAGGCCGGAACTCATGCCGGACTTCCTCGTTGCCTATGCTGTGGCGGATACCCGCATCGAAGGCCGGGAAATCGAGGCGGACGGGGCTGCCATTCGTATCGCCGGTCGCTGGTTTCGATTGCGCTATGCCTGCGCCGTGTCGGCTGATGTCGCCGCAGTTGCGCGGTTCTCATTTGCACTCGGGACGGAAATTCCCCGTGGCGAATGGGCCGATCTCGGGCTGCTGCCCGCGTCCAATGACATGCACAGCGATTGACCGGTTATGACAGGAATGTCGTGCATTCGTATCGTCCCCCCTTTATCTTTTCCCGGTCGCGTGGCTAAGCTTTTCCGCCCTCCGGCAGACAAAGGAAACCGCATGTCCGACGAGCCGAAAATTATCAAGTCGCCGCTTAGCCGCAAGTTCACCGCCGATGGTATCACGGTCCATGTCGAGATCTATCGTGTTGAAGGCTCGGACCAATGGACGCTGGAACTCGTGGACGACGAGTGGACATCGACGGTGTGGGACGACCCGTTTCCGTCCGATCAGGCCGCGTGGGAAGAATTCGAAAGCGGCGTGCAGGAAATCGGCCTTGCCGCGCTTCTGGAAGAAGATCAGCCGACGCTGCATTGAGGACATGCCTGCCATGAGAACTGTTCTAACACTTTTGTCTGTCGCACTTGCTGCCGTGCCGGCGCAGGCCGCCCTGTCGGGCTTTTATGACAGCGCCGAGCAGATCGGCGTCATTCTTTCCAGCGAGGCCGTTGCCAATGCGCTGCATCAGGCGCCGGTCGGCGCCATTTCCAACACCGGTACCCGCAAGGATGGCGCGCGTGAATGGACGGTGCGAGTGCAGTCCTGCGACCTGAAAGTCTATCTGGTTCCGGTCCCGCCCGCAGGTGTGGGCAAGATGACCTACATGCTCGAGATTCCTGCTGCATGTGATTGAAGCGGGTGCGGTGCGGGACCATTCCGGGAGAATGTTGAAATTTTCAGCAAGTCGTTTCAACGCCTCCCGCCTGGTGCATAAGGGAAATGCGCTTGCACGGTTGACTGACGGGCCTGATATGCAATGCTTATTTCGCAACTGCGAAATGGAGTGCACTCATGACTCAGGATTTTCTGGAAATCCTTGCTGCCCATGAAGTAACCGCCAGAAGCAAGCAGCAAGCGGCACGATTTATGTTCGGCGAACGTAATGCGTCCCATGAAGCCGTCTCGATGTTTAACGACGAGGTCCGGTCTTCATTTGAAGCGTTCACCAGTGTCCAGCGCAATATCAGTGATCACTGTCATATGGATCACGCGCTGGTGGAGAAAAGCGAGGAAATCTCGGAGAGATTTCTTCGGCTGTTATCGGCCATTCAGGAATATATCGTTTCGATATCCGCCGATGCGGAGCGTGCATAGCGCGCTGATGTCAGGCAGCCCGCCGGTCGCTGCGACCGGCGGGCTGAACCGCATCAAAGCCCTATCCCGCATTCGCCAGATTGAGCGCCATGTCGAGAAGCACCTGCGCGCCGGCGGTGGCGTGCTCCGGTTCGCACCATTCGAGTTCGGAATGGGAAATGCCATCGCGGCAGGGCACGAAGATGATGGCAACCGGCGCGACCGCATGAATGGACAGCGCATCATGCGCCGTCAGCGTCGGTAGTTTCATCACGGAAAATCCGCGTTTTTGCGCTGTATCAACCGTCAGGTTCAGCAGTTCTGGCTCAAAATCCAGCCGGTCGCGGAAAAAGGCCGTGGTCGCATTGATCTCGAGCCCGCTCTCGGCGGCAATGTGGGTGGCGGCGGCCTCGATGCGGTCGATGATTGCCTGCCGGCCTTCTGCCGTCTCGTGGATCACGACATAGGAGAGCTTGGCGAGATGGGGAATGTTGACGCGGTTGTTGGGCCAGTTATCGATGACGGTGGCGCTCACCATGCCCGCCGGTTCCTGGCTCGCGCCAATTTCCTCGATGGCCAGAATGAGCTTGGCGGCCCCCACAAGCGCATTGCGCCGCTTCGACATGGCCGCCGTCTGTGAATGGCCGTTCTCGCCGCGAATTTCAATGAAGCCGGAGCAACCCCAGGAAGAGTTGGTCACCGCGCCGATCAGCGTACCAGTCTTTTCCAGTTCCGGCCCCTGTTCGATGTGCAGTTCCAGATAGGCGTGGATCGGCCTGCCGCCGACCGGCAGCGTTCCGGCATAGCCCGATGCGGCCAGTTCATCGCGCACAGACAGGCCCTTGCGGTCGGTGCGGGCCAGAACCTCCTCAAGCGGCAGAAGGTCGGCAAAAACGCCCGAGCCCATCAGCCCCGGCTGGAAACGCGCGCCTTCCTCGTTTGTCCAGTTTGCGATCTCGATGGCGCGTCTTGTGGTGAGGTTCGCCACATTCAGCGCCCGCACGACGGCAAGGCCGGCGAGGACGCCGAGTACGCCATCGAACCTGCCGCCCGGCATTTGCGTATCGAGATGGCTGCCGATCATCAGCGGCGGGAGAGAGGGATCGCTTCCCTCGCGGCGGGCGAACATGTTGCCGATCTGATCCACCGTGACCGATAGCCCGGCCTCGCGTGCCCAGTGGGCGAACAGATTGCGGCCTTCGGCATCCGCGCCGGAAAGCGCCGGGCGGAAGGAACCGCCCCGTGCCGTGCCGCCGATCGCGCCCATCGTCATCAGATCAGACCACAGGCGCTCGCCATCGATTTCAGGGGAAGGGGTCATGTCGTTCGTCCTCTGGTTTTATTATAGGTGCGTCGCGCAACAGGGATATATCGCAGCATTTCCCGTTCCTTGACTTGAGGCAAGTCGGAAATGGTCCGGACAATCCCTTTTTGCCCTTGCTGGCGATTGCCTCGACGCCAATTCGCTGTAACTTGTCAGACATCAAAAGACTCAGAGGGCGCAGGCCTGGGGAGAATGACGTGCCGCAGAGAAGGCCGACGCTTGCGCTGTTTCGCCATCCGGTGTTTCGCGCATTGTGGCTTGCCACGCTGGTTTCCAATCTCGGCGGGCTCATTCAGGGGGTAGGCGCCGGCTGGCTGATGGCGACGATCTCTCCCTCTCAAGATATGGTGGCGCTGGTCCAGGCCTCGACCACGCTGCCGGTGATGATCTTCTCGCTGGCATCGGGCGCGCTCGCCGATAATTTCGACCGTCGCCGTATCATGCTCGCTGCCCAGCTTTTCATGCTGGCGGTTTCGGTTCTTCTTGCCTTCGCGGCGTTTGCCGGTTTGATAACGCCCTGGCTTCTGCTGTGCTTTACATTCCTCATCGGTTGCGGCACAGCGCTGCATAATCCCTCCTGGCAGGCTTCGGTCGGCGATATCGTGCCACGCGAGGATGTGCCGGCCGCCATCTCGCTGAACAGCATGAGTTTCAACCTCATGCGCTCCATCGGCCCAGCCTTCGGCGGCGCCATCGTCGCGGCGGCGGGGGCTGCCGTTGCCTTCGCCTTTAATGCCGTGAGCTACCTCGCGCTTATCGGCGCTATCTGGTTGTGGAAACCGGAACCGCGACCGAAGGGACTGCCGCGCGAACATTTCGGCAGCGCTGTCGTAGCCGGTCTGCGCTATGTCTCGATGTCACCCAACCTGATGAAGGTCATGTTCCGGGGCTTTCTGTTTGGCACGTTCGCGATTTCGGTTCTCGCACTTTTGCCGGTTATAACGCGCGATATGCTGGACGGTGGCGCTTTCAGTTATGGCGTGCTGCTCGGCTGTTTCGGCCTTGGCGCGATTTGCGGCGCGCTGGCAAATGGTCGGGTGCGTGAGGTGCTGGCAAACGAAACCATCGTGCGCTTTGCCTTCGCCGGTTTTGCCGCCTGCCTCGGCGTTCTCGCCGTCAGCCGCTCCATCTGGCTCGACTGTCTTGTGCTTCTGCCCGCCGGTGCCTGCTGGGTCATGGCGCTGTCGCTGTTTAATGTCACGGTTCAGCTTTCCACGCCGCGCTGGGTGGTGGGGCGTGCACTGGCACTCTATCAGACCGCGACGTTCGGCGGCATGGCGCTCGGAAGCTGGATCTGGGGCGTGATTTCGGAAGGGCAGGGGCCGGAGACCGCGCTGGTTCTGTCCAGCTTTGCAATGCTCATCGGGCTTGCCGTTGGCCTTCGCCAGCCCTTGCCGCCCTTCAACGACCTGAACCTCGATCCGCTCAACCGCTTCAGCGAGCCGGAACTCAGCCTCGATATCCGGTCCCGCAGCGGCCCGATCATGATCATGGTCGATTACCAGATTGCGCAGGAAGATGTGCCGGCATTTCTGGCCGCGATGACCGACCGGCGTCGCATCCGACTCCGGGACGGAGCCCAGCAATGGGCGCTGCTGCGCGATCTGGAAAGTCCGGACACCTGGACCGAGACCTATCACGTCCCGACTTGGGTGGAATATATCCGACACAACCAGCGTCGCACGCAGGCGGATGCCGAGGTGACGGAACGCCTTCTGACGCTGCATCGCGGTCCGGAAAAGCCTCGGGTTCACCGCATGATCGAGCGTCAGACCGTGCCGCGTGAGGACGACATGCCGCTCAAGCCGCAGCACCACGATCACCACCCGATCCCCTGAATGCGAAATGGTTTCGTGCTTTTGGCATCATTGGTTCTTTTTGATGACGGAATTTGCGGACAGAATGCAGACCATTCAGGAGATTGGCATGTACACACCCCCCGCTTTTGCTGTTGAAGACCGCAATGAGATCCACGCGCTGATCCAGACGACAGGCCTTGCGACCTTCGTCACAGCGACATTGGAAGGGCCTATGGCGACGCCGTTGCCGATGGTGCTGGATGAGACGGAAGGCGAGTACGGATCGCTTTATGCGCACCTCGCCCGCGCCAATCCGCATTGGCGGGCGCCTGTGCTGGGTGATGCGCTGGTGATTTTTTCTGGCCCGGATGCCTATGTTTCGCCTTCGTGGTACGCGTCGAAGGCCGAGCACCACAGGGTTGTTCCGACATGGAACTATGAGGTTGTGCAGGCGCGGGGCCCTGTCGAGTTTTTCGATGATCCAGAGCGTCTGCGTGCGGTTGTGAGCCGTCTTACGGATCGCCATGAGGCCGGACGTTCTGCGCCGTGGTCGATTGCGGATGCGCCTGCCCCTTTCATCGCAGCCCAGTTGCGTGGCATTGTCGGGTTGCGCATTCCAATCACCCGGTTGATCGCAAAGCGCAAGATGAGCCAGAATCGCAGCACGATGGACAAGGCGGGCGTGCGAGCCGGACTGTCTGAAAGCAAGCGGCCAATGGACCGGGATGTTGCAGAACGCATTCCGCTTTGAAATCAGGATTGGTTGGCTCGCACGTCCGCAACCAGCGGGAAGACTGCGATCAGCGTCAGCGGCACGGCGAAGACGAGCGCGGCTGTTAATCCGAACAGGGCAAACAGGAGGGCACCGCAGATGCCGCCGCTGAAAAACAGACCGATCATGCCGAGCAGCAGTTGCAACTTCATCAGATCGGCCCGCACGGGCACGAACCCGGTCTGCGGCATCGGGCCGTTACGATAAAGCAGTTTCCCGAACTCGATGCCCACATCCGTCACCATGCCGGTGACGTGGGTGGTGCGGATGCGTGCGCCGGAGAGCTTGGTGATCATGGCGTTTTGCAGGCCCATGACATAGCAAAGAAGTACGACGATCAGCAGCGTGTAGCGCATCGGCGCGATGTCGGAAACGGCGATACTGCCGGCAAACACCACAAACAGTGCGGCTTCCAGAGCCAGTGGCAAGGCATATTGCGAATGCAAATTCCGTCGCTTCGCCCAGTTGATGAGGATGGCCGAGGTCGCCGCGCCCGAGATGAAGGCGGCGATGGCGCCAAGTGCCAGCCCCACAAGTTTCATGTTTCCCAGGACAAGATTATCCGCCAGTGACGAGATCATGCCGGACATATGCGAGGTATATTGATGCACGGCCATGAAGCCGCCCGCGTTCACCCCGCCCGCCACGAAGGCCAGCACATAGGCAAGATGCCGGTCACCGCGTTCGCTGCGATCCCGGTCGGCAAGGCTGAGGAAATAGGTTTTCATGGCAAGTCCGCTCCAGCCGGTCACGCCTGAAGCGATTCAATCGGCACGTCTCTTTCGGACTTTAGTCTAGGGGCCGTATTCGCATTCATCAACCGCTTCGGTGAGGCGCGACGGTGAATTGCGGTAAAAGGGCGGCCTGAGCCGCCCCTTGCCATTCACTTCAGCCGTGCGGCGTGCCAGCGCAGATGGTCGTCCATGAAGGTGGAAATGAAGTTGTAGGAGTGGTCGTAACCCTCCCGCAGGTTCAAAATGACCTTCTGTCCCGCCTTTGCGGCTGCATCCACCAGAATTTCAGGCATCAGTCCGGTCTTGAGGAAGCTGTCTGCCTCGCCCTGATCCACGAGGAATTCTGGAAAGCGCTTGCCATCCTCGATCAGAAGAACCGTGTCATAGGCCCGCCAGGCGGCTTCGTCCGGACCAAGATACTTCTCAAGAGCGGGTTTTGACCAGCCGGCAATGCTCGGCTTGACGATGGGCGCGAAGGCCGACGCGCTCTTGAACGTGTCCGGGTTCTTGAGCGCGATCGTCAAGGCACCATGTCCGCCCATGGAATGGCCGGTAATGCCCTGACGGCTCATATCCGCCGGGAAGTGGGACGCAATCACTGCCGGCAGTTCCCGCGTGATGTAGGAATACATGCGGTAGTTCTCGGCATAGGGCGCCTTTGTCGCATCGACATAGAAGCCGGCACCCGAACCGAACTGCCAGTTGTCCTTTTCATCCGGGACGTTCTCGCCGCGCGGCGAGGTGTCCGGCAGGACGACGATGAGGCCAAGTTCGGCGGCAAGCCGCCGATACTCGCCCTTGTCCATGCAGTTGGCATGCGTGCAGGTGAGGCCCGAAAGATACCAGAGCACCGGCAGCTTTGTGCCTTGCGTATGCGGTGGAACGAAGACAGCGAAGGTCATCGGCGTCTTCGTCTCGGCGGAGGCATGGCGGTAAACGCCCTGCACCCCGCCATGGGCTTTCGCAGTGGAAATGATTTCCAGTGTCATGTCCGGCCTCAGTAAACCACGACCGAACGGATCGACTTGCCTTCGTGCATCAGGTCGAAGGCGGTGTTGATTTCGTCGAGCGGCATGGTGTGGGTGATGAGGCTGTCGATGTCGATTTTGCCCTCCATGTACCAGTCCACGATCTTCGGCACGTCGGTGCGGCCGCGGGCGCCACCGAAGGCCGAACCCTTCCAGACGCGGCCGGTAACGAGCTGGAACGGACGGGTGGAGATTTCCTGTCCCGACGGTGCGACGCCGATGATGATCGATTCACCCCAGCCGCGATGGCAGCATTCCAGTGACTGGCGCATGGTGTGGACATTGCCGATGCATTCGAACGAAAAATCCGCGCCGCCGCCGGTGATGTCGACGATGGCTTCGACGACCTTGTCGTGTCCGACTTCGTTCGGATTGACGAAATGTGTCATGCCGAATTTCTTGGCCATTTCCACCTTGGAGGGATTGAGATCGACGCCGATGATCTTGTCGGCGCCAACCATGCGTGCGCCCTGAATGACGTTGAGGCCGATACCGCCCAGACCGAAGACCACGACATTGGCGCCCGGCCAGACCTTGCCGGTGTAGACAACAGCGCCGATGCCGGTGGTCACGCCGCAACCGATGTAGCAGATCTTGTCGAAGGGCGCGTCTTCACGCACCTTGGCGACCGCAATTTCCGGCAGCACGGTGAAGTTGGAGAAGGTGGAGCAACCCATGTAATGGAACACGTCGCCGCCATCGCAGGAGAAACGGGTGGTCTTGTCCGGCATTAGGCCCTGGCCCTGCGTCGAGCGGATGGCGGTGCAGAGGTTGGAGCGCTGCGAAAGACAGATCTTGCAGCCACGGCATTCCGGCGTGTAAAGCGGAATCACGTGATCGCCCGGACGCACCGAAGTGACACCGGCACCCACTTCGCGCACGATGCCCGCGCCTTCATGGCCGAGAATGGCCGGGAACTTGCCTTCGGAATCAAGGCCGGAGAGCGTATAAGCGTCGGTGTGGCAAACACCGGTCGCCATGATTTCAATCAGGACTTCGCCCGCCTTCGGGCCGCCGATTTCGATGGTTTCGATGGTCAGTGGCTTGTTGGCTTCCCAGGCAACGGCAGCGCGGCTTTTCATGGTCTTGTCTCCTTGGCTGTGGCGGGTGCGGTCACTTGAGATAGGTGCGCACGATCTTCATGATGGCGTCCATATTGTCGCCGGTATTGGCAGAGGATGAAGGGCCTTCAGCGCTTTGCGCGAGACTCTCCCGCAGGTGGATATCCAGCACTTCGGCCATCAACCCGCCCGTAGCACCCCGAAGGGCCGCGATCTGTTGCAGCAGCAGGCTGCATTCCGTGCCGGCCTCCACCGCGCGCTCCAGCGCTTCGACCTGGCCCTTGATGCGCTTCAACCGCACCAGCGCGCGCTTCTTGTCTTCGGGTGAATGGGGCATGAATCCTCTCCTCAAGCGAGGCATACAGATACTGCACTGGGTATGTCAACATACTCATGGGAGTATAAGATAGTCCGAACGGGCGATACACCCGCCCACGAAAAGGCCCGCACGAGGCGGGCCTGAATGGCGACTTGAAAGGCGTGAGGTTATGCCTCGTCCTTCTTCTTCCGGTCGGCATGGCCGAGATCGCGGTCGGGTTCGATGATGTCTCGCACACGCTGTTTCAGTTCGGCCGGGCCGGGGAAGCCGCCATCCATCTTGCGCTCCCAAATGGTCTGACCGTTGAGTGTGATCTCGAAGGTGCCACCGGTGGCGGGAACAAGCGCGACCTCGCCAAGTGTCTGGCCGAAGGTTTGCAGCAACTCTTGCGCCATCCAGCCGGCGCGCAGAAGCCAGTTGCACTGGGTGCAATAGGTGATGGCAACGCGAGGGCCGGGTGCGGCATTTTCGCGGGCGGAGGTGGGCTCGATCATGGCAAACTCCCTAGACTGCAAGGCATTAGCGCTGTGTACGCGTGCGGGCAAGAAAGACCGGCGCACAAACCGCTGCGATTTTGGAATCTCATTCCCTTGCCCAATAGCGCATCTTCAAGAATATCAGCGTTGCACCAACAAGGAAAACTCGTGGGAGATGAAGGCATGACGGCAAGCCTGATGCTGGCGATCGCACTTTTGCTTCTGACGCCTGGCCCCACCAATACCTTGCTGGCCATAGGGGGTGCTTCCGCCGGTTTTCGTCGCAACCTGCCGCTCATCCTTGCTGAAAATCTCGGCTATCTTGCGACGATCGTGCCGCTCGTCGCTTTCGCGGGCCCGTTGCTCGCCGATCATCCGATAGCGACCAGTGTGTTGAAGCTGTGCTCGGCGGCCTGGGTCACGCTGCTGGCCATGAAGCTCTGGGGCACGCCGCTGGGTGAAATCACGGCGCGCGGGCTCATTACATTCCGGCAGGTGTTCGTCACCACCCTGCTCAATCCGAAGGCGCTGATCTTCGGCATCGCTATTTTGCCGAATGGCTCGTTTGTTGAGACCCTCCCGCGTTTGGGCATTTTCGCGATGATTGTTGCGGTGGTCGCGGCTTTCTGGCTTTCGGCCGGTGCTTCCATTCTTCGTTTTGCCAGCCGGCGCTTCCCCTGTCTTTTCTGTCGCGTCGCAGCCAGCTTTCTCATGGCGTTTGCCGTCAGTCTTGCGGGTAGTTCGCTCGGCTGGCTCTAAAGCCCATCGCGGTTTTCCCTTCAGCAAACAGCGTCAGGAGCGGCATTCCCCCTTTAAAGACTTGAAATCCCCGGATACGGTTCACCGTGCAACGTAGCTTTCGCGGGGAAACGGCATGAGAGCATTTTTGGCGTTGATCGCCCAGATTGCGTTCGTTCTGTTCGCAGGCATTCTGGTGGTTCAAATCGCCTCGGAGACGCCCGGCTCCTCGCCATTGCGGGCCGTCAAGCTGGATGTGAGCGCCGAAAGCCTGTGGACAAATGCGCCGGTAAGGGTGGCCAACCCGCAGAACCAGCAATTCGAGCGCCTTCCGGTGCCACCCGATCCCTATCCCTTGAAGTTTCGCGCGGATGCCCGCTGGCGTGCGCTGGACAACAATCACTTCAGCTTTAATGGCGTGAGCTACCGAATTGCGGATTTGGCGCCCGTAGAGCGCAGCCGTGTGTGCATCGATGCGCAGGGACGCCGGTTCGCCTGCGGCCTGAATGCCTTCAAGGCGCTTGGCAATATCGTGCGGGGGAAGTTTCTCGAGTGTCGCATCCTCCCGGACGAGGACGTCGAAAAGACCGCAGAATGCGTGATAGAAGGAAAGACGCTAGCGCAAATATTGAGCCGGGTGCCAGGCCTGCCGCCGCTGTAAGCCATTTCCATTCCGACCGGCCAGAATTACACTGTGCCAGAGTGGTCTTCAGTAGCAGACAGACTGACCGTTGCCATCCGTATAGCAGCGCTTCTTCGTTTTGCCGTCAGTGCTATTTTGTTGCGGAGGAACAATGATGACCGGCTTGCCAAGCTGGTTTTGCGGGCGGCTATAGTCACGCTCCACCTGAAAGTTCCGGCCGCCATATTGCCCGGTCGCGCCGCCGCGCCCATCAGGCGTCACTTCCAGATTCTGGTATTGCTGTCCAACCGCGCCAGCGGCGGACAGGCAAAGGCTGATAACGACGGTTGCCGCAAGCTTTGCACGGCGCCCGAACGACAGGTATGTCTTTTCTGGTCTGACCACGAACATCACTCCACCCCGAACACTTGTCGTGCGCCACGAAGTCGGTCGATTTAAGGCGCGCGGCTTTTGCCTCGTCAGGTGTCGGCTGAAAAGGTCGCCGGAGTGAGGCCTATGGCCTCACTCGTCGCTCATCTTCAGAGCGGCGATGAAGGCTTCCTGCGGAATATCCACCTTACCGAACTGGCGCATGCGCTTTTTGCCTTCCTTCTGCTTGTCCAGAAGCTTGCGCTTGCGGGTGGCATCGCCACCGTAGCACTTCGCGGTCACGTCCTTGCGCATGGCCGAGATCGTTTCGCGGGCAATGACGTTGCCGCCGATGGCCGCCTGGATCGGGATCTTGAACATATGCCGCGGAATAAGATCCTTCAGCTTTTCGCACATATCGCGACCGCGCTTTTCGGCGGCGGAACGGTGGACGAGCATGGAAAGCGCATCGACGGGTTCGCCGTTGACCATGATCGACATCTTCACGAGATTGCCCTCGCGATAATCGTCGAGGTGGTAATCGAAAGAGGCATAGCCCTTGGAAATGGACTTCAGCCGGTCATAGAAATCGAAGACGACCTCGTTGAGCGGCAATTGATAGGTAATCATGGCGCGCTTGCCGACATAGGTCAGCTCTGTCTGGATGCCGCGACGGTCCTGGCAAAGCTTCAGAATGCCGCCAAGATAGTCGTCCGGGGTCAGGATGGTGGCCTTGATCCACGGTTCGCGAATTTCGGCGATCTTGACCACATCCGGCATGTCAGCCGGATTGTGCAGTTCGCGTTCCGTGCCATCCGTCATCGTCAACTGGTAGACCACCGACGGGGCCGTCGCGATCAGGTCGAGATCGAATTCACGTTCGAGACGTTCCTGAATGATTTCAAGGTGCAGAAGGCCAAGGAAGCCGCAACGGAAACCGAAGCCGAGTGCAGCAGACGATTCCATTTCGAAGGAGAAGGATGCATCGTTGAGGCGTAGCTTGCCCATGGCAGCGCGCAGGTCTTCAAAGTCAGCGGCATCCACCGGGAACAGGCCGCAGAACACCACCGGTTGCGCCGGCTTGAAGCCCGGCAGGGCTTTTGCTGTGGGGCGCTTGTCTTCGGTGATGGTGTCACCGACGCGGGTATCTGCCACTTCCTTGATCGAACCGGTGATGAAGCCGATTTCACCCGGCCCGAGGCTGTCGACGGCCACCATCTTCGGCGTCAGAACGCCGACGCGCTCGACCTGGTACTTGGCGTCGGTCCCCATCATGCGGATCGTCTGGCCCTTGCTCAGCACGCCGTCGATGACGCGGACCAGAACCATGACGCCGAGATAGGTATCGTACCAGCTATCGACCAGCAGGGCCTTGAGCGGCCCCTTTTCGCCGAGTTCGCTCTTCGGCGGCGGCAACTGGTTGACGATGGCTTCAAGCACTTCGGGGATACCAAGACCCGTCTTGGCCGAAATCAGTACGGCGTCGCTCGCATCGATACCGATCACTTCCTCGATCTGTTCCTTGATGCGATCCGGCTCGGCGGCCGGCAAGTCGATCTTGTTGAGGACGGTGACAAGTTCGTGGTTGTTGTCGATGGCCTGATAGACGTTGGCGAGCGTCTGGGCCTCCACGCCCTGCGAGGCATCGACCACCAGAAGCGAACCTTCGCAAGCCGACAGCGAGCGCGAGACTTCATAGGCAAAGTCAACGTGGCCGGGCGTGTCGATGAGGTTCAGCACATAGGTCTCGCCGTTGTTCGCCCTGTAGTGCAGGCGCACGGTCTGTGCCTTGATGGTGATGCCGCGCTCGCGCTCGATGTCCATACTGTCGAGGACCTGCTCCGACATCTCGCGCTGGGCAAGGCCACCCGTCGTCTGGATCAGGCGGTCGGCAAGCGTCGATTTGCCGTGGTCGATATGGGCCACGATCGAGAAGTTGCGGATATGGTCGAGGGGCGTGCGGGTCGTATTGGTGCTCATGCACCGGCGTATAGCAGGGGCCAAGTTGCCAGCAAAGGGGAAAGAGGCGGAAGGGCCCGTGAATGCAGAAAATTTTAAGGATTTCGGGTGGTGCTATCGGCGGCCGGCTGGGTCAGGGCGGTGGTATCGGGCACCTGCGCGCTTTTCATTTCGAATCCCTCACGTTCCTCCTGTGCCGTCGGCGGGCGTTTCTTCAATCGCAGAAGCGTAAAGACAGCGTAGGAGACGGCCACAAGAATCGCAGTGAAGAGGAATGTCTTCGGGCCCAGAACAGGTGTGAGCGCTGAAATGCCGAGTGGCACGATGGTTGCCGAGATCGACCACGCGATAAGCAGTGTCGAGGCCAGCGGCACGAAATAGGAGGGGTCGGCACGGTCGTTGGCGTGGGCGGAGGCAATCGAATAGATCGCTTCCGAGGAGCCTGCGAGCATCGAAAAGACGATCAGCAGCAGGATGAAGGACGAGAAGGAAACACCAAGCGCGAAGAAACCGGCCATCGCGATGATGGCGCAGGTCAGTATCAGCACGTAGCGACGGTCGATGCGGTCCGATAGCGCGCCAAGCGGGTATTGAACGAAGAGAAGGCCCAGCGCCATGACGAACATCAGCGTGGCGATGGTTTCCTGGGAGACACCGTTCACGGCAGCATAGACGGGCGTGAAGCTTTGTACCGAGGTGGACAGCGCGCCGGAGGCGAGAATGCCGATGAGGGCGACGGGGGAGTTGCGCCATGCGAGCCTGAGGTCGACCTTCACGCTGGCCGGAGCTGGCGGGATTGGCAACCGGGTGAGGCTGACGGGCAGAATGGCGATGGCGCAGAAGATGATGGCGACGACCGGCGCGATGTTGGTCGCTTCCGGCAACTGCCCGAGCAGCAGCGCGCCGAAGCCCAGACCGATCACGTAGGTCATATAGAAAAAGGACATGGCCTTGCCGCGCCAGTCGTTGGAGGCGGCGTGGTTGATCCAGCTCTGGGTTATAACGAAATTCATGTTACCGGCGGCGCCGAAGATGCAGCGAGCCAGAACCCACGCCCAGGGGCTGACGCCGATGGCGATGATCGCCTCCGAGACGATCACGAGCGCGAAGGAGGCCGCGAAGAGGCGCGCATGGCCGGCGCGGCGAATGAGCGGTCCGGCGATGACGCTGCCGACCAGGCCGCCGAATGCGACGGCGGCAATCGCGAAGCCGGCAGCCCATTGGGTCTCGGGTGATCGCGCCAGTGTATACGGCACATAGGTGAAGATGATGCCGTTTCCCAGCGCCAGGATCGTCATTGACAGAATGATGGCGGCAATCGAAAGCGGCGATGCTGTGCCCGGTGCCTGACTGTCCATGATTACCCCTGATGGCGTTATCGGAAACGACAGGGACCGGCGCCGCAAGACGCCGGTCCCTGAATGCGTTGAATGACTGTCCTCAGCGGGCCTGAAGCGGCTTCGGACCTTCACCCAGACCGGTCGCCACCACGGAAACGCGGAAGCGGCCGTCGAAATTCTGGTCGAAGATGGCGCCGACCACGATGTCAGCTTCGTCATCAACCTCGTCACGAATGCGGGTTGCGGCTTCGTCGACCTCGAACAGCGTCATATCCATGCCGCCGGAAATCGAGATCAGCACACCGCGCGCGCCCTTCATCGACATATCGTCGAGCAGAGGGTTGGCGATGGCTGCTTCCGCCGCACGCAGCGCCCGGCCTTCGCCGGAGGCTTCGCCGGTCCCCATCATGGCGCGGCCCATGCCCTTCATCACCGATTTCACGTCGGCGAAGTCGAGGTTGATGAGGCCTTCCTTGGTGATGAGGTCGGTAATGCAGGAAACACCGGAGAACAGAACCCGGTCGGCGATCACGAAGGCATCGGCGAAGGTTGTGTTCGCGTCGGCGATGCGGAACAGGTTTTGGTTGGGGATCACGATCACCGTGTCGGCGGCTTCGCGCAGACGTTCGATACCCTCTTCTGCAGCCTGCAAGCGGCGGCGACCTTCAAACGAGAAGGGCTTGGTCACGACGCCTACCGTCAGGATACCGGCCTCGCGGGCTGCGCGCGCGATGACGGGAGCCGCGCCCGTGCCTGTGCCGCCGCCCATGCCCGCGGTGACGAAACACATATGCGTACCGGAGAGGTGATCCATGATTTCGTGGAGTGACTCTTCCGCCGCAGCACGACCGACGTCCGGCACTGACCCAGCGCCAAGACCTTCGGTGATATCGGAGCCGAGCTGGATCAGCCGCTCCGCTTTCGACATGGTCAGCGCCTGCGCATCCGTGTTGGCGGCGATGAAGTCAACGCCCTGCAGGCCTTCCGCGATCATGTTGTTCACAGCATTGCCGCCGCCGCCGCCGACGCCGATTACCGTGATTTTCGGCCGCATCTCCGCGATCTGCGGTCTCATTACATCGTTCATGCCTCTCTCCAAGAGCGCCGTGCGACCGATTGGACGCGCGAAGGACGTTCTAAATTGTTTAAGTCCGGCTTCGACTCGAAAGCCGACCCCCATCGAATCAACGGGATGCCATCTGAACTTGGAAATGGGCAGGATGTGGGCGGAAGTGCAAGCATTCTGTTGCGTCCACCCGGAATTTCCGCAACCGCATATCCAGCTTGACTCTACTATTGTAATCATGAAATCTATGATAATGGAAAACGAAGATGAATTGAACCTGAGGATTGCGGGACGGCTGAAGGCGCTGCGGACGGAAAAGCGCCTTACGCTCGATGAACTGGCCAACCTTTCCGGGGTAAGCCGCGCGATGATCTCGCGGATCGAACGGGGCGATGCCAGCCCGACGGCATCGCTGTTGTCCCGGCTTGTCTCGGCCTTCGGGCTTTCGTTGTCGGCCTTCTTCGAGGAGGCGGAGAAGGTGGCTTCACCGCTTTCCCGCCGGGCACACCAGCCTGTCTGGCGCGATCCCGAAACCGGTTATGTCCGTCGCTCGGTCTCGCCCTTCGGCATGCCGGCGCGGGCCGATCTGGTGGAGGTAGAGTTTCCGGCCGGCAAGACGCTTTCCTACCCGGCGCTCTCCGGTCATCCGGCCATGGTGCAGCATGTCTGGCTGTTTTCCGGCGTGCTGGAAATGACCGCGGACGGCGCAACGCATCGGATGCAACCGGGGGATTGCCTGTTCATGACGCTTTCCGCACCGCATGCCTTTCACAATCCGGGGCCGGAGCCGGCCTGCTACGCCGTCATCATCGAAAAGCCGGCCTGACCATCAGGAGAAAACCATGACCGAAATCCGATTTCTGACCCGCGAAGAGACCCGGGAGCGCCTGGATGAACTGAGCGAGGTTCTCCATGATTGCGTCCACGGCGGCGCGTCCGTCAGCTTCATGCTACCCTTTCCGCTCGAAGAAGCGCGTGATTTCTGGCGCGACGTGGCCGAGAGCGTGGGGCGTGGCGAGACGCTGCTGGCGGCGGCCCTTCACGAAGGCAGAGTGGTCGGCACGGTGCTGGTCGGCCTGAAGCAGACACCAAATCAGCCGCATCGCGGCGATCTGAAGAAATTGCTCGTTCACCGCGAAGCGCGCGGGTTCGGCCTGTCCCGCCTGCTGATGGAGGCGGCGGAACGCAAGGCGGTCGAGGCGGGCAAGACGCTGCTGGTGCTCGATACGGCCACCGGAAGTCCGGCAGAGGACATTTATCCACGCTTCGGCTGGCAGCGCGTTGGCGTGGTGCCGGACTACGCGCTCTACCCCGACGGTTCCTATTGCGGCACGACCTTTTTCTACAAGCGCATCGCCTGACATCCGAAAATGTTTGAAATGGTGTTTGTCAATTGATCTTCATCAAGTCGCAGCCATTCGCCTTGCGCGATGATGCGTTGGCGGACTACCCTTCGTTGGTGATCGTTACATGATCGACATGCAGGGATAGTAATCGTCGCGTGGTATGAAAAACGAAGAGGATCAGGTTTATGGCAGAAGCAGGGATCGCAACGGTCGCCCGTCCGGGCGAGAATGAGCTTGCACTGATCGATCGCTATTGGCGGGCGGCGAACTATCTTTCCGTCGGCCAGATCTACCTGCTCGAAAATCCGCTGCTGAAGGCGCCGCTCGAATCCGAACATATCAAGCCCCGCCTGCTTGGCCACTGGGGTACGACGCCGGGCCTGAACTTCATCTATGCTCATCTCAATCGCATCATCAAGGCGCGGGACGAAAACGTTCTCTACATCTGCGGTCCGGGTCATGGTGGCCCTGGTATGGTCGCGAATACCTATCTGGAAGGTACCTACAGCGAAATTTATCCCGACATTCCGGAGACGGAAGAGGGCATCCAGAAACTGTTCAAGCAATTTTCCTTCCCCGGCGGCATTCCGAGCCATGCAGCACCGGAAACGCCCGGCTCCATCCACGAGGGTGGTGAACTTGGCTATGCGCTGGTCCACGCCTATGGCGCGGCTTTCGACAATCCCGACCTCGTGGTCGCCTGCGTCGTGGGTGACGGTGAAGCCGAAACCGGTCCGCTGGCGACCGCATGGCATTCCAACAAGTTTCTGACCCCGGGCAGCGACGGTGTGGTTCTTCCGATCCTGCATCTCAACGGCTACAAGATCGCCAATCCCACGGTTCTCGCCCGCCTGTCCGATCAGGAACTGACCGACCTGTTCACGGGCTGTGGCTACGAACCCTTCTTTGTCGAAGGCTCGGAACCCATCGACATGCACGGCCAAATGGCCGCGACGCTCGATACGATCTTCGACAGGCTGAACACCATTCGCGCCACTGCCAAGGCCGGCGATCTTTCACGTCCGCGCTGGCCGATGATCATCCTGCGCAGCCTCAAGGGCTGGACGGGCCCGAAGACGGTTGACGGCAAGGTGGTGGAAGGCCATTGGCGTTCGCATCAGGTGCCGGTTTCTGGTTGCCGTGAGCATGAGGGCCACCGCAAGATTCTCGAGGACTGGTTGAAGTCCTACAATCCCGCCGATCTCTTCGATGAAAAGGGGGCTTTGAAGCCCGAACTCAAGGCCTTGGCGCCTGAGGGTGAGAAGCGCATGGGGGCCATTCCGCAGGGTAATGGCGGTTTGCTTCGCAAGGATCTCAAGCTGCCGGACATCCGGGCCTACGAGGTGAAGGTCACGTCACCGGGTGCTGGAGACGAGCAGTCCACCAAGATCCTCGGTGACTTCCTGCGCGATGCGCTGACGCTGAACGACGCCGAGAAGAATTTCCGTATTTTCGGGCCGGACGAAACGGCTTCGAACCGTCTGCAGAGCGTGTTCGAAGTGACGGATCGCGTGTGGCAGGCGGAAATCCTGCCGACGGACGACCACCTGGCACGTCACGGTCGCGTTGTGGAAGTCCTGTCGGAGCATATGTGCCAAGGCTGGCTGGAAGGCTACCTGCTGACCGGTCGCCATGGCTTCTTCTCCTGTTACGAAGCCTTCATTCACATCATCGATTCCATGTTCAACCAGCACGCCAAGTGGTTGAAGGTGACGCGGGACATCGAGTGGCGCAAGCCGGTCGCCTCGCTGAACTATCTGCTGACATCGCACGTCTGGCGGCAGGATCATAACGGCTTCTCGCATCAGGATCCGGGCTTCGTCGATCACGTCGTCAACAAGAAGGCTGAGGTGGTGCGCGTCTATTTCCCGCCGGATGCCAATACGTTGCTGTGGGTGGGCGATCACTGCCTGAAAACGTGGAACCGCATCAACGTCATCGTGGCTGGCAAGCAACCCGCGCCGCAATGGCTGACGCTGGATGAGGCTGTGGCCCATTGCGAGGCCGGGGCCGGTATCTGGCACTGGGCCGGCACGGAGGAAGAGGGCTTCGAACCCGATGTGGTTCTGGCCGCCGCCGGCGACGTTCCAACGCTTGAAGCACTCGCCGCAGCCGACCTGCTGCGTCAGGAGCTTCCGGACCTGCGCATCCGTGTCGTCAACGTGGTCGATCTGATGGCGCTGCAATCGCCGGACCAGCATCCGCACGGCCTGTCGCACGAGGCCTTCGATGCGATGTTCACGACCTCGAAACCGGTCATTTTCGCCTATCACGGCTATCCCTGGCTCGTTCATCGTCTGGTCTACAAGCGTAAGAACCACGACAGCTTCCATGTGCGCGGTTACAAGGAAGAGGGCACCACCACCACACCGTTCGATATGGTGGTCATGAACGATCTCGATCGCTTCCATCTGGCCATCGAGGCGATCAACCGCCTGCCGTCGCTGGGCCGCAAGGGTGCGGAAGCCGTCGCCAAGTTCGAGGCCAAGCTTGCCGAACACTTCGCCTATGTGCGTGAGCACGGCGAGGACATGCCGGAAATCCAGAACTGGAAGTGGCCTTACGGCAAGGGTTGAGGCCGGCAAACCAGCGGGTCTTCCGCGGGGATCACTCCTCGCGGAAGGCCCGGTTAATCTGGTCGGTCATCGGCTTCATGAAGTAGGAAAGAGCGGAGCGTTCGCCCGTCTGGATGAAGGCTTCGGCCGGCATGCCGGGCAAAAGGGTCAACGGTCCGAGCTTCTTCGTTTCCGTTGCCGGAACGGAGATTCGTACCTGATAATAGGAGAGACCGCTGCGCTCTTCCGTCGTGAGGTCGGGTGCGACACGGTTGACGAAGCCATTCAGTTCCGGAGTCGTCCGCTGGTTGAAGGCGGACATGCGCAACACAACGGGTTGGCCGGGTGCGATCTGATCGACGTCTTTCGGCAGAATCTTCACATCGAGGGCGAGATTGTCGCCTTCGGGAACGATCAGCATGACCGGGTCGCCGGGCGCGATGACGCCACCAACCGTGTGAACAGCCAACTGATAGACGGTGCCCTTCTGAGGGGCAACGATATCGATGCGCCGCAATTCATCGTCAGCGGCGATCTTGCGTTCGGAATATTCACCGATCTGGGCCTGGGTGTCGCGCAAGTCGCGTCCCACCTCCGCCTTCATGTCCTGATCGAGCTGGATGATTTGCAGGCGCGTTTCGGAGATTCGTCCGGCCACCTGCGCCTGATAGGCGATCTTTTCGCCGCGGTCGCCGCCGAAAGTAGCGACTTGGGTCTTCAGGCCGTTGAGCCGCTGATCGGAGACGATGCCCTGTTCGCGCAGGCCAATCAGGGAGTTGATTTCCTTGTCGAGAACCTCGATGCCGTTATTGAAGGCGACTTCCTGCGCCTTTAGGCCCTCAATCTCATGTTCGTACTGAGAAATGCGTTCGACAAGCTGGGCCTTCTTGCTGGCCAGTGCTTCCCGGCGAATTTCGAACAGGCGGGATTCACCGTGCATGATGCCCGCAATCTGCGGATCGGAGGCGCGGTCGAGCAGCGTTTTTGGAAACGAAATCGTGGAGGCATCGTCACGCTCGGCCTCCAGCCGGGCGTAGCGACCAAGGGCTTCATCGAGACGGCGGGTGATGATTGCGAGGTTTGCGCGGGTGGACGCCGCATCGAGCCGCATGACCACCTGTCCGGCATCCACCTTCTGGCCTTCCGTAACGAAAATTTCGCCAACGACACCGCCAGTCGGATGCTGCACTTTCTTGACATAGGAATCGACCACGAAATGGCCGGACGCGACCACTGCGCCGGAGAGTTGCGTCATCGAGGCCCAGCCACCAATGGCGACGACGAGCAATGCGCCCACGCCCATGCTCACGAGCAGATGACTGCGGATCGAGCCAACGATGCCCAGTTCCCGGTTTTCACCCTTCATAACCCGTCTCCATGCGGTTCAGCGGTCTGTAACGACCGTAACGAACGCAGATAATCCTGAAATGCGGCATCAAGCCGTTCCGCGTTGCGCAGTAGCGCCGTTATTGGCAGGTGCGACCTTCAGCACCTTTGAAAGCACTTCATCCTTCGGACCGAAGGCCCTCTGGCGGCCGTTTTCCATGAACAGCACCAAATCGACAACGCTGATGGCGCTCGGGCGGTGAGCGATGACGACGGCTACGCCACCGCGTCTGCGGATTGCCGCAATGGCGTTGACCACGGCGTTCTCACCCTCGGCATCGAGATTGGCGTTCGGCTCGTCCAGAATGACCAGGAACGGATCGCGATAGAGCGCGCGGGCAAGGCCGATGCGTTGACGCTGACCGGCGGAGAGGGCGGAACCGCCTTCGCCGATCCGGGTTTCATAACCGTTTTCGAACCGCAGGATCAGGTCATGCGCCCCGGCCGTCCTTGCAGCGGCGACGATGGCGTCGGGATCGGGGTTCTCTTCGAAACGGGCGATGTTTTCGGCGATGGTGCCATCGAACAGTTCCACGCCCTGCGGCAGATAGCCGATGTGGCCACCCAGTTGCTCGTCGTTCCAGTGATCGAGGCTGGCGCCATCGAGGCGAACGGAGCCGGCCGCCGGCCGCCAGGCGCCGACCAGAGCGCGGGCAACGGATGATTTGCCAGAGCCGGACGGACCGATGACGCCGAGCGCGCTGCCGGCTTCAACGACAAAGCTGATCCCCGCGACATTCGGCGCGCGTTCGCCCGGCGGTACGATGGAGAGCGCTTCGACACGCAGGTCCTTCACGGGGGCAGGCAAGGGCATGGTCTCGGCCCTTGCAGGGATCTTCGTCAGCAGATTGTCGAGACGTTCCCAGCTTTTGCGGGCCATCACGAACGGCTTCCAGTTGGCGATGGCAAGATCGACCGGTGCAAGCGCGCGGCCCATCATGATCGAGGACGCGATCATAACGCCGGCACTGGCTTCCTGCATGATCACGAGATAGGCGCCCACGGCCAGAATGGCCGATTGCAGCATTACGCGCAGAGTCTTGGAGAGGCTGCCGAGCCCGCTCGTGACATCGCTCGCCTTCCGGTTTGCCAGCAGATATGCCTCGTTTGCCTTGTGCCAGCGATTTTCAAGCCGGCGACCGAGGCCGAGCGCCTGCACAACTTCGGCGTTACGGCGCGAGGCTTCCAGAAGCCCGTTGCGCGCCATGTTGTGCGTCATCGAATCCTTGACGGCATTCTGCGAGAAAATATTGGTGAGGAGCGTCAGCGACACGAGGATGATAGCGCCGGCAAGGGCCGTAACGCCGAGCCAGAAATGGAATATGAAGCAGATGGCGAGATAAAGCGGCATCCACGGCAGGTCGAAGACCACGGTGGGACCGGCACCCGATAGAAAGCTTCGCACGTTGTCCAGATCGCGCAACGGCTGCAAGCCATCACCCTGCATGCGCGTTACCAGCGGCAGGCGGATCGTTGCTTCATGCACACGGGCGGAAAGGCGACGGTCAAACCGCTCACCGATGCGGGTGAGAACACGCGACCGCAAGATCTCGAGCAATGCCTGGAAGGCATAAAGCAGGCTTGCGAGGATCACCAGTCCGACCAGCGTAGGAACGCTGCCGCTGGACAGAACCCGATCGTAAATCTGCAGCATGAAAAGCGGCGACGTCAGTGCAAGTATGTTGACAACCATGCTGCTGAACAGAAGTCCGCCGATGGTGGGTAAGTCAAAAAGTCGGTGCATCGTTCAGCCACAGCTTTCCATAAAGTCCCGCGAACCCGCTTTGTTACAAATTCTTGCTACCGCAGGAAGACGCAACATGGGCCATAACCCCTAAATTTCGATTACGGATTGCCGTCGTCCTCAATCGCCATGTCCGGAAGTGCCTGCCGCCGCACCGCTTCAGCCCCGCAGCGAAGCCACGGCGGGATTGTGGAAGATCGACACAATGAGGCTGCGCGCGATTCTCTCCGCAGCCGCCATCAGGAATTCACGGGCTTCCAAGGATGGAGCAATATCGTCCAGCGTTTTGCCGAACAAGGCCAGCCAATCAGCAAAAAGGGGCTCCTCCAGACCCGATACGCCGATATGGGCAGGGACGGGACGACCCGAATAGGCGCCGTTGCGCAGCGCGACGGCCTGCCAGAAAAGCTTCATCTTTGCGAGGTGTTCCGGCCAGCGCCCCTGTAATTTCGCTTCAAAAACCGGGCCAAGCTCGGCATGCACCTGTATCCGTGCATAGAACGTTTCAACGAGGCGATCGAGAAAGGCGGGATCGATGCCGATAGCCGCCATGTCTGCGGCCGCAATCGCCTCCGCTTCGGCGCGGTGGGCGGCTCTCGCTTGCAGGTCGGGGTTCATGGCGGCTCCTTGGGTTCGCTGCACCGGTTGTCAGGCAAAGGGTTTCGGCTGTCAAATGTGGCAAGTGCGCGCGCCGCGGGTTTAAGTCTTGACCTTGGTGATGCAATTTTCTATTTTTAGAATAATTCTAAAATAAGATGGCGATAATCATGTTTTCCCTTTTCTTTGGTCCCGGCAAGCGTTCTTTCGATCAACTCAGCGAACAGGAAATTCTGGCGCTGGCGATCTCTTCGGAAGAGGAGGACGGGCGGATCTATATGGCCTATGCCCAGCGTCTCGAAGCTGAATTCCCCGCCACAGCCAAAATTTTTCGCGATATGGCCGAGGTTGAAGATACCCACCGCCGCAATCTGATTGCCATGCATCGTGAACGGTTCGGTGAGATTATTCCGCCGATCCGCAGGGAGCATGTTCGGGGCTTCTATGACCGCAGGCCGGACTGGCTGCAGAAGAACCTGTCCTTCGATACGATCCGCGAAGAAACCGAACGTATGGAGCAAACCGCAGCCCGCTTCTATCGCGAGGCGGCAAAGCGCGTGACGGATGCCCGGACCCGCGATCTGTTGGGTGAGCTTGCCATGGCAGAAGACGGGCACGAAGACATCGCCCGCGGACTGAGCGCAAAGCACACACCCGATGATGTCGCGAAGGAAGAAGCGCACAATGCGCACCGTCAGTTCGTGCTGACGTGGGTGCAGCCGGGGCTTGCCGGCCTGATGGATGGTTCGGTTTCGACGCTCGCGCCGATCTTCGCAGCCGCGTTTGCCACCGGCAATACCTGGCAAACCTTTCTCGTCGGCCTTTCGGCCTCGGTGGGCGCCGGTATTTCCATGGGGTTCACGGAAGCCGCCCATGACGACGGCAAGCTTTCCGGTCGCGGCTCACCCTTCAAGCGGGGCTTGGCGTCGGGCGTAATGACTGCACTCGGCGGTCTCGGCCATGCCTTGCCCTATCTCATTCCGAACTTCGTGGTGGCGACATCCATCGCCGTCGTCGTCGTTTTCGTCGAACTTTGGGTGATTGCCTTTATCCAGAACAAGTTCATGGAAACCCCGTTCCTGCGGGCCGTCATGCAGGTCGTGCTGGGTGGCTCGCTTGTGCTGGCGGCTGGCATCCTCATCGGGCAGGGCTGAGGAACCGTCGCGGCGCGACAGCCGGGTGTTCAGGCCCGATAACCTCGGCGCTGTCGATGCGTCGGGGTGAGTGCCTTGAAATCTAGCCTCAGAGTCGAGCGACCGCGCGCTCCGTTTCGGATGCTTTGCGTCCGTCATTCGCTGCATAGGCGTTGATGGCGCTGAACACATCATAAGCCGTTTCGGCACGGCTGACATTTTGCGCGAGAAAGACCAGCGCACCGATCAGATCACCAGACTTGAGCGCTTCCTCGACCACAGCCGACGCTGTGCCGAGAAGGGCGCCGGCCGCACTGGTCTCGACGTCTGCATCCTGCAGCGCGGAGGGTGTATGTATCGTTCTTGACGGAATTCGGAGAGTTGAGGAAATCATCTTGACGCTCATTCAAAATACAGCGCCGGCAAAACTTCATACAGTCCGGCTTGCTATCGAGCGTCATGCTCTCCTTCAAATTAGACCTATTTCATGAAGAATTTGTTAAACTTCTCCCGGTCAATACGCTACTGTTCTTTGGCGTTGCCGTCCACCGTTAAGTTTTCGTCCCTTATGAATTGCATAAGCACGGTAGAGATAAATTCATCTTGGTTTTTTCCCCGCAGACGATAGTTTCAACGCACCATGAAAATTGCTCCGCTCACCCTCGGCCTCGGGGTATCCATGACCTGCGGCTACGGCGCGCTGTACTACTCGTTCGGCGTGCTGGCACCTGAAATTGCACTTCATTTCGATTGGAGTAACAGTTTCGTTTTCGGCGTCTTCTCCGCCGGACTGCTTGCCTCGGCCTTTCTGTCGCCGTGGTGCGGCAGGGTTGTCGACCGGTTCGGCGCGCGTCCGGTCATGAGCACGGGTTCAGCCTTGGCCACCCTTCTTCTGGCGCTCCATGGGCTGGTGGAACAGCCTGTTCTGTTTGCGGTCATCATGGCGCTGGTGCCGCTCGTTTCCATTGCCGTACTTTATGAAACCGGTTTTACCGCGCTCACACAGCGCTATGGATCGGCGTCGCGGTCACATATGACGGCAGTCACCCTGGTTGCCGGTTTTGCCTCCACCATTTTCTGGCCACTGTGCCAGTGGCTTCTCACCGTGACGGACTGGCGAGGAACCTATCTCGCTATTGCCGCGGTCTATGCCATTGGCGCGTTGCCCGTGCACCTTGCCCTTCCGCGTGCCACGTCACCATCGCACGCCGTGAAAACGGCCGGTGATGCGATTGAAAGCCGAAGTGCTGTCCTTTCTCCGGACAACCGACGCAAGGCACTCATTCTGATGAGTGCGATGCTGGCAGCAGGTGGCTTCATGATCTCGGCCATGTCGACAGTGCTGATGGTCCTGCTGACGGGCGCTGGCTTTTCCGCGGCGTCGGCAACCCTGATCGGGTCCTGCGTCGGGCCAGCGCAAGTAGTGTCGCGGCTTCTGGATTTCGGTCTGCGTGGTACTATGACGCCGATGATGACGGCCATCGTTTCGTCCGCGGCGACACTTCTGTCCGTGCTGACGTTGGGCGTTGCCCAGTCCTGTCCCTTGCTGGCCATCGGTATTCTGTTTGGCGTGCTGATGGGGTGCGGGCAGGGCTTGAATTCCATCGTCCGCGGGGTACTGCCACTCTATTTCTTTGGGGCGGAAGGTTATGGCAAGCTCACAGGCAACCTGTCCTTCCCTCGCATTGTCTGCGGGGCCGTAGCGCCGGTCTTCGTGGTGTTCGTACAGGACCATTTCGGATTGACGACGGCGCTCGTGGCGCTCGCCGTTGTCGCGTTCACCGGTCTTCTGACCGTTCTGGCTCTGGCCCGGTTAGCCTGATGGCAGTGATCAGCGCAGCGCGCCGACGACCACCACGTTGCCGTTTTCGATCGTCACCCAGCGGCCCGAGTTGAAGCTCGCCTGACGCTTGAGGTAAGTATAGGGCGTGTCTGTCCACAGCTTCACGTCCGCCGAAAGGTTGTCGAGGATGAAGTCGCCCTCTGAGGTGCGGACGGTCAGAACGGCGTGGCCTTCGCCATCCGGCTTCCGGACGACGGTGATCAACAGGTCCGCAGCGGAAAAGCCCTTGGCGAGAAGCTGACGGCGCTTTTCAAGAACAAAATCCTCGCAGTCGCCGGCATCTACCGGATAGGCCCAGTATTCTTCCTTGCCATATATGTCCTGGTCGGTCATGGCGACGACGGTCGTGTTGACGCGGGTGTTGATCGTGTTCAGCACCTGCCAGCCATGCTGGGTGAGCGTCGGTGCCGGTCCAGCCTTGCTGCGGACAGCACATTCAGACGCATAACGCTGGCAGAATTCGTAGTGGCCGATAGGCTGGGAAGTAACGGAACCCGTGACCATCGCGGCGTCCGGGCGAAGTTCGCTACCGTTCGCAGCCGTTCCTGCTGCGGCAAGCGCAGCCAGCGCGAAAACAATGCGTTTACCCGTACTCAACATCGGTCCGTCCCTTCAATTCTTAACAAAGAGTTAAAGAACCAAAGGGCCGAGGAGTCAACGGGCGGCGAAAGCTTAACGGAAGATGAACGCGGATATGGTTAATGCGCGAGAGATTGCGTAGACGCAATCTCTGCGAGCGCCGCCTTTAGTCGTTCGATATCCTGCGGACGGGAAAGACGGTGATCACCATCGCGGATCAGCGTCAGAACCACATCGTCCGCGGGCAGATGTTCCAGCAGTTTCAGGGCGTGGGTGTGCGGAACCGCTGTGTCCTGCATACCCTGAAGGATATGAACGGGGCAGCCGGTTGCAATGATCCCCTTGAGGACGCGGTTCTGCCGGCCATCCTCCATCAGCACGCGGGTGTAGATGTAGGGCTCCGGTCCATATTCCGAAGGCTCTTCGAAGTAGCCGCGCGTTTCGAGCGACTGGCGTTCGGCGTCGGTCAGTTCCGGCTCGATCAGTTCTGAGGTGAAGTCGGGCGCAGGGGCAATGAGGACCAGCCCCTTGACCTTGACCGGCAAGCCGCGGCGGGCAATTTCCTGAACGGCCCGCAGGGCAATCCAGCCGCCCATGGATGAGCCGACCAGAATGGTTTCCCCGGGAGCGAAATGCGTGATGACGGCCAGCGTTTCCTCCAGCCAGCGCGAGATCGTGCCGTCCTTGAAGGCGCCGCCGGATACGCCGTGGCCGGAATAATCGAAACGGATGGCCTCGAAGCCGGTTTCAGCGGCAAAGGCATCAAGTGCCAACGCCTTCGTTCCTTCCATGTCGGACTTGTAGCCCCCAAGCCAGATGACTGCCGGCCCCGGCTTGACCGCAGCGCGACGCTTCCACGCGATCTCACGGACCTCAAATCCTTCACCAACCGTAATGGAACCGGAAGAAATACCGTCCGTCATACGCGTGTCCTCTGCCCTGATTTGCCTGTCGTGGCGTCTTTCTAAGCGTGCGTTACAGCTCTTGCCAAGCAGAGAGGCGCGTCTTTTGGCCTTGAACCGTCGAAAAGCGCTGAAAACAAAGGGAGTAGGTGATTTTTTTGAAAGCCTGTGCTATTGACTCGCCAGCAGCAATAACGACATTGCCATCAGCCGCGCTCGCTTGGCTCATTTTTCATGAGCCGCCCGATGATCGCACTGTCAATTTTTAGGAGAATACGACCATTCGCAGACCGTTCAAAGCCGACGTTCCCACGAAAGACGGACCTCGCGCCAACCGGGAAATTCGCATTCCTCGCGTCCAGCTCATCAATGATGAGGGACAGAATCTGGGCGTGATCCCTACCGATCAGGCATTGAAAATGGCTGAAGAGGCCGGTCTCGATCTGGTGGAGATTTCCCCCAACTCCGAACCGCCGGTTTGCAAGATCCTCGACCTCGGCAAGCTGAAATACGCTACGCAGAAAAAAGCTGCCGAAGCGCGCAAGAAGCAGAAGATCGTTGAGGTCAAGGAAATCAAGATGCGTCCCAACATCGACACCCACGATTATGAGGTGAAGGTAAAGGCGATGCAGCGCTTCTTCGATGAAGGCGACAAGGTCAAGGTGACACTGAAGTTCCGCGGCCGAGAAATGGCCCACCAGGAACTCGGCATGAAGCTTCTGATCCAGGTCAAGGAAGACATGCAGGAAATTGCCAAGGTGGAAGCCGAGCCGAAGCTCGAAGGCCGCCAGATGATGATGGTTCTGGCGCCGAAGTAATTCGCGCCGTTCCGTTTTCCATGCCGAAGCCGCTCCTTGAGGGCGGCTTTTTCATGCGCAGCATTCGCGTTGACAATTTGCTGACAGTCGACGTCAAGCACCTGTCAGTGGCGCAATGTCATAGTCTCTCCATCGCACACGATGTTGAAGGGACATGCAAATGGTCAAACAATTCAAGAGCCTGCTTCTCGTTTCCGCCGCCGCTATGGTCACGATCGGCGCACTACCGGTGGCTAGCGCGTTCATGCCAAAGAGTGCCTTCATGTTCTCTGCTTCCGCATTTGCTGACCGGGGCCGCGACAGCGACGACGATCATGATGGTGGAGACGATGGGAACGATCATGACCGCAACGATGACCATGGTGACCGAGGCAACGATAATCATGACAAGAGCGATGATGATCGGGATCATTCTGGCCGCAGCCACAGTAACGGGCCGGATGAGGTCAGGTTGAGCGCCACACCGGAGCAGATCCGGGGCCTGAGCGATGGATCGCTGATTGCAACCGATAGTCTCGGGCGTCGTCTGGAAATCGAGATCGAGCGGGAACATGGCCGCGTCGCGGTGAAGGGTGAACTCAGCGATCACGACGTTCACAAAAATCCGGGCGCCATCGTTGATGTCGAGTACAGCCCGGCCGCCCTGCGGCGTTAACGAGCCCCCCGACAGGCAGGCCCCATCCTCGTTGGGGCTTGCCTGTGGCGGGAGAAGACGCCATCCTCGCCGCCTTACGAATGGCCCTCTTCTCCCGCCTCCTTTTGCTTACAGAGGAACGAATGACAGATCTGCTGAGCCGTCGACAATGGTTGCTGGTTGCGGTTGCCTCGCTTGTTCTCGCGGCATCGCCGTTGGGTGCGCGGTCGGCTTTCGCGGATAAGGGGGGCGATGATGGCGGCGACGACAGCGGTGATGATGACGGCGATGACGGTGATGACGGCGGCGAAAGCGGAAGCAGCGGCGGCGGAGGTGGCGGTGCGAGTGCAAGCAGCGGTGGGAATAGTAACGAAGGCTCAGGACGCGGCGACGACCATGAGGACGTTCGAGCAGCGGTTAAGCGGGGGGACATTCTCAGCCTGCGGGAAATCCTCTCGCGCTCGGGTGTCGAGAAGCGAGGCCGCGTGATCGATATTGAACTGCGGAACATTCAACGCAAGAACGTCTACGTGATCACGCTTCGGCGTCCGGATGGCTCCATTCGCCGGGTCAGGGTCGACGCGGCCAGCGGCAAGGTGCTGTAATGCGGATTTTGATCGCCGAGGATGACGGAAATATCGCCGATTATCTTAGGGGCAAGCTCGAGGTCGAAGGTTATCAGGTCTCCCATGAAAGCAATGGTCCGGCGGTCTGGGAGCGGGGCGAAACGGAGGAGTTCGATATTATCGTGCTCGATCTTGGTCTGCCGGGCCTTGATGGACTGTCGATCCTGCGGCGCTGGCGTAAAGCGGGCGTTGAAACACCGGTGCTTGTGCTGACTGCACGCGGTTCCTGGATGGAGCGAGTTGATGGTTTCGATGCAGGCGCGGACGATTATCTTCCAAAACCATTTCGTTCCGAGGAACTGCTTGCGCGACTGCGCGCACTTTTGCGCCGGGCAAGAACGGTGAAACCGGCCCAAACGGTCGGTGTTGGACGTTTTTCCATCGACAAGGCGGCGATGCGTATTTCCTTCGATGGCGCGCTACTTGTCCTTACGCCTCTGGAGTATCGCCTGCTCGAATGCCTGATCGACCGGCCCGGTGAGATCATGACCCCCTATGAATTGGCGGAGAAAGTGCAGGGCCGCGACGATGCGACGGCAAAGAATGCCGTTGAGGCCATCATCACGCGCCTGCGCCGCAAGACGGCACCAGACGCGATCGAGAACCGGCGCGGCTTCGGTTATCTGCTGCCAGTTGCTGGTAAGGGGGGAGGCCTTTGACTCGCTCGCTTGGGCTGCGACTTGCTGGTGGGGCAATTATCGCAATCGCGCTGGCTTTGAGCGTCGTCTGGTGGACTCTGGAGGAGCAGTTTTCCACTTATGTGGCAAGCCGATACCGGGAGGAGATGCAGGTGGTTTCCGATGCTGTGGCGGCCGGCCTGGTGATGCGCAACGGACAACTCGGTCTCCAACGGGAGCCGGCGGATACACGTTTTGCAAACCCGTTCGGCGGGCGGTTCTGGCAAGTATCGCCAGAAGACGGCGATCCCATCCGCTCCCGCTCGCTATGGGATACGGTCTTGCCCGATCACTTCTCGATGCAGCCGGCCTACGGTTTTTCAAGGGCCGAAGGCCCCGAAGGGCGACCGCTTCTCGTACTTTCGCAGCCGTCGATGCTCAACGCCGGCGGCACGACACATCGCTTCATTATTCACGCAGCCTTTCCCGAGAGCGAGTTCGATACTGCGTTGGGCGATTTTCAGAACAGGTTGCGGGTGATGCTTCTGACGACCGCCCTTCTGCTGAGTTTCGCTGCGTTTCTTCAGGGCTTTCTTGGCCTTGAACCGCTGCGACGGTTACGCACGCATGTTGCCGCCGTGCGGGAAGGACGCGAAAACCGCATAACCGGAAGCGGCCCCTCGGAGGTCCAACCCCTCGTGAGCGAGTTGAACCAACTCCTCAAGGAGCGGGAAAATGCCGTTGAACGCGCCCGCAGCCGGGCCAGCGATCTCGCCCACGGACTGAAGACCCCGCTAACCGTCCTTGCCCATCTCGCCGAATCCCTTCCAGACAGGGAACGCGCCATTGCTCTGGAACAGGTGGACCTCATTCTCCAGAGGGCAGGGCGGCAGTTGCAGGCGGCGCGCATGGGGGTTGAACGCATGAGCGAGACGCCGCTCGCCGTTCTCGTCCGGCGGCTGGCCAGTGTGTTTGCGCCAGTTACGGAAGAGCGCGGCATTGTCTGGTCGATTGACATTGATGAGGCGCTGGTTCTGCCTACAGACCCCGCCGATCTAGCCGAGGCGCTCGGAAACCTGCTCGATAATGCAGCGAAATGGACCTGCAGTCATATCCATGTTTCAGCCCGCCGATTGGGACAGGAAATCATCATTTCCATCGCCGATGATGGCCCCGGTGTTGCCGAGGCCGATCGAGCCACCATTCTGGAGCGGGGCGGCAGCTTTGGCGAGGGCAGTGGCCACGGGTTTGGCTTGGCCATCGCGGCAGACATTGCTGCCGCTTATGGTGGAAAAGTGACTATCGGGCGATCCGAGTGGAACGGGTTATTGGTAGAATTGAGCGTTAGCACTACCAGTGAACGACGCATACCCAAAAATCCTGCCTGAGAAAATCCTCAGGCAGCGGCTTCGTCGTTACGCCGTTCAATGTCGGCGGCGGCGAGTTCGTCGGTCATGCGGCCCCAGACACGGGCAAGAACCTCATGCGCAAAGGCGCGGGCGTTCTCCTGCGCCTTGTCGAGGTTCGATACGCGCACGGGATCGAGATCCTGCAATGTGCCGCCGAGATCGAAAATATCGCGGAAGGCAGCGCGTTCAATGATCGGCGTATCCAGCACATGGACGTTGCGGCTGGCCAGAAGCTGGCGCACGGCCATCAGGGCGCGGGTGGTAACCAGCGGGTTGACGCGGGTCAGCACGACGGAATGGGGAATGCGCATCTTCGCCTTGTCGGCCAGGAATCTCAACATTTCCAGCACATGTGCGCCGCCTTGCGCATCCATCGCGCACCCCTGCACGGGAATGAGAACATGATCGGAGTGGCCTAGCGCCCGTGCCAGAAGCGGACTACGGACGCCCGGAAGATCGATGATCGTGTAATCTGCCCGGGCCTTGCTGTCGGCGATGCGATCGGCAAGCGAAGATTCCGTCACATAGCTGACAACGGTCATGTTGCGCACTTTGCCGCCGCTCACTTCGTGCCAGCGACTGAACCACTGTTGCGGGTCCGTATCCAACACATCGACCCTGTAACCCCGGCGGCAAAGCTCGGTTGCGAGGAGGAGGACCGCCGTCGTTTTTCCGGCGCCGCCCTTTGAATTGGCAAAGGTGATGATGGGCATGTCGTTTCCCTGATTGGCCAAACCCGAGCAGGTCATCGCTCCTTGCGTAGCGCATACCGTCATCGCGCCACGGACCAAATTTCAACCAGCATACTTAACGAAACATAAACGAGGCTTACCAAGGGTTAGGGGGCGAAGGTCTATAGGTGCGCCGAAATTCAATTCTACCGATTCAATGAATTCGGGATTGGAATTTTCCATATTGCCCAAGTTGTGGCTCAGAATGTCTCGTTCGCGGCTCAAGTACCCCCTATTTTGGTCAGCAACGAGGAAACCCGACAACCGGAGACGACCATGAAACGCCTTATTCTTGCTGGCGCAGCACTCGCCCTGATTCTTGGCTCTGCCGTTACTTCTCAGGCGGCCGACAAGCTGCTGAACGCATCCTACGATGTTTCGCGTGAACTCTTCGCCGATGTTAACAAGGCGTTCATCGCAAAATACAAGGCGGACAAAGGCGTGGACGTGACCATCGACCAGTCGCATGGCGGCTCGTCGAAGCAGGCACGCGCCATTCTCGAAGGTCTCGAGGCCGATGTCGTGACCTTCAATCAGGTCACGGATGTCGAGGCGCTGGTCAAGGGTGGTTTCGTGCCGAAGAACTGGCAGGAAGCGCTGCCGAACAAGGCCTCGCCCTACTATTCGCTGCCGGCCTTCCTTGTGCGCAAGGGCAATCCGAAGGGCGTGAAGGACTGGTCGGACCTGGTGCGAGACGACGTGAAAGTCGTGTTTCCCAACCCGAAAACCTCCGGCAATGCGCGCTATACCTATCTGGCGGCAACAGCCTACGCCAAGGAGAAGTTCGCAAACGATCCGGTCAAGGTCGATGAGTTCGTTTCCAAGCTGTTCAACAATGTGCCGGTTTTCGACACCGGGGGCCGTGCCGCGACCACGACCTTCGTGGAACGTGAAATCGGCGATGTGCTGATCACCTTCGAAGCCGAGACCCACGGCATTGCCAAGGAATTCGGTGAGGACAAGTTCGAGACGGTGGTGCCGTCCGTCAGCCTGCTGGCCGAATTCCCTGTCGCCGTGGTTGACAAGGTGGCCGAAAAGCATGGCACCCAGACGCTTGCCAAGGACTATCTCTCGTTCCTCTACACGCCGGAAGGTCAGGACGTTCTGGCCCGCAACGGCAACCGCGTGCATGACAAGGCCGTGTCTGAAAAGCACAAGGCCGAGTTCCCGGAGGTTCGTCTCGTGACTGTCGAGGATGTGTTCGGCGGCTGGGCTTCCATCCAGAAGGAACACTTCGCGGAAGGCGGCACGCTGGATCGTCTCTACGGCAAGCGTTGATCTTCAAAGGCAATTGATCCGCGACAGAAGCCCCTTCACCCGGCTTGATGCCGGGTGAAGCCGTGTAAGAGGGTTCCCATTGAAACGTCGTTCTGTTCTCCCCGGCCTGAAGCTGACACTCGGCTTCACGTTGTTTTATGTGGCGCTAATCGTCGCCCTGCCGGTGGCAGCCCTCGTCTTCAAGGCGGCGAGCCTCGGACCGGCAGAGTATTGGGCCATCGTTTCTTCGCCGCGCGCGGTGGCCAGCTATCGCGTCACCGTGCTTTCGGCACTGGGAGCAACGGCCTTCAATCTGGTCTTCGGTGTGGCGCTTGCCTGGGTGCTGACGCGCTATCGCTTTCCCGGTCGCCGGATTCTCGACGCGGTGGTCGATCTGCCCTTTGCACTGCCGACAGCCGTCGCGGGCATTGCGCTCACCGCTCTTTTCGCGCCCTCCGGCTGGTTCGGTGGGCCGCTTGCCGCACTCGGCATCAAGGTGGCCTATACGCCGCTCGGCATTATGGCCGCGATGACCTTTACCAGCCTGCCCTTTATCGTCCGCACGGTGCAGCCGGTTCTGGAGGATCTCGATCCGGCGCTGGAAGAGGCGGCGATTTCCCTTGGTGCTGCCGATAGCACGATCTTCATCAAGGTCGTTCTGCCGTTGTTGGCACCAGCGCTTCTGGCAGGTGTTTCGCTGTCCTTCGCCCGTTCTCTCGGTGAATTCGGCGCGATCATCTTCATCGCCGGCAACCAGCCGATGTCGACCGAAATCACCGCGCTTCTCGCCTTCATCCGGCTGGAGGAATACGACTATCAGGCGGCGGCGGCGATTGCCTCCGTCCTGCTTATCACCGCCTTTGCCATGCTGGCGATCACCAACATCCTGCAGGCGCGCGCCCTGCGCTATACGCGAAAGGGTTGATATGAGCCGCCCCCGCAATGTTTCCTCGCGCCGCCCGCCGCGCATTGGTGAAAGCCCCGCCGTTCGTCGGGCGCTCATCATCGCCGTCCTCATCGTTTCGGTCTTCGTGATTGCCGCACCGCTGGCAGTGATTGCCGTGCAGGCCTTCTCCAAAGGTGTCGAGACCTATCTGGCAGCGATTACCCATCCCGATACGTTGCATGCCATCGGCATGACGCTGGTGACCGCACTGATTGCCGTGCCGATTAACACGCTGTTCGGCATCGCCGCCGCATGGGCGATCACCAAGTTCGACTTCCCGGGGCGTCGCCTGCTTCTGGTCGTGATCGAGATTCCCTTCTCGATCTCGCCCATCGTTGCCGGTGTGGCCTATCTCTTCGTCTATGGCCTGCAGGGCCTCTTCGGTGAATGGCTGTCGGCGCATGACATCAAGATTTTGTTTGCACTGCCGGGCATCGTGCTCGCCTCGCTGTTCGTCACGGCGCCTTTCGTTGCTCGCGAACTCATTCCGCTGATGCAGGCGCAGGGGCGAGACCTGGAAGAGGCCGCCGCTTCGCTCGGAGCTTCGGGCCTTCGAACCTTCTTTTCGGTAACGCTGCCGAATGTCCGCTGGGCGCTGCTTTATGGCGTTGTCCTGTGCAACGCCCGTGTCATGGGTGAGTTCGGCGCCGTTTCCGTCGTTTCCGGCAATATCCGCGGCCAGACCAATACGCTGCCGCTGCATGTCGAACTGCTTTACCACGATTACCAGACGGCAGGCGCTTTTGCCGCCGCATCCATTCTCGCCGGCCTTGCCGTCGTCACGCTCTTTGTGAAAGTGGCGCTGGAGCGGCGCGGTGCGGGCCGTCGCAACCGCCCCGCTTTCGTTGCCGAACCGGCCGGAAATTCGAAGGAAACGCCATGAAAATCACCCTCGACAATGTCGTGAAGACCTTCAACACCTTCCGGGCCGTGCGTGGCGTTTCGCTCGATATCGAAAGCGGCGAACTGGTCGCACTGCTCGGCCCATCCGGCTCCGGCAAGACCACAATCCTGCGCATGGTCGCCGGTCTCGAATATGCCGATGGCGGCCATATCCGCTTCGGCGAAGAGGATGCGACCGACATTCCTGTTCGCGAACGCGGTGTCGGCTTCGTGTTCCAGCATTACGCGCTCTTTCCGCACATGACGGTGGGCGACAATATTGCTTTCGGCATGAAGGTCTCGAAAAAGAAGCGCAGCACGGCGGAAATCGCCGCTCGCGTGGCCGATTTGCTCCGTCTCGTGCGTCTGGAAGGGCTTGGTGACCGCTATCCGGCGCAGATTTCAGGTGGACAGCGGCAGCGCGTGGCGCTGGCGCGGGCGCTGGCTGTCGATCCCAAGGTGCTGCTGCTGGATGAACCCTTCGGCGCGCTGGACGCCAACGTGCGCCGCGAGTTGCGCCGCTGGCTGCGCGAAATTCACGACGAACTCGGTATCACCACACTGTTCGTCACCCACGATCAGGAAGAGGCGCTGGATCTGGCCGACCGGGTGGTTATTCTGAAAGACGGGAAGATCGTGCAGGTGGGCACGCCGGAGGAGGTTTGCCGCAGGCCGGCCAATGCCTTCGTCATGCGCTTTCTGGGGGATGCCAATCATTTCCCGGCGACGGTCTCGGGCGAAATTGCCAGCATTGGCGGTGCCAGATTGGCGGCCCCCGGCGTGGCAGATGGTGCGGCGGATGCGTATGCGCGTCCGGGCGATCTTGGCTTTGCAACGGAAGGCGAGGGGGTTTCCGCGACCATTTCCCGCGTGCTGGATCGTCCTGACGGGCGGCGTCTGATTGCCGTGACGGAAACCGGTGAGTATGTGGAACTGGATGTGGCTTCGGATGCGCCGGTCAAGGCAGGCGCGCAGGGCGTGATCACGCTTGCCCGCGCTCAGATCTTTCCAGCGGCCTGATTACTCGGCGGCGGTGGCTGCGTCTGCGCGGGCTTTCTTTACCGCCAGATGGTGTTCGCGCAGAACGGTAAACAGGCCTGCGCCGACGACGATGATGGCGCCTGCGACCATGTTCCAGCTCAGGCGCTCGTTGAACACCGTAACCGCAATGAAGGAACCTATGACCAACTGGAAATAGGTGATTGGCTGAACTTCGCTGGCCTCAAGAATGTCGTAGGCGCGGATCAGCAGATAGTGGCTTGCCATGCCGGAAATGCACAGGGCTCCCATCCAGCCCCAGTCATGCATGGCAATCGGCGTCATATAGAATGGCCCGATCAGCGTGATCGCAGCCGCACCGGCGATGCCGGTATAGAAGAAACTCGTCATCGAACGATCGACGCGGCTCACCGCGCGGGTGGCAATGCCATAAAGCGCGAACATCAAAACGCCGAGAACGGGAACCAGAAGCGTGGGGCCGAATTCTGCACCAATCGGATTGATAATGAGCAGCACGCCGCACAGGCCGACGATGATCGCCGTCAACCGCCGCCAACCAACTTTTTCGCCCAGCAATGGCACGGAAAGGAGCGTGATGATGAGCGGTGTGCCCTGCAGGATGGATTGCGACATCGCCATGCCCGCATGGGCAAAGGCATAGATCATCACCACGATCTGCGCGACAAGCATCACACCGCGAAAAATCTGAAGAAACGGCCGCTTTGTCGAAGCGGCATGGCGGATGCCGCCGGAGCGTGCCGCCAGAAACAGAACGAACACCGCAAAGGCCCAGTAGCGGATCATCGCAACCAGAACCGGCGGGTAATGCGTGCCGAGATATTTGGACAAGCCATCCTGCGCCGCGAAAATGGTGACCGCGGACAGCGTGAAGAGATAGCCATGGAGCTTGTTTTTCATGTCCTCCTTCATAATGGTCCGGACTTTTTTCCGCTACGGCGAAATTGCGATTCTGCAGGTCGCGGGTTGCGGGTCTGCCATGCACGCAGGCCATTGCTCGCAGGTCGAGCCTGTGTCACGAACATAGAACTATAGTCTGGAATCAGCCGAAAGGATCCGCGATGTCGGAAGCTCATACGCCGCCTGGAATGGAACTGACGCTGAGGACGCTTGCCATGCCCGGCGACGCCAACCCGGCGGGTGACATTTTCGGCGGCTGGGTCATGTCGCAGATGGACTTGGCGGCTGCCGTGCGCGCCGATGAGCGCGCCAAGGGTCGCACGGCCACCGTGGCCGTCCACGAGATCGTGTTCAAGAAGCCGGTCAAGATCGGCGATACACTCTGCGTCTACACCAAGATCGAGAAGGTCGGACGCACCTCCGTCACGCTCAAGATCGAAGCCTGGGCGCGACGCCACTATGATCACACCCGTGAAATGGTGACGGAAGCCGTTTTCGTGATGGTCGCGCTGGACGAGGACGGCAAGCCGCGTTCGGTTGAAGCCGAATAATGCGCGGGTTCCGGCTAGCCCTCCTCAGGCCTTGCGGAAGATATAATCCGTTTCCTGAACCAGTTCCTCGCCCGGGCGCAGAACGGCGTTCGGGAAATTCTCCTTGTTGATCGCATCCGGCCAGATCTGTGTTTCCAGACAGAAGCCGGCGAACGGGCCGTAAGTGCGCCCATCGTGACCCGGCACAGGTACGGACAGTTTGTGCGCCGTGTAGAACTGTACGCCAGGTTCCGTCGTCTCGACATCGAGGCTGACGCCGCTCTTCGGGCTGAATGCGTGTGCAACATGGCGCTTGGCCACACGTTCCGGCGAAAGGCAAAGATTGTGGTCGAAGCCTGAAAGGTCCGCCGCGATTCGCTCGCGCAGAACGGTTTCGCTGCGCAAATCGAAAGCCGTGCCCGCCACCGGGCGCACTTCTCCGGTCGGGATCAGCTTCTCATCCACGGGCAGGTAGTGGTCGGCTGCAATGGTAAAACGGGTATCGAGAACGTTTTCCGCCTCGTCCAGCGTGAAATAGCTGTGCTGGCAAAGATTGGCCGGCGTCGCTTTGTCCGCAGTGGCACGATAAACGCAGGAGAGAACACCGTTTCCGGGTAGCGAATAGGTGACGCTGGCATCGCAATTGCCGGGATAGCCTGCATGGCCGTCCGCGTCATGGATCGAAAGCGTCACGCTGTCGGCGGCGAGGGCGCTGATCGTCCAGTTGCGCTTGCCGAAGCCCTGCTTGCCGCCATGCAGATGGGTAACGCCGTTTTCGTTCAGTTCAAGCTGGTAGTTCGTGCCGTCGATGGTGAACCGTCCTCCGCCGATGCGGTTTGCGCAGCGACCCGGCGAGGCGCCGAAATGGCGGGAATGCTGGCGGTAGTCCGGAAAATTGTCGAAGCCGAGCACCAACGAGGGGGCGTAGCCGTCAAGCCGGACGTCCTGGATGACAGCGCCATAGGTGAGGACCGATACCGTCAATCCGCCGCCGGTAATCGTGACGCGTCGCACCGTCTCGCCGCTCTCCAGCGTACCGAAAATCTCCGCCTGTTCCCCAATGGCTGTCATCGCGTCCGTCTCCCTTTCGCTTTGGTCACGAGACTAGCCTTCCCCTCGCCGGGATGGCAAGGTGGACTTCTTCCGTTTCTCGATTCGATCAGGACATTGCCGCGATGGAAATACCCGCCGCGCCGCGCCGCAGGGCGTTGCCCTTTCTTTTCGCCTTTGCTTCGGGCGGAATCCTGACGCTGATGGCCCATACGAACGGTACGCTCGGCCATTATGGCGGGCCGTTTTTCGCTTCGTGGATGGCTCACGGTGCCGGTACTGTGGCTGCCATCCTTCTGCTCGCGGTTCTGTTCCGGCGCGGCGAAGGCCAGGCGCTCAAGGGGCGGGCACCGCTTTGGGCCTATCTCGGAGGCTTTTCCGGTGCACTCACCGTCATCTTCACCGCGAAGGCCGTAAACTCGCCATTGGCCTTGTCCGGAACGCTGGCGCTCGGACTGGCCGGTCAGGTCGTATTCAGCCTCGCCGCCGATAAATGGGGCCTGTTCGGACTGGCGAAACGCCGGTTGTCCCTGAAGGACGCAGCTTCGCTTGGATTGATCGGGCTTGGCAGCGTGCTCATCATCCTGTTCGGGAGGGCCGGGCTATGATGCTCGCCGCACTTTTCGCCTTTTCCGCCGGCCTGCTGATCAGCCTCAGCCGGCAGATCAACGGCCGCCTGAGCCTCTCGACATCTCCACTCGTCGCCTCTTTCTGGAACCATGTCGTCGGCCTTGCGCTGCTGACCGCCATCGGGCTCGTCATCGGCGGCATCTTTCCGCCAGGTGCTGCGGATTCGCCCTGGTGGGCCTATTTCGGAGGCCCGCTCGGGGTCATTTTCGTTGCTTCAGGAAGCTGGCTTATCGTGCGGATCGGCGCAACGAACACGGCGCTGCTTGTCATCGGCGGGCAGATGGTCACCGGCATCGTGCTTGATCTTCTGGCGGGCCAGAAGCCCGTGCTGTGGGCGAGCGCACTCGGCGTTCTGATGATCATTTCCGGCGTCTGGATTTCCCAGAAGCGGAGTTAAGTACCGCAAGTGGTGCGAATGCCGCGTTCCTCGGGGAAGGGTGGCACGGCCAGATGGTCGATCCGCACGTTCCCGTCGAAGGGATGGCGCGCCGCTTCAAGAAGATCGGCTACGCCTGACAGCGAACCGGTTGCTGCCGCCATGTCGACGGCTGCGGCAACGCGATGGTTACGCATGATATAGCGTGGATTGGCCCGGCGCATACGAACGGCAGACGCTTCCGTCTGGGTGCCAAGGGCGGCCTTCCAGTCGGCTTTCCATGCGGCGAAGGCAGGAAGCGTGGCAAAGACCTGCGGCAGAAGGTCTGGCTCGCGTCCTGCGGCAAGCGCGTTCAGCGCATGGAATGTCGTGGTGAAGTCGGCTTCCGTTTCACTCATAAGATCGCGCAGCCGATTTGCGAGATCGCGGTTTCGGTCATCGACGGCGGCAAAACCGAGCTTCTCCGCAAAGGCTTGTTCGTAAGCCTCTTGAAAGGCGTAGGACATTTCATCGAGCGCCTCTTGTGCGGCGGCAATCGATGCCTCTTCATTCTCTGCGAGGAATGGCAGCAGCGTTTCGGCAAACCGTGCCATGCCCCACCCCGCCATGGCCGGTTGATTGCCATAGGCATAGCGCCCGCGCCGGTCGATGGAACTGAACGTGGCTCCCGGATTGTAATGGTCGAGAAAAGCAGTCGGGCCGTAGTCGATAGTTTCACCTGCCAGCGATATATTGTCGGTGTTCATGACGCCATGAATGAAACCAACAGCCATCCACCGGGCCACGAGACGCGCCTGTCGCTGGCAGGCGGAAGCCAGCAGCGCGCGCGCACGCTCGACACCCTGAAGCGGCAGAAGTTCGCGATAGCTGCGGGCTATGACATCATCGATCAGCAGGCCAAGCGCTTCGTTATCACGCCTTGCGGCAAAATACTGAAACGTGCCGACGCGCACATGGCTTTCTGCCGTGCGCACCAGAACCGCACCGGGTCGCATGGTCTCGCGGGCCACCTGTTCGCCGGTCAGAACAACAGCCAGTGTGCGGCTGGTGGGGATCGAAAGTGAATGCATGGCCTCGGAGAACAGATATTCTCGCAGCACCGCCTCCAGCGGCGCCCGGCCATCGCCACCGCGCGAAAACGGCGTGCGCCCGGAGCCCTTCAACTGAAGCTCCACGGGTCTGCCATCGGCTGTGACCAGTTCACCTAACAGCAGGGCGCGACCATCACCTAGCGACGGAACGAAATTGCCGAACTGGTGGCCCGCATAGGCAAGGGCGGCGGGTTCAGTGCCGGGCAGTGCTGCATTGCCGACCAGATAGGCGACCGCTTCCGGCGATCGCAACCAGTCGGGGTCGAGATTCAGGTCCTCGGCCAGCGGTTCATTCAGCATCAGAAGCGAGGGGCTTGCCGAGGGCGACAGCGCCACCGGCTCATAAAAACGGGCCGAAAGCGCTTGATAGCGATGCTGTGTCCACATGATGCCCGACTTTCTCCCGTTGGCGGAGCACCGGGAACCCCCGGCGCCAATCGCCTATATAGGACATCCGGGAGAAATTGCGATCAGGCGCGTCTTTAGCGACGGCGGATCAGGCCTTGCCGTTGCGCCTGGCAATATGACCGGCCAGATAGGCGGCATCGTGCCATACGCCCCAGATGAAGGGCGAGGCGCGGCGCGAGAGCCAGGCAAGGCCGGGAAGTAAAGGGCCCGGCACTTCGGCAACGCCTTTTTTGTGTTTCGGCAAACCCTTGGCGTCAAACGCGTCAAGCTTCATCCAACCGAAATCCAGCGCATAGCCCGTTGCCCAGACGATGGAGGTAACACCGGCCTTGACCAGATCGAGTTCGCGCAGCGGGTTGGTTACACAGGCGGGGTCGGGCAGCATGGCACGGGCTTCCGGTTCTTCCGGCCAGTCCAGTCCTTCCCGTGCGATATAGGCATCCGCCGCATCCATCATCGTCAAAAGATTGGCGTCACCCAACGCGATGTTGCGGGCGAGATCGTCAGCAAATCGCATGACACCGTTTTCGAAGGCTTCGGCGCGACCGACCAACGTGATGCCATCGGCAGCGAGAGCGCGGAAATCGACCGTGTGACCGCCACGGGCGCCGCTGACGGCAATGGTGACGTGTTCCATACCCGGCTGGATGGCTTCCGCGTTCCACATGCCGAGTGCCCCCAGCCACCAGACGAAGTCCTTGCCGCGATAGCGGCGCGGCGGGCGATCATGCGGGCCAACGGCAAGGTATACGGTCTTGCCGGAGCGACGCAACTCATCGGCAATCTGCACACCGGAAGAACCGGCGCCGACGACGAGAACAGCACCTTCCGGCAATTGCGACGGGTTGCGATAGCTTGCGGAATGGATCTGGATAACGCCAGCATCGGCGGGTACGACCGTCGGGATGATCGGACGCTGGAAGGGACCGGTGGCGGCCACGACGTTGCGGGCTTCAATGACGCCTTCGGAGGTCTCGGCGATAAAACCGGAACCATCCGGCTTGTGGCGGAGGGCCGTGACTTCAACGCCGCAGCGGATCGGCGCCTTGATCTGTTCGCAATAGGCCGTGAGATAATCGACAATGCCGCCGGCTGTCACGAACCCGTCCGGGTCGATGTTCGGGAAGGTCATGTTCGGAAATCGGTCATGCCAGGCCGGACCATTCGCCACCAGCGAATCCCAGCGTTCCGAACGCCAGCGCTCAGCAATCCGGCTCCGTTCAACGATGAGATGCGGCACGCCCTCAGCGCTCAGATGCTCGCTCATGGCAATGCCAGCCTGACCGCCACCGATGATTAATGTGTCGACTTCATTCACGGACATGCTCGGCTTCCTCTTTGGAATTCGGGGACATTCGGCCTCTTGGGCCAAGGTCTGTGTCCGAACCTAGTGGAAAGCCTGCATCGGCAAAATAATGATTTAAATCGCCATTGCTTAGGTTTTCCATAAGTAGCGAGGGCTTGGCCGTGTCGCCTGCATCCGCTTTGACTGTTTCGGATTTGTTGAAGCAGGCTCTCCAAAAAGACTCATTTTCCAAAAGCTAGGTATCTCGTATCGTCAATATGAAAAAGCAGGGAGGCATCCGTGACTGATTGGGTGGAATGGGGCGCGCCGCAGAAGCGGCCGAGCCAATACGATGTTCTTTTCGAGCCGGTGAAGATCGGTCCCGTTACGGCGCGCAACCGTTTTTATCAGGTGCCCCATTGCAACGGCATGGGATATCGCGATCCGACGGCGCTTGCGCATATGCGCGGCGTGAAGGCGGAAGGTGGCTGGGGTGTGGTCTGCACCGAACAGGTGGAGTTTCACTACACCTCGGAAATCACGCCCTTCATCGAGTTGCGCCTGTGGGATGACCGCGATATTCCCGCACTCTCGCGCATGGTGGACAAGATCCATGAGGGTGGTGCGCTGGCCGGCATCGAGCTGGCCTACAACGGCATGAACGGCCCGAACCTCTATACCCGCGAAGTGCCGATGGGGCCTGCACATCTGCCGGTCGCGACCTTCACCTACGATCCGGTGCAAGCCCGACGCATGGACATGCAGGATATTCGCAACATCCGCAAATGGCATCTGGAGGCGGTGAAGCGGGCGAAGCGCGCCGGGTTCGACCTTATCTATGTCTATGCCGCGCATGCGCTTGGCTTCCTGCACCACTTCCTTTCCCGGCGGTACAATACCCGCACGGATGAATATGGCGGTCCGATCGAGAACCGCATCCGCCTGCTGCGTGAAATCACCGAGGACACCAAGGCGGCGGTGGGTGATACCTGCGCCGTGCCGATCCGTATTTCCACTGACGAGCTTCTGGGCGAAGGCGGCCTCTACAAGGAAGAGGTGGAGGACATGATCGGCATCATGGCCGATCTGCCTGACCTCTGGGATGTGACGCTGGCTGGCTGGGAAAACGACAGCCGCACCTCGCGCTTTGCTGAGGAAGGGGCGCAGGAACCGTTCATCATGGGCGTGAAGCGATTGACCTCGAAGCCGGTCGTCGGCGTCGGGCGCTACACCTCGGTGGACCGGATGGTGAGCCTCGTCAACAAGGGCGTGCTCGATCTCATCGGTGCCGCCAGGCCGTCGATTGCCGATCCCTTCCTGCCGAAGAAGATCGAGGAAGGACGCTTCGACGACATCCGCGAATGTATCGGCTGTAACATCTGTGTCTCCGGTGACTTCACCATGTCGCCGGTGCGCTGTACCCAGAACCCGACCATGGCCGAGGAATGGCGCAAGGGCTGGCATCCGGAGAAGGTCCGCAAGGCCCGCTCCGAAAAGCCCGTACTGATCGTCGGCGGCGGGCCCGCTGGGCTGGAAGCGGCGCAGACACTTGGCAAGCGCGGCTATCCGGTGCTTCTGGCGGAGGCTGGCACGGAACTGGGTGGCCGCGCGTTGCAGGAAGCGAAGTTGCCCGGCCTTTCCGCCTGGGTGCGGGTTGCGGACTATCGCAAGCTGCAGCTTAACCAGCTTGCCAATGTCGAGACCTATTTCGACAGCCGGCTGACGGCGGATGACGTGCTGGCCTTCGGCGTGCCGCGCATCGCCATTGCCACCGGCGCAACCTGGCGCAAGGATGGTGTCGGCCATCTCCACACCCAGCCCATCGCAATTGCCGAAGGGGCAGAAGTGCTCTGTCCCTCAGACCTGATGGCGGGAAACATGCCCAAGGGCAAACGCGTTCTCGTGTGGGATGACGACCATTATTACATGGGCGGCGTGATGGCCGAACTGCTGGCAGAGAAGGGGTATGAGACGCTCTACATCACGCCGGCTTCGGAAGCCTCGACGTGGACGCGCAACACGATGGAACAGCACTTCATCCAGAAGCGGTTGATCGAGAAGGGTGTTGCGATCCGCAACTTTACCGCCATAGATGCAATCGCGTCGGGTGAAGTGACGGTGTCCTGCATGTTCACCAGCCGGCAGGAAAAGTTGGAGGCCGATTCAGTCGTGCTGGTGACGGCCCGCTTGCCCAACGAAGCGCTGTTCCTCGATTTGAAGGCTCGCGCAGCGGAGTGGGCCGATGCCGGCATCGAAAGCGTCACCGCCATCGGCGATGCCCTGGCACCGGCAACGATTGCCCATGCCACCTATGCCGGTCGTCGCTATGCCGAGGAACTGGATGGCGAACCGTTGGCCGAGGGTGCGCTGCCGTTCAAGCGCGAAATCACCGAACTTCTTCCGCTCTAAAGGATCTGACCATGCTTTCTTTTAAACTCGACATGCCGCGCGAAGCCCTCGACGATTGGGGTACCCCCGAAGATATTGGCGCAGCAACCGTAGAAGGCCCCATCAAGTGTGCCGGCAAGCTACTTTACGGCACGTTCGAGAGCGCCGTTTCCGGCGGGCTCTACAGTGCCACGAAGGGCAAGTATCGCGTGACCTATCCCTTTCACGAGCATGCGACACTGCTTGACGGCGAGCTGGCCATCACCGACGAGGCGACTGGCGACACGGTCGTCTATGGTCCCGGCGAAAGCTGGATCATAGCCAAGGGTGCGACGGTGCTGTGGGACATCCGCTCGGATTCGATCCGCAAGAGCTATCTTGCGACGACGGTCGATCTGTGATCGCTTGCGCGCATGACAGACGCCTATGACATCCTTGAACGGCTGATCGCTTTTCCTTCGGTCAGCCGCGATGGCAACATCGACCTGATCCGCTATGTCGCGGCCCTGCTTGCTGAGGCCGGGATCGAAAGCCGGCTTTACCCTTCGGAAAGCGGTGATCGTGCGTCGCTTTTTGCCACTGTCGGCCCGAAAGGGTCAGGCGGGGTTGTCCTCTCCGGTCACACGGATGTGGTTCCGGTGGATGGTCAGTCCTGGACGAGCGATCCCTTCCGGTTGATCGAGCGCGACGGACGGCTTTACGGTCGCGGCACGACGGATATGAAGGGCTTCGTCGCCTGCGCCATCGAGGCCATGCTGCTGGCGCGGGGGCGGATGCTTTCAAAGCCGTTGCATCTGGCGCTGTCCTATGACGAGGAAATCGGCTGCGTCGGCGTTCGTCCCATGCTGGCCGAACTTGCGAAGGATGAATTGCAGCCGGACTGGGTGTTGATCGGCGAGCCGACCGCGATGCAGGTTGCTTCCGGTCACAAGGGCAAGCTTGCCGCCCGTGCCTCCTGTTGCGGCGTTGCCGCCCATTCGGCACTGGCACCCACCGGCCTCAACGCTATCCATCTTGCCGCCGATTTTCTGGCGGAAATCCGCGCACTACAGGCCGAGCTTGCCGAAACGGGCGCCCGTGATACCGACTATGACATTCCCTATTCCACCGTTCATGCGGGCGTCATTGCCGGCGGCACGGCGCTGAACATCGTACCGGAAAGCTGCACGCTGGATTTCGAGATCCGCAACGTGGCGGAAGACGACCCGAAGCGGCTTATGGAGCGGCTGTTCCAGAAGGCAGAGGTGATTTCAAACGCAGCGCGTCACCGCTTTGCGGAAACCGGCATCACCATCGATGTCGTGAATGATTATCCGGGCCTTGGCGCTCCCGGCAATGGTGAGATCGTGGCCCGAGGACTTGCACTTGCGGGTGCCAACCGGGCGGTGAAGGTCGCCTTCGGCACGGAAGGCGGGCTGTTTTCACGGGCACTCGACACGCCGGTTCTGGTCTGCGGGCCGGGAAGTATGGAGCAGGGCCACAAGGCCGATGAGTTCGTGACGCGTGCGCAGATGGACGCCTGCCGTGCCATGCTGGGCCGCCTGACCGAAACGCTTGGTGCCTGAGGATTGCCACTCATGAGTTCGGAAAAACCTAAGCAGAATTTCTGAAAGAAATAATTTCCGAAACCCGCGGCCGCTGACACAGTGCCACGACTGCATGAAGCGCCGGATGTGCCGGACCTTCTGCGCGGCGGGAGAGACAGGTATGATCCGCACAGGCGCCGAATATCTCGAATCCATCAGGGATGGCCGCGAGGTCTATATCGGCGCCGAGCGGGTGAAGGACATTCCCTCCCATCCGATGTTCAAGCCGCTCGTCGACATCCGTGCCCGCATCCATGACATGCAGCACGATCCGGCCACGCGCCACATCATGGCCTATCATGAGGACGGCGAGTGGAGCGCCATCGGCAACAAGCTGCCGCATACGCAAAGCGACTGGTGGGACAAACGCCGCGCCACGGACCGGCTGCTGGAGAATATCGGCGGTATCGTCACCCGTGTCGGGGACGAGACGGTTGGCGAAATGTGGTCGCTGTTCGATGGGCAGGATGTTCTGAACGAGGTTGATCCGCAATTCTCGGCCAACATCCGCAACCACATTTCCCGCGTGTTGAAGGCCGATCCTTTTCATGTTTCAGCCAATACCGATCCAAAGGGCGATCGCTCTCGCCCGCCGCAGGATCAGGACCCGGACATGCTGCTGCATGTCATCCGGGAAACAGATGCCGGCATCGTCGTGCGCGGCGCGAAATACGAGACGGCGGCGGCCTATGCCAACCAGGCCTTTACCAAGCCGACAATCGCCAACTGGGGCGATGCCGCCTATTCCGACTATGCCGTCGGTTTCATCTGCGACCTCGGCTCGCCGGGGCTGAAATTCATTTGCCGCAGCGGTTTTGCCGGCCGCGCGCCCATGGACGATTATCCGCTCACCAACCGGTTCGATGAAATCGATACGCTGGTGATCTTCGATGACGTGCTGATCCCCTGGGAAAACGTTCTTTTCTACCGGCACACCCGCGCGGCCATGTTCATCCGTGCCACGCTGCACCGCTATTCGGCTTTCGCTTTCGTACAACGCAACCTGAAATTCGCGGATATGCTGATCGGCGCGGCACTCTTTAACGCCCGTCAAACCGGCCTCGACAAGTTGCAGGCGGTTCAGGAAAAGCTGGCACAACTTGCCGTCTACCGTGAGGGTATCAACGCGCATCTGACCGCGGCCATTGCGCTGGCCGAGCGCTCACCGGGCGGACTTTTGATGCCGAACCAGTCGCTGCTCTATTCCGGCCGGGTTCTGGCCTGCTCGCAACTTCATGAGGTCATGCACATTGCGCGTGAACTCTGCGGTGGCCAGATCTGCGTGACGCCCGACAAGGCCGCCTTTGACGCTGAAGCCACGGGGCCGTGGCTTTCCAAGTTCTACACGGTCAACGAGGACTGGGTGGCGGAAGACCGCCGCAAGCTTCTGGCTTTCGCCCGCGACATGCTGAATTCCGACTATGCCGGGCACCGGCTGACCTTCCAGCTCTTTGCCCAGTCGCCGCCCTTCGCGCATCTGGCCGCCGTCTATCGAAATTTCGACTGGGACGGTCCGCTCGAAATGGTGCAGAAGGCCGCCGGGCTCTCCGAGAAGGTGCTCGGCGAACGGACCCGCACCCCCGGAGACAGCGCTGTCAGCCAGTGGTTCGATACCAATACTTCCCTGAAAACGGCAGCCGAATAGGAGACGCATTCCCATGCCCGTTCACAAACGTATTCGCATGTTCAACACCAAGGACACCTATCCCGAGCAGAAGCTCGACAACGATCTGTGCCAGGCGGTTGTCGCCCGGGGAACGATGGTTTTCGTGCGCGGACAGATCGGCCAGAACCTCGATACATCGGAAAATGTCGGCGTCGGTGATGTAACCGCACAGGCCGAACAGGCCATGGCGAACATCAAGATGCTGCTTGAGGAATCCGGTTCCGAACTCGCCCACATCACCAAGATCGTCATCTATATCGTCGATCCGCGGTACCGTGAGCAGGTTTACCGTGTTGCCGGCAAGTGGTTGAATGGCGTCTTCCCCGTCTCGACCGGCATCGTGGTGTCTGCCCTTGCCCGCCCGGAATGGTTGGTCGAAATCGATGTAACCGCCGTCATTCCGGAGTAAGCACGCGATGACCTTCTCGATTTCCGCACGTTGCGAAAAGACCGGAATGCTGGGGATCGCCATCTCGTCGTCGTCCCCGGCTGTCTCGGCACGCTGCGCCCATGCCCGCGCGGGCGTTGGCGTGGTGGCAACGCAGAACATCACAGATCCCTCGCTCGGCCCGAAGGGGCTGGATGTTCTGGCCGCCGGCCTGTCGGCGGAAAAAGCCCTTGCCCGGCTTCTCGAAGGCTATGAAACGGCGCCGTGGCGGCAGGTGGTCATTCTCGATAAGGACGGCCACGCCGCTGTCCATTCCGGCGCACACACGCTGGGTATCAACGCCACGGCGAAGGGAAAAAACTGCGCCGCCGCCGGAAATCTTTTAGCAAATACAGAGGTTCCGGCCGCCATTGTCGCGGCGTTCGAGGCTGCGCAAGGCCATCTCGGCGACCGGCTTTTGGCAGCCATGCAGGCCGGCCTGGCTGCTGGCGGCGAGGCCGGGCCGGTGCATTCGGCAGGGCTTTATCTTGTCCGCGATGTAAGCTGGCCGGTCGCCGATCTCCGGGTCGATTGGGCCGAAGCGGACCCGATCGGAGGGCTCGTCAATCTCTGGAGCCTCTACAAGCCTCAACTCGAGGACTACGTGACCCGCGCCATGGACCCGACCGCTGCGCCGAGCTATGGCGTGCCGGGCGATCTCTGATCTTGTGAAGGAAGACTGACGATGGTGGAACGGACGAAGCATGATTGGGTGAGAGACGCGGCAGGCCTGCGACTGCGCGACAAGGCTTTCATTGATGGCAAGCCGGTCGATGCCCTGTCGGGCGCGACCTTTGACAGCGTCAACCCGGCCACGGGTGCGCTGCTGGCAAAGGTCGCGGCCTGTGGCGAAGCGGATGTGGACCGTGCTGTCCGTTCCGCCCGCGCAGCTTTCGAGGACGGGCGCTGGTCGGGTCGTTCGCCGGGCGAGCGCAAGGCCGTCCTGCTTCGTCTTGCCGATCTTATCCGCGAAAACAGCGTGGAACTGGCGCTGCTTGACAGTCTCGATATGGGCAAGCTGGTCACGGATGCCGCAACGATCGATGTTCCCGGTTCCGCCGCCATCTTTCAATGGTATGCGGAGGCCATCGACAAGGTCTATGATGAAGTCGCTCCCACCGGCCCGGGCAACCTCGCGCTTGTGCGGCGTGAGGCGCTTGGCGTCGTCGGCGCGGTCGTACCCTGGAACTTTCCTCTCGACATGGCGACGTGGAAGTGTGCGCCGGCGCTTGCCATGGGTAATTCCGTGGTGCTGAAACCTGCCGAGCAATCGCCGCTCTCAGCGCTTCGCCTTGCCGAACTGGCTGTGGAAGCGGGGCTTCCCGATGGCGTGCTGAACGTGGTTCCGGGCCTTGGAGAAATCACGGGGCGGGCGCTCGGCCTGCATCCCGATGTCGATTGCATTACCTTCACCGGTTCGACGCAGGTCGGCAAATATTTCCTCGGCTATTCGGCCCAGTCGAACATGAAGCAGGTCTGGCTGGAATGCGGCGGCAAGAGCCCCAACCTGATCTTTGCCGATTGCGACGATCTCGACGCCGCTGCCGATATGGCCGCCTTCGGCATTTTCTTCAATCAGGGGGAAATCTGCTCGGCCAATTCGCGGTTGCTGGTGGAGCGCTCCATTGCCGATACCTTTCTGGAGAAGATGGCTGAGCGCGCGGCGCGTTATGTGCCGGGCAATCCGCTCGATCCGGCTTCCACGATGGGTGCCATCGTCGATGAGGCGCAAACGGGTCGCATCCTGTCGTTCATCGATCACGGCAAGGCAACAAGCCGCCTGGTGACCGGTGGCGAGCGGGTGAGCATTGATGGCAAAGGCTGCTTCGTGCAGCCGACGATCTTCGCCGATGTGGCCGCCGATGACCGCCTGTCGCGGGAGGAAATTTTCGGACCGGTTCTTGCTGTCTCCACCTTCGAAACGGAGGCCGAGGCGATTGCACGGGCAAACGATACGATTTACGGGCTTGCCGCGTCCGTTTGGACCTCGAACCTGTCGCGTGCTCATCGCGTATCCGACAAGCTCAAGGCCGGTACGGTTTCGGTGAACACGGTCGACGCGCTGTCGCCGATGACACCGTTCGGTGGCTTCAAGCAATCGGGTATCGGGCGTGATCTTTCGCTTCATGCTTTCGATAAATTCAGCGGATTGAAGACCACCTGGATCAAATACTAGGGCAGGGGTCATTCCATCCGATCCAGGAACGGTTTAGGTTCTGGAAAACTGAACCAGTGAGCCTGCCGATCCATGCGCTTTACGCTGCGACAACTCGAATATTTCATTGCTGCCGGCGAGACCGGCAGCATCACGCAGGCTTCCGAGCGGATCAACATTTCCCAGCCGTCCATCTCGACGGCGATCTCGCAGCTTGAGCAGGAACTCGATGTCCAGCTCTTCGTGCGCCACCATGCCCAGGGCCTCTCGCTCACACCGGCGGGTCGCTCCATGTTGCTGGAAGCCAAGCGACTGATCGAACAGGCGGAATCTCTGTACGGCGTTGCCTCCGAGGCAAGCGACGAGGTGCGTGGGCAACTCAATGTCGGGTGCCTCACCACGCTTGCGCCAATGATCTTGCCGGAATTGGCGCTGTCTTTCACCGCCGGCTTTCCCAGAGCCAATATTCGCCCGCATGCCGATCATCAAGAGCTTCTCCTTTCCGGCCTGCGCCGGGCGATGATCGACATTGCCATTACCTACGACCTGCAAATTCCCGATGACGTGGCGTTTACGCCGCTGGTGGATCTGCCGGTTCATGCGCTGGTCGGCGAGGGGCATCCGCTGGCACGGCACTCAGCAGTCACCTTGCAGGAGTTGGTGCAGGAACCGATGATCTTCCTCGATCTGCCATTGTCGAGCGAATATTTCCTCGCCCTTTTCCTGAAAGAAGGGCTTCAGCCCAATATCGCCTTCCGCATTTCCCATCCCGACGTCATCCGCACCATGGTGGCCAATGGCTACGGTTACACACTCGCCAATGTCACGCCGCGCTCCGATACCGCGCTTGATGGGCGCAAGGTGGTACGCGTTCGCCTTTCCGGCGATCATCGACCGATGACGATTGGTTTTGCGACATTGAAAACATTGCGGAAATCTAGGCTTATGAGCGCATTCGAAAGCCATTCCCGCGCCTTCATTTCCGATGCCTACATACCCGGCATGGTCGCACCGGCCATGAGCCAGAAGCGCCGCTGATTGCATATTGAACTACTTAGGCTTTACCTAAGCAGTTGCGCTGAAAATGATTATTTTTCCGACGAAAGAAGCGTGCTTTGCTCTTCCTGTCGCCACGCGAAAGCAGGTGGCTGGACGGGAAGGGAGCCGCCTGACGGCCATTCCCCAAGCGGAATCTCGAAAGGCGCGCGCCATGACGCCGCCCAGTCAAACAAAGGGGAACGCAATGAAGAATACTCTTTCCAAGCTTCGCAAGACGGCGCTCGCAACCGGCGTCGCCATCGCCGTTGCCGCCATCGGTACGGTGGCTGAGGCCGGCACGCTGCGTCTCGGCATGACGACCTGGGTGGGTTACGGCCCGCTCTTCCTCGCTCGCGACCTCGGTTACTTCAAGGAAGGCGGACTCGACGTCAAGCTCGAGGTGATCGAGGAGTCGGCGCTTTACATGGCAGCCGCTGCGGCCGGCGAACTCGATGGCAGCGCCTCGACCGTCGATGAAATCATGAAGTACCGCTCCAAGGATGTTTGCTTCAAGTCCGTTTACGCGCTGGACGACAGCCATGGCGGCGATGGCGTTCTCGCTCCCAAGAATGTGAAGAGCCTTGCCGATCTCAAGGGCAAGGAAGTGGCGATGAACGAGGGCTCCGTCTCGCAGTTCTGGTTCAACATTCTTCTGAAGCAGGCCGGCCTGACCGAGAAAGACGTCAAGATCACCAACATGACCGCCGACGATGCCGCCGCCGCCTTCATGGCCGACCGCATTCCGGTGGCCGTGACCTGGGAGCCGCACCTGACGCTCGCCAAGAAGGCCGACAAGGGTCAGGTCCTGATCGACTCCTCCAAGACGCCGGGCCTCATCGTAGACGTTGTGGCGGTTAATTGCGACTTAATCCAGAAGAACCCGAAGGATATCGAAGCGCTGGTGGCGGGCCTCTACAAGGCCAATGAGTTCATCAAGTCCAATCCGGAAAAAGCTTACGAAATCATGGCGAAGGGCGTCGGCGGCTGGCTGTCGGACCCGAAGGAATTCGCCGCCTCTGCCGCGGGCGTCAACTTCTATGGCAAGGACCGCAACGCCGAGTTCTTCAAGGGCGGTGACGCTGGCGAGGCCGGCAAGCTGATCAAGCTCGGCGGGGATATCTGGGGCAGCTTCGGCAAGCTCAAGATGGACATCAAGTACGACGATCTCGTCGATCCGTCTTTCCTCGCGAAGTAAGGTCACGCGTCGGGGGCGGCACGCGCCGCCTCCGGCATCTCTTCGGGCCTTGGCCCGCCCCGAATGCCGAAGCCTGTGCCGGACGCCGCAGGCGTGGAGAAAACCGTGAGCGATCAGTCTCTTTTCAAGACCGTCACCACACCTTTTCGGACCATCCCGAAAAGCCTCGCAATATCTGTCAGCATTCTTGTCTGGGTGCTCGTGATTGCCGGCTGGTTCGCTCTGACCTATTCCGGCGCGGTAAAGGAGATGTTCCTGCCGAAGCCGGAAGCGGTTCTGGCCACCATGGCCAGCATGGCCGCCGATGGCTCGTTGTGGGAGCACATGCTTGCCAGTGTTCAGGTGGTGCTGATCGGTTTCATCGTGTCGTCCATCGTTGCCGTGCCGCTGGGCCTGATGATGGGGACCTACCGGATCGTTCAGGCTTTTCTCGATCCGCTCGTCAATTTCATCCGCTACCTGCCGGTCACCTCCTTCGTGCCGCTGTTCATCCTGTGGATCGGCATCGGCATCGAACAACGGGTCGCCGTCATCATCTTCGGCATCTTCTTCCAGCAACTGGTGATGATTGCCGATAGTGCCCGCAGTGTGCCGCGTGATCTCGTCAATGCGGCCTATACGCTCGGCACCCGCCGTATCGAAACCGTGTTCCACATCGTCCTGCCGGCCACATTGCCCAATGTGATGGATGTGCTGCGCGTTACCATGGGCTGGGCGTGGACCTATCTCGTGGTTGCCGAACTCGTCGCCGCCCGTTCCGGTCTCGGTTATATTTCGCTCAAGGCCATGCGCGGTTTCCAGGTAGATGTCATCTTCATGGCCATTGCGCTCATTGGCATTCTCGGCCTCGTCACCGATCAGATATTCCGCCTCGTTCGTCGCGTTCTCGCGCCTTGGGCCCATTGAGGAATTTGCAGCCATGTCCGCCCTGAACCTCTCGAACGATCCCAGAAGCTCCGATATCGCCATCGACAAGGTCGTGTTGCGATATGGCAAGGGCGAAAGCGCGGTGCTGGCGCTGAACGGCATCTCCTTTCATGTCGAGCGCAATGAGTTCTGTGTCATCGTCGGCCCCTCGGGCTGCGGCAAGTCCAGCCTTCTCTATCTCATCGCCGGGCTGGAAGACCGCACGGACGGAACGATCCGTGTGGGCGACAAGACGGTCACCGAGCCCGGCCCGGACCGCGGCATGGTGTTTCAGGGCTACACACTGTTTCCCTGGCTGACCGTGGCGCAGAACGTCGAATACGGTCCCAAGCGTAAAGGCTTTCCCGCGGGTGAGCGCAAGGATATCGTTGACCATTACCTCGCCGAGGTTGGTCTGTCGAAGTTCGCCAACCACTATCCCTCTCAGCTTTCCGGCGGCATGAAGCAGCGCGTGGCCATTGCGCGGGCGCTCGCCAACGACCCGGAAGTGCTGCTGATGGACGAACCCTTTGGCGCATTGGACAGCCAAACCCGCCATAGCATGCAGAAACTGCTGCTGCGCGTGTGGGAAAACACCAAGAAGACCGTGCTGTTTGTGACGCACGACATCGATGAGGCGATTCTTCTGGCAGATCGCGTCGTGGTCATGTCCGGGCGCCCCGGTCAGATCAAGAAGGAAATCCGCGTCGACATTCCCCGCCCGCGCACCATGGATATTGTCATGGAGCCTTCGTTCATTGCCATGAAGCGGGAAATTCTTGACCTGTTGAAGAACGATGACGACGACCATTGAGGCAAGGACATGACAACGGAAAACGCTGAGTTCGACTATATCGTCATCGGTTCCGGTTCGGCAGGCTCCGTGCTGGCCAATCGGTTGAGCGCCAATCCGGCCCATCGCGTCTGCCTTGTTGAGGCAGGCGGTAGTGATGAAAGCCTTCGTGTTCGCGTTCCTGCCGGTATTCTCGCCCTCTATGGCAATCCGAAATACGATTACGGCTACATGGGCGTGCCCCAGCCGGAACTGAATAACCGCCGCATTCCCGTCAACCGTGGCAAGGCGCTTGGCGGTTCCAGTGTCATCAATTCCATGGTCTACATCCGTGGCGCCGCGCAGGACTATGACGAGTGGGCTACGCTCGGCTGCACCGGGTGGTCCTATGCCGAGGTGCTGGAGACCTTCAAGGCGCTGGAGCGCAACCTTGTCGGGCAGGACCCGGCCTATCACGGCTTCAATGGTGAATTGCTGGTCGACAATCCCCGAGATCCCAACGTTGTCGCGAAAATGTGGGTTAAGGCAGGGCAGGGCGTCGGCCTGCCGGAGAACCGGGATTTCAACGCCGAGAGCCAGTTCGGCCTCGGAGTTTACAATGTCACGCAAAACAGGGGAGAGCGTTTTTCGGCTTATACCGCCTTTGTGCGACCGGTGCTGCACCGTCCAAACCTTACGATTCTGACCGGCACTGAAGTGCTGGATCTCGTCCATGCCGGCGGTCGTGTCACCGGCGTGAACGTGTTGCGCGACGGGCAGACGCAGACCTTGACCTGCCGGGCAGAGGTCGTGCTGTCCGGCGGTGCCATCGGCTCACCGAGGATCCTGCTTGCCTCGGGCATCGGTCCGGCAGAGGAACTGAAGGCGGCAGGCGTGACGCCCGTGGTCGATGTGCCGGGTGTCGGGAAGAACCTGCGCGACCACGTCGATGGCATGATTACGGTGCGGTCTGCCAGCACGAAGACGCTCGGTTTGTCCGTGCCAAACCTGCCGGCCATGCTCGTCGCACCTTTCCGCTATTTCGGGCAGCGCAAGGGAATGCTGACCACCAACTATGTCGAGGCGGGCGGCTTCGCCAAGACGAAATATGCCGGCGACATCGCCGATATCCAGTTCCATTTCGTGCCCGGTTATCGCAGCCACCGTGGTCGGCTGGTTGAATACGGCCATGGTTATGCCGTGCACACCTGCGTGCTGCGCCCGAAAAGCATTGGCGAGGTGACGCTGGTGCGCGACGGCACGCGCCGCCAGCTTGCCATCGACCATCGCTTCTTTACCGAGGAGCAAGATGCGCTGACGCTGATCGAGGGCATCAAGGTAGCCCGATCGATCCTCGCCTCACCGGTTTTCGATGCCCTTCGCGGCCCGGAAATCCTGCCGGGTCCGGATGTCAAAACGGATGCGGATATACTCGCCTATCTGCGCGCCGAAGCACTGACAGTCTATCATCCTGTCGGTACGGCAAAGATGGGCACGGACGCCATGGCAGTGGTCGATCCGACGCACCTCAGGGTACGCGGCTTCGACAACCTGCGTGTGGCCGACGCCTCGATCATGCCAACGCTGATCGGGGGAAATACCAACGCACCGTCGATGATGATCGGGGAGCGGGCATCAGGGGCCATCCTCAACGGCGTTTGACGCATCACCGGTCTCACATCACACCGGTGATCGCGGGAACATTCGTCGCCGTATGTGGAAATTCGGCGACAATACCTTTCCCCTGTAAAGGCTCCAAATTGGAGGGGCATGATAAGGAATTCATCTCCCACACACCCCAAAAACCGCATGATCTGTTGATTTCCACTGGGAGCTGACCCGGCGTTTCCCCCGAGAAGTGACCCGCCTTTGCGGTATCGTTCGTGTTGGCCGTGGTGGTCAAGTTCCTGTGTTTCTCCTTCGTTGTTCTCGGCTGATGAGCCGAGCTGTTCTTGAAGCGGAAGCTGTCGTTTCCGGTTTCCAGGATGTGGCGCGGTGGGTAAGCCGGTGGAGCAACGCGGTCGTCATCTTGGCGTCGCTGAACACGCTGGCCCATTCACTGAAGCTGAGGTTGGTGGTGATGATAACGCTGGTGCGCTCGTAGAGTTTGCTGAGCAGATGCAAGTCCATGATACCTCGCATGTGGAGCCGCTGCTCGACTGGATCGAGGCTCGGATCGACGATGCTGTCGTTTTCATTCCGCCCCGCACCAATGCTCATTGATGTGCGGCTTCGGAGCAGCAGGGGCCCCACCCTTCTTTCCGACAGTGTCTTGCGTTCGATCCGCCTGAAACCGTTACTCCTCTCGTCCGGAAAAGGTGCCATCTGGGTTTTGCTGAACTGAGACGGGCTTGCGTGGCATGCGAGCGCCCTTGGTAGGATCCATTGGCGTGTAGGTCGCCCACAGCACTTGCGCGGGCTTGCTTTCCGATGGATTGCGGTAGCGGTGCGGTCGCTGGCTTGCAAACCGGAAGCTGTCACCCTCCTCCAGTGTCCAGAGATGCCCCTCGACGTTGAGTTCGATCGTGCCTTCAATCACAACGCCTGTTTCCTCCCCGGCATGGGCAAAGAAATCCTCGCCTGAGAAGCCGCCGGGAGCGAGTTTCATCAGATAGAGATCAAGCCCGAAGCCTTCGTCGTGGGGGGTGAGGATGGCCTTGTCGATCCCGCTGCGCCAGAGATCCATGCGTCCGCGTTCGGAGGCACGCATCACCACGCCATCGCTTTCGCCGTCGCTGCGGGAAGGGCCGGTGGAAAAGAGACCGGACAGGCCGATGCCAAAGGCTTCACCCAGAGCAACCATCGTCCGCAGTGATGGCGATGAGAGCCCACGCTCGATCTGGCTCAGATAGCCGACCGAATAGCCAGTTCGCTGGGCAATCTCCATCAGCGAAAGGGAACGCTCCCGCCGCAAGGCTCGAATGCGCTGACCCATCGTCTTGTCCGCGGTGGCGTGCATGGCATCCGCAGTGGCTGCATCGGTATCCTGTGTCGTTTCCGTCTGGTCAGTGCTTTCCGACACTTTAGTCCTCACATCAGGTTCATTTTTCACAATCGTGAAAATTGCTTGCTAGACCCTATAGGTCATGTTAGCTTTTTTCACAACGATGAAAAAATCATTGTTTGAACGTTAAAAATCACCTGCCGAACCGGCAGCGTAAAGAGGGGTTCTGAAATGGTAAAGCTCAAGACGATCCTGACAGGTATCACCGTTGCCGCCGGTATCGCTTTTTCCGGTATCGCCAGCGCAGAAACGCTGAAGGTCGGCTCCACGCCCACGGGCGTTCCCTTCACCTTTCTCGATACCAAAACCAATCAGGTGACCGGCGTCATGGTGGACATCATGGGAGAAGTCGCCAAGGAGGCCGGCTTTGAGGTGACGACCGAACCGCTCGCCTGGTCGGCACTCATCCCCTCGCTGACGTCTGGCAAGATCGACGTCATTTCCGCGGCCATGTTCGCGACCCCCGCCCGCGCCGAAGTGGTGGATTTTACGGATACCGTCTATGGCTACGGGGAAGGCCTTTTCGTCGCCAAGTCCGACACCAAGGACTATGCGGTGTTCGAAGACCTCAAGGGTGAGATCGTCGGAGCTCAGATCGGTACGGTTTATATCAAGAAGCTTCAGGAAACGGGCCTTTTCGCCGAGGTCAAGGGCTATGAAACGATCCAGGACCTGATGCGCGACGTCAATGCCGGACGCATCAAGGCTGCTTTCGCCGATTACCCGATTGTTGCCTACCAGATCGCCCAGAATAACTTTCCCGATACGCGCCTTGTGACAAGTTACAAGCCGACCATGACCGGTAATATCGGCATCGCCATTGCCAAGGGCAATCCGGAACGTCTGGCAAAGTTCAATGCCGCCATCGCCAAAATCAAGGCGGATGGTCGCATCGACGCCATCGTCAAGAAGTGGGGTCTCTAAGAGGCTCGCATCCTGGCCGGGGCGGTTAGACGCGCCCCGGCAAACTTCGCAAATTCCGAAACCCCGTTCTTTGCCGATTGTGGCAAGGAGACCCATTGCCATGCAAAAATTCATTCAGGATGCCGTCGAGTTTCTTCCAATCCTGTTTCAGGGCGTGAAGCTCACCATCCTCGTTACGCTCGGTTCCCTGGCCCTTTCGACCGCTCTCGGTCTGCTTTGGGCTTTGATGCGGGTATCTGGCATCCGCATCCTCGACATGATGGCCCGCACCTTCATCAACTTCATTCGCGGCGTGCCGATCATTGTCCAGCTTTTCTACATTTACTTCGTGCTGCCGGAGATGGGGATCGCGCTTTCCGCCTTGAACGCGGCCATCATCGGTCTCGGTATTGCCTATTCCGCCTATCAGGCCGAGAATTTCCGTGCCGGTATCGAGGCCATCGACAAGGGTCAGCTTGAGGCCGCGCAATCGATCGGTATGGGCTGGGCCATGACCATGCGACGTGTGGTGCTGCCGCAGGCCTTCCGCATCGCACTTCCACCCTATGGCAACACCATGATCATGATGCTGAAGGACAGTTCGCAGGCTTCCACCATCACGGTTGCCGAGCTGGCCATGCAGGGCAAACTGGTGGCGGCCTCCACCTTCAAGAATGCCACGGTGTTCAGCCTTGTCGCCATTCTCTATCTGGTCATGTGTATTCCGCTCTTCTTTGCGGTGAACCGGATGGAAAAGAAATTCGGGAGCGGACACAAATGATCGAGCTGAAGGACGTTCACAAGAGTTACGGAACGCTTGAAGTCATCAAGGGCTTCACAACCTCGGTTTCCAAGGGGGAGGTCGTGTGCCTGATCGGTCCCTCCGGCTCGGGAAAATCGACCATCCTGCGCTGTATTAATGGGCTTGAGGTTTACCAGAAGGGCGAGATCAACGTCGAAGGCCAAAGGGTCGATGCGGGTCACAAGTCGATCACCTATATCCGCACCCACGTTTCCATGGTGTTCCAGCGTTTCAACCTTTTCCCGCACCGCACGGCGCTGGAAAACGTCATTGAAGGCCCGATCTTCGTCAAGGGCGAGTCGCGGGCTGAAGCGACCGAGCGTGGTCGCCACCTGCTCAACCGGGTTGGGCTTTCCGCAAAGGAAAATGCCTATCCGACACAGCTTTCCGGTGGCCAGCAGCAGCGCGTGGCGATTGCGCGCGCCCTTGCCATGCAGCCGAAGGCGATCCTGTTTGATGAGCCGACCTCGGCGCTCGACCCCGAACTCGTGGGCGAAGTACTGAGCGTGATGCGAAGCCTGGCGGAAGAGGAAATGACCATGGTGGTCGTGACCCATGAAATGGGCTTCGCCCGCGATGTGGCCGACCGCGTCCTGTTCCTTGATGGCGGTGTCATCGTGGAGGAGGGGGCTGCCAAGGACGTGTTGGGCAACCCGCAGCATGCCCGTACCCAGGATTTCCTGCGTCGCGTCATCGATCACGTATGAGCGCTGACCCGCCGACATCATCTTCGCGCGGGAGCCAATGGCGAGCCGGCCCGCGTCCTGATCAATCCGGCCCGCCCATCCCGAGGATGTCATGCCGACTGAACTTTTCCCTCTCGCTCCCTCGCTCTGGGCCGATACGGCCGTTTCCGCAACGCCAACGCCACCACTCGATGCCAGCCGCACGGCCGATGTCGCCATCGTCGGCGGGGGGTACGCTGGTCTTTCGACGGCGCTTCATCTCGCCCGTGCAGGCATCGATGTCGTCGTGCTGGAGGCGCGCGAGCCCGGCTGGGGTGGGTCCGGCCGCAACGGAGGGCAGGTCATTGCCGGGCTGAAATACGAGCCGGATGAGCTGGAGGCGAAGTTTGGCGGGGAGGCGGGTCGCGCTACGGCTGCCTTCGCCGGTTCAACGACCGATCATGTCTTCAACCTGATTGCCTCCGAAAACCTCGCCGTTCCGCATGTTCGCAAGGGCTGGGTACAGGGTGCCCACAGCGATGAAGCGCTGAAGGCGGTGGAAGCCCGTGTGACCCAGTGGACGCGCCGGGGCCTTGAAGGCGCGCAGCTTCTCGACAGGGCGGGGGTCGTGCGCTTTCTCGGAACCGATGCTTACAAGGGTGGCTGGCTCGATCCGCGCGGCGGCGCTGTACAACCGTTGAGCTATGCGCGTGAAATGGCGCGTATCGCCATAAGTGCGGGCGCGCGGATCTACGGCCAGACGCCGGTCTCTGGTTGGAAACGTGAAGGTGGTGCCTGGACAGTCACGACGGCGACCGGCCCCTCGGTAACGGCAAAAATGGTTATCGTCTGCACCAACGCCTACACGCGGGAACTGTCGCCGAAGCTTGCCAGCACGGTGATTACGCCGAACTCATATCAGGTCTCGACGGTACCTCTGACCGCTGAACAGGCCGCAAGCATCATGCCCGGCGGTCAGGTCTCGTCCGATACGCGCAACCTGCTGCTCTATTTCCGCAAGGATCACACGGGGCGGCTGTTGATGGGCGGCCGTGGCCCGTTCCGTCAGCCGACATCGAAGGATGACTGGGCCCATCTCGAACGCGTCGTGCCCCGCATGTTCCCCCAGCTCAAGGGTATTTCCTTCGATCACCGTTGGTGCGGCCATGTCTCGGTGACGCGTGATTTCCTGCCGCATGTCCACGAGCCGGAGCCCGGCCTTCTGGTCAATATCGGCTGTCAGGGGCGCGGCGTGGCACTTGAGACGGCCATGGGAGCATCACTGGCTCGCTATTACGTTTCCCGCGATCCGAAAGTGCTGCCCTTTCCGTTGACCAAGGTTTCGCCAATCCCCTTCCATGGCCTTCAGCGGCTTTATCTTGCGGCCGTCATTACCTGGTATCGCATGCGTGACGCTGGGTTGGTCTGACCATGCACGATATGGGGAGCAATCAATGACCCTGCTTTTTAATCTGGATGAAGCTCGTGCGCCGATTTTCGCCGAGGCGCTGACCCGCGAAGTGCCGCATCTTGGTTTCGCCACTCGTGCGGCAGATATTGATCCGGATGCTGTGCGCTATCTTCTGACCTGGGCTGTGCCGGAGGATATCCGGCGCTACCGCAATCTCGAAGTGCTCTTCTCGGTGGGGGCAGGGGTCGATCAGTTCGCGGGCGGTCTCATGCCGGATCGGGTCAAGATCGTGCGCATGGTCGAGGAAGGCATTGCGCGCATGTTGCAGGAATATGTGACCCTCGGTGTTCTGGCCTTGCATCGAAACCTGCCGGCCTATCTGGGTCAGCAGCGGCAGGGCGTGTGGGAACCGATCCTGCCGCAACCGGCTGCGGCGGAAAAGCGGATCGGTGTTCTTGGCCTTGGCATGCTGGGCGTCGCCTGCCTGGAACGGTTGAAGCCCTTCGGCTATCCGCTTTCAGGCTGGAGCCGCACGCCCCGCGTGATCGAGGGTGTCACCTGTCATCACGGCAAGGCGGGGCTCGCCGCGCTTCTGGCCAAGACCGACATTCTCGTCTGCCTGCTGCCACTTACACCTGAAACGGAAGGGCTATTGGACAAGGATCTGTTCGATGCGCTGCCGGCAGGCGCTGGCCTTGTGCATGCCGGGCGTGGCCGGCAACTAGACCATGACGCGCTGCTCGCCGCCCTCGACAGTGGCCATATTTCGGGTGCTGTTATCGACGTCACCGAACCGGAGCCGCTGCCGGGCGATCATCCCTTCTGGGCGCATCCGAAGATCATCCTCACGCCCCACATCGCCAGTGTGACCGAGCCACGCTCTGCCGCACTGGCCCTGGCGCAGAACATCCGCCGGTACGAAGCCGGGCTCGATCCGATCGGTCTGGTCGATCGTGCACGCGGCTACTGAACGGATCACTCATCACCGATCGAAAGGAATGAAATGTCTCTCCTCGTCACACTCAACCAAGAGCCCGGGTGCAACCCGGAAACCAGCCGTGCTTTGCCCGAGAGGCTGATCGCGGGTGATCCGCTTTACAAGACGTGGATGCTGGATGAGGCCCGCGATGGCGCGATCCGGACCGGCATTTGGGAGGCAACGCCGGGGGAAACCCGATCATTCAAAGGGGAGACCTTCGAATTCTGTTACATCCTCTCCGGACGTGCCGAGATCACGGAAGACGGCAAAGCCCCAGTCACCTATGGCCCGGGCGACAGTTTCGTGATGAAGCCCGGCTTTACAGGTATCTGGAAAACGATTGAGACCGTCCGTAAAATCTTCGTCGTCGTCGCCTGAGCCGAAATCATGAAGTTCGTCTCCTGATGGCTCGATACCACTCCCACTTTTGCAGGGGCTTCTATAGCGCCTGCCGAAGGACATTTAGATGCGGAGGCGGTGCGTAGCGTATGCTACCGGACCTGCCCGTTGTCACATTGGCGATGCAGTCGATCGGCAACCCGTCGGCCAGAAATTCGGTCGCGGCTGCGTAGAGCACGAGTAAGGTCCGTCGGGTTTCAAGATAGAAACGTCCAGGCGCGTTGTGGTCGGCGATGAGTTTTCGCAGAGGTGAGATCGTTGCCGGACCGCCCCGTCGTTGGTCCGTTGAAGGGCAATAGCAGCGGTTCTTCAGCCGGACGTTGCCGAAGAGTGTATGAATGGTGGCAGGATAACCTCCCTTACTGTGCGGCGGCGTTCATCAAGATCGCTTCCATGAGCCAAGGTGCCGCCTAGCCACCAAACAAGTCCTCGTGCTCTTCAGATATCGTCGATTGTCGTGCGCGGGCCGCGATTTACGCCCACGTTCGGTGGGCAACAGCCCCTCGATAATCCGCCATTCCATTTCCGTAAGGTCGCCGCGAGCCAAAACCGCCTCCTAAAAGGCAGTTTTGTCCGCTGCGCATGCCTGTTTTCGGCATCTATGCTGAGTATGTTCCATAATAAATATTACGCGATTATCTTTGTCGCGAGGCACATTCTATTTTCAAGTGCGACATGCCATTGATTTCAATAGCTTCACTTTGGAGGTTTTGGCATGTTGCGCTGCTATTCACAACTGACCCTCGCCGATCGACGGCGGCTTCATCACCTCGTCGCCCGCAAGATGCCGATCAACGAGATCGGTCGCCAGCTCGGGCCTCATCGTTCAACCATCTACCGCGAGATCAAGCGCAATACATTCCAAGACCACGAATTTCCGAGTACAGTGGCTATTTCTCAAGCGCCGTATGGTCATCGAGAAACTGAGGGCTTACGGGTCACCGGAGCAGATTGCCGGCCGTCTTCTGGCCGATGGGGTCAGCCTGGTCCGGATCTGTAAGGAGACGATCTACCGCTTCATCTCCGGCAAGAAGGACTACGGGCTTGGCCTTTATCGCTATCTGCCCGAGGCACGCCGCAAACGCCGTCCACGTGGCTCGAGGAAGCCGAGTAACAGCGTGTTTCCAGCTAGTCACGGGATAAGCAACATCCTGAATTTATTGGAGATCGATCAGTGTTCGGACACTGGGAAGGCGATCTGTTGATCTTCGAGCGTGAGCTCGGCCATGCCAATGTCACCTCTCTCGTTGAACGCAAGAGCCGCTATACGGTGATGATCAAGAACCCTAGCCGGCACTCGAGACCGATCATGGACAAGATCATCGAAACATTCTCGCCCTTGCCATCCCTCGTACGTCAGAGCTTCACCTTTGACCGCGGCACGGCGTTTGCCGGCTTCAGGGCTTTGGAAGATGGTATCGGCGCCCGCAGCTGGTTCTGTGAACCGAGCGCGCTCTGGCAAAAGGGTGCCGTGAAAAACGCCGAAAGCGCATTCGCCGCTTCATGCCAGGCATTACGGATCTGGTCGCCGTGTCACAGCGCGACCTCACCCAACTCGCCCGCCACCTGAATGACCCGCCGCAAAAGTGCCTCGGCTACAAAACGCCAGCCGAAGTGTTCCTCGCGCATTTGCAAGACGCAAGGTGATCCCCTACCCTGCAACGCAGGCATGATGCACTTGGGTTAGATTCTCCAAAAGTGTTCATGGTTCATTTGCAGCGAACCGTTTGCCCCTCACCTGTCGTCTTCATACGCGTTTCCGCGCGTCTGACAAAGGACCGCCCTGAGGACTTGAAGAGGCTTCACACCCAAGCTAAAAATGGGTTGTAATTGGATAGCGATTGGTGATGAATGGATGCTGGCAGACGTTTCCGGGACCAAGTGCGAACACCCGTACCAGATTGAATTCAGCGACATAAATTTACTTTGTTATTCGATGAACGAGCGAAAGCGCGAAAACCACAATGATACTGTGAATAAGACTCACCGGAAGTTCGGGTTATTGTACCACGACCACCGTCGTTTCGGACTAAGCTTATCGCTGGCAAGCTTGGTACTTTTGGAAGTGCGTCGGGCATCCGGGTAATCAAGCGTAAGGCACCCGGCGCCTTTCCACAAGGCACCGGTCCAGAGACCGACCCTAAATCTGCACGACCTCGTAAAGACGAGGCTCCCACGGGGAGCAGGTCATCAAAAATGGAGAATCCGGACTGTTATGGTCAAAATATCGGTTGCAGGCATCGGCTACGTCGGGTTGTCGAATGCTATCCTCCTCGCCCAGCATAACGATGTCATCGCTTTTGACATTGCCCCCGAGAAAGCTGAAAAGCTGAATAACAAACAATCCCCGATCGTCGACAAGGAGATCGAGCTTTATCTCGCGACAAAGCCCCTGCATCTCAAGGCAACGACTGACAAGGCGGAAGCATTTACGGATGCGGATTTTGTCATCATTGCCACGCCTACAAATTACGATCCCGAAACAAACTACTTCGATACGAGCAGCGTTGAGACTTGCCTCGCTGATGTGCGCAAGTACAACAAGACCGCGACCGTCGTCATCAAGTCCACCATTCCCGTCGGCTACACTCAGGATCTGGTGAAAAAGACCGGCGACGATCGACTGATCTTTTCCCCCGAGTTTCTTCGGGAAGGAAAGGCGCTTTACGATAACCTTTACCCGTCGCGTATCGTGGTGGGTGCCGACACCAACGAAGCACATGTCTTCGCCGACCTTCTCCAGCAGGGCGCCATCAAGGAAAATATCGATATTCTCTTCACCGGCCCGAGTGAAGCGGAAGCGATCAAGCTTTTTGCCAATACCTATCTGGCGATGCGCGTTGCCTACTTCAACGAGCTTGACTCCTACGCCATGCTGCACGGTATCGACACGATACAGGTTATCAAGGGTGTCGGCCTCGATCCCCGGATCGGTAACCACTACAATAACCCCTCTTTCGGTTATGGCGGTTACTGCCTGCCAAAGGATACAAAGCAGCTTTTGGCCAACTTCCGGGAGGTTCCGCAGAACCTGATCAAGGCCATCGTTGAAGCCAACACGACGCGCAAGGACTTCCTTGCCGCCGACATCGCGTCGCGCAAGCCCAATACGGTCGGCGTTTACCGACTGACGATGAAGAAGAACTCGGATAATTTCCGCGCCTCGTCAGTTCAGGGCATCATGAAGCGCATCAAAGCCAAAGGCATTGAGGTCATCGTGTACGAACCGGAATACGCGGGCGACGATTTCTTCCGCTCGGAGGTTGTCCGCGATCTCGGCGAGTTCAAGAAGCGCGCCGACATCATCATCGCCAACCGACTTTCTGACGACCTGGCCGATGTCGCGGAAAAGGTTTACACCCGCGATCTCTTTGGTTCCGATTGATCGGCAGCGATCTTACCGCCTAGCAAAAAGGCCGCCCCCGGGCGGCCTTTTCCATTGCGGACTCAACCCTTGCCGGGCCGTGCGATGCGAAACCACGCCACATAAAGCGCCGGCAGGAAGATCAGCGTCAGCGCCGTGCCGATGATGATGCCTCCCATCATCGCATAGGCCATTGGCCCCCAGAACACCTCGCGCGAGATTGGAATGAGGCCGAGCGAAGCGGCGGCGGCGGTCAGCATGATCGGTCGCATGCGGTGTTCGGTCGCCTCCTTCACCGCCGCCCAGGCTTCCATTCCCTCCTTGCGCAGATCCTCGATCTGCACCACGAGGATGACCGAGTTGCGGATCAGAATGCCGATCAGCGCCAGGACACCAAGGATCGCCACGAAGCCCAGCGGTGCGTTGGCGGGCAGAAGGGCGGCCACCACACCGATGACAGCCAGCGGCGCGACAGCAAAAACGAGGAACAGGCGCGAGAAGCTCTGCAACTGGATCATCAGGATCGTCGTCATGACAAGCAGCATGAGCGGCACGACCGCCGCGATCGGCGCCTGACTTTCAGCACTCGATTCGACCGTGCCGCCGGTTTCGATCTTGATGTTCGATGGCAGTTTTTCCGCAAACGCTGCAATAGCCGGAGAAAGCTGTTTCACCACGGTATCGGGTTGCGTGGCATCCGCAATGCCGGCCTTGACGGTGATTGTCGGTACACGCGAACGTCGCCAGATGACCGGTTGCTCGACGTCAAAACGGAAATTGGCCACTGCCGAAAGCGGGACTGCATTTCCGCCAGAGCCCGGCAGTTGCAGGTTCTGCAGCGTGTCGATGGAGGATCGTTCATCCGCTCGGGCACGGCCCATCACGTTGACCAGATAGATATCGTCCTTGATCTGAGTGATCGTCTGGCCGCCGACAATCCCGTTCAGCGCCGTCGCAATATCCTTCGACGACACGCCGAGAAGGCGCGCCTTGTCCTGCAGGACGTCGACACGCACGACGCGGACAGGTTCCATCCAGTCGAACACCACATCGGAGAGATGCGGATTTTCGGCCATGACGGCGGCGAGGTCCTGCGCGTGCTTGCGCAGGCTTTCAATATCACGGCCAGACAGACGATATTGCACGGGGCGACCGACGGGCGGTCCGATATCGAGCAGCTTCACGAAGGCATCTGTACCGGGAAAGGTTTCGCGCAGATAGGTGCGGATCTTCGGTCGCAACCGGTCGCGGGCCTCCAGATCCTTCGTCACGATGATCGTCTGACCGAAAGAGGGTTCCGGCGGCTGCACGTCGAAGGCCAGAACGAAGCGAACAGCGCCCATGCCGATATAGGATGAGTAATGCTCGATGTCCGGGTTTCCATCGAGCAACTCCTTTTCAAGCCGACCCATCTGGGCGCTGGTATCCGCAATGGAGGCATTGTGCGGCAAGGTCCAGTCGACGATCAGTTCGACGCGATCCGATGACGGGAAGAACTGCTGCTGCACGAAGCCCATGCCGAACAGTGCCAGGAGAAAGGTTGCGACGGTGATGGCAATCGTCGTGTAGCGGAAGCGCATGGCAAGATCGAGCAGTGCGGAAAAAGCACCGCCAACCCGGCCCCTGTGCTCCGGCGCGTGTTGTTTCATGGCCTTGGGCAGGATCGTGACGCCGAGCAGAGGCGTGAATACCACCGCGACCACCCAGGACGTGAGCAGCGAAACCGCCAGAACGACGAACAGTGTGAAGGTGAACTCCCCGGCCTGCGACGAGTTCAGGCCAATTGGGATGAAACCTGCCACCGTTACCAGCGTTCCCGTCAGCATCGGAAAAGCGGTCGAGGTGTAGACATGGGTCGCAGCCCGTTCCAATGGATCGCCCTTTTCCAGCCGCGCCACCATCATTTCAACCGCGATCATCGCATCATCGACCAGAAGGCCGAGTGCGATAATGAGTGCACCGAGCGAGATGCGTTGCAGCGAGATATCGAGCAGCGCCATAACGAGGAAGGTAATGCCGAGCGTGAGCGGTACGGCGAGCGCCACCACGAAGCCGGCGCGCAGTCCCAGACTGACGAAGCTGACCACCAGAACGATCACGACGGCCTCGAACAACGCCTTGGTGAAGCCGGAGACGGCTTCCTCCACCACATGCGGCTGGTCCGAGACGAGATGGACGCCGACGCCGACTGGAAGGTCGCTCTCGATAGAGCGCATTTCCGCCTTCAGATGCTCGCCGAAGGTCAGGAGGTTGGCCCCCTGCTTCATGCCGATAGCCAGCGCAATCGCCGGCTTGCCGTTGTAGCGGAAGAGTTCCGACGGCGGGTCCGTATAGCCGCGCGTAATGCGCGCGATATCGCTGAGGCGGAAGAAGCGGTTGTTGATCCGGAGATTGACCGCCTTCAGATCCTCTTCCGAATTGAACTGGCCGGAAACGCGGATGTTGATACGCTCGGCTCCGGCCTGAATGACGCCAGAGGGGGTGATGGCGTTTTGCGCCTGAAGCGTCGCCAGAACCGTCTGCTGGTCCAGCCCCATGGCTGCCAGTTCACGGGTGGAAAACTCCAGATAGATCGCCTCGTTCTGGGCACCGATCAGATCGACCTTGCCGACATTCTCGACGGTCAGGACACGGGTGCGGGCTTCCTCGACATAGTCGCGCAGTTGTCGGTGCGGCAGGTCTTCCGCTGTAAAGGCGTAGATATTGCCGAATACATCACCGAAGCGATCATTGAAGAACGGACCGACGACGCCGGAGGGAAAATCCTTCTGAATGTCGGCGATTATATTGCGGACCTTTACCCAGGTATCCGCAACCACCTTGCCGCGCGTCGTGGGCTTCAGGTTCACGAAGATCAGCGTAGAGCCCGGCTTCGTCATCGAGCGGGTATAATCGAGCGTATCCAGCTCTTCCAGCTTGCGTTCAATGCGTTCCGTGACTTGCGTCGTCGTATCTTCGACAGACGCGCCCGGCCATGAGGCGGAAATGGTCATGGTCTTGATCGTGAAGGACGGGTCTTCCTCGCGGCCGAGTTCGACATAGGACATGACACCCGCGACCATAAACAGCAGCATGAAATACCAGATCAGCGAGCGATGCTCGAGCGCCCAGTCGGAAAGATTGAACTTTTTCATCGGGCCTCGTCTCCGGAAAGCTTCACTTTCTGGCCATCTTGCAACTCATGAACACCAGCCGTCACGATGCGCATTCCGTCGCTCACGCCGCTTGCCGGGATGAAGTTGCGCTCATCGCGACTGGCGATGGTAATTTCCTGCCTGCGCACGGTGGCCGTTGCCTCCTCCAGCACCAGCACGGAGGTCTTGCCCCCCTCCTCCATCAATGCCGCCAATGGCAGCGTGACGGTCTTGGCCAGCACGTGGCCCGGACGCGCGGTAATTGTCGTGCCCAGACGGAAATTCTCCGGCGCGTCCGACAACGCGATGCGCACGCGGAAGGTTCGTGTCAGCGGGTCGGCCTGGGGCGAAATTTCGCGCGCAGTCCCCATCACGCTGACCGAGGGATCAATCTGCAGACTAACGGCAAACGTGTCGCCCTTCGCCACCGTGCCGGCAGAGAGAGGGACATCGACAACCGCGTCGCGCAGATCCGGCCGGGCGATGGTCAGGACGGTTTCGCCGGGCGAAATGACCTGGCCAACCTCGGCATCCACGGAGGTGACAACCGCGTCGTAGTCGGCGGAGATCGTCGTGTAGGACAGATGCTCACGGGCCTTGGAAAGAGCGGCTTCCGCCTTGTCCATCGCAGCCTGCGCGGAGGCACGACCGAGATCGGCACGCTCCAGCATGGACTGCGATGTCGCATCACCGGCCCTCAATACCTTGACCCGCTCGGCGGTTGCCTCGGCATCGACAAGCTGCGCCCGTGCACTGGCAAGATCGGCTTCGGCCGCTTGAAGGGCAAGCTTCATGGATGTGGGATCAATCGCGGCCAGTCTCTGGCCCTGCTTTACCATGTCACCGACCTGCACGTCCCGCGCCACCAGCCGCCCAAGCGTCCGGAATCCCATAGGTGTGGAAACCTGCGGCTGGACCGTGCCGGCAAAGCCGGCATCGGCATGATCCGTGGCCTTCACGACGATCGAAAGCACCGGACGCTCGGGCGGCGGTGCATCAGCCCTCTCCTCGCTACAGGCGGCCAGAAGCAGGACGGGAGCAAAAATGAAGAGGCGCTTCACGGCTTGGCCTCCCCGATAATCCGTACTTTCTGACCTTCTCGCAAGAACTTGGCGCCTTCTGAAACAATGTCTGCCCCCGGTGCGATGCCACGCGAGACAAGCGCGGCCTCTTTTTCATAGGAGAAGAACGACACCTTGTGCATGGCAACCGTCTGCTCGTCCCGGTCGAGGATCCAGACCGCCGGCTCGCCGTCTTTGGAGCCGATCGCCGTCCAGGGAACACGGATGACCTGTGTTGGATCGAGTATCACCTGACCGCTGACGGCTGCGCCCAGTGCCATCTCCGCGTTAACGTCCACGAGGCCAGCCTTGACCCGAACGGTTCCCGTCTTGGCGTCAATCGTTGGAGAAATCTCACGGATGACACCCCTTGCAGTGACGTCGGGACGGGTAAGAAGCGCGACGGACACCTCCACCTGCTGACCGGCAAAGGCATTGCGCCGCAGAAAAATGGATTCCTGCACATGGAACACGGCATCCCGCGCGCCGTCGCGCGCCAGTCGGAACACCATCTGCGCAGCCTGTGCAACCTGTCCGACTTCGGCGCTGCGGGCGGTGATGATGCCATCGGCATCGGCGCGCAACTCGGTATAACCCAGCGCATCCTGCGCGGCGGCCAGAGAGGAACGGGCCGCGTCGACCGCATGCTGCGCGCTGGTCAGCGCCGCGCGGGCAGTATCATGGTCACCACGGGTCGTCAGACCCTTCTGCAACAGTTCGGAACTGCGGTTAAACGCCGCCTGAAGCTGCGCCTGCTGCGCTTCTGCAAGGTTCAGGCCCGCATTCGCGGCGGCGAGGTCGGCCCTCTGCTCCTCCGGGTCCAGCCGAGCGAGCAGATCGCCCGCCTTAACATGCTGCCCGGTATCCACCAGACGCTCGATGATGCGCCCGGAAACCCGGAAAGAAATATCGCTCTCCACCCGAGCCTCGATCTCACCTGTCATGGTAACGGCCGGTGAGTAGCTGGTAAACCTTGCTGGCTCTACCTTGACCGGCGTCAGCGGCTTCTCCGTCTGGGGCTTGTCATCGCTGCAACCGACAAGAAGAAAAATGCCAACCCCCGCAAACGCGATGGGCAATGTATGGCGACTAGCAATCAGGCATCGGCCGAACATTAAGAAACTCTCCAGAAGACCAAGCGCAAACGATTACCGAATTTCGCGAACATAGGTGAATACAGGAGAAGCGCAAGTGACGTTTCCCGGAAATCGACAATTATCCTTGCATGCCAAGCGCCTGGCCGACCTGCGACGGGCCTTGCCGGAATGTCGGGCGGGCGTTAGAAAATTCAAGGGCAACGCAGCAAACGGGGGAACAGACGCTGAGCGAGACGACAGACACGACGACAACGGCACATCGAAAGCCGCAATGGCGGCATCAGGCTTTGGCCGAAACGCTGTTCCAGCGCATCGCGGCAGGTGAATTTGCCATTGGCGCGGCCTTGCCGACGGAACGGGAAATCGCCGCATCGGAAAAAGTCAGCCGCGCCACCGTTCGCGAGGCGCTGCGTTTTCTGGAAAGCCGCGGCATGATCCGTCGCCGGCAGGGTTCGGGCACGGTCGTCGTGGCGCGTGAGCCTCGGCAAATGCGTATGCCGCTCAACTCGTTGGAAGCCTTGCTGGCCTATCCGGAAGGCACCGAAACCGAGATGCTGGCCGGTGGCCCGCTTTCTCCGGATGATAGCGCCTTTGCCGACGCTGATCTGGACGAAACCGGTAACTGGTATCGCTTCTCGTTCAAGCGTCGCATGCCGGGTGTCGCCGCCCCTGTCTCCTATATCGAGATCTACCTCTTGGAAGAATATGCAGATGTCGAGGGTGACGTACCGCCCGGTGGCGGCGCCGTGTTCGAGTTGGTTGAAAAGCGTTACGGCGTTCATCCTGCCGAGGCTGTGGTCCGCATCGATGCGCTTGGGGTGAGCGGAGCGCGGGCCGAGGCTCTGGACGTTACCGAGGGGACGGCGACGGTTCGTATCCAGCGCCGCTACACCGACGCCGATGGACGGCTCTATCAGGTTTCGGTGTCGATCTACCCACAGGACCGCTACGTATTCGAGACGGTCATTCGCGGCTGAATGCTGCTCGCCTTGATGCTTTGCAGGAAACCGGCGGCGCCTGACTGAGCTTTCCAGTTCGTGCAAAGAGGCCCCTGTCTAAGACAGCGATTGCATTTCCCCGCCCAACGGCCCGACCGATGCGATGTGGCGAATGCCCGGCACCCCTGGCTTCTGTCCGTCCTGCTGCCTTGCGGTACAGTGATGCGGCAACAGTTGGGCTTCGAATTCAGGGGAAGCAATCAATATTGGGTGGTCATTCCAGAGATGCCGCCAATATGCTGACGCATGAACCTGATCATGTGCCTGATCTGAGCGTTTGCGTGCAGCGCAACATTTTCCGGATCGGATGGCGAAGTCCTGTCAGGGCGCATGAAATGGCCTCTAAACTCGGTCAGAAAATTTCCGAAGATCCTGCAATGGCTTCGGGTATGCTGCGCTGACGGTTCTAAACCTGCCACCCGTCAACCCTTCGCTCGAACGTCGATTTGAATGGGCGCTCACTGAGCGCATGCCCCCGGATATCGATCCGGTTGACCAACGTATCGTTGACGGTTTTTCAAGACGACTCTGGCCGAATTGGCATTGCCGGGCCAGGACGAGATGTTTGCGGAGGCCAGCGCCATTCTCGCCAATTGAGGCGACGTTGCGGGCTCACAGGATTGGCGCTCCCGGGGCAGGTCCCCTGCCCCGATGAATTGGGATACGAACGGGTATTGACTGGCGGCGGCCTGCCGCAAGGCAACAGGCCCGTGTCATCGCAGATCGAAAGAAGCCCGAAGCGGGCTCAAGCCCGCCGGTAATCGTCTTCCAGACGCACGACGTCGTCTTCGCCGATATAGGCACCGGTACGCACCTCCACCAGTTCAAGGGGGATACGTCCCTCATTGGCAATACGGTGGGTCGCACCAACCGGCACAAAAATCGACTCGTTTTCGGTCAGGATGAACTGTTCGTCGTTTATGGTCACCGTCGCCGTGCCGCGAACCACAACCCAGTGTTCAGACCGGTTCATATGCCTCTGCAGCGAATTGCGGGCACCGGGATCAACGAGGATGCGCTTGGCGGAGAATCGCGAGCCGCTGAGCAGTTCCTCGACATAGCCCCAGGGCCGGTAGGCGCGCTGATGGACTTCTGTCTCCACCTCGTGTCCGGACGTCTTGAGCATATCAACAAGCCCCTTGACCTCCTGCGTGCGGCTCCTGGGAACGACAAGGACCGCGTCCTTGGTCGCCACAACGATCAGGTCCTTGGCTCCGACCACCGTCGTCAATATGCCATGCGAATGAACCAGGCACCCTTCGGACTTGATGGCAAAGCCGTCGCCCTCAATTGCGTTCTCTCCATCGTCCTTGCCAGCCACTTCCCAGATCGCATCCCAACTGCCGATATCCGACCAGCGAAAATGCCCCCGGACAACAGAAATCTTCTGGGTCTTCTCAATAACGGCATAGTCAATGGAGTTCTTCGGCGACGCCTCGAAGCTTTCCCGATCCAGCCGGAGAAAGCCCAGGTCAGTTTCCGCAAGTTCGACGGCGCTGGTTACGGCCGTGAGAATATCCGGAACGAGCCGCCGGAGCTCTTCGATCATGATGTCAGAACGGAAGAGAAAATTGCCCGAATTCCAGAGATAACCCTTCTGCAGATAGCCGATTGCCGTTGCTGCATCCGGTTTCTCGACGAAAGCCTCGACAAAACGCAAATCATCATTGTTTGAGAAGGGCTGGCCGGGGCTGATGTAGCCATAGGACGTACGCGGCTCAGTCGGCACAAGGCCGAACACGACGATCTGTCCCTCAAGCGCGGCCTCGCGCCCCAGACGGACCGCTTCAGAGAACCGGTCCTCATCCAGGATCACATGATCAGCCGCCAGCGCCAGAACGAGAGAGCCTGGATGGTTTCGCTCGGCGATGACAGCCGCGGCGGCCATCGCTGCGGCGCTGTCACGGCGGCAAGGTTCGAGCACGACGTTCGCATTCAGGCCGATATCACTCGCCTGGCGTTGGGCGAAAAAACGGAAATCATTGTTCGTGATGACCACTGGCGTTGTGTATAGCGTGGGATCGGACACACGTTTCAGGGTTTGCTGATAGGTGGAGAGATTGCCGATGAGCGGCTGAAACTGCTTGGGAAGCTGATCCCGCGATACCGGCCACAGCCGGGATCCAGCCCCGCCGGCCAGGAGTACGGGTGTGATCCTGTCTTTCGCCATGCTCATCGTCGTCACTCCTGAAGCTGACTTGCGAGTTGCTCACGGCCCAAAAACAGCAAGACTTGCCGCAAGGTCAAGCCCTCGATACTTATTTTCAAGCACATGGTAAAAACCGACATCGTTGCGTTGCACTCTTCATGATAGTTGTTTTATTTCACTGGAGAATTATTGTGCCGCGATGCACTCAAATCCTCTCGAAAAGCCGGAGCGCCAATTCATGAGTCTGAAGTTCGGAACCAGTGGTTTGCGCGGCCTTTCAGAAGACCTCAAGGGGCGTGCATCTGCTGTGTACGCTGCGGCTTATGCCCGGCATTTGCTGGATGCAGGCATTTCCGCGAAGGGTGACCCCATTCTTGTCGGGCGCGACTTTCGGGATTCCAGCCCGGACGTGTCAGCGACGGCTCTCGGGGCGCTCGCCAGGGCCGGTTTCCAGCCTATCGATTGTGGTACGGTACCGACCCCGGCGCTCGCCCTTTACGGCCTTTCGCGCAAGGCTGCGAGCCTGATGGTGACGGGATCGCACATCCCTGCAGATCGCAATGGTATCAAATTCTATCGCCCGGATGGCGAAATCGATAAATCGGACGAGCAGGCCATTGCTGCAATCGCCGGTACAATCGGTGAGATCGATACATCGCCGGTGGACGGAGAGGATAAGGCTGCGGTCTGCGCGGAACTTTTCTTCGAACGCAATATCGGCGTGCTGCCGGAAAAGGCGCTCGCTGGCCTCAAGGTAGGCGTCTACCAACACTCGACCGTGGCACGAGATCTTTTTGTTGATGTTCTCGCCCATTATGGCGCCGAAGTCGTGCCACTTGGCAGGTCGGAGCATTTCATTCCAGTCGATACCGAAGCCGTCTCGGTCGAAACGGTCGAGCGTCTGCAGACCTGGTCCCGGGAACACGGGCTTGATGCGATCGCATCGGCTGATGGTGACGGTGACCGGCCGCTGCTGACCGACGAGACCGGCCTGCCCCTGCGCGGCGATCTGCTCGGCCTCATCACCGCCCGATTCCTTGGAGCGGCGGTCGTGGCAACGCCTGTCACCTCCAACTCCGGCATAGAGGCAAATGGGTCCTTCATCGTCAAGCGGACGCGGGTGGGTTCTCCCTATGTGATTGCCGCCATGAACGAGGCCCTGGCCGAGGGGCGCACGGGTGTCATCGGCTTCGAAGCCAATGGTGGATTGTTGACGGCCTCTCCCTTCCTCATCAACGGCCGGGAACTGCGTCCGCTGCCGACGCGCGACAGTTTCCTGCCTGTTCTTGCCGTGCTGTCACTCGCCGCCCAGGATAAGCGCCCGCTTTCACAGATTGCCGCCGACTATCGTCTTCCGGTGGCTGCTGCCGACCGTCTCGAAAATTATCCGCTTGAAAAGAGCGGTGCATTGATGACGTACTTGCGCGCATCGTCCGAAAATCTCGCAACGTTCCTCGCCAGCGTCGGCACTGTCCGGTCTGTCAGTGATATTGACGGTTTGCGTGTCACCCTGTCCGATGGCAGCACGATCCATTTTCGCCCGTCCGGCAATGCACCCGAAATGCGTTGCTATGTCGAGGCATCGACCCAGGAAGCAGCGGCCGCGCTTTTGGCCGTGGGGCTCAACCTCGCCCGTAGCTTCACCGGCTGACAATCGGCCAATCCGACACCGGCGCACTTTACGCGGGCGTCGGTGTACTGCCGCATTTTCCGTGAACACGAGTTCGCCGAAAGCTCTTAGAGTCTGATGGCGAGGGGCAAATCCGCCGAAACTCAACACCGGTTGATCAGGGTGCAACCGCCCCCGTCCTGCTGGAGCAGGCGGGAGCGGACTTTGTCGTGAGGCTTAGACGAACTGCGCCTTCCACTGACGGATCGCATCCAGCGGAATGTCGAGATCGATTTCGCTCGGACGCTCGATCCAGTCAACAATCGCCTCGAAGTCATTGCGCTTGACCGTCGGCAGGCGGGTGTTCTTGGCAATTTCCGCCGCACGGTTGTCGACTTCGACAATCAGCGAGCGAACCTTGTTCTGAAGCGCGAGAACGCCGCAATGCAGGCGCATGCCAACATAATCCACATCCGCAGTCTGGAAAACCTTGCGCACGGCAGTAACACTCGGTTCGATGATCTCGATGGGTGCGGTGCTGATCTGTTGCAGATAGTCAAGGTCGTCATACATCTGCGGCCAGAAATAGACCTTCTCGTAGCGGTCGGTCAGAAGCTTGATGAACTGACCGTCCTTTTCCGCGTTGCGCAGGTAGGCGGTCAGCGTGAAGACGATGTTCGGTCGCTTTTCGCGGTTCACCGAAGCGACGTGTTCCGGCGTGAGGTCCCACATGGTGGGGCAACCCGTGTAGATCACGTTCTCGATTCCGTTCGCCTTCAGCTTTTCATAGCTGTAGCGGTCACGCAGCGAATGCAGTTTGGTCTTGTGCAGCACCTTCTTGTAGATGGCACGGGTGATGAAATCCGGATCGCCCTGGTACTTGTGCCAGCCCACACCCATCAGCACCGGCTGGCCGGCGCGGTGCAGGTCCCAGAGGCGCAGCTTCCACTGATGATACCACAGCCAATGACTGCTCAGCATGTTGGTGCCGCCGACGAAGGCATATTTCGACCGCTTCAGGTAATCGAATGCGACCGGACCGGGATAGTCATGGGTGGGAATGCCCGTGAAGAAGCCCATCGGAAAAATGTCCCGGAGGTGCTTCAGGACCGCTTCCATGATGATCTGGTCGCCGAGGTTGTCGGTAACATATGAGGACTCGTAGAGTGAAATTCTCTCCATGTTATTTGGCGTTCCCTTCGATAGATGGATCGGTAGTGGGTTTCTGCACGTGAAATTGCCCTTCAGTTCATGTCAACGCTACGACGCTTGACGAGGAATTTCGCTGCTCACGACAGCAGCTTGTCTTTTCTGATCCAATGGCGCAGTCCGTAGACACGCATGGCCAGAAGAAGAACCGCCGTAATCAGAGATGCAATTCCCGCGCCATCCAGCCCCCACAGATAACTGCCGAGCGCCATCAGGCCAAGCGAAATGAAGACTCCGGCAATATTGTAGTAGACGTAAAGCTTGTCCGCCTGCGCGCTAATCAGCCCCACGTTGAGCAAATCGGAGCAGCAGCGGATGACAGCGGCAGCGAGCATCAGCGAAAACAGCAGGCGGTGTTCGCTGAGGTTGCTCATACCCATCATGTAGATAAGCACTTCGCTGCCGATCATGATGCCGATGGCGAGCGCCGGCGTCAGAAGCGCCGTCTTTATCATCTCCCGCTTCATGACACGGTACCAGCCATCACGCGATCCCTCGCGATACGAACGCACGAGAATCGGAAGCGCGGTTTGCACCACGGCGGTGGCGACAAGCGTCTGAAGCGCATTGGCAAGCGACCAATAGAAGCTATAGATGCCCGTCAGGGTCAGGCCGAGAATCAGGCCGACGACATAGCGGTCGGCGTAGATCAGGCCGACGATGCCAAGGTCGCTGACATAGATTGCCCTTCCCTTGCGCAGCTTGTCCTTGAGCCAGCCCCACTCGATCGGTGCTCTTAAAATGCCGCGAATGTGCAGCCTGCGACTGAAATACCAGAGCATGACGAGCGCCAGCACATGGCTGGCGATCCACACCCAGAATACCATTTCAAGGTTACGCAGGGCAGGAAAGACAACGCCCAAGCCCATGGCAACCGGCACCCAGAGCGCCGAACGGATGAAAACCAGCAGATTCGCTTCCACAGCCTTTTCGAGACCGATCAACGGCATATGAAGATCAAGGGCCAGCGTTTCGAACCAGACGAGCAGAAGAATGAGCAGGTAAAGGCTGCTGAGGGCAACACCCTGCCAAAGAGCGCCCGCCAGCACGATGACGGTGAAAGCGACCAGCGAAACACCGGTAACAAGTAGGCGCGTCTTGATGCGCGGCCCGGCAGCCACCGCACCGCCGCCAACGATTTCGCGGGAAAGAAGATTGTTCAGGCCCCAGCCGATCAGCGCGGGGACAATGCCCACGGCACCAACCGCGAGTCCGTAGATGCCGGTGGCTTCCAGCCCTATGTACTTGATGATGTAGAACGAGAGGAGAAAGCGGAACGCAAGCGTGCTGGCGCGCAAACCGAAATTGAACAAACCGGAAAATCGTTTCAGCAGCCGCATTGCGTCATCCCGGGTTGGTCGGTCAATCGGTCGTTCTTCACAAAGCTTGATGCGCCGCAGCAAACCTGATGCCGAAAGCTATGAACGGCAATGCCGGAGACTTCAAGTCGGGCGGCGGCGCTTGCCGGCTTTTTCCGAAATAGAGTGAACGCAGGCGGCAAGCGCTTCGGCGCTTTTCTTCCAACTGTACTCTCCGGCGCGTTGAAATCCCGCGTCAATAATCGCCTCACGGTCGATGTTACCTTCCGCGACCTTCCGCATCGCGATGGTGATCGAAGAAATATCGAAGGGATCGAAATACACTGCCGCATCACCGCATACTTCCCGAACAGCCGGGATGTCAGCCGCAAGCGTCGGGCAACCCGATATCATCGCCTCAAGCGGCGGGATGCCGAAGCCTTCATAGATGCTTGGAAAAACAAGCGCTGCCGCCTTCGAATAAAGCGCCTTGATCTCGGCGTCCGTCAACCTTCCGGTCCGCACCACATTGGCCGGAATTTCACCAATCGCACCATCGGCAAAGGATTTTGCCGCCGAACCGACCAGCACGAAGGCCGTATCCGGCCTGTTAAGTTCTCGGAATGCGATGACGGCCCGGGCAAGGTTCTTGTTCGGCGCGGGAGAACCGACAAACAGAAAGAACGGTCGCGACGCCAGATCGAAGCGTTCGATCACCGACAAATCTGCCTCTGTCTCGCCGGTATGGTCGGCGGCATTGCCGATCACCGCAACCTTTTCGGGGGCCAAGCCGAGGATCTCGCAAAGCTCCGACCGCGAAAAACGGGAGACGGTGGCGATCGTCGCGGTTTTCGAAATCAGCCGGCCAAGCGTTCGGTGAAAAAGGCCGTAGGCACGGGAGAAATGTTCGGGATAGCGATAGACCCAGGCGTCGTGCAGCACGACGAGCTGGCGGCGATGCAGGAAGGGGCCGGAATTGCAGAGGCTGACAAGGATGCCCTTGCGGCTGGCGGCGAGAAGTTCCGTCTGTTCCCACAGGTGCCCGCCGCGCGTGCCAACATTTTCGAAACGGATGTTGCGCAGCCCTTGCGGGCGCTCGACGCCGGGCGGCGCCAGAATGGTCCAGGGGCCGGTCGCGAAAGCCGCCGACGTTTCATCAAGAGCTCGCACGATCATCAGCGCGAAGCGCTCGACACCGGTCACAGGTCGGCTGAGGAACCGGCCGTTGATGTAAATGGGCATCATACAGACATGACTTTCGGTTTGCTGGCGGCGGCAGAATAAGTCGGGCGCGTTAACGAAACAGGAATATTTCCCCCGGCGACGATTGTTTCCCGTCGGTCACATGCAGTAAGACTAAACCAGAATTATTCGCAATGCAGCATTCCATCCCTGTTTCTCACACTGTAGCTTGTGGCCATGATTGAATCGCCTTTTGAAAAAATTGCCGCTGATCTCCGCCATTATGCGCTTCGCGAGAAGTGTAAGCCGAATCTGGCGTTCAAACTCCGGATGTTCCTCATTACACCCGGCTTTCAGTTTGTGCTGGCGCGCCGCATTCAGGAAATCGTCGAGACTATTCCGCTCATTGGTCGCCTGTTCCGGCGCATCTGGTGGTGGCTCACCTGTCTGGTGTTCGGCTCCGAGCTCGCCATCGGCTGCAAGATCGGCGGCGGCCTTTATGTGCCGCATCCTTTCGGCATCGTGGTTGGCACCTGCAAGATCGGCCGCAATTGCACCATTTTGCAGAATGTCACGATCGGCCACAAGGATCGCGGCGGCAAGGGCGAGCCTCATCTCGGTGATGAAGTAATGCTGACAGCCGGCTGTGTCATTCTCGGCAACGTACTGATCGGTGATGAAGCCGTGGTCGGCGCTAACGCCGTCGTGACCAAGGATGTGCCCGCCGGATACGTCGCCATGGGCGTTCCCGCCAAGCTGTTCCCGCGCAAGCCTGTGGCAGAACCGGAAGCAGCTCCGGTTGCGCCTGAGGGCGAGGCCGGCACCGCGGCGTGATGCCTGCGTCCGGTACGCGGACACCCCTGCTGCAATAAGCTTCGCCTGCCTGGCCTGAAGGCGGGGCAGTGGATGCTAATATCTCAGGCCTAGCCACGAAGAGGACGAAACGATGCGGATTCTGGTGATTTCAGCCCTCTACCCTCCCTTCGTGCAGGGCGGTGCGGAAATCTGCGCCTATAATCTCGCTACTTGGTTTGCCCGCAATGGCCATGAAGTCGGCGTTCTGACCACCGCACCGAAGAAGGAAGACGAGGTTTCCGACCAGCGTTCCGATGACGGGGTGCGGCTGTGGCGTGTTTCCACCCCGCGTGCCTACACGGTATTCGAAGCCGTTGGCGCACCGGGCTGGAAGAAGCCCTTCTGGCATGCGCAGGACATTCTCGATCCGCGCAACGAAAAGATCATTGCCGATGTCGTCGATGCGTTCCGGCCGGATTTCGTCAACGTGCATTACCTCCAGGGCCTAGGCTATAACGGGCTGAAGGTTCTCGGTGCCCGTGATCTGCCCACTGCCTATACGCTGCACGACATCGGTCTTGCCTGCGTGAAAATGTCGATGTTTTCGGGCGGACGCGAATGCGAGGGGCTCTGTACGACCTGCGCCCTCTCGGCGAAGGTCAAGCGCTCCTATATCGAGAGCGTGCCGCGCATCGGCTTCATCTCCCCGTCCCGCGCCAATCTCGACCGGCTGTCCTCGCTGCAACCGATCGAACCCTATCCGCGCGCGCACATCCTCAATGCGACGCGCTATCCGAAGCCGACGGTGGAGCGCGAACCATCCGACAAGCTCAGGCTTCTCTATGTCGGCCGCATCGATACCACTAAAGGTGTCGATCTGCTGCTTCAGGCTGTCGCGCCGCTGGCCGAAACGCATGATTTCCATCTGAAAATCGTTGGAACCGGTCCTATCGAGGGCGCGCTACGCGAAACCTATGCCGGCAAGCCATGGGTGGAATTCACCGGCCATGTGCCATTGCAAGCGGCGACGGACGCGATGGCGACGAGCGACATGCTCATGATTCCGTCCATCTGGCTCGAAAACTCCCCCGGCGTCGTCATTCAGGCGCTGGGTGTGGGGCTGCCGGTCATGGGCAGCGACAAGGGTGGCATTCCCGAACTCGTCAGCCACGGCGTCAACGGTCTGCTCGTGCCCCCCGGCGATGTCGAAGCCTGGCGCAACGCCATTCGCGGCGTGCTCGACAATCCCGCCCAGTTGGAAGCCTACCGGCAGAACGCCGGCAGCCGCGCCGCTGAGTTCGATCAGGACTATCTGGCCCGCAAGGTTCTGGCCTTCTTCGAGGAAGTCAAGGCCTTCCGTGGCGCCCGCTGACCGGAGGGGCCTCCGGCCGGGACGCCACGCCTGAGGCGCACCCTCAGACGAAGAGGAAGGCGTCGCTGCTGAGGGCGGAAGCCTGCACCCCGACCAGCCGGATGCTGTTGTGGGCGTCGATCGCGACAACGGTATCGTAACCGGACTGCGTGATCGTCAGATCGGCGAAGCCTGCCGCCAGGCTGTGGTCGATGGCGATATGGTCGATCGTCGGCGCGGTTACGTCGAAGCTGTAGACCTTGTCCGCGCCGCCGCTGAATTTCAGCGTCTGGTTGTCGGCATAGAAGTAGAAGGTGTCGTCGCCCGCACCACCAGCCACATTCAGCCCGTCGGTGTAGGCCCAGGCCGTGTGCGTGCCGTCGGTGTGCAGCACATCGAGTGTCTGGAGAACCTTGGCGCTGTTGTAATCGGCGTCGCGCACGTCGCCGGTCCCATCCTGCATATGGGTGATGATCTCGCGGCTTCCATCGGCGAAATTCGTGGTCTTGGTCAAAGGATTGCCGGTTGCGTCGTAGGCGTTGACGACCTTGGAGCCATCGGACTGGAGCACCTCGGTATAGTCGAGGCTACCATCGGCATGGCTGCGGATCACCGAAACCGTGACGCCGCTCGCATCGACCGTCTGGTGCTGCGTCGTATAGCTGCGACCGGTCAGGTTATAGGCGTAGTAGTCGGCGCTGCCGTCGGCATGGGCCACGGACATGCTGCTCTTGACCCCGGCGGAATAGGTGGTTGTCGTGGTGTCGCCGCCGGTGATCTGCACCAGTTCCTTGGTAATGTATCCGGTGGTGGCGTCGTAATAGGTGGCGCTCTTGCTGCCATCGGTGAAGGTGTGGTTCGAACTCAGGTGCCTGCCCTGCGCGTCGTAATAGTCGAAGGCCTTGCTGCCGTCGCTCTGAAGCACTTCGGAATAATCGAGCGAACCATCGGCGTGGCTGCGCACGATGGAGACGATCTTGCCGCTCTTGTCGGCAATCTGCACCTGCGTGGTGTAGCTGAGGCCCTTCAGGTTAAAGGCGTGGTATTCGGCGCTGCCATCGGCATGCAGCAGGGCATATCCGGTCTTGATCCCGTTCGTATAGCTGGTAGTCGCGGTGTCGCCGTCAGTCTCCTGCACGATGATCTTGGTTACATTGCCGGAGGCGGCGTCGTAATAGGTCGCGGTGCGCTCACCGTTGGTCAAAACGGTGATGGCGTTCAGCTTGTGGCCGGTCGCATCGAAGTAGCTGTAGGTCTTGCTGCCGTCCGCGTTGACGGTCTCGGCATAGTCGAGGCTGCCATCGGCATGCGAGCGGATCAGCGAGACGATGTTGCCGTTCTTGTCGAAAACCTGCACCTGCGTAGTATAGCTCTGGCCGCTAACGTTGAAAGCAGATGCCACGCTGCTGCCATCGGCATGCTTTTCCAGGACGCTGGTCCTGATGCCTTTGGTATAGCTGGTGGTGGTAGTGTCGCCATCTGCCTCGGCGACAACATCCATGGTCTTCTGTCCGGTCGCATCATAATAGCTGGCAAGCTTGGTGCCGTCGGTCTTGAGCGTCTCGGTGTAGTCCAGCGAACCATCGGCGTGGCTGCGGACGATGGAGATGACCTTGCCGTCCTTGTCAGTAGTCTGCACCTGCGCGGTGTAGGTGCGGCCGGTGATGTTGTAGGCGTAATATTCTGTCGAGCCGTTGGCATGGGCAACGACCATGCTGGTCTTGACTCCTGCTGTGTAAACTGTGGTCAGCGTGTCGCCGTTCGGCTCTGCATCGACTTCCTTGGTGATGATGCCGGTCTTCGCGTCGTAGCTGGTGGTGATGCGGCTGCCATCCGTCTCGGCGGTGACAGCGGTGATCTTCTGGCCCGCAGCGTTGTAGTAGCCGTAAACCTTGGTGCCGTCGGTCTTGAGCGTCTCGGTATAGTCGAGCGAGCCATCAGCGTGGCTGCGGACGATGGAGATGATTTTGCCGTCCTTGTCAGCGGTCTGAACCTGCGAGGTGTAGGTGCGACCGGTGATGTTGTAGGCGTAATATTCCGTCGTGCCGTTGGCATGGGCAACGACCATGCTGGTCTTGACCCCTGCTGTGTAAACCGTGGTCAGCGTGTCGCCATTCGGCTCCGCATCGACTATCTTTGTGACGACACCCGTTTTGGCGTCATAGCTGGCAGTAATGCGGCTGCCATCGGCTTCAATAGTCACGCCGGTGATCTTCTTTCCGGCGGCATTATAATAGCCGTAAACCTTGGTGCCGTCGGTCTTCAGCGTTTCGGTGTAGTCGAGCGAACCATCCGCATGGCTGCGAACGATGGAAATGACCTTGCCCGCCTTGTCCGTGGTTTGCACCTGCGAGGTGTAGGTACGGCCAGTCAGGTTGAAGGCGTGGTATTCCGTCGTGCCGTCAGCGTGGGATACGACCATGCTGGTCTTGACGCCATTCGCGTAAAGAGTGGTCAGCTTGTCGCCATTCGTCTCCGCATCGACTTCCCGTGTCACGAGGCCGGTCTTGGCGTCGTAACTCGTGGTCGTGCGGCTGCCATCGGCCTCAACGGTCACACCTGTAATCTTCTTGCCGGCAGCGTTATAATAGCCATAGACTTTCGAGCCATCGGCCTTCAACGTCTCGGTGTAATCGAGTGAGCCATCCGTATGGCTGCGAATGATGGAGATGACTTTGCCGGCCTTGTCCGTGGTCTGCACCTGCGCGGTGTAGGTGCGACCGGTCAGGTTGAAGGCATGGTACTCCGTCGTGCCATCGGCATGCGATACGACCATGCTGGTCTTGACGCCGTTGGAATAGATGGTGGTCAGCTTGTCGCCATTGGGTTCGACATCCACTTCCCGGGTGACGAAGCCGGTCTTGGTGTCGTAATTGGTGGTGATGCGGCTGCCGTCAGCCTCGACGGTCACACCGGTTATCTTCTTCCCCGCGGCGTTGTAGTAGCCGTAAACCTTCGAACCATCGGCTTTGAAAGCTTCGGTATAGTCGAGCGAACCATCGGCGTGGCTGCGAACGATAGAAACCGTTTTGCCATTGCCGTCTGCCGTCTGAACCAGCGTGGTAAAGGTGTGGCCGGTGATATTGTAGGCGGAATATTTCGAACTGCCGTCGGTGGAGACTTCGGTGAGCGTCGAAACCGTGCCGTTTTTATAGGTGTAGGTGGTTGAAGAGCCGTCAGTGTTGACCACCTCCTTAGAAGAGAGAACACCGTTGGCATAAGCGTAATCGATTGTCGAAAGCAGCTTGCCAGCGGAGTCGTAGGCTTGTGTTTCCTTCCAGGAGTCCTGCGTCCATGTGTAGGCGAAGCTGAAGTCGCCATCGATCTTGGCCAGGATATGGCCATAGTTGGCGATGATGTATTTCATCGTGGAAACGGAGGAGATTTCGAGGACGCTCGAGCCTTCCAGCGTGATGTGCTCAAGACCGGTACTGTCGGCAAGCGTGGAAAGGCTTGCGACCAGTTCGCTGGCGGTCATGGTGAGGTGGGCGTCCACCGTGATCGTGGTGCTTGTGACCGGATTGATCGCGCCGACTTCGATGATCAGCGGGCTGTCACTCAGGGGAACGGTGATCGAACTGACATTGTGATAGACTGCAATCGGCGTCTTGCCGGTCAACGGATCGTAGACATAGACGGTCTTTTGCACGGAACCGAACGAAACAGTCACGTCTTTCGGGGCGTTGACGATATCTGTGTCCGTCTTGTCGTCCCACACAAGGGCATCGGTCCAGATGACAATGTCGTAGATGCCATTGGCCTTCGTCATCGTCAGGGCGTGCGAGTCGGATGGCATATTGGCGAGGTCATAGCTGACACCACCAGCCGCGCCATTGCCGGCATCCTGATAGGAGAGAATGGCGTTCAGGTTATGCAGCGCAACAGCCGCGAGCTTCGGTGTTCCATCATCGTTGAAGAGGCCGAAATGCGCTTCGCTGTCGCCGGCGGTCTCCGAGGAGTTCCCGTCGAAGAGTTCGTAGAGATAGGTCTGCGAAGCGCCATTATCGACAGCGTTCAGCAGCGTATCGAGAATGAGTTTTGCCTGTGCGGTTTCGCTAACGCCGAGATAGTTGAAGCTTTCGAGCGTCGTATAACCTGCCTCAGTGATCACGACCGGGTCGCCCGAGGAAGCGGCCTGCGCCAGTGCGATGGCATTTTCCATCGTGGCATCCAGCGAACCGCTGGTATGCGTGTAGCTGTGAACATTGGCGTAATCGGAATAGGCTGTCAGGTCGCCGAGGCTGGCATAGTCCGAAACGTTCTCATTGCCGATCGTCAGATTCAGGACGGGTATATGCGACAGGTCGGCCGTGCCTTTGACGGCCTCGTAGAGAAGCTTCTGGAAGCTGGCCGCGGCCTCCATCGAACTGCTGCCGTTGTAGGAAAAGGCGTGCAGGTTCGCCTCATTGAGGCCCTCGATCGAAACAACGCTGCCATTATATTTGGCGACAAAGGAGGTCAGATTTTGGATGTAGCTGGCGAGGGCCACATCGCCCCGCTCCGGCAGCAGCGAGGATACAACGAAGTCAAACTTGATTCCGGCCGCCGCCAGCGCCTCAACGACCGGTGCGGATGCCCCTGTCGACACATAGGCATCGCGAACCGTCGAAACGCCGATGTAGTTCAGGCTATCCACGACGAGGCTTGAGTTCTGGTATGCGCCCCCGGCAAAACCGGAGTGCGTATTGATGCCAATGCTGCCGAGAAACGCGCTGGCACTTACAGACTTTGCCTCAGACATCGATCAAGCTCCTTTGAACCCATTGTTGGGATCAAGGTAGCGAAAGGCCCGCAAATCCGGCTTAAACTAGTAATTAAAATGCGCGACAGTTTGTCGATTTTGGCCGTTCAAAGCCCAGAAAACAGCGGCTTTAGGCAAAGCTTATCGCTGCATTGCAGCAGACGGTTCTCCGGCTGCGCCAAAATCCCCGCCTGCCAGCGATCGTGGAGACAGGCCAAGGCGCCTTTGCTTATACGTCCACGAGAACATTTCGCTGACAGCATAGCCGAACATCAGCGTGGCGAAGGACGGTCCGTAGCACTGCACCGTGATGGAGTAGACGTTGAAAATCATCAGCGAGATGAGCTTCGTCGGAGAGCTGGTCAGCCCCACGGAGCGGAAAATGAACAGCACGAAAATCGCGAAGGGCATGCCCATCATCAGCAGCGTGGTCAAATAGAAATTGTCCACCGTCACGTTGCCATCCGCAAGCGCGGTATAGTCCATCGGATAACTGAAGCAACCGATGCCGCAGCCGAGGAAAAGCCCCGGTACGTAATGTTCGCTGAGATACTTGAACGGTGCTTGCCAGCTTTCATCGATACGCACGCTGAGACTCATCAGCTTGGGATCGAGATCGGCAAGGTTCACTCCACTGAAAATGACGATGAGAACCAGCGGAATAGCGAGGCAGAGGAAAGACAGTTGCGTCAGCAGCCTCACATTGCGGATTAACACCGAATACTTACGGCCGGCGAAAAACACGAGGTAGGCCGCGAAATAGATATAAAGAACACCGATGGCCGTCTTGCTAGTCGAAATATGGACCGCTGCAATCAGAATGGGCCAAAGCGCCAGATTAGCCTTGATGCTGTAATAGGGAGACAGCAGGAAGTAGAGGAATACCACCATGTAGGCGGCCATCGTGCTGTCGCCGGCAAAGCCGCCATAGCGGATGGCTCCTTCCGCCCACCACAGCTTACTCGCATCCCTTTCAATGCCGAAACTGCTGAAGCTCTGGCCGACCCAAGGATACTCGACGTAAGGATTGAGAATAATACCCCAGGCCGAAACCATCATGATGATGAACAGATAGCGGCGATGACGGGGGCTTTCGGTGATCGAGCGGTCCATGAAGCACATCCCGATGAACATCGGGATAAACATTTTCAGCGAAGAGAACAGCGCGAATATTGTGGTGTTCATAAAGACGACACTCGATGCCGCCGAAAACAGGAACAGCACGACGAAGAACTGTCCGATGATATTCTTCTTCACGTAAAACTGCAGATAGATGAAGAGGAACACAGCACCAAAGGCCATCATGTCCGGCACGAACCAGAGTATTCCAAGCCCGAACATATCGAAATAGAAGCGGATAGAGCCGGTCAGCGCGTCGCGGATCGCGTATAGGAAATAGGCCAGAACGGAGTACCGGTAGATGAACTCCTGAACCTTGCTGCTTTCCGTCATACGTTGTCAGGCCTTTCCGCGATCAGACTGTCGCGACGATATCATGTTCGCACCGCAATGCGCATCCCAATTTTCCGCCCGCACTTTACGGCTGCAAGGCGTCGAGTTCCACAGCCGATGTACCGGGTTTCAGATCGATTACCAGCGGCTTCGCGCTCACCTTGAAGCGGTCGCCCACCGCCTGTGTCGCACCGCAGATCTCCCGGGCAGCCAGAGCATCCACGCCCCCGAGTTTCAAGCTGCCGGTCTTTGCCCCGTCCGTTGTCCAGGCAACGATCCGGTCGGTGCCCTCCCCCTTCAGCCGCAAAACGAAGAAGTCCGGGAAGGGCCGCCGCGCTTCGATGGAGCGGGCCGCCTTGATGAGCGCCGCCGTTTCCTTCACCGCACAGGCTCCGGGCTTGGGGTTGAAATCGTAATCGTAAAGGCCGAACCCGCTTTCGAGATCTTCGTTGCCGCGAATGGAGTTTTTCAACTCGTAAACCCAGGCTCCCTTCAGCCAGGGTGTGGCGGAAGCCCAGAGAAAGAACTGCGATGCGTTGTTTGCCGCGCTCTCGGGCGTGATGATGCACATCTTCTCGACGGTTGGCCAGCCGAACTCGGTCACGTAAATCGGATAGTCCTTACCGCCGTTCCAGCCGCGCATGAAATCCTGAAGCACGCTGACACGGTCGGCGAGTTCGGTCGCCGTCCGTTTGGATTTGTCCGCTTCGCAATGGTTATAAAGGTGAACCGACAGACCTGAGGCATTTTCGAGCGCACCGAGATTGACGATGGCCTTGGTCCAGACCCAGTCGTTATCCACGCCAACCGCGCCGCTGAGAATGGTCGCGCCGGGAACGGCATCGGCAATCGCCTTGTTCGCCTTGCGGGCAAGGGCGGCATAGTGCACCGCCGCGCGCGGGTCCGACGGGTCGCCCGCGCCGGTCAGCCAGGGCAGCTTGCGCACGGCATTCATATTCCACTCGTTCCAAACCTCGTAAATGGCGTTGAATGGCTTCATGGCCACCGCACCGTCGGCGGCGAATTTCGCGAAGGCGGTCTGGGCGGCATCTTCCAACGGCGGGCTGCCACCAGGCACCTCGGGGTTGGGGTGTCCCAGAATGAGTACTGGCCTCGGTGCGGCGCGCTCGGTCATGAAATTGTAGAGACGCCGCGGCCGTTGGCCGGGGGCGCCTTGATCCTCGCGGTAAAGCAGGCTCCAGGGCAGATCGTCACGGTAGGAATCCAGACCGAGATCCTTGATGCGCTCGGCAGTTTTCACTTGATCGTAGCCGTATTCGCCGCCGATGCCGAAATGAACGCCAACGCCCATGATCAGGCGCTCGTCGCGAACCGGGCCATCAGCCGCAAAGTGAACCGGACGCGTTTCTCCCTCGCAACCAGCCACGGCGACGAGCGCCAGACCGAGAACAAGAGCTTTCCATGAGAATCCGAGAGGTTCGCGGCGCAATCTCCAACTCCTTCGTCATGGAAGCGACATGCCGGAACCGCATAACAGCCGGCCTGATCCGCTTCTAGCACAGTTTCGCGGCGCTACCGGCCGCGAAAAGGTTGATCGGCTTTGGTCTCCTCGGTCAACCGAGTGCCTTGACGGAGCGCAGGGTTGCATCGGTTTCCCGCAGCGGCTCATCGTCCAGAACATGTGTCACGAGTGCGCACAGGTGGCGGCCGAAAACGCTTTCGGTGAATTTCTCGAGGGCGATTTTGCGGCCCTCAAGCCCCATTTGGCGGCTTGCTTCGGGATCACCGGCAAGCTGCTTCAATGCGTCCGCCAGAGAATCGACATCGCCGGTCTTGACCATCAGACCCGAAATGCCATGCACTGTAATATCCTGAACGCCGGTGGGCAGGTCGCTGACGATGACAGGTTTTTCCATAAGCTGACCTTCGATCTGCACGAGGCCGAATGCTTCCGCCTTGTCGATGGAGGGCAGTAGAACCACATCCATAGCCTGCAGCGCCACGAGTTTCTGGTGATGATCGACAGAACCGAGGAAGAGAACGCGGTCCCTGAGGTTAAGCTTGTCGACAAGTTGCTCGGCTTCGGCGCGCTTGGGGCCGTCGCCAACAATCAGGCAGCCGACATCCTCGGTTTTGGCAATCGCTTCGATGATAAGATTAAGGCCCTTGTAGCGCACATGGCGCCCGATAAAGCCGGCGATGTAGCGCGCCGCAACCTTCTGGCGCAGCTCTGCCGCTTCCTGCAGCACATCCTCGTTCACTTCATAGTCGCTTTCGCGCATGCCAAGCGGAATACTGACGACGCGAATATCCTCCGCTGGCAGATCGACGGCAGACTTGACGTTGCGCAACGAGTTCACAACGACAGCCGAACTGCGGCGCAACACGGAAAGATGCAGCGGATGCAGCATGTCACGAGCGAGCTTGCGACCGAAAACATCACTGTGGTGAATAACAATGATCTTCGCATGCCGCGCGGCCACAGCGATTGCCAGAGCACCGACATAGTTCGGCGCATTATAAAGCACGAGATCGGGCTTGAGCCGCTTCAGTTCACGAACCATCGCCGTGCTGATCGGCTGGGACATCAGTTCCGCAAGCCGGCCGCAACGAACCACATTAATCCCGTCGATCACTTCGTAGGTTGTCTTGAGCTGTTCGCTGAAGCAAACGACATGCACATCGTAATCCGCGTTGAGGGCGCTTGCGCAAATGCGGGAGTATTCTTCGGTGCCTCCCTGATGGGGAAAGTAGTACTTCCCGAGGATAACAACCCGTGGGCGTTTTCCGCCGCCGCGTGCTGTCGACCTATCAAGCATAGTGCATTCCCTGTTGTTGGCCGGAACGGCGCGCTACCTCTACCCCGGTCTATCCCGGACATTGGCGGCGACCGCCCGAAATGAATTTGCCGACACAGCCGGAGAAAGCGGTATGCAGCGCGTGGCGCTCTCCGGTTTCGAATGATCGACCGGCTGCATCTTTGGCACTGTCCGGTCGGCGGGCAAGTATTGGCATTAATAGCCTATTATAACAAGAAGCAGTATCCCGCGACGCGGAAAAAAACAGTAATCCGCAGTTTTGTCTAGGCATGAGACCCTGTGCATCAACCTGCGGTAAGAAATCTGCGGCGCACGGCTCAACCATACTTGGCAGAAAATGATGAGGTGATCTGTCAACGCACGGGAAATTGGCGATTGCCCCCTATCCCCGGGTCAGCACATCAGGCATTCTTGAAGAGGCTAGGCAATTCAGACTGTTCATATGTTTGGCCGTCAATCCGTTTTTTTTCGCCGCATCGCAAAATTCTTGGCAAGATTGATGCATCATGCTTTTATCGCGGCATCCTGCCGGCCCCGGCATTGATCTTGCCAGGGCCAGCAATCATCATTCGAAAAGGCACGAACCTTGACTGTCAAGCCCGTGGAAATCGCAATCAATGGCCGGTTCCTGACGCAGACGATGACCGGCGTGCAACGCTACGGTCACGAGGTCGTCCGCGCGATCGACAAGCTTTTGCCGGAATATCCCCACGTCAAGGCGACCCTTTTTGCCCCCAAGCTGGAAACCGCGCCTCAACTGCACAATATCGTCGTGCAACAGGGCGGCAAGCGCTCGGGGCATGCCTGGGAGCAGATCGATCTGCCGCTTCTATCGCGGGGCAAGCGGCTTTTCTGTCCGGGCAATACGGCGCCAGCCCTTTCCCTGCTGACCGGACAGGAAACCGTGGTCTGCGTTCACGACCTGTCTTACCTTTATTTCCCGTCCGCCTACAGCCGCGGCTTCAAGCTCGTCTACAACACGCTTATTCCACTCATTTTCCGCAGGGCACGCGCGGTCATTACCGTCTCCGAATCGGAACGCGCTTCAATTTCAAAGCTTTATCCGTTTGTCGCGCCGCGCCTGACGGCGATCCAGAATGGCGGCCTCGCCGAAGACAGGGAGCCTGGCGAAGTCGCCTCCTCCTCGCAGGGACGCAAATATGTTCTTTACGTCGGCAGCCTGAGCAAACGGAAGAATTTCCCCAACATGTTCGAGGTCGCCTGCCGCCTCGCCCGTTCGAAGGGATACGAGTTCGTGTTCGTTGGCGGTACAGCCGCCGGCCTTGTGTCCTCCGGCCTGACCCTGCCCGACGACGTTGCATCCAAAATCCATTTCGCCGGTCAGGTCAACGATACGGAGAAACTGATCGAGTTCTACCAAGGCGCGGCGGTTTTCATGTTCCCGTCGTTCTACGAGGCCTCACCCCTGCCCCCGGTCGAGGCAATGGCATGCGGCGCACCCGTCGTCGCCGGGCGTATCCCCTCGCTTGAAGAACGCTGCGGCGACGCAACGCTGTATTGCGATCCCGCCGATATCGACGATATTGCCGCCAAGGTCGTGGAGGTCATGGAAGACGAGGCGTTGCAGGAGAGCCTGCGCGCACGTGGTCTCGAACGGGCGCGCGCTTTCACCTGGGAGAAGTGCGCACGCAAGACATTGGACGTATTGACGGCGTGATGCGCCATTCTTCCCTCTTCGGGTAAAGGCGCTCTGTAAAGGCCGAACGCGGGATGGGCCGCCGGGAGGGGTTGAGCGAGATGTTTTTCATCTTTGAAAATCGGCTTTCAACGCAGGTCGCTGCTGTGAGCGCCGCAATCTTTCTTTCGGCTTCCGCGGCGCTCTCTCAACAATATCGCAATCTGGAAGTCACGCCGGATGGGCGTGGCGGCGCATCCGGCACCTATGGCAACCAGAATTTCGATGCCAGTCCGGACTACAGCCGCCCTAACAACCGCCGCTCCATGGCCCCGGTGATCGCAGTGCCACCCAACAATGCTACCGGCGGCAAGACCCGCAAAAGCTGCTACGTAGACGGAAATGGAACGGCCATATGCCGTTAGGCAGCCGTTGCGCAGGCGAATGTTCGCATTTCCAGCACTGAAACCAGATCTGGACAAAATTCTTTACAAATGATTAACGTCACGAAATCGCGCATCTTCAGGCCAAATCCGGCTCCAAACGGTATATTTTCGCCGTGACAACACGTCTTTCCGTGTATTTTTCTGCCATATCCACCCTGAAATAGGCGTTCAACCCGACGACCAGGGCTTCACGACTTCGGCTGAAAGCTTGAATGAGCGTGGTATAGACGGTATCTTACGGTCTAGAGTTTAGTTCAATGGATGAGCGTCATGAACAAAATTAATTCGGCCGTTGTATTCAAGTCCGGGCTGATTGCATTTTCGCTTTTGTTTGCTGGTTCCGCAGTCGCCCAATCCAGCACCGAAGCAAGCACCGGTGTTCAGCCAACGGTTGCGGGCCAACAGGCTTCGGCTGTGGATTCCTCTGCGGCGCCGACGCGGGCGGAAGGCGAAACGTTTGCTGACTTTGTCGCGCGCATCAACGTGGAGGCGCCCGGCAAGCTCGCCATCGCCATTCCCGGCCTTCTCGCAGCCGATAACGCACCGTTGATGGACTTGGTGCGAATGGCGCTTGCGCCCGAAACCAACAGTTCCATCGCAACCGAGATTCTCAAGGGCATCGCCATTGCCGCAGACGCGGAGCCCGTGCGCACCGCCGGCCAGATATCGGCGGCAGCGCTCGCCGACATTGCAAACGTCACGCAATTGATTGCCGTTGCCCGAGAGGCGAATTCACTGCCGCTGTCGGAAATCGCCGGTGAAGGCCTCGCCCTGGCTGCCAACAAATACCGCGCCAACGGCGACGTCATTTCCTCAGCCGCCATCCAGACGCAGGCCACATCACGAGATGTGCCGGTTGCACTTTCCGAGGCCTTTTTGGACAACGTGTTGTTGACAGCCGCCGGGCCTGCCGCCGGCGCTGCCGCGGGCGCCAGCGGTGGTGCAATCGGTAATTCATCGGAGGGCTCATCGAATGGCGGTGGCGGTTCGGTTGCGAACAACGGCACTGCCACGGCACAGCTTGCCGCCAGCCGCCGCACCGTCTCCACCACCTCCGTGACGTTTACCACCTCAAGTAGCCCGACCCAGCCCTGACCGCCATCAACGATGAGCGGCCTGCCCCAATTCGTGACCCGGCGGCAGTGGCCTAAAGTTAAGCTCAGTATCGAGCGCCACTTTTCCGTGGCGCTCTTTCGTTTTGCTTTTTGCTACCCCAAGTATTTACGCCCTGTTGTATATCAGGACCGCGCTGCATAATTCGTTCGCGGACGCGAAATGCGTATTGCCAATACGCCGGTTCCGATGCGATATAAATGGTAGGCATTTATATATAATGCGGTGCCAGCGATTAACTTACAGTGCGGCGTTTATCGTACTGAAAGCCCGAAGAGGTGACAATTGCAGCTACTCCAAAGGCAAGAACTCGGCTCGAGAATCGTTGATGCAGACGAAGACAGTGCCCGATCCGATCTACTCGATTTGGAAGCCATTCTCGCGACGGTGAAAAGGCAGTGGCGCCTGTTTGCCGTTTGCGTGGCGGTCGCAGCGCTTATCGGTGGCGGTTATATCCTGACGGCCGTGCCGCAGTACACGGCATCGACCCGCGTTCTTATCGACCGTTCAAGCTCGGAGGTCATGCAGCAATTGTCATCCGGCGTGGCGATGGGTGGCGAAGACGATGGAAGCATTCTCAGCCAGGTCGAAGTGCTTAAATCGGAATCGATTGCGCTTGCCGTTGTCGACAAGCTCAATCTCACCGAAAATCCGTTGTTTATGGGCGGCAGCGGATCGATGATTTCCCAGGCGATCGGTATCGTTCGCTCGGTGGTCAATGTTTCGAAATGGTTCTCGTCCGAAGCACCCGACGCGGTCGAGAAGGATGAGATGCGCAACGCGGCCGCCGCGCGTCTGACCAAAGAAGTCGAAGTGACCCGCGTCGGTCGCTCCTTCGTGCTGGAAATTGGATATACATCTCCCTCGGCAACGCTTGCCGCCCAGATCGCGAATGGCATCGCTTCTGAATATCTTATCGATAAGCTGAACGCCAAGTATGAAGCAACCCGCCGCGCCAGCGACTGGCTTGCCGACCGTATCGCCGAACTGCGCCGCCAGGCACTGGAGACAGACCAGGCCGTCCAGCGTTTCCGCGCTGAGAAGGGACTAATCCAGACAGACAAGAACGGCCTCGTGTCGGATCAGCAGCTTACGGAACTCAACAGTGCCCTGACGGTTGCCCGTTCTGAAACGGCCAAAGCCCGCGCGCGCGTCGATCGTATCGAGCAGATTTTGAAGTCCGACGAGGTCGATGCTGTCGTCGCCGACATTCTCGAAAGTGTCGTCGCCAGTGACTTGCGCAAGAAGTATCTTGAAGCGTCAAAGCTTGAGGCTGAAATCTCGAGCCGCCTTGGCAGCCAGCACGTACAGGCGATCCGCCTGCGCAACGAGATGCGTGAGTACAAGCGACTGATGTTTGAGGAAGTCAACCGAACGGCGCAGAGCTACAAGAGCGATTATGAAGTGGCCGCCGCCCGCGAGCGTTCGCTGACGGAAAGTGTCGACGCTGCGAGTAAGAACAGCGTGCAGTTTGATCAGGCGCGGGTGCAGTTGCGCGAGCTTGAGCGTGAGGCCGAGACTGCGAAAAACATCTACCAGACGTTCCTGCAGCGTTATCAGGAAACGATCCAGCAGCAGTCTTTCCCGGTGACGGATGCGCGTGTGATCAGCAGCGCCACGACGCCCCAGAAGCCCAGCAAGCCAATGAAACCGCTTGTTCTGGCCCTGTCGATGTTCCTCGGTGGCCTGGTCGGCTTCTCGCTTTGTGCATTCCGCGAGTTTCGGGACCGCTTTTTCCGAACCGAAGACCAGGTGCGCAAGGTTCTTGGTCTCGAGTTCCTCGGCAATATTCCGGAAATCGCCAGCAAGCCGACACCGCAACTGCCGGCAGACGGTCAGCCCGACAAGAGCCGCAGCATCGTCAAGACGCAAAGTGTCAGCGACTTCGTCGTGCAGTTTCCGATGTCCTCGATGGCGGAAACGCTGCGCGCGACCCGTTTGGCTGTGGACGTACACGTTCCCAACAAGCCCGCTCGTCTGGTTGGCGTCGTCTCGTCCCTGCCGGGTGAGGGAAAATCCACCGTCGCGACCAATTTCGCAGAGCTTCTCGCCTCGCAGGGTGCACGAACGATCGTGATCGACATGGACCTGCGCAATCCGAGCCTGACGCGTTCTCTGGGACGCCATGCCCGCGCCGGTCTTCTTGAGGTTCTGCTCGAGAACCGGGATTACCGCGAGGTCATGCTGGCCAACCCCAAGACTGGCCTTCATTTTATCCCGACCGTTTTGAAGCAGCGCATCCCGCATTCCTCGGAACTCCTGATTTCCGCGGCCATGCGCAAACTGCTATCTGAACTCAGCGCCCATTACGATTACGTGATTTGCGACTTGCCGCCGCTTGGACCAGTTGTCGATGCCCGTGCGATGGCCGAGCGGTTGGATGCATTCGTTTATGTTGTTGAGTGGGGCGCAACGGCGCGCCGTATGGTGCGTACAACGCTCGACAACGAAAGAAGCATTCGCGACAAGTGCGTCGGCGTCATTCTCAACAAGGTCGACGTGCAGAAGCTGAAGCTTTACCTTTCCTATGGTTCCGGTGAATACTACCAGTCAACCTACACTAATTACTATAAAAACGAGGCTTGATAGGGGCGACGATGTTCATCGCGCCTGATACAGGCCGTCTATAGTAAGGAAATACGGCGAACGAAGAATCGTTCGCCTTTTTCTTTGCCCGATTGGCGAGGAGCGGCACGACAGGGCGCACGGGCTTCTCCTTTCGGCGGCGTCGCGCGACCGTAAAGGATGTTTCGTGTCTGTTGGCATGGCCACGCGAATGATTCCAAAACCAATGATTAAGTGATTTCTGACAGGTTGCCGGCCTGGGGGAGAACTTGGCGCGTTCTCCAGACTCTCTGCGCATGGAGCAGCGTGAAATCCTATGGACGCAAGCGTGAGCGATGGAAACAACGAACGGCTGTTGACGCGTCTGGCAACAATCCTGACCGTGTTGACCTGCTTGGTCGCGTTGGTGGTTTCGGTGATGGAATTGCGCCAGTCAGCGCGCTATTCCGTGCTTGGCGCGACCATGGATCGGGTGTTGCGGGGCAATAAAATCACCGACGAAAGGATGGCGGAAATGCTGGCCTTATTGCCGTCCGTGAGCGCGGATGGCGTATGTCGCACTGACATCATCAAACCGGCTATCGGCCTGATACTGCTCGATGTCGACCGTAAAAACACCACGGCCGACGATGCCGTGTGGCACCAGACATTGTCCGATGCCGAACGCTTCCTCCGCTATGCCCTCAACTGCCAGCCGTACGATGGGGATATCTGGTTGCGGCTGGCAATGATCCGCTCGATGGAAGGCGCGCTACCGGAGGAACTCGCAACTCTTTTCATAACCTCCCAGCGCCTTGCGCCCGTGCATCCCGATACATTGTCGGCACGGTTGCGCCTGTGGCCAACACTCGATGCGGAGACACAACGTCTCACAACCGCGCAGCGAAACAAAGACATAGCCATGCTATGCGCCCCGACCGGACAATGGATGAGAAAGCAGTTCCCGAATATGTGTGCGGTCAACCGATGACAGGAAGCGACCAACGCTTGGAACAGGCGGAAAGACCGGGGAACGCATCGCCACGCTGGCGCTCGTCACTGCGAACCGCCGCACTGACATTCCTGTGGAGTCTTCTACTCCTCGCCATCATCGATTACGGGGCCGTGGGTGTCGAAAGCCGCATCGTACTCGCGCTTTCGGTCCATGGCTTGTTGATCACATCTCTCGTTCTCTTTGGCATACCGTTGCATGCCCGGTTGGTGGCCGCAGTTGCCGCCGGACTGTTCCTGACCGTTGGCGGACTCGTTTCTCTCCAGAGCAGCGTGCCAGCCAGCACTCGCGATCCGGTCATAGCGTTGCTGCAGTCATTCACCGGCCGCGATGCACCGATCACGCTGTCGATGACTCCGTCGGACGACTGGCTGGGGCTGCTTTCAGTGTCTCTGCCGTTCGGCTTCTTTTTGAATGGCCTGCTGCTTATCGATACCGACGAGCGGGCACTCAAGGCGCTGCGGGGACTGGCGATTGGCGGCGGTCTTATCGCCCTTGTCTCTCTCATCCAATTCATCGTCCTTCCCGGAACTCTGGGCTTTGCCGAAAAGCGCTATTATCTCGATAGTCTCACCGGCTTTTTCGTAAACAGGAACACGGCCGCAACGTTCTTCGGCCTGATCCTGCTGCTTCTCGTCGTAAAGGTCTGGCGTGGCGTCGTTCATCTGGGCCTACGGCGCATCAAGGCCAGTCTCGCGGGGCGGGCCGTTCTGGCCAGAGAACAGAGGGCGGCCATGCGCATGCTGCTTCTTGAGACCGTGCTGCTCATCATCTGCTTCACTGCGCTCATGATGACCCTCTCCCGCGGGGGCATATTGGCGACGTTCGCAGCACTCGCGTTTCTGGTCGTCCGGCTTTTCCGGAGCGAGCCACATCAGCCGGAAAAGACCATGGTTGCGACCGATGCGGTCAGAAGGGTGCGTCTCAGGACGCTGATCATTGGCGCTGTGGTCCTTGCTGTCCCCATCCTCGCGCTGTCCGGTCGCCTGTTATCACGCTTCGCAATCGGCGGCGTCAATGACAGCCGTTTCTGCCTGCTTCCCGGCATTCTTAAGACGGTGGAAGACGGATTGCCATTGGGTTCGGGCCTCTCCAGCTTCGCACTGGCCTATGCGCCAAACGGCGACCCTGCTTGCGGAACGGAAAGGGTGCTGCTCATGGCGCATAATGTCTATCTGGAAGGGCTGACCGCCTTCGGCTTGGCGTTCGTGCCGCTGCTTTTCGTGTTTTTCGCCGCGCTGATCATCATTTTTCGCAAAGGTGTACGGACGCGGCTCCGCTATCGCTTTGCCGGACAGCTTGGCCTTGCCGCCTTGCTGCTCGTAACCCTGCATTCGCTCGTCGATTTTTCGGTGCAGATTCCGGGCTTTGCAATCAGCTTCGCTATTGTGCTCGCGCCCCTGGCAACGCTTTGCCTACGGCCCTCGGCGGGCCGCTGACCCGGCATCAGGCCCCGGCCTGCCCTCCACCGCCACGGCTTCCCGCGAGGCGGTTCAGTGCCTTGCCGACCGGCTTTTCAAACAGGAAATAGACCGCGACGGACACCGCGATGCAGGCAACGATGCCGGCGGCGAAGATCAGAAGCGGCGGCAACCCCACCTTCGCGCCGATGATCGCAACCGCCTTGCTGGTGAAGGGATGCGTCAGGTAAAGGGCGTAGGATGCATCCCCGGCGACAGTCATCGCGCGGTAGTGCGCCTTGTCGGGTGCTGGCGGCATAAGAATGACACCGGCGGCGATCATCGCGGCCGGGATGCCTCCGGTGAAGAAGCGCGACAGCACAAGATAGCTCTCCGTCTGGTAAAAGACGACGGCAAGACCGATACCGGCGAGTACGAGGGAAAAGCCGGTAAAGGCGCGAAACTGGATGCCGCGCAGAAAGGCGGCGGCCAGCAGGATGCCCAGCAAAAACTCGCCGATGATGCCATTGCCCCAGAAGCGCAGGATCAACCAGTCTTCGGGTGCGAAACAAGCGGCGGTTATCAGCGCCGCGAAAAGCGCGAGGACGACGGTCAGCCCCGTGCGTCGGGCGAAAAACAGCCCTGCTGCGAAGATGAGGTAGAAAAGGATCTCATAGTTCAGAGTCCAGCCCAGGGAAAGAAAGGGAAACATTTCTCCGTTCGTTCTTGGCCATGGGATGAAGAGAAAGGATGCCGCGAGATGCGCGGGATCGATTGTATTGTTGTTGATGGCGCTGCCGGCGAAGACCACCGAAACCAGCATCAGCACCGTGCAGAGCCAGTAGAGCGGCACGATGCGCAAAAGCCGACGCTTGAGGAAATAGGCTGGTGCTGAAGGCGTGCCGAAGCGGCCCTGCATCAGATAATACATGATGAAGCCGCTGATGATGAAGAAAATATCGACGCCGATGCCCCAGTCCAGCGGATAGATCATCCGGAATGCAGGGCCGCCCTCTGGGAACCGTTCTTCGACCGCAACGCCCATATGGGCAAGTGCAACGGCGAGCGCGGCGAAAAACCGGAGAATCTGGACGTTGACGACATATCGCGCGGTCATTCGGATGCTTTCCGTTCAGTTGGAGCGACTGCTCCGACGAATTTCAGAGACGTGGAACGAAATCCAGCACGCAGAACCGCTGTCGTAAACGGCTGGAACGCACATGACGTGAAATTCGCTCACGGAACAATATCCGAATTCCGCGAATATTGCAGACCGGTTTTACCCCTTTCTATTTTCCATGGGCAAGCTGGAGAGCCAGAAAGGAGACGACTGAATGATGAATATTTCAATCGACATGACACTTACTCGCACCATCCGTATCGCTCGGGCCCCCGCTCTGCCCGAGCGAACCGTTTTGCGGGGCCGACCTTCACCGGAGGAGGACGCCTATGTGGACTTGAACGCTGCACTCGATGCTGAAATCCGGGCGACGCTGCAAATCCGCCTTGCCTGAATTCCGGGCCCGGTCGCGCACCGCTGCGGCCGGGTCCACTTCTTTTGCAGATAGGGGGAAAATCCAACGGCCGGAGATTGCGAACCAAAAATAAAACGCGGTCTGTGAAACCGCATGTTTGCACCGGCGCACCGGATATTCCCGAGCAGCGCCGGCGAAAGGCGCCAGGAAAAACGAACGAAAAAGCCTGCTGCATTTTCCGCACAGGGCGCGTCAGCCGTACCTTTCTCCCGTCTCAACGGAAAGGACGCAAAACATGACTGGTGAAATTGAAACCATTTCCAAACGGTTCCTGCGCGCAACGCTCGGCGTCAATGCGCAGGGCATTGCCGGCCTTCAGGGCGTGAATGCTTGCCCGAATCTCGTAGCGCTTTACGGCGACAGCCTGATTGCGCAGGCGCATATGGATAGCTTCCAGCTTCGCAGGGCGGTCTATAACGATGTGGCCATCGCCAATGCGCTGAGTGGTCAGCGCATGATCTTCGCGGCAAAACGTGCCGTCTCCGGCTGGCGCAGCGACCAGATCCTCCAGCGTTTCCGCTCTGACGTGGCGGACGGATCTCTCACCGCCAGCCGCTGTGGCACGCTCATCTTCTCCATGGGCACCAACGACATCGCCCAGGCAACGACCGGGTTTACCGATGTGGTCAGCGGAACGGCGATCACCATCGCGAATGTCGCCGACAACCTCGTGGCCAACGCCGTGCGCCTGATCGATACCGCCATCTCGCTCGGTATCCAATGTATTTTCAGGACGATCCATGGCGCTTCCAACATGAACGCGGCCCAGATCGGCGCGCTGGAAGATGCCAATCGGCGCATCCGCATGCTGCAGCAAGGACGACGCTTGTGGTTGGTCGAAACGCGGGATGCCCTGCGCGACAGCCTGACGACCACGGCAAGCGCCATCGCCTTCCGTCCCGGTCATATGGCGTCCGACCCCGGCCCGATCTACGTTCATGAAGGCATCGCCGGTGCCATTGCGGTCGGCAAGCGTCTGGCGGAAATCGTCAAGTCTGCCATTCCGCCGCTGCCTTCGGCCTATTCCGATGCCGCCAGTGCCTACTCCGCCAATCTTCCGAGCCAATTGGTGACGAACCCGACATTCACGGGCACGAGCGGCACGCTGGGCGCGGGCGGTATGCTGGGCACCAACCCTGCTGGCGGCGCGCTGGCTGGCGTCCCGACGGGCTGGAATGCCCGCCGTGCGCTGGCCGACACCACGACGACCTTCACCGTGAATGTGGGTGAGGATGCGACCGGGCGGTACATCGACTTCGTGACCACCGCGACGACGGCGGCCGGCGGCGTGATGCTGACGCAGGATATTCCGACCGGTCTGTGGGCGAACGGCGAGAGGTTGCAGGCCTTCTCAACCGTTGAAATCATGAGCGGGGCGGTCAATCTGGCGATGGCCTGCCCGACGATTGAGATTAACGGCACCGGCGTCACGCCCGTAACCACGGTTGCGCAGGGTTGCGGCCACCCGACCGGTACGGCGTATGGCGCGTTTCCCAGCACCGAAGGCTTCGTTTTCGAAGATGCCACCGAAGTGCTGACCGTGCCTGACTTCACGGCAAAGGGCTATCTGGCTTTCCGCGCCGTCTATGCGCAGTTCACCGCAGCCGGTTCCGCGACCATTCGCGTTCGCAAGCCCCGCTTCGAAAAGGTGGCGGACGTGCCAGCCATCGCGGCCTGATCCACGAACGGGTTCCCGGCCAAGCCGGGAGCCCAACCCAGTCCGGTTTTTCTTGTCCCCACGGGCCCCGAACGGGCCGGAAGGACTTTGAACCCTGATCGGTAAAATTTGAATCAGCGGATTAAACGGGGTGCAATGCACGGCGTGTATGGTGCGGATATCAGGAACGAAACCGTCTGAAAGCGGAGATCAACCCCATGAGCCTCAACATCGTCAAGCTGGCATCGACCGTCGCTATCGCGTTCACTGTTCTTGTTTCCGGCTCAGGGGTCTCTCAGGCTTTCACGGTTGGTGGCATGACCCGCGAAATCTATCCGAAGCGTTCCGGCGCGCATCTCGCGGTGCGCCGCGACACGCTGCCCCCGTTCACCTTCGCCAGCTTTTGCGCATCGCAGTCCAGCCAGTGCGAAAGGCGTGGCGAGGGCAAGACAATCGAACTCTCCCGCGAAAAGCGGGCGTTTCTCCAACGCATCAACATGGAAATCAACCAGTCGATCACCTACCGCGAGGAAGCGATGGAGAACGACAGCTGGAACCTTGATGCGAAAAGCGGCGATTGCGAGGATTATGCGATCACCAAGCGTAAACGCCTTCTGGACGCCGGCTGGCCTTCGGGTGCGCTGCGCATCGCAACGGCGCGCACAGCGGAAGGCATCGGTCACGCAGTGCTCGTGGTCAGCACCACATCGGGCGATCTCGTTCTCGACAACCGGACCAATATCGTCAAGCCTTGGTTTGCGACACAGCTTCGCTTTATCAAGATCCAGTCGCAGGAAGATCCGCGCATCTGGCAGGCCCTGTAGGGGGGAAACTGACTGTCTCTGCCTCATCCTAGAGCATTTCCGGTGAATACCGGTTCACCGGAAATGCTCTATCTCTTTGTTTTAACGCATTATCCTGGCGTCAAATCCGATCCGGATTTGACTGGAAATGCTCTAGAGGCGTTTACAGTATAAAGGCGCGATCATTCTTCAGTTTGAGAACGGTAAGGCGTCCGGTCGTCACGGCCCCTGTATCGATACAAATCCTTCGCGGACCTGTTTGCGGCTCCAGCACGGGCGTGTGGCCATGAATGACAAAGTAAGGCGAGCCCGCGCCTTGACTTAGGAAAGGCTCGCGAATCCACAGCAGATCCTGATCGATTTGCTGCTCCAGCGGAATGCCCGGTCGCAAACCGGCATGAACGAAAACATAGTTACCGATCCGAAACAGGACCGGCAAAGTCTCCAGAAATGTACGGTGGGCAGCAGGCACGGCCTGTATCAGCGCCGTCTGGAATTCCTCGCCCGAGCGCTTGCGATCCGAAAGAAAATACTCGGCATCAATGCCATAGGACAGCAATGTTTGCCGCCCCCCGAATCCCAGCCATTGAAGATTCGCCCGCGGCGCGTCGAGAAAGGCGCAAAACACCGACTCGTGATTGCCGCACAGGGTGATCCGCCGCAAATTGTTTGGCGGCGGCTTGGTGAGGTGATCGATGACACCGGCGGAATCCGGCCCCCTGTCGATATAATCGCCAAGCATCACAACAAGCGCGTTCCCGCCATCCCCATCGAACTCGACGTCCTTTTGGATCTTCTGTTCCGCTTCGAGCAGAAGATCAAGCCGCCCATGGATATCGCCGACCGCGTAGATCGTAAAGCGGGGTTCCAGAGTGGCCAGATCGATACGTCGGCGCGGCGCGGGCGGCAGGGCCTCGGGGCTTTTTCCGGAGATGGCTTGTCGAAGGGTCGTGAAAAGGCTCAACGGTCCGTCTCCCAGTTGAACACCGCGCAGGACGGGATTGCGCACTGAACGGTGCACGCTTTCCGCACAGCGCTCTTACTGAACTTGTCTTACACATGTCACCGGATATATGACACGCATAACCGAATCTTGGTTGTTACAGCATCATTCACGTTCACGGCATTGCTCGCAAGTCAGGCTCGCTCACCTTGAGGTGATGGTGTCGGCCTAAAATCCGATCTCGAACAAGATGAGCGGTGCAGATTTGAACCGCGTTTCCACTCATCAGGTATTCCCGTTTTTCTTCATGGTCTTGGCGATTATGGCAAGATAGACGTTATCGATATCCTGAACCATCCGGTCGGAGGTATAAGCGGTCAGGAAGCGCTCCCGTCCCAATTTTCCCACCCGCTCAAGGTCGTCCCGGTTCAGATTGTGCAGCAAGTCGTGCAAGGCCTTGGGGTTCTCCGGCGGAACAAGATAGCCAAAACGGCCTTTGCCGAGAATTTCCTGCAATCCGCCCACGGCCGTTGCCACAACCGGCTTCGAGAGGCGCATGGCCTCCACGACGACAAGGCCGAAACCTTCCCAGCGCGACGGCACGACAAGAACGTCACAACTTTTCATTTGTGCGATAACATCGTCACGATCAAGCCAGCCAAGCCATGTCACGCTGGGCGGAATCTGCAATTTGGGCATCTTGCCATCAACAGCAACATCACCGACAAGCCGCACGTTGATCCTGTCTTCCAGGCCCTTGATGGCCTCAAGAAGAATGTCGACCCCCTTCTGATAATCGAATCGGCCGGCGTACAGAACCTTGATGCGATCATCGTCCCACTGTGCCGGTTCGACAGCCGGTGTTTCCCGGCTGATACCGTTCGGGATGAGGCTGAGGCGATCGCTGCGAACACCAATTTCCAGCGCACGATTATACTCGTGATGGGATATCACGATGACCCTGTCGGGAAGTTTTGCAAGCATTCGCTCCACGGCGGCGGCCATGCCGCGGATGCGACGTGCGCCGATCATGTCCACCGACCAGCCATGTGGACAGAACACGATCCGGCTTCGATACGGAAAGCGCAGGATGCGGGTAATGGCGCCAGCGATTGACGAGTGTGCGTGAACAATATCGGGCCGAAAGTCGAAAAGCGCCTTCAGATATGCGAAGACGAGAAAAAGAGCACCCCAGAAGCGACTCGGACGCCTGAATTTGATGATGATCGGCGCGGCCTGCGCAATCGTCGCATCGAGGAAGCACATCTGGGAGTCGGGAATGAGCAAGGCAACATTCTCAGCGCCATATTTCCGAACCTGATGGGTGGTGATTTCCGCCAGATACGAGCCGGTGCCTCCAATAATGCTTTCGCAGACGTGAAGTACCCTCATCAATACGGCTCGACTTTCTTTCTTTCATCGCTAAAATTCCATTGATATTCGGAATGCTAGCGGTTTACTTTTGGCGCACGAGCTTTGGGGTGTCAATTTCTTTTGAACCGAGCCGTCGTTTTGTTATTCAATGGGTTAATACGCCATCTCATTGACCAGAACCCATTCGCCCATTCTCTGCGTCCTTTGGACATGATGCGCCAGGGTCGGCTTTTGAGCTTGCGCCAGATAGCACAAGCGCCAGCGAACAACGCCGTCGAGATAGGGTATCAGCCCACTCTCGATGACCTGCGCCAGGGCCGCGCGCTGCTGATTACCCAATCTCGAACAATCTGGAGCGTCACATTGCCGAGACGGGCGGCATCGGTCCGCGAGGCGACGTCGTAGATCGACGCGAGCGCCAGCAAGAGTCGCGCCTAGGTTGCGCCTTTCGTCTGCCACGCCAGCCGCCGGAGAGCTTTTCCATCAAAATCGTCGGGTAAAGAAATCCTTGATCGCATCCCAGGCCTCTGGTTTGCACCAGAGATGCAGATTCACCGCGTTTTGGGGCAAAGGAATCGAGATCATAAAGATGGCGTAAGATGTCATTATTCGGGCGCAACGCAAGTGCGGCTCCACGGCCTGCACGTATCGATGGCAGGTTTCTATCGGCACGTTCGGAGCGGTGGGAACAAGCGAATTAAAGTCCAATCGATGATTGCCACCCAATATGCGCCAGTATATCCTTTTATAAATTGAAAATTGTTTCCCGACGAAGCACGAGGTCCGCTTGCACGAACGTTTCTTTTTTCTCGACGGAACGCGTGGTTTGGCCGCGCTTGCCATCCTTGCATTGCATTTTCTGGACACAATAAATTATTCATTTATATTCCCGAATACAAATGTCGCCGTTGACTTCTTCTTCATGCTGTCAGGGTTCGTGATTGCGGCAGCCTATGAGGCCCGCATCCAGCGCGGTGATATCAGCTTCAGGCATTTTCTCGTCATCCGTTTCATCCGCCTTTATCCGCTCTATGCGTTCGGCATGACCATCGGACTTGCGGTCGGCATACTGAAAATGTTGATGATGCCCAACATAGCAGGTGAAGAGATTGCCACCGCCTATGGACTGGGGCTGCTGCTGATCCCCTCAAACGGCTGGTTCGGCACGGTCGGGTTGTTCCCACTCAACAATCCCTCCTGGACCTTATTCTTCGAGATCGTCTTCAATATTGTCTTCATCTTGACCGTTCCCGTACTCCGGACCATCTGGATCGCGGCCTTCGTTGCCCTTTCAGCGGCCGCGCTGTTCTGGGTCGGCCACTTGCATGGGCCATTGGGCGGCGAGACGCTTGACGAAATCCATACGGGGTTTGCGCGTGTCAGCTTCGGTTTCGGGACGGGGGTTCTCATGTGGCGGATGCAGGTCCAGACTTGGTTCCGGCTCCCTCCTGTTTGGGCCTGGGTTCTCTCCGCAGGTCTGCTGATCATACTGATGGGGCCCTTCGACTGGAACGCCGGCCTCCTGCAGCCTTTCCTCGTTGTGGCGGTGCTCCCGGCCATTGTCGCGTTGTCGGCCTGCGTAAAAATTCCGTCAAAGCGTGGCCAGTGGGTTTGCGATGCACTGGGTCGGCTCTCCTATCCGCTTTACATTGTGCATTACCCTTTCGTTATCGTGTTCGGCTCCGTTGCCCGTGCCCAACCGTCCGAACTGCGGGCTGCGCTGGTCGTGCTGGCGGGCGTGATTTGTGTTCTTCTCTTTGCCGCTCTTTTGGTGCCTGTCGACGAACGGTTCCGGGCCTTGCTTTCGCGGCAAGCCTGGGCCAATCGTTTCCGCACCCACCGCCCAGCCTGAAGCCGGATGCAAGCGGCGGGGTAGAACGTTCTGCCGTAAACTGTGTTTCGTGTTTAAAGTTGTGGTCTTGCGGGATCACGGCTATCGTTTTGGCTTAAAAGAACAGGATAGGGGAATTCAGCATGGCAGATAGCGCGACCGAGACCCTGGATCGCTATACCGGCGGGGACTATCTGGCCGAAAACCCAACCTGGCATGAAGAGGACGCGCCCTGGAAGACCAAGCATATCGAGGCCATCCTGGCCCGCAATGCCGTCCATCCCCGCTCCATCTGCGAAGTCGGTTGCGGAACCGGCGCCATCGTTGAGATTCTTGCCCGACAACATCCTGAGGCTGAAGTATCCGGCTATGAGATTTCACCGCAGGCTTATGAACGAAGCCTGCTGCGCAAGGCACCGAATTTAACGTTCAATTTCGGCACTGCCTTCGGGCTAGGCAAACAGTTCGATGTAAGCATGGCAATCGATGTGATCGAGCATGTCGAGAACCCCTTCGATTTCGTGCGCTCGATGAAGGATATTTCCCGCTGGCAGGTGCTGCACATTCCGCTTGATATGAATGCGTTGGCCGTCGGACGCGGCTGGGTCATCACGCAGGCCCGCGACAAGATCGGTCATATTCATTATTTCACACGCGATACCGCGCTTGCTCTGCTGCGGGAATGCGGTCTTGAAATCGTGGATAGCTTTTACACGCCCTGGGCCATTGACCAGTCAAGCAAGACCTGGAAAAAGCGTGCCGCCGCTTATCCTCGCCGGATCGCATTTGCCCTCGCACCGCATGCAACCGTCCGCGCCGTGGGCGGGTGGTCGCTCATGGTACTGGCCCGAACGCCCTGAGGTTACGATCGACGGTTAGTCTGGACATGGCCGATACGAAACCTCGGCTATTTCCGGCTTGATCGATACAGAGGAAAAATGCTCGCCGGGTTGGCGGTCAGGTCGGAGCGGATAACCGACTGGCATGGGTAAGCCTCGCTTTGGCGGACATTCCGCGCCCGAGGGCATCGAATGCAACCCCTCACAATTGAGCAGAAGTGCCATTCGTCCTACCACAGACGAAATAGGCCACACCACCCAACATTTCCAATGGCATGACCGCGCAAGTATATTTCTCAGCTCGAAGGCCGTGCTTTTTGCCCTTGCCCGGCATTAAAGCATTTCCAGTGCAATCCGGTCCGGGCTTCTGACCCGTGCGTGAACGCAGGCGGATGTCACCGCACATCAAAAGCGCGCGGGCGCTGAACCGCCCGCGCTGCGAGATCAGAACGCGCGGATTGCGTTGCGCGTCGAGAGCGAATTGCCGGATACGTCGGCGGCCGTTGCCGGCACCGAGTTCACGAGGTCGAGGAACTTGTAAAGTTCGGTTGCCGCGGAGTTCGTGACATAGATAATGTCGCGATCCTGCATCGGGAACTTGCCCGCCGCAAAGAATGTCGACGGATCACGCAGGTTTGCGCGGAAGATGACCGGCACTTCCTGAGAGGTGAACTTCGACGTATCGGCGCCAAGCTTCACGAGCAAGTCGCGGTTGACGACGCGGTACACGTAGACCTGCGCAGGATCGGCGCGCGAATCCAGCAGGCCTCCGGCCTTGCCGAGCGCATCGGACAACTTCAGGTTGGCGTCTTCAAACTCGAAACGCCCGTTGAGACCAGAGGCGCCGAAAGCGATGTAGGTGCGACGCTCGCGTTCGACCGTCACCGTATCGCCCGGAACGACATAAATGTTTTCCGCCGGCGACTTCACCAGATAATTGTAGTTGACCCGCGCCGTGCGGCCGCGACGGATAAGCGTGACGTAGGATTCGACATTCGGCGCACTCAGGCCACCGGCCATGGAAATCACATCCAGAATACGGTCACCGGACTCCGTCAACTGCACTTTCGTCGGCGAATTGACATCACCGAGAACGGCAACCTGTGCCGAGCGGCTGGATACCTTGGTAATGATGACCTGCGGTTCGATGGCACGGTTTGCAAGCCGTTCTTCGATTTCGTTCTGAACATCCTCGACGGAGCGGCCAGCCGTGCGGATCTTGCCAGCATAGGGAATGCTGATGTAGCCCCCACGGTCGATCGTCTGGTTCGGCAGAATGATGTAGTTACCCGGACGGCTGCCCGCATCATTTGGAATGAACAGACCGCCAGACTGGGATTCGAAAATCGACACAGCGACAATATCACCAACGCCAAGCATCAGGTTCGGCGCACCACCCTTGCCGCCTCCGAAACTCGACGCAAGCGAGGTGGTCACGGTGTCACCCAGGTAGTTGAGGACGGAACCGTTGATGTCGATCAATGCGTAATCGACGCCCGGCTTTCCCTTTTCCTTTGATGCACTGACCTTGATCGCGGCCTGTTTTTCGATAACAGCACCACCCGGACCTGAAGCCGACGTCGCTGCGCAACTTGCAAGCGCCGTCGTAGCAGCCAGCACCGTTAGAGTTTTTACAAACCGCATTTATTCCTCGAACAGTTTAGTTGGTATCCATACTCTGGCTACGTGTAGCACCCGAAGTCAAAATAAAGTCGCCTTACCCGCAAATAAAACGCATTTCTTCGTACTCGTGTTGCTGTTTCGACACACATCAAGCCTAGGCCGATCACATCGACTCGGGCCAATCAAGTAGTTGTTTGAAAGATAACAATAATTTGTTAATTTTCACACGGCCTATACAGCTTTTTATGGATGAAATGTCAAGTTGTCCTTTTGGTTTTTCACATATGGTAAAGGGAGTAGCGCGCAGCTTCGGGAAATTTACCGCTTGTCAGTATTGTTTTTACCCCTAAAATAAATCTTCCGTTGCTTTCGGGAAGTACTTTAACGAGGCTCATCCCTGAAAACGCCCGGCCAGGTTGTTTCAGGCAAATGGGGCTTCCGCTCCCCTGCGTTCAAAGTGCGGGGACTAGAGCGTTTCCGGTGATTACAGGATCAGCGGAAATGCTCTATCTCTTTGTTTTTACCGCATTCCCAGCCGAAGCGCGCGCGCTTCGGCTGGGAATGCTCCAGGTGGATGGTGAGACAACGGCGACTATCCGGGTTCACGCAGCCGGTAGCCTACGCCTGTTTCCGTCAAGATATAATGCGGCTGATCCGGGCTTTCCTCGATCTTTTGCCGCAACTGGCGAACATAGACCCGTAAATATTGCACATCCGCCGATCCGCCCCAGACATGCTTGAGAAGATGCTGGTGCGTGATCACCTTGCCGGCATATTGCACAAGAATACGCAATATATCGTACTCCTTGGGCGAGAGCTTCACCTCACGATCCCCCACTTTGACGATCCTCTTGACCAGATCGACGGTGAGTTCCCCGACCTGAAAGACCGGTTTCTCGCCCTGCTGCTGAAGCCGGTGGCGTAACGCAACGCGAATGCGGGCAGCCAGCTCGCGGGTACCGAACGGTTTGGTGACATAATCGTCCGCGCCCAGTTCCAGCGCCCGCACAATCCCGGCTTCATCGGTGCGGCTCGAGAGAATGATGATCGGCAGATCGATCCCTTCCTGCCGCCAGCGTTCCAGGAGGTCGTGCCCCTGAACATCGGGCAGGCCGAGGTCCAGAACGATGAGCGCCGGCTTCTCTTTGGCAAGAGCCAAGCCCGCCGCACTGGCGTCGCCGGCTTCAATGACAGCGTAACCTTCTGCCGCGAGGCCCACCCGCAAAAGCCTGCGGATGGGCTGCTCGTCATCGACGACCAGAATTTTGACGGCGGATGCGTTCATGCCTGTTTGTCCGTGCTGTCGACATCACCCGCAACGGGCAGTCTTATGGTGAAGACCGCGCCGCTGCGGTCCGTGCGGTTGCTGGCGACGATCGTCCCGCCAAGCGCTTCCACGAAACCCCGGCAGATCGACAGGCCAAGCCCCGTTCCCGCCGTCACATGGTCCTGCTTGCGAACCCGATAGAAGGAATCGAAGATGCGTTCCAGATCCTCCGGCGGAATACCCGCTCCCTCATCGCTGATCCGCAGGGCGACCTCGGCATGGTCCAACCAGGCCTCGATACGAACTCGGGAGGCGGAGGGAGCATATTTGGCGGCATTATCCAGAAGGTTGAACAGCACCTGTTCCAGCAGGACAGGATCGACCTTCAGCATTGGCAGATCCTGCGGCATCGCCACGTCAACCGGCCGCTTCATCAGGACCTTCTCCGCCCGGCGAAGCGCCGAGCCGACGATATCGCCCAGAAAGTGCAATGAGATGTTGGGTTCCGTCGCGCCGGACTCCAGCCGCGTCATGTCGAGCAGATTGGCGATGAAGCGCCCGAGCCGCTCGGATTCATCGACAATGGTGGTCAAGAGTTCGGCGCGGTCCTCCTCGCCAAGCGAAGGACCGTAATCCTTCAGGGTTCCGGCAGCACCCATCACGCCGGAAAGCGGTGTCTTTAGATCATGCGAAATGGAGGTGAGCAACGCCGAGCGCAACCGATCGGCCTCGGCCGCCAGCCGGGCACGATCCATGTCGGCGGCCAGTCGGATGCGTTCGATGGCAATGGCAGCCTGATCGGCCAGCGTATCGAAGAGGCGCTGCTGCTGTGCGCCGAGCACCGGCCCCTGCCCGTCATTGTCCAGACCGACCACACCGACCTTGCTCTGGCCTGTCTTCAGCGGCAGATAGAGACGGCGGGCACCGGGCAGCGTGTCGGCACCGCGCCCGGCCTGCCGGTCATGCTCCCAAGCCCATTGCGCGGCGGCGATATCGGCATCGACCAGCGTGTCATCAGGCGGAAATCCCGCATGCACGGCCAGTTTGCCGGCCTCCGGCAGAAGTATAACCACCCGAACCTGCAACATGGAGGCGATCTGGTAGGCCGTGGCCCACAACACATCTTCCAGCGTTCCGGCAGCCGCCAGCTTTCGAGAGAAAAGATAAAGTCCCTCCGTCGTGCGTGCGCGCTGACGGGCGGTCACCGCTTGCCTCTGCACCCGTCCGGCAAGATTGCTGGCCACAAAGGCAACGCCGAGGAAGAAGAGGAAAGCGATAACGCTTTCCGGATCATTGATGGTCAGCGTGTAGAGCGGCTCCAGAAAGAAAAAGTTGAAGGCGAGCGCCGCCGCGACCGAGGCCAGCAGGGCCGGCCACAACCCACCATTGACGGCAGACGCCAGCACCGCCATCAGGAAGACAAGCGCGATGTTGCGCACATCCAGAAACCGCGCCAGCATCATGCCGAACGGCACGGCAAAGGAGACATAGGCGAGCCCCCGGAGATAGGGCCGCACATCCCGTCCCCCCGCCTGACCAGCGTACCTTCGCTTGAGACTTGCCTTTTCCGGCTCTTCGCGGGTGGAGATGACGTGAACACTGATGTCACCCGCCTGGCGGATAAGGTCGTGGGCAACAGACCCTTCCACCATTTCGCGCCAGCGCGGCTTGATCGATTTACCGACGATGATGTGAGTGTAATTGTTCGCGGTCGCATAGCGCATGATTTCCTGCACGACGTTTTCGCCGGGCAATGTCACGGCTTCGGCACCAAGCTGCTCGCCAAGCCGCAGGTTCACCGAGACCCGGTCCTTTTCGGGTTCGGCCAGCCGGGCGGCACGCCCGGTTTCCACATAGGCGATAGCCCACGGTGCCCGCAGCCGATCCGCCTGCCGGCGCCCGTAGCGCACGAGGGCCGCCGACCCCGGTCTTTCATCGATACAGACCATCACCCGCTCACCCGCCGCCCACGGGCCGGGAATGGCATGGGCGCGCATATGATGGACAAGCTGTTCATCCACCCGTTGTGCGGTGCGCCGAAGTGCCAGTTCGCGCAAAGCGGTCAGGTTGCTCGGCGAGAAATAGTTGCGCCGCGCCCGCTCCGCCGTCTTCGGCAGATAGACCTTGCCTTCGTTGAGGCGCTTGATCAGGTCATCGGGCGTCAGGTCGATGATCTCGATATCATCCGCGCGGTCGATGATCGAATCCGGCACTGTCTCACGCACGCGGATACGGGTGATCTGGGCGACGATATCGTTGAGGCTCTCGACATGCTGAATGTTCAGCGTCGTGTAGACATCGATGCCGCGCGCCAGCAGTTCCTCGACATCGAGATAACGTTTCGGGTGGCGGCTGCCCGGCGCATTGGTATGGGCGAGTTCGTCCACCAGCACCAGAGCCGGACGCCGGGCAAGAACAGCGTCGATGTCCATCTCGTCGAGCACATGGCCGCGATAGGGGACCGCCACGCGCGGGACGATCTCGAAACCCTCGACAAGCGCCTGCGTTTCCACGCGACCATGCGTCTCGACCACGCCGATCACCACATCCACGCCATCGGCACGGCGGGCCCGACCCGACATCAGCATCTCATAGGTCTTGCCGACGCCGGGAGCGGCGCCGAGGAAGATCTTCAGCCTGCCCCTGCCTTCGCGCTCCGCTGCCTCCAGCAGTGCGTCCGGCGAGGGTCTGCCCGCCTGTCTGGAAATGTCGTCCGGCACGTAACCACCTTGAAGGTTTTCTGCGTCGCAGGCGCTGCACTCACACCTGCGACCGCTTCATCGTTTCAGCCTTGCCTGCGATCATCAAGAGCAATGTTGAGCTTCAGAACATTGACCACCGGCTCTCCGAACAGCCCGAGCTTTGGCGGCTCGACGGCGGCATCGACCAGCGCTCGCACGCTCCCCTCCTCCACGCCGCGAGCCCGGGCGATGCGCGGCACCTGAAAATAGGCTGCTTCCGGGCTGATATGGGGATCGAGCCCGCTGCCGGAGGTAGTGACGAGATCGATGGGGACCGGGCTGCCAGGGTTTTCGGCGGCCAACGCTGCGCCCTCGGCCTTGATCCGCTCGATTAGCTTCGGATTGGTCGGTGCGAGATTGGAACCCGAGGAACTGGCTGCGTTGTAACCATCACCGGCAGCAGACGGCCGCCCGTGGAAATAGCCCTCACCCGTGAAGGTCTGGCCGATCAACGCCGAGCCGACGACCTTGCCGTCGCGCTCGATCAGGCTGCCATTGGCCTGAACCGGAAACACGGCCTGGGCGATTCCGGTCATGCCCAATGGATAAAGAAGCCCGGTGAGCGCCGTCATCGCGATCATCATCACCAGTGCGGGTCTCAATTGTTTCAGCATGGTTTCAATCCTTTATACGAGGCCGAGCGCGGTGATCGCCAAATCGATGGCCTTGATGCCAACGAAGGGAACGATGATGCCGCCAAGTCCATAGATGATGAGGTTGCGGGTGAGCAGCGCGCCGGCGCCGACGGCCCGATAACGCACGCCCTTGAGCGACAGGGGGATCAACGCGACGATGATGAGCGCATTGAAGATGATGGCCGAGAGAATGGCGCTCTGCGGCGTGGCCAGCCCCATCACGTTCAGCGCGCCAAGCTGCGGATAAAAAGCCAGGAACATGGCCGGGATGATCGCGAAATACTTGGCGATATCATTGGCGATGGAAAAGGTGGTCAGCGCGCCGCGCGTCATCAGCAGTTGCTTTCCGATTTCGACGATCTCGATAAGCTTGGTGGGGTCGCTGTCGAGATCGACCATATTGCCGGCCTCGCGCGCGGCAACGGTCCCGGTGTTCATGGCAACACCCACATCGGCCTGCGCCAGCGCCGGGGCATCGTTGGTGCCATCGCCGCACATGGCGACGAGCTTGCCCTTGGCCTGTTCCTCACGGATGAGCGCAAGCTTGTTTTCCGGCGTTGCCTGCGCCAGAAAGTCATCGACGCCGGCTTCCGCCGCAATCGCGGCTGCGGTCATCGGGTTGTCACCGGTAATCATGACCGTGCGGATACCCATACGGCGAAGCTCGGCGAACCGCTCATGAATGCCACCCTTGACGATGTCCTTGAGGGTGATGACGCCCAGCAACTGCCCGTCCCTGACCACGGCAAGCGGCGTGCCGCCCGCCTTGGCGATCTGATCGGCGGTTGCCTGCAACTGGCGCACGCTATCGGCATAACCGCGGCTTCGGCCAGAGGGTGATAGCGTCTCGACATATTTCAGAACCGCATCGACAGCGCCCTTGCGGATCGAGGACCCTTCGACATCCACGCCGCTCATCCGGCTCTGCGCCGTAAACGGCACGAAGGTGGCGTGGAGGCTGGTCATATCACGACCGCGAATTCCGTATTTCTCCTTCGCGAGAACAACAATGGAGCGCCCTTCCGGGGTCTCATCAGCCAGCGAAGCAAGCTGCGCGGCATCCGCGAGTTCCCGTTCCGTGACACCGCTGACCGGCCTGAACTCGCTGGCTTGCCGGTTGCCAAGCGTGATCGTGCCGGTCTTGTCGAGCAGCAGCGTGTCCACATCACCGGCGGCCTCCACTGCCCGGCCCGACATGGCCAGCACGTTGAAGCGCACAAGGCGATCCATGCCGGCAATGCCAATGGCCGAGAGCAATGCGCCGATCGTCGTCGGAATGAGCGTGACGAAGAGAGCGACGAGTACGATGACCGGGATATAGCCGTTGGCATAGCTGGCGAAGCTCGGAATGGTTATGGTCGCCAGCACGAAGATCAGCGTCATGCCGGCCAGCAGGATGTTGAGCGCGATTTCGTTCGGTGTCTTCTGGCGCTCCGCCCCTTCAACCAGCGCGATCATGCGATCGATGAAGGTGGAGCCGGCGGCGGCGGTAATCCGCACCTTGATCCAGTCCGAGAGAACCTGCGTGCCGCCCGTGACAGCCGAGCGATCGCCGCCCGATTCCCGGATAACCGGGGCGGATTCGCCCGTGATGGCGGCCTCGTTGACGGAGGCCACACCCTCGATCACCTCGCCATCGGAGGGGATGATGTCACCCGCCTCGACCAGCACGACATCACCGACCTTCAAACCGTTGCCTGCCACCGTCCTATAGGCACCATCAGCGCCCGAAAGCAGCTTGGCCTGCGTCTCCGTGCGGGTCTTGCGCAGCGATTGCGCCTGCGCCTTGCCTCGACCCTCGGCAACCGCTTCGGCAAAGTTGGCAAACAGCACCGTGAACCACAGCCACAGAACGATCTGCAACGAGAAGCCGAGATTGGCGCCGCCGGTGACGGCATCCTTCAGAAAAAGCACGGTGGTCAACAGCGAGACGACCGCAACGACGAACATGACCGGATTGCGCACAAGGCTTTTCGGATTGAGCTTCCGGAAGGCATCGCCAATGGCGGGCGCGAGAATGCGAGCATCGAGAAGGCTCGCGGATTTTGACTGGCTCATGGAGAGACTCCAGTGTCCTTTTGGATATGGGGAACGGCAATGGTCTAAAACGTCTGACCGGCGAGCATCGCGAGATGTTCGACCACCGGCCCGAGCGCCAGTGCCGGGAAGAAGGTGAGGCCGCCGACAACGAGGATGACGCCGACCAGCAGCCCGACGAACAGCGGGCCATCGGTCGGGAACGTTCCGGCGGAAGCGGGAACGGCCTTTTTCGCCACCAGCGAACCGGCAATGGCGAGTGCGGGCACAATGACCAGGAAGCGGCCCATCAGCATCGCAAGTCCGAGTGTGATGTTGTACCAGGACGTATTCCCGGACAGGCCGCCGAAGGCCGAGCCATTATTCGCGGCGGCGGACGTGTAGGCGTAGAGGATTTCAGAAAACCCGCGCGGGCCGGCATTGGCAATGGACGCCACCGCCGATGGCAGAACGACCGCAACCGCGGTGAAGCACAGCATGGCAAGCGGCAGACACAGCACCGCCAGCATCGCCATTTTCACCTCCTTGGCCTCGATCTTCTTGCCGAGATATTCCGGCGTGCGGCCCACCATCAAACCGGCGACGAAAATGGCGATGACCACAAAGAGAAGAATGCCGTAGAAGCCGGCACCGACACCGCCGATGATGATCTCACCGAGCATCATGTTGATCATCGGGATCATGCCGCCGAGCGCCATGAAGCTGTCATGCATGGCATTGACCGCACCGCAGGAAGCCGCCGTGGTGATGACGGCGAAGAGCGCCGAGAGCGCGATGCCGAAGCGGGCTTCCTTGCCTTCCATGTTGCCGCCTTCGATGCCGAGCGCGTGAACGAGCGGGTTTCCGGCGGCCTCCGCCCAGTAGCAGACGGTAACGCCCCCAAGGAACAGAACGCCCATCGCGGAAAGAATTGCCCAGCCCTGCTTTTCGTTACCGACCATGCGGCCAAAAACATTGGTGAGCGCTGCGCCAAGCGCGAAAATAGACACCATCTGGATGAGGTTGGAGAATGCGTCAGGGTTTTCGAAGGGATGGGCCGAGTTGACATTGAAGAAGCCACCACCATTGGTGCCGAGCATCTTGATCGCGAGCTGGGAGGCAACAGGGCCGACCGCAATCGTCTGCTTTGCACCTTCCAGTGTCGTGGCATCGATATAGGCGCCGAGGGTCTGCGGCACGCCAAGCGCTACATAGACAAGGGTCAGGATCACGCAGAACGGCAGCAGGATGTAGACGGTGGTGCGGGTCATATCGACCCAGAAATTACCGACCGTATTCATTGACTTGCGGGCAAAAGCCCGGATCAGCGCAACCGCAATGGCCATGCCGGTGGCCGCAGAGACGAAATTCTGCACCGTTAAACCGGCCATCTGGGTCAGGTAGGACATGGTGCTTTCGCCGCCATAGTTCTGCCAGTTGGTGTTGGTTACGAAGCTGACGGCGGTGTTGAAGGCAAGTTCCGGCGCAACAGCGCCCATGCCGGCGGGATTATAGGGCAACGCCCCCTGAACCCGTTGCAAGGCGTAGAGTATCAACACACCTGCCAGATTGAACAGCAGCATGGAAACCGCATAGATCGTCCAGTGCTGCTCCTGCCGTTCGTTGGTGCCGGCAACCCGGTAAAGGCCGCGCTCCAGCGGGCCGAAGACAAACGACATCAAGGTCCGTTCGCCATTATAGATGCGCGTCATGTAGCCGCCGAGCGGCTTCACCAGCGCGATGACAATCCCGCAGAAGATCAGGATCTGTAGCCATCCGTTCAAGGTCATGGTTTTTCTCTTTTGGAACGTTTCGGCACCCTGAGCGGTCAGAACCGTTCGGGGCGCACCAGTGCGTAGATCAGGTATGCGGAGAGGAAGGCGGCAACAGCACCGCCGAGAACGTATTCGAGAAGCATGTTTCAGCCCTCGTCACAGCGTGTCGCACAGGCCGACATAGCCCAGCGTCAGCGCGAAAAACCCGATCGCCATTGCGAGAACAACGACATCCATCATCATGGAACTCCAGCCTTTATGGAAAACGCAGGCCGGGAAAAGGCAAGGCGCCGAACCTGCGGACAGGTCAGGGCAGATCGGCTTAAGGCGGATCGCAGTGACCAGTTCGGCAGGAGTATGGCGTCGAACCGCATATGGGTTCGAGAGAGGCCAACAGGCCTCAATATAAAAATAGCATAGGAATTTGCTTCAGCCGGCAGCACGGACGCAACAGGCTACCGGTCGTATCCCGCGTACAGCGATGACAGCGTGCCTAGACCGCAACCCTTTCCGCAGGTTTTCCGGACTGGGCAGCCCGGCGCAGAACGCCCCTATGCCGCGACATATTCGGCTGCGGCACGCCAAAATGTTCGATGAAGTCACGCAGGCATGCCTCTTCCCCGTCCCGAAGCATGACCAACGCTTCGGGACGGATGGGGAAGGCAAAGAGCAAGCAGAACCGCATCGATCACGGTCATTTCCGGTCAGATCGCGCTCAGTGAAGTTCTTTGTTCCAGCTTTTCAGCGGCTTCCTTGCGCTCGCTGTAGCGGTCGGTGAGATAGGCAGAACAACCCCGCGTGAGCAGCGTGAACTTGATCAATTCCTCACAAACATCGACGACACGATCGTAATAGGCGGATGGCTTCATGCGTCCATCCGGACCGAACTCCTGAAAAGCCTTGGCAACGGACGACTGGTTCGGGATTGTAATCATTCGCATCCAGCGCCCGAGAAGGCGCAGCGTGTTCACCGCATTGAATGACTGCGAGCCGCCGGACACCTGCATCACGGCCAGCGTCTTGCCCTGCGTCGGGCGAACTGCGCCAAGCGACAGCGGTATCCAGTCGATTTGCGCCTTCATGATGCCGGTGATCGTGCCGTGGCGTTCCGGACTGACCCAGACCTGCCCTTCGGACCATTCCGACAGCGCCCGCAGTTCCTGAACCTTGGGGTGGCTCACAGGCGCATCATCGGGAAGCGACAGGCCGGAAGGATCGAAGATGCGGACTTCTGCCCCGAAAAGCTCAAGCAGCCTGCCCGCTTCCCTGGCCAGAAGGCGACTGAAAGAAACGTCCCGCAGCGACCCATAGAGGATGAGAATGCGCGGCCGATGCGTGGAAAACGATGGTTGCAAGGCGTTTAAATCCGGCAGGCGGATGTGAGGCATGACGGCTGCGGGGAAATCGGATGGCTCAGACAACGCGCTTGCCCTCTTTATCCAGAACCGCCTCGCCGTCTTCCTTGGAAAAGGCGTCCTTGAAGGCATCCGCCGGCAGTATATCGAGCACCACCTCGGAGGGGCGCGACAGGCGCGTGCCCATCGGGCTGACAACGAAGGGGCGGTTGATGAGGATCGGGTGGGCCAGCATGGCGTCGAGAAGCGCGTCGTCCGTCAGATCAGGATTGTCGAGGCCGAGTTCCGCATAGGGCGTACCCTTTTCGCGAATGGCCTCGCGCACCGTCAACCCGGCGGCGGCGATCATACGGGTCAGTTCCTCACGGCTCGGCGGTGTTTTCAGGTATTCGATCACCACCGGTTCAATACCGGCGTGACGGATAAGTTCCAGCGTGTTGCGGGACGTGCCGCAGGCAGGGTTATGGTAGATGGTGACATTCATCGTCAGATTTCCTTGGGGCGATTTGCATTTCTGGCAACGGCGGGCGCACTTTCGTACCAACCCTTTGAACGGTTCACGATCCAGACGACTGACAGCATGACCGGCACTTCGATGAGAACGCCCACCACTGTCGCCAGCGCGGCCCCCGACTGGAAGCCGAACAGACTGATGGCCGCAGCCACAGCCAGTTCGAAGAAGTTCGACGCGCCGATGAGCGCCGAAGGCCCTGCAACACAATGCTGTTCACCGGATATCCGGTTCAAAAGATAGGCAAGGCCGGCATTGAAATAGACCTGAATGAGGATCGGCACGGCCAGAAGCGCGATAATCGCCGGTTGGGCAATGATCTGTTCTCCCTGAAAGCCGAAGAGCAGCACAAGCGTGGTCAGAAGCGCGACAAGCGATAGCGGCTGCAAGGTCTTCAGCAACACATCGAGCCCACCGGCAGCGAGGCATGACCGCAACATCTGCGCGAGGGCGACCGGAATCAGGATGTAAAGCACGACCGAGATGACCAGCGTATCCCACGGCACGGTGATCGCAGACAGGCCCAGCAGCAAGCCGACGATCGGAGCAAAGGCAACGATCATGATCGCATCGTTCAACGCCACCTGGCTGAGCGTAAACAACGGCTCACCCCGCGTCAGGTTCGACCAGACGAAGACCATGGCTGTGCACGGGGCGGCTGCGAGAATGATCAGACCGGCGATATAGGAATCGATTTGCTCCGCCGGCAGCAACGCCCGGAAAAGCCAGCCGATGAACAACCATCCCAGCAGCGCCATGGAGAACGGCTTTACTGCCCAGTTGATAAAGAGCGTTACGCCAATGCCGCGCCAATAGGTACCAACCTTGGCAAGAGAGCGGAAGTCGATCTTCACCAACATGGGAATGATCATCAGCCATATGAGGATGGCAACGGGAATATTGACCTTGGCGACCTCCGCTGCGCCGATAGCCTCAAACACACCGGGCATGAGATGTCCGAGCACGACGCCAGCGACAATACAGAGAAAGACCCAGACGGTGAGATAGCGTTCGAAACCGGACATCACAATACTTCGCTTTCCTGACGGGTGGAGCCCTCCATGGCCCCAATCTGCTTGAGACGCGTTTCCAGCGCCAGCTTGTCGATTGAAGCAAGCGGTAGGCTGACGAAAACCATGATGCGGTTTTTCAGGAAGCGCGCGGCCTGCGAGAACGCCCGCTGCTTCTCGAATTCAGCACCCTCAACGGCAGCCGGATCCTCGACACCCCAATGGGCGGTCATCGGATGGCCGGGCCAGACCGGGCAGGCTTCACCGGCAGCATTGTCGCAAACGGTGAAGATGAAGTCGATGACAGGCGCACCGGGCACGGCAAACTCGTCCCAGCTCTTCGATCGGAAGCCTTCATGCGCATAACCAAGCGCGTCAAGGGTCGTGAGCGCCAGCGGATGAACCTGTCCCTTCGGGTGGCTTCCGGCAGAAAACACGTTGAAACGCCCCTGCCCTTCCTTCGCGAGGATGGATTCCGCAAGAATTGAGCGCGCGGAATTGCCCGTGCACAGGAACAGCACGTTGTAGATTTTTTCAGACATGACTTTGTCTCGACCTGGGTTAATTGGCGACCTGCCGCTTCTCGTTCGGAGGACAACAGGGACTAAGCTCGGCAATCAGCGGCGCGCAAAGATTGGCATTGCCGCCGCAGCAATCCTTGAGCAGATAAAGCGTAACCGCCCTTAACCCGTTCAGGTCAGCGCGATAGAGAATGGAGCGGCTCTGACGCTCACTCATCACCAGCCCGGCCTGCGCCAGCGTGGACAGATGCGCCGACATGGTATTTTGGGGCACCCCGGCAAGGCGCGCGAGTTCCCCAGCCGGCACGCCATCAGGCTCGCGACTGACAAGCAGTTTGAAGGTCTGAAGTCGGGTGGACTGCGCAAGGGCAGCCAGCGCAGCAATCGCTTTCTTTTCATCCATACATCCAGAATAATGGATATATTTTTGTCGTCAATAGCGACCCCTCAGAAACGTGCGATTTACTGATGCGAGGTCCGCGGCCACCCGCCTGCATCATGGCGCTTTTCTTGCAACGGCACCGCGTCGGGAAATAGCGAGCCGACCCCGATGTGGCGGATACCGGGCCGGCCGTGAACACCGCAAAAAAGAGGGGCGAGCCCTGCCGCCCCTCCCCCGAAGACAAGCATCAATGCGCGATCATGACGTGGCGAACGGCCGTGTAATCCTCGATCGCATAGACGGACATATCCTTGCCGTAGCCGGATTGCTTCAGACCGCCATGCGGCATTTCATTGCACAGCATGAAATGGGTGTTGATCCAGGTGCAGCCGTAGCGCAGGCGTGCCGCCGTCTTCATGGCGCGGGAAATGTCCTTCGTCCAGACGGAGGATGCGAGACCGTAATCGCTGTCGTTCGCCCATTTGATTGCCTCTTCCGTTTCCGAAAAGCGGGTAACGGAGACGACCGGCCCGAAAACTTCGCGGCGAACGATTTCGTCTTCCTGCGTAGCGCCAGCAATCACGGTCGGTGTGAAGAAGAAGCCCTTTTCGCTTGCGACTTTGCCGCCAGCCACGATTTCGATATGCTTCTGTTCGGCCGCGCGCGTCACGAAGCTCTCCACCCGGTCGCGCTGGCGCTTGGAAATCAGCGGACCGATTTCGTTTTCGGCGTCATCCGGCAGGTTGAACTTCAGCGTCGAGACGGCGGATGCGAGATCGGCGACGAACTTCTCGTAAACCTTGTCAGCGGCGTAGATGCGGCAGGCGGCGGTGCAATCCTGCCCGGCATTGTAATAGCCGAAGGTGCGGATCGCCGTGACGGCTGCATCGATATCGGCATCATCATAGATGATGACCGGCGCCTTGCCACCGAGTTCCAGATGCGTGCGCTTGACCGTCTTGGAGGCGGCGGCCAGCACCTTCTTGCCGGTGGCAATATCACCGGTAATCGACACCATGTTGATCTTTGGGTGGTTGATCAGCGCGTTACCGACCGTTTCGCCACGCCCGAGAACGACATTCACCACGCCCTCCGGCAGGATGTCGGCCAGAAGCTTTGCCATCTTGAGTGCCGTCAGCGGCGTCTGCTCGGAGGGTTTAAACACAATGGTATTGCCGCCGGCAAGCGCGGGTGCCAATTTCCAGGCCATCATCATCAACGGGTAATTCCACGGCGCGATGGAGCCAACGATACCAACCGGATCACGGCGGATCATCGAAGTATGGCCGGGCAGATATTCACCGGAAACAGGCGCATGCAGGGAGCGGATCGCACCGGCAAAGAAGCGGTAGCAATCGACGATGGCCGGGATTTCATCGTTGCGCACGGCGTTGATCGGCTTGCCGCAGTTCAGCGATTCCAGAGCCGCGAAGCCATCGGCATCCGCTTCGATCGCGTCAGCAATTTTCAGCAGGTAGGCCGAGCGTTCGGCAGGCGTCGTCACCGACCAGCCGTCGAAGGCCTTTTCGGCGGCGTCCACGGCCTCGTCGATCTGCGCCAGCGAAGCTTCCGGCAGATCAAGAATGGTATCGCCCGTCTTCGGGTTGAGGATTTTCTCCTCGGTTTCGGTTCCGCCGACGAAGGCCGAGCCGATCAGCATTGCGGTATCCATGACGTTCTCCCTCAGTTTCATGTTCATTTGCCGCTGCCCGCCACGCTTTCGGTGTCACGGGTCAGGTAATAGGCCGCCAGGATCGGCAGGAAGGTGGCCAGCACCACGACAACGGCGACCACATTGGTCACCGGCCGCTGCCGCGGGCGAATGAGTTCCTGCAGCATCCAGATCGGCAATGTCGATTGCTGGCCGCCGGTGAAGGTGGTGACGATCACCTCGTCGAAGGACAGCGCAAAGGCGAGCATGCCGCCGGCGAGAAGCGCGGTCGCGATGTTCGGCAAAATGACATAGCGGAAGGTCTGGAAGCCGTTTGCGCCGAGATCCATCGAGGCCTCGATCAGCGAGGACGATGTGCGCCGAAAGCGCGCCACCGCATTGTTGTAGACAACCACCACACAGAACGTGGCGTGGCCGAGAATGATCGTCCACATGGAATAGGGGATTTCAGCCAGTGAGAAGGCCGAACGCAGCGCGATGCCGGTGACAATGCCCGGCAGGGCAATGGGCAGAATGACGAGCAGCGAGATCGCCTCGCGCCCGAAAAACTGCGTGCGCGCCACCGCCGCCGCCGCCAGCGTGCCAAGAACCAAAGCGATGACTGTCGCGATGGAGGCGACCTTGAGGGAAAGGATCAGCGCGTCCCACACATCCGGGCGGTTCCACGCCACCGCGAACCATTGGGTGGTGAAACCCGGCGGCGGCCACTGGAAACTCTTTTCCTCCGTGGTGAAGGCATAGACGAAAATAAGCAGAATGGGCAGGTGCAGGAAGGCGATACCGCCGGCGGCGGCCAGCGTCAGCGGCCAGCCGGCCTTTTGTCCCCGGTCAGAGCGCATTAAAAGCCCCCATGCGTTTGGCCGCCCAGAGATAGACGCCCATGATGACGATCGGCACCACCGAAAAAGCGGCCGCGAGCGGCACATTGCCCGCCGTGCCCTGCTGCGTGTAAACGGCTTGGCCGATGAACAGTCGTGACGAACCGATGATCTGCGGAATGATGTAGTCACCGAGCGTCAGCGAGAAGGTGAAGATCGACCCTGCAATCAGCCCCGGCAGCGCCAGCGGCAGAAGCACTGTGCGGAAGGTCTGGCCCGGTGTGGCGCCGAGATCGGACGAGGCTTCGATGAGGTTGCCCGACACCCGCTCGAGCGCGGCCTGTGTCGGCAGGATCATATAGGGCAGCCAGATATAGACGAAGACGAGGAAGGTGCCGATATAGCTGATCGACAGCGAGTTTCCACCGATGACGGGAAGCGCCAGCACCGCATCGAGCAGCCAGGAAAGGTGCAGCTTCTCAAAAATCCACGTCAGGATGCCTTCCTTGGCGAGGATGAGTTTCCACGCATAGACCTTGACGAGATAGCTGGACCAGAGGGGCAGCATCACGCCGAGATAAAAGACCGCCTTCCATTTTCCGGTGGCATAGCGGGCCGCGTAATAGGCGATGGGAAAGCCGAGGGCGGCGGAGGCCACCGTCACCGTTGCCGCCATCAGGATGGTGCGCAGGATGATGTCGAAATTCGCCGGAATGAGAAGCTGCTTGTAGGTGTCGAGGGTGATCTCGTAGACGACGAGCCCGGAAAAATCGTCAATCGCGAAGAAACTTTGCAGCAGAAGCGCAATCAGCGAGCCGACATAGATGATGCCGAGCCACAGAAGCGGCGGTAACAGCATCAGAAACAGCAGGAAACCCGGACGCCGCCAGAAGAGATCCGATATCCGGCCCAGCAGGCCGTCGGTCTTCGGCAGGATGGATGCGGCGGCGACCTCGCTCATGCCTCGCCCTCCATGTAATGCACATCCGATGGCTTCCATGACAACCGCACGGTCGCACCGACTTCCGGTGCAGGCTGACCGGCTGGCACCATGACGGAAAGCGCCGTTTCCCCCGCCTGCACGGAAACGCGCGTTGCCGAACCGAGGAAGCTCGTCGCCTTTACGGATGCCGCTATACCCTCCCTCGCCAGCACGATGGCTTCCGGGCGAAGGCTTGCCCATTTCCGCTCGCCGCCGAGCTTTGCCATGGCCTCCGGCGCGATCACGTTGGAGGAGCCGACGAAATCCGCAACGAAGCGGGTGCGGGGGCGATTGTAGATTTCCCGCGGCGAACCCGCCTGTACGATACGGCCTTCGCTGAACACGGCCACACGGTCGGCCATCGAAAGCGCTTCGCCCTGATCGTGGGTCACGAAGATGAAGGTGATGCCGAGCTTGCGTTGCAGGCTCTTCAGTTCCTCCTGCATCTGCTCGCGCAATTTCAGATCAAGCGCGCCCAGCGGTTCATCGAGCAGCAGAACCTTCGGCTTGTTGACCAGTGAGCGGGCGAGCGCCACGCGCTGCCGTTGGCCACCGGAAAGCTGGCCGGGCTTGCGCGCGCCGTAACTCGGTAGTTTGACCAGCGCCAGTGCCTCCTCCGCCAATCGGTGCCGCTCGGCCTTGCCGACACCCTTCACCATCAACCCATAGGCGACGTTGTCGAGAATGTTCATATGCGGGAAGAGCGCGTAATCCTGAAACACCGTATTGACGTTGCGGCGATAGGGCGGCACGCCCTCCGCCGTTTCGCCGAAGATTTCGATATGGCCGGATGTCGGTTGTTCGAAGCCGGCGATGAGCCTCAGGCAGGTGGTCTTGCCGGAGCCGGAGGGGCCGAGCATGGCGAAGAATTCGCCGGGTTCGATCACGAGATCGACGGCGTCGACCGCCCTGACTGCGCCGAAATGGCGGGAAACCTTCGAGAACGAAACGGCAGATGTCATGGCATGAACCTTCATCCGCGCGCCGCGCAGGGCAACGCCGAGCCAAGGGGATGGGCAACCCCGGCCTGTGCCGGGGTTATGGATAGGTTGAAGTCGAAGGCCTCAGCGTCCGCCGATTACACCGATGTAATCGGACACCCAACGGTGATAGGGCACGCACTCACCCTGACTTTCGCACTTGGAAACCGGTGTGCGCCAGAACCTGACTTTTTCGAAATTGTTGAACCCATTGGTGGCGCAACCTTCATCGGTCAGGAGTTCGTTGCCCTTGCAGGCCGCGGGCACGGAGGGGTTCGCCCCGAACCAGGCGGAGACATCGCCCTGAACCTTGGCAGACAGCGTATGCTCCATCCACTTGTAGGCGCAGTTCGGGTGTTCGCTATCGGCATGCAGCATCGTAGTGTCGGCCCAACCAGTGGTGCCTTCCTCCGGGAATACGGAAGCGATCTTGGCGCCCTCGGACTTCAAAAGGTTAACCTGGAAAGGCCAGGAACCGGAAGCGACGACGCCTTCATTCTTGAAGTCATCGATCTGGATCATCGCGTCATGCCAGTAGCGACCGACCAGCTTGCGCTGTTCGCGCAGGATTTCGATAGCCGCCTTGTACTGGTCCTCGTTCAGTTCGTAGGGGTCCTTGATGCCGAGTTCCGGCTTGTGGGCCATGAGGTAAAGTGCTGCATCGGCCACATAGATCGGTCCATCATAGGCTTGGACGCGACCCTTGTTCGACTTGCCATCCGGCAACGTCATCTCCTCGAACACCACCTTCCAGCTCTTCGGCGCTTCGCCCTTGAAGGCCTCGGTGTTGTACATCAACACGTTCGGACCCCAGACGTAGGGCGTTCCGTAATGAACACCCTTCACCGTGTGCCACGGTGCATTCTGGATGCGGGGATCGATCGTCTTCCAGCTCGGGATGAGGTCGGTGTTGATCGGCTGCACGCGCTTGCCGGCGATGAGGCGCAGCGAAGCGTCGCCGGAGGCGGTCACGAGGTCAAAACCACCCTCGTTCATCAGCGCCACCATTTCGTCGGACGTGGCGGCGGTCTTCACCGAAACCTTGCAACCCGTTTCCGTCTCGAACTTGCTGACCCAGTCATAGGCCTTGTCAGTTTCGCCGCGTTCGATATAGCCGGCCCAGGCGACGATCGAAAGCGCACCTTCCCCCGCACCAATGGCCTTCAACGGTTCCTGCGCGACAGCGACGGTGGCAAAGCTCAAAACAGCGGACAGGGCGGTGCAGGTCTTCAGAAAAGACTTCATGGCAGTTCTCCCGATGTGGCCGTCATTGCGGCGCTTGTTCCCGGAAGGAAAGTTGCCCACAAAGTGCCGCATTCGCAAATTCATTTGACAGAATGGCGATATCGGAAAAACCGAATGATCGTTCAATCAGCGACTTCTGCCGCTACGCAACGCCTCGGCTATACCGATGAAATCGCGGGCGGATTGCGGCAGGCTGGAGCCCTTGCGCCAGACCATACCGACCTGCACCACCGGCAGGGAGCCGGAAACATCGCGGTTTTCGATGCGATCACCTTCCAGTGACCACGGCCGGTAAACAAGATCCGGCAAAAGCGCGACACCCGCGCCGGTGGCCACGAGACTACGAACCGCCTCCACCGAGCGCGTGCGGAAGGCGACATGCGGTCGAGCTCCGAGCGCGGAGAGCAGCTTGCCGGTATTCTCCTCGATTTCATCGACCGTCAGCATGATCAGCGGTTCACGCGCCACATCAGTCAACGAGATGATATCGGCAGACACCAGCGGATGCCCCATCGGCAACCACAGGCGATAGGGCGAGGTTTCGAGGATTTCCGCCTGTAGCGCCATGCGGTCGCGCAGGTTTGAAATCACCATCACAGCCACCTCGAGTTCGCCACCCACCAGCAGGTGTTCTAGATAGGAGCCGTTGTCCTCGATGGCGGTGACGTCCACATCCGGACAGGCGCGGCGATAGCGGGCCAGAAGGTCGGAAAGCACATAGCCGGCGACCAGCGACGTGACACCGATATTCAGCTTGCCGCCTTCGCTGCGCTTATTCCCGGAAAAGGAATTGCGCGCATCCGAAACCGTCGAGAGAATTTTCGTCGCGTGCCGCAGGAACTGGTGGCCGTTATGGGTGATGGAGAGCCCGCGTGGATGCCGGTCGAACAGCTCCACACCGAGGTCGGCCTCCAGCTCCTTGATCGCCTCGGTCACGGAGGACTGGGAAATGGACAGGTTCTGCGCGGCCCGCGTCACCGAACCCTGTTCGGCAACGGCGACGAAATACTGCAACTGGCGAAAGGTGAAGGCCATGGAGCCATTAAGCACCCGACCTCATCCGGTGCAAGTGCCGCACTTCGCTCAGGCCGCCGCCTGCACAGCAAAGCGATTGCGATATTCACCCGGCGAAAGGCCGAGAATGCGGTTGAACACCCGGCGAAAGGCCGCCGCATCTTCATAGCCCACGGCCCAGGCGATCTGATCGACGGGGCGACGCGTAAATTCCAGCAGTTCGCGCGCCTTGCCGATGCGCAGATGCTGCACGTATTCAATCGGCTTCAGGCCGGTCGCGGCCTTGAACCGGCGCAGGAAGGTGCGTTCTTCCAACCGCGCCTGCGCCGCCATGTCGGCAATGCTGGTGGGACGCCCGGCGCGCTCCTGCAGCCAGTGCTGTACGCGAAGGATGGCCTCGTCACCATGCGTGAGCCGCGGCGCAAACGTGCTGTAATGCTTCTGCTCGCGTCCGGCAGGGTCAATCAGCAGGAACTTGCCGGTTTCGATCATCACCGTCGGCCCCAGCAGGCGGTCCACGATGCGCAGGCCGAGATCGGTCCAGGCCATGAGCCCGCCGCCGGTGATGATATCACCGTCCTCAATGACGATCTTGTCGGTTTCGACCAGAATATCCGGATATTGCTCGCGTAGCAGATCGGCAAAATACCAGTGCGTCGTCGCCGGGCGCCCCGACAGAAGTCCTGTTGCCGCCAGAATGAAGGTGCCTCCGCAACTCGCCGCCAGTGTTGCCCCTTCCCTATGTCGCTCAAGCAGCCAGCCTGCATAGGGCGCGGCTTCCTCCGCCCCCGCCGGTCCCGTCAACCGGCCGGGCACGATGAGGATATCCGGTCTTCCGGCCTTGAGCGGTTCCGTGTCATGGGTGCGGGAAAAGCGGCCTTCTCCACCAAGCGCCCAATGGCTGACGCGCAGCGCCGGGCCACCATGGTCCCGTGAAAACTGCGCCGCGATGGCAAAGAGGTCGGTGATGCCGTGCACCATCGCGATTTGGCAGCCCGGGTAAAGCACCAGCCCGACTTCGATGGCGCTACCTGCAACACCCGCCATGACCACTCCCCCGTCGTGTTTTGTCAATTTCGGCTCGGCTTCTGTCGAAACCGCCAATCCGGCATCACGGCTTGTCAGCCTATCTTCATTCCCACGGGACGCAAGCAGCCCACAACACAGGAGACAGGACATGACGAAGGAAATCTACCTCATTACCGGCGCTTCGGATGGTATCGGCGCCGTTTATGCCGACCGCCTCGCTCGCCGTGGCCACGATCTGGTGCTGGTTGCACGCCGCGCCGACAAGCTTGATACGCTGGCCGAAAAAATCCGAAACGAACACGGTGTTGCCGTGGAAAGCCTTACAGCCGACCTTTCACAGCCGGTCGGGCTGGAAAAGGTGGAAAAGCGGCTGCGCGAGGATGTGCGTATCACCGGCCTCGTCAACAATGCCGGAATCGCGGGCGACGGGCCAATTACATCACTCGATGCCGTCCACGTCACCGGCATGATCGCCCTCAACGTCCTCGCCGTTACGCGGCTTGCCGCCGCCATTGCGCCGCGTCTGGCGGCTGCCGGAAAAGGCACGATCATCAACATCACGTCGGTCACGGCCCTGATGCCGGCCGCTTTCACCGCTGTCTATCCGGCAACGAAAGCCTTTGTGCTCGCCTTTACCGAGGCGTTGAGTGCCCAACTTTCCCCGTCCGGCGTTCGGGTCCAGGGCGTTCTGCCCGGCATCACCCGCACCGCAATCTGGGAAACGGAAACGCTCGACACGATCCCCGCCGACATGGTGATGGATGTGCATGACATGGTCGATGCAGCACTCGCCGGCCTCGATCTCGGTGAGGTTTTGACCGTTCCATCCCTGCCCGATGCAGCCGATCTCGACGCCTATCTCGCCACGCGGGATGCCCTTCGCCCTAAACTCTCCCTCGCCCGCCCTGCCGATCGCTACCGGCGCGCCAGCGCAACCTGAAAGGAACAGATCAATGATCCTCGGGCTCACCATTTCCCAGTTCACCGTGCTGCATGTGGCGCTAAGCCTCGTTGGCATTATCGCGGGCCTGATCGCCTTGCCCGCTTACGCCACCGGACGCTGGATGCCGCGCATGACCGCACTCTTTCTTGCAACAACCGCCGCAACCACGCTGACCGGGTTTCTCTTCCCGATCACGGCCTTCACCCCCGCGCTCGGCGTCGGTATTGTCTCAAGCGTCGTTCTGGCGGCAGCCATCGCCGCGCTTTATGGCTTCCGACTTCACGGGCGCGCCCGTTCCCTCTATGCCGTTACCGCGACGGCTGGCCTCTATCTCAACCTGTTCGTGCTGGTCGTGCAGGGTTTTCTCAAGGTCCAGGCTCTGAATGCGCTCGCCCCGAATGGCACGGAACCCGCCTTTGTCATCGCTCAGGCCATCGTTCTGGCGGCAGTCATCCTGCTCGGTTGGAAGGCCTTTCGACAGAGGCCCTCACTCACTTGACGGGCGCAAGCAGCGACCAGGCAATCGCCCACATGGTCAGCCCGATCAGCGTTTCCAGAACCCGCCACGCGGATGGCCGTGCGAAGAAACCTCTCAGCCATCGGGCACCATACCCCAACGCGAAGAAGAACAGGAACGACGCCGTCATCGCCCCCAGAGCGAAGGCGGCCTCCCGCCCCGGAAACCGGGTCGAGATCGTGCCTAGCAGCACCACCGTGTCGAGATAGACGTGCGGATTGAGCCAGGTCAGCGCCAGACAGGTAACGAGCGTCTTGACAAGACTAGCGGACTGTCCCTCGGATGCGGAAAGAACCTGCGACGAGCGCCAGGCCGACAGCAGGTTGCGCGCACCGTACCAGATGAGGAACGCCGCCCCCGCATAACGCATCACGGGATCAAGCCACGGAAGAAGAGCCGCAATCTGTCGGAAGCTGGTCACGCCGATCACGATCAGAGCGGCATCAGACAGCGCACAGGTAAGGCTGACGGCGAGAACGTGTTCGTTGCGAAGGCCCTGCCGCAGAACGAAAGCATTCTGCGCGCCAATGGCAACGATCAGGCTCAGACCCATTGTCAGGCCCGTGATGTAAACAGAGAAATCCATGTCCGGCGAAATGTCCTGGTTGTGATGAATTTCCTGATATCGTCGCAGTGCGAATTAGGCTAATTAAACCTGCTATTCACGATTAAGGCAAACTAAGCCATGCTGGATTATCCCGCCCTGCGCGCGGTGGCCGCCGTCGCGCATACCGGCAGCTTCGAAAAGGCGGCGAAGATGCTCAATGTCACGCCGTCGGCTGTCTCCCAGCGCATCAAAAATCTGGAGGACCGGCTGGGCGTTGTCCTGATCGAGCGCGCAACGCCCTGTATAGCCACGGAAAAAGGCGATTGGCTCTGCCGCCACATCGAGCATGTCGGCATGCTGGAGGGTGAACTGTTCAAAAACCTGCCGGCCCTTGCAGACAGCGGGGTGACCGTGCCGCAGGTCACGCTTCACATCGCCACCAACGCCGATAGTCTAGGCACCTGGTTCATGGAAGCCATTTCAACCTACACCAGAAACACAGGCCACCTACTGAACATCGCCGTGGACGATCAGGACCACACCGCCGAATGGCTGAGGCGAGGCCGGGTTCTCGCCGCCGTTACCAGTCTGGAAAAGCCGGTTCCGGGATGCCGGCGTACCTCGCTCGGCGCATTGCGCTATCGCGCCACGGCCAGCCCGGATTTCCTCACCCGGTATTTTGCCGATGGCGTTTCCGCTGAGGCCATCGCCGCCGCCCCCGGACTGACCTTCAACCAGAAGGACCGGCTGCAAAGCCAGTGGCTTCGGCAGGTACTGGGCGCAGACATCGCTTTTCCGACCCACTGGTTACCGTCCACGCAGAGCTTCGTGGAAGCAAGCCTTGCGGGCATGGGCTGGGGCATGAACCCGGACCATCTGGTGCGGGAACACCTGAAAACCGGTCGGCTCAGGGAAATCATCCCGGGTCAGCCGCTCGATGTTCCGCTCTACTGGCAGGTTTCCCGCCTGGCCGCCGATCAACTCGGCGGCCTGACACAGGCGGTGGTCGAAACCGCCCACCGCCAATTGATCCAGCCGGTTCAGGCTGAAAAATCAATGACGTGACGGACCACCTTCGCCTCGTGCAGAAGATCGAAGCCCTCATTGATGCCATCCAGCGGTCCCGTCGATGAAAGCAGCTTGTCCACCGGCAGGCGTCCGCGCTCATAAAGCGCGATGAAACGGGGAATGTCGCGCAGCGGCACGCAGCTTCCCATGTAGCTGCCCTTCACCGTGCGCTCTTCCGCCACCAGCCCGACGGCGGGAAGAGAAAAGCTTGCGGTTGGCGGAGCAAGTCCTGCCGTCGCCGTCAGTCCGCCGCGTTTGGTGATGCGATAGGCCGTGTCGAAAGCACGCGAGGCCCCGGCCATTTCCACGGCATGGTCCACCCCGCCGCGCGTTGCCGCGCGTATTTTCTCGACCACATCGGGGTCGCTCGCCAGAAACGTATCGGTCGCGCCGAGCGACCGGGCCTTGGCGAGCTTTTCCTCAGAGAGATCGACCGCGACAATGCGCTCCGCCCCGGAGGCCGCTGCCCCCAGCAGCGCGGCAAGTCCGACGCCGCCGAGACCGACGACGGCAACGCTCTGGCCTGGCTGCACCTTGCAGGTGTTGACGATAGCGCCGACGCCCGTCAGCACCGCGCAGCCGAACAGGGCGAGTTCCACGAAGGGAACATCCGTCTCCACCTTCACCACGGAATGACGCGACACCACGGCATAATCTGCGAAGCCGGAAACGCCGCAATGGTGATAAACCGGCACTTCATCGCAGGACATGCGGATGGCGCCGGACATCAGCGTGCCCCGGCCATTCGCCTCCGCGCCGGGAATGCACAACGCCGCCCGACCTTCCGCGCACGGCAGACAATGCCCACAGGACGGAAGGAAGGTCATGACGACGCGGTCGCCGGGCTTGAAATCGGTGATGGCTGCACCGATCGCCTCCACCGTGCCAGCCGCCTCATGGCCAAGCGCCATCGGCGTGGGGCGCGGACGGTCCCCGTTGATGACCGAGAGATCGGAATGGCAAAGTCCGGCCGCCCCCATGCGGATGAGCAATTCCTCCGGGCCCGGATCTGCCAGCTCCACCGTCTCGATGGAAAGCGGACGGGTCGTCGCAAAGGGCGGCTTGACCGGAGATTGCTTCAAAATGGCGGCGCGCGTCTTCATGGTTCCTCCCGTGTTCAGCGAAACGCGCGGCCCCTCCTCGAGCCATTTGCGCGTCCGCTCCAAAAATCAGACATTGCTGACACGCAGAGTAGAATGCCACGCGCGCAATGTCTTGAATTTTGTCGGTCACCGCCCCGTTCTCCCCTGCAGGAAATCACGAGCAGCGACCGCGTTTACGGAAAACCCGGACTTAAGCGATGATATCGAAGTCGTTCGCCGTCAGGGCGAGGCCTTTGGAAAGGGTTGCAAACTGGATGGCGGCACCCGTGCCGCTGCCGTCGGCATCGTAATAGAGCGCGCCTGTCGATTTATTGTAGATGATCCGATCACTGACGTCGTGCGCTCTGGTGCCTGTGTAAAACGCCTGGCTCGCCAGATCACCGATACTCCCGACCTTCGTGAAGATGTCGTCATCGAGCCAGATCGTATCATCCTTGACGCTGAAATCGGTGATGCGATCGATATTGCCGGAACCCGGTTTCGTATCGAAGACGAAGGTATCGGCCCCGCTGCCACCGGTCAGGGTGTCTAGACCGAGGCCACCGCTCAAACGATCATTTCCGGTGCCGCCATCGAGCTTGTCGTTGCCGACTTCACCATAGAGACGATCATTGCCGCCACCGCCCTGAAGCGTGTCATGCCCGCCACCGGCATAGATATAGTCGGCTTTAGCTCCGCCTGTCAGCGTGTCATTGCCGGCAATCGCCGCGGTCCACAGTTTCTCGAGGGTCCGGCCGGTGTCATCGTCCAGTGCGGAGGCGACGCTTTTCACGGAAAGATTGAAGCCCGTGGCCGAAAGCAGAAGTTTGCCACTTTCGTAACCTGAGAGGCCCGTAATCGTGCCGCCGGCCAGATAGCCATCCCGGAATGTAAAACCCCGGCCCGTCATCGTGATTCTGATGTCGTCCACATACCCGACGATTGTCGTTGAATTATAGCTGGTTATGCCTGCATCAGCATAGAATCCATCGTCCTCCAGCAGCGTGTCCGGATTGAGCCCGTAGACCGAGCCGATTTTGATTGTGACACCCATGATGCAGTCTCCTTATGCAATCATGGGACGTATCTCCAGAAGACACAAGTGTCCAGCCTTTTGTCGTGCGGATTATTCATGGGCGCTGTTTTCCCACCGGGCTCACGCTTCGTTCGCCAGAAAATCTGCAAGCACCGTGTTGAATGCAGTGGCAGATTCCAGGTTGACGATGTGGCGTCCCGGCAACGACACATGCCGCCCCCGCTTCACGCCCGCAGCGATTGCCGCCAGATCGCTGGGCGGGCAGACCGGATCGTCGTCACCGGAAATCGCCAGCAGCGGATTTTCAATCCTGGCAATATCAGCCCGAAGGTCAGCGCCTGCGAGTGCAGCGCAGCACCCGATATAGCCATCGACAGAAGTCGCGGCAAAACTGTCGAGAACCTTGGCGACCACAGCCGGTTCGCCAGCGTTGAATTCCGGCGTGAACCAGCGCTCGGCAGTAGTGGATCGCAGCCCGGCAAGACCATTTATTCGCACGGCCTCCATCCGCGATGCCCAGCCCTCGGCCGTGCCGATCCGGGCGGCGGTGGCGCAGACGGCGATCTTGCCGAAGCGGTTTCCGGCGTGAACGCCCAGCCATTGCCCGGTCAGCCCGCCAATCGACAAGCCGCAGAAATGGGTCTGGCGAATGTCCAGTGCATCGAGCAGTGCCAGCACATCCTGGCCGAGATCGGCGAGCGTGTAGGGCGGCGGCGCAGCGGAGGAATGGCCATGCCCACGGCGGTCATAGCGTAGCACCCGATAGTCGCGCGAAAGTGCGTCGGCCTGCGAATCCCACATCGAAAAGTCCGTGCCGAGCGAATTGCAGAACATCAGCCACGGCTTGCCCTCGCCGTCTCCGTCGATGCGGTAATAGAGCGCGTGGGAGGGCAACGCGAGAATGGGCATGGTCAGGTTCTCTCGATATTGGTCCGGGGTTGGCGGATGGGACGCCACCGCAGGAGGAAATGGGTCGCCACACCGAAAAGCAAGCCCCAGAATGCGGCTCCGAGGCCGAAGAGGGACATGCCTGAAGCGGACACGATGAAAGTCACGAGCGCCGCATCCCTGTCGCTTGCATCGGCCAGAGCGGCAGAAAGCGATGTGGCAATCGTCGGAAAAAGCGCAAGCCCGGCCAGTGCCGCGATCAGTTCCTTGGGCAGCATGGCGAAGAGGGCCAGCACGGTGGCTGAAATGCAGCCGAGCAGAATATAGGACAGGCTGCCGGCAACGCCCGCGACATAACGTTTCGCCGGGTCTTCATGGGATTCTTTGCCCGTACAGATCGCGGCGGTGAAGGCGGCAAGGTTTAGCCCGTGGCAGCCGAAGGGTGCCAGCGCAGCGGAAACGACCGCGCTCCAGGCAATCAGCGGGCTCGCTCCGGGATGCGGATAACCGCTGCCGCGCAAGACGGCGATGCCCGGCACCCACTGGCCGGTGAGCGCGACGACCGTCAGCGGCAGAGAGATATTGACGATGGCCTGCCAACTGAAATGCGGCATCGTCCAGACGGGCAAAGTGAATTGCAGTGCCGGCATGGTGCCGGTGAGATCGCCGCTCAGCACCGTCACGACGCAGCCGACGAGCAATACGAGGGGAACGGCATAGCGTGCAGACCAGCGCCGTCCGAGAAAGAAGGAGGCAAACATCGCCCCGACCAGAAGCGGTCTTTCCGGCAGAGCAAGAAACATCTTCGCCGCGAAACCGAACAGGATGCCAGCGAGCATCGCCGCGGCAATGCCGGCCGGAAGCCTGCCAATGATGCGGTCGAACGTGCCGGTCAGACCAATGACAAAAACTGCCAGGCTGGCAGCGAGATAGGCGCCGACGGCATCGGCAAAATCAACCGTCGGCAGAAGTGTAATCAGGAGAGCGGAGCCGGGTGCCGACCAGGCTATCACCACCGGCACACGGTAGTGTAAGCTTAACATGAGACCGAGCACGCCGCTGCCGATGGAGATCGTCCACACCCAGGATTCCAGCAGCGCAGGGCTTAAGCCCTGCGCTGCCTGAAACACTATGACCAGCGGCCCGGCATAGGCGATGAGCGTGGAGACGACGCCGGCCAGAATGGCCGAAAGCGACGCATCGCCAAGGAAACTGCCAGGCTTGCCGGCCATCATCACACCTCCCTCAGGCCGTTGCGAACTGCATGGCGTCGGTGCGCCGCGCATTGCTGACGGCAAAGACGATCATGGCCAGCGTCGAGACCGCCGCCGGAATGGCGAAGATCAGGAAGTTCTGCTGCAACGGAAGCTGCTGGGCGAGAAGCACGCCGCCGAAGGTCGGGCCGACGATGGCTCCGATGCGACCGACACCCGAAGCCCAGCCGAGGCCAGTCGAACGGACCGAGAGATTGTAGAGCTGTGCGACGCTGGCATAGAGCAGGATCTGCGTGCCGATGGTGGCGGCCCCGGCAATGAAGACCAGCAGGAAGAGCACGCCGGCCGGCGGATTGAAGCCGATAAGCGCGATCGACAGGGCAGCGGCGGCAAAGAAGCCGACGACCACTTTCGGCAGACCGAATTTGTCACCCAGCCAGCCGCCGACAATAGCGCCAACCATGCCACCGAAGTTCAGCGAGAAGAGGCTGAGAAGGCTCGCCTTTTCGGCATAGCCGGCTTCCTGAAGCACTTTCGGCAGCCAGGACGACAGCAGATAGACGAGCAGCAGGCAGCAGAAGAACGACACCCACAGCATGAGCGTGCGCAGCGTGCGCTGGTGGCGGAAAAGCTCGGCAATCGAGGCGGAGGCGCCCTTGGCTTCGGTAAAGACCAGCGTATCGCCATCGTCAAGCCGGGTGGACGGCGCCACCTTGGCAAAGACGCGCCGGGCCTGTTCCTGCTTGCCCTGGCGGATGAGGAAACCGAGCGATTCCGGCAGCCTCCACAGGATGAACGGCAGGAGAACCAGCGGCACGGCGGCAATGAAGAACATCGGCTTCCAGCCATAGTGCGGAATGAGACCGATGCCGAGACCGGCAGCAACCATGCCGCCGACGGAATAGCCGGAGAACATCAGCGCAACCATGGTGCCGCGCAGGCGCTTGGGCGCATATTCGTTCATCAGCGCCACCGTATTCGGCATGAGGCCACCGCAGCCGAGGCCGGCGATGAAGCGGAAGACCTTGAACTGGTCCGGCGAACTGGCGAAACCGGTCAGAAGGGTGGATACCGTGAACAGCACGAAGCTGATGGCGATCCCCTTCTTGCGACCGATCCTGTCGGCCAGCGGCCCGAAGATCAGCGCGCCAAACATCATGCCGAACAGCGCCCAGGCCTGCAGAGCGCCGGCCTGCGGCTTGCTCAGCCCCCATTCGGCAATCAGCGTCGGCAACACCGTACCGGCTACGAACACATCGTAGCCATCCACGATCAGCAGTGCCGCGCAAAGGGCGACGACCGCCCACTGAAACCGGCCAAAGGGATTGTTGTCTATGGCTTCATTGACATCGATAGTGCGCATCATTACTCCTCCCGAGTTGTTACGCCTTCAAAAGCGGATCATTCAGCCGGTATCGCCCCCGGCCACGGGCAGAACGCTGCCGGTGATGTAGGATGCCTCGTCGGAGGCCAGGAACAGGATCGGTGCGGCCTGTTCCTCTATGGTGCCGTAGCGCTTCATGAAGCTCGATTGCTTCACCTGCTCGACAACCTCGGCCATCCACGCCTTCTCTTCGGCCGTGTCACCGGCAGCATTGCGCGGCACGCGGCGCGGCGGCGCCTCGGTGCCGCCGGGTGCGGTGGCCACAACGCGGATGTTGCGGTCGGCAAGCTCCATCGCCAGCGATTGCGTCACGCCGTTGACCCCGCCCTTGGCCGCGGAATAGGGCCCGCGATGAATGCCGCGCGTGGCATTGGACGACACGTTGACGATCGTGCCACCGCCACGCGCAAAAAGATGCGGCAGAACGGCATGGCAGCTATAGAGCGTCGGCATCAGCGAGCGGCGGATTTCCGCATCGATCTGCGCCGGTTCGAACTCGGCAAACGGCCGCATGCGGATCGCACCGCCGACATTGTTGATGAGAATGTCGATGCCGCCGAATGTCTCCGCAGCAAACCGCATGGCGTCAGCCGCCCCCTCATGGGTTTCGAGATCGGTGTTGAAGGCGGCGGCCTTTCGGCTATTCGCCTCCGCCGCCACTTCGCCGACGAAATCGGCGCGGTCGACGAACACGACCTGTCCGCCCTCCGCAACGGCCCTGAGTGCCACCGCACGACCAATGCCCTGCGCCGCCCCCGTCACCACCAGCACCTTGCCGGCAAAGCGGTTCTTGAAGATCGGCGCACTCATGCGCTTTCCTTCAGGGCCACGTTGGGCGTGAACTTCTCATAGTGGAAGCTCGCCGGCCTGATGCCGTTTTCATCGAAATAGCGGCGCACCGCATCGACCATCGGCGGCGGACCGCAGAGATAGGTGTCAAAATCGCCCGCAGCGATCAGCTCTTCCGGCATGTGCTGTGTGACCCAGCCCTTGCGCGGGTGTGTAGATGCGGCTTCGGCCACCACCGTCGAGTAGGTGAAATTGGGCAAGCGGGCCGCATAAGCTTCGAGCGCATCGGTCAGCACCAGATCGAGATCGCGGGTGACACCGTAGATGAGGTGGATCGTCTGCGTCGATCCGGCCCGCGCCAGCACTTCCAGCATGGAGAGAAACGGGGCCAGTCCCGTTCCGCCGGCCAGAAGCAGCAACGGACGCTGGACATCGCGCAGGTAGAAACTGCCAAGAGGACCGGTGAGGTTCAAACGGTCGCCGGGCTTTGCCCGTGCCAGCCAACCGCTCATCAAACCGCCGGGAATGGTCTTGATAAGGAAGCCGATCCGCCCTTCCCCCGGTGCCGAGCTGAAGGAATAGGAACGGCTGAGGCCGGTGCCCGGCACGTCGATGTTGACATACTGGCCTGGCAGGAAGGCAGGCGCCGTCCCGGTCGGGTCCACATCGAGTTCCAGCACGATGGCCGCATCCTTGTGCGGCTCGACCTTCGCCACCGTCGCGGCGAAACTCTGCTGCCCGGTCTTGCAGGCAAGCGATGTCGTCGGCACGGCGATGACACAATCGCTGGACGGGATCATCTGGCAGGTCAGAACCAGCCCTTCGGCTGCCTCGTCTGCCGTCAGCGCGTCCTCGATATAATCATCACCGAGATCGTAGCTACCGCTTTCGGCGCGACACTTGCAGGTGCCGCACACACCGTCGGAACAGTCCATCGGCAGGTTGATCTTGTTACGGAAAGCCGCGTCGAGCACCTTCTCCCCGGCTTTGCATTCGACGAAGCGGGTCACGCCATCCTCGAAGTTCAATGCGATCCTGTAGCTGGTCATGAACCCTCCTCAAAGTTCCTGTCCTGCCGAAACGGCCATCAGATGTGGTAGACGTCGATGACCTGGCGGATGTAATCGTTCTTCAGAACGATCTTCTTGTGGGCGATCTTCAAGCCGTCGTCATGCTGGTGAAGCGTGACGAAAATGGTGCCGAAGAAATGATCGGTGACCTTGTAGCGGTGGTTGAGCGTGTGGAAATTGTAACGTACATCCACCTCGTCGCCGCGAACCGACAGGATCTCGACATTGGTCACGTTATGACTGGTGCGCGGTTCCGGCGTGGATGCGCCCGAGCGTTCGGTCTTGATGCGGAAGACGCGATCCTCCAAGCCATCGCGGTTGGGATAATAGATAAGCGAGATCTGCGAATGCGGATCTTCGGTAATCTGGTCATCGTCATCCCAGGCGGGCATCCAGTAGGAGGCGTCGGATGCGTAGCAGGTCAGCCACGCATCCCATTCGCGGTCGTCCAGAAGGCGGGCTTCCCGATAAAGGAAGGCGCAGACGGTTTCGTAGGAAAGGGTCATGCGGCCACTCCATCGGTTGCTGTGCCGTTCGTCTCGGCGGCCAGCGCATCGCGCATCACCTTGGCCCAGTATTCGTGCTGGCGCACGAACAGGCCCTCGTCTTCCGACCGCTCGCCGGAAAGCAGCGGATTGAGACCCATGCGCCGGGCGTTTTCGTCCGGTCCGTCGATCCACAGCGGAGCGCCGCGCGACAGGTCGTTCCAGAGGGCAGCCGTACCGGCATAACCCTGCTGGCAGGCGCGGAACTCCTCGAGATCGTCCGCCGTGCCCATGCCGGAGACGTTGAAGAAATCTTCGTACTGGCGGATGCGAATGGCGCGGTCTTGCGCGCTTTCACCCTTGGGCGCAAAGCAGAAGATGCTGATTTCGGTCTTGTCGACGCTGATCGGGCGGGTCACGCGGATCTGCGTCGAGAACTGGTCCATCAGGAACACATTCGGATAAAGGCAGAGATTGCGGGTCTGGTTGACGATGAAGTCGGCCTTTTCCGCACCGACGCGGGCCTTGATCTCGTCGCGCTGGGCATAGACCGGTCGCACCTCGGGGTTCATCGTGTTGGTCCACAACAGGATGTGGCCATTATCGAAACCGTAGACGCCGGCAATGGAGCGGCTCCAGCTATTGGCGTCCACCGCCTTGGTGCCCTCCTCCTTGCGGCGGCCCATGGTGGCCGCATAGTTCCAATGAACGGAACTGACGTGATAGCCGTCGCAACCGTTTTCCATCTGGAGCTTCCAGTTGCCATCATAGATGTAGGAGGAGTTGCCGCGCAGCACTTCCAGCCCGTTCGCCGCCTGATCAACGATCTGGTCGATGATAACCTTCGTCTCGCCGAGATAGTCTTCGAGCGAGGCCACATCCGCGTTGAGGCTGCCGAACAGGAAGCCGCGATAGTTTTCGAAGCGCGCGACGCGCTTGAGGTCGTGGGAACCGTTCTTGGCGAACTGTTCGGGATACTGTGTCGTCTTCTCGTCCTTGACCTTCAAAAGCTTGCCGGTGTTCGAGAAGGTCCAGCCGTGGAAGGGACAGGTGAAGCTGCCCTTGTTGCCATGCTTGCGGCGGCACAGCATGGCACCGCGATGGGCGCAGGCATTGATGACCGCGTTGAGTTCACCCGTCTTGTCGCGGGTTATGACCACCGGCTGGCGACCGATGTAGGTCGTGTAATAGTCGTTGTTTTCCGGGATCTGGCTTTCATGGGCCAGGTAGACCCAGTTGCTTTCGAAGATGTGCTTCATCTCCAGTTCGAACAGGTCTTCATTGGTGAAGATGTCGCGGCGGCAGCGGAATATGCCGGCCTCCTTGTCATCCTGCACGGCGGTTGCCAGCAGATGATCGAGATCCCGGGCCTTGTCGATAATCGCGGACATGATACGTCTCCCGTGAAGGGTGCGCCCTGCCGGCACAGCCTTCGCCAAAAATATCGATGATGATGGGGGTCTTGGGGTTCAAAGCGGCGGCCCCGTCGGGCGGGGCCGCCGGAAAAGCCCGGATCAGGCGGCAGCGCGCTTGCGCAGTTCGTTGATCTGGTTGTCGACGCCGTCGATCAGGGCCGTCAGGCGAATGTCGAAGACGATTTCGGCAAACGGGCCGTTCAGGTTGTTGGCGTGGATGCTCTGCTCATCGGTCCGCTCGATAACCGAAGGGATCAGGCCGTCGCGGGTCGCATAGGCGAAGTCATCGTTGATGAGCGGATCACCCTCGATATTGATCTGCGTCGTCAGCTTGCGATGATCGTCGGCGCTGACGAAGAAGTGGATATGCGCCGGACGCTGGCCGTGACGGCCAAGGCTGGAGAGAAGCTGTTCCGTCGGGCTGCCCGGGGGAACACCGTAGCCGCTCGGCAGGATGCTCTGGAACTTGTAACAGCCGTTGTCGTCAGCAATGATGGTGCGGCGCATGTTGAACGGCGCCTGCTTGCCGGTCGGATCGAAGTGCGAGTAGAAACCGCGGGTGTCACAGTGCCAGACCTCGACCTGCGCGCCCGGCAGCGACTTGCCATCGGAACCGTAGACCGTGCCGTGCATGATCAGCGTGTGGCCATTCTCGTCCGTGCCGTCATCGAGACGGGCAAAACCGGTCGAAACCGGAGCGCCAGCGACGTAAAGCGGACCTTCGATGGTGCGCGGCGTCGGGTTCTCGATACCGAGCGCGGCATCGATGGCGTCCAGACGCTCGTCCAGGAAGTGGTCAAGGCCGAGGCCGGGCGAGATGAGCCCTGCCTGTCCGGCAGCGCCGATTTCATTCAGCCAGGCAATACCGGCCCAGTATTCATCAGGGGTGATATCGAGATCATCGATGGCCTTGAACAGGTCGGACACGATCCGGTGGGTGATCTGCTTGACGCGCGGGCTGCCGTCCGCCTTGTCAAAGCCGCTCAGGGTCTTCAGAAATTCCTGGATATCCGGCCGGTCAAAAATCTTAACAGTCATTGTCATTCCTCCACATGGGTTGTCGTGAAACCGGGTGCGCTTCCGTCCTCTCGGCAGCGCCCTGACGATTGTGTCAGGTGTCATCCTCACGGATCGACGAGGGATGCCGCAGCAACGGCTTCACCTCGATCTTCATGAAGGGAAACAGCGGAAGGCCCGAAAGAACCTCGTGCAGTTCCGCATTGTCCTTCACGTCGAAAATGCTGTAGTTCGCGTATTCCCCGGCAATGCGCCAGATGTGTCGCCACTTGCCGCTTTGCTGAAGGGCCTGCGAATAGGCCTTTTCCTTTGCGATGATTGCCTTGGCTTCCTCAGCGGGCAGATCGCGGGGAATGTTGACGTCCATCCGGACATGAAAAAGCATGTTCGTCTTCCTTACACTACAACGCTGATCGTCTTGCGAAGCCCGTCGCGGGCAAAAAAGGCGACGCGTTCCTCATCCAGTTCGATGCCAAGCCCCGGTCCCGTCGGGATCGTCAGGCCGAAATCGCGGTAGTCGAGCGGCGTCACCAGAATTTCCTCGGTCAGAAGCAGCGGACCGAAGAGTTCCGTGCCCCATTGCAGGTTGGCGAAGGTGGCAAACACCTGTGCGGCAGCAACCGTGCTCACCGCACCTTCCAGCATCGTGCCCCCGTAAAGCTCGATCCCTGCGGCATCGGCGATCGCCGCCACCCGCTGCGCATTGAACAGACCGCCGCTCTGTTCGATCTTGATGGCAAAGACATCGGCGCCGCTGACACGGGCAATCTCGAAGGCCGAAGCCGGGCCGGTGAGCGATTCATCAGCCATCAACGCCACGGGAAAACGGCGCATGAGCCGCGAAAGCGCCGCTGCGGAGCCGACCGGCTGCTCCACCAGCTCGCAACCGGCATCGGCCAAAGCCGCCATGCCGTAGGCTGCTTCCGTTTCGCTCCAGGCCATATTCACATCGACGCGGACCGCGCCGCGTTCACCCAGCGCCCGCTTGATCGCAGCGACATGGGCAATATCTTCCTGCAGACCCTTGGCGCCAATTTTCAGCTTGAAGATGCGGTGGCGACGCAGATCGAGCATCTTTTCCGCCTCGGCAATATCGCGGGCCGTGTCACCGGACGCGAGGGTCCAGGCGACCGGCAGACGATCCCGCAGGCGTCCGCCCAGCAATTCGCTGACGGGAAGGCCAAGCCGCTTGCCCTGCGCATCGAGAAGTGCGGTTTCCACGGCGCTCTTGGCAAAACGGTTTTCCTTCACCATCTTGCCGATGCGCGCCATCAACGCCTGCACGCGGGTTGCGTCCTGACCCACCATCACCGGAGCGAAATAGGTGTCGATGGCGAGCTTCATGCTCTCCGGACTTTCACCACCATAGGCCAAGCCGCCGATTGTCGTACCCTCGCCAAAGCCGACGATGCCGTCGCTGCAATGGAGCTTCACCAGCATAAGGGTCTGTCCGTTCATGGTCGCGACGGACAGTTTGTGCGGGCGGATGGTCGGCAGATCGACCAAAACAGTCTCGATCCGTTCGATGACGGGAGAGAGCGCTGCGGTCGGGGCGTTGGGTGCGAAGGTCGTGTTCATGACCCTAATCTGCGACAGGCAAAGACCCGGCGTCCAACACCATTTACGTTTGCTACAATACCTTTATGGTATGATTGCGCGAACTTGGTCAAAGCTCAGGCGGTTCTCGCGCTGCAATATATCAAAGACACCCATATGGATTGAGCAGGAGCAGAATCATGGACCTACGCCAGATGCGCTATTTCGTGGCCGTGGCCCGCGAACGCAATTTCACCCGCGCCGCCCAGATGCTGCACATCGCCCAGCCGCCGCTCAGCCGGCAGATCCAGTTGCTGGAAGAAGAGCTTGGCGTTGAACTCGTCATCCGCAAAAGCCGGCCCATTCGCCTTACGGATGCCGGCCGGCTGTTCTATGAACAGGCGTTGCAGGTGCTCGGCCGTGTCGACCAGATGCGCACCGCAACCCGGCGCGTGGGGCTGAACCAGAACAGCGTCCTTTCGATCGGCTTCGTCGCCTCCACGCTTTATGGCGGCCTTCCGCCATTGGTGCGCAAACTGCGCCAGCATGCCCCGGAGCTGGATATCCAGTTACTGGAACTCGTTTCAGTGCAGCAACTGCCGGCGCTGAAGGAAGGGCGCATCGATATCGGCATCGGCCGCCTGCGCCACAGCGATCCCAATGTCATCGGTACGGTGCTGCGCGACGAACGCCTCGTCGTCGCCGTTCCGCAGGGCTCGCCGCTCGGCATGTCACTGACCCCGCTGCCGGTGGAAGCGCTCGATGCCCAACGCATGATCGTCTATCCGAAAGAGCCGCGGCCAAGCTATGCCGATCAGGTTCTCAGCCTGCTGCACCGGCACAATGTCCGGCCGGTCGAGGTTCAGGAAGTGCGCGAAATCCAGACCGCCCTTGGTCTTGTCGCCGCCGAGGCCGGGGTGTGCATCATCCCTTCATCTGCCCGCCAGATGCGCTCGGATGTACACTACCGGCTGCTGGAAGGTGAAGGCGCCACTTCACCGGTGATCCTCAATCACAGGGTCGGTGACACCTCTGCCCATATCGGCCTCGTCAAGAAGCTCATCGCGGAAATGTATGCTGAAAATCCGCCCTGGCTCGACAGGGAGCACAACCTGCTTCCCCGCCCCTGAGCATGGGCTTGCTGCACATTTCCACAGGCAGAAAAATAAGGCTAAAGCAGAAAAGACAAACAGACTGCACTGCGATAAGTTGCCCGCGCTGTACCGACAGTCGCCAACCCGACGAAACCAGAAGGAGGAGTATTCTGGCCGTCAATGGGCAGCGCCGCCATTCGGCAGCCGCCATCAAAGCCGCGCTACTTCCCGGTAGCGGGTGTGCGATGATTTACTCAATCGTTTCCTCTGGGTGGAGCCTCTATGAAATCCTGCATTCTCGTCATTAACTGTGGCAGCTCGTCTCTCAAGTTTGCCCTGATCGATCCCGTCAGCCAGCAGGAAGTCCTGTCCGGCCTCGCCGAAAAGCTGGGCATGGCGGGCAGCCAGATCACTTTCAAGCATGGTCCCACCCCGCGCCGCAGCTATCGCCAGCCGGGCGAGAAGGATGTGAGCCCGCTGGAAGGCGGCAGCCACGCCGCCGCCATGGATGCAATCATTGCACGGCTCAAGGACGAGGACCTGCTGGACAGCGTCAAGGCCGTCGGCCACCGCGTTGTGCATGGCGGCGAAGTGTTCAAGTCCACCGTCGTCATCGATGACGCCGTTCTCGCTGAAATCGAGAAGTGCTCCAAACTCGCACCATTGCACAATCCGGCCAACCTGCTCGGCATCCGCACCGCCATGCAGCAGTTTAGCGATCTGCCGCAGGTGGCGGTGTTCGACACATCCTTCCACCAGACCATGCCGGAACACGCCTATCTCTATGCCGTGCCCATGTCGCTCTATCGTGAACATGGCGTGCGCCGCTACGGCTTCCACGGCACCAGCTATCGCTACATCACCAGCAAGGCCGCCGAACTGCTCGGCAAGCCGCTGGAAGACACGGCCTTCGTGTGCGCCCACCTCGGCAACGGCGCATCGGCTACGGCCATCAAGGGCGGCAAGAGTGTCGACACCACCATGGGCCTCACCCCGCTTGAAGGCTCGGTGATGGGCACGCGTTCCGGCGATATCGATCCCGGCATCATCGGCTATCTTGGTTCCGAACTGAACCTGAGCGTTGCAGGCGTCATGGACGTGCTGAACAAGAAGTCCGGCCTGCTAGGTCTCTCTGAACTGTCCAGCGATTGTCGCGAGTTGCAGGAAGCAGCCTCCGCCGGCAATGAAGCCGCAAAGCTCGCACTCGATATCTTCAGCTATCGTCTGGCCAAGCATATCGCCGCGCTCACCGTCGGCCTTGGTCGTCTGGATGCCCTGCTGCTCACCGGCGGCATTGGCGAAAACTCGGCCTATGTACGCGCCAATGTCATCAACCGCCTGGGCTTCCTCGGCCTCAAGCTTGATGACGAGGCCAATGCGGCCTGCACCCGCGGCAAGGTTGGCCGCATCACCACGGAAGACTCCCTGCCGGCGCTGGTTATCAGCACCGATGAGGAAATGATGATCGCGATGGACACTGCCAAGCTGGCAGGTCTTGCGGCCTGAGCGGAGAACACAATGACCACCCTCTTTCTTGCGCCCGCCAGCCATGATGTTTCCCTGGCTTCGGCGTCGTCGGCTGTTGTTGCCGCTCTCACCAAGGCCGGCATCAGTGCCAGCCTGTTCAAGCCGATCTCCGTTCATGACGACACCGCTTCGGTATCGCTGGAGCGGATCGAGCACCTGCTGGCGCTTGGCGAACTCGAACAGATCATGGAAGACGTCGTGACGCTCTTCCAGAAAGCCGCCGAAGGTGTCGATATCGTCGTGACCGAAGGCCTGACACACGACACCACACGCCTGTTTTCGACCGCTCTCAACCTGAAGCTTGCCCGCAATCTCAGCGCCCGCACCATTCTCGTCGCTTCAGGCGCCGGCACGCCGCAGGAGATTGCCCGTCAGATCGAGCATAGCGCCCAGGCAAGCGCTGCCGAACACGGCCAGGCCATCGGCTACATTCTCACGGGCGTTCCGGCAGACACCTCTGCAACGGCTCTCGCCGCCGAGATCCAGCAGGCCGGAAAGCTGTTGCCCAAAAAGCCATTGCCCTTGCTCGGGGTCATCTCAGGCGACACGGCTGACATCGATGCGGAAGCGCTGAAGGCCGCGAGCGCGCCTGCCGGCGAACAGCTCATGCCGCCGCCGGTATTCCGCTACAAGCTGATGGAAAAGGCCCGTGCCGCCGGCAAGCGTATCGTCCTGCCGGAAGGCGATGAGCCGCGCACGATCCGCGCTGCCGCCATTTGCCAGGAAAAGGGCATCGCCAATTGCGTGCTGGTCGGCACGCGAAGCGAAATCGAGCGCGTGGCCGCAGAGCAGGGCGTGACCCTGCCAGCAGGCATCGAGATCATCGACCCCGCCGATGTCCGCGACCGTTACGTCGCGCCGATGGTCGAGATGCGCAAGAGCAAGGGCCTTACCCCGGAAGACGCCGCCAAGCAGCTTGAGGACACCGTTGTTCTCGGGACCGTCATGCTGGCGCTTGACGAGGTCGATGGCCTTGTGTCCGGCGCAGTTCACACCACCGCCAACACCATTCGCCCCGCCCTGCAACTCATCAAAACCGCTCCGGGCTCGAAGATGGTGTCGAGCGTGTTCTTCATGCTGATGCCGGATCAGGTCTTCGTCTACGGCGATTGCGCCGTCAACCCGAACCCGACAGCGGAAGAACTGGCGGAAATCGCCATCCAGTCCGCCGACTCGGCGGCAGCCTTCGGTATTCCGCCCCGCGTGGCGATGATTTCCTACTCCACCGGCAGTTCAGGCGGCGGCCCGGATGTCGAAAAGGTCACGGACGCAACCCGCATCGCGCAGGAGAAGCGACCAGACCTCGCCATCGATGGCCCGCTGCAATACGACGCGGCCAGTGTCGAATCGGTGGGTCGCCAAAAGGCACCGAACAGCAAGGTTGCCGGTCGCGCCACCGTCTTCGTGTTCCCCGACCTCAACACCGGCAACACCACCTACAAGGCGGTGCAGCGCTCGGCGGAGGTCATCAGCGTCGGTCCGATGCTGCAGGGTTTGCGCAAGCCGGTCAACGACCTGTCGCGCGGCGCGCTGGTCGATGACATCGTCTACACCATCGCGCTGACAGCCATTCAGGCCGTCAAGGCCTGACCGTCCAGAACACCGTCGAGGGCCGCCATTCTACGGGGCTCGTCATCGCAAGATGGCGGGCCCCATTTGCATTTATGCCAGCAGAAAAGCCTGCATTGCAAGAACATTACAACATTACAAGGAAGATTTGTAAAGTTCTACAACTGCACACTGAAGGCTCTCCTCAAGTGTGTCGGGATCGGATTAATAGGCGCCAACGCAACGATCGCAGCGTCGTGATCGCAACGTCGAAACAACGACACATGAGGAGGAAATCATGTCGTACCAGTCGCTCATCACCGAAGCCGGCAAGACCATCGAACAGAACGCCAAGTGGAACGGCATCGAAGCCGAAGCCGTCGCCCGCATGCGCCTGCAGAACAGGTTCAAGACCGGCCTCGACATCGCCAAGTACACCGCCGCCATCATGCGCCGCGACATGGCCGCCTACGATGCCGACCCCTCCAAGTACACCCAGTCGCTCGGTTGCTGGCACGGCTTCATCGGCCAGCAGAAGATCATCTCGATCAAGAAGCACTTCGGCAACACCGACCGCCGCTACCTCTACCTCTCCGGCTGGATGGTTGCCGCACTGCGGTCCGAATTCGGCCCCCTGCCCGACCAGTCCATGCATGAGAAGACCTCGGTTCCCGCCCTCATCGAGGAACTTTACACCTTCCTGCGTCAGGCCGATGCCCGCGAACTCGGCATGCTCTTCCGCGATCTCGACAAGGCCCGCGAAGCCGGCGATCAGGTCAAGGCCGCCCAGATCCAGACCAGCATCGACAACCACCAGACCCATGTCGTTCCGATCATCGCCGATATCGATGCCGGCTTCGGCAATGCGGAAGCCACCTATCTGCTCGCCAGGAAGATGATCGAAGCCGGCGCCTGCGCCCTTCAGATCGAAAACCAGGTTTCCGATGAAAAGCAGTGCGGCCACCAGGACGGCAAGGTCACGGTTCCGCATGAGGACTTCGTCGCCAAGATCCGCGCCTGCCGCTACGCTTTCCTCGAACTCGGCGTCGACGACGGCATCATCGTTGCCCGCACCGACTCGCTCGGCGCTGGCCTGACCAAGCAGATTGCCTTCTCCGTCAAGGAAGGCGACATCGGCGACCAGTACAACTCCTTCCTCGACGTGGAAGAAGTCGCACCGGGTGCAAACCTCAATGGCGAGGTTCTGATCACCCGCGGCGCGAAAATCTTCAAGCCGAAGCGTCTGCGCTCGAACCTCTTCCAGTTCCGCGCCGGCACGGGGGCCGACCGCTGCGTTCTCGATTGCATCAACGCGCTTGAAAACGGCGCCGACCTGCTGTGGATCGAAACCGAAAAGCCGCACATCGAACAGATCGCCGGCATGGTCGACCGCGTTCGCGAAGTCATCCCGAATGCCAAGCTGGTCTACAACAACTCGCCGTCGTTCAACTGGACGCTGAACTTCCGCCAGCAGGTGTTCGATGCCTGGCAGGAAGCCGGCAAGGATGTCTCGGCCTATGACCGCGCCCGTCTGATGAGCGTCGATTACGACGCAACGGAACTGGCCGCCGAAGCCGACGAACGCATCCGCACCTTCCAGTACGATGCCTCCCAGCGCGCCGGCATCTTCCACCACCTGATCACGCTGCCGACCTACCACACGGCCGCGCTCTCCACCGACAACCTTGCCAAGGACTACTTCGGCGATCAGGGCATGCTCGGCTATGTCGCCGGCGTCCAGCGCAAGGAAATCCGCCAGGGCATCGCCTGCGTCAAGCACCAGAACATGGCCGGCTCCGACATGGGCGACGACCACAAGGAATACTTCGCCGGTGAAGCCGCCCTCAAGGCCGGCGGCGCCCACAACACCATGAACCAGTTCGCCGCAGGCTAAGCCAAACGCGAAACAGGCCGGGGCAGCCCTTCTCCCTCAACGAAGGGCAGATCCCTAAGCGAAAACCCGCTGTGGCCTCCCACAGCGGGTTTTTGCAATAAACCAGTGGCGATTACTCCCCGCAGCCAACAAGCAGAAGGTCGGGAACGCAGGTCGGGAACGGTTCAGCCCCGCCCCCTCAGGTCGTGGCCGTCTCAAGCCATTGCTTCCCGCCGCGTTTTGAGTATCCGATTGGTGAAACGGATCGTCGGCTTCTCGATGAAATCGTGGAAGAGGATGCCGGCGATCTGGCAGGCGATGATGATGCCGATCAGGTAGACCCCACTCGGCAGATTGACCTTGCTATCGACGATCACCGCGATTTTGGTGAGGATCGAGATCAGCGGGTAATGGATGAGGTAGAGGCTATAGGACGCCGCCCCGGCCTTGTTCATGAAGCGATTATCGATCCTGAAACGCTCGCTGGAGGCCAGCCCGAACACGACAAGCCCTGCGCCAACGCCAAAGCCGAGCACGTTGGCGTCGGTTTCCGGCGTGCGGTAGAGGAAGACCACAGCATAGGTTGCCACAAAGACAATCACGCCGGCAGCGACGGCAAGATCAGCGAAGGCTTTGCCCTTCGCCTTTAGAAAGGCCCAGCCAGCCAGCATACCGAAGAGGAACAGCGCATGGTTGGTGTTGAGAACGAAATCAACGAACCAACCGCCATGAAGCCAGGCATTCAGGACGGGGCCAAGAATTCCCCAGAGGATGAGCGCAGCCAGCCCGATGCGCCGGTTCCACAGAAACAGCGCAAACAGGGCGTAAAACAGGATTTCATGCCGCAACGTCCATTCGACCGCGAGGATGAGTTCTTTCTCGACCGGCAGGATCAGGAAGGCCGCGACGATATCCCAGGCCATCACCCCACTGAAACCCATCTGCGCAACTGTGAGAAGCGTAACGGGGATTAATACAACCCATAGGGGGGGGTAAAGCCTTCTGAAGCGCTTGATTGCAAAATCACGCAAGACGCCGGGGCTCGCCTCGCTGTCACGCATATGCGAGATATAGATAACGAAGCCACTGAGAACAAAGAAGAGTTGCACGCCAGACCATCCGGACGTGAAGAATGTCATGACATCTTCATTGAAATACTTTGGCTTGGCTATCGTAAGCTGGCAGTGATACCCGACAACGAGCAGGGCCGCTACGGCACGAACCCAGTTCAACTGATGAATCTGGCCCCTCGATCTTTCAGTAGACAAACCGGAACCTCGCGCCCTTAAGAATAATGGAGAGATTATTCAAAATATATTTACCTAAAGATATAGATGACACCTCCGGATGTGTCCAGTGGGCCGCAGGATATTGCAACGCGACACAACAGGCGCGATTCAACGCAAAATGCCGCCCGCCCCTGCGGGCGGACGGCATCAATTGGAGCAGACCAGCCTTCAGGCAGCCAGATCGAAGCGATCGGCGTTCATGACCTTCACCCAGGCGGCCACGAAGTCCTTCACGAACTTCTCACCATTATCATCCTGGGCATAGACTTCCGCATAGGCGCGCAGGATGGAGTTGGACCCGAAGACCAGATCGACGCGTGTGGCCGTCCACTTTGCCGCACCGGTCTTACGATCACGGATTTCGTAGAGACCGTTGCCCACCGGGTTCCAGGTGTTGCCCATATCGGTCAGGTTGACGAAGAAGTCCGTCGTCAACGCGCCCACGCGGTCGGTGAACACGCCGTGCTTCGTCCCGCCATGGTTCGTGCCGAGAACGCGCAGGCCACCGAGCAGCACAGTCATCTCGTTCGCCGTGAGCCCCATAAGCTGGGCGCGGTCGAGCAGAAGTTCCTCCGGGCTCACCACATAGTCCTTCTTCACCCAGTTGCGGAAACCGTCATGGATCGGCTCCAGAACATCGAAGGATGCGGCATCGGTCTGTTCATCGGTGGCATCGCCGCGCCCTGGCGCGAAGGGCACCTTCACATCGAAACCTGCCGCCTTGATGGCCTGCTCCAGCCCGACGTTACCGCCGAGAACGACGGCATCGGCAACGCTTGCGCCGGTATCGGCTGCGATGCCTTCCAGCACGGCCAGAACACGGGCAAGCCGCTCGGGCTCATTGCCTTCCCAGTCCTTCTGCGGGGCAAGGCGAATACGGGCACCGTTCGCGCCACCGCGCATGTCGGAACCACGGAAAGTGCGGGCGCTGTCCCACGCGGTTGAAATGAGGTCGGCGACAGAAAGACCCGAAGCCGCGATCTTCGCCTTGACGGCATCGACATCATAACCTGCACTGCCGGCCGGAACCGGATCCTGCCAGATCAGATCTTCCGCCGGAACATCGGGGCCGATGTAACGGGCCTTCGGGCCCATGTCGCGGTGGGTCAGCTTGAACCAGGCGCGGGCAAAAGTGTCCTTGAAATACTCCGGATCGGCCATGAACTTCTGACAGATGGCGTTATAGATCGGATCGACCTTCATCGCCATGTCGGCGTCGGTCATCATCGGGTTGTGCCGAATGGACGGATTGCTGGCATCGACCGGCTTGTCCTCTTCGCGGATCGTGACCGGCTCCCATTGCTGGGCACCCGCCGGGCTGCGACGAAGCTCCCATTCATGCCCGAAAAGCATATCGAAAAAGCCCATATCGAACTGCGTCGGATGGGTCGTCCAGGCCCCTTCGAGACCCGAAGTCACAGCGCGGCTGGCAAGACCGTTCTGGTTGGGGTTTGCCCAGCCAAGGCCCTGTGCCTCGATCCCCGCGGCTTCCGGTTCCGGACCGAGCACGGCGGCATTGCCGTTGCCGTGGGTCTTGCCCACGGTATGGCCGCCAGCGGTAAGAGCCACGGTTTCCTCGTCATCCATGGCCATGCGGGCAAAGGTTTCGCGCACCTGCTGGGCCGTCTTCAGCGGGTCCGGCTTGCCGTTCACGCCCTCCGGGTTCACGTAGATGAGACCCATCTGCACGGCGGCCAGCGGATTTTCCATGGTCGAGGGCTTGCTCACGTCGCCATAGCGCGCGTCGCTCGGCGCCAGCCATTCCTTCTCGGCGCCCCAATAGGTGTCCTTCTCCGGGTGCCAGATATCTGCACGACCGAAGCCGAAACCAAAAGTCTTGAGACCCATGGAGTCATAGGCGACCGTGCCGGCAAGAATGATGAGATCGGCCCAGGACAGCTTGTTGCCGTACTTCTTCTTGATCGGCCACAACAGGCGGCGGGCCTTGTCGAGGCTTGCGTTATCCGGCCAGGAGTTAAGCGGTGCGAAACGCTGGTTTCCCGTGCCGCCGCCGCCGCGACCATCTGCCAGACGGTAGGAACCGGCGGCGTGCCAGGCCATGCGGATCATCAGACCGCCATAGTGCCCCCAGTCAGCCGGCCACCATTCCTGACTGTCGGTCATCAGCGCGTGAAGGTCGCGCTTCACCGCGTCGAAATCGAGTGTCTTCACGGCTTCACGATAGTTGAAGTCCTTACCCATCGGGTTGGTCTTCGTGTCGTGCTGGTGAAGGATGTCGAGGTTAAGCGCGTTCGGCCACCAGTCGGTATTCGACTTGCCCGTCTCGGTGACGGCACCGTGCATGACAGGACATTTACCCGCCGGTTTCATATCGTTTCCACCCATCGTCACTCTCCCTGTTCTGCCAATTGTTACGATGTCATCTGTCAGACATTCAGCAAAGCCGTTCTTGAACGATCCAATCGTACCAGCGGTTTTCGGCCGGCAAAGAAAGGTAGCAAGCTTCAACGATAATTCAAAATTTCATTTTCTAATTCTTACGATAGGAAAAACTAAAAGCCCTGCCGTTTTCCCGGCAGGGCTCTATCAGTTCATTCCGCCGCCTGGCGGCGATCTCCGGCGGCATTCAAAGCCATCAGCTTGCGGGCACGTTCAAGGCTTTCCGGCTGTTCGGCGCGATAACGGCGACCGATCTCCATCATCAGGACCGTGCCCGGCAGGAAGGTGAGTTCGGAGAAGATGCCTTCCCAGTCGATATCGCCCCAGCCGAGCGGCATGTGCAAATCGCCGATGCCGAGCGCTGTCGATTCCTGCGGATGGAAGGGAATGTAGAAACCTTCCGGACGACCGAAGGAGTCATGCACATGCAGGTGGCCGGCCACAGGCGCCATGGCACGGAGCTGTTCGCGGAAATCAAGGCCACGATAGGTCGATTCGATATAGGCATGGCTGAAATCGATCAGCGCCACCAGATGATCGTGGCCAACGGCCCTCACTGTGGCGGCAACCTCTGCCGGGGTCTGGCGATACTGGCCGGGCTCGGTGGAGAAGATATTTTCCAGTGCGATGCGAACGCCCTTCGGTTTGGCGAATTCGGCAAGTTCAAACAGCGCTTCGCGCTCGCGCTTGTCGGCTTCCGCACGGTCGAAAATCTGGTTCGGGCGAAGCTCGCCGCCATGCTGCACAAGAATGCCGGCGCCCAGACGGTTGCAGACTTCGACCAGCGCCTTGGCGGCCTCAAGCTGGAAGCTGCAGGTGGCCGGGTCCATGAAGTTGGACGAAACGAGGCCATGCACGGTGTAGCGGAAATCGAACTGCTTCGTGAGCGCCACGAGGCGGTCGGCGCGGTCGCGAATAATGCGGCCGCCGGCGATCAGATCGAGGCTGGTCACGCCGAGTTCCACCGTATCGCAGCCGATGTCGGCCAGCGCGCGCAGATCGCTTTCCAGCGATAGAAGTTCACCGTCGTCCGATCCGACGTTGAAGCCCGTTCCAATAAGATTGCCCATTGTCTTCTCCAATGATTATGGATGCTTATGCGGTTTCGTTCATTTCGGCGCGCAGACGAAGCGCGAGGTCAGGACTGTCCGACGTCAGATGGCCGATGCCGCGCTCGAGCCAGGGGCGGATGAGGTCCGCCTCGTTCAACGTCCACACGCAAAGCCGTGACAGCGGCAGTTTCGACGTAATGAGACCCCACTCCGCGCCCATCAACTCGTGATGGATGGCGACGATGTCGACCAGACCGTCAACGTGATCGATGAAAGCAGACAGCCCTCCCTGCCGCTCGGCCCAGTCCCGGTTCACGGAAACGAGGCGGGCGATCTCGGGGGCCTCACGACGGCAGTCCTCCAGAATGGTCGTGTCGAAGGAGGTCAGATGGCTGCGACCGGCCGCGCCGAAACGGGCCACTTCGGCCGCCACCTTTGCGGCAATGTGCGGATAGGGCGTGCCGTTTTCATCGATCTTGATTTCGACATGCAGATCCTTGCCGGAAGGCGCCAGCACCTCCAGCACGTCGGCGAGGGTTGGCACGACATCGCTCGAACCCTTCAGTTTCGTCTGGGCGCGGGTCTCGGGCGTCAGAAAACGAACCGGCCCAGTCCCTTCCGCGGTGCGGTCGAGCGTGGCGTCGTGAATGACGATCAACTCGCCGGCATCTGTCAGGTGCACATCGAACTCGACGGCATCGACATCGAGCGCCAACACGTTGCGGAACCCGGTCAGACCATTTTCGGGCCAAAGGTTGCGGGCGCCGCGGTGGCCGGTAATTTTAGTCATGGTTATCTCCTGCGAAGTCGCGAAAAGTCAGCGAAGTGTGGGGTCGAGTTTGTCGCGCAGCCAGTCGCCGACAAGCGATATGGACAGTGTCGTCAGCATGATGACGAGAGAAGGGGCCAGCATGATCCAGGGCGCGCGCGTCAGATATTCCCGACCGAACCCGACCATGTTGCCGAGGCTGGTTTCAGGCGGCTGCACGCCGAGACCGAGGAACGACAGGCCGCTTTCCATCAGGATGATTTCCGGGAAGGTCAGCGTCATCGACACGATCAGCGTCGAAGCGACATTCGGCAGGATATGCTTGAGATAGACGCGCATCGGCGTCGCGCCGAGTTGGACGACAGAGGCGGCATACCCTTGCGCACTCGCCGAGATCGCGAGGCCACGGGCGATGCGGGCATAGCGTTCCCAGCCGTAAAAGCCCATGAGGACGATGAGGAGCGACATGGACGACCCGAAGAAGGCCAGGATTGCAATCGACATGATGAGAAACGGAAGGGCGGCCTGAAAATCGGCCAGAACCAGAACGAGGTGTTCCACGACGCCCCGGAACTTCGCCGCCAGAAAGCCGAGCGTCGTGCCGAAGACGGCGGAGATGATCGTGGCACCGAAGGCTATGACCAGCGACATTCGGATCGACTGGATGAGACGGGACAGCACGTCGCGTCCGAGTTCATCTGTGCCCAGGACGTGCGGGAAAGTTCCGGGCAAGGCAAGACGGCTTCGCAGATCCATGGCCGTGATGCCGTAGGGGCGGATCTGATCGGCAAAGATCGCCACGAGCACCATGCCGGCCAGCCAGACGATGCCGAAACCGACGGAGAACGGCACCTGCCGAAACGCCCTGCCGATGCGCGAGAAAACGGTGTGGTCAGGCCTTGCCGATGAAGATGTGTCTGCAATCGTCATGATCGTTTTCCTCAATGGGCCGATTGGCTGCGCAGGCGCGGATCGAGCCAGCCGTAGAGCAGGTCGACGACGAGATTGGACACGACCATGGTGGCGGCGACGACCAGCAGAATGCACTGGACGACGGCGAGGTCGCGGTTGGTGACGGAGACCACCAGAAGGCGACCGATGCCGGGCCACGAGAAGATCGATTCCACCACCACCGCACCGGCAATCAGCGAGCCGACCATGAAGCCAACGATGGTGACGATGGGCACGGCTGCGTTCGGAAGGGCATGGCTCCAGACGACATCTTTCCACTTCAGCCCCTTCGCAGAGGCCGTGCGGATGAAGGGCTGCCCCATCACTTCGATCATCGCCGAACGGGAAAAACGGGCGAGAATGCCGATACCGCCGATGGCCATGGTCAGCGTCGGCAGGATGCCGTGCTGCCACGTATCCTGTCCGCCCGAGGGCAACACACCCAGAATGATCGAGAACAGCAGAACCAGCAGCAGCCCCATGACGAAGGAGGGAATGGTGAAGCCCAGCACGGCACCGAAGATCACCCCCCGATCAATGATGCTCTGACGGTGAAGCGCGGCATAAACACCGGCAGGAATGCCGATGGCAAGTTTCAGCAGGAGCGCGGGAATGGTGAGTTGCAGCGTGGCGGGAATGCGCTCGATGACCAGGTGGATGGCCGAGGCCTTGTCCCGCATCGAAACGCCGAAATCTCCGGAGAAGATCGACTTGATATAGGCGGCATACTGCACCCAGATCGGCTGATCGAGCCCCCAGGTGGCCCGGAAGGCCAGCACGGTCTCGTTGGGCGCATCAGGGCCGAGCATGACCTGCGCCGGATCGCCCGACATGCGTAACACCACGAAGGCAAAGGTAATGACCGCAAGAATGGTAATGAACGCACGGAAGAGACGGGTGAGAATAAAGCGGACCATCATCGTTTTCCTTAGGCTGCCACGGCGACGGCCGGTGCCTGAACCATGTGACAGGCCGCCGTTCGCCCCGCGCCCACGGCAAGAAGGTCCGGCGCGCGGCTGCGACACAGATCACTCGCCAGAGCGCAACGGGGATGAAAGGCGCAACCCGATGGCCGGTTGGCCGGATTGGGCGGCTCGCCCTGCAGAATGACACGCCCCTCCAGCACCTTGCCCGGCACAGGGACGCTGGAAACCAGCGCCTTGGTGTAGGGATGCAAAGGCGTCTTGAAGATGACATCTGAAGAAGCCTCTTCCACGATCCGCCCGAGATACATCACCGCCACCCGGTCAGCGATGTTCCGCACCACCTTGAGGTCATGGCTGATGAAAACCATGGCGATATCGTTCGCATCCTGCAGGTCGCGCAGCATGTTGACGACCTGCGCCTGAATAGAGACGTCGAGCGCCGAAACCGGTTCATCGCACACGAGAAGTTTTGGCCGGGATGCAAGCGCCCGGGCAATGACGGCCCGCTGGCGCTGCCCGCCGGACAACTCGTGCGGATAACGCCCGCCCTGATCCGGGCGCAGACCCACGGCGGCCATGAGTTCTGCAACCCGCGCGGCGCGATGTTCCTTCGGAATGATCCTGTGAATTTCGAGCGGCTCGCCGATCTGCTGTGCGATCGTCAAGCGACGGTCAAGCGCTGCAAGCGGGTCCTGATAGACCAACTGCATTCTTGCCCGAAGCGCCCGCCATCGCGGCGTGCCAAATTTGGGCATGGCTTCGCCTTCAAAGACCACATCACCGCCCTGCGGTGCGTCGATACCCAGCAGCATGCGGCCAAGGGTCGACTTGCCCGATCCGCTTTCGCCGACAATACCGAGCGTTTCGCCCGGCTTGATCGCCAGTGACACACCGTCGACGGCGCGCACCGGCGTCGACGTGCCGAAAAGGCCGCGGCGCACCTGATAGGTTCTGACGAGATCCCTCGCCTCAAGCAGTTGCGTCATGTCACAGCGCTCCTTCGAGAACGGCAGGTGCTGCGACAGACCATGCCTCGCCCACTGGGCGCAGGCAGGCCAGGCGTCGGCCATCAGCCATGTCGGTCAGGTCCGGGTTGAGGTGGCGGCAGGCATCGATCGCGCTGGAACAGCGGGGCGCGAAGGCGCAGCCTTCCGGCAGGCGACGCGGATCAGGCACCGTGCCGTGGATGGGGATGAGGCGGCGGCGCTCGCCATCGAGCCGGGGAATGGCGTCGAACAGGCCACGCGTGTAGGGGTGGCGCGGCGCATCGAACAGTGTACCGATTTCACCCTCTTCCACCACCCGTCCGGCATACATGACGAGCACGCGTTCGCAGACCTGGGAAACTGCACCGAGGTCGTGACTGATGAAGACCGTCGCCATGCCGGTTTCGCGACGAAGCGCGATCAGAAGATCGAGGATCTGCGCCTGAATGGTGGCGTCGAGCGCCGTGGTCGGCTCGTCTGCGACGAGAAGATCGGGTTCGCCGGCAAGCGCCATGGCGATCATCAGGCGCTGGCACTGGCCACCGGAAAATTCATGCGGAAAAAGATCGAAGCGGCGGCGTGCATCGGGAATGCCGACCATATCCATAAGCCGCAAGGCTTCCATCTTTGCGGCCTCGCCCCTAAGATTGCGATGCAACGCAAGCGCCTCGGTGATCTGGCGGCCAATCCGCAGCACGGGGTTGAGCGAAGAGGACGGATCCTGAAAGATCATCGCGATCCGCCCGCCGCGCACAGCCTCAAGGGCAGCGCGCGGCTGGCCGACGAGTTCGCGTCCCTCAATACGGACTGAACCGGAAACACGCGCCTTGCCAGGGAGAAGACCAAGAGCCGCCAGCCAGGTGACCGACTTGCCGCAGCCGGATTCCCCGACAAGACCGATAGCCTCGCCGCGCTTCACATCGAGATCGATGCCATGGAGAACCTGAATGCCATCGAAGGAAACCTTGAGGTCACGCAACTCCACGAGATTGGACGTCATCGCGCTCACCTTTTCATCGTTGGATTACATCGCCGCGTCTGCGGCGGAAATGACAGCGCCAGCCGCCTTGTTCAGGCGGCTGGCGCTTCAGTCGATGGCTCAGATGAACCAGTTGTTGGACCGGAAATCCATAGCGAAGGCGGGGGCCGCCTTCCACTTCAGCGACTTCTTCATGCCGGTAAACACGGCGTTCTGGTGCAGGACCTGATAGGCCGGGTCTTCGCGCTCGGCGATTTCCAGCATGCGGGCAATAGCCTTCTTGCGCAGCGCGCGGTCGGTCGAGGTTTCCATGACCACGGACAGCTTGTTCAGCTCTTCGTTCGACCAGTCCTTCTTCTGCTGCATTTCGCCGTTCGGGCCGAACTGCACGACCATCGGCGTGATCGGATCGTTGATCGTGTTGGAGGCTGACCAGTCGCGCACGCCCTTGACGCCCTGCGGATCGTGGATCTGCGCCCAGTTTTCCTTCATCTGGATCTCGACGTTGAGACCAACCTGCTTCCACATCTCAACCAGAATCTGCGCCGTCGGGGTCTGGTTGGTGTAGTAGTTGTTCAGCAGGCGATAGGGGATGGCATCGCCCTTGTAGCCGGCTTCCTTGAGCAGCTTCTTGGCGAGGTCAGGATTGTATTCCGGTGCCGTCCATCCCTCGATGAACATATCCGTGGCCTTGAAGCTCTCGAACTGGAGACCTGCCGGAATAACGGTCTTGCCGCCCCAGAGTGCTTCAACGATGGCCTGGCGATCGACCGCATGGGTGAAGGCGCGGCGGACGAGCGGGTTGGCGAGAATTTCGTTCTGGGTGTTGAACACCGAGATACGGTGGTTCCAGATGGTGGAGTTCTGCACTTCGAGGCCCGGCGCAGCGGCAATCGTGGCAATCTGGTCCGGCGGCAGGTCACAGGCAAAGTCATACTCACCGGAAAGCAGGCCGTTGACGCGCGAGGCGACTTCCGGAACTTCCACGAAGCGGATCTGTTCCAAAGGCGGGCGACCGCCCCAATATTCATCGAAGGCAACCAGAGTCAGCGAAACGTCCGGCTTGTATTCGGCGACCATGTAAGGACCGGTGGTCACGGGCTTGCGGGCCCAATCAGCGTAGGAGGCGGCTTCGTCCCAGGCGCGGCGATTGGCGATATCGCTGCCGCCGGAGTAAAGGCGACCTTCGAGCGTCACGTCGGGCGTCGTGTTGTGAAAGCGAACCGTGTACTTGTCGACAGCCTCGACACCGGCAAGGGCCGGCCACAGGCGGCGACCGTTGCCCGGAACGGAGGGGGGCAATTCCTTGACGGTCGACGGCTTGTTTTCGGATTCGAAGATGGTCTTGCCGTTCTTGGGCTCGGTGTTACCGAACACACGCTCCTTGGAGAAGGAGAAAACAACGTCTTCAGCGGTCAGCTCATCACCATTGTGGAACTTGACGCCCTGACGCAGCTTGAGTTCAAGCGTCTTGTCGTCAATGCGCTTCCATTCGGTGGCGAGACCTGCGACCGGGCCCTGATTGCCCATCCAGTCGCGCAGGATGAGACCTTCCCACAGGTTCGGATAGAAAATGCGCTGGCCGACGTTGGACTGCTCGTACCAGACATCGAGCGTGTTATTGTTGCTGATCTTCTGCACCGCGATGGTGACAGAGGGACGTTTGCCCTGACTGAAGGACATGCGGGGCAGGACGAACGTGCCGGCGGCAGCGCCCATCAGGCCGAGTGCGTGACGACGATTGATGGAAAGCATCGGAAATGCTCCTTTTTCAAGAGGGACAATCGAAAACGGGGTTGCCCGGTTTTCTCTGCTTCACGTGTCGGCCGGTTGATGGCCGCATGAATATTCGGTGACATTCACCTCCGCGGAGACCGCGGGGATAGCGCTCAGACAGCCGCAGGTGCGGCGTGATGATGTGTGCGGACCCGGCCAGCGCCGAGAACCGTCTCGAACGCGCGCGCAAGACCGGATGCAGCCGTTACAGTCATCACTGCACCCGCATCACGCAAAACCTCATGACGGCCAGCGCGTGGATCAGCGGGGTCGACAAAGCCGATGGCCTTCATGCCCGCCGCAACCCCGCCCGCAATACCGTGCGGGCTGTCATCGATGACAAGGCAGCGGGCCGGATCGACACCCAGCGTTTCCGCGCACAGGAAGAAAAGATCCGGTGCGGGTTTCGGACGGGCCACCATTTCGGCGCTGAAGATGTGTGGCGCAAATTCCTGCCAGAGACCGAACAGGCCAAGACTGTTGTGCAACCGCTCCAGCGTGGAGTTGGAAGCAACGCATTTCATCTGGCGAACCGAGGCGACAATCTCGGCAATGCCCGGCATCGGCTGCAACGAACGGGCAAACTCACCGAAGAGCTTTGCACCCATTGTCGAAAAGAGCAGCTCGGGATCGGCGATGCCAAGCTCCTCGCGACAAATGATGCGCGCATCGCTGTCGGAATAACCGGTGAAGCGGCGACGCACCTCCTCCTCGGATATCTCGACACCGGCGGCGGTGAGTGTCTCGCTGAGGATGCGGCTGGCGACAGGTTCGCTGTCAATCAGCACACCGTCACAATCGAAAATTACAAGGTCAATCGTCATTGCACCGAAGAACTGTGTTCGTAAGAATCGGAAGTTGGATTCGGAAACAGTCAGGCCAAGGCTTGACCGCTTCCCTGTTGATGCGCAGAGGTAAGTTACAAGTGTTACGCCCGTGTGACATTTGATCCGGAGGATGAAATTTGGATACGGACCAGCTCATGGTAAGGGCGACGTGGCTTTATCACGTCGAGGGCCTGACCCAGGCGCAGATTGCCGAGCGGATGGACCTGACGCGCCGTCGGGTGAACGAGCTTCTGGCCGCAGCCCTTGATCAGGGGATCGTTCGGGTCAGCTTCTCAACGCCACTTGCTGAAAATATCGCGCTGGAAACCCGTTTATGTGCGCGTTTCGGGCTGGAGGAAGCCATAGTCACCTCCACACCGGTTGACCCGAAGCAGATGCAGTCCGTGATCGGCCGTGCAACGGCCGGGTTCCTTGACCGGTTGATTCAGGTCCGCAAGCCGGCCTCGCTCGGCGTCGGTTGGGGTACAACGCTCCGGGAAACGGTGGAACAGATGACACCGGCCAATGCACCGGAGGTGAAGGTTCGTTCGATGATGGGCGCACTGACACGCGGTTCGGAAATCAACACGTTCGAGATCGTGCGCCGTTTCGCCAAGGTGCTGGGCGGGGAATGCCATTATCTGGCAGCGCCTATCTATGTCGACAGCGCCGCCTCCCGGGATGTGATCGTCGCGCAACCGGTGTTCCGCACCCTTCTGGAAGAAGCCGCCGCCGTCGACGTGTCGTGCCTCAGCGTCGGCGATCTCAGCCGTGAATCGCTACAGGTGCGCTATGGCCTGCCCTCGACACGGGTCATTGACGAATTGAAGGAAGCCGGCGCGGTGGGCGACATTCTCGGCCGCTATCTCGACCGCTCGGGCAGGCTGGTCGATCACCCGATGAACCATCGGGTGATCTCGCTGGAGCTGGAGGACTACACCCGTATCCGCTGCCGGATCATCGCCTCAGGCGGAGCGCATAAACACAACACCCTGTACGCTGCGCTCAATGCAAAGCTTGCAACTGCGTTGGTGACAGATGCGGATGCGGCCCGCTGGCTGCTGGCGCAAGCCGACGAACGGCGCTAGGAAGGCACAGATTTTCCTTCGTGCCGGGTGCCATGGCTTTTTCGCTCGCTTTTATCGCCCTTCTCATTGAACGTTTTGCCGGCTATCCCGGCTGGCTTTTCGATGGCATCGGCCACCCTGTGACCTGGATGGGGTCGCTGATCGCCCGGCTCGACCGAAGCTGGAACAAGGATGCCGATGGCTTCGAAACCCGCCGTCGCTGGGGCGCGGCCGCGCTCATTGTCCTGCTCACCGTCACCGGCCTTGCCGCCTGGTTTCTGGAAACGGCGTTGCTGGCGCTTCCGTTCGGCCTCATCTTCGCGGGCTTTGCCGCCGCCAGCCTGCCGGCGCAAAAGAGCCTGGAGTCGCATGTGATTGCCGTGGCCGCTGCACTGGAAAGGGAGGGGATCGAGGGCGGTCGCCGTGCCGTATCCAGGATCGTCGGGCGCGATCCCGATCAACTCGATGAAGCCGCCGTCTGCCGCGCGGCGATTGAAAGTCTCGCCGAGAATTTTTCCGACGGGATAGTCGCACCCGCCTTCTGGACCGCCATCGGCGGCCTCACCGGCGGCGCGCTCTACAAGGCCGCCAACACCGCCGACAGCATGATCGGTCACCGCAATGCCCGCTTTGAAGCCTTCGGCTGGGCTGCCGCCCGTTTCGACGACCTTGTCAACCTGCCTGCCTCCCGCCTGTCAGGCCTGCTGTTTCTGGCCGCAGCCTGTCTCGTGCCGGGTGCCTCGCCGGCCCGCGGTTGGCAGGCCATTCGCCGGGATGCGCACCACCACCGCTCGCCGAATGCCGGTTGGCCGGAAGCCGCATTGGCCGGTGCACTCGGTTTTGCGCTGGCCGGTCCGCGTTCCTATGGCGGCCAGATGATCGAGGCGACCTATATGGGCGAAGGCGGACGACGGGACCTCGGCCCCGCCGACATTCGCCGCGCTGTAAAGCTTGCACGGCTCGCAAGCTGGTTGCTGATCGCCCTCTTCGGCGGCCTTGCTCTCTGGACCGCCACCTGAGGCCGGGTCAGACCGCTTCACCCCGCACGACCCGCCAATCGGGCCGACCGAGGTTGTAGGGCCACGGGTGTACCTCGCGGTCATTGAAATAGACGACCTCGACCAACCGGGGGAATTCATCGTGACGCGCCGTCACGGTGTCGATCCACGGCTGAATGTAGGCATTGCCGCCCTCATAACCGAGTTCGGCGACCCATACCGGCTTGCCATAACCCTGCACCCGGTCATAACCAGGCTTCAGCTTCTCGACGAAATCCTGCGGCCCGCCATGGGCGATCCGGTCATAGCCTTCCAGCCCGAAAACGGAGAGGCCGACCTGATCGACATGATCGTCGCCGGGATAGTATTCGCCGAGATTGGCGAGGCCTTTCGGCGACCACATGCGCCCGACACCGGGTGCTTCTGCGCGCGAAATGTCCATCATGCGGCGGTAGGCCGTGATGTAATCGCGTGGCGCCCAACCGGCCCAGGAAAACCGGCCGGACGTATCCTCCATTTCCTGGCCCCACCGCAGAATGGCCTTGCTGCGCATCCCGCCGATCAGTCGGGCGATGGCCCGCATATTGGCATCGTAGGCGCCGGACAGCACCCGTTCGCGCAGTTGCCCGGAGGTCAACCGCCAACCGACGTCCCACGACCAGGGTTCGACGGTGATCAGCAGATCGCGGTTTCGTTCCAGCGCATAGGCATCCGCCGCCTTGAGCGATTCCAGATCGACATCCTCCCAGGGCAGGAACAGCCCCTCGGTGGAAACGTTCGCCTGCGCCCCGAAATCGCCGTGCGGATCGTAGGCGCCGAATTTCACGGCATTCGCATGAACGATCGGTCGCTTGTCGCGGATGGGTTGCGATGGATCGATTGGCGCGTTTCCGCTGTTCTGGGCGCGCGAGGCTATGTATGAGCCGCCGACGATGAGCGAAGCCACTGCTCCCGCCGTGAAGGCTCTTCTTCTGACCCTTTTCATGGTCTTTCTCCTTCCGGTCACTTGTTCATCATGCGTTGCTTGAGGTTCATGGCCTTGCCAGAAACGGGGTCGGCGGCAATCAGCTTGCCCGCTTCATCGCCAGCCCGTTCCGGCGCGTGACGGAACACGTACCAGTGCCCGTTCGGAAAACGACGCTGGTAAATGGTGTTGCCGATACGGATATGGCCAAAGCAGGTCGCTGCTCCACCCACACCATCCGCGGCATGCCACCATGCGCGAATACAGAGCTTGCCGTTGTCATCGACATCCCAGCGCCCCCGTCCGTAGGATTCGGCACCCTTTTCCCGGACATAGGCCAGGAACCGGTATTTCTCGGCGTTGAACCGGCCACCACCTGTCTTCCAGACCCATGTGCGGTCGGCATAGAGCGCTTTCAGTTCCTTTGCGGTCAGCGGATCGGTGTGTTTCCCGGCAGGTCCGGCAGCCATCGCCCAAACTGGCGACAACAGCAGGAGAGCGAGAAGGGAGGCTACGCCACCCGACACTTTTGTTTTCTTCACCATTGCCCTCTCCTTTCTCTTCTCTCAGGCACGTGGTGCGAAGCCGTTCAGACGGATTCGCAGTTTGGTAATGCGGTTCTGGCCACCGAAACCGGCCCCGGCGACGGTGAATTCACTGCGTGTGAAGCTGATGAGGCTTTGCCCGTTGCCGAGCGCCTCAAGCGCGCCGACGCCGTTTCGACCCAGTTCGGTATTGCCGATGCCAAGCGCGAGAACCGACGCTGCCATGGTAGCGCCGAAGCCGGCATTGCGCGGCACGGCGATCCAGCCGTTTTCACGGGCGTGGCGGAAAACGACAAGCGCGCCGCCGCAAGCATAGAGAACGACATTCAGCCAAACGAAAACATAGAAGCCACGCGCCTGACTTTCCGTCGGTGCGACGACCATCGCGCCTGCGGAACATGCCGCCAGCACCACATAGGGGACAATCAGACGAACCGGCAGAAGCCGTGCTTCCTGGCCACCTTTGGGCGTGATGCGGAAATCGACAAAGCTGCGCGTGGCCGCATCACGCACAGCCGCAAGGCTTCCGGCCAGCGACCACGGCCAGCGCAACAGCACGAAGACAATGCCTTCCCATCCGAAAATCTTCGCATCTTGGGGCCTGTAGGTGCCGGTCGCACGCCAGAAGAGAGCGAGCCCGATCAGCACCAGCGATACCGGCATGAAGTGGACCAGAAATTCCGGATAGGTCACAGCCACGAGCGGGCGTCCATCGATCAGCGGCACAAGCGGCAACACGAAGGACAGCAGCATGAACAGCGAAAACAGCGGATACCAGAGTTGGGAGAACAGGAACTGGAATTTGAGCTTCGCCGGCAAGCGCGCGACGAGGGGACGCGAATATTGCAGCAGAATGGTCACCAGACTGCGCGACCATTGGAACTCCTGAACGGCGAGATCGGCAAAAGTCTGCGGCCCATCACCATGGGCGATGGCATCGACCGCGTGAACGCCACGCCAGCCGCCGGCATTCATCATCAACGTCGTCGAATGATCCTCGGCAAGCTCCGGGCCCAATCCGCCGATATCCTTCAGCGCTTTCGTTCGAACCGTATAATGGGAGCCGATGCACAGGGGCGCCCAGCCATTGTTGTAGCCGAGTTGCAGGGCGCCGTGCAGCGGTGCTTCGGCATAAAGCCGACCGCGCGCCGACCAGCTCGACGCGGCATTGGCATCGCAGATGCTGGGAGCCGAGACGTAACCCACCCGGGGGTCGGAAAAAGGCTTGAGTGCCTCGCGCAGGTAGTCCGGTTCCGGAACGTGATCGGTATCGAACTGCGCCACGAAATCATAGTTTTCATAGCCATAGCGATCATAGAAGTAAGCGAGATTGCCTTCCTTGCAGCGGGTGCGGCGCGGCCACTGCGAACGATGATAGTCCGCAACGCCCTTGCGCGTCGATATCCGTACCCCATGCGCGGCACACCAGGTGGCTGTTTCTGCATCCGGATCTTCGTCTGCCAGCCACACGTCACAGGACACGCCGCGCTGGGCGAGCATTGCCATCAACGTTTTCTGCACGATGGCGAAAGGCTCAGATGGCGCCTTGGTCACGACCATCGCCACGCGGCCGACCGGCAGGATTGCATCGGCGCGAACCCGGCGGGCGCCGAGAAAAATGAGAATGAAATAGAGGGGAACGAGGCTGACCCAGGCGACGGCAAGCGTTACGACCGCATAACCCACCGGGCTCACGACATGGGCGGGATCGAGCCACCAGACCCAGAACCGAAGCAGGGTCGACAACCACAAGCACAGGCCCAGAATATACACGATCCGCGGCCACCCGGAAAAAACCGGCGCGAGAAAGCACTCTTCCGGGCTCGGCGCATCACCTTGCGGGAATTGTTCCCGCTTACGGGAACCGGATATGTGATCAGAGAGCCTACGCATGACGGATGCCCCTCCCACGCAACATCACGGCGTTCCCGTCAGCTAGAGCGGAACCGTCCTCCCCGGTTTGTATTGCGCTTTATGTGGTTCTATTCGATTCATTACTGAAAAATTAAACGCTTCATCAAAGGTAAATTCAATGTATTTATTTACGAATTGTCCAATATTACTATCAATAACCCGTTTGAGTTACTTAATTTAACCCTTTCGGATTATTGTATAAAAGCTACATATATTTCGAAATTAAGAGGGCGGTAATTTATAGATGGTAGCTTGTTCTCGAATCGTATTCCAATTCGGCTATGCGGCACGGTGCATTTCAATGATCCGAAGTGAGTGCCGGAAGGAGTTCAGCATTGACGATCGCGAGCAGACTGCAGACCATTTCATCAACGGGCGGCGGCCTTCGCCGCACCTTCGGGGTTGCAGCCCTTTTCATGGCAGCAACCCTCTCATCCTGTTCTTCCGTCGGCACGACAAACACCGTGGCGCTGACCCTAAAACCGCAGGCGGCGCACATGACGGTTGCACGCAACGAAACCACCCCGCGCATCTTCGGCTACAGCACGCCGGTTAAGCTTTCGCAGACCGGTTCGGTTCAGGCTCTTCCCGACCCGCTCGTCAAGCCACGCCGGACCGCCTCGCTGGGAAGCTCGCCCTACATTTGCTCACCGAGCGGTTTCGGTCGAAGGTCGACCTGTTTCCTGCGGTGAACCAAGTCAGTGTCCCCGGTTGGGTTGGGGTGGCATTCGATCCGCGTTGAAAAAGCGGGATGCGGCCTCCGTCCGGTTTCGAACGCGCATCTTCTTGTAGATGTTGCGGATATGGACCTTCACGGTGTTTTCGGAAAGGTTCAGCCGGTCGGCGATGTTCTTGTTCTGCGTCCCCTCGCACAGCATGTTGAGGATCTGCACCTCGCGGGTTGTCAGGCCCATACCATCGCTGCCAGACCGCAGCACCACACCATCGGTATGCGCCGCCTGAGCAAAAGAAGGGTCATGGCGGTTCGCCTGCCTTGATGTTTCTGTGTGCCGAAGCCGTTGCAGAAGTGCGGAAGGGAAATGCTCTCCTCCCTTTGCCAGCAGATCGACGGCTGCAAGAAACACGTCGAGCCTCAGATTGACGGGCAGAATACCCTCGATTTCGCGCGCTTCGACCAGTTCCCGCACATAGCGGTCATCGACGCCCTGGGAGCCATCGGTCACGATGGCGACAGAGGCTGCGTGGTTGGTCTGGCGTATGCGCCGGATAACGCCCGGCAAGGCACCCGGCGCGATACGATAGAGAATGATGAGCCTCGCAGTCCCCTCTTCTTCACCGACGGTCTCGCCCCCGCCATGCAGGAAAACGTCCCATTCGGGGAATTTTCGCGAGAGTACCTCTGCCAGACATTCCGAAAACAGGTCGCACTCCGCGATCATCAGGATCGTATTACTACCGAGTCCACCGCTGAGCGAACGTGCGGCATCATTGAAGAGAGATTCCGACATATACATCTATGCCTCCCTTGGCTGTTGTAGACGCTTGACTTGCTGCACAACGGGAAAGCCATGACGGACCAATCGACATTCAGGAATGAAACCCTGTGCCTGGAAAAGCCTGCTGACCAAGAACACCCTCCGTAAAAGACGGACCGTCTCGGTGCGTGACCCCCGGTGATAACGCGATTGTTTCTTTTCGCGTCGCACAGCAACTTGACGCCTGAATGTCGATGGGCCCTAAGCCCCCCTCCTCCCTATTTTTTGCTTAATTAATTGTTACTGTACTTCCAAAACTTCAGGTTGGAAATGACCTTTTCGGGCTACGGTTTATTGTATGACCAGTTGATCCGAGGACCAGTCTTAATATTCCCCAAAAAGAGCTGTCCACCGCAGAGTCTTGCGACGAAAACAACTTCGGATGCGGACACGTTGATCCTGTTCCGGCCGGGTGAGCATTCCACTTCGATCCCCCGATGACAGCCTTGAGTGAGTAATCTCTTTTCGTGGCTAGGAAGCCGTGCAGTTTTGGTATTGAGTTTGTCCATCGACCGCAACAGCCCGTTTTAGAAGTGTTTTGAGTTCGACGGGCATCTTCGGATCAACCGGATGCGATCGGTCCCATACCGAAATGAAAAGGCAGGAGGACCCCCGAAACAGCAATGTTCCGGGTCGGGGCTTTGCGTCCAGTGAATGTCCCCGAAACTTGAGCGCGGACGATTTGTACTTGCGGACGTCCGTTTACATCAACGACTGCGGAGCGAGCGCGGAAAAGATCCCATTCGAAATGTGAGGGATCCCGAAAAGCTGCTCCGGCTTTTTCCGGAGGAACGACAATGGCTCACGACTACGATCCCAAGGGCTCTGACGAGACCACCAACACCACGAATGTCGGCGCTCTGGCCGATGGCTTCGCCAACAGCGCGATCAACTCGACGGAAGTCGATGAAGGCTCGACCGGCTATGTCGGCGGCGTCGCCAATGGCGACAATCGCGGCAATACCGACAACAGCGTGGATGTCGATGTGGACGCCAAGCTCGATGTCGCGGTCGGCAATGGCGACAACCGTGACAACTCCTATGACTGGAGCTACGACGCCAAGTCCTACTCCAACACGGAAACCGACACCGACATCAAGACGGTGACGGACACCGACACCAAGACCGTGTCCGACAGCTTCAACTACTCGAATTCGGAAACGGATTACGACTGGAGCTACGACAGCAAGTCCTACACCAACACGGAAACCGACATCAAAACGGTGACCGAGACGGACACGGATATCGACACCGACATCAAGACGGTGACGGAAACGGAAACCACCACGACGAACACGACCGGCAGCTTCAACTCGGCCGATGCGGACAATGACTTCGCAACGCTCGACGACCTGAAGGACTTCGGCAATCTGGGCATCGCCGGTGGCGACCTCGCCTTCAACCTCGGCGACGACTTCTCGTTCTCGCTCGACGTTGACAACATTCTGAACGACTCGCTGAACGGTGCAGGTAACGATGCCGGCTTCAGCGCGGTGCAAGCCAACCATCTGGCCGATCAGGATATTGCCTACGATCTGCGCATGGAAAATGGCGGTGCCGAGAACCACCTGTCGGCCAATGGCGGCGGTGCTGACAGCGCCGAAGGCATGGAACTGGATGGCAAGACCTGGGATCTCAAGTCGGGCGACGATGTCTCCGGCGCAAGCACGGCAGATGCTTCGGCGATCCTTGCCAACTCCGGCTTCCACTTCGAATTCGTTCAGGGTGCAAACCTGCTGACGAACTCGATCGACAGCAGCGTGGTCGGCAACGACTCCAGCTACAGCAACGTCGGCGAAGACACCGACGCCTGACATCCACCCCGAAGGCAGAAGGGCTGCACCGGCCGCGTCCGGTGCAGCCTGACGGCGTGAAGCCAAGGTGCCGCCATTGTGTCCAATGGTCACCTGGCAGAGGAGGAGAGGATGCAAGTTGAGAAAACGTCCGCGATTATCGCGCATTTCATCGGCTATTTCGACGCCTTGACGGACGAGGCACGCCTGCGCTTCCATCACAATGACGGACGGGTTCATGATTCACCCGCCCTTCCCGAAGAGCATCACGAACTCACCGGACCCAACTTCGCGTCGAACCTTACGCTTGAGGATTACGAGCCCGACGTAAAGTACCGGGCCTTGCCAGACGACCTGACTGCGCCGCCGTTGCGCGCGGGTGCGGTTCCTTCCCTGCCTCGTCGCCACGACGAAGCGGATGACGATTTTTCCGGCTCGCCCCGAGGTCGCCGCGACGATGCACCCGGTACGCAGGAGACCGATGCGCGGCTGACGGTCTCTGTCGGCCCCGGCTCGACCATTTCCCACATGACCCAGGTCAACCTGTTGCAGGATGACGACCATCTCGACATGACGGGCGACCACTATGTGCGCCTCGACTTCGGCTTTACCGTTGACCGCGTCGCCGAATATGCCGGCAGCGCTTCCGTCTACACCCCCTTTTCCGACTTCCACCGCACCGACAGCTACGAAGGGCTGACCGCCATCGCCGACGATGTCCGCGAATATGCCCATACGCTTTCTGAAAATGGCACGACCGGCTTCAACGATGATGCGGCGGTGGATTTCGTAAAGGTGGGCGAGGAAATCGAAGGGGTTCACATCAATGGCGAACTGGTGGAAGCCCCGCCAAAGCTCGATGATTTCCTTCCGGACCGCGGCCTTGCAGCAACGCCGGTGGAGCCGGAACCAGCCAATGGACCGCTTTCGTCGGTCGATGCCGCGACGGATGTGTTGACGGTTGAGGCTGGCGCCAATCTCGTCGCCAATATCGCAGCCTTCACCGATACCGGCATCATTTCGCCTGTCATGAGCGTGATGGGCGACTATCATCAGATCGACGTCATTACGCAGGCCTGGGTCTATAGTGACGACGATACGGTCGATCCCGTCTTTGCAACATCGACGGAAAAGAAAGCCGGAACGGTGGCGATGAACATTGCCAGCTTCAACCGCGACAGCTTCGTGACACCGGATCAGGATGCTGGCGAGACCACCAGCGGCGCAGCTCCGGTCTTCCCGCAATATTGGCGTGTGAGCGAAATCCAGGGCGACGTCTGTTTCGTCAAATGGATCGAGCAGTACAGCTTCGTCACCGATAACGATCGGCTGGTGGTGACCACGACCGGAACGGAGACAAGCGTCCTGACCGGCGGCAACACGGCCATTGATTTCGCTTCCTTCCTCGGCATCGCAAAGGCCTATGATCTGGTGGTTGTCGGCGGCGATGTGCTGGACATGAACATCATCAGCCAGCTTGCCGTGCTCTACGACAATGACTGGGTGCTGGGCAGCGGGACCGCCGGCACCGCGACGGCTTCGACCTCCGGCAACCTGCTCTGGAATCAGGCTTCGATTACCAATGTGGGGCTTAACGACCGCTTCGAAGACATGCCCGGTTACATGACGTCAGCACAGAGCGCCATCGAGGCCCGCGATGCCGCCATGCCGGCAGGTCTTGGCACGGACCCGAATTTCGAAGGCCAGCAGGTCCTGGATGTTCTCTATATTACGGGCAACCTGTTCGACGTGACCTTCATCAAGCAGGTCAACATTCTGGGCGATGCAGATCACGTCACGCAGGCGGCATCCGATTATCTCGCCTCTACCGGCGCCGGTGCCACGATCGACATTTCCACAGGGGCAAACGCCGTCGTCAACATCGCCCAGATCGTCGACTACGACACGTTCGGCGCGACGACCTATCTCGGCGGCAATCTTTATTCGGATGCGGTGCTGATCCAGGGGGGGCTGATCGAGCACGACGACACCGTGCCCCAACCGGTGAACGACCGGCTGGCCAACGAAGTCATCGCGTTTCTGGACAATGATGGCGATCCGGACGGCTCGGATGACGGCATCATCAACGGCGGCAACGATTATTCATGGACACTCGCCAGCCCGGCGGACGCCATGCAGACCGTTCTGGCCTGAAAAGACTCGAGAAAATGGGTGGGGGACGTCATGAACCAGTACTCGAAAAACGGGCTTCTCGGCAGCACGTCGATCCCCGCCGGCAGTGGACGTCCGTCCGAAGCCGAGGATGACGATCAACTGACGGAAGCCTGCATATCGGCAATCGACGCCGCCGTGGAGCGCCTGAAAACGCTCACCGACACGCCGTTCTCCAACGGTCGGGTCGACACGCCGGAGCCGACGCCGGTCGCCAGGGGAGCAAGCCCGGACGTGGACACCGCCACCGCCTCGCCCGGCCCCATACCCCTCACGGTCGTTCTGCCGGAGGTGCCATCTCCCAAGGCCGGGCAGCAGACGGTTCTCGTCTCGCCGCCAGCCGAGGCGAAGAAGACGCCGGACGCGGAACCGCCGGGCCGGACACGCTCCCGCGAGGGCGATCCGGTCCAGCCCGCGCCGACAGTGCCCTTCGGCAGGACGATCGAGAGCGATAACGGTCCGATCCGCGAGAATGAACGTCGGCCCCAGACGGGCGGCGGCGGCGGCGGCAACACGCCGGAAGATGGCGGACGCGGCGGCGGGGGTGGCGGCGGCGGTGAAAGTCGCGGCTTCCACAAGCGCAGCGGCCCTGTAAACTTCGCCGCCAGCCTTTCCCGTGCGCTGGCTGCCATGCGCCGTAACATGGCGGTGGTGATGGTCTTCACGATCGCCATCAACGTGCTGGTTCTGGCCATCCCGCTCTATCTTTTCCAGATTTCCGACCGGGTGCTGACCAGCCGCTCCATCGATACGCTGATCATGCTGACGGTGGCCGTGGTGGGCGCGATCCTGCTTCAGGCCTTCCTCGATTCCATCCGCCGTTTCATCCTCATGCGAACGGCGGTTGAACTGGAGGTGCAGCTTGGCGCACCGATCCTGAGTGCTGCTGCCCGTGCCTCCCTCAATGGGAGCGGCAAGGATTACCAGACCCTGCAGGATCTCCAGCAGCTTCGCTCGTTCCTGACCTCCGGCACGCTGATCTCCTTCCTCGACGCGCCGCTGATGCCGCTTTTCGTGCTCGTGGTCTATCTCGTGCACCCGCATCTCGGCATCATCATCATGTCCTGCTGCGTGACGCTGTTTATCATCGCCTGGTTCAACCAGCGCTTCACCTCTCGCCCCTTCGCGGAAGCGAATGTCTATCTGACACGCGCCAATTTCCATCTCGATTCCATGACCCGCAATTCCCAGATCATCAATGCACTCGCGATGATCCCGGAAGCCGTGAAGATGTGGGGGCAGGAAACCTCCGGCTCGCTGAAAGCCCATGTGCAGGCCCAGGATCGCAACATCATGTTTGCCGGGCTTTCCAAGGCGGCACGCATGCTGACCCAGATCACCCTGCTCGGCTGGGGCGCGCATCTTTCGCTCTCCGGCGAACTCACCGGTGGCATGGTGATCGCTGCCTCCATCGTTTCCGGCCGCGCGTTGGCACCGGTCGAAGGCGCCATCGAGGGCTGGAATCAGTTCAACAAGTCGGCCGCCGCCTATGGCCGCATCCGCCAGCTTCTCGTCAACTCGCCACTCAATTTTCCGCGCCTGCGCCTGCCGCACCCCGAGGGGCGGCTTGATGTTGAGCGCATTCTCTTCGTGCCGCCTCCGCAGAAGAAAGTGATCCTGAACGGGATCTCGTTCTCGTTGCAAAAGGGAGAGTCGCTGGCGATTATCGGTAATTCCGGCTCGGGCAAGACAACGCTCGGCAAGATGCTCGTCGGTTCCATTCTGCCGACCTCCGGCAATGTCCGCCTCGATCTCATGGACCTGAGAAACTGGGACCAGCGACAGTTCGGTGAATGCATCGGCTACCTGCCGCAGGATGTGCAGCTTTTCCCCGGCACGATCAAGGCCAACATCTGCCGCATGCGCGACGACGTGGAAGACCGCGAGATTTTCGAGGCGGCCACGCTGGCCGATGTGCATGAACTGATCGCAAGCTTTCCGCAGGGCTATGAGACTGTAGTCTCGGCCGATGGCTCGCCGCTTTCCGGCGGTCAGAAGCAGCGCATTGCGCTCGCTCGCGCCTTTTTCGGCAGTCCGAAATTCGTGGTTCTGGACGAGCCGAATTCCAATCTCGACACGCAGGGTGAGGCCGCCCTTGCCCGCGCGCTCATCCATGCGAAGCGCCAGGGCATTACCACCGTCACGATCACCCAGCGCCCGGCTCTGTTGCAGGCCGTGGACAAGATCATGGTGCTGAAGGAAGGCACGGTCGCCCTGTTCGGCGAACGTGAAAAGGTTCTGAAGGCCCTTTCCGGCGGCAAACCGGATGGCGGCCCCGCACCGCGTATCGAAGGCAGGTGAACCATGGGCAAGGAACTCACGGCGACAAAAACGATTGCAGCGGAAACTGACTGGTATGCCGAAGTGCCGCGCTCCATTCGCACCCACACCGTCATCGGACTTTCCATTCTGATGACGACCTTCGGCGGCTTCGGCTATTGGGCCGCGACCGCGCCGCTTGCCTCCGCCATCATCGCTCCGGGCAGCTTCGTGGCCACCGGCAACAACAAGATCGTCCAGCATCTTGAAGGCGGCATCATCAAGGACATGCGCGTGAGCGAAGGCGATATGGTCAAGGAGGGCGACGTTCTTCTGACCCTTGATCAGACGGCGGCGCGTGCCAATGAACGCGCCCTGAAGCTGAAGCTTCTGCGGTTGGAGGCCGTGGTTGCGCGGTTGCGCGCGGAAGCGGAGGGCTCAAAGCAGTTCAAGATGCCGGAACTCGTGCTGAAATCGGCGAGTGATCCCGATGTCGCCTCGATCATTCAGGGTCAAAACGTCATTTTCAACAGCAAGCGGGTGAAACTGGAGGAGCAGTTGAACCTGATTGAAAAGAACATCAAGTCGCTGGAATTCCGCAATGCCGGCTATCTCGGCCAGCGGGAAGCCTTCGACCGCCAGCTTGCCCTCTTGACCGAAGAGCGCGACAGCAAGGCCAATCTCGTCAAGGTCGGCTATATCCGCAAGACCGACCTGATGGCCATCGAGCGTGCCATGGCCGATGCGATGGGCGACATTTCCCGGCTTCAGGGCGAGGTGAACGAAGGCGAGGCGCAGATCGCCCGTTACCGCCAGGAAGCGGTGATCGCCATCAATGCCAGCCGTCAGGCCGCCCTCGATGCGCTCGATGCCGCCGAATCCGATCTTGACGGCGTGCGCGAGCAGATGCGCGAAGTCGCGGGCATCCTGGAACGCACCGTCATCCGCTCACCTGTGAGCGGCACCGTAATTCGTGCCTATTACCACACGTCCGGCGGCGTCATCACCACCGGTAAGCCCATCATGGAGATCCTGCCGGCCGGCGTGCCGCTGATCATCGAGGCACAGGTATTGCGCACCTCCATCGACCAGATCCACGAGGGCCAGACGGCGGCCATCCGTCTTTCGGCGCTTAACCGCCGCACCACGCCGGTCCTGAACGGCAAAGTCTTCTACGTCTCCGCCGACAGTATCGAGGAAGGTTCGGCCGCCGCGCCCAAGGACGTCTATATCGTGCGCGTGCAACTGACCGACGACGAAATGCACCGGGTGCACGGGTTCCACCCCGTGCCGGGCATGCCGGCGGATGTGCTGATCCAGAACTCCGAGCGCACGTTCTTCGAATATCTCTCGAAACCGGTGACGGACAGCATGTCCCGCGCCTTCAAGGAGCGATGACATGCTGTCAACCGATACAGGTGCCGCCGCACCCGCCCCGACAACCAGCATGCAGGAGGTTCTCGTCCGCGTCGGACAGTTGAATTATGTCTGGACCAACACCGAGAGCCTGTTGATCTACGTAACTGCCGACCTGCTGAAAATCGACAAGGAAGCAGCGATCATCATTTTCCTGACGCTCAATACTACCCGTGCCCGCATCGATCTTGTCGAGCGATTGGCCAAGCGCAGCACCGTGTCCGACGTCGATCGCTCAGCGGTTCTGGGTGCCATGGGCCGCCTGAAGCGTCAGGCCAAGGTGCGTAACAAGTATAATCACAGCATCTATTCCCATGACGAGAACGGCCAGATTTCCGGCACCCAGCTCATGCGTCTCGTCGAGACAGACCGGGCTGTCCTCTACGGCAAAATGGAACGCCTTGACGCCCGCGAGTTGCGTGAACTGGAACGCGCCATCGCGGAAATTGCCGCCATCAGCGCGGCGCTCTGGGCGTTCATCCGGGCCAGCGATCATCTGCGCGGTCTGGTGTAACCCCATCAGGCAGCACGGTTTCACCCGTTCCGGTCATATCTGGCGGGTGAGGATTTGATTACCATCAGTTCTGTGAGTGTATCGCAGTATCGTGTTCGGGAGGGAAAGATGCGGGTAGACGTTGTCGATACACCGGAGGGACTGGCAGGACTTCGCGAGGAATGGGAGCGCATTTTCGCGGCCGATCCCGAGGCGCAACACTTCCTGTCGCATGGCTGGATCAGCCGCTATCTGGCGAAGCGGCGACGCTGGTTCGTGTTGGTGCTAAGGCCCGGGGAAGGAACTCGCGCCATCGCACTCTTTCCGCTGCGCATGCAAAGCCGGCAGGATGCCGAAGGCCGGTTTTTCGACGAAATCATCATGGCCGGCAATTATGCCGCCGATTACACCGGTTTCATCGCCCTGCCTGCAGCCGCCGAGATCGCAGCGCGCGCTTTTGCCGCCTGGCTCCGCCGCCAGAACTGGACGCAGATCAAGTTCGATTATCTTGGCGGCGGCGAGTCCCGCACGGTCGCGCTTCTGCGCGCCATGGAGGGACCGGGGGTGAAATTCCGCCGCAACGTTCCGCGCAACGAACAGAACATCGACAACACCATCTGCCCCTATATCGCCCTGCCCGATACATTCGAGGCCTATCTAGAAAACCACCTCCGCAGCCAGACGCGCCAGAAAATGCGGCGCTTCCTGCGCAAACTCGATGGCGTGGCGTACAGCATCACGCGTGCAACGCCGGAAACGATCAAGCGCGATCTCGATATTCTCTTCGATTTCTGGCGCACCCGCTGGACGCCGGTCAAGGGTGAGGAAAAAACGGAAAAGCTGATCGTCATGTCCCGGCGGATGCTGGAGGATTGCTTTGCCGATGGCGATCTCGATGTGCCGGTGCTGTGGGCCGGCGACCGGCCACTGGGCGCGCTCGCCAATATTCTCGACCGCAAGAAGAAGCTTGTCCTCTTCTACATCACCGGCCGCGACGAGGAATGGAAGCTGCCACCACCCGGCCTGATGCTGCATGGCGATGCGATCCGCAAAGCGATTGCCGAGGGTTATCGCGCCTATGATTTTCTGCGCGGCAACGAGCCCTACAAATATGCGTTCGGGGTCGAGGAGCGGCGCATCGCCTGCGTGCTGACAAAACGGGAAACTGGCCGGAAGGGCCGCATCCCGCTACACCCCTGGAGCATTCGCCCGGTCTACGAACAGGCGCTGGATTTCTATCACAAGGGTCGCAAGGCCGAGGCCGAGATTGCCTTTTCGCAGGTTCTCGAGGTTCAGCCCGCGCATGGTGGCGCGGCGTTCGGACTTGCCAATCTGCAATTCGAAAAGCGGGATTTCAAAAAGGCCGAAAACGCCTACCGCGCCCTTCTGCAGCGGGGCGAACCGCCGGTGCCCATCCTGTCACGCCTTGGCGATTTGCTGATTGCCACGCGCCGGTTCGATGAGGCGGTGGAAACCTATGCCGATATCTGCTGCGTCGCGCCGGAAAACACCGAAGCACGCTACAAGCAGGGCGTGGCTTTTCTGGCCGCCGGTGAACGCGAGAAGGCGGCAGCGGCTTTCTCCATCGCTGCCGACAACAAATCGGGCCTGACCGAACATGCCTACCACGCCGACAAGGCGAAAAAGGCATTGGCGCGCCTGATCTTCTCCCAGGCGAAGGCCCCCACGCCGCCCGTCTTTCCTCGTGATTTTCACGGGCTGGCGGACGGCGTGAGGCCCGTCCTGCATTAAGCGGCTTTCTGGGCGGCTTCGGCACGGATGAGCATGCCGAACAGGTCGCGTGGTTCGTCAGGGTCGGCAACGAGGTCGAGATCCTGATAGAGCCCGGTTTCCTTCAACAGCGAATGGACAAAGCGCAGCGCGGAGAAGTCTTCCGTGGCGAAGCCAACGCTGTCGAACAGCGTGATGCGACGGTCGTCGCGGCGGCCTTCCACTTCACCGTTGATAACCTGCCAGAGTTCCGTCACCGGATAATCCGGAGCAAGCTGCTGTATCTCACCCTCGATACGCGTCTGCGGCGGATATTCGACAAAGATATCGGAGCGCAGAAGAATGTCGCGGGCCAGTTCCGTCTTGCCGGGGCTATCACCGCCAACGGCGTTGATATGAACACCGGGGCCGGCCATGTTGTCGGAAAGAATGGTGTTCTGGCGCTTGTCGGCGGTGACGGTGGTGATGATGTCAGCCCCTTCCACAGCCTCCTCCGCTGTCTTGCAGGCGACGATTTCGAAGCCGAAGGCCGAAAGGTTGCGACGGCACTTCTCCGTGGCGGCGGCGTCGAGATCGTAAAGGCGCAGGCGCTTGATGCCGAGCAGGGCCTTGAAGGCCATAGCCTGGAATTCGCTCTGCGCGCCGTTGCCGATAATGGCCATGACGCTGGCATTCTTGCGCGCGAGATACTTGGCGGCAACGGCGGAGGTGGCGGCGGTGCGCAGTGCCGTCAGCAGTGTCATTTCGCTGAACAGCATGGGATAACCGGTATGAACATCGGCCAGAACGCCGAAACCGGTCACGGTCTGGCGACCTTCCTTCATGTTCTTCGGGTGGCCGTTCACATATTTGAAGCCGTAGAGATCGCCATCCGAGGTCGGCATCAGCTCGATCACGCCTTCCGCCGAATGGCAGGGCACACGCTCGCGCTTGTCGAATTGCGGCCAGCGGCGGAAATCGGCTTCAATAGTCTCGGCAAGGCCCTTCAGGAACGGTTCGATGCCGATCTTGAGGACCAGTTTCATCATGTTGTCCACGCTCACAAACGGAACGGTGTTGAGGCTGGTAGTGTTCATTTTGTTCCCTCTTCTGGTCTTGATTATCAGTTGACAGGCGTCAACACGCCCGAGAATCAGCCGGCCCGTGTCATGCGGTCGAGCACACTGCGCCCCATAAGGCTGGCGGCGAGATCGACCATCAAAAGGGCGGTGCGGCCCCGTTCATCGAGGAACGGGTTGAGCTCCACGAGATCGAGGCTCGAGACCAGCCCGCTGTCGTGCAGCATTTCCATCACGAGATGCGCCTCCCGGAAGGTTGCCCCGCCCGGAACGGTGGTGCCGACCGCAGGCGCAATCGACGGGTCGAGAAAATCAACGTCGAGACTGACATGGAGCAGGCTATTGGCCGCCTTCACCTTTTCGAGGAAGGCACGGATCAGCACGCCGACGCCATGTTCATCGACGGCACGCATGTCATGCACGGTCACGGCAGTCTGGCGGATCGCAGCGCGCTCGGCCGGATCGGCGCTGCGAATGCCAAGCATCGCGACATTTTCGGTGGGGATCGGGTGCGGAACCGACGGAAAATAACCGGAGAAGCCGGAGCGACCGGTAAAATAGGCGACCGGCGTGCCGTGCAGATTGCCGCTTTCGGTCGTATCCAGCGTGTGGAAATCCGTGTGGGCATCAAGCCAGAGCACGAAAAGCGGACGTCCGAGTTTCGCGGCACGGGCCGCCATGCCGCGCACTGTGCCGGCAGACAGCGCATGATCGCCGCCGAGAAAGATCGGCATGGCGCCATCGCTTTCACGGAAGGCGGCATCCGAGAGCGCTTCCAGCCAGCCGGCAATTTCCGGGAGGTGGTGAATGGCGCGATTGGGGTGGATGAGCGGACGGGAGGCACGCGGAGCGACATTGCCGCAATCAGCGACAGTGTGGCCAAGACCACTGAGCGCTTGGGCAATTCCGGCAACACGTAGCGCGGACGGACCCATCTCGCAGCCGAGCTGGCTTGCGCCTTCCTGAAGCGGAACACCGATCAAACGCACATCCATGTCGCCATCCTCGCCGATTTGAGTTTCGTCAGCTTATTGGACCATGGCGTGGTGGCGGAATGAACACTAAATATTGGCAAATAAACCCGAATGACTTATCATTTTGATCAATTCTGTTTCTCAAAGTGAATTCCATGGACGAACTCGACACCAAGCTCATCACGCTTTTGAGGCACAATGGCCGGCGCAGCATCTCCGATCTCGCGATCGAAACCGGTGCATCGCGCGCCACAGTGCGCGCGCGGATCGAGAAAATGGAGAAGGAGGGCACGATCCTCGGCTACACCGTGATCCTGCGCGCCGATACCGTGGAACTGCCGGTGCGCGGTATCATGCTGATCGAGATTGAAGGGCACGGCACCGAGCGCATCATCCGCGCGCTCGGTAATTATCCGGAGATTTCGGAAATCCACACCACCAACGGCCGATGGGATCTGATTCTTGAACTCGGCGCGACAAGCCTTGCCGAATTCGACGCGGTTCTGCGTCGTATCCGCCTCATTCCCGGCATCGCTTCCAGCGAGACAAGCCTGCTTCTTTCCTCGCCCCGTTCGGCCCGTGCAAGACTTTAGGCGTCCACCCGTTCGAAGACATTGTGCCGGGCAAGCCAGCAGCCGACCTCGATCCCACTGACGCGGCCTGTCGCATCCCGCCGGACAAGCAGGGTGAAATCACCGGGCGCCGGCGCATCCATCGAGCGGCGCACCGGCATGAGCCAGACATCCGGCGCAATGGCAAAGAGCGGCTGCACGGCCCCCTGCCCCAGAAAGCCGGAGAACGCGCCAAACGGCTGGCCGCCCGAAATGGTAATGTCCAGTCCGGACTGGAGTTCGACGGCGCTGTAACGCCCGGCAATATCGCCCGCGCTGACAAGGCTGTCGTCCGGCAGGGCTTCGAGCGGCTGGAGCAAGGTGGAGAAATTCTCCTGCCGACGATCCATACGCAGACCTTCATCGCTGGTGCGCAGAAGGGTTTGATCACCGGTTGCGGTCTTTTCATCGAGCAGGTTGAGAATTTCCGCTCCCGTACCGTAGCGCAGGTGCAGGCTGCTTCCCTGCAGGGGCGTCAACGTCACCGAAAGCCCGGTCCCCGGGCACAGGAAATGCCCCTTGAAGGTCTGGTGCGGCTGGTGCAGTTCCGCCGGAGCGGTTGCCGAACCGCGGACCGCATCGAGAACGGAAAAGGCGGCAGCCCGCGCATTGGCCTCGTGGTTGAACATGACGACGACAGACAGCCGTTCAGAGGGAACATGAACCCGGTGACAGCGCCACCCGCGCAACGCGCCGCCATGGCCGATGGTCTGAACGCCATTATGTTCTGCATGAGCAAGCCCGAAACCGTAGGATGCCGGATTGCCATCCGCAAAGGTCTGCGGTTGCGAAAGGCGCGCATAAAGCCCGTCTTTCTCGCCACGGGTCCGGTCGATGAATTTTTCCCAGGCAATGAGATCATCAAGGCTGGCGACCATGCCGGCATCCCCCGCCCACCAGATGCGGTTCACGGCCGGAAAGAAACCGGTGGCGGCGTTGCCTTCATAACCCATCACATCGCCGGGACGCTGCGCCGTATCCGGCGCAAGGCGCGCACTTTCCATGCCGGCGGGTGCCAGAATCCGGTCGGACATCAGTTCGCCGAGATCGCGCCCCGCCCGTTCAGCCAGAATTTCGCCCAGCATGTGAAAATTGCCGTTGGAATAGGAATAGCTGTGGCCGGGCGTAAAATGGGTCGAGCGCGTTCGCCCGATCAGTTCACGCGCATCCTTTGCGGTAAACACACCTTCGGCCATAGCGCCGTGCAGCACGGTCAGCGCCCAGTAATCGCGCAGGCCGGATTGGTTATGCGCGAGTTGCAGCGCCGTCGGGCGCGGCCCTTCCATAAGCGGCAACCAGGCGGCCACATCAGCGTCGAGCACGCTCGGGTCCGCAAAGAGATCGAGCATAAGGCCACAGGTGAATTGCTTGGTGACCGAGCAGATCGGCATCAGGCTTTGCGGCGACATGGCAATGCGCCTGTCCAGATCGGCGTAGCCCCAGGCATGGCGAACAATCGTTTCCCCGTCGCGAACCACGGCAACCGCGCCACCGGGACCCCGCCATTGCAAGGGAAGAGCCGCAATGGCCCGGTCGATCTGCGAATATGTCTGCTGCATGGAGATTGTCCTGTGGCGGGGTCAGGGTTGCGGCTTGGCGAGAAGGCGATTGACGAAATCCGGTACGGTTTCGCTGGCCCGGCCTTCGATGATCGTATCGAAATAGCCGCCGGAGGCTTCAAGGTTCAGTTCAACCGTCCAGGCCCCGGCCTGCTTGGCCTCGCGCACGAAACCGGCGGCGGGGTAGACGGTGCCGGATGTACCGATAGACAGGAAAAGGTCAGACGCCGCCAGAGCATCGAAAATCTCTTCCATGAAATAGGGCATTTCACCGAACCAGACGACATCGGGCCGCACCTTGCCGACCTCGGCGCAGACCGGGCACACGCTCGTCTCATCCATGTCGCCCTCGCAGGCGAAGCGTGCACCGCAACCAGCGCATAACCCGCTATCCAGCGCGCCATGCATGTGCCGCAATTTTTGCGACCCGGCGCGCTCGTGAAAGCCATCAATGTTTTGCGTGACCAGGAGGAAGCCGCCGGGCCACTCCTTTTCCAGCCTCGCCAGCGCCAGATGCGCGGCGTTGGGCTCGCGGTTCGCGGCTTCGCGGCGGCGCATGTTGTAGAATTCGTGCACAAGAGCCGGATCCTGCCGGAACCCTTCGGGGGTGGCGACACGGCGGTAATCGTATTTGGCCCAGATGCCCGAGGGATCGCGGAAGGTGTCGAGACCCGATTCAGCGGAGATGCCCGCCCCTGTCAGGATGACGATATTCCGCTCTTTGAACTGCTGCATGCCGTTTCCCCGGTCGAACCCTTCCAGGTGACCTTACACGCCTGTCTCGCGATTTGGAATCGGTCGGCATGCGTCGAATGTCAAGACGTGGCGCCAAGCGTTGCGTTGAGGCGTGCAATGACCACCCGCCCCGCGCCCGGTACATCCTGTTCGACGCGGCCGGTGACGAAGGCGACGCGGTTGGCCGCGCGCTCGGCGGCAATCGTCACGCTCAGATCGGCGGGGCGGCCGGTCGCGAGGTAATCGACCACGCCGTCATAGAGCGAAAGCGGGCGGAGAAGGTTGGCGCCGAAGCGCGCCGCCGCCGTATAAAGCGCGGCCGCGATCAGGCCGCCATGCAGGGCATTGCGACTGGAATTCCCCATGAATTGCGGCCGAAAGCCCAGCCGGCCGACCAGCACATCGGCACGCTGCTCCGTCACCATCCCCTCGGGACCGGAAAGCGGATCGACATTGAAATCGGGTCTTGGCGGAAAGGGTGCACGCGCATTTTCATCCAGTTCAACGTCCCGCACAGCAATCATGCGGCCTTGGGACAGAATGAGTGGCACGCCGGGCGCGTCCTCGGCAGCGATCATGATTTCCGTCAACACGAAATCGCCCTGCACAGGTCGCGCGCGTGCCGATGCCACCAGTCCCTTCCCTTTGGGAATGGGGCCAAGCACGGCCTGCTGAAGGCTGACAGTCGCCACCTGTTTGCGCCATTCGAAGGCCGCAGCCGACGCCTGGCCCGCGGCAACATCGGCCAAAGCTGCGGCAAGAGCGGGGGTAATCGCTCCGTCAGGCCCGCAAAGACGAGGCTGGAAGGGCATGACCGCCCGGGAATCGTCGATTTCTGCCGAGACATAACGAAGCCCGCACCATTCATGAAAGGCGACGACGCCGTTGTAGAGGGAAAAGAACCGGTGGCGGAGGCTTTCATGCATGGGGGTCATGGCTGGTCCTGGCGGAGACAAGGGACGATGGGCATTGCGCCTTCATAGCTACCCACACGCATCGCGGCAATTTCGAATTTCCGCAGGTGAAACGCAAGCGGCAGCCTGCTAAGACAAGACAAAATCGCAGAGCGAGGATTGCAGCGTGACCGAACAGACCTTTGAAGCCGAACTGGAAACCTGGCGGACCGGGCGCATCGCGGCGCTGACCGCCGCGGACGGTTGGCTTTCCGTCTGCGGTCTCATCTGGGTCGAGCCGGGCGAATGGCGCTTCGGTTCGGCTGAGGACAACGATATCGTCATCGAGAAACTGCCGCCTTTGGCCGGCGTTTTGCGGCTGGCCGCAAATGGCGATGCCTCCGTTTCCCTGATGGCTGAGGGTACCATAAACGGTGAAGCGAAACACGAGGGTGCGTTGTTCGATGATCACGATCCGGCCAATGCCCCAACCCGCGTGGCCTTCGGTTCGGTCAACTTCCACCTCATCGACCGCGAAGGCCGGAAGGCGCTCCGGGTTCGCGACAGCGAAAGTGCGGCCCGGCTTGCCTTCACCGGCATTGATCACTTTCCGGCAGACCCGTCTTTCCGCATCGAAGCCGACTGGGTGAGCGTCGATCCGCCGCGCGCCTTCGAGGTGGATAGTGTCATCGGCATAACGAGTACCGTTTTCGTGAAGCACAAGGCCGTCTTCGCGTTCGGCGGCGCCGAATACACACTCTGGCCGACCCATGGCAGCGACACCTCGCCCATGTTCGTTCTGCGCGACCCGACCGCCGGCTCGGAAACCTACGGCGCAAGCCGCTTCCTGTTCGGCATTTTCGAGAAAGACAGACCGGGCAAGATCGTGCTCGACTTCAATCGCGCCATAAACCCGCCCTGCGCCTTCACGCCAGCCGCCACCTGCCCGCTACCGCCGGCGGAAAACCGTCTCCCGTTCCCCATTCGGGCCGGAGAAAAGAAGCCGCGCGCGTAGGATCAAGCGACAGTCATCGCCAGCAAGGTCTGGCGAACGGTTTCTGCATTTTCTGCAGGTTCATCGATAAGATAAGCGTACCAGGCACCGTCTGCGGCCAGCCTTACGACTTCAAGGGCCGGCCCACCATCCGTCTCGTGGTGCTGGAGACAACGGGCGCGGTACCAGTTCGCCCACAGCGCACGCAGCATGGGATCGGCCGCAAGCGATGCGGCCATCGCCGCCCAGACAGAATTTTTGCCGAATTGCTCGCGATCAAACACTGCCGCCACATAGGCGCGGGTGAAGATGCCATGCGGCTGCGGATCGGCGGCGATGTGCGCATCCAGTATCCGGTCGAGCGCTTCAAGCTGATCGGCAAACATGCCTTCAACAAGCGCCTGCTTGTTCGGAAAGTGATGAAACAGCCCCCCCTTCGTGACGCCGGCAGCATCGGCAACCGTCTGGATCGTCAGAGCTGCGAAGCCCTGCCTCGCTGCAGTCTCAGCCGCACTGTCCAGCAGCGCCCGGCGCACGGCCTCAGGTTCTTTCCGGCGGGCGAAATTCCCATTCATCAGGAGTGGCCCGTTGTGTTCGACAGGAGATTGAGGACAAGAACGCCGCCAAGGATCATGCCAATGCCGAGCACGGCATAGAAATCCAGCCCCTGCTTCAGTACGAACACGCCGATGCCCGCTGTGAGAATGATGCCGAAACCACACCACACGGCATAGGCAATGCCAAGGGGCAGAACCTTGAGTGATTGCGACATGAGATAAAAGGACAATACATAGAAGATCACCATGCCGGCGGTTGGCAGGGGGCGGGTAAACTGTTCCGATTTCTGCAACAGCGTCGTTGCCGTCACTTCGAAGACAATAGCGAGCGCAAGAACGCTGTAGGCATAGAGAAGGCTTGGCATTGGCGGGAACCTTTCTTTCATAACAGGAACATACCAATCGGTTGGTTTTATCGTCAAGGGCACGACGGCATTCTTGCCTCATCAACCCCGCAGAAATGTGAAGCCGAGGACCGTCATAACCGACATTCGCCTGACACGCCCCTGACAGTCGGGTAAATGTCGTGGTGTTCGGGCCGGGCAACACGCAGACAGGCCGCATCGAACGTGGAGAGTGGCAATGCTGATACAGAAACTCAGGCTACAGCGGGGCTGGTCGCAGGAACAGCTCGCCGAAATCAGCGGGTTGAGCGTTCGCACCGTGCAGCGCATCGAGCGCGGTCACGCTGCCAGCCTCGAAACCATGAAAGCGCTTGCCTCTGTCTTCGAGATCGATATCGCGCAACTGACCGAACCGAAGGAGGTCGACGTGCCCGTCGTTCCGACAACCGTCATCGAAACCGAAGAAGCCATCGCCTTTGCGAGGGTGCGTCGCATCAAGCGGTTCTATTTGCACCTCATACGATACGGGGTCGTCATCACCCTGCTGGCGGTGATCAATCTGGTGACCTCCCCCCAGTATCTCTGGTTCGTCTGGCCAATGCTCGGCTGGGGCATCGGCATCGCGGTGCAGGCGCTCACAACCTTTGAACTCGTTCCGTTTCTTGGCGCCCGATGGGAAAAGGAACAGGTGGAAAAGCATCTCGGCCGCAAGCTCTGATGCAAAAGACCGCCCGCGACGGAGTCACAGACGGCCTTCCTACAGGGACGCGTTGGTGACGGGGCTCAGGCCATAGTCACCAATGCATGGGCGTGGACGCGGCGGAACGCCGCTTCCGCACCGGACACCGCGCGGCTCTCGGCTTCGCCATCGAGTTCCACGGCATCGAGCGCGGCGGTGAAGGTGCGCCAGTGAAGGCCACGGCCTTCCGGGGCCCCGGCCAGATGACGGGCGCCAAATGTTTCATCGAGACCGAGCTTTGCGGCATCCTTCAGCAGAAAGGCGGCACCGAGGTTGGAACCTTCGACGACGTAGAGCCAGCCGAGCGCTTCGGCGAGATCCGGTTCGCTGCCGGCGGTAAACACGGGTTCGCCGGCTTCCGGTATGACAACGCCGAGATCCGCGAGATCCTGCTCCACCATAGCCAGCCGGCGACGGCCGATCAGATCGGGCAGCAGCGCGTCGAGACGCGCATCATAGAACAGCGCATCGAGATCACGATGAAAGAGGTACTGCATCTGGACGAACCGGGCGAAATTTTCCCGCGTCTCGAACGGCTTGGCCTGCATGATGAAGCCATCCAGCGCGGCATGCGCGCCATGGGTGGCGGCTCTCATACGCTTGACCCGGGAAGTCGTGTCGATGTCGCGTTCTGCGGCAGTCATTGAATACTCCAAAATTCAATCGTTTTTTCTGGAGTACAATAATCAAGTTTCTACAGCAAGCGTGAAATCGCAGCCAGCGATCGCGTGTCACGACTTTCGCAGCTTGCGTTCCGCAACCATGAAAAGGCCCTTGAGTTCAGGCTCCCTGACACGCCGAGACGCTTCTGCACAGGAAACCCACTCAATCCGGCGCTGCCCCTTCTCACGGAAGGTCGCGTCGATGGACCGGGCCTCGACAAGATGAACTTCGACCGCACAGGGTGCCAGCGTACCGTTGTCCTTGGCCTTGAGATAGGTGAAATAGCCGAGCGGTTTCTTGCGGGCCTTGCCACGCACGCCGGCCTCCTCATGTGCCTCGATTTCAGCCGAGCGGTAAAGCGTCTTGCCCTTGATCGGCCACCCCTTGGGAATGATCCAGCGCCCGCTTTCCCTCGATGTAACCAGCAGAACCTCGATGGCCCCCGTCGCGGGATCGGTACGATGGCACAAGGCGCCACACTGGGTTTCAAACCCATCGGAAAAGAGCTGTCCGGTGAAAGCCGCAAGTTCGCCGAGAAGGCCGCGCGCCTTGCCCTTCTTCGTATCCTTGCGCTCCATCGCCGCGTTCGTCCTCATGCCTGACCCGGCGTCCGCCGCGACTCGAATATTGTGCACGCGTGTTCATGACAGGAATATGACGGTTTTGCATGTGCGCAAAACGAGAAAAACCTGCTGCTTTCCAAGGCATTTCGATTCTTTCCCCTGTCTTTCATGACAAATTTGTGACAGTGGAGGCAAGCACAAAAGGAACGATGTCATGATGGGACTTTTCAGAAAGCTGCTTCCCCGCGAGGACGCTTTTTTCGAACTCTTTCAGCGTCACTCCCAGCGCATTGTCGGCGCGGCCGAGGCGCTGGAGCGGCTGTTGGCTGGCCAGGACGTGGCCGCCAATGCCGAGCGGATCGTCAAGCTCGAGGACGAGGCCGACGGCATTACCCGCGAAGTCTTGCAGGCCGTGCGCCGCAGCTTCATTACCCCGTTCGACCGCGGCGACATCAAGGATCTGATCCAGTCCATGGACGATGCGATCGACATGATGCACAAGGTCGTCAAGACCATTCGCCTGTTCGAACAGACCAGTTTCGACCCCGGCATGCAGGAAATGGGCAAGGCCGTGGTTCAGGCCGCGCACCTCATTGCCGGTGCCATTCCGCTGCTGGACCGCATCAATGCCAATGCCGTGGAACTTGGCACCATCGCTGAAGAAGTGATGCGCGTTGAAGGCCATTCGGACCATCTGCATGAACTTGGCCTGAAGGATCTCTACCATCGCCATGGCCAGTCGAACCCGATGGCCTATATTGTCGGCAGCCAGCTCTATGGCGATCTCGAAAAGGTCCTCGACCGGTTCGAGGATGTCGCCAATGAGATCAGCGGCATCGTGATCGAGAACGTCTGATGGACGCCACTATCGCCTTTCCGCTGCTGGTGGCGCTGATTGGCGTCGCTTTGTTCTTCGATTTCCTGAACGGCCTGCACGATGCGGCAAATTCCATTGCCACCATCGTCTCGACGCGCGTCCTCAAACCGCAATATGCCGTGGCCTGGGCGGCGTTCTTCAATTTCATCGCCTTCGCCTTCTTCGGCCTGCATGTGGCGAACACGCTGGGCACCGGCATCATCGATCCGCATATCGTCACCCCGCAGGTGATTTTCGCGGCGCTGACGGGGGCCATTCTCTGGAACATCATTACCTGGCGTTTCGGCATTCCATCGTCGTCCTCGCACGCACTGATCGGCGGACTGGTCGGCGCCGGCATGGCCAAGGTCGGCCCGTCGGCCATCGTCGCCAGCGGCCTGCTCAAGACCGTCTCCGCCATCGCGCTGTCTCCCCTGATCGGCTTCCTGCTGGCACTGGTTCTGGTGCTGATCGTTTCCTGGATCTTCGTGCGCCAGACACCCTTTGCCGTGGATCGGACCTTCCGCTTCATGCAGTTCGTGTCGGCTTCCATGTATTCGCTCGGCCATGGCGGCAATGATGCGCAGAAGACCATGGGCATCATTGCCGTTCTTCTGTTCTCGCAAGGGTACCTCGGCTCGGAATTCCACGTGCCTTTCTGGGTGGTCCTCTCCTGCCAGTCGGCCATGGCGCTTGGAACCCTGTTCGGTGGCTGGAAGATCGTGCACACCATGGGCTCCAAGATCACCCGGCTGAACCCGATGCAGGGGTTCTGCGCCGAAACCGGTGGCGCACTGACACTCTTCGGCGCAACCTTCCTCGGCATTCCGGTATCCACCACCCATACCATCACCGGCGCCATCGTCGGTGTCGGTGCAGCCAGACGCACCTCAGCCGTTCGCTGGGGCCTTGCCGGCAACATCGTCATCGCCTGGGTCATCACCCTGCCCGCCGCAGCGGCGATCTCGGCATTGACCTATTACCTGACCGGCCTTCTCGGCTGAGGCCCATAACCGGTGTTCCGGGGTACCAGAACCCTCGGACCATCCGCCGGATGGACGCCAGTGCCAACGGTGTCTATGATCGCGAACCGAGGACGAGGAAAGGGTGCCGCCTGTCAGGGCGACGCCGAGGGGGACGCGTGAATCTCAGGCAACAGATCCTGGCCCTGGCCATCGTGCCGCTGGTGGTCGCAATTCTTGCGATCACAGCACTGATTACCTGGCAATCCACGACGCTGGCACGCACCAGCATCGACGCGTTCGAGCAAAACATGCTGGACGCCAAGAAGACCGAGCTTCTGAACCTCACCAACCTCGCGCTCTCGGCGATCAAGGCCATCTACGAAAAGGCAGGGCCGGACGATGAGGCGGCCAAGGAAGAGGTCAAGCGTATCCTCTCCAGCCTCGATTACGGTGATGATGGCTACTTCTTCGTCTATGACTATGATGGCTTCAGCGTCGTTCACCCAAGGCAGGCCTTTCGGCCCGGCCATAACTGGCTCGACCTGAAAGACCCTGACGGTAACCGCGTGATTGCCGAACTGATTGCCCGCGCCAAGGAAGGCGGCGGCCTTTACCAGTACAAGTGGGAAAAGCCCTCGACGCGGGAAACCGTGGACAAGCTCTCCTTTGCCGCCGGTCTCGACAAATGGCGGTGGATGATCGGCACGGGCGTCTATCTGGACGATGTTTATGCCACGACGACCGCTGCCAAGAGCGAGCTTCGCCGCTCCATCGGCAACACGTTTCTGATCGTTGCGCTGATGGCCGTGCCTGCCGTTCTCGTCGTCTTTTCCACCTGCATGGTGCTGAACCTGCGTCAGCAGCGAATGGCTGACAGCAAACTGAAGGAACTGACGCAACGCATCATCGACACGCAGGAAGAGGAGCGCTTCCGCATTGCCCGCGAACTGCACGACGGCATCTCGCAGAACCTCGTCGGCGTGCGCTATGCTATTGATCTCGCCCGCCGCAAGGTGCCGCCGGAAAGCGCGGCAGCGGCCAGCGCCATCGAGAAGGGCTCGCTCGCGCTCAACGACGCGATCAAGGAAGTTCGTCGCATTTCCCATGACCTGCGCCCGCGGGCCCTGGACGATCTCGGCCTGACGGCAGCTCTAGAAGCCCTCATCGCCGGATTTGCCGAACGCACGGGCATTGCTGTATCGCTGGAGTCCGTCGCCTTCAAGAACATGCTGCTGCCGGAGGCACGCATTGCGCTCTACCGGGTAGCGCAGGAGGCGCTGACCAACATCGAGCGCCATGCGCAAGCAACGCAGGTGGCGCTTACATTCTCCATCCGCACCGACAATATCCGCATGGAAGTGAGCGACAATGGGCATGGATTTATCGAGGGTGAAACAAATGCCGGAAAGCAGCCCGGTGGCCTTGGGTTGCGCAACATGCAGGAACGCATGACCCATTTCGGCGGACGTCTGGAAGTTGAAAGCTCGGAAAAGGGAACGACCTTGCGCGCCATCCTGCCGATTACCGCCCTGAAGAATCGCCGAGCGGCTATCGCGGAGGCCGCATGACCGTGCCGATCAAGGTTCTTCTCGTCGATAACCATCCGCTTGTTCTCGACGGACTGAAAGCAATCCTCGAAACCTATGACCATATCGATGTCGTCGGCACGGCTGCGAGTGCCCTGTCAGGTTTGACGGTCGCGATGGAAAAGCGCCCTCAAGTCGTGCTGATGGATATCAACATGCCGCAGATCAACGGCATCGAGGCTCTGGAACTCTTCAAGGAAAAGCTGCCTTCCACCCGGATGCTGATGCTTTCCATGCACGACAGCCGCGAATACATCTCGACGTCGGTCATGCACGGCGCCTCAGGCTACATCCTGAAGGATGTGGCAACAGACGAGATTGTCGCTGCCATCGAAGCCGTTGCCGGCGGCGGCACCTACTTCTCCTCCGGCGTTTACGATGTACTGATGGAACGCAACCGCGACATGGCGCAGGCGCTGACTTCGCGTGAACAATCGGTTCTGCTGATGATTGCCGGCGGCAAGAGCAATCGCGACACCGCGCTGACGCTGGAAATCTCCGAGCGCACCGTCGAGACCCATCGCAAGAACATCAAGCGCAAGCTCGGCATTGCGACGACGGCGGGACTGACACGCTATGCCATTGAAAACGGGCTGATCGAGCGGTAGCCGCACGCGGCCCTTTCGAACCGCGTACTGACAGGCAAGAAGGAAAGCCGCTTACGCAGCCTTCTCTTCACTTTCCGCCGGTGCCGAAACACGGATGAGGTAATCGAACGCGCCAAGCGAGGCCTTTGCGCCTTCACCGACGGCAATCACGATCTGCTTGTAGGGAACCGTGGTGCAATCGCCCGCAGCGAACACGCCTTCCAGCGAGGTCTCGCCATGGGCACCGGTCATGATTTCGCCGCGCGGCGAGAGATCGACCGTACCCTTCAGCCATTCCGTGTTCGGCAAAAGCCCGATCTGTACGAAGATACCTTCCAGCGGCAGCGTGTGCTTTTCGCCGGACTTGCGGTCTTCGTGGACCAACCCGGTGACGCGCTTGCCATCGCCCAGAACCTCTGTGGTCTTCGTGTTCAGCAGAACCGTGACATTCGGCAGGCTCTTCAGCTTCCGCTGCAGGACTTCGTCAGCCCGCAGCTTCGTGTCGAACTCGATGAGCGTGACGTGGGCGACGATACCGGCCAGATCGATAGCCGCTTCAACGCCGGAATTGCCGCCGCCGATAACTGCCGTGCGCTTGCCCTTGAACAGCGGACCATCGCAATGCGGGCAATAGGCCACGCCCTTGTTGCGGTAGTCGTTTTCACCGGGAACGCCCATCTGCCGCCAGCGCGCGCCAGTGGAAAGAATAACGGCTTTCGACTTCAAAACGGCGCCGTTTTCCAGCGCCACCTCGAAAAACGAACCATTGCGCGAAAGCTTCTCGGCTTTCTGAAGGTTCATGATCTCGACCGGATATTCCTTCACATGCTGCTCGAGCGCGGTGGCAAAGGCCGGACCTTCTGTGTGCGGCACGGAAATGAAGTTCTCGATCGCCATGGTATCCAGCACCTGACCGCCGAAGCGCTCGGCCACGACGCCGGTGCGGATGCCCTTGCGGGCGGCATACACGGCAGCCGCGGCGCCGGCCGGGCCGCCACCCACGACGAGGACTTCGAAGGGTTCGAGCCCCTTGAGCTTTTCCGCGGCACGCGCGGTAGCGCCGGTGTCGATCTTGGCGAGGATCTGTTCGACTTCCATGCGGCCCTGACCGAAGACCTGACCGTTGAGATAGACCGTTGGCACGGACATAATCTGGCGATCGGCGACTTCCTCCGGGAACAGCGCGCCATCAATAGCGACATGCTTGATGCGCGGGTTCAGCACCGCCATCAGGTTCAGCGCCTGCACCACATCCGGGCAATTCTGACATGACAGGGAGAAATAGGTCTCAAACGTGAAATCGCCATCGAGATCGCGGATCTGGTCGATGATCGCCTGCTCGACCCGCGGCGGGTGTCCGCCGACCTGCAGCAGCGCCAGCACCAGCGAGGTAAATTCATGGCCGAGCGGAATGCCGGCAAAGGCAAGGTTGATGGCGTGACCGGGGCTTGTCAGTGCAAAGGACGGTGCACGGGAGGAGGTATCCTCAACCGTTTCGACAGTGATCTTGTCCGTCAGGCCGGCGATATCGTTCAGGAGATTCAGCATTTCCCTGGATTTTGCCGAGCCATTGACGAAGGCGCGGATTTCAATCGGGCGAACGACTTTTTCGAGATAGGCGCGAAGCTGGCCCTTCAGTGCGTCGTCAAGCATGGCTTTCTCCGAAAAATGCTGGATATCGATAGGGATGAGGGCCACCCTGACGTAGGGCGGCCCATAAAGTCATCGTGTCAGATCTTGCCAACGAGCGAGAGCGACGGTGCAAGCGTCTTTTCACCCTCTTCCCACTTGGCCGGGCACACTTCACCCGGATGCGAACGGACATACTGGGCGGCCTTGACCTTGCGAAGCAGCTCGGTCGCGTTACGGCCGATGCCTTCGGCGGTGACTTCGATGGCCTGAATGACGCCATCCGGATCGACGATGAAGGTGCCGCGGTCGGCAAGGCCCTCGCCTTCGCGCATGTTTTCGAAGTTGCGCGTAACAGTGCCGGTCGGGTCGCCGATCATGTAGTACTGGATCTTGCCGATCGTTTCAGACGTGTCGTGCCAGGCCTTGTGCGTAAAATGCGTATCCGTCGACACGGAGAACACTTCCACGCCGAGCTTCTGGAGCTCTTCGTAATGGTCGGCAACGTCGCCGAGTTCGGTCGGACATACGAAGGTGAAGTCGGCCGGGTAGAAGAAGAAAATGGCCCACTTGCCGAGCACATCGGCTTCAGTGACTTCAACGAACTTGCCCTGCTTGAAAGCCTGGGCCTTGAACGGCTTGATCGGTGTATTGATAACAGACATGGTCTTTACTCGTCCCGGTTGGCGAAGGAATGAATTTTGCAAGGCACCATAGTGCGCGCACGCCGCGCTGCAAACAAGAAACTGTCTTGTCGCACCCCGGTAATAACAGCTTATTTCGATTACAGTGGCATTTTTTCAACGAGCATTTCGATTTCTGAAAAAGGTGCCCGATCACCGGTTACACGCGGGAGGCCCGCCGATTTGCCGCATTGCGATACCTGTGCGAAGGCGGTATTCTTTTCAAACGTGAAGCTTGGGAACAGCAAATGACGCTTTCCAGACAAATAGGGGCCTATGTGCGCATTCTCTGCGCACTGGCGCTTCTTGCCGTCGGCTTCGCTCACAAGTCGCCTGTTATCCAGCAGACGACTTTCACCTCCGCCGAGCTTGCGCTTTACACGCTTCCTGACGGGACGTTGCCGGACCTTTGTCTGACTGACAAGGATGGCGGAGGCGTTCACCATGGCGTTGCCGGAACGGGCTGCGAGGCCTGTCGAATCACTGCGTCGATCGTCCTGCCCTGCCCCTCGGATACTGCCGGCGAGGTTATGCGACGTGAATTCGCGCGCCTTCTCCCGCCAGTGGAGGCACCGCCTACGCGGCAGGTCCTTGCCCCGAATGCGAAACCCCGCGCACCACCTGCTTTTTCATCGATGGCTTGAGCCCGTCCTTCCCCAGAGGATTTGTTCCATTCCATACCGGCCTGAACCTTTTTGCGTCCAGGCCGCAGCAGGTATTTTCATGTTTCAGGAAACGCTGCCAAACGCACAGGCATCCGCCATTTCGTTCAAATTCGCCTTGCCACCCGTCACTCCCTCGCTGCCCTTCACGACGACGCTGGAGGCCCGTCGCTCTCTCGCGCTCCAGGGCACGTTCCGCGCTGGCAATTTCCGCATCCAGCAAGGCTGCATTGCTCTTCACCAAAGTCTGGGTGACGGTCGTCGCCAGATTCTTGATATTCTCGGCCCCGGTCGCTTGCTTGGGCCAGACCTGATGAGCGCGTTGGCCTGCTCGGCGGAGCCGATGACCTCGACCAGCATTGAAACGTTGCCCGCCGGTCCCGATACCGATGCAGACTTGTTGCTGGCACTGCAGTTGATGCTCAGGCGCGCGCAGTCGCACGCCACACTTCTGGGCCGCAAGACAGCGGCTGAAAAAGTCGCATCAGCGCTCATAGACCTCGCCGCCCAGTTCGCCGGCCCGCGTCAACCGGCCAGCCGGCGGACGATGACCTTCCGCCTCTACCTGACACGCGCCGATCTTGCAGACTGGCTGGGCCTGACGCTCGAAACCGTGAGCCGGACTTTGAACGCATTCAAACGAGGCCATGTTATCGATTTCCGTCACGCCGATATCATCACCATCTCGGACGCCGCAGCGCTGGCAACCCTGTCGGCGGGTGAACTGCCGCGCCAGTCGAGGACGCGGGAACGCTGAGGCGCACAGCAGAAGGCCGGCCCCGCCGGCCTCAGCCAGCCGCCTTGTTCCGCGATCGGCCGGCACCGTTGGTTTCGTCCGCAACCACGCGGTTGCGGCCGCCCTCCTTGGCCCGATACAAGGCTTTGTCTGCCCGGTGAAACAGAGCTTCGGCGGAAAGCGCCTCGCCAGGACCAGCCGGTAGCGTTGCAACGCCGATGGACACGGTAACCACGCCCCAGGGCTGGTTTGCGCCATGTTGCAAGCCAAGATTGGCCACGCGGGTGCAGATGGCCTGCGCCACCACCATGGCTCCCTCAAAACCGGTTCCCGGCAACAGCACAGCCACCTCCTCACCGCCGAACCGGGCAGCGCAATCTTCCCGGCGCGAAACGCTCTGCATGACCGCGCCAGCGATCGCCTTGAGGCAGACATCGCCTTCGGCATGGCCATAGGTGTCGTTATAGAGCTTGAACTTGTCGGCATCGATCATCAGCAGTGACAGTGGCGCTGCACGGTCGCCAGTTCCTTCCGTGAGGAGCCGGAGGCGATTGTCGAAGGCACGGCGGTTGGCCAACCCCGTCAGGGCATCCGTGTTGGCCAGCGCATCGAGTTGCTCCTGCTCCTGCTTCTGGCGGGTAATATCACGCGTGATGGCCACGAAGCCGCCGAGGCCATCGGCGGTGGTGGGCATGCGACTGAAGGCGACTTCCAGCCAGACTTCCCTTCCTCCCGGCAATTCGCGCTTGAAAACAAGCGTTTCACCACGGGTGCCGAACCGTAGCTTGTGCAGTACCGCCCCCACCTTCAGGGCGCTTTCCCGGTCCAACCCGTCCACGATACTGCGACCAAGCAATGCGGCGGGCTCGATGCCCAGTACATCCGCAGCGGCCGGCGAGACGTAGACCTGCACCCCATTCGCGTCCAATCTCTGAATCATGTGCGAAGACGATTCCGCGAGAAGTCGGAACTCAGCCTCGCGCGCAGCCAGCGCCATTTCGCTCGCCCGACGCAGACGGGTTTGATGCGCCCAACGCCAGGCGGCGATGCCGGCAAGGGTCAGGATCAGGCCAAACGACGCCCAGCGGATGCGGGCTGCGGCAGACCAAGCGGCGAGTGTCTCCGTCCTTGACGCCGCCGTGAGGATAACGATTCCCGTTCGCGGGCTGCGGGCAAAGGCGCCAAAGCGCCGTTCACCATCGACCGGCGACTGGTATTCATAGACGCCGGATGAAGCACCAACGAGGTGGCGAGTGAAGAGTTCGTGGCTGGAAATGTCCATGGCATACATGTCTTCCCGCTCCGGCCCGCGAGCCAGCACAGTGCCATCGCCGCGCACCAACAGAAACGTTCCCTGGGAGCCCACGTCGAACTTTCCAAAAAAGTCCGTCAGATAGGTGAGCGGTAGCGCCGCGATGATGACACCTCCGAACGACCCATCCGGACGTTCATAGCGGCGACTGATGGTCAAAACCCACCCACCGCCAAGGCGCGAGCGGATCGGTTTGCCGATCAGCGTCTTCGAGCCGGGATTGTCCTGATGAAAGCGGAAATATTCCCGGTCGGACAGATCGACGGCGGGATCATAGGCATCCCGGGAAGACACAGCCACCCGTCCGTCGGGGTTGATGAAGGAGAAGGAGTCGATACGCCCCGACAGGCGGGCAAGCCGCTTCATTTCAGTCAGGAGCCGCAGATTACTGTGTCCGTCAACATCGCGGGCCGTGATCGACGCAATGAGCGCATCGAGCAGCGATTCCGTCATCTGAACGGTGTCGTCAACATGCTGGATCACAGCGCTGGACGATTGCGTGAGATTCTGCTCGACCTGCGCGATCTTGGTCGTCCAGCTCACATACTCATCATAAGCTACAATGGCGAGCAAACCCAGAAAGACCAGGAGAACCATGCCAATATTGTACCGTCCCGAAGGTCGGAAGATATGCGATTCAATCAAAATTCAACCTCCACGAGAACAACTGTTCCCGGTTGGCTAACAGTATACTACATCGCCCTTTCCGCTCTTCTAAGGCAAGGATTGAAAGACGCGCAAAACCAACGGGTTATTTCTTGGGAAATTGGCGAAATCGGCCTCAAATTGGTGCATTCCTGACGAAACATGGTTAATGCACGTTCATATCTGCATCCCGAAAAGCGCAACGTCAGGATGCGCGCCCGAAAGCACCGAAGTTCGGCATGAGTATTTGGCGTGACTTGTCCGCAATCCGTCTGCAATCGATATTTTCCATTGCTATCCAACCAGTAGGATGTCTTCATGTTCAACACATGGAGAGACACAAAATGTCCACTGACACCGCCCTCATCGTCATCGACGTTCAGGAATCCTTTCGCCATCGACCCTATTTTTCTGCCGAGGCGCTGCCGGCCTATCTCGAACGCCAGCAAGCCCTGATCGACGGCGCGAAGAAGGCCGGCATCCCGATCGTGCAGATCTTCCATGTCGAAGAGACCGGCCCGTTTTCGGAAGCATCCGGTTATGTCGTGCCGCTTGAAGGACTACAGCTTGAAGCAGACGCAGTGTTCCGCAAGGGCCGTCACAGCGCGCTCGTCGGGACAGGTCTCGATATCTGGCTGACGGAAAATGGCATCCGCCATCTCATCATTTCCGGCATTCGCACCGAACAGTGCTGCGAAACCACGACCCGCCACGCATCGGACCTGGGCTACACCGTGGACTATGTCGGCGAGGCCACGCACACCTTTGCGATGGTCGATGCCAAGGGTCGGCTGTGGACACCCGCCGAAATCCGCGAGCGAACCGAACTTGTTCTGGACGGACGTTTCGCACGGATCGCGACGGTCGAGGAGGCCCTTGCCGGGGTCGGCCAGCGCAAGGCTGCGGCCTGATGGATACAGCCGAAGCAACCCGAGTCATTCCGGTCTTCATGGTGGTGCCGCCACGGGCGCTGCTTCTGGACGTGGCCGGGCCGATGGAGGCGCTGCGGAAGGCGAACATGGAACAGGCGACGGTGCGCTTCACCGTCGCCTTCATCGGCCCGGCGGAGACGACAATCAGTTCCATCGGCCTCGATGTGACAGGGATCGCTCCCCTGCCTGAAACCCTGCCGGAGAATGCACTGGTCGTGGTCTCGGGCGCAGCCGACGATCCGCTGGGTGAAAAAATCGTGGATCGGACCGCCCATGCGATACAAGAGGCGGCGATCGTCACCTGGCTGCAGCGCTCGATCCGGCCCGGCATCAGGCTGGCGACCATCTGCTCCGGTGCCCTGCTGGCAGCACGCGCCGGTCTGCTGGAAGGCCACGAGTGCACGACCCATCACGGCACGATAGCGGAACTGACACGCCTTGCTCCGACGGCCCGCGTGCGGGAAAACCGGCTCTTCGTCGAGGATCGCGAACGTTTGACCAGCGCGGGAATTACAGCCGGTATAGACCTCATGCTCGCGATCATCGCGCGGGAGGCGGGGCATCAAACGGCGTTGGCCGTCGCCCGCTATCTCGTCGTCTATCTTCGCCGCGGTGGCGCGGATCCGCAGCTTTCCCCATGGCTTGAGGGCCGCAACCACATCCACCCCGCCATTCACAGGGCGCAGGATGCGGTAACCGCCGATCCCGCCCGCGACTGGTCGGTGGAAACTCTGGCGGAGGTAGCCTTTACCAGCCCGCGCAATCTCTCGCGCCTGTTCAACGAACACACCGGCATGAGCGTCACCGACTATCTGAACCGGATGCGAATTGCGTTGGCGCGTGAAATGATCACCGCCTCCCGGATGGATATGGAAAATGTCGCGGCCCGGGCCGGGTTTGCCTCAGCCCGCCAGTTTCGCCGAGCCTGGAACCGCATTCACGGGACGCCGCCCAGTGTGCTTCGCGACGAGGCGTTCAGGACCTGAGCCTCGGCCCGCCCAGCGCCCGCAGTGCGTTGAGGATCACCGCAACATCAATGCCTTCCTGAAGCAGCGCACCGGCCACCGGCGGAATATGACCGAAGGCCGCGACCACCATGGCCAGACCGGAGAGCCCCAACCCCACGGCAATGCTCTGCATGGCGACAGCGCGGGTGTGGCGGGCGATGGCATAGGCCTCCGCGACACGCTCGACATTATCCACGAGAATGACGATATCGGCAGCCTCGGAAGAGGCCGTGGCGCCGCGCGCGCCCATGGCGATGCCGACGCGGGCTGCCGCAAGCGCGGGTGCATCATTGATGCCATCGCCGATCATCATGGCCGGACGACGCGCTTCCTCTGCCGCGACGGCCGCGACCTTCTGGCCGGGATCGCAATCGGCTAAGACGCTGTCGAGATGCAGTGCCGATGCCACCTGTGTTCCGGTAACGGCGTCATCCCCCGTCACCATCACCAGTCGCGCAATGCCAAGGTCGCGCAGTGCTGCAAGCGCACGAGGCGTTTCTTCCCGCACGGCATCGGCCAGCAGGACGAGACCGACCAGTTCGCCATCGACGGCGAGGTAGACGGAAAGCGCCGAGAGTTCTTCCGCCTTTCGGGCGGCGTCGGTGACCCAGAGAGGCAATGCAGCGGTCCCGAGGACGAGCGAGCGGGAACCGGCCCGCACGAAGCGCCCATCGACCGTGCCCTCCAGCCCCGACCCGCGAAACTCATGCACCGCTTCGGGATGCGCCAACGTGAGCCCCCGCGTTCGGGCCGCGTCTGTAATCGTTCCGGCGAGCACATGATGGGAGGCCTGTTCCAGAGAAGCGAGCAGCCGCAACGCTTCCGCCTGGTCCATTCCCGGTGCCGTTTCAATGAGGGCAAGACGCGCGCCGCCTTCGGTCAACGTTCCGGTTTTGTCGAAGATCGCGGTTTCAACGCCCGACAAGGCTTCAAGTGCGGCACTTCCCTTCATCAGAATACCGGATCGGGCAGCCCGCGAAACGCCACCGATGAAGGCAACGGGGGCCGCAAGAATGAGCGGGCAAGGCGTCGCGACCACAAGCACGGCCAGAGCGCGCGTACTATCACCCGAGAGCCACCAGGCCAAACCGGCAACCGCCAGCGTGACCGGCAGCAGAATGAGCGCGAACCGATCGGCGAGGCGCATGAAGGGCGCCTTGGCGGTCTGCGCCGCCTCGACCATCCGCACGATGCCGGCATAGGTGCTCTCTCCAGCGCTGGCAGATGCTTGAAACCGAAAGGCTTCACCGGCGTTTACGGTGCCGCTTCGCAGCTTTTCGTCCCGCGACCGGGTCACCGGTAAAGGCTCACCGGTGACAGCGGACTCATCGATGGACGCAACCCCATCGAGAAGCCGTCCATCGACCGGCAGAAGTTCACCGCCGCGCACGAAAAGCTCGTCGCCCGGGCGCACGGCCTCAACCGGGATGTCGATCAACCGCCCGTCTTCGCGGCGATGGGCAATGCGCGGACTGCGATCACGCAACGCCCTCAGGTCGCGCTCGGCTCGACCGCGGGCAAAGTCCTCCAGAATATTGCCACCGGTATACATGATGGCAACGACCGTACCGGCCAGCGGCTCCCCCATCACCACAGCCGCCGTCATCGAAACGAGGGCGATGGCATCGACGCCCAGTCGACCGATGAGAATGTCGCGGACCATGGAAACCGCGAGCACGATGATGACCGGAATGGCAGCAAGGCTCCATAGCCACGGCGCGGCTGCCGGCCAACCGAGCGCGGGTGCGGACAGTCCCGCAATGAGACCCGCAATTGCAAGCAGGAAGAAAAGCGTGTGAACGCTGCGCTCGTTCATCCCCTCCCCCTTGGGCATTTCGACAGGCAGTTTAAAGCCGTTCTAAGCCAGAACGTCGCTCCTGGGAAGGGCGGTTGGCTGCAACGTCGTCGCAGGTGCCGACTGACACCATCAGCGCCAATATATTAGAATTTTTCGCGCGGTACCTATACGTTTTATTGACGGTATATCTTCTAGTATTTGGCACGAGTGATCGCTTAGACTTCTACGTACCGCCACACGGCGCCGATTCGATCATAGACGCACATGATGTTGCGCCTTTATATTTGTGATTTCTAATATTTATTGCTAACGGTCTTCCCAGCTCTTATGAATCGCCCGTTTTTTATATTTCCTCCCGTTGATGCCGCCGCCTTGCGAGCCGATGTGTTTCCATGGGCTTCGCGCCTATCCGTCGAGGTGACATGAGCAAAGAAGCGCCCACCCCTCTCGCCCCCAACGCACAACGACTGGTCGACCGTTTCGGACCGGGTGCGCTTCCGGCGTTGCTGGACGGGCTCGCAGCCAATGGCATGGCCATCGCGATCTTCGACCCCGAGGACAGACTGGTCTTTCACGGTCCGGCATACCGCGATGCTTTCGACGTTCAGGACGGCCCGCAGACCTTCGAAAGCGTGATCCGCCATTGCTACGACGCCCGGCGCGGCGCGCTTATCCTGACCGATGATATCGATGCATGGCTGGCGGCGGCCAATAAAAAGCGCCGGTCGGAGCCCAATCGCAAGTTCGAGGTGGACCTCACCGACGGCCGATGGATGTGGGCGGTGGAAACGACCTATAATGATGGCTGGATCATGCTTGTGCTTCAGGATTTCACGTCGTTGAAGCAAAGGGAAATCGGCCTTGAACACGCCCGCGACGCAGCAATTCACGCCGCAGAAACGGACCCCCTGACGGCTCTGGCGAACCGCCGCGCCATCATGCGTTACCTTGATGACTGCGTGCAGATTGCTGGCGAAGGTACCGCCCTTTCGATTGCGCTGATCGATATCGACTACTTCAAGAAGATCAACGACAGTTTTGGCCATCACACGGGCGATGACGTGTTGCGCCATTTCGGGCGTTACTGCACGCATATTTTCCGCAACAGTGACAGGGTTGGCAGAATCGGCGGCGAGGAATTCCTGCTTGTCATGCCGAATACAGGCGAAACGGCTGCCGTGACCGCGCTCCAGCGCTTTCGGCACCATCTGCATCGTGCCAACCAGCTTCTGCCGCAACGGCTGAGCTTCACTTTTTCCGCCGGCGTGGTGGAGTGGCAACCGTATATGACCGACAGCGAACTCTACAAGGCCGCCGACAGAACACTCTACCAGGCAAAGGCCGAAGGTCGCAATCTCATCATCGCCGCCAGCAAGACCGACCCGGCGGGACAGGCCGCAGTACAAGGAGGGGTTTGATGGCGCCCTTGCACGAACTGGAACGACAACGTCTGCGAGAACTCGACCAATATGGCGTGTTCGGAACGCCGCCCGAGAGCGATTACGATCACATATGTCGGCTTACAGCGGATATCTTCGAAGTCCCGATCGCCATGATCAATCTGGTCGCTCGCGATACGGTGTGGGTAAAATCCCGGATCGGAGTAGATCTTCAGGAAGTCCCAAGGGAACTGACCTTCTGTCATCACACCATTCAGGGCCACGATCTGCTGGTGGTGCCCGACCTGACCAATGACCAGCGGTTCTGCGGAAATCCCCTTGTGACATCGCCGGAAGGCGGGCTTCGTTTCTACGCCGGCGCGCCACTTTCAACACCAAAGGGTTATGTCATCGGAACACTTTGCATTCTCGACCGCCAGCCGAGAGCGCATCTGTCGCCGAAGGAACGGGAGCGCCTGAAGAACCTCGCCGTTCTGGTCATGGACCGGCTGGAGAAGCGGCGTCTCGAGCAACTCGAACTCATGACCTCATCGTTGATGAATGCTACCAGCGATGGCATCATCATCACGGATGCGGCACACAATATCCGTTACTGGAACCATGCCGCCGAGACCATCTTCGGCTTTACGCCGGAGGAGATGACCGAAAAGCCGGTCACCGCCATCACGACCGACCAGAAAGATGCAGCCCTGCTGGTGCAAGCGCTTGAGGATGTTGCCGATGGTCATCGCAGCGTGTCGTTGACCCTTGCCACCCGCGCCAAGGGTGGGCGGGCCATTTCCACCGAAGTATCCTTTGCGAGCTGGGGCACCGGAACGAGCGACAAGGAGGAAGGGCCGCTTGGCTTCGGCCTGATCGTGCGCGATGTGACGGAGCAAACAGCGGTTGCCGAAAAACTTGCCTGGCTGGCACGACACGATGAACTGACCGGCATGTTCAACCGCAATCATCTGCGGCAGGTGATGAACGATGCGCTTGCCGCCAGAGACAGCATTGCAGTTGTCAGCATCAATCTCGACCGCTTCATGGCCATCAACGACACATTCGGTCACCGGGTGGGCGATGCGCTTTTGAAGGTCGTGACCCGTCGGCTGGAGAAAGAGCTGGGGCCGACAGATCTGCTGGCACGGATCGGCGGCGATGAATTCACCATCCTGCGCAGCGGCCCGACGGATCGTGCCGAACTGGAGTGTCTCGCCTCCCGCCTTCAGGCTGCGTTTGGAGAGACCTTCGCCGTGGACGGACATCTGGTCACAACGACCGCATCGGTCGGTATCGCGACATCGGAACTTGGCGAAGCCAATACGGATGCTTTGCTCAATGCCGCCGATCTGGCGATTTACCGGGCCAAATCCGATGGCGGTAATGGCTGGCGCTTCTTCACACCTGAACACGACAGCCGTATTTCGGTCGTGCGCTCCATGGAAAACGACCTTCGTGGCGCCTTGTCGCGTGGCGAGTTCGCGTTGAACTATCAGCCTAAGTTCTGCCTCGTCACAGGCCGGTTGACCGGCGCTGAAGCGTTGCTGCGCTGGACGCACCCCGCCAAGGGCGCCGTCAGTCCCGCCGACTTCATTCCCGTTGCCGAACTATCCGGCCTGATCGTTCCGATTGGCGAATGGGTTTTGGCGACCGCTTGCAACGCGCTCACCCGGCTTCCCGGCGACTTCCGCATGGCCGTCAATCTTTCACCGGTTCAGTTTCGCCGCAGCGACGTGGCCGCGACCGTGGCCGACAAACTATTGCTTTCCGGCATCAACCCGGCGCGACTGGAGGTGGAGATCACCGAATCCCTGCTCCTGGAAAACAGCCCCGCAACGGCCGGTGCACTCGAAGCGTTGAAGGCGCTTGGCGTTTCCATCGCGCTTGATGACTTCGGCACAGGCTATTCCTCGCTCGCCTATCTCTGCAAGTTCCCGTTCGATACCATCAAGATTGACCGCAGCTTCGTGCAGACGCTGGAGACAGAGCCGGGCAGCGCCGCCATCGTGCGCGCGGTCGTCGGTCTCGGGCGGGATTTCAGCTTGAAAGTGATTGCCGAGGGTGTCGAAACAGACGCGCAGAAGCGCATGTTGCTCGCCTTCGGATGCGACGAGGGGCAGGGATACCTGCTGGGCCGGCCCATGCCCCTCGAAGCATTGCTTCAGATCGCTGTCAACACCGGTTCACGTTGAACCCGGCAGGCCTCGCTGTGGTGCGTTGCCATAGAGAAAGACACGGCCGGCATCGAGACCGCCCACGATTTCATTGGCAAAGCGCTCGGCATCGCGACGGCGAATATCCTCGATCACTTCCGCACGCTCCTCCTCCTCGACATCCATAAACTCCAGCGCCTTTTCGGCAAGCGACATGGCGGACTCGAAGGTTTCGCGCGCCTGGAAATCGACGCCGGCGTGCACCAGCTTCAATGCGTGTTCGCGATCGAAGGACCGGGCGATGACCGGCACCAGCGGAAATTCCGCCTTCATCAGCTCGACGATCTTCAGCGCGGCCTCGGGGTCGTCTACCGCAACGATGACGACCTTGGCCTCCCCCGCGCCTGCGGCGCGCAGAATATCGAGGCGGGAACCATCGCCATAGTGCACCTTGAAACCATAGTCACGCACGTCGCGGATTGCGTCCGGATCGTTTTCGATCATGGTGATGGAGCAGGCCCGGCCAAGAAGAGGCTGGCTGACGACCTGCCCCACACGGCCAAAGCCGATGAGAAGGACACTCGCGCGATGATGATCCACGGCATCAACGCCGTCGAGCGAGGCTTCGGTTCGGGGCATCAACCGGTCATGCAGAATAATCATCAGCGGCGTCAACGCCATCGAAACGATGATCGTCGCCGTGAGAATGGCATTCGCTTCCCCGTCGATAATGCCGGCGGACGTTGCTGCGGCATAAAGCACGAAGGCAAACTCGCCACCTTGCGCCATCAAAACGGCGCGTTCCAGCGCTTCGCGGTGGGCTGCCCGGAACAGCCTCGCCACCACGTAGATGCCGATGGTTTTAAGCACCATGTAACCGATCACCGCCTCAACGATCAGCGGCCAGTTGGCGGCGATGACCTTGAGATCGAGCGCCATACCGACACCGAGGAAGAAAAGGCCGAGCAAGATGCCGCGGAACGGTTCGACATCGGCTTCAAGCTGGTGACGGAACGAGGATTCCGACAGCAGCACGCCGGCCAGAAACGCGCCCATGGCCATGGACAACCCGCCGAGCTGCATGGCAAGCGCCGCGCCCAGAACCACGAAGAGCGCCGCCGCCGTCATGACCTCGCGGGCCCGCGCCTTGCCAAGCAGGCGAAACATCGGATCGAGCAGGTAACGACCCGCGACGACCAGCGCGACGATGGAGGCAAGTCCGATGCCCACATCGACAAGGCGTTGCGAAACCGTCGTTTCCGCTCCGCCCGGCGCCAGAAAGGCAACCAGTGCCAGAAGCGGTACGATGGCAAGGTCTTCGAGCAGGAGGATTGCGACGACCCGGCGGCCTTTCGGTTCGCCCATGGCACCACGCTCTTCGAGCATCTGCATGACGATGGCCGTGGAGGTCAGCACAAATCCGGTGCCGGCGACGAAGCTCTGGGCGACCGGATAGCCAAGCGCCAGCCCGACGCAGGTCAGCAACCCGATGCAGACACCGACCTGGAGCAGGCCGAGCCCGAAGATTTCTCCGCGCATGGACCACAGCCGCGACGGCTGCATTTCAAGGCCGATGATAAAGAGGAACATGACGACGCCGAGTTCGGCAACAGGCAGAATGGATTGGGCATCGGAAAAGACACCGAAGCCGAACGGTCCGATGAGCAGACCGGCGGCCAGATAGCCCAGTACCGACCCGAGACCCAAACGCTTGAACAGGGGCACGGCAATAACAGCCGCCCCGAGAAGAACGACGACCGGCAGAATATCGATGCCGTGATGACCGGCGGCGGCGGCATGCTCTGCCGCGGTGGATTCAACCGTCATTCGACCACCCGCAGCATCTGCCAGATCACAAGGCCGGCAAGAGCGGCAGGCACGGCGAAGACGATAAGGAGAATTGGTAGCTCCTGTGCAACGGTGTAACCGGCCTTTGTAACGCCAACCCACATAT
>Ga0209800_10000063_pt1 | contig 258388 bp, 256 predicted proteins | sample Higcelweek8metaG_FD_187174 | JGI IMG/M metagenome (GOLD analysis project Ga0209800, IMG submission 187174) | Freshwater pond sediment microbial communities from the University of Edinburgh, under environmental carbon perturbations - High... | ecosystem: Environmental > Aquatic > Freshwater >...
TAAAGGAAAAGCGTCGGCTCTGTACCCGCTATGACAAGTTGGAAAGCAGCTTTAGAGCCATGGTAATACTGGCTTGCATCGACAGATGCCTCAGAGCTGACTTTTCAGACAAGCCCTAGGACGTTGCTGGGCTCGATTCTGACACATTGTGGTTGATGTGTCGGTGACTGAAAACCAGTCTTAATCCCGTAAAATTCCGGGCTCGATTCTGACTTGTTGGGCTTTATCCAAAGCCTGCCAATAAACTGGGAGTTGAATTTAAAGAACCTATATTAACCCTTCAGGCAGGAGAGTCCAAAACCTTCTTTAGACACGATCTAAAAGCAGAACCTGTCCCTATTTGGGATCGGTTTGCTAATCAGTGCCAACAACGACCTATGAGCTTTAGTTTAGGATAAGGTAAGCCTATGCCGACACGTACTATTGAACTACCCAACGGGTATTTTCGCTACAGCGGACCAGTTAATTGGTCGCTTACGCACAATTGCGGCTCTATAACCACTTATGTTGAGTGCCTTGACCCAAGTGGGGTATTGGTTGCATCTGAGGGGCAAGACAATCCTATATGGCTTTTTCGTCGAAAAATACCTATGGATCAGTGGCTAGCAGGAAATGCCCACATTTCTTGGGCTGCGCTGGAGGCAGTAGATCTAGCTAAATCGCTTCTTGCTAACCACTCTAACTAACTGCTGTAGGGAAGGGATTAGTCCCTTCCCTACTTAGAGGAACGCTTTGATGGACACAATTTACATTGAACCAAAAGATATTCACCATGTAGACACATTAGGATGTGAGGGATTTTCAATGTACGCGCTTAATGAACAAGGTTCGCTGACATTTCATAATCAATGATGGTGGTGCGTACTTCGATTTTTTCTTCAAAGTGAAAAGGGGTAATTTTTGCGGCGTGCATAGCGCAACTCCTACGTCTGATATGGACGTTCGTCACCGTTGCGACCAAGCAAGAGGGTGGAGAACTGTGCGCAGGTTGGTCGACCGGGGACGTAGGAACCCAGCACACCCGAAGGTGTCCCGCGCACAGCCCACCATAAAACGGGCACAAAAAACGCCTTATGGCGCTGTGCGCCTACATCATCATCGGGCGACCAAACCCGACCGCTGGATTTACAGCGGCTATGCAAGCCTATGTAGCTAGGAGGCAAGTGTCAATCAATTATTTATTTAATGCTTGAAAATAAATGTTGAAGAATTTCTTTTCTTTGTTCAGGTGTAGATTCAAGTATTCCATCGGTATAAGCTTTTTCCCTGTCATCTGTGTAGCGTGATTTTTTTGAAGTGTCAATTGAAAAAGAATCATCAATAAATGATAAAATTCCCACTTTATCATTAAATGCTGTATCAACCTTATAGTATCCAGTTTTTACCAAGTAATTGTTCCATCTCAGACCAGTTGGATCAATACTTGCGATACGATCTATGTCGTAACTTTTAATTGTGTTTGATGATGTGTTTGTAATAAATAAATCAATATAAAAACTTTTGATGGCCGCCTCGATTTCTATCTTGCTAATGTTTGAGCTTGCTTCTTCATTGGCCCCCGGTATTGCCTTATAAAGGCTTTTTATGAGTTCTTCAAGTTTGTCGTTAGAGAATCTAAGTCCAGATAGTAAGTTATTCGTTGCCTCAATTTGCGACTTTACTTCCCTTGTCTTTAAAAACTCAAAGAAAAGACCTGCCCACTGCTTCCTAAGGTGTGACTCAATGTCACTAAACTTATCAAACCCTTCATAGGCATTATTTTTTGATGGCCCCCTCACTGAGTCTATAAACTTAAATATATCCTCAGCGTGCTTTTGATTTTCTATTGCTGGGTACTTTATTTTTGTAGCGGAAACCTCGTTATTGTCTTTGTTTGCTTTATATAAATGGTGGTTTGATAATACAGACCTGTTTATATAGGTAAAGATTGGTATGTTTAATGTTTTTGCAGCTTCGTACTCAGCATTTGTTATTGATTTTCCACTATCAGATTTTTGATAAGTTCCACCAAATCTTCCACCAATGATCAGTATAAATAGTTGGCAGTTTCCTACTTCATGAGTACAGGCCTCATGGGTATGCAAGTCAGGGTGAAAAAACACATCACCATGCTCACTTAAAATAGGGTCAAATCCAAAGGAAAGTACAAACTTTCTCAATTGCTCCCTAATTTCAGACAAATCAAAACAAGTGGAGCTGATAAATACCTTTGGAACTGCCATGTTGACCTCAAGGGGAAGGGGTATCTTGCATTTGTACGAAAAAAATCGTATAAAATTCCTTGAGAAAATGCAAGGGATGGCTATGCCTAAAGGGTTCAAAGCGGCTAAAAAGGCAGCCATTGAGGCGTTATGCTCTGGAAACTACCAACACGAAGCCCGCAGCGCCATTGAAGTAAAAAACCTGCTGGCTACAGGTGAGGTCAGCGCCGAGTTTGTTGCCGATCTCCTGCGCCAAAGCCGAGGCAGCGACCACAGCTCTAGCCCACACCACCGCGCCAGCAGCATTGATGTGCATGTGGTTTACTCCCGTGGTTGGTACATCAAGTTTTACTTTATCGACCCTGATACCTTCTTTATCAGCGTTCACCAGTGAGGGTTGCCATGAAGTTTTATGTCGAGGGTGAAAAAGGCAAAGCCATTTGCGATCACTGCAACGACATCGTGCCCACTACCTACGAGCGGCGTGATGTGCCCTTTAGTGATGGTGAGGGCATGGCTAAAAATATCTTGGTAGCCACCTGTGACCAGTGCAAGGAGGTGGTGGCGATTCCGGCGCAATCAACACCCGCTATTAAAGAGTCTCGCAAGGTAGTACAAAAATCCATTGAGGCGCGTTTGCCTGCGGTTTATCTGGATATATTGGACTACGCGATGCAGTCGGTTAATAGTTCAGCCTCTACGCAGCATCGTAAGTTGTTTATTGGTTATTACTTGCACCACTTTGCACGGCATCAAAAAGAGCTGACTAAAGCCTCTTATTATCTTGGTAAAGACTCTGGAGTGCTTGGGGTTAATATCGCAAAGTCCGCTCGTCGTCTCTCTATGAAAGTTAATAAAGAGATGGAGAAAGACTTTGATATTGTAAGGCAGCAAACAAAGCTTTCATCTACTGATATTATCAAATGGTCAATTATTAAAATGAGAGAAGATTTAGTTGACCATAAAAACCCTGAAGCCATTAAACAGCTAGAAACGATTACGGCGGTGGCTTGTTAAGGGATGACTTAAACGTGTTGTTGAGCACTGGAGATAGCCTCAATGAGCAAGTTCTTTGATGAGCTGATGGAAAGTGTGCAGCAAATGGACGAGATTGTGCGCGGTGAGCGCCAGCCCTCCCGCGAGCTTCATGTGGACGGCCTTCCGGTGAAGGAGATTCGCAAGGCGACGGGGCTGTCTCAAGCCAAGTTCGCCAAGGCCATTGATGTGCATGTCACGACCCTACAAAACTGGGAGCAGGGCCGCTTTACCCCACCCGGAACCGCGCTGTGCCTGATGAAGCTGATCGTTAAACACCCAGAGCTGTCAATGGAGTTGGCGAGCTGGTTAGAAAGACTGTGCGCCCGCCCTAAAGGACGGGGACGATGTCAAGAACTGCTAAGCTAAAGACCTGCCACTGATGCCCATACGGCACTTGAATGCCAGACAGCACGAAGCCTGTGCTGCTCAATATGCTCAAGGCTCGTGGTTACCGCCTTGGGGCTTTCCGAATAGTACAAAGAGTGCGACCCCGGCCCCCAAGAGCCCCGGCCCTATAGTCCAAAGTACTTTGAAGCCAGTGATAAAGGCCGCTGCCATGATGGCCAAACCACAAAGGGTGAGGGCGATGCTAATCACTCGCAATAATTTCTCTGAATCCACGGCCTTTCTCCTAAAAAAGGATCGCACTGACGAAGTGCTACGCATTCTGCACGAAAGGCCTGCGTAAACACGAGCGATGCGCTGGCAAGGGTCGGCGACGAGCGGGAGAAGAACACACTGAGCCTAGGTTCCGAGGCTACCCACAGGCAGTGTGATCATGTGCTGAAGTGCTTTCAGCCAGCGGAGGTTTAGGAAAACCTGCTAGATGTGGGCCCAAACTGATATTTCAGGCACAAAAAAACCAGCGCTAGGCTGGTTTCTTTGGGCTTCCGTACGTACTTAGGCAAACCTAGGAGCACGTAGGGTACGGTATTTGGTGCCAGGGACGGAATCGAACATGCTACCTGCAGGCCAGTAAAAACTTGAGTTAATGGCTTACCTTATAAAAACGCACCCCTAAACATACCCCTAAAACGGAAAGTACCCCCTTGCTGGTGCGGCGGCAAGGTCGAATAGGCACACCGAAACAGTCTTTCCTGTGCGCGTAGGCCTGAGTCACACCAACAGACGTGACTCACACCGAAACTGTAAGGGCATGGACAAATTAGGACAGGCCCCGATCCTCGTTTCTGAGGATCGCTCCAATGGGTAGAAATCTACTCACTGAGTAATGAGCAACACAACGGCGCCAGCATGGCCAGATCCTCAGATTCGAGGAACACCCCCAGACTGGTGAAAACGCCACACTGAGGCGTTCTTACCACGCCGATTTGGGGGTGCAAAAAAATTGCATGCTGAACTACCGGAATTCCGGTGGTTTCGGCTGAAAACTCAGCCGATTGGCCCATGACGCGCGCGCGTGGGGGTGTTGCGCAACAGTGTTGCAGTGTTGCGCTTCTGCTGGGTGGCTGCCGATGGGGGGATTCCGCCATCGGTCAAAATCAGCGCTCGACCGAGTTCCGCCACCTTCTGGAGCGGTCACGAAACTTTCGTAAGCGTTGCCCTAGTCGCAGCCAGCTACTACCCCCTGCACGCTGGGGTTATTCAACCAAAAAGGGTGCAAACACATTGCACCCTTTCCCCTTGTTACTTAACTCGCCTTAGCCCCGGTGATCGGTATTTATCCCGAACCCTTCGCCCCAGTGCTTCAGGGTCAAAGTTAGGATGCCGCATCACCTCGGTAATGGCCGACAGGCAGGCCTCCAACAGCGGCCCATGTTCCTTGCGCCGGGCCTCTCGGCTGGCGCTGTTCTCAGAGCCCGGTACAAACACCAGACCGAAAAAGGGCGGCTCGTCGGCCATTTCCTCCATGATCCAATCCTTGTCAGCCGGGTTGACGTTTAGCAGCCCTAGCAGCGCCTCCAGCCCCAGCACGTCATAGTAGGCTTGCTCCACAACCAACTCCCCACCGATCTGAATTTGCAGGCGCAGCGTCTCCACAAGTTCGTGGATACGGTGGGCTTTGGCCGTCTGTTCTAGCCGCTTGATACGGGCCTGATCGAAGGGGCTGGGGTTCTTGGGTAACTGGAGCCGTGCCGCTCTGATCCGGGCTTGGCGCTCGCCTTGTAGCTGGTGCCTTAGGTCAGACAGCACCCGGCACAGGCGACGGCGCACCAGCAATCGGCTACGGGCGCTGAGAGTGGGCCTAGCATCCAGTGCTTGCAGCCGCACCAGCAGGGTTGCGTTATTCATGGTGGGTCTCCTTGGGTTGGCTTTGGTAGTGCTGGTGCAGGGCTTGGCCTTGGGGACAGTAGCGCCCCGTGGGTGCCCAACAAGCTGGGCAGGCCGCTAGGTGATTGTGGAAGGCATCACGGGCGTGGAGCCACTCCGGGGAGGCTATGGCCGCACTCCAGTGGGTGGCATGGGCCTGTGGTGCGCCTTGTCCCACTGGCTCCGGTGTGTTCGTCCGCTTTTCGGGCGATGGGCTACCGATTTTGATCCGACTCAGACCTGTTGATCTGTCTCGCTCACTCCAACGTGGGCTAGTGCGGATCAGCGCGGCAATGGCCAGCGGATCGGCATGGGCCTGTTCCTCCAGATCATGGGCATCAAGAAAGCCTTGTTCGAGTAGGTAGCCACGGGGCACGCCCAGCAGATTGGCAACACGCACCAGCAAGGTATGGGGCGCTAGGCCTGTGCAATTGTGCGTAGGCCCTTGCTGGAGTTCGGCCAGTAGCTCCGCTTTGTGCTGGCGTACCCATTGGCGGGTTTCGTCGGTGAGTCGGCTAGCAGGGCTGAGGCGCAATCGCCCGCCGTCCATATGCAGGTTCAGGCCTTGTGCGGTGAGGTAATCCAATGCGGCACTCATTAGAAATACTCCGCATCGTCATTGTCTACGGAGCTACCTTTTCCTTTCTCTCCCTGTAGCGGGGGTGTTTTATCCGAAACATCGAAACAACCCGCGTCATCCGTGGGTTTCAGCGGTTTTTCCATCGAAACAGGCAACCCCCGTGTTTCGTTTCGAAAATCGCTGTAGGCCGCGTGGTTGCTGGAGTGTTTCGGTGTTTCGATTGGAAAGGGGGTATCAGCGGACAAGGAAGAAAGATAACGGGAAAAGGCATCACTGAATTGCTCAATGGAATAGCCTTTTTTGCCGTGTATCCCGATTCGAATTTGACCGGACTTAATTCCAAACTCTCCCATCTTGGCGGTTAGTTGCCTTGGCGACATAGGATTACCTCGGTTCCAAGTAGCCCAAGGCGCTTCCTCATCCTCCAATAAGGCCGCCAGTAGGTCAGCACCAAATATCTTAGTAACCCGTTTGTTCTCGAATACTTCCTTGATGTCGGCCAGCAGTTCGGTACCAATGCTGGGGGCTTCACCTTCCAGACCATGCAGCACAATGGCCGCATGACGGGCCAGCTTAGGCCAGTGGCCTCCAGCCTGTTCGGCAATGGCTAGCAGCGGCTCCCAGCAATCGTTAGCGCGGTCGTTTAAGCCTTGGATGGGCTCAGGGCGGGCTTGGCCAATGGCCTCGGCATTGTCCTGTGCAAAGCGGGCCAGCCTTGATTGCAGGCGCTCCCACAGCCGTGCATCGGAGTGGCGTAGGTTTTCGACCCGTTCCCCCTTGATACGGCGACGCATGCGCATGGGAATACTCCGATCTGCCAAGGTGTCTTTGAGTTCGCCAATCCCGCACAGGGCTTTGGCACCCCAGACGTTGAAGGCGGTAGGCATGTGGTCATCGCCCACGCAACGAATCACCATGGCGCTGTCACGGGTGAAGCCCGCATTCAAAATGCCCCGCGCATCCTCGTGGGCACCTAAGAAGGCATCCACTTCATCAATCAGCAGGGTGGGTGACCACAGCTCAATGGAACGGTATAGGGCAGCGGTGGCAATGTTGGAGACTTGCAACGGACGGTAGGCCAGTTTGCCCAGTGCCGTGAGCAGCACCGACTTGCCACAGCGTTTCTCCGGGGCGGTGATATGGGCAATCGGGCAGACGCTCACCACGTCCACCAGCCAAGTGAAGGTGGCCCAGAGTGCCGCCGCATTCAGGGTTTCTTTATCTGCGACCACATAGCGTTTTAGGGTGGCGCTGATTTCGTCCAGTAGATCGGCCCCGTCTACCGCTTCCGGCCAAGGTTCCACCTCTTTGAACAGACTGGAGCCACTGCCTGCGCCCTCCGTCTCCGGTATCGCGGTCAGGCGGTCAAACTCCGTCATGCTCAGTACCTTGCTGGCCTTGGCCTGATGGCGGACACGGGCAAACTGAGCGGGGTCTTTCTGGCGAATCTGTTGCAGGCGGGTCAGTACCGCCGGGCTGTAGAGTGCTCCGGCATCCTTGGACAGTTGCTTAATGGCTTCTTCGATGGGGTCTTTGCCCGTGAAGGGCAGAATCTTGTCGTCGCTCATGCGTGTATCTCCTGAGCCTTCTGCCAGCACAGCAGGTCGTTGAAGTCGCTTAGGTGGTCGGGTGTGCCTTGTAGCCACTCAGGGAACAGCACCAGCGCCCCCAAGGTGGCCGCTGCTTCAATGGCCTTAGTCCGGCCCGGATTGCCCTCAGTCAGCCGGTCGTCATCACCGGCCACCATCAGCGCCAGATCGGGATAGCGGGCTTTGAGCTGCTGTCCAGCCGGTAGCAAGTTGCCTGCATTCATCGCGCAGGCCACCGGGCAGCCTGTGTGCTGGTGCAGGGTGGCACCCGTGGCCCAGCCTTCGCACAGGTACAGGGGTTTGCCGGGCTGAATCTGGCCTATGGGCGAGTACGTCCCCTTCACCTGCCCACCACTGAGGAACCGCTTGCAGCCGTCCGGCTGGATGAATTGCAGGTTCACTAGGTGGCCATGTGCATACAAGGGCACCAGCAAGGACGGCCCGCACTGGCGCAGGTTGTAAGGCGCTACGCCCTTGGCCACCAGATAGGCATGGTCAGGATTAGCAGGGAGCGCCCTTTGCCAGAACCCTTGAGCCTTCTTAGCCGCCTGCTGGTGCCGCTGCTGCTGTTCCGCTTGGCGCTGGGCGCGGGCTTGCTCGATGCGCTGGCGCACTAGCTCGCCCTCGATGGGGTCAGTGGGTTGGCGGCTGCACCATGTGCCGGTTTGGCCTGCCTTCCAGCTTCCAAAGGCACCGGATGCAATGCCATCCAGATAGAGCACATACCAGCCGTTGAGCGTGCCTTGCTTGTCGTCTGGTACATGGAAGCGGTGCAATTCACCGTCGCCCACCGGTACAAAATTCAGCAGCCCAAACACGGCTTGCATGGCTTCCAGAAAGGCCCATTCTGCTTTTTCAGGCATGAGTAAGCCCGTCCCCGCTGGTGCAGGGTTTTTAAAATCAGTCATGGTTAGGCCTCGGTGGTGTCGGCTAGCGGTTCACTGTGGGGGTTCGGCAAGATCACTTGATCCAAGCCGTCCGCCAGTGCGTCGAGGGCTGCTTTGGCTGAATGGAGGGTATGCAGCACCAGCCATGCGTGATTATCTTGCAAGGGGCGCTCGCCCATGGCCGCCTCATGAATGGGGTCTTCAAGGGTGTCCAACAGGTTGCTGATGGACTCCAGCACATCGCCCAAAGGCAGGCCCGGGGTCACACTGAACAGGCATTGGTTCTTGTCCACCCAGCCGGTGCCATGGAACTGGTGGCCGCTGGCGGTCTTGATGCGGGAAAGGCTCATGCGCTCACCTCCTGTACAGACCGGCTCAAACGATCCTCAGCCCCACGACTGAGGTCATTCATCACTAAGGTGAGGTTGCCCAGCTCTTGGAGTAGCCAGCCAAGGCTCACCAGTTCGTCGGCATTGAGGCCAAAGTCCTTGTTGTCGGCCGCCGCAGCCATGCACCAGCCAATGGCGGACATACCGGACGTTAAGGTGCCTGAGCAGCTGTCGGCCAGTTGGGTAATGCGCTCCAGCTTGTCCACTTGCTCCGGTGCCAAGGGGTGGCCACCAAAGGCCGGGGCGATGCTGTCCAGATTCACCAGCAGTTCACGAAGGTGGCTCACAGCGTCACCTCCTGTACTTCCAGCGCACGGGCTTTGCTCATGTGTTCGTTGTAACGGGAAAGGCGAACAGAAAGGGAGGAGTCGGCATGCAAAGCGGCCAACGCCATGCGCCGATGGGCGATTGCCCGAACTTTAGACGGATTGAGGCTGAGGGTATGACGGATAGTCATGGGTGTAGCTCCTGTTACTGGATTAGAGCTACCACGAATCGTCGCCAAACGATTTTGGGTGGCAGCCATGCGCGGGTTGGCGAACCGGGGTAACAGGAACCCGGCAGACCCGAAGGTCTCCCGCACACAGCCGCCATAACAGAACCTTGCTGGCACAAAAAAAGCGCCTGCAATGGTCTTTGGGGCGCTGGTGCGCCTGCTACTGATCGAGTCGCCAAACCCGTCCCCTGTCGCTTTCACAGGGGCAGGCACAGGGTAGCGGGGGTGGGAGGGGTTGGCAATAGCGTATTCCGAGTGCATAGTGTGTATCCCAAAGAATACATATGCACCATGAAGACAATCCTCAAGACCGACATCTTTGCTAAATGGTTTTCCAGCCTTCGGGATAAACGAGCCACATTGCGTATTCAGGCCCGTATTGATCGGGCTGAGGATGGCCATTTGGGGGGCTGTGCGCCTGTGGGTGAGGGTGTATCGGAAATGCGTATTCACTACGGGCCGGGATATCGCGTGTACTTCACCCAGCGCGGGCATGAGCTGGTCATTCTGTTGGCCGGTGGGGATAAATCCAGTCAGGCCGCAGACATCAAAGCCGCGCTCGATATGGCACGGCAGCTTTAGGAGAATCACATGACTACCCCTAAATTGACCAAATGGGACAGCGCCGAATACCTCAAAACCGACGAAGATATGGCGCTGTATCTTGAGGCCTGCATGGAAGAGGCTGGCAACGATGCGGCATTTATCGCCAAAGCCTTGGGCACCATTGCTAGAGCCAAGGGTATGACACAACTGGCGCGTGATACGGGCCTTGGGCGTGAAAGCCTGTACAAAGCCTTGTCGGGTGAGGGTAATCCCAGCTTTGACACCATTCTCAAGGTCATGTCGGCGCTTGGCATCAAGCTCCATGCTGAGCTGGTGCCTACCCAGACGGTGTAGGCTGATCTTTTGCTGGTGCTTAGTTCGCCGCACCAGCAACCCCCCACACACAGGGTTTTGGGTATACTGGCCGTGTAGTTTGCTGATTGTGTTGATGAGGCTGCCCTGTCCGGCAGCCTTTTTTATGCCTGTCATTTAGGCTACCTCCCCACGCTCAGCCAACAACGCCATCAAATAGGCTTCCACCTCACCACGCACAAAGTACGTCCGGCTATGGCGGCTGGTGCCGCTTTTCAGTGGCTTAGGGAAACGAGTGTCACGCGCCCGGAGTTTATCCAGTCCGCTGCAAGAGCGGCTAAGGGCCTTGGCGGCTTCTCCCTTAGTCCAGAGTTCGGGCAGGGTGGCGGGCTTGGCTTGGTGGAGTGTTGTAACTGCTGCTTGGGCCATGTTTGGCGCTCCTAGGTTTACCTGTGGAGCGCCATCCTAAGAGGCATAGTATGGGTGACGGATAGGCCTGACATACCGTCACCTAGAGGTGACACCCGCTACTGTCAGGTGCCGTCTGGTAGCACGTCAGGCTTAATGAGTGAGGCTAGATGCTGAGCCTTTCGCGCTGGCTCACCACTTGCCTGTACTTTCAACCCAAGCATCTCACCAATCATGAGGCCTACTTCCTTCTGCGATGGTTGGCGCTTATCTGGTGTGTGGTTTGCCCAGAATTTTAAAGCCGCATCTCGCATAACCTCTAAGTCTTTAGTGACATAGGGGAATGTCAGACCAACTGACGCACTAGGTTTGGCTTGTACCTGCGAGTTTGCGTGATATTCGCTTAGCTGTTTTGCCATTCTGTCGATTTTGGCGCGCAGTTCTAAAAGTTCTGCTTCTGCGGCTTTTCGAGCTGCCCGCTCTTGCTCTAATTGCTGGTGCAGAACCTCAATATCTGCATGGCGATCTGGTGTCCCGTTCATTTTGTCGGCAAGAAGCTGAATATCGGAGCTTTTGAACATTGGTTCGGGATGTCTGCCGTAGATAGAATCAGCAAGCCACTCTCGCTCCAGAATCTCACCGTGCCTATCACTGCGCCGCGCAGAACCTATTACGGTAATGGCAAACCCATCCTTATGACTAATTTCTAACGGATACACAGCCCTGCAAAATCCATTTCCTACCAGCGGTATCGGCGGTTTATCAAATGGATCACCATCATCAAAAAGACACCCATTCCAATTGTCGCAGTCTAAGTAAACATCGCACTGCCCTGCATCACAAAGCTGTAGCAGTTCTTTTTCTGTAAGTTGTGTACAAGTCATATCCCGGAGCCAAGTTAAAGCTTGCTCAATACTTAACCACGGCAAAAGCCGGTAAACCTTATCCATCAGTCACGCTCTCCCAAGCGCCCCACTTCAAATAAGTCGGCTGGTCAGGCGGGTGGGAAATCCGCTTTTCGCTCCGTCGAGCTAGGCCAGCCGGTAAACTTCAGGCGCGTTTAATCCTCGTGATGTTTCCCGCCACCTCACCTCGGTGAGCAAACTCAAAAGGCGTTTGGTACTGCTGGCGACAAGCGTCCAGATAATCCGCCCACCACTGGCACATCAAACGGCGCTCCTCCATGTGCTCAGCCTTGTGAATGTAGGCCGCCCGTACCCCATTGCGCTCTTGGTGGCTCATTTGACGCTCCACCGCGTCACGGCTCCAAAGGCCAGACTCCACCAGTGCCGAACAGGCCATAGCCCGAAAGCCATGCCCGCAGAGGTCGGCCTTAGTGTCATACCCCATACGGCGCAGGGCGGCGTTTACCGTGTTCTCGCTCATGGGCTTCCAATGATGGTGATCACCGGCAAAGATCAATTCATGGCGGCCTGTGAGCTGGCGCACTTGCTCCAGTAAGGCCAAGGCTTGACGGCTGAGGGGTACAAGGTGGGGCGTGGCCATCTTGGCCCCACGGGTGGAGAACCGTACCCCGTCAATGGGGGTGCGCTCAGCCGGGAGCGTCCACAACGCCCGCTCGAAGTCGATTTCATCCCAACGGGCAAAGCGCAGCTCACTGGAGCGAATGAACACCAGCAACGTGAGCTGTACGGCCTTTTGTGTCAGTAGGCGGCCTTGGTAGCGCTCCAGCCGCTCCAGAAGCTCCGGCAGGCGCTCCAAGGGCAGCGCGGGGCGGTGGGTAGCCTTGCGGGTGGCGGTGGCCCCTTGTAGGTCGCTGGCGGGATTGAAGTCAATCAACCCATGCTGTACCGCCATGCGCATGATACCGGTGAGGTATTGGCGCAAACGGCTGGCCAGCTCCAAGGTATTGCGGCGCTCAACGGCCTTGAGCGGCATCAATAGGTCGCGGGCTTTTAGGTCGGTGATAGGGCGCTTGCCAAGGCTGGGGAACAGGTGCAGCTCCATCATGCGCAGGATCTTGGCGGCATGCGGTGGGCTCCAGCGGTGGGCGCAGGTGGCGTGCCATTCACGCGCCAAGGCCTCGAAGGTATTCACGCGGGCATGGGCGGCTTCAATCTTGGATTGCTGGGCCTCTATGACCGGGTCTTTCCCCAAGGCCAGCAGCGCCAGTGCATTGGCCCGGCATTCCCGCGCCGCCTTGAGACTTAATGCAGGGTAATGGCCAAAGGTGGCCAGCCCTTCGCGCCCGTCAGGCCGCACGAATTTAAAGCGCCACGTTTTGATGCCCGTCGTTTTAACCAACAGGAACAAGCCTTGCCCGTCAGACAGCTTGTAGTCCTTTTCGCGGGGCTTGGCGGCTTCGCATTTGGTATCGCTCAGAGGGGTAACGATACGAGCCATAGGGGTACGCTTCCAAATCGAATTGGCGTACCCCTAAACATACCCCTAAAACTTGGGGGTATCTAGGTGAACCGAGGATAACTCAGGCACAAAAAAACCAGCGCTAGGCTGGTTTCTTTGGGCTTCCGTACGTACTTAGGCAAACCTAGGAGCACGTAGGGTACGGTATTTGGTGCCCAGGGACGGAATCGAACCGCCGACACGGGGATTTTCAATCCCCTGCTCTACCGACTGAGCTACCTGGGCAACGGGGGCGTATTTAAAAGCCTTAGGCCTTGCATGTCAAGGAATTTTCTTCAAATAATTCAGAAGGCTCTGCCTGAGCATAGCCACAACCCCGTTTGGAGACCGCTTTCGTGCCCTTTCACACCCTGATTGATGACTTGGCTGAACGGGGTTGGTCCCTACAGCAGCAGCTATTGAGCGAGACCTTATTGCAAGCCTTAGCCAACGAATGCCGCCAGCGTGAGGCAGCAGGCTTGCTGAGTCCGGCTAAAATCGGGCGAGCGGCGGCGCAGAGCGTGCATGAGGGCATTCGCGGCGACCGCATCCAATGGCTAGAACAAGGCCAAGCCTCGTGCACCGATGCCTATCTAGCGCTGATGGATCAACTGCGCCTGAGTTTGAATCAAGCATTCTTTCTGGGACTGGAAGATTTTGAGTGCCACTTTGCCCTCTACCCGGTGGGAAGCTTTTATCAAACCCATCTGGATCGATTCCGGGACGATGACCGCCGCACCGTCACCGCCGTGCTATACCTAAATGCAGACTGGCAACCGGAGCACGGGGGTGTGATGCGTCTGTACCTGCCTGAAGGCCAATCGCAAGACATCGCGCCGCTGGCCGGTAATTTGGCGGTGTTTATCTCCGCCGACATGCCCCACGAGGTCTTGCCTACTCAGCGCGAACGCATGGCCTTAACCGGCTGGTTTAAGCGGCGCTCCGCGCAAGGCGCTGTTCTTTAACGTCTTGACATAGGTTAGAGGGTCGTCATGCATATGATTTTAATGGCGCGCGCTTTAGCCTTACGGTTACTAGGACGGCCTAAGCTGCTCTCCAACCCTGCATCATGAATGCTATGAGGTATCAACCTGTGAATGTATTGTCCAAAGCGCTGCTGGCGCTCTCGCTGATGCTCAGCGGCACGGCCATGGCCCAGACGCTGAAAATAGATCTGCACGGGGTACAGAATGACAAAGGCAACATCCGCGTCGGCCTGTACAGCGATCCCAAAGGATTCCGTAAAGAGGCGCAGGCTCTGAAGGTGATTGAGGTTCCAGCTAAAAAAGGCACGGTAGCCGTTGAGTTTCCGGGCCTACAAGCCGGTTGGTATGCGGTAATGGCCTATCACGATGAAGACAGCAACGGGCGCTTAAACCTGCTGCTCGGCATGTATCCCACCGAAGGCTACGGCCTGTCCAATAACCCCAGCGTGTTTGGCCCGCCGACCTTTGAAGACAGCAGTTTCCGCATTGAAGACAAGGATCTGCACATCAACATCGACGCCCGTTACTGAGTGATCTAGCAGGCGGCGTCTCAGTGTTGTAGCTGAAGACGCCTGCCTGCGATCAGAAGGCCTGTGGCAATCCCGGCAGTAGGTTCTGCTGGCGCGCCAGTAGCCGCTGGTAGAACTCTTCAGGGTCTTTAATCAGCACATCGCGTCCGGCATGGGCTTTGGCCGCCAACAGCCGCGACAGCCAAAAGCGCAAGCAGGCTACGCGCAGTAGGGCGGGCCAGAGCGCCACTTCTTTTAGCCTGAAGGGCCGCTGTTGGGCGTAGGCTTCCAGCAGAGCTTTGGCTCTGGGCGCGTCCAGAGCGCCCTCAGGCGTTGAGCACCAATCGTTTAGGGTGATGGCTAGGTCGTAGAGCATCGGGCCGCTACAGGCGCTGTAGAAGTCGATAACGCCGGACAGATGCGGGCCGTCAAAGAGGGCATTATCGCGGAACAGGTCGGCGTGCAGGTTGGCGCGGGGTAGTTCATCCCAATCGGCCTTAAGCTGCTGAGCCTCGGCAAGACTGGCGCGCAAGGCCGCTAGATGAGTCTCTGGCAGTTCTAGGGCTAGGGCTGTGCCTTCGCGGTGCATCCAGTCCAATCCACGGTCTAGGGGCTGCTCTAGGGGCTGTTCAGCGGTGCAGAGGTGCAAATGGGCCAGCCATTGGCCAACTTCGGCGCATTGGTGGGCATTGGGGCTTTGCACATGCTTGCCCGGTAGGCGTGGCTGAAGCAACGCCGGTTTGCCCGCAAGCTGGCCAATGGTTGGGCCGTCGGTAGGGGTGATGGCATAGGGCACGGCTAGATGCGCGTGATGCAGGCGCGCCAGCAAGGCAACGAAGAAGGGCAACTCGGCAGGATTACCGCGTTCAATCAGGGTTAGGACGTATTCGCCCTGCTCAAGGCTGATGAAGAAGTTGGTGTTTTCCGTGCCGTCTGGAGTGGCGCTAAAGGCCAGCAAGCGGCCTAGGCCATAAGGCGCGAGAAAGGCTTCCAGTTCGTGATGTTCCAGTGGGGTGAAAACGGACATGGCCGCCTAGCCTCGTATCAGGGGATTACCAGGTGAAGATTTTCCAAGACGGAATATAGGTCTGTGGTTTGTCGGCGCGGATGAAGTTGCCGTCATCCTCGGAGCGCACCATGTAGTAGGGCGTGCCGCCATCCTTAGGAGTGACTTTGACGCTGTAGAGAATGCCGTTAATACGGTATTCCTCGATTTTCTTATCACCTTCATCACGGATGACAACGTCTGGCTCCTCGCCATTGGGGCCAACCACCTGAGCAAATGCACTCAGGGCTGTGCAGGCCAACGCCGTGGCCAGAAGCAAGCGTCTGATAGGAGGCATGATAACCTTAGATCCTTTGTCTGGAGTGTGTACCCGCATTCTAGACCCGGCCCCACCGAAAAGGTTGATTCTGCTCATGAGCCCTTCCCCCCTCGTTCTGGTGGACGGTTCGTCCTACCTCTACCGTGCTTTTCATGCGCTGCCGCCCCTGAGCACCTCCAGTGGCCAGCCGACCGGCGCGGTGCGCGGTGTATTGAACATGCTGCTGGCCTTGCGCCGTCAATACTCAGACAGCCTCTTTGCGGTGGTGTTCGATGCCAAAGGCCCGACCTTCCGCGATGCGCTCTTTGAGGGCTATAAATCCCACCGCCCGCCGATGCCGAATGAACTGCGCCTGCAAATTGAGCCACTGCACGCCTGTGTGCGGGCGCTGGGCTGGCCACTGCTCTGCGTGGAGGGCGTGGAAGCTGATGATGTGATCGGAACCCTAGCACGCCGCCATGCCGATGCCGGGCAGCCGGTGCTCATCTCCACCGGCGATAAGGACATGGCGCAACTGGTCTGCCCACAGGTCACGCTGGTCAACACCATGACCCACAGTACGCTGGATGTAGAGGGCGTGCGCGCCAAGTTTGGCGTAGGCCCGGAGCTGATCATCGACTATCTGGCCTTGATGGGCGACAGCTCGGACAACATCCCCGGCGTACCCGGTGTGGGCGAGAAGACCGCCACTGCGCTGCTCAACGGCATTGAGGGCGGGCTGGCCGGTTTGTATGCTCACTTAGATCAGGTGGCGGGCTTGCCGATTCGCGGGGCTAAAACCCTAGGAGCCAAGCTGGCGGCCAACCGCGAGGCGGCGTTTCTCTCCTACCAACTGGCCACCATCAAGACCGATGTGGCGCTGGAGATCGACCCAGATGCGCTGGTGCCGGGAGCCGTAGACAGCGCCGCGCTGCTTGAACTCTATCAGCAACTGGAGTTTAAAAACTGGCTGAGCGAATTGCAGCGCCAACAGTCCGGCACGGCAACGGATAGCTCCGCCGAGCCCCTCTCCAGCGCTGTTGCAACCGAGACAGTCCCCGAAGCCCCTGCCCAGCCCGCAGGCCAATACAGCACCCTGCTGACTCAGGCCGAGTTCGAAGACTGGCTGCAGCGCTTGCAACAGGCCGAATGCTTTGCCTTCGATACTGAAACCACCAGTCTGGACGCACAGCAGGCAGCCTTGGTGGGCCTGTCCTTTGCCATTCAGTCCGGTGAGGCGGCCTATGTGCCGCTGGCGCATACCTACATGGGCGCACCGGAGCAGCTTGATCTCAATGCGGTGCTGGCGGCCCTCAAACCGCTGCTGGAAGATCCGCACAAAATCAAAGTCTGCCAGCACGGCAAATACGACATGAACGTACTGTGGCGCTATGGCATCCAGATGCAGGGCTTACGCTTTGACACCATGCTTGAATCCTATGTACTCAATGCCACCGCCACTCAGCACAATATGGACAGTCTGGCCCTCAAGTATCTGGGGCACACCACCATTGCCTTTGAAGACATCGCCGGTAAGGGCGCTAAGCAATTAACCTTCGACCAGATTGCCTTAGAGCAAGCCGGCCCCTATGCGGCTGAAGATGCCGACATCACCCTGCGCCTGCACCAACAGCTCTGGCCGCAACTGCAAGCTACGCCGAGGCTGGCCGCTCTGCTAAGGGATCTGGAGATGCCGCTGGTGCCAGTACTGGCGCGCATGGAGCGCTTGGGGGCCTGTGTGGATGCTCAGTTGCTGAAGCAGCACAGCCATGAGCTTGGCCTCAAACTGTTGGAGCTGGAACGGCAAGCCCATGCCATCGCCGAGGAGCCCTTCAACCTAGGCTCGCCCAAACAACTGGGGGTGATCCTCTACGAAAAACTCGGCTATCCGGTGCTGGCCAAAACGCCCAAGGGTCAGCCGTCCACTGCCGAAGCGGTGCTCAGCGATCTGGCCGAGCAAGGCTGTGAGCTGCCCAAGGTGCTGATGCAGTACCGCGAGCTGAGTAAGCTGAAAAACACCTACACCGACCGCCTGCCCGAACAGATCAACCCGCAGACCGGGCGCGTCCACACCCGCTATCACCAAGCGGTGACGGCCACCGGGCGGCTGTCTTCCAGCGATCCTAATCTGCAAAATATCCCGATCCGCAGTGCAGAAGGGCGGCGTATTCGGCAAGCTTTTATCGCCCCAGAGGGCTACCGCATTCTGTCGGCGGATTACTCGCAGATTGAGCTGCGCATCATGGCCCACTTGGCAGAGGATGAAGGGCTGCTCAGCGCCTTCCGCGACGGGCTGGATGTCCACCGCGCTACGGCGGCGGAAGTCTTTGGCGTTCCGCTGGAACAGGTCAGTGTGGATCAGCGGCGTAGCGCCAAGGCCATCAACTTCGGGCTGATTTATGGCATGAGCGCTTTCGGGTTGGCCAAGCAAATTGGCGTGGGGCGCGCCGAGGCACAGGCCTATATCGAGCGTTACTTTACCCGCTACCCCGGCGTGCTGCGTTACATGGAGCGCACGCGGCTGCAAGCAGCAGAACAGGGCTATGTGGAAACCCTCGAAGGGCGGCGGCTGTACCTACCGGAGATTCAGTCGCGTAACGCCAACCTGCGCAAAGCGGCGGAGCGCACCGCCATCAACGCGCCCATGCAGGGGACAGCCGCCGACATCATCAAGCGCGCCATGCTGGCCGTGGATGCTTGGCTACAAGGCAGCGGACTGGCAGCGCGGATGATCCTGCAAGTCCACGATGAGCTGGTGCTGGAAGTGCGCGAGGATCAGGTGGAGGCAGTGCGCCAAGGTCTGGCCGAGTGCATGAGCAACGCGGCAACCCTGAGGGTTCCGTTGCTGGTGGAAACCGGCTGCGGTTTGAATTGGGATGAGGCGCACTGAGCGGGTTGATAACACTGGAAATTTCGGGGCCAGTCGCTATGATCGGCCCCTTTTGAGCCTATGCCCATGAAACCCCGTCTGACCGCTGCCGCCGAAGTTGATCGTCTGGAAACCTGGGCCCGCTACTACAATGGCCTGTGCCATGGCTGTCATGCCACCTGCTGCACTATGCCTGCAGAGGTTCGGCTGGAGGATCTGATTCGGCTAGGTGTGGTCGATGCCTTTGAGCGCGATGAGCCGCCCAAAAACATCGCGCGCCGTCTGATGAAAGAAGGGGTGATTGAACACTTCAACCAAAAATTAGGCCGCTTCACTCTGACCCGGCTCTCCAATGACGATTGCCTGTATCTGGATCGCAAAAGCCGCCTCTGTACCGTCTATGACAAGCGCCCGGACACCTGTCGCAATCATCCGCACATTGGGCCGCGTCCGGGGTATTGTGCCTATCGGCCTAAGAGCTGATCGGTCTATTTGTCCTTCAGAGGTGATTGCTGATGCCCATGCGTTTCATATGCTTACCCGTGGTTTTTCTCTTACTAACCGGCTGTGCAGGTACGCGCTTTGATGAGGGGCACAGCGAAACCGTTCTACCCCTCAATCGCGCATGGGTTGATGGGCAGCAGGTGGAATACATCACCACCGATATTTCAGATTTAACGATGGCCAAGGCATTGGGTGTGAACTACGTGCCACGCCTCGCCGAGGCTGTTCCCGCTCCCGGCCAGCGCTCCCTGTTGGAGCGTGTTTATAAATTTGCACACAACGAGCAAATCAGCATCTTTCAGTCAGCCCCCTCGCCCACCGGGGGAGATAACAAAGAAAAAAATTACAGCCCACTGTGGCGAATGGTGATGGTGCAATGGCATCAGCCAGAACGCAGACGGGAGCTAACATCCGAAGAGGCACTGTTAGCGGCTGAGGAGAAGGGGGAGATTTCCTTGTCTATCACCCGAATCGTAGTCAACTGCCCCATAACGCGCTCGGTGGACCGACTGCCATTGCAGGGTGTGAGATAGCCTGTAAGCCTCAGACATCCGGGGGATTGTGCCCAGTCCGTAAAAACCGGAAGCTGCGGACTGCCATTCACCCCATGCCAAACCAAGGAGAGGCAGGATGACCCCTGAGCACTACCTGAATAGCACCTTTCACGAGCAAATTCCCCTGACCCGCGCCATGGGCTTACGGGTGCGCCAGTGGCAGGACAATACCCTGCAATTGGATCTGCCCTTTGAAGGCAATACCAACCATACCGGCAGTCTGTTTGGTGGCAGCCTGTACTCGGCGGCGGTACTGGCAGGCTGGGGCTGGCTGACTCTGCGCCAGCAAGAAACGGGGTTAGAAGGGGGACACATCGTCATTCAGGGCGGCACGGTGGAATATCCCTTGCCGGTGTTCAGTGAGGCAATTGCCGTCTGTGCCCCGCCCACGCCTGAGGCTTGGCAGCGCTTTGAGAACATGTACCGTCGTCACGGACGCGCCCGTCTGACGCTAGAAACCCGTGTGCTGTTGCCGGATGGTGAAGAAGCGGTGCGCTTTAGCGGCCAGTACGTACTGCACCGCTAAACCGCCTAGCACTGCTGGATGAACAGCACCTAAGTGCCCTTCATCCAGCGCTGTGCTGACAGACCTGAGGGTTACTCCTCGACCGGCACGCAAGCACAGAACAGATTGCGATCGCCAAACACGTTATCCACCCGATTCACCGCTGGCCAGTATTTATGGTCGCGGGTGTGAGCGGTGGGAGTGACGGCTTCCGCAATGCTGTAAGGATGCGTCCATGCGTGAGTGACATCCGCTAGGGTGTGCGGGGCGTTGACCAGCGGGTTATCGGCCAGCGGCCAGATGCCCTGCTGCACCTTGTCGATCTCGGCGCGGATGCTCAGCATGGCTTCCACAAAGCGCTCCAACTCCACCAAGGGCTCGCTTTCCGTCGGCTCGATCATCAAGGTACCGGGCACCGGGAAGGACATGGTGGGCGCGTGGAAGCCGTAGTCCATCAAACGCTTGGCCACGTCCTCCTCACTGATGCCGGTCTGGGCTTTGAGCGGACGCAGGTCGATGATGCACTCGTGAGCCACGCGACCGCTGCGGCCTGTGTACAGAACCGGGAAGGCATCGTTCAGGCGTGCGGCCAGATAGTTGGCGTTGAGGATGGCCACTTCAGTAGCATCGCGCAGTTGTGGGCCCATCATGGCAATGTACATCCAACTGATGGGCAGGATGCTGGCGCTGCCCCAAGGCGCGGCGCTGACCGCTGTGTTATCGGGATTGGGGCCCTCAAGATCCACCACCGGGTGATTGGCCACAAAGGGCGCAAGGTGAGCCTTGACGCCAATCGGGCCCATGCCGGGACCACCACCGCCGTGGGGAATGGCGAAGGTTTTATGCAGGTTCATGTGCGAGACATCCGCACCGATATCAGCAGGACGCGCCAAGCCCACCAAGGCATTCAGGTTTGCGCCATCCATGTACACCTGACCGCCTTGGGCATGAATCACCGCGCAGATATCGCGGATGCTTTCTTCGTACACGCCATGGGTGGAAGGGTAAGTGATCATCAAGCAGGACAGCTTGCTGCCAGCGGCTTCGGCTTTTGCCTTGAGATCATCCAAATCCACGTTGCCGGATTTGTCGCAGGCCACCACCTGAATCGCTAGGTTCAGCATCTGTGCTGAAGCCGGGTTAGTGCCGTGGGCAGACGCGGGAATCAAGCAAATGTGCCGTTCCGCTTGGCCTTGGCTTTGCTGGTACTTCTGAATGGCCAACAGCCCAGCGTATTCACCCTGAGCGCCAGAGTTCGGCTGCATGCTGATGGCATCAAAGCCGGTGATGGTGCGCAGCCAGCTTTCCAGTTCCTCAATCATCGCGCTGTAACCGGCGGCCTGTTCGCGGGGGGCGAAGGGGTGCAGGTTGGCAAATTCTGGCCAAGTGATGGGCAGCATTTGGCTGGTGGCGTTGAGTTTCATGGTGCAGGAACCCAGCGGAATCATCGCCTGATTCAGGGCCAGATCCTTGTTTTCTAGGCGCTTGAGGTAGCGCAGCATCTCGGTTTCGCTGTGGTGGGTATTGAATACCGGATGCGTCAGGTAGTGGGATTGGCGCTGCAAGGCTGCCGGAATGCCGCTGACGCGTTGGCCATCCAGTGTGCTCAGGCACAGACCGTGATCGGCACCGAGGAAGATAGCCAACAGTTGGCGCAGGGTGTCTTCGGTACAGGTTTCATCGAGGCTGACTGCCAAACGGCCATGGCCGAGAATCCGCAGGTTAATCCGCGCCGCCTTGGCGCTGTCGATGATGGCGCTCTGTGCTCCACCTACCTCCAGCGTCAGGGTATCGAAGAAGTATTGATTGAGGCGCGTAATGCCTTTTTGCTCCAGCGCGGTGGCCAAAATGGCGGTCAGGCGATGGATGCGTTCGGCGATGGCTTTGAGGCCCTGCGGCCCGTGGTAAATGGCGTAGCAACTGGCGATATTGGCTAACAGCACCTGTGAGGTACAGATGTTGGAGTTGGCCTTCTCACGGCGAATGTGCTGTTCGCGGGTTTGCAAGGCCATACGCAGTGCAGTGTTGCCGCGCGCGTCCTTGGATACGCCGATGATGCGCCCCGGCATGGCGCGTTTGAAATCGTCGCGGGTGGCAAAGTAAGCGGCGTGGGGCCCGCCGTAGCCCATGGGCACGCCAAAGCGCTGGGTTGAACCGAGGCTGATGTCCGCGCCCAGTTCACCGGGTGGCGTCAGCAGCAGCAGGCTCATCAAATCAGCGGCGACGCAGGCCAAGGCTTGTTGGCTGTGCAGTTGCTCGATGATCGGGCGCAGGTCGCGGATTGTGCCGTGAGTGTCCGGGTATTGCAGCAGCGCGCCGAATACTGACAGGCCGTCTAGCTGGGCGAGATCACCGATGATCAGCTCAAAACCAAAGCCGGTCGCACGGGTTTGCAGCACCGAGAGGGTTTGCGGATGGCAGTTCTCATCAGCAAAGAAGGCGTTACTTTTGCTTTTGGAGACCCGGCGCGCCATGGCCATGGCTTCAGCGGCGGCAGTGGCTTCGTCGAGCAGCGAGGCGTTGGCCAGCTCCATACCGGTCAGGTCGATGGTCATTTGCTGGAAGGCCAGCAGGGTTTCCAAACGGCCTTGGGCAATTTCCGGTTGATAGGGCGTGTAAGCGGTGTACCAACCGGGGTTTTCCAGCAGGTTACGCAGGATCACCGTGGGGGTGATAGTGCCTTGGTAGCCCATACCCATCAGGCTAGTCCACTGCTGGTTTTGCTGGGCGTAGCCGCGCAGCTTACTCAGGGCCGCCTGTTCGTCGAGGGCGGCGGGAAGTGCCAGTTCGCCGTCCATGCGAATGGCCGGAGGTACGCTTTGCTCGATGAGCTGGGCGCGGCTGCTCAGGCCCAAGGCTTTGAGCAGCTCGGCTTGTTCGGCTTGGTCGGGGCCAAGGTGGCGATTGAGGAAGCGATCAGGGTGCGGAAACAGCGACGGACGTGAGGCGGCGGGCATTCCGGGTATTCTCCAGAAAAGAATAAAGGCCCCGGCAAGCGGAGCCTTTGTTCAGCGATCAAAGGGACGATCAGGCGTCGGCAGTGCAGGCTGCTTGATAGGCAGCGGCATCCAACAAGGCTTCCAGCTCTGCCGGGTTGGCAGGCTTGATGCGGAAAAACCAGCTTTCGTAGGGGCTGGCGTTGACCAGCTCAGGGTTATCCGTCAAGGCATCATTGATAGCGATGACCTTGCCAGAGAGCGGGCTGTAGATATCAGAAGCGGCTTTCACCGACTCGACGACACCGGCAGGCTGACCGGCCTCAAACTCTAGGCCGACGTCAGGCAGCTCCACATAGACCACATCGCCCAAGGCCGCCTGAGCATGGTCAGAAATGCCCACGCTGACGGTGCCATCGGCTTCTAGACGCGCCCATTCATGGCTGGCGCTGTAACGCAATTCGTTGGGGATATCGCTCACTATTCTGTCCTCACGGCTGTCGACGAAATTTCAAACAAGGATCTTGCCATGGCGCACAAAGGTCGGCTGCACCACCCGCACCGGATAGCATTTGCCCCGGATTTCCACTTCAGCCCGATCAGCCGTACCCGCTGGAACACGGGCCATGGCGACGGATTTGCCCAGCGTTGGCGAGAAGGTACCGCTGGTGATTTCGCCCTCGCCGATGCCGGCTACCTTGACCAACTGATGGGCGCGCAGTACGCCGCGCTCCTCCAGAACCAGACCTACCAGTTTAGGCAGATCAGTCTGATGACGCTGCGCTTCTAAAGCGGCGCGGCCAATAAAATTGCGCTCGGCAGGTTCCCAAGCGATGGTCCAGCCCATGTTGGCGGCCAAGGGTGACACGCTTTCGCTCATGTCTTGACCGTAGAGGTTCATGCCTGCTTCCAGACGCAGGGTATCCCGCGCGCCAAGGCCGATGGGCGCAATACCGATGCCGACCAGCTCATTGAAGAACCGCGAAGCCTCAGCGGAAGGCAGCATGATCTCCAAGCCGTCTTCGCCGGTATAGCCGGTGCGGGCAATGAACCAATCGCCTTCTGGCAAACCCTGAAAGGGCTTAAGGCTGTCGATGAGCGCGGCACGGGCGCTGCTGACCAAGCCTGCAACCTTGGCGCGGGCTTGCGGCCCTTGCACGGCCAGCATGGTCAGATCGGTGCGCTGCACTAAAGAGACCTCAAAGCCCGCCGTTTGCGCATTAAGCCAAGCCAGATCCTTATCGCGGGTGGCGGCATTCACCACCATGCGGTAGCCGGTCTCGGTCAGGTAGACGATCAGATCGTCAATCACCCCGCCCGCCTCGTTGAGCATGGCGCTGTACAGGGCCTTGCCGTTGAAGCTTAAGCGCGCCACATCGTTGGCCAGCAGGTATTGCAACCACACCTTAGCCTGTGGGCCGCTGATGTCGAGGATGGTCATGTGGGAAACATCGAAGACGCCACAATCACGGCGTACCTGATGATGCTCCTCCACCTGAGAGCCGTAGTGCAGGGGCATATCCCAGCCCCCGAAATCGACCATCTTGGCCCCAAATGCGAGGTGTTGATCAAAGAGCGGGGTACGCTGACCCATGGGTTTCTCCTTCCGGGTGGCGGGCATCAAAGCGAAATGGCCAGCCTCCGAAAACGGAGCTGGCCTGTCGAATGGCGCGAATTGTAGCCGCCCGCAGGGAGAAGGTCACGGTGCGGCGGTCAATACCCGGAACGAGATCGCAGTCAGCGGCTGGCCGAGCGACGGATCAGCAGGATCACTGGCAGCAATCCCACCAGTACCAAGGTCAAGGCAGGCAAGGCGGCGCGCGCCCATTCGCCTTCACTGGTCATCTCAAAGACTCGCACGGCTAAGGTATCCCAGCCGAAGGGCCGCATCAGCAAGGTGGCGGGCATTTCCTTGAGGGTATCGACGAATACCAGCAGCGCTGCACTGAGCACACCGGGCACCAGCAGCGGCAGATAGACCCGCAAAAACAGCGCCGGGCCACCCACGCCAAGGCTGCGTGAGGCTTGAGGCAGCGAGGGACGAATCCGCGCCAGACTGTTTTCCAGTGGCCCAAAGGCCACCGCCATAAAGCGGATGACATAGGCCAGCAGCAAAGCGCCTAAAGTGCCCAGCAGCATCGGTTGGCCCGCACCGCCCAGCCAAGTGGACAGCGGCATCACTAGGGTTTTATCCAGATAACTGAAGGCCAGCATGATGGACACCGCCAACACCGAACCGGGCAGCGCGTAACCCAGATTGGCTAAACCCACCGCCGCGCGTACTGAATGCCCCGGCGCTTGTCGGCGGGCAAAGGCCAGCAGCAGCGCCAAAGCTACGGTGAGCGCGGCAGCGATGCCACCGAGCAGCAAGCTGTGGGTAATCAGCCCGCTGTAGCGTTCATCCAGATCAAAGCGGCCCTTTTGCCAGAACCACACCAATAACTGAGCCACCGGCATGATAAAGGCACAAAACAGTACCAACAGACACCACGCGCTGGCGGCAAAGGCCTTGATGCCGCGCAGTTGATAAAGCGCCTGCACCCGTGCCCGCTCGTTGCTAGGCCGCGCCACACCGCGCGCGCGCCGCTCGCCATACAGCACCAGTATCACCGCCAACAGCAGCAGGCTAGCCAATTGCGTGGCGCTGTTCAGGCTGAAGAAACCGTACCACGTCTTATAGATGGCCGTGGTGAAGGTATCGAAATTAAAGGCTGAGACCGCGCCAAAATCAGCCAGCGTCTCCATGATGGCCAACGCCAATCCTGCGCCGATGGCGGGGCGTGCCATGGGGATAGCCACCCGCCAAAAGGCTTGCCAAGGTGACAAACCCAACACCCGCGCCGCCTCCATCAGCCCCTTGCCTTGGGCGAGAAAGGCCGAACGCGCCAGCAAATACACATAGGGGTAAAACACCAGCACCAGCACCAAAATCACCCCGCCGGTGGAGCGGATGCGCGGCAGCCGAAAGCCCATACCAAACCACTCGCGCAGCAGCGTTTGCAGTGGCCCGGAAAAATCCAAAAGTCCAATGAACACAAAGGCTAATACATAGGCCGGAATGGCAAAGGGCAGCATCAGCGCCCAATCCAACCAGCGGCGGCCTGGGAATTCACAGAGCGCGGTCAGCCAAGCTAGGCTTACCCCCAGCAGCACCACGCCGAAACTCACTCCCAGCAACAGCACTAGGGTGTTTTCCAGCAGGCGCGGCATTTGGGTGTCCCAGAGGTGCTGCCAGATCTCGCCGTCCACCTCATGCCAGCTCAGCAGCAGCACGCTTAACGGCAGCAAAATCAGCGAGGCAATGGCGAAGGAGAGGAGGTACCAGCGGCGCTGAATGGGACGGGACACAGTGAAGCCTCGGTCATGCAGGTAAGGGTCATCAGAGGGCTGACGATGGGCAGCCTACAAAGGCGCGGGCCGAGTCGGACGCAGTAACGTCCCACTCGGCCCGGATGACGGCTAGGGGTGAAACATCAGTTCCAGCCTGCGCGGTCCATCAGCTTAATGGCTTCCGCTTGACGCTTACCAGTGACTTCCACCGGCATGTTGTCGGCCTTAAAGCTGCCCCACTTGGTCACTTCAGCCGAGGGTTTTACCGCAGGGTTAGCTGGAAACTCTTGGTTGATGTCCGCAAAGAGGTTTTGGGCCTTGCTGCTGCTCATCCATTCCACCAGCTTGCGGGCGGCTTGGGGATGTGGCGCGTACTTGGTCAGACCGATACCGGACAGGTTGACATGCACACCACGATCTTTCTGATTCGGCCAGAACAGACGGACTTTCAGATCGGGTTTTTGCGCGTGCAGGCGGCCAAAGTAGTAGGTGTTGACGATACCGACATCGCACAGGCCGGAGTCGATGGCTTGCATCACGCCGTTGTCATCCGCAAAGGGATCGGTAGCCAGATTTTTAACCCAGCCTTTGATGATCTGCTCGGTTTTTTCCGCGCCATGGGTCTCGATCAGGGTAGCGGTCAGCGACTGGTTGTAGACCTTTTTGCTGGAGCGCAGGCACAGGCGGCTTTGCCATTCTTTGTTGGCCAGCGCTTCATAGGTGCTCAGTTCGCTGGTTTTAACCCGTTCTGTGGAGTAAACGATGGTGCGCGCGCGCAGCGACAGACCCGTCCACGACTCCGTGGAGGAGCGGTATTGCGCGGGGATGTTCTTCTTCACCACCTCAGAGCCCAAGGGTTGCAGAATGCCCATCTGCTCAGCTTGCCAGAGGTTGCCGCCATCCACGGTGAGCAGCAGGTCGGCGGGGGTTTTCTCACCTTCGGCCTTGATACGGGCCATCAGCGGGGCTTCTTTGTCGGTGATGAATTTTACCTTGACCCCGGTTTCTGCGGTGTAAGCATCGAACACGGGCTTGATCAGCTCGTCGATTCGCGATGAGTAGACCACTACTTCGTCAGCGGCCTGAACGGCGACGGACAGTGCGCTCAGGGCCAGTACAGCGATCAATCGGTTGCGAGTCTGCATGAAAACATGCCTCTGGGTACGGTGTGAGAGGCAAAATACTAGTGACTCTTATTTAGACTATCAATGCTAGTTTTCGGCAGATGACGGATTGGTATGTGTCGGGGCGTTGCGGTAGTGGCCGTAGGGCAGAGGCTAAACCTGATTGGAAGCGCTGAATTTCGGCCAAAATCCATTCAATGGCTATAGGCCGCAGCACAGTGGTTTTTGAAGAATTTTAGTATTTTACAGAAACCTTATTGCTTTAATTGATTTTGCTCTATGACGCTTATGGCAAAATATAGCAGGCTAAGTGCCTTCATTAACGACCTCGTTTAATTATCATGCACTCAGTACGCGCTCACTCATATCGCTGGATTGGCAGTCTTATACTGGTTATCTCTAGCCAAGCGGCTGCTTTTGAACTTACAGGCACTGCGGCAGTGACCAGCGATTATGTTTGGCGCGGCTCCTCTCAAACCCGCGAAGACCCTGCGCTGCAACTAAGTACCAAGGTGGCCAGCGACTCGGGCTGGTATGCCTCTATATGGGGCTCTAACGTTGAGTTTGAAGGCTCCAGTGCCAGCACGGAATTGGATATCACTACAGGTTGGGCAGGCCGTATTAACGAAGATTGGTTAATTGACCTGAACAGTATTTACTACCGTTACCCCTCCACCAAAACCAACATAAATTGGATTGAGTTTGGCGGAACGCTAACCTGGCTAGATAACTATTGGCTGTCTGCATGGTGGTCTGAAGATGCCATGGCCAGTGATGAGCGCGGCACTTACCTGCAATTAGGCGCACGCTATCCCATCAACGAGCGTTGGCGTATTGAAGCTGCTTTTGGTCATTATTACTTGGATGGAAGATACAGTGATGACTACTCCCATACACAACTGAGCGCCATATGGAGTCTTACCCCTAAGCTGGAGTTGCGCGGAACCTTGCACGCCACCGACGATACCACCCGCGAATTATTTCCAGATCAAGCGGGCAGTCGTGCTGAATTTGCCTTGCAGCTAGCCTTCTGAGGCGAGTCGAGGACAGCCGCTTAGCTGTCCTCAGTAGCGGCGCGCTCCTGCAAACGGTAGCCCACCCCTGATTCAGTGAGAATCAGGCTAGGGGCGCTGGCATCATCCTGAAGTTTCTGGCGCAAATGGCCGATGACGATGCGTAGGTAGTGGCTGTCGTGCCCATGGCTCGGCCCCCAGACTTCTTTGAGCAATTGCTGCTGGGTCAGCACGCGCCCCAGATGACGGGCCAATAGCGCCAGCACCCCATACTCTTTGCGGGTCAGGCTGATCTCAGTACCTTGCAGGGTAACTTTGCGGTAGGCGATGTCCACGCACAAAGGCCCGGTGCGAATTTGCGTAGGCGCTGCTTGGCCCGTATGACCTTGGCGCAATAACACCCGAACCCGCGCTAGAAATTCCTGAATACCAAAGGGCTTGGTCACAAAGTCGTTGGCTCCACCGTCCAGCGCCAACACTTTTTCCGCTTCGCTGCTGCGTACCGAGAGGATCAGCACCGGCACGGCTGACCACTCGCGCAGTTCGCGCAATACGGCCTGCCCGTCGTTGTCTGGTAAGCCAAGGTCGAGCACCACTAAATCCGGGCGTGCGAGGGCCGCTTGGGCTAAGCCGTCGGCGGCACTGGCGCTTTCCAGCACCTTGTAGCCTTGGGCATTCAGGCTGATCCGCAACAGTTTGCGAATCGGCGGTTCGTCATCAATGAGTAGGATGACCGCTTGTGCACTGGTCATGTGTGCAGGCTCCTTGCGCCGCTATGGGCGGGATTCGGCAGGCTCGTCATCCGGGCGCGGCTGAGGGCGCAGCGGTAGGTGCAGGGTCATGCTGGTACCACGATTGTCCAGCCCCTCACTGACGCTAACCCGTCCGCCATGTGCACCTATCATACCCTGACAGATGGCCAGTCCCAGCCCGGTGCCCTGCCCGCCTCGATCACCCCGCGCAGCGGTGTAGAACATGTCGAAGATTTTTTCCCGCTCCTGCTCAGGAATGCCCGGCCCTTGGTCGCTGACGATGAAGCGCAGCTCCTGCCGGTCGTGCTCAATGCTCAGGCGCAAACGGCCTTGGCTGGGAGAGAAGCGCGCGGCGTTCTCCAACACATTGACCAAGGCTTGCTCAATCAGTGCGGCATGTACGTAGAGCAGCGGCAGCTCGTCCGGCACATGGCGCTCCACATGCAATTGCGCCAGCAAGGGGCGCAGCCGTTGCAGGGCGCTGGCTACGATGTCAGCCGGTGCGACCCAATCGCGTTCCAACTTGAGTCCGCCGTGGCCGAGGCGGGTCATGTCCAGCAGGTTTTGAATGTAGCGGTCGAGGCGTTCGGCTTCGTCGCGGGTGCTTTCCAGTAGCTCGCGGCGGTCGGCAAGGGGAATCTGTTCGCCCAGCTCCAGTAGGCTGTCGATGGAGCCGCGCATGGCGGTAAGCGGGGTTCTCAGGTCGTGGGAGACCGAGGCCAGCAAGGCGCTGCGCAGTTGTTCGGTTTCACTCTGTAGGCGGGCGGCTTCTAGGGCATCGGTCAGGGAGGCGCGCTCTAGCGCTTGGGCCAGCGGCTGGGTTAAGGCCATGATCAAGCGGCGCTGGCTGACGGGCAAGGCGCGTCCATCTTTGGGCTGAATGCCCAGCAAGGCCAGCGGCCCGCCTTCCACCGATAGGGGATACCACCACCAGCGGCCGCTGGGCAGGGTTTCAGTGCCTAATCCGGCGGGTTGGTCATGCTGCCATGCCCAATCAGCGGCAGCGCGCTCCGGTTCGCTGAGCAGGCGCTGGGCTCCAGCCTCCACGCGCCAGATGCCGTCCTGACTGCGCGTCATCAGGCTGATGTCCACCTCAGGCCAGTGCGCCAGTTGCTGTAGGGCCACGGCCAGTACCGCTTGGCGATCGGTGGCGGCGGTCAGCTTGCGCGATAGCTCCAGCAGGGCAGTGGTTTCGGCTTGGGTGTGGCGCAGGGCTTGTAATTGCCGCTGCTGCCGGGTGGCAAGGTTGCCGGTCAAACCGGCCATCAACAGAAAGAACAGCAGGGTCAGTACGTCCTGCTGCCGAGCAATCTGCAGGGATAAGACCGGGGCGATAAACAGAAAGTCATAGACCAGAAAGGACAGCCCCGCACAGGCCAAGGCAGGCCCAAGGCTGCTGCGCACCGCTACCATCAGCACCGCCGCAAGGAAGATCAGCGAGATATTCGGCAAATCCAACACTCGCGACAGGCTTTCTGCCAGCGCCGTGGCCACCAAGGTCGCCACAAGCGCTAATAGGTAATCTCGCCAGCGCACCGCATGATCTTGATGAGGGACAAGGCTCTGGGAGCCGTGCCGATCCTCAGTATCCAGCACGGAAAGCTCCAGCCCCTGCGCCCTATTCAGCAAGCGCTCAGCGACACTGCGCCGCCGCCAAAAAAATCGACGGCGCGCAGGACGCCGCCCGACCAGTATCAGGCTGGCGCGGCGTTCATAGGCGTGATCCAGCAGCGTGTGGGCGATGTCGTTGGCCCTTAAGGTCACCGCTTCGCCGCCTAAGCGTTCGGCCAGTTGTTGGGCGTTTTGCAGGTAGCCTAAGCGAACTTCGTCGCGCTCATGGCCGGTATCGACATGGACGGCTGACCAAGGCAAATGGCGGCGCTCGGCCACGCGGCTGGCATGGCGCACTAAGCGTTCGGCTTGGGCATCTCCGGCAATCCCCACCAGTAAACGCCCTTGCACGCTGGGCGCTTCGCGGCCTTGCAGGCGATAGCGCTGTTTAAGGTCGGCATCCACCCGCGCGGCAGCGGTTTGCATGGCCAGTTCGCGCAGGGCAGTGAGGTTGGTTTGGGTGAAGAAGGCATCAATGGCCGCCCGCGCCTGTTCTGGGACATAGACCTTGCCATCGCGTAGGCGCTCTAACAGCTCACGCGGCGGCAGGTCGATGAGGAGGATTTCGAAGGCTTCCTGCAACACCCAGTCGGGCAGGGTTTCGCGCACTCGCACCCCGGTGATGTCTTGCACCTGATCGTTGAGGCTTTCCAGATGCTGCACATTCACGGTGCTGTAGACATCAATACCGGCGTCGAGCAGCTCTTGTACGTCTTGCCAGCGTTTGGCGTGGCGACTGCCCGGCGCGTTGCTGTGGGCCAGTTCGTCCACCAAGACCAGCGCCGGGGGCTGGGCTAGGAGGGCATCCAGATCCATCTCCAACAGCGAGATGCCACGATACTCCAGCGCCTGCAAGGGCTGATAGGGCAGCCCAGCCAGCAGCGCCTCGGTTTCCGGGCGGCCATGGGTTTCAACAATGCCAATGCGGATGGCCAGCCCTTGCTTTTGCTGGTAATGGGCGGCTTGCAGCATGGCAAAGGTTTTACCTACGCCGGGGGCTGCGCCCAAAAAAACCTTCAAACGCCCGCGCCCTTGAGTGTTAGCGGGGAGATCAGCCAGCCAGCGTTCTGCTTGAGCCGTATCTGTCATGGATTGATCCGTGAGGCGGTAGGCAAGTGCGGAGCATTGCCCAAGGCTTGGTTAAGCGCCAGCACATTCACTACCGCTGGGCCGAACAGCGGACGCTCAGTGTGTTGCTCAATCAGCGAATCTAAGCGCTCAAGCGGTAGATGACGAGCGCGGGCCACCCGTGCCGCTTGAAAGCGCAGCGCCTCTGGAGGTAGGTGCGGGTCAAGACCGCTGGCGGAAGTGCTCACCAAAGCCATGGGCACTGGGCTTGTCGCATTGGCGCTTAGGCGTTGAGTCTCGCGGCGGACACGCTCCAGCAGCAGCGGATTATCCGCCGATAAGTTGCTGGCCGCGCTAGGCAGGGTGGCAAAGTTCCCCGCTGAAGGGCGCGACTGAAACCACTGCTCGCCCTCAAAGGATTGCCCCAGCAGCCAACTGCCACGCACCTGTCCCTCTGCGTCGCGGATCAGGCTGCCATTGGCTGTTGTGGGGAGTAAGAGCTGCGCCAATCCGGTGATCAACAGCGGGTATAGCAGGCCGGTAGCCAGCGTCACCAGCAGCAACATACTGATGGCACTACGAAATTCTTTGAACATTCGAGAGTCCTCACCGATCAGAAAATGATTCATCAGACTAATCCCAGCCAAACCAGCAGCAGATCCAGCAACTTGATGCCGACAAAGGGTGTGATCAGCCCGCCCAATCCGTAAATCAGCAGGTTGCGGCGCAGCAATTGAGCGGCATCCAAGGCCTGTAGGCGAATGCCGCGCAGGGCCAGCGGAATCAGCAGCACGATGATCAGGGCATTGAAGACGATGGCTGAGAGTATGGCGCTCTGAGGGCTGTGCAACTGCATCAGGTTTAGCGCATTAAGCTGTGGATAAAGGCCGCTGAACAGCGCCGGGAGAATGGCAAAGTACTTGGCCACATCATTGGCTACAGAGAAGGTGGTGAGCGCGCCGCGCGTCATCAGCAGTTCTTTGCCTACCTGCACCACGTCCAGCAGCTTGGTAGGGTCAGAGTCCAAATCCACCAGATTGGCCGCTTCGCGGGCCGCTTGGGTGCCATCGTTCATGGCCAGCCCTACATCGGCTTGGGCAAGGGCTGGAGCATCGTTAGCGCCATCGCCACACATGGCTACCAGCTTGCCTTCGGCTTGCTCGGCGCGGATGCGGTGCAGTTTTCTCTCTGGCGTGGCTTCGGCCAGTACATCATCGACCCCTGCTTCAGCGGCAATGGCGGCGGCGGTCAAGGGATTATCGCCAGTGACCATCACCGTGCGGATGCCCATGTGCCGCAGTTGGGCAAAGCGCTCGCGAATCCCCGGTTTGACTACATCCTTAAGATGAATCACCCCCAGCAGATAACCATCAGCCGCCACCAACAGGGGCGTGCCACCGCTCTGGGCGATTTTCTCCACCTCGCGGGCCAAGGTGCTAGGCATCTGTTCGCGGCTGAGCTGCAAGTACTGCAACACCGCATCCACTGCGCCCTTACGGTAACAATGGTTTTGCCAGTTAGCCCCGGATAGCCGTGTTTCCGCGCTGAAGGCAATGGCTTCCACCGCTTCACGGGGAGGCGGCGTGATGGGTGTCAGATCGCGCAGAAAATCAACGATGGAGCGGCCTTCCGGGGTTTCATCCGCCAAGGAGGCCAGCAAGGCGGCCTCGGCTAGGGTTTGCTCAGTAACGCCGGGCGCTTTGAGCAAGGCCGTACATCGCCGATTGCCAAAGGTGATGGTGCCGGTTTTATCCAACAGCAGCACATGCACATCGCCAGCGGCTTCCACGGCGCGGCCTGACTTAGCGATCACGTTCAAGCGCATCAGCCGATCCATACCGGCAATACCAATGGCCGACAGTAGGCCACCGATGGTGGTGGGAATCAGCGTTACCAGCAGTGCGGCCAGATAGATCAGCGGCAGTTTGCCCCCGGCAAACTGGGCAAAGGGCTGCAAGGTGAGCACCACCAGTATGAAAATCAGCGTCAGGCCGATCAGCAGGGTATCCAGCGCTACCTCGTTGGGAGTCTTTTGACGGCTGGCCCCTTCCACCAAGGCAATCATCCGATCCAAGGTGGATTCGCCAGGATTGCTGGTGATGCGGATCAGCAACCAGTCGGACACCACACGAGTATTGCCGGTGACAGCGGAGCGGTCGCCGCCGGACTCGCGGATCACCGGCGCAGACTCACCAGTAATGGCCGCCTCATTGACGGCGGCGATGCCTTGGATAACCTCACCATCGCCGGGGATCAACTCGCCCGCCTCAACCCTGACCAGATCGCCTTTACGCAATGTTCCAGCCGCCACGCTCTGGAACTGACCCTCTGCCGTTTGGCGACGCGCCATCAAGCCTTGGCTACCGGCCTTCAGGCTATCGGCGCGGGCTTTGCCGCGTCCTTCGGCCAGCGCTTCGGCAAAGTTGGCGAACAACAGGGTAAACCACAGCCACAGGGTGATTTGAATCGCCAAGCTTGTAGAAACCGCCGGATCAGGGATAAAGCACAGCACTGTGGTCAGCAACGCGGTCAACTCCACCACCAGCATGACCGGCGCGCGGTAGAGTTGCCGAGGATCGAGCTTAAGGAAAGCTTGCAGTAAGGCGACGCGCCAAGGGCTGGCGGTGCGGCTGTCCGAAACGGGCAGCGCCTGTGAATGCATATTCATAGAAATTGCCTCAACCAAGGGAAGCCAAGTGTTCAGCCAGAGGGCCAAGGGCCAGCGCAGGCAAGAAGGTCAAACCACCCACCAGCAAAATGCTCAGGGTCAGCAGGGTGACAAACAGCGGGCCGTGGGTGGGAAAGCTATTGATGCCCTGCGGCGCGGCTTTTTTGGCGGCCAAACTGCCCGCAATGGCCAAGACCGGCAGGATGTAACCGAAGCGCCCCAGCAGCATGGCCAGCGCCAGCAGCAGGTTATGAAAGGCCGTGTTAGCACCCAATCCAGCAAAGGCCGAACCGTTGTTAGCCGTGGCCGAGGTGTAGGCGTACAGCATCTGGCTAAAGCCATGCGCACCGGGATTGCTGATGGCCGAGGCAGGCCCCTCCAAACTGAGCGCCAAGGCACTGCACAGCAGCACGCCCACCGGCATCACCAATAAGCTGGCCACCAGCCAGCGAATTTCCGTAGCCTCCAGCTTTTTACCGAGGTATTCCGGGGTGCGGCCAATCATCAAACCGGCCAAAAACACCGCAATCAGCACGAACAGCAGCATGCCGTACAGACCCGCGCCGACGCCGCCAAAGATCACCTCACCCAGCATCATATTGACCAAGGGCACAAGGCCGCCCAAGGCGCTGAAGCTGTCGTGCATGGCATTCACCGAACCGTTGGAGGCGGCAGTAGTGGCCACCGCCCACAGCACCGAGCCGGTAATGCCAAAGCGGCTTTCCTTACCTTCCAGTGAGCCCGTCTGCTGCACAGGCAGGCCATTGAATGCGGGGTTAGCTTGATACTCGGCATACAGGCTTATACCCAGCCCCAAACCGAACAAGATCAGCATGCAGGCCAGCAAGGCGCGGCTCTGGCGTAAATCCTTAACGTAATGCCCGAAGCTGAACAGCAGCGCCGCCGGAATCAGCAGAATAGAAACCAGCTCCAGCAGATTGCTCAAGGCCGTGGGGTTTTCAAAGGGGTGCGCTGAGTTAACGCCAAAGAAGCCGGCGCCGTTGGTGCCTAGCTGCTTGATGGCCACTTGGCTGGCCACCGGCCCCAAGGGAATGCTCTGTTCCTGTCCTTGCAACCCAATGGCCGTCACATAGGGCGCAAGGCTCTGAGGAACCCCTTGCCAAACCAGCAGCAGTGCCAGCACCAAGCATCCCGGTAGCAGGACGTACAGAATCACCCGTGTCAGATCGACCCAGAAATTGCCGATATTGCGGGTTGAGCGACGGGCAATACCTCGGCACAGCACCGCCAACACTGCCAGCCCCACAGCAGGACTGATGAAATTCTGCACCGCCAGCCCCAGCATCTGACTGAAGTAGGAAAGGCTGGCCTCGCCGCTATAGGCCTGCCAATTAGTGTTGGTGACAAAACTCACTGCCGTGTTCAGAGCCAGCGTCCACTCCAAACCCGGCAACTGCTGCGGGTTGAGGGGTAGCAAACCTTGTAGCCTGAGCAGCGCAAAGACCGCCAGCAGATTGATCAGCGTGAAGACTGCGATGGCCTTGGCGTAGTCTTGCCAGTCTTGCTCGGCATCCTGATCTACAGCGCTCAGCCGATAGCAGCCGCGCTCCAGTGGCCCAAGCAGCCGAGTCAAAGCCGTGGGCTGGCCTTCCATCACCCGAAATAGGTAACGGCCCAGCAGGGGCGCCGGTAATAGCACCAGCGCCAAAAAGGCTGCAATCAGCCCGTAATCCTGAATCTCCATTGCGGTAAATCCCCCCATGCGATTAGGTCGCCTTGGGGGTATTTTCAGGAGAGTCGCCGTAAAGAAACGAGCGGAGGGGCCGCCAATCCCATAAAGAACGCGTAAAGAACGCGAAGAAGGGACGCCCCGCTTTAGAGCGCTTGCCGCTGACGAATGGCGTCCATCAGCTTTTCAGCCAGTGCCTCGTAGTTTTCATCAAAGTGATGGCCACCGGGCAGGGCTAAGGTTTCGCCAATGGCTAAGTCTTGAGTGCAGCCGCTGTCGTCCTTCTCATCCAAGCCATAGACGCAGTACAGCTTATGGGCGGGTAGCTTGGCCATTTCCGGGCCGGTGGCAAACTCGGTATCCACTTCGCCCAACCAACCTTGCACCTTGATTTCCAGCCCGCCAGTGCGCGCTAAAGCCAACAGCAGCATGGCTTTGACTTGCTGCTGTTCGGCATTGGGCAGGCGGTTGTAGAAGGCCGGTAGCAGGTCAGCGCCAAAAGAATACCCAGCCAGCACGAAGTATTTAGCTCCCCAGGTATCACGGTAATGCTGCATAAGCTGCTCAAGATCGGCAGTGCCTTGTTCAAGGCTTTTGTGCTGCCAGAAATAACGCAGCACGTCGATGCCCACCACTGGAAAACCCTTGGCCGCCATGCGCTCAGCGATATCGCGGTCAAGGTCACGCCAGCCGCCATCCCCTGAGTAAAACAGCGTAACGGTATCCGAGGGTTGCGCAGAGGGCACTTCAATCACAGGAATCGGGTCGCCCTGTCCTTGCAAGGAGCGTTTGATCTGCGAGAACAGCACCTGTGATAAGGGCGTGTCATAGGGGCTGATGATGGTTTCTGCACGCGGCTGGCTGCGCACAAATAATCCGCTGGCGGTACTGGGGCTGTTGTTCCAAGCCACTAGCCATTGGCCGTGACCGGCTTGGCTGGGCAGAGGCGCGTTTGAGCAGTCCGGCGTATCCAGTGAAAAGCCCACCGAGATGGCCTGTGCCTGATCGCGCTGCTGTACCGCCAGCCAACGCCATGCGTAAGCGGCTCCGGTTTCGATGCCCGCCACCAGATCAGGCTCCGCCTTACCCAGCGCTTTACGCGCCGCCGCCAGGCGAGCGGGCCAAGCGGTGCACTGGGCCGTAGCCGGATAGAGCACCTGCACCACCTGTGCGGCATTTTCATCGGCTAGTTTCAGCAACTGCGCATCACTCAACTGCTGGGTATCGGAAGCCGCGAGCAGGATGCGTACTTTAGGCTGCACATCCGGCAGGGCTACCTGCAGCGGGCTGCCATCTTGTAACAATTTTGTTTCTAGCTGCGCAGTAGCAGGCGAGCGAAACAACCACAGCAACACGCCCAGCAGCAGGGCAAGGGGCACAAGCAGCAGCCAACGGTAGTTCATGCAGCCTCTCAGCGTTTAACCAGTCCTGTCAGGCCACCTGCAATCAAGGCGGCGGTATCTGCCATGGCGACCAAGGGGTCTAAGCCGGTGGGGACTGCCAGATAACGCGGTTCCCAGTTCGGTTGAAACTTCTCCTTGAAGCGCCGCAGCCCCTGAAAGTTATAGAAGGATTCGCCGCGTTGGAAGACCAGTGCCCCCAATCGTTGTGACAAGGGTGCACCGCGCCGAGGCTGTAAGCCCGACAGCGGCACCATGCCTAAGCTAAATTGGGCGTAGCCTCGGCGCTGATACTCCAAAATCAACCCGAGCATTAAAAATTCCATGGTCAGGTTGGGCGCGATGGGATGCACGCGCATCAAGTCCAAACTGGCGAGGGCTTGGCTATCGGTTTCTAAGAGGTTGGCAAAGGCTACTGCGCGGCCTTCGTGGCGCACTACGGCAATCGGGAAGTAATTCAGGTATTCCGGGGTAAAACGCCCCAAGGAAAAGCCTTTTTCGCGGACTTGTTTGCCGTCTAGCCAAGCATCGGAAATAGCTTTGAGTTCCTCTAAGGGCGCTTGGCCTGCGGCGTAAAACTCCAACTGCAGCCCATCGCGCTGCCCACGGCTTAAGGTGTAGCGCAGCTCTTTCATTTCCTTGCACTTGGTGTCCAAGGCAAAGCGCTGAAGGTCTACGCGGGCCTCCTCACCCAGCTTGACCGCCGTAAGGCCGATATCCATGTAAAAGGGCAGATTCTCCGGGCGTACCTGATAGAACACCGGGCGCGAGTGGTAAAGATCGCAAAGGTCGCGAAACTGCCAGATCAGCTCCGCGCGCGCCAAACTGCTCGCCCCGATGGGATCAAAGAGTGCTACCAGACTGCGGCCCCGACGGGCATACATGAGAAAGGCTTCGCCGCCCGTATGGAACAGCAGCGCTTTGTCGCCACTTAAAGCCAGGCCGCCATCTGGCTGATTGGACTGGCGAACAATCTGCAAGGCACGATTAAGCGCCTCTTCGGTAGGCAACAACACCACTGGCGGTTTAGCGCGCAGCAGCCAAGCCAAAATCACTATCACCAACAGCAGCCCGCTACCCAAGGCGGCGCGTAAACCACGGGGGGCATCGGCATTCAGAGCAAATTGCCACCACAGTTGGCTGCTGTACGGGATGTCCTGATAGGCAAACAGCAACAGCCAGATGGAAGTAGCCACTACGCAGCCGCTGGCCAGCAGACAAGCGGGAGCCAAGGGCTGCTCCATGAGACGACTAGGCCGGTAAAAGGCCGGACGAAACAGCGCCAATAACAGGGCGATAATCGACAGAATAATCGCCTCCTCCCAATCAAAGCCCTTAAGCAGGGAGAACACCGCGCCACTGGACAGCAACAACAGCGTCAATGCCCAAGCAGCGGATTGACGCCGCCACAGCCCATTGGCCAGCAGCAAGCACAAAATGCCCACCAAACTGGCGGCAAGGTGCGAGGCATCCACCAGCCGATCGGGGATTAAAAAGCCCAAACCCTCCAGACGACTATCAATGGAAGGGGTCACCCCTGAAAACAGCAGCACAATGCCCCCCAGAAACACCAGCAATGACAGCACCGGTGCGGCCAATCCTGAGGCCAACTGTATGGTCTGCTGAGAGGGTGCAGGCAACAGGCGGCGTGCCTCTGAGACCAGCAACAGCAGACAGGCGGTTAACAGAGGCAGCAGCATGTAAATCAGCCGATAGAGCAACAGAGCCGCTGCTAAGGCCGCAGGGTTCATCTGCTGAGAAAACACCCCCAGCATCACCGCCTCAAAGACCCCAACGCCGCCCGGCACATGGCTCAGCACCCCAGCGGCCAGCGCCAGCAAATACACCAGCAAAAAGGTACCAAAGGGCGGTGTTTCTGGGAGCAGCAGATAAAGCACCCCGGCAGCCGTAGTCACATCCACCAGCGTGATCAGCAATTGCAAACTGGACAGCCCGACGCTAGGCAGACGCAGATTAAGCCGCCCCAAGGGCAGTAGCAGGCTGTCAGGCGTGGGTTGTTCGGGGGTACGCCAGTACAGGATGGCCAGCGTGGCGATGCCATAACAGGCCAGCAAAGCCCATGCGATAAGCTGCACAGTGCTTTCGGATAGGCGCAGAGCCAGTGCGGCGGCCGGTAAGTTACTGAGGGCGGCCAGCGCCGCCAGCAAGGGTAGACTAGCTCCCAGCGACAGGCTGGCGAATAGCGAAATCCGCGCCACGTCGATGGTATTTAAGCCATGGCGCGAATACAGCCGATAGCGCACCGCCCCCCCGGACAGCATGGCCAAACCCACGGCATTGCTGATGGCAAAGGCACAAAGACCGCCGCCGATCAGTATACGCCGAGGCAGTTGTACCCCGGCATAACGGGTAGCCGACCACTCATAGCCAACCAACGACAGAAAGCCAATGATGGTCAGCAACACTGCGCCCCCAATGGCACCTAGCGGGATGTTCAGCAGCGCTTCATGCAGGGCAGAAGGATTGATCTCGCGCAGCAAGTGGTAACAGGCGACCAAGGCCAACCCAAATACCAGCAGTGAAATCGCCACACCGATGGTTCTGCGGTGGCGCACATTTTCAAACAGCGATGATTGGGGAATGCTTGGAACGGGAGAAAGGGGCGCAGCGCTCATCAAATACCCTCGGCAGTGTTCTCTTCTTCTAGTGAGGAACAGGAGTGATTGCAAGATTCAGGCTGAAATTTTCTGGCCTCTCAGGCTCACCCGTTCTTGGATCTACACTGGATGCTCAGGGCGGGATGCTGGAAGTGTGATGCCTGACTAGCATCTCGTCGATTCACATGTCATTCTTCTTATGACTGCCAAAAAAGAGCAGTTCCCAAGACTATCCGGGACAACAACAACAACTTCGCAATGAGGCTACCCATGCGTAAATCGGATCTTGCCGCTGCCATCGCCCTGAAAGCTGACCTGAACAAAGAAGAGGCCCAGCGTGTACTGGAAGCCGTTCTTGATCAAATTGTCTGTGCCATGGGGCGCAAGGACAGCATCAATCTGGTGGGCTTTGGCACCTTCGTTCCACGTCATCGCGGTGCTCGGGCTGGGAAAAACCCTCAGACCGGAGAGTCCATCATCATCGGTGCCAGCAACACCGTAGCCTTCAAGCCCGGTAAAGGCCTGAGGGAAGCCGTTATCCCGCAAACCGCCGCCGCTCCCGTTGCTGCTGCCAAGCCATCACAGCCTGCCCAGCGCAGCCTCAGCAGCAGTAAAAAGCGCTTTGCAGGCAGCGAACAGCGGGCCTGATCTACCTTAATGAGCCACTGCTAGAACGAGAAGCGGCTGCCTAATGCAGCCGCTTTGCTATTCAGCCGATGACCAATACGCCGTCCATCTCCACCTGTGCATCGCGAGGCAACGATGCTACGCCAATGGCCGCACGGGCGGGGTAAGGTTGTTGAAAATAACGGCTCATCACCTCGTTGACCTTGGCAAAATGGCCAAGATCGGTGAGGAAGATGTTCAGCTTGACGATATCGTTCAGCGAACCACCGGCAGCCTCGGCCACGGCCTTCAGGTTCTCAAACACCTGTACGGCTTGCGCCTCAAAATCACCCTCCACCAGTACCATGCGCACCGGATCAAGGGGAATCTGCCCGGACAGGTATACCGTATTGTCCACCTTGATGGCTTGGGAGTAAGTGCCAATGGCCGCCGGGGCCTTATCGGTACTGATAACGGTTTTGCTCATGGACGGCTCCTGTAAATAACGCTGAGAACAGCTGGTTAGGCCTTGACCCGCGTGATGCGCGTCATGCCGCTGAGAGTACGCAGTTTTTTGATCACCTTGGCCAAATGAATGCGGTCATGGACGCTGACCACCAACTGAATGACACAGGTTCGGCCATCGCGTTCATCCATACCGATCTTCTCGATATTGGCATTGGCCGCGCTGACACTGCTGGCCAGCAAGGCAATCAAGCTGCGCTGATGTTCGATCTCTACGCGCAGCTCGACATTAAATTCGCCGGTGACATCCTTCGCCCACGACAGCGCCATGCACTTGTCGGGATTGTGGCGGTATTCGCTGATGTTGCGGCAGGTGTCCACATGAACCACCATGCCCTTGCCTGCGGACAGATAGCCAACAATGGGATCGCCGGGAATCGGTGAACAGCAGCGCGCGTAGTTGAGTACCAAGCCTTCGGTACCGCGAATGGCCAGCGGGCCGTTGTCTGATGAGGAAGCCGCCTCGCCATCGCCTTCATTGGCTAAGAGACGGCGGGCGATAACGTAAGCCATGCGGTTACCAAGGCCTATATCTTCTAAGAGGTCTTCAACCACTTCCATCTGATATTCCGCCAATACCCGTTGCAGACGCTCAGGCGGGATTTGCTCTAGCGTGGTTTCAAACCCAGCCAGCGACTTACTGAGCAAGCGCTCACCTAGGCTGATGGATTCAGAGCGGCGCTGCTGCTTGAGGGCATGGCGAATATGGGTGCGTGCCTTACCGCTGACCACAAAATTCAGCCAGGCCGGGTTGGGCCGTGCGCCGGGAGCGGTGATGATCTCCACCGTTGAGCCGCTTTCCAACGCCTGTGACAACGGAGCCAGCCGCCGGTTGATTCGGCAGGCGATGCAAGTGTTGCCCACGTCGGTATGCACGGCGTAGGCAAAATCCACAGCGGTGGAACCCTTGGGCAATTCCATGATGCTGCCCTTGGGGGTGAAGACATAAACCTCATCAGGGAAGAGGTCGATCTTCACACTCTCGATAAACTCCAGCGAGTTACCGGCGCGCTGCTGCATTTCCAACACGCCCTTGACCCACTGACGAGCCCGGGCATGGCTGCTCTTTTCGTCGTGGCTGGATTTATACAGCCAATGCGCGGCGATACCGTTGTTGGCCATCTCCTCCATCTCGTGGGTACGGATCTGGATTTCGATGGGCACGCCGTGCATACCGAATAGAGTGGTGTGCAGCGATTGATAGCCGTTGGCCTTGGGAATGGCGATGTAGTCTTTAAAACGTCCCGGCAGCGGCTTATAAAGGTTATGCACCGCGCCCAGCACGCGATAACAGGTATCGACCTTATCCACCACAATGCGGAAGGCGTATACATCCATGATCTCGCTGAAGGATTTACGCTTGCCGCGCATCTTGCGGTAGATGCTGTACAGGTGTTTTTCGCGGCCCAAAATATCGCCGATCAGCCCTTCGCGCTCCAGACACTGGGCCAGCGAATGCTCGATCTTATTGACGATTTCCTTGCGATTACCGCGCGCGCGAAGCACAGCAGTGCGAATCCGCTCAGAACGCATGGGATACATGGCTTTAAAGCCTAGATCCTCAAACTCAATGCGCATGGCGTGCATGCCCAGCCGGTTGGCGATGGGCGCGTAAATTTCCAAGGTTTCACGGGCGATGCGCCAGCGTTTCTCCCCGGCCAGCACCTCAAGGGTGCGCATGTTGTGCAGACGATCGGCCAATTTGACCAGAATGACGCGAATATCCCGCGCCATGGCCATGGCCATTTTACGGAAGTTTTCGGCTTGGGCCTGCGCCTTGGTCTCAAAGTGCATCTGAGTCAGTTTGCTGACCCCATCCACCAATTCAGCCACGGTTTCGCCAAATTGCTCGGCGAGGGCTTCTTTGGGGATGCCGGTGTCTTCAATGACATCATGCAGCATGGCGGCCATCAGGCTTTGATGGTCCATGTGCATGTCAGCAAGGATGCTGGCCACCGACAGCGGGTGACTGACGTACACCTCACCGCTGCGGCGCAATTGGCCGTCGTGGGCCTGCTCAGCGTAATAATAAGCGCGCCGTACCAAATTGACCTGATCATCGGTCAGATAGCTGGCTAGGCGTTTAGCAAGTGCCTCTATGGATGGCAAGATCGGACTCCTTGCCGGCCAGGCCCGGCGTAAGCAGCGTAGCGTCGGGCCTGCATGGATTAGAGAACCTCGCTGGCATCTTCCGCATAGTGGGCGAACAGCGGCTCGTTCTGAACCATTTCATCTTGGCTGATAACTTCATAGCTCATCAGGCCGGCAGCGATTTCGCGCAGGGCTACGACGGTGGGCTTGTCGTTTTCCCAAGCTACGCGAGGCTCTTTGCCGCCGGTGGCCAGTTGGCGGGAACGCTTGGTGGCCAGCATGACCAGCTCAAAGCGGTTTTCGACGTGATCCAGGCAGTCTTCAACGGTAACGCGGGCCATGGTGTTCCTCGTGCTTAATTTCAGTGAGCAGACCCGGACGGGCTGACAGAACCCGGTAGTCTAAAAAATCGCCACTGCCAAGGGAAGCGCCAATGCAGTTAAGGCGCGTAATAGCCTCACCCTTGGAATGGGCAACTGGGGGCAATCTCAACTCAGCAGCTGCTGAAGCAATCCGCTAAAGCGCTGTTGTTGATGGCTTTGTTGGAGCCTGTTGCCGCGAAAAATCGCTTTGAGGTCTTCCAGCGCATGGCTGAAGTCATCATTGATCACCAAGTAATCGTACTCGACATAATGGCTCATCTCGCTGACCGCTTCGCGCATGCGCTGCTCAATGACCTCATCGCTGTCTTGACCCCGGTTGCTCAGGCGTTGGCGCAGGGCTTCTTGGGTGGGCGGCAGGATGAAGATGGAGCGCGCCTGTGGCAGCAGTCGGCGTACTTGCTGAGCGCCTTGCCAGTCGATCTCTAAAATCAGGTCATGACCCTCGGCCAGACGCTGTTCTAGCCAGCGCTGTGAGGTGCCATAGAGGTTGCCAAAGACTTCGGCGTACTCCAGAAACTCGTTGCGCTCAAGGCACTCTAGAAAGGCCTCGCGGGTCACAAAGTGGTAATTGACGCCGTTGACCTCACCGGGACGCATGGGGCGCGTGGTGTGAGAGATGGATACCTGCACTTGGGGCATGGCTTCCACCAAGGCTCTGACTAAACTGGTCTTTCCCGCACCTGAGGGCGCGGAGAGGATATAAAGCGTGCCGGTTGGCGTGGACATAAGATCACCTGAGCCTGCGCTGTGGGTTATTCGATGTTCTGAACCTGTTCGCGCATCTGCTCGATCAGCACCTTGAGATTGACGGCCACCTGAGTGGTGCGCGTGTCGAAGGCTTTGGAGCCTAGGGTATTCGCCTCGCGGTTTAGCTCCTGCATCAGAAAGTCCAGACGCCGCCCAGAGGCTCCACCGGCTTTCAAGACCCGCCGCACCTCGCTGATATGGGTCAGCAGGCGATCCAACTCTTCAGCAACATCGCTTTTTTGGGCCAGTAGCACCATTTCTTGTTCCAGTCTGGCAGGATCAAGCTCAGCCTGCCATTCGGCGCAGCGTTCTAAAATTTTGCGCCGTTGGTTATCCAGCAACACAGGCAGCAATTCGCGCAGCACTGCTACTTCACCGAGCATGGCCTCTAGGCGCTCGTTGATCAGTTGTGCCAGCTCGGTGCCTTCGCGTTCGCGGCCGATTTTCAGCTCATCAAGGGCCTGCTGAAACAAGCTCAGAGCGCTGTCGTTGAGGGCTTGGAAGTCGGTGGCGTTGCTGACCATCACTCCCGGCCAGCTGAGAATCTCCAGCGGACTTAAGGGCGCAGGACGGGCAATTTGCTCGGCTAAGCTTTCCGCCGCCGCAATGATTTGCGCAGCGCGCGCATGATCTAGTTGCAGAGCTTGGCTGTTGAGGGCTTCGCTAAAGCGCAGGGTGCATTCCAGCTTGCCGCGCGATAAACCTTTGCGCAGTAACTCGCGCACGGCACCTTCTAGCTCGCGAAAGGCTTCAGGCAAGCGCAGGTGCGGCTCAAGGTAGCGGTGGTTCACCGAGCGGATTTCCCAGCTGAGCGTGCCATGCGGGCCGGCTACTTCGGCACGAGCGAAGGCGGTCATGCTGTGAATCATGGGGGTATCCCTCGGTATGCTCATAAGAGCCGAGGATTGTAAGAGAAACTTCAGTGACTGTTAAACAGCCTGCACTCTAGATAGCCATTCTCAGGCTGAAAAAGCCCAAGATACCGGCTTTTCGCGGCTGGCTGGGCGGACTTGGCTTTATGTAGTATAACTACATGTAGTGCTACTCTAAAAAAACTACAGCCGGTTGGCACAGCATGTCAGACTCCACAGAGCGCTGACGCCCCGTCCATTGCCAAGAGCGAGTCCTGACCGTGAACCTGCTGCAACATATCGCTCAATCAAGAGACACGCTGCGCAAGTCGGAGCTTAAAGTAGCCGACTATGTACTGCTTGACCCCGCTTCGGTGATTCACAGCTCCATGGCCGACGTGGCCAGCGCAGTGGGCATCAGTGAACCGACCATCGTGCGCTTTTGCCGCGCCATCGGTTGCACAGGCTTTCAGGATCTCAAGCTGCGGCTGGCGCAAAGTTTGGCGGCGGGGGCAAGTTTTGGCCAGTTCGCCATCAACGAGGGTGATTCGGTGGTGGAGATCAGCCAAAAGATCTTCGATACCACCCTGCACACCCTAATGGAAGTCCGCGAGCGCCTTGACCCAGAGGCCTTGCAACGCGCCATTACCGCCATCACCCACGCCGATCGGGTGGAGTTTTACGGCTTTGGTGCATCCGGCGCGGTGGCCACCGATGCTCAGCATAAGTTCTTCCGCCTGCTGCTCAATGCAGCGGCCTATTCCGATCCACACATGCAGGCTATGTCTGCGGTAACGCTGAAGAATAACGACGTAGCCATCTGCATCTCCCAATCGGGACGCTCTAAGGATCAGTTGATTACTGCCAATTTGGTGCGTGAGTCCGGGGCAATTTTAATCACCCTATGCCCCAGCCAAACCCCGCTGGCCGACTTGGCCACCATTAATTTGGCCATTGATGTGCAGGAAGACACCGACATCTACACACCTTTGACCTCGCGGATTGCTCACTTGGTGGTGATTGACGTGCTGGCCATGGGCGTAGCTATGGCGCGCGGCCCGGCGCTGGTCAACCACCTGAAAAGCGTTAAACGCAGCCTGCGCAGCCTGCGCTTATCACCAAAATCCATTAAGCCGCAGCCGGATCATAGCTAAGCGCCCGCCTGCGCTAAAAAACCGTCTGGCTCAGCCTCTCATGCAGGTAATTGCTGAATACCCGAATCAGCAAAGACACCTGACGGTGCTGTGGATAGAGTGCATAGATGGTCAAAGGCGGCGGCTGGAAGGCATCCAGTACCCTAACCAAAGCACCTGAACTCAGATGAGGGCCTGCGATGAAGGTTGGCAAAAGCGCCACACCTAAACCGGCTACTGCTGCATCCGCAATTAGTTCGCCATTGTTGACCCGGTAGCGTCCGCGTACCGCAATGCGTTCAACTCGCCCCTCCTGCTGATACAACCATTCCACCGACTTGCTGTGCCCATAAAGTAGGCATTCATGCTGCACTAAATCAGCGGGTACTAAAGGAACACCTTGGCGCGCCAAATAGGATGGACTGCAACAGGTGACCATATCTGAGGAGCCCAAGGGGCGGGCAATCAGCGATGAATCAGCCAATACGCCGATGCGCACGGCCATGTCGTAGCCTTCATCCAGCATATCCACCGCCCGATCACTCAAATCCAGCTCAATGGAGATATCCGGGTAACGCTCCAGAAAACCCGGCAACAAGCGGCTCAGGTACAGGGTGCCAAAAGACATGGGCGCAGATAAGCGCAACGCGCCGCGCGGCGTAGCACGCTGCTGGGAGATGGCCTGCTCAGCATCCTCTACTTCGCGGAGGATCTTCTTGGCGCTTTCGTAATAGGCCTGCCCCAAGGGGGTGACATCCAGCTTGCGCGTTGAGCGGTTGATCAGGCGCACCCCAAGACGCGCCTCCAACTGCATCAGTCGGCGGCTGACAAACTGTTTGGATAGGCCACTTTGTTCGGCAGCGGCGGTGAAGCTTTTGCATTCCAGCACGCTTACAAAGAGCCGCATGTCTTCTAGCTGGTTCATTGTCTCTTTCCAGTTTACATAGTTAAGCAATACAGCATCTTAATTCATTTAAAAAGAGACAGTAACCTAGGCTCCAAGGTGCTGAACACAGTGCCACCCACAACCAAGGAGACTGACATGACAAAGATCACTTCCCTCTGCACTTTCCCAATGCTGGGCCCTGTTGTGCTGATGAGCCTGTTTTTAGGCAGCGCGACCACCTACGCAAATACCCTTGAATCCCTCAACCTTGAGGTCATTGCTACGACCTCAAGTGGCGCACAAGAGCGCACGGACACCGCGCCAACCGACAGCGAGACTTACCGCTACGGCGAGGCCTTGGATATTCAAGAAATCCTATCGATTACTGACGAGGCTTCCGCAGCCTGTGGCATAGTGCCTGTTCAGATGCTCTACAAAGACTCCCAAGGCACCGTGCACGAGCTACGTTACCAAGTGGTCGGCAATGGCTGCCAAAGCGGTTGAGGCATGAAGTAGCAATCATGGGATGGGAGGTGCTTTCGTACCTCCCACACACTCACAGCACTTTCATGACACTGATTTTCATATAGGTTGCCCCTTCGAATCTCTCTCCAGCACAAAATACACACGGGGCTGTGCCCTGCCTTTTCTAAATTTCAATCTACTCATATCCCCCATCAGGATGCACGAGAGCAATGCACTATTTTGGAGCAATGGCTTCAAGAGAGGGCATTCCATAGGGCTGCCCAATGTACATTCATCTTTAGTAACGAGCGGCTTATCAAGCCACTGGGGTCTTTGGCAAAAAATTTGCAGATTAATTAGTCGATTATAGAGCTGCTGCTCGGCAAGGCCTCTGCGCCCACCACACAGCGGGAACACTCTAGCTAAGAAACTAAGAGGACGGTATGGCAAAGACTATTATCATCTACGCCCACGCAACGGCTGAAGAAGCTAAAAAAGCAGCTTTTGATGCAGGTTATTACAGAAACAATCTGGACTGGGACGAGGAGTGGAGCCGCTATCGCCCAATCCTTGAATGGCAGTATCAAGCAGGTTTAAAAGCCGCTACCTCGGAAGCTAAAACCAATAGCTCGCGATGAGGCAGGCTTGATCTTTTTTATGCAGCCATTTTGTATCCATACACAAATTCATAATGATTAATCGGCTGCCTGCTGCGTCCCTATTCGATAAAAGTAACCCCGGCTATCGAACCAAATAGCCGGGGTTTTTTATGCCCTGCACATAACCCCTCGCGCAAGCGCACAAGGTCTTACCCACGCTCGTTAGCACATAGCATCTCGCCCAGCGCTCGGCCTTATTGTCATCAATTTAATTGACAGTATTTCCAAATTTACCGGCTATTTAAGCCTTAATGATGACGTTAGAGTAGCGCCATCTGTTAAGCAATGCCCACTAGACAACACAGGTCAATAACCATGAACACCCTAAGCAAGCTATCCGCCGCCCTCTTTTTAGCCACAGGCCTTGCCGTTTGCGCAGGCTCCGCTTTTGCCGCGCCAGAAACCTACAGCCTCGATAATGGCCACACTTTCCCGCGCTTTTCTTACAGCCACTTTGGGCTTTCAACCCAGCTCAGTCGCTTCAATAAGACTACGGGCACCATCGTGATCGACAAAGCAGCCAAGACGGCCAAAGTGGACATCCTGATTGATACCACCTCAGTGGATACCGGCTTTGCGACCTTTGATGAACATATTCAGGGCGCAGATTTTCTCGACACGGCCAAATATCCCACCGCTAGCTTTAAGTCCAGCAAGGTGCGCTTTGAAGGCGACAAGCCCGTAGCCTTGGAAGGCGAGCTGACCATCAAAGGCATCACTAAGCCGGTGACCCTGACCATTACGCGCTTTACCAACATGCTGCATCCCATGCTGAAGAAAGACGCCATTGGTGCTGATGCCCATGTAGTCATCAAACGCAGTGAGTTCAATGCCGGAAAATACGCGCCCCATGTAGGGGACGAGGTAAGCATTGATATCGCCGTTGAAGCCATCAAAAACTGAGGCAGTGTCTTCGCCGCTGGGCTTAAGGCTCAGCGGGCACCTGTCAGTGAGGAGCGATGACATGGACAGCGGTTCTGTTCGTTATACCCGTACCGCCCAGTGGCTACATTGGAGCATGGCAGCTATCTGGATACTCAGTTGGGCTCTAGGCATTCTGGCAACCCATTGGCGCGAAGCCCTAAACCCAGCCCACGGCTTAACCCTGCTGCACAAAGCCTTAGCCAGCAGCTTGCTGATTTTGATCATAGTGCGGGTGTTGTGGCGCTTGACCCATCCGGCTCCACCTTTGCCAAGCCAGATGAGCTCCCTAATGCAGCGTGCCGCCCACCTAGGACACGCGCTTCTGTACGGTGTGGCACTGATCGCTCTGCCGCTGTCCGGTTGGTACTGGAGTTTGGTGGCGGACAAACCCATTCTGCTGTTGGGGTTATGGCAGCTTCCGCCGCTGGTGATGCCTGATCCTACGCTCTATGAGCTGGCAAAAATGCTGCACCAGTGGATGGCTTGGGGCTGCGGGGCTTTGGTTGGCGGTCATGTGGTGGTGGCGCTCAAGCATCACTGGATTGACAAGGACACAGTGCTACGCAGCATGCTGCCTCAATAGCGAGGGCCTTATTTATAGAGCAAAAGCCCCAGCCATTAATGATGAACTGGGGCTTTTGCTGTTAGCGCCTAAGAAATCACCAAAACCTTCTAGTGTCCTCAGTGGCTATCTAGGTCGCGCCGAGCAGCCACGATGGTGACGGTGAATCCGGCAAATACATCGACAAAAGACATCAGCATTATCAAGAAGAATGTCGAAGTCCCGGCAGCGCTATACGCAATAAACTCCACCAAGAAGGCCACAAACAGCAGCATAGACAGCGCATGGTCCACGATTGAAGCGTTGCTGGAGCGGGTAGCCTTAACCATTTCGATACACAGAGCCGCCAGCCCCAATGCGAGCAACAAGTCTGACATGACAAATGGCCAATGCACGCCCGACAACAGGGTTGCCTGAAACAACACGCTATTGAGGCCAGCGGGGCCGCTCATGACCACCAAGTTGTAAGCCACAAAAACCAACAACAGCAGGGGGATGCTTCTGATCCATTGCATGGGGAATGCCTCGCCAAAGGTAAAAAGCGGCTACTATCTACCGCCTGCGGGCCTTGGATCAACTGGATCCATGTGTGCGCAGGCTAAAGTCAGTGAAGATATCGCCCCCTACTCCACCGTCACCGATTTTGCCAAGTTGCGCGGCTGATCCACATCGGTGCCTTTGAGAATGGCCACGTAGTAAGACAGCAGTTGCAGCGGGATGGTGTACAAAATAGGTGACAGCACATCATCAATGTGCGGCATCTCCACCAAATGCGTACCTTCGCCGTTATCCATTCCGGCCTCTGCATCAGCAAAAATGATCAACTGACCACCGCGCGCGCGGACTTCTTGCAGATTGGATTTAAGCTTCTCCAACAGCTCGTTACCCGGCGCAACCGTCACGACCGGCATGTCGCTATCCACCAATGCCAAGGGGCCGTGTTTCAGCTCACCGGCAGGGTAAGCCTCGGCATGGATGTAGGAGATTTCCTTGAGTTTCAGTGCACCCTCCATGGCCACCGGATACTGAGTGCCGCGCCCAAGGAACAGGGTATGCCGCTTATCGGCAAAGTATTCGGCAATCTGCTCCACCGAAGGCGCTAGCGCCAAGGCTTCACCCAGACGAATCGGCAGACGGCGCAGCTCCTCCACCAGATGATGCTCCTGCTCAGCAGGCAAGTTGCCCTTAACCTGCCCTAAAGCCAAGGTCAGCAGCAACAGACCGACCAGTTGTGTGGTAAAGGCCTTGGTGGAAGCCACGCCGATTTCCGGCCCAGCTTGGGTCAGCAAGGTGAGATCGGATTCGCGCACCAGTGAGCTGATGGCCACGTTGCAAATCGCCAAACTGCCCAGATAACCCATGGCTTTGGCATTGCGCAGCGCGGCGAGGGTATCTGCCGTTTCCCCCGATTGAGAAATACTCACAAACAACGAATCCGGGCGCACCATCACCTTGCGGTAGCGAAACTCGCTGGCCACCTCCACCTGACAGGGAATTCCCGCCAGCTCTTCCAGCCAATAACGCGCCACCATTCCCGCATGATAGCTGGTACCACAGGCCACAATCTGAATATTGCTGACCCGCGCAAACAGCTCAGCCGCCTGCGGGCCAAAGGCCTCAACCAACACCCGCCCTTCACCGAGACGGCCTTCCAAGGTGCGCTGTACCACCTTAGGCTGCTCGTGGATTTCCTTGAGCATAAAGTGCCGATATGCACCCTTATCGGCGGCTTCGGCACCCTCGTGATACTGCACGGTTTCGCGCTGCACCAGTGCGCCACTGCGATCCCAAATCTGCACGCCCTCGCGCTGAATCTGCGCGATATCGCCCTCTTCCAGATAGGTAAAGCGATCCGTGACCTGACGCAGAGCCAACTGATCAGAGGCGAGGAAGTTCTCACCCAAGCCCCGGCCAATCACCAAGGGACTGCCACTGCGCGCGGCAAACAGGCTGTCTGGATGCAAAGCACTGACCACCGCTAAACCATAAGCGCCGTGCAACTCCGGAATGGCCGCCTTGAGCGCACTAACCAAGTTTGGTGTGGCTTGCAGCTTGTGATGCAGCAAATGGACGATGACTTCCGTATCGGTATCCGACACAAACACATAACCCAACCCTTGGAGCTTGCGGCGCAACGCATCGTGATTTTCAATGATGCCATTGTGTACCACTGCCAAATCCGGCCCGGAGAAATGCGGGTGAGCATTGCGCTCACAGGGCGCGCCGTGGGTCGCCCAACGGGTATGAGCAATACCCAAACGCCCCGGTAAACGGCTTTGCTCCTGCGCTTGAGCCAGCTCAGCCACCTTGCCGGTACGCCGCAAGCAGTGCAGATGGCCGTCATGATCCAGCACCGCCAGACCGGCGCTGTCGTAGCCGCGATACTCCAGACGCTTAAGGCCTTCGAGCAGGATGGGAGTGATATTGCGTTCGGCGATAGCGCCCACGATGCCACACATTAAGGCATGCTCCTTAGCTTGGGTTGCTCTGTTTTCCGGACTGGCTTTCGCCATTCACAGATGCTCTGTGCAGCCTTGATCAATCAGCAGGCTGCTGGCCTGAGACAGGCATAAATGGCATCGGTTGCAACATCGCTCAACCCTAGCCATCTACACCTGCATTGCTGGGGATTTAGCCTTTCTTTTCCGGGCGTTTCCAACCTTGAATGCCGACCTGACGCGCGCGGCCCAAGGCCAATGTATCGGCAGGTACATCCTGAGTAATGGTCGAGCCTGCGCCAGTAGTCACACCAGAGCCAAGGGTTAACGGGGCCACCAGCGAGCTATTGGAACCGATGAACACATCCTCGCCCATTACCGTGCGGTGCTTGTTGGCCCCATCATAATTACAGGTGATAGTACCTGCGCCAATGTTGGTACGCGCACCAATTTCGGCATCGCCCAAATAGCTCAGATGCCCCGCTTTAGCGCCCTCGCCCATCACCGCGTTTTTCAGTTCGACGAAGTTGCCGACATGGGCTTTATGGCCCAACTGCGTACCGGGCCGCAAGCGAGCAAAGGGGCCGCAGTCTGCTGACTCGCCCACTTCCGCCCCGTCCAGATGGGTATAGGCTTTTAGCACGGCATTGCGGCGCAGTACGCTGTCTTTGATGTAGCAACCCGGGCCAATATGCACGCCGTCTTCAATAACAACTTGGCCTTCCAGTACCACATTGATGTCGATCTGCACATCGCGTCCCACACTGACTTGCCCGCGCAAGTCAAAACGCGCCGGGTCAATCAGGGTGACACCCTGCTGCATCAAACGATGAGCCGCACAGAGTTGATAGTAGCGCTCCAAGCTGGCCAACTGGATGCGATCATTCGCACCCTGCACTTCCATAGCGTGCTTCGGTTGCTCAGTCAGCACCGGCAAGCCATCAGCCACCGCCATAGCAATCACATCGGTCAGGTAATACTCACCCTGCGCGTTCTGGTTAGACAGACGCCCCAGCCAATCGGCTAAGCGCGGGCCGGGCACCGCCAAGATGCCGGTATTGCACTCGGTGATGGCACGCTGTTCTGGGCTGGCGTCTTTATGCTCAATGATTGCCGTCACCTGCTGCTGTGCATCGCGCAGAATCCGCCCATAACCGCTAGGATCGGCCAAGTTCACGGTGAGCAGTGCCATCTGTGATGGGCTGAGGCTTTGCAGCAGCCGCTCTAGGGTTGCAGCCTCAATCAGCGGCACATCACCGTAGAGGATTAACACCTGCTCAGCCTGTAAGAAAGGCGCTGCCTGAGCCACCGCATGGCCTGTGCCCAACTGCTCGGCCTGCAATACAAAATTGAGATCCGCATCGGGAAAGGCTTGGCGTATTTGCTCAGCGCCATGACCAATCACCACATGGATAGCACGCGGCTTTAGCTGACGCGCCGCATCAATAACATGCCCGAGCATGGATTTGCCCGCCACAGGGTGCAATACCTTGGGCTTTGCAGAGCGCATGCGGGTGCCCTGTCCAGCAGCAAGAATGACGATATCAAGAGACATGGCAGATCCTGACCGACGACCAAAAAGAAAAAGGGTAGCCTAGGCTACCCTTTTATCCTGCAACGAAGAAGTTCCGGAATCAGTGACCGTATTTCTTACGCAGCTCGCTAATGGTACGCAACTGTGCGGCAGCCGCTGCTAAACGAGCAGAAGCAGCGCTGTAGTTGAAGTTCGCACCATTGTCTTGAATGGCTTTCTCGGCAGCCTTAATGGCTTCCTTGGCAGCAGCTTCATCAAGGTCTTTAGCGCGGATGGCTGTATCAGCCAGCACCTTCACCATGTTCGGTTGGATTTCAACGAAACCACCGGACACATAGAAAATTTCTTCCGCACCACCTTGCTTGATGACCCGCACTGGCCCCGGCTTAAGCGAGCTGAGCAGCGGAGCATGGCCCATCAGAATACCCAAGTCACCCTGAGCACCATGCACGATGACCATCTCTGCCAGACCCGAGAACAGCTCTTCTTCTGCACTGACGATATCGCAGTGGACTGTCATAGCCATATCTATGCCTCGGTTAACAGCGTTGGCAGGGGATAAACCCTGCCATTGCCTAGGACAAGCTCCTCACGGAGCCCGCCATTACAGTTTCTTGGCTTTCTCGATGACTTCGTCGATACCGCCGACCATGTAGAACGCTTGTTCTGGGATATGGTCGAAGTCGCCTTTCAGGATGCCCTGGAAGCCACGGATGGTCTCTTTCAGGGAAACATACTTACCAGACGCGCCGGTGAAGACTTCAGCAACGAAGAACGGCTGAGACAGGAAGCGCTGAATCTTACGAGCGCGAGACACCAGCAGCTTGTCGGATTCGGACAGCTCGTCCATACCCAGAATAGCGATGATGTCTTTCAGCTCTTTGTAGCGCTGCAGAACATACTGAACACCACGGGCGGTGTCGTAGTGATCCTGACCTACCACCAGCGGATCAAGCTGGCGAGAGGTGGAGTCCAGAGGATCGACCGCAGGGTAAATACCCAGAGAGGCGATGTCACGGGACAGAACCACGGTCGCGTCCAAGTGGGCGAAGGTGGTCGCCGGGCTTGGGTCAGTCAAGTCATCCGCAGGAACGTAGACGGCTTGAACCGAGGTGATAGAACCGTTCTTAGTCGAGGTGATACGCTCTTGCAGAACGCCCATTTCCTCGGCCAGAGTCGGCTGATAACCCACCGCAGACGGCATACGACCCAGCAGCGCAGATACTTCAGTACCGGCGAGGGTATAACGATAGATGTTGTCCACGAACAACAGAACGTCACGGCCTTCGTCACGGAACTTCTCAGCCATGGTCAGGCCAGTCAGCGCTACGCGCAGACGGTTGCCCGGTGGCTCGTTCATTTGACCGTAGACCAGCGCTACTTTGTCCAGAACGTTGGAGTCTTTCATCTCGTGATAGAAGTCGTTACCTTCACGAGTCCGCTCACCTACGCCCGCGAACACAGAGTAACCGCTGTGCTCCATGGCGATGTTGCGGATCAGCTCCATCATGTTTACGGTTTTGCCTACACCAGCGCCACCGAACAGGCCTACTTTACCGCCTTTGGCGAAGGGGCAGACCAGATCGATTACCTTGATGCCGGTTTCCAGCAGGTCGTTGCCGCCCGCTTGATCAGCATAGCTAGGAGCAGCGCGGTGGATAGTCCAACGCTCTTCCTCACCGATGGGGCCAGCCTCATCAATGGGGTTACCCAGCACGTCCATGATGCGGCCCAGAGTGGCAGCACCCACAGGAACAGCAATGGCTGAACCGGTGTTGTTCACATCCAGACCGCGTTTGAGGCCTTCGGTGGAACCCATGGCGATGGAACGAACGATGCCGTCGCCCAGCTGCTGCTGGACTTCCAGGGTAGTTTCCGCGCCAACAACTTTCAGCGCGTCATAGATGTTCGGCACCTGATCGCGCGGGAATTCCACGTCGATAACGGCGCCGATGATTTGAACGATACGTCCGCTACTCATTTATGGTTCCTCTGAATATTTGAACCGTTCTTAAACCGCGGCAGCGCCGCCGACGATTTCCGAAATTTCCTGGGTGATCGCAGCCTGACGCGCCTTGTTGTAGATCAGTTGCAGATCTTTGATCAACTGGCCAGCGTTATCAGTGGCGTTCTTCATGGCAATCATCCGCGCCGCTTGTTCAGCCGCTGCGTTTTCCACCACGGACTGGTAAACCTGCGATTCCACATAACGCACCAACAGCGAATCAAGCAGTTGGGCGGCATCGGGTTCGTACAGGTAATCCCAGTGACGCTCTGCTGTCTCGCCTTTGCTGGGTTCCAGGGGTAACAGTTGCTCGACCACAGGCTTCTGGGTCATGGTGTTGATAAACTTATTCGACACCACGTAGAGGCGGTCTATACGGCCTTCATTAAAGGCATCCAACATCACCTTGATGCTACCGATCAACGCATTGACCGAAGGTGCTTCGCCGAGGTTGCCAACAGCTGCCACGATGTTGCCACCGTAACTGCGGAAGAAGCTAGCTCCCTTGGTGCCGATCACACACAGATCAGCCTGCACGTTTTTATCGTGCCATTCTTTCTTGCTTTTGATCAGAGCCTTGAACAGGTTGGTGTTCAAGCCACCGCAGAGGCCACGGTCGGAAGACACCACAATGTATCCGACGCGCTGAACCTGGCGATCCACCATGAACGGGTGGCGGTATTCCGGGTTAGCATTAGCCAAGTGGCCAATGACCTGACGAATCCGCTCCGCGTAGGGACGGCTAGCAGCCATACGCAGTTGTGCCCTGCGCATTTTGCTGACCGCCACTTTTTCCATGGCGCTGGTGATCTTCTGCGTGCTCTTGATGCTCGCAATCTTGGTGCGAATCTCTTTTGCGCCTGCCATTTGACACCTTTCGGGTTAGCAGGCGGGGATCAAAGATCCCCGCTGCGGCTTACCAGGACTGGGTGGCCTTGAACTTCTCGATACCGGCTTTAAGGCCTGCGTCGATTTCGTCGTTGAAGTCACCTTTCTCATTGATCTTCGCCAGCAGAGCAGCTTGCTCACGCTGGAAGTAGCTGATCAACGCCTGTTCAAAGGCACCGACTTTGGCCACTTCAACATCCTGCAGGAAACCGCGCTCGGCGGCGTACAGGGAAATGGACATTTCGGCAACGGACATAGGCGCAAACTGCTTCTGCTTCATCAGCTCGGTAACGCGCTGACCATGCTCCAGCTGCTTGCGGGTAGCTTCGTCCAGATCAGAAGCAAACTGAGCGAAAGCCGCCAGTTCACGGTACTGAGCCAGAGCGGTACGGATACCACCGGACAGCTTCTTAACGATCTTGGTCTGAGCAGCACCACCGACGCGGGATACCGAAATACCGGCGTTAACGGCCGGACGGATACCCGAGTTAAACATGGCCGATTCCAAGAAGATCTGACCGTCTGTGATGGAAATCACGTTGGTCGGAACGAACGCGGAAACGTCGCCAGCTTGGGTTTCGATGATTGGCAGAGCGGTCAAAGAACCGGTTTTGCCAGTCACAGCGCCATTGGTGAACTTCTCAACATACTCTTCAGAAACGCGAGAAGCGCGCTCCAGCAGACGGCTGTGGAGATAGAACACGTCGCCCGGATAAGCTTCGCGGCCCGGAGGACGGCGCAGCAGCAGGGAGATTTGGCGATAAGCTACGGCTTGCTTGGACAGATCATCATAGACGATCAGTGCATCTTCGCCGCGATCACGGAAGTACTCGCCCATGGTGCAACCGGCGTAAGGAGCCAGGTATTGCAGTGCGGCGGACTCAGAAGCGCTGGCAGCCACCACGATGGTGTTAGCCAGAGCGCCGTGCTCTTCCAGCTTGCGTACCACGTTGGCAATGGTCGATTGCTTCTGACCGATGGCAACGTAAACGCACTTAATGCCGCTGTCTCTCTGGTTGATGATGGCATCGATGGCCAGAGCGGTTTTACCGATCTGACGGTCACCGATGATCAGCTCGCGCTGACCACGACCTACCGGAATCATGGCATCGACGGATTTGTAGCCCGTTTGCACGGGCTGATCCACCGACTTACGCCAGATCACGCCTGGAGCTACCTTTTCAACGGCGTCAGTCAGCTGATTGTTCAGCGGGCCTTTACCGTCGATGGGGTTACCCAGTGCGTCAACCACACGACCCAGCAGTTCCGGGCCAACCGGAACTTCCAGAATGCGGCCAGTGCATTTGGCGCTCATGCCTTCTTTCAGGGTCAGATAACCGCCCAGAATTACAGCACCGACAGAGTCGCGCTCCAAGTTGAGCGCCATACCGTAGACGCCATCAGGGAACTCGATCATCTCGCCGTACATTACATCGGCCAGTCCGTAGATACGGACGATACCGTCGGACACACTGACAACAGTGCCCTCATTGCGAGCTTGCGCCGAAACATCAAGCTGAGAAATGCGCTGCTTGATAATTTCGCTTATTTCGGAAGGATTCAGTTGCTGCATGCCATGTCCCTCAAATCAGGATTTCAACGCTTCGGCTAACTGGCTTAGCTTGCCGCGGACCGAACCGTCGATCACCACATCACCGGCGCGGATAACCAGGCCGCCGATCAGTGCAGGGTTTACAACCTGCTGGGGGTGGACGGTGCGATCGAGCCGCTTCGACAGGGAGGCAGCCAGAGTTTGGAGTTGCTCTTCGCTCAGTTCGTAGGCCGTTTCCACTTCAACCGTGACGCTTTTTTCAGCTTCTAGCTTGAGGGCTTCAAAAAGTTCACAGATAGTTGGCAACACCTCTAGGCGATCATTTTCACCCAGAGCTACCAGGAAGTTACGAAATGCGGTGTCGGTGTCATTGCCAAACAGGCTGATTAGCGCTTCAACCTTGCTGGCTTGGGTCAACCGTGGATTGCCTATCAGCTCAGCCATCTCTGGTACTTCTACCATAGCGGCAGCTTGGCTGAGCAAGCTCAGCCAGACATCAGTTTGTCCGGCAGTGCTAGCGAGCTCGAAAGCAGCTTTTGCATAAGGCCGAGCAAGCGGCTGGTTATTGATCATCGCTTGCCTCGCTTAGAGTTGAGAGGCCAGTTTTTCGACCAGATCGTTGTGTACCTTGGCATCCACTTGGGATTGCAGAATCTGCTCAGCACCCAGAACGGCCAGAGTGGCCACTTGGCTGCGCAGCTGATCCCGTGCGCGGTTCACTTCCTGTTCGATCTCAGCGCGAGCACTTGCAACCAAGCGCTCACCTTCGACACGAGCCTGCTGCTTGGCTTCTTCGATGATCGCGTTAGCATGCTTGTTAGCTTGCTCAAGAATCTGTGCAGCTTGTTCCTTGGTTTCCTTCAGCGTGCTGGAAACCTTTTCCTGGGCAAGTTGCAGATCCTTTTGCGCACGTCCTGCAGCATCCAGTCCCTCGGCGATTTTCTTCTGGCGTTCTTGCATGGCCTGAGTAATGGGCGGCCATACGTTCTTCATGCAGAACCAGACGAAAATAGCGAAGGCGATCGTTTGACCAAACAGCGTCAAGTTAATGTTCACAGCGATTTACCTCGTGCTATCTCGTTCGTCGCGGTTGTCGTTTCCATAGACAACGGGGCTCGCCAAACGAGCCCCATCGTGAACTGGAAAAGCTTAGGCAGCAGCACTAACGCTGGGAGCGACAACGAAGATGAGATACATCGCGATACCAACACCGATCATCGGGACGGCGTCGAGCAGACCGGCCATCAGGAAGGTCTTGGTTTGCAGCTGGGGAGCCAGCTCAGGCTGACGAGCAGTGGATTCCAGCAGTTTGCCGCCCAGCAGGGCAAAGCCAATACCAGTGCCCAGAGCACCCAGACCGATCATGAGGGCAGCGGCAACGTAGACGAGTTCCATGTGAAGCTCCTGAAGCTAAGTGTGTAGTTAAGGGTTTCTGTGGTACGGGTAATTCGAGTGTGATGCGTTGTGTAACAGGCTCAGTGACTATGATCTTCGTGCGCTGAACTCAGGTACACAATGGTCAATACCATGAAAATAAATGCCTGCAACGGGATTACCAGAATATGGAAAATCGCCCAAGGCACATTCAGGGCCCATTGCGCCCAGTACGGCAGCAGCGCGATGAGGATAAACACAACCTCACCGGCATACATGTTTCCGAACAGACGCAAAGCCAGGCTCAGCGGCTTGGTCAGCAAGCCGAGAATTTCAAGGAACAGGTTGAAAGGAATCAGCGACCAGTGGTTGAACGGCGTGAAGGCCAGCTCTTTGGTGAAGCCCATGCCGCCTTTGATCTTGACGCTGTAATACAGAATCAGAGCAAACACGCCGATGGACAGGCCGAAGGTTCCATTCGGATCAGCCGTAGGCACGATCTTGAAGTAGGGAATACCCAGCAGATGCGCCAGACCCGGGATGTAGTCAATCGGCACCCATTTCAGGCTGTTCATCAAGAACACCCAAACGAAAATGGTCAGCGCCAAGGGAGCGATCAGCGGGTTACGGCCGTGAAAGGTGTCACGGACGGTGGATTCAACAAACTCCACGCACATTTCGACGAAGTTTTGCAGTTTGCCCGGAACGCCAGCGGTGGCGTTAAGCGCTGCTTTCTGAAACAGCTTGATAAACAGCAGACCCGACAGCACCGACCACAGCATGGTGTCGACGTGGATGGCCCAGAAGCCCATCTGGATGGCATCATCTGCCGTTTTTGCAAACATCAGGCCTTTTTCGGGGTGAAACCCCAAGGCCAAGTTTTGCAAGTGATGCTGTATATATTCAACCGGTGTGCTCGCCATAAACTCCTCGATATTCAATACTTCGGGTTGTTCTTCACCAGCAGGAGCGCGCTTGCTCCAGTGCCTAGCACCAGCAGATAACCACCGAACAAGGCCAGTGGATCAAGGGGCTGCACTCCCACAAACACCAGCGCAAAAAGCACTGCTGTCAGAATCAGTTTGCCCATTTCGCCTGCCCAGAATGACTGGACGATGGCTCTGGCCGAACGCGCCCCGAAATAGCGGAAGGCTCTGTATGCAAGGTACAGGTTGGCCAGCCATGCGATCAGGCTGCCGAGGAGCCCCGAATAGCCCGCGACAAAACCGAAAAGCACACCGCATGTGCCTGAAACCAGTAATCCCGTCAGCGCCTGTGCAAGCAACACGCGAAACACGGGGAGACGATGGAAGGGTGTTTTATTGCGTATATTCACACGATTTCCGTCGTCTTTTGGCGGAACGCCTAACTCACGAACCGCTCTTAAAATGCGCGGCGAGTATAGGGGGCGTTACACCTCGGTTCAACCGCTATAGGCCTTTTTCTGATCATTTTATGCACTGATTCGTATCAGCGAATGTGTGCAAGAATGCCTTGCAGTTCGTCTAAGGAGCCGTAGCTGATCACCAACTGTCCTTTGCCTTTTTGGCTGTGCCGAATCTGTACAGATGAGCCAAGACGCTCAGCCAGACGCTGCTCCAGCCGACTGATGTCCGGGTCAGTCGTCTGCAATTTGCCAGTTTGATGGGGGTCTTTCAGCCATTGGCGAACCAAGCCTTCCGTTTGGCGAACACTTAAACCTCGTGCGACAACGTGCCGCGCGCCTTCAATCTGGCGATCATCCGGTAAGCCGAGCAGCGCACGAGCGTGACCCATTTCCAAATCGCCATGGGAGAGCATGATTTTTACTTCTTCTGGCAATGCGGTAAGGCGCAGCAAATTGCTGATGCTGACCCGGGATTTTCCCACGGCATCGGCTACCTGTTGCTGGGTCAGGTGGAATTCATGCTGCAAGCGTTGTAAGGCAACCGCTTCTTCAATGGGATTGAGGTCTTCGCGCTGGATGTTTTCAATCAGCGCCATGGCGATGGCTAGATCATCGGGAACTTCGCGCACCAATGCAGGAATTCTATCCAGTCCAGCCTGCTGACTGGCTCGCCAACGGCGCTCTCCAGCGATGATTTCGTAGCGTCCCGAGGCAATGGGCCGCACGACGATGGGCTGCATCACCCCTTGGGCACGGATGGACTGAGCCAGTTCTTCTAGGGCAACCGGGTCCATGTCGCGCCGTGGCTGGTAGCGCCCGCGTTGGATCAAATCCAAGGGCAGCCGGTGCAGTTCGCCCTGATCGGGCGAGGGCGCGCTGTCTTCCTGTAAGGCCTGTGGACTGACATGGCCAAGCAGTGCATCCAGCCCGCGTCCCAAGCCTCTTTTTTTCATTGCCATGGGGGAGTTCCTTATGAGGCAGTTTCAGCGCGAACAGGGCGGCGCTGACGGCGCGCCAATTCACTGGCCAGCGCCAGATAGGCTTGGGCACCTTTGGATTGTTTGTCGTACTCAAGGGCGGGCATGCCGTGGCTCGGTGCTTCGGCAAGGCGTACGTTGCGTGGAATCACCGTCTCGTACAGTTTGTCGCCAAAGTGGGCCGTGAGCTGCTCAGACACTTGGTTGGTCAGGCTGCTGCGCGGATCGTACATGGTACGCAGGATGCCTTCGATACGCAGTTCAGCATTCAAGGCGGCGGCAATCCGTTGGATGGAGTTAACCAAATCGGTCAAACCTTCCAGCGCGTAGTATTCGCACTGCATGGGGATGATCACGCCATCCGCCGCGGCCAAGGCATTCACGGTCAGCATGGACAGCGAAGGCGGACAGTCGATGAGGATGTAGTCGTAGTTTTCCCGCACCGGGGCCAAGGCTTCGCGCAGGCGTTTTTCCTTGGCAGGCATGTTGAGCAGCGCCACTTCAGCGGCGGTCAGGTCGCGGTTGGCCGGCAGCAATTGGTAGCCGCCGTGCTCAGAGAAGTGCATGGCGTCTACCAAGCTGCATTTGCCGGTCAGCACGTCATAGACGGAGTACTCCAGACTCAGTTTATCCACACCGCTGCCGGTGGTGGCGTTGCCCTGCGGGTCTAGATCCAGCAGCAATACGCGGCGGCGAGTGGCCACCAGCGATGCGGCTAGATTGACGCAGGTGGTGGTTTTGCCTACACCGCCTTTCTGGTTGGCAATGGCGAATACTTTAGCCATGGTCGGTTTCGTTCCGGGTCATGAAATACGGCGGAGTATCAGGAGATGGCGCTGCCCTTGGCAACCGGGAACATTGAGCAGATGGCTGGCCTCGCGCTGAAAGTCGGCGGGCAGCACCTGTAGTTCGTCGTCTGGGTGTACGCCTTTCATGGCCAACCAGCGGGTTTCACCATCACCTAGATGGCGCGTCCAGTTGGAAAAGTCCGCCAGCGAACTAAAGGCCCGCGACACAATGCCCTGAAAAGACTGCTCCGGCTGAAAGGCTTCCACCCGTGCGTTGACGACCTGAAGATTGCTCAAGCCCAGTTCCAGTTTGACTTGGGTGAGAAAGCGAGTCTTCTTGCCATTGGAGTCCAACAGGGTGAACTGACGATCAGGAAAGAGAATCGCCAAGGGCACGCCGGGCATCCCGCCACCACTGCCTACATCCAGCCAACGCGCACCCAGCGGCAACACATGGGCGTGAATGCTCAGGCTATCCAGCAGGTGACGCGAAACCATTTCATCGGGATTACGCACTGCAGTGAGGTTGTAGGCCTGATTCCATTTGATCAGCAGCGCCAAGTAGGCCAAGAGTTGCCGCTGCTGTTCGGCCGATAATTGAACGCCCAAGGCCTCTGCGCCACGGCTGAGTTCTTGAGCATGACCCTCGTTAAGTGCTGACATCAGTTGTCCTGCCCAGTGGTAGTGCGCGCCGGGCTGCGTTTTTTCAATTGGATCATCAGCAGCGAGATGGCCGCCGGGGTGACGCCCGGAATCCGCGCGGCTTGCCCCAAGGTCTGCGGGCGCGCCTGCCCTAGTTTATGCTGGATTTCACGCGACAGTCCGGGGATGTCTTTGTAGTCCAAATCCTCAGGCAGGCTGATGTTTTCGCTGGCCTGCAAGCGGCGGATTTCCTCTTGCTGACGGTCGATATAGCCCGCGTATTTGGTCTGAATTTCCACCTGCTCGGCGACCTGTGGGTCATCTACGCCCTGTTCGGTGATTTCAGCAAGGACGGCATAGTCGATTTCTGGGCGAGTCAGCAGGTTGAGCAGGCTGTATTCGTGCTGCAAGGTCGCGCCAAAACGCTGTTGCAGTTCAAGGGCCACCGGGGTACCGGGTTGTACCCAAGTGCTTTTCAGGCGTTGTAGTTCGCGCTCAATGCCTTCGCGTTTGCGCTCAAAGGCTGCCCAGCGCTGATCATCCACCAAACCCAGCTCGCGGCCTTTTTCAGTCAGGCGCAGGTCGGCGTTGTCTTCGCGCAGAATCAAACGGTACTCGGCCCGCGAGGTGAACATGCGGTAAGGCTCTGCGGTGCCGAGGGTAATGAGGTCATCCACTAAAACGCCGATGTAGGCTTCATCGCGGCGCGGGCACCAAGTGTCACGACCTTGGGCTCGTAAGGCAGCGTTAGCACCGGCTAGCAAGCCTTGCGCCCCGGCCTCTTCATAGCCGGTAGTGCCGTTGATTTGCCCGGCGAAGAACAATCCACCGATGGCCTTGGTTTCCAGACTGTATTTCAAATCCTGCGGGTTGAAGAAGTCATACTCGATGGCATAACCGGGGCGCAGGATATGGGCGTTTTCCATGCCACGAATCGAGCGCACTATCTGCAATTGCACATCAAAGGGCAAGGAAGTGGAAATGCCGTTGGGGTACAGCTCATGAGTGGTCAGGCCTTCTGGCTCCAGAAATACCTGATGGCTGTCTTTATCGGCAAACCGGTGGATTTTATCCTCGATGGACGGGCAGTAGCGTGGGCCAATGCCTTCAATCACCCCGGAGTACATGGGCGAGCGATCCAGATTGCTGGCGATGATTTCATGGGTGCGCGGGTTGGTGTGGGTGATCCAACAACTGACCTGCGCCGGGTGCTGCGCGGTGCTGCCCATAAAGGACATCGGTGGAATCGGCGTATCACCGGGCTGCTCGGTCATCACCGAATAATCCACACTGCGCCCATCAATACGCGGCGGGGTTCCGGTTTTCAAGCGGCCCACCCGTAGCGGCAATTCACGCAAGCGGCGAGATAGATTGATGGAGGCAGGATCACCGGCGCGTCCGCCTGAATAGTTCTCCAAGCCAATATGGATCAGTCCACCGAGGAAGGTACCGGCGGTTAACACCACGCTGTCAGCCTGAAAGCGCAGGCCCATTTGGGTGACGACGCCGCGCACCTGATCTTGCTCGATGATCAAATCATCACAGGCTTGCTGGAACAGCCAGAGGTTAGGCTGATTTTCCAAGATACTGCGAATGGCCGCCTTGTAGAGCACGCGGTCAGCTTGGGCACGGGTGGCGCGCACCGCGGGGCCTTTGCGGCTGTTGAGCACACGAAACTGGATGCCGCCCTTATCGGTGGCGGTGGCCATGGCTCCGCCCAGTGCATCGATTTCTTTGACCAGATGGCTTTTGCCGATACCACCGATGGCGGGGTTGCAGCTCATCTGGCCTAGGGTTTCTAGATTGTGGCTCAGCAAGAGTGTTTTTACGCCCATGCGCGCCGCCGCCAGCGCCGCTTCAGTACCGGCATGGCCGCCACCGACGACGATCACGTCAAAACGGGAAGGAAAGTCCACACGCACCTCGAGCTTGTTCAGGCTGCTTCAGGGAAAGCCCGCCAGTATAGGGACTTCAGGGGACTGATTGAAGCTACCTTCAGCCCAAGCGCCTCAGCCGGTCTTGCTGATGTCCACCCGCTGGCGCGGCAGGCGCAGCACAGCGGTCAGACCGCCGCCTAGGGTTTCCTCCAGATGCAGGTCACCGCCTTGTCGTCTTGCTGCCTCGCGGGCAAGGGTCAGGCCAAGCCCTGTGCCCCCCGAATCGCGGTTACGCGAGGCTTCCACGCGAAAAAAGGGCTCAAACACCGCTTCGCGCTGGGCTTCGGGAATGCCCGGCCCTTGGTCACACACGCGGATTTCTAGGTGGGTCGCGCTGTCTTGTAGCTGAATGGACACCTGCCCGGCATAGCGCAGCGCATTGCCTAGCAAGTTGCTTAAACAGGAACGTAACGCTAAGGGCTGAACGCTCAGCGGAGTGCATTGGCCTTCAACCCGGGCGTCAGCACCGTTATCTTGGGCATTCTCCACCAAGGACTCGACAAGGGCTTGCACGTCCAGCCGCTGCCAAGGCTCACTGGCTGATTGTGCCTGTACGTAGGACAGCGTGGACTCCAGCAAGGTGGCCATTTCGCCTAAATCCTGTGCAAGGCGCTGGCGTAAGCCTTCGTCGTCTACCTGCTCGACACGCAACTTCATACGGGCCAGCGGCGTGCGTAAATCGTGGGATACGGCGGTGAGAATGCGGCTACGCTGGCTGACTTGCTCACGAATGCGCCGCTGCATGGCATTGAAGGTGCGGGCGGCTTGGCAGAGCTCCTCCGGGCCTTGTTCGATCAAGGGCGGGCTGTCGAGGTTATCGCTGAGCCGTTCAGCAGCGGCTGACAATTGCCGAATCGGACGCGTCAGCAATCGAGCACCAAACCAAGCAGCGGCGACTAATGCCACAAGCTGTAAGCCTAGCAGCACCTTTGGCCCGCCAAAGTCTAGCGGCGGCGGGGCGTCAGGCTTCGGCCAAAGCCTCTCTGGCCCCCCCGCCCCATAAGGCCAATCAGCGCCCATCAGTGGCGGCGGCGGTGGGAGTGGTGGTTGGCCAAGGGGATGGCCGTAATAGTGGAGCCACAGCATGGCCAGTAGATGCGCCAATGCAATGGCCAGCAGAAACAAGGCAAATAAGCGCGCAAACAAGGAGTTAGCCGAGGGCAGCATCAGTCGATCTTGCGCACGTTAAACAGATAGCCCTCGCCGCGCACGGTTTTGATCAGAGTGGGCGCGCGCGGGTCTTCACCAAGCTTCTGGCGTAGGCGCGAGACCAGCAGATCAATGCTGCGGTCGAAAGCCTCAATGGCGCGGCCTCGCGCTGCATCCAGCAGTTGTTCACGGCTGAGCACCCGGCCCGGACGCTCAAGGAATACCCAGAGCAAGCGAAACTCGGCATTAGACAATGGCACCACCAAGCCATCCGGGGAATGCAGTTGGCGCAGCACGCTGTCCAATCGCCAGCCGTCAAAACGCACTGGAGGACGCGCATCGCCACAGGGCGCACGCCGTTGCCCATCCCCGGCGCGCCGCAAAATGCTTTGGATACGCGCCACCAATTCACGCGGTTCAAAGGGCTTGGCCATGTAGTCATCAGCGCCCAGTTCTAAACCGATGATTTTATCCGCCGGTTCGCAGCGTGCGGTCAGCATCAAAATCGGGATATCGGAGCCAGTGCGCAGCCAACGGCAGAGTTGTAGGCCATCTTCGCCGGGCAACATCAAATCCAAGACCACAATACTGAAGGCTTGCTGCGCCAAACACTGGCGCATCTCCTGCCCGTTGCGGGCCTCAGTGGTTTGGATATTGAAGCGCTTGAGGTAGTCACAGAGCAATTCACGCAGCGGCTGATCATCATCGACAATCAGGGCATGCGGGCTACGCGGTGAATCATCTGCCATCAAGGCATTGGCGCTGCCATCATCGCCTTCGTAAAAATGCCGCATGCTGTCGAGGATTCACTGGAGAGTGGAAAGGTACAGTGGCGGCATAGGGCACGCCTAAGCAATGCCCCGTACCCAACCACATTTAGAGGATGTAACGCGATAGGTCTTCGTCTTTAGCCAACTCACCCAAGTGACTGTTGACGTAGTCCGCATCAATCTTGATCGGCACACCGGCGTGGTCAATGGCCAAGTCGGCCGCGCTGAAGGACACCTCTTCCAGCAACCGCTCCAACAGGGTATGCAGACGACGCGCACCGATGTTTTCGGTTTTTTCGTTGACCTGCCAAGCGATTTCCGCCAAGCGCTGAATGCCGGTATCAATAAATTCGATATCCAGCCCTTCGGTTTTCAGCAAGGCTTGATACTGCTCGGTCAAGGAGGCGTGCGGCTCGACCAAAATGCGCTCGAAGTCTTCTGGCGTTAGGGCTTTCAGCTCCACGCGAATCGGCAGACGGCCTTGTAGCTCCGGCACCAAATCGCTGGGTTTGGCCAGATGAAAAGCCCCTGAAGCAATGAACAGGATGTGATCAGTTTTAACCATACCCAGCTTGGTATTCACCGTGCAGCCTTCAATCAAGGGCAGCAGATCGCGCTGTACGCCTTCGCGGGAGACATCCGCGCCTGAGGTATTGCCACGCTTGGCAACCTTGTCGATTTCGTCGATGAACACAATGCCGTTTTGCTCAACCGCTTCTAGGGCTTGGGCTTTTAGTTCGTCTTCATTGATCAGCCGCGCGGCTTCCTCATCGCGCACCATTTTCAGCGCGTCCTTGACCTTCATATGGCGGGCTTTTTTGCGCTCTTTGGACAGCCCGGAGAACAGGTTTTGCAACTGGCTGGTCATTTCTTCCATGCCGGGCGGCGTCATGATTTCAACGCCGACAGCGCTCTCAGCCACTTCAATCTCGATGTCTTTGTCATCGAGCTGGCCTTCGCGCAGGCGCTTACGGAATAGCTGGCGGGTGCTGGAATCTTCAGGGCGTGCGGCTTCCTCAGCAAAACTGCTGGGGCGTGCAGGCGGCAACAGTGCGTCCAGAATGCGCTCTTCAGCGGCATCTTCCGCGCGATGGCGCAGGCGGTGGATTTCTTGCTCACGCAGCATTTTCAGCGCGGCATCGGCCAGATCGCGGATGATGGATTCCACGTCACGGCCCACATAGCCGACCTCGGTAAACTTGGTCGCCTCAACCTTGATAAAGGGCGCATTGGCCAAGCGCGCTAAGCGGCGGGCGATTTCGGTTTTACCCACCCCGGTTGGGCCGATCATCAGGATATTCTTCGGGGTGACTTCTTGGCGCAGTTCAGCAGGCAACTGCATACGCCGCCAACGATTGCGCAGGGCGATGGCCACCGCGCGCTTGGCATCGTCCTGGCCGACGATATGGCGATTGAGTTCGTGGACGATTTCGCGGGGCGTCATGGACATGCAAATACTCCAGGGCTGGACACTCAGACAGCTGAGTCCAGCTCTTCTAGGGTCAGATTTTGATTGGTGAAGACACAGATGCTGCCCGCGATCTTCAAAGCGGTTTCGGCAATTTGCCGCGCCGATAGTTCCGCATTGTGCTCAAGCAGAGCCATAGCCGCCGCCTGAGCAAAACCACCGCCTGAGCCCATGGCAATCAGGCCATGTTCAGGCTCTACCACGTCACCATTACCGGTGATAATCAGTGAGGCATCTTTGTTGGCTACCGCGAGCATGGCCTCTAGGCGGCTCAGTGAGCGGTCGGTGCGCCAGTCTTTAGCCAGTTCGACAGCCGCCCGCACCAAGTGGCCCTGATGCTTTTCCAGCTGCCCTTCAAAGCGCTCAAACAGGGTGAAGGCATCCGCCGTGGCACCAGCAAAACCGGCCAGCACTTGCCCGTGGTACAGATAACGCACCTTTTTGGCATTACCTTTCATCACGGTGTTGCCTAGGGACACTTGACCGTCGCCCCCCATGACAACCTTGCCATTACGACGCACAGAAACGATGGTGGTCACAGCAGAATCTCCACACAGCCGGGGCGTTACAGCCCGATGTGCAGGGATATGGGGAAGCGCGAATGGATTTTCAACTGCATGCCGAGGCTGCCTGAGCAAAATTCGGCAAAATTGCCCTCAAAGAGCAGGCGGGCCAGACGCCGACCCGTCAGAACAACGGGCCGGAACCGCGCAGGCGCAATTTAGACGCTCAGCGTCCAGTCGTAATCTACCAGCAATGGCGCATGTTGGGAGAAGCGCGGCTGACGCGGCAAGCGCGCATTACGCACAAAGCGCCGCAAGCCTGAAGTCAGGATCTGATAGTCGAAACGGCAGCCTAGGTTGAGCAACTCGGCTTGCTCGGTTTCCGGCCACCAACTGTACTGATCGCCCTCGCGGTTAACTTCGCGCAGCGCATCCACATAACCCAGATTACCGAACACCTCATCCAGCCAAGCGCGCTCAGGCGCTAAAAAGCCGGGGCTTTGTTGGCAATCGCGCCAGTTTTTCGCATCCAACTTTTGGTGGGCGATATACAGCGAGCTGCAGTAGATGTACTCGCGACGCTTACGCCGCTGCTTATCCAGATAGTGGATAAACTCATCCATGAACTTGAATTTTTGGTTCAGGTTCTCGTCGCCCTGCTGTCCAGAAGGGAGCAACAGTGTGGCGATGCTCACCTTGTCAAAATCGGCTTGCAGATAACGTCCGTAGCGGTCGGCCAGCTCAAAACCCAGTCCGGTAATCACCGCCTTAGGCTGTAGCCGAGAATAGAGCGCAACGCCGCCCTGTGCGGGTATTTCACCGTCGCATGCGTAGAGGAAGTAACCGTCCAGCTGATAGGCCGGATCGTCCAATTCCACTGCGGAGGCACGGGTATCCTGCAGACAGATGACATCGGCATTCTGCGCCTGCAGCCAGCTAAGTAAGCCCCGCTGAACAGCCGTATGAATGCCATTCACATTGACGCTGATGATCCGCATAAATGGCCCCTGAAAAAATCAGCGTGTATGATAACTGAGACTGTGGTTTTCGCCAGATCCGTGGCTTCTGGAGCTATTTTCATGCAAGGCTATCAACGCGAGTTCATTCGCTTCGCCATCGAGCATGGTGTATTGCGTTTTGGCGAGTTTACCTTGAAGTCGGGACGTAAGAGTCCTTATTTCTTCAATGCGGGTCTGTTTAACACAGGCGGCATGCTAGCGCGGTTGGGACAATTCTACGCCGCAGCGGTAGTGGATAGCAGTATCGCCTTTGATGTGCTGTTCGGCCCAGCCTATAAAGGCATTCCACTGGGCGCGGCTACAGCCATTGCTTTGGCTGAACACCATCAGCGCGATACCCCTTGGTGCTTTAACCGTAAGGAAGCCAAGGATCACGGTGAAGGGGGTCTGCTGGTCGGTGCGCCCTTGGAAGGCCGCGTGCTGATTATTGATGATGTGATCAGTGCCGGAACCGCTATCCGCGAGGTGATGCAGATCGTTCAAGCACAGCCCAATGCTAAGGCAGCAGGCGCGCTGATTGCGTTAAACCGTCAGGAACGCGGCCAAGGTGCGCTGTCGGCCATTCAGGAGGTCGAGCGCGACTACGGCATGCCGGTGGTCAGCATCGTCTCTTTGACCCAAGTGCTGGAGTATTTGGCCTCCGATGCGCAGCTCAAGGCTTTTTTACCGGCTGTGAATGCTTATCGGGCAGAGTACGGCGTCTGAGGTTATCCTTCCCCGCCCTGAACGGCGGGGCTTGTCGCGCACCGGGTCAGCGGCCCTACACATGCGGGCCGCAGGCCAATCAGCTAGATACAACCGCTCAAGGACGCTACTTTCAGCCATAGTGTAATTACTAAAAGGTCGGAGTGAGCCCAGCGCTCACAGTCTGTACCCTCAGGCTTCAATCCGACTTTTTGAGTAACCAACGCCATGACCGATAGCAACCTAAGTAGCTATCGCGACCTTCACAAACCCAAAGAAGAGTTCGCGACACGCGCTGAATACCTTGAGCATGAGCTGACCATCATGTCCCCCAAACGCTGGGGGATTAACCTGCCCTTCCGCGATTACCGCTTTGAGCTGGAAGACTGGGTTCCCGCCATGGCAGCGACCATCGGCAAAATTGTGATGGTTGCCGCCGTAGTCGCCGCCTTTGCAGGGCCTTTAGGTCTGTCCAACGATTTTGTGATTGAAAACGTCCGCTTTGAGATGCTGATTGCCGCCATTCTCTTTGTGGTGTTGTTTTCAGGTTTTTTGAACCCCACGGCCAACTTGGCCGGTACCCATGGCCCGCTAATTCCCCTGATCCCGCTGATTGTTGCCTCAGGCGGCCATCCCATGGCGTTGGGGATTTTGGTCGGAGTCTTGGGCTTCATCTTAGGGCTTTCCAAAGGTGGAAGCCTGTTGGCACGCTTGACCAGTGATGGGGTCTGCGGTGGGCTGCTGCTGTATCTAGGCTTTATCGGGGTCACCTCTCAGATCAAACAGCTATTCGGCTGGGCTGATGGCTTTGGCATGGGCTATATCGCTTTTGTGGTGATTTTTTCCACTGTGGTGATGTACGCCTACCTCGAACACATCAGAATGCGCTGGCTGGCTATTCCGCTGGGTGCCGTGTTAGCCGCCGTTATTGCCTTCGCCTTAGGCGCGCCCTTTACGTTCTCCACTGAGCCCGGCATACCTAACCTGAATCCAGCATTTTGGTGGGGTGAGGCCACAGGCTGGCAGCTCGGTTTACCAGAGCTGCACCACTTTGTTGCTGTCGCGCCCTTTGCGGTACTGGCCATTGCCATGTGGTCGCCCGACTTTTTGGGTCATCGGGTGTTCCAAGAGCTGAATTACCCACCTAAGACCGATAAAGTGCTGATGAACATTGATGACACCATGTGTGTTGCAGCAGCACGTCAGGTCGTGGGGACAGCGCTAGGCGGCGGTAATCTGACGTCGTCCTGGGGTACCTATATGATCCCAGCAGCCATCGCCAAGCGCCCGATCCCGGCAGGAGCAATCCTCACAGGCTTACTGTGCGTCATCGCGGCGATCTGGGGTTATCCCATGGATTTGGCCGTATGGCCTCCTGTGCTCAGCGTGGCGCTGCTGGTGGGCGTCTATCTGCCGCTGCTGGAAGCCGGTATGCAGATGACCCGCGAAGGTAAAACCTCGCAATCAGCCGCCATTGTGATTTTCTCTTCAGCGCTGGTGAACCCGGTGTTCGGCTGGTCACTGACCATGCTGCTGGATAATCTGGGCATCATCGGTGACAAGGAGCGTGGCCAGAACCTCAGCTCACGGGATCGCTGGATCATTCCGGGCGTGGTGTTTGCCATTCTCTGCGGCATCATGGCGGCGATTGGCATGATTCCCGGCATTCCGGCGCTATTGGAGTCGTTCCGGGCACTGGGCTAACTGAAGGCTAGCAGGGCGGCGCTAAGGTGCGTCACCCTGCCAAAGCCTATGACGGGCGAAAAGGCGCTAGTAGGCTCAGTTCTTGACCAAAGCCGCCGAGGCCAGCGCCTGTAGCGGGGCGTTGTCCACATTGGTGGTGGTCAGGGTGAACAGCATGCCCAAGGGCTCGCCTTTCTTCGACCACTCGTAAGACAGGGTGTGCGGACGAGTGCCGGTGGTGGCGCGCTCATCCTTAAGCAGCTTGGAGACAAGCGGCGCAGGGGGCTGAGTCACCAACTGCTTAAAGCCTGCCTCCACCTTGCGCGCCTCCACCCGACGGGCATACAGCAAGCACATGCTGTTGTCCTCAGGCACTGCAATCACCAACTGACCGTATTCTTCCGGCAGTGGCCAAGCATCACCGGGCTTGCCCTGCAGGAAGTAGTCAGCCTTTTCCGCCGATAGCCTTGGCATGTCAGCCAAGCTTGTCCTCAGATCTTCCAAGTTGGTGAGGTGTTTAAGGCAGAATGCCACATAGGCGCTGTTGAAAGCTTTTGCCTGATCGTCGGCGGCATCTGCCAGACAGAGGTTACAGACAAGGCTAGTCGCCAGTATCAGAGCCCGTAAGCGCATCTTCACTCCTGATGAGTCCGGTTATCCGGTTGATGATCTGTGCTCTCTGGCCTATTACACGCCGTGCCAGAGTGGTTATCCGTATCCATGCCGTTCGCGCAACGGATCAGACCCAAGTTTTTCGACATTCTTACAGGAGCAGGCCGTTTCCGTCGATAGATAGAAGGCAATGCTAGGCCTTTGGAGAGCATCTATAGGACGGTTGGCGAATACCTAAGAATACCCAAGCAGAACTTATGAGCAGCCCGCATAAAAAAGGGAAGCTTTTTGAGCTTCCCCTTTTCAAACTAGCCAAGGCTAAACAGCATCAGCTCTTGTTGGTAATCAAGGTACCCACGCCGGTATCGGTAAAGATTTCCAGCAGCACCGCATTGGGCACGCGACCGTCGATGATGTGGGCGCTAGTCACCCCGCCTTGTACCGCTTCCAGCGCACAGCGAATCTTCGGCAGCATACCGCCGTAGATGGTGCCATCGGCGATCAAGGCATCCACTTGGGCTGTGGACAGCCCAGTGAGCACCTTGCCGTCTTTATCCATCAAACCGGCGATGTTGGTCAGCAGCATCAGTTTTTCGGCTTTGAGGGCTTCGGCGACTTTACCGGCCACCAAGTCGGCGTTGATGTTGTAGGACTCACCGTCTGGCCCCACGCCGATGGGTGCGATCACCGGGATAAAGTTACCGCGCACCAGCATGTGCAGCAGCTCAGTGTTGACGCTGCTGACTTCTCCCACCTGACCAATGTCGATGATTTCCGGCTGGGTCATTTCCGGGGTTTGACGGGTGACTTGCAGCTTACGCGCGCGAATCAGCCGCGCGTCTTTGCCGGTCAGGCCGATGGCTTGGCCGCCGTGCTGGTTGATCAGGTTGACGATGTCTTTGTTCACCTGACCGCCGAGCACCATTTCCACCACGTCCATGGTTTGGCCGTCGGTAACGCGCATGCCGTCGACAAAGCGGCTTTCGATGTTCAGACGCTTGAGCAGATCGCCGATTTGCGGGCCGCCGCCGTGAACCACCACGGGGTTAATGCCTACCGCTTTCATCAGCACGATGTCGCGGGCAAAGCCGGTTTTCAGCTCGTCGCTCTCCATGGCGTTGCCGCCGTATTTGATGACGAGGGTTTTGCCGACAAAGCGGTTGATGTAGGGCAGTGCCTCAGAAAGTACTTGGGCAAAGCGGCTGGCAGCGTCGTGGCTGAGGGTCATGCTGGGCTCCGCAAATCAGAACGGCAGGTTAAGGTCAGGGGCAACGCTGAGGATCTGGGCACGGAAGATGTCCTGAATGCGGCGGATTTCTTCCTCGGTCTGGCCTTCAAAGCGCAGCACCAGCACCGGCGTGGTGTTGGAGGCACGCACCAAGCCCCAGCCGTTGAGGTAATCGACGCGCACGCCGTCTAGGGTGGTCAGATCCGCGCCCTCGCCCCATTGGGCTGTGCGTTGCAGGGCGTCGATGATGCTGAACTTGCTCTCTTCTGTCACCTTGATGTTAATTTCCGGGGTGGACAGATCGGTGGGGAAGTCGGTGAACAGCTCTTCTGCGCTGCGCGGGTCTTTGCCGAGGATTTCCAGCAGACGCACCGCGCTGTACAGGCCATCGTCAAAACCGTACCAGCGTTCTTTGAAGAACACGTGACCGCTCATTTCACCGGCCAGCAGCGCGCCGGTTTCACGCATTTTTTTCTTGATCAGCGAGTGGCCGGTTTTCCACATCAGCGGACGACCGCCGTATTCTTTGATCAGCGGAATCAGGCGACGGGTGCATTTGACGTCGAAGATCACTTCCGCGCCGGGGTTACGCGACACCACGTCTTTGGCATAGGCCATCAGCAGGCGATCAGGGAAGATCACTTGGCCCTTATTGGTTACTACGCCGACGCGGTCGCCGTCGCCGTCAAAGGCTAAGCCCAGATCGGCTTGATGGCTTTCTACCGCCGCGATTAGGTCTTGCAGGTTTTCCAAATGACCGGGATCGGGGTGGTGGTTGGGGAAGTTGCCATCCACCTCACAGAACAGCGGAATCACCGTACAGCCCAAGGATTCGATCAGTTGCGGGGCGACGATACCGGCCACGCCGTTGCCGCAGTCCACCACCACTTTCAGCGGGCGCTTAATCTTGATATCGCTCTGGATACGCTCGACATAGCGGCCCAGCAGTTCGTGCTGCTCCACACGGCCTTGGCCACTGGCCAGATCGTTAGTTTCAATGCGCTGGCGCAGGGCTTGGATTTGCTCGTTGGCTAGGGTGTCGCCAGCAATCACGATTTTAAAGCCGTTGTAATTCGGCGGGTTATGGCTGCCGGTGAGCATCACCCCGGATTTGCCTTGCAATACGTGGGTGGCGAAGTACAGCACCGGGGTCGGCACCATACCGACGTCATGCACGGTGCAGCCGCAATCCACCAAACCTTGGATCAGGTGTTTGACCAGCTCAGGGCCGGATAGACGACCATCGCGGCCCACGCAGACATGGGGCTCGCCCTTAGCAAGGCTTTCAGAACCGATGGCGCGGCCTACCCAGTAGGCGGTTTCGGGGGTCAGGGTGTCACCCACGGTGCCGCGAATGTCGTAGGCACGGAAGATGCTGGCAGGAAGTTGGGGGGCTGTGGCGCTCATTGCGGCTCTTGCTCCTGTACGCCGAAACCAAGGGGGCTTCGGGTCTGTGGGTATAGCGTTAAAGGGTGAAAATGGGTTCAGTGGCGGCCTGAGTGACCAAAACCGCCGCTGCCGCGCTCGCTGTCTGTGAAGGCTTCTACCAGCTCAAATTGCGCTTGGATCACCGGCACTAAGATCAGTTGGGCGATGCGCTCACCAACCTTGAGGCTGAAGCTGTCCTGTCCACGGTTCCAGCAGGACACCATCAGCTCACCTTGATAATCAGAGTCGATGAGGCCGACGAGGTTCCCTAGCACAATGCCATGTTTATGACCAAGGCCCGAACGCGGCAGCACCAGCGCAGCCAGACCGGGATCAGCGATGTGAATGGCCAGCCCGGTGGGTATCAGCAGGCTTTGTCCCGGCTCTAGCAGCACATCAGCCTGCAACATGGCGCGCAGGTCAAGCCCAGCAGAACCGGGGGTGGCGTAGGTGGGCAGGGGGAAATCTTGGCCAAGGCGGGGGTCGAGGATTTTGGCTTGAAGTCTGTGCATATCAACTCTGTGGCAAATGGGCGGCAATAAAAGCAATCAACTGGCGGGCGATTTGGCCCTTGCTGGCCTGACTGAACCGCGTGCCGTGGTGCTGGCGATCAATAACGGTGACGGCGTTCTCTTCGCTGTTAAAACCGATGCTGGGATTGGCCACATCGTTAGCGATGATCAGATCAAGGTTTTTATCCAGCAGCTTACGGGTGGCGTAGGCCATTAGGTTTTGCGTTTCGGCGGCGAAGCCTACGCAAAAGGGCCGATCTGCCCGCGCGGCAAGGGTGGCCAGAATATCCGGGTTACGCACCAGTTGTAGCAGCAAACCTTCATCGCTGCCGGGGGTCTTTTTCAGCTTGTGCGGGGCTATGACTTCCGGGCGGTAATCCGCGACCGCAGCGGCGGCAATCAGCAGGTCACAGGGCATGGCGGCCTCACAGGCGGCCAGCATGTCGCGGGCGCTGACCACGTCGATGCGCTCGACCCGATCCGGCGTCGGCAAATGCACCGGGCCGCTGACCAAGGTGACACGCGCCCCGGCCTCCACCGCTGCCTCGGCAAGGGCAAAGCCCATTTTCCCGGAGCTGTGGTTGGTGATGTAACGCACCGGGTCGATGTTCTCTTGAGTCGGGCCTGCGGTAATCAGCAGATGACGCCCAGTGAGCAGGCCCGTTTGGAAGCAGTCGGCGGCAGCTTGGGCCAGTGCTTCAGCTTCCAACATGCGCCCTAGGCCGACATCGCCGCAGGCTTGGCTGCCTGAAGCAGGGCCAAACAGATGCAAACCACGCGCCTGCAGGGTTTCCACATTGGCTTGGGTGGCAGGATCGCGCCACATGGCTTGGTTCATGGCTGGAGCCAGTGCTACCGGGGCTTCGGTGGCCAGCACTAGGGTGGTCAGCAGATCATCGGCCAGCCCCTGAGCCAGACGCGCCAGTAGATCAGCCGTGGCCGGAGCAATCAGAATCAAGTCCGCCCAGCGCGCCAGCTCGATATGCCCCATGGCCGCCTCTGCCGCCGGATCGAGCAAATCCCGGTGCACCGGATGCCCAGACAGCGCCTGCAAGGTCAGCGGGGTGATGAACTCCTGTGCTGCTTGGGTCATCACTACCCGCACCTCAGCCCCCTGATCGCGCAGTCGCCGCACCAGTTCAGCACTCTTATAGGCAGCAATACCGCCGCCAATCCCCAGAAGGATGCGTTTTCGATACAAGCGTTGCATAGCTCTACGGGCCTTGTGCTAATGGCGATGAGTAAGGGACTGACGGCATCTGCTTTAGCGAGGTGCCGAGCCTGTAAAAACTGGCCTAAGATAGCATAGGGCCGCCGTTGGATCAGCGCAGCCACTCCCCCCAAACACCAGAGGAAGGTCGTATTCGCTTATGAGTATTCGGGACTGGCCTGCCGCCGAGCGGCCGCGTGAAAAACTACTAGCCCAAGGGGCAGCGGCGCTCTCGGATGCTGAGCTGCTGGCCATTTTTTTGCGCACTGGGGTTTCTGGGGTTAGCGCCGTGGATTTAGCGCGGCACCTGCTCAATGACTTCGGTAGTTTGCGCAGCCTACTGGAGGCCGACCTAACCGCCTTCAGCGCTCACCTAGGCCTTGGCCCGGCCAAGTACGCCCAGCTACAAGCCGTGCTGGAAATGGGCCGCCGCCATCTGGCCGAAACCCTAGAGCGTGACTCCGCCCTAGAAAGCCCCCAAGCGGTACGCGACTACCTAAAAGCCCAACTGCGCCACGAACCCCACGAGCTATTTGCCTGCCTGTTCATGGATAGCAAACACCGCGTATTGGCCTTTGAAGTACTGTTTCAGGGTACGGTAGATGGTGCCAGTGTCTACCCGCGCCAAGTGGTAAAACGCGCGCTGGCCCACAATGCCGCCGCCTTAATTTTGGCCCACAATCACCCTTCCGGGATCTGTGAACCGAGCCATGCCGATCAGCAACTGACTCAGCGCCTTAAAGAGGCTTTGGCATTGATTGATGTACGGGTGCTGGATCACTTCATCGTCGGTGAGGGCGAGCCCTTATCCATGGCGGAGCGCGGCTGGATGTGAAGAAACTCTCAAGGAAGCTTCAGCAGACCCACCGCTACTCTTTTCGAGCAATCACGATGCGCGTTAAACAACCAACCCATGTTGTTTTCTTAAGTGTGCTGCTGGCTATTGGCATGGGTATTTCTTTTTATACCTACCGAGAGCGCACGCAAGAACAGAATGCCATCGACCACGCGCGCTTTATGGAGCAGGCGCGTGCTCAGGGCATACGAGCCCAGCAGCTCATCTATGAGGCGCGCCATGTGTTGGATGCCTTTGCCGCGCTCTTTTTAGCCTCAGAGGAAGTCACGCGGGACGAATACCGCGCCTTTGCCCAGCGGCTTCTGAAGGAGCGGCCAGAAATTATCGCCATACACTGGGCACCCAAAGTGCTGCACGCCGAGCGCCCAGCCTATGAAGCCAAGCTACAGCGCCAGGGCTTAGCCCCTCAGGGCTTTTTTGATGCACCTACTGCCGCAGACCAACAACAGCCCGCAGCACCTAAGCCATTTTATTTCCCGCTGTACTTTAGCGAACCCTTGGAGAGCAATCGTAAAGCGGCGGGCTTAAACATACTGGGGCGCGCTCATAATGCAGATGTTCTACAGCGCTCTGCTCGCCTCGGTCTTCAACAGACCACCCCCGCTTTTGCAGTTTTACAAGATCCACAAGGCCCGCTGGCGGTAGCCATCTACCAACCGCTCTATCCCTTGGCAGATCAGCAGACGCAAAGCCTCAGTGAAGAGCAGCGACTCGGCGCACTCTGGGGCTATCTCATCTTGGTACTGCGTCCAGAAACTCTACTGAGTGAGCGCTCGACCATCAGCCAGCCTAACGCCTTAAGCGTGCGCCTTATTGATATTGAGACTGACCAAACACGGGTGATTTATCCCGCCTCACCACAGCCAACCTCTGAATTGCCCATCGTGCATCGCCATCAGTACCCGCTGGAGATTCCCGGCCGCACATGGGTGCTTGAGCTATCCGCGCCCGCCCTTGAGGAAAACATCATGCCGGAGCTGCTGCTCAGCTGTATGTTGATGCTCAGCATTGTAGTGATCGGGGCTATGGCAATGGGCATCAGCCAGATGTCACGCCTGCAACTGGCCTATCAGGCGCTGGAAAAACAAAGCGCCGCCCTAAACAAACTGGCGCGCACCGATGTGCTCACTGGACTTCCCAATCGAGTTAGCCTGCAAGAACAAGCCAATCTCATTCTAGCCAATGAAGATCGCCTAAACGCCCACTCAGCCATCTGCATGCTGGATTTAGATAATTTCAAACAGGTGAATGACCAATTTGGGCATCCGCTGGGCGATCAGCTATTACAGGAAGTGGCCAAAATCTTTAAGCGTGGGCTACGCAAAGGCGATATTGCCGCGCGCTTAGGCGGTGACGAGTTTGTACTGGTATTTCCCATGCTCAATAGCAACACTGAGCTGACCTCTGTATTGCAGCGGATACTCAAGCAGATTCAAGACAGTGCAACGCGCTTAACCCAAGGACAGGTCAAGGTATCAGCAAGCATCGGCATTGCCCTCTCCAGCCCAGAGTGCCGAACATTCGACACCCTGCTGCATCAGGCCGACCTAGCCATGTATGAGGCTAAAAAGCAGGGAAAAAACGGCTACCGATTTTACCAAGATTTATGAGCTGCCACTCAGAGCAAGCCAAGAGTGTTCCGCTTTGCCTTGTGGTGTAATAGGCTGCAACAAAGCCCTACACACAGAGCTGTCGGACAGGAGCATTACATGAGCGTCGAAACTTACACCCCCAACGCCCCCGCCACCCTTCAGGTCTCGCAAAATGCGGTGAATAAGGTCAAGCGCCTGATCACCGAAGAAGGCAACCCAAACCTCAAGCTGCGGATTTTTATCACCGGCGGCGGCTGCTCGGGCTTTCAGTATGGCTTTTCCTTTGACGAGGAAAGCGCTGAAGATGACACCCTAGTCGAGCGCGAAGGCGCAGCCTTTGTGGTCGATCCCATGAGCTTCCAGTATCTGGTAGGCGCTGAGGTGGATTACCAAGAAGGCTTAGAAGGCTCGCGCTTTGTGATCAAAAACCCCAATGCGGCCACTACCTGCGGCTGCGGTCAGTCCTTCTCTATTTAAGATCGAGACCCGCTGCCAACGCCTGATAGTCCCTTAGGGCGGCAAACTCGGCGGTGTCTTTTTCCGCCTGCTGGCTGTCGGGTTGGCACACCGCCAGCAGATGGCCGATGCCCGCCTGTCGGGCACTGCGTAAAACCGGCAGGCTGTCGTCAATGAATAGGCTGCGCGCCGGGTCGAAGCCAAAATCCTGCTGCAAGGCCTCCCAAAAGCCCGGATGTTCCTTGGGAAAGCCGTAGCTGTGGGCGCTGATCAACCGATCAAACCAAGGCGCAAGGTTGACCCTCTCTAGCTTGAGCGACAGCGAATCGGGGTGGGCGTTGGTAATCAGCGCCACCCGCTTGCCTGCCTGACGCAAGGCGGCCAAAAACGCCTCAGTGCCCGGCCGCAAGGCAATCAGATGGGCGATTTCCCGTTTGATTTCGATGATCGGCAAGCCCAACTCGCGGCTCCAATAGTCCAGACAATACCAATCCAGACGGCCTTGCTGGGCGGCAAAACGCGGAATCAATTCGGCCTTGGCCATACTCAGGCTGATGCCGTGCAACTGGGCATAATGGCTGGGCAGGTATTCGCACCAGAAGTGGTTATCAAAGTGCAAATCCAGCAGGGTGCCGTCCATATCCAGCAGAACGGTGTCGATACCGAGCCAAGGCAGGGAAGAGGTCATGGCATGCTCACATAAAGATCCTGAATTTGATGTTAAGTGGCACCTAGCCTCCGGGTAAAGTCAGGCTATGATAGTTTGTTGTTTTTGCAGGAGTGCCCGGCTATGCGCCACAAACCCACCGTGCTCGCCCGTGAGATCGTTGCCGCTAGCCGCCTGTTTCGGGTCGAGGAGTTGCAACTGAAATTCTCCAACGGCGTGGAGCGCACCTACGAGCGACTGGTCAGCAGAGCAGGCTATGGCGCAGTGATGATCGTCGCCCTTGAAGATCAAGAGCACGCCCTGTTGGTAGAAGAGTATTGCGGCGGCACCGAAAGCTATGAGCTGTCGCTGCCTAAAGGATTGGTCGAGCCGGGTGAAGACGTGCTGATGGCCGCCAACCGCGAGCTGAAGGAAGAAGCCGGTTTTGGCGCTCACGCCCTTGAGTATCTGGGCGAGCTGTCCCTGTCACCGGGCTACATGAGCCAGAAGATTCATGTGGTGCTGGCCACCGACCTCTATCCTGAGCGCCTGCCGGGAGATGAGCCTGAGCCGCTGCGCCTTGACCGGGTCAACCTGCATCAACTGTCGGAATTGATCAAACACCCACAATTCAGTGAGGGCCGCGCGCTGGCGGCTCTGTATCTGGCGCGTGACTTGCTGACCCAGCGCGGAGCGTTTTTACCATGAGTTACCCCGATATTCAGGCTGTCCTTGCATTGGTCAAATCGGCGGGCGCGCTGGTGCTGCCTTACTGGCGCGCCGACGACTTAGCCGTCACCGAAAAAGCCGATGCCTCGCCGGTCACTGCTGCGGATATGGCTGCCCACCACTGCTTGCTGGAAGGCTTAACCGCGCTGGATAGCCAAATCCCGGTACTTTCAGAGGAGGATTGCGAGATCCCCTTTGAACAGCGCCAGCAGTGGACGCGCTGGTGGTTGGTAGATCCCTTGGATGGCACCCGCGAGTTCGTCACCGGCAATCAGGAATTCACCCTCAACGTGGCGCTGATTGAGAACGGCCAGACGGTGTTTGGCGTGGTCGGGCTGCCCGCCAGTGGGCGCTACTACTACGGTGGCGCAGCACTGGGCGCTTGGTGTGTCGATGATAAGGCCAGCGAAGCACCCAGAAGCCTGCATGTACCGCCCACCCTGTGCCGTCCCGATGCCTTGGCCATCAGTCGTTTGCACTCCAGCCCTGCCCAAGAAGCGCTGTTGAGCGCCATTGAGCAAACCTTTGGCCAGCCGCTGTTAATCAGCGCCGGAAGCTCGCTGAAGTTCTGTTTGGTGGCCGAAGGCTTAGCCGATTGCTACCCGCGCCTCGCGCCAACCTCCCAGTGGGATACCGCTGCCGCCCAAGCGGTGCTAGAAGGCGCAGGCGGCCAAGTGCTGACCTTGGATGGCCAGTCGCTACGCTATGAGGCGCGCCCGGACTTCATCAACCCGGCCTTTATCGCCTTGCCCGCCGAGGCCAAATGGCAGCCGCAACTGCTGGCGCTCGCGCAGGAAGCCGCCGCCCAATAACCTGAGGAATCCCCCATGCCCCGCCGCTCTGCACCCCTTGCGCTCTATGGCCTGCTGTTGGTCTGGCCGCTGCTGTGTGCGGCGGGCATCTACCGTTACACCGATGCACAGGGTAATACGCACTACACCAGCCAGCCGCCGGAGGGTGTGCAAGCGGATGAGGTGCGGCTGCCACCAAACAGCCCGCGCAGCCATGCGCCAGCAAGCAGCACCTCCAGCTCAAACAACAGCCAGAGCAATTCCAGCGAACCTGTGACCAACCGCTACTCGGTGATTCGCCTCATCGGGCTGGAGGATGAGGCCCTGCGCGCCAATGGCGGCCTATTGAGTATTGAGGTGCAACTGCTGCCCGCCCTGCAAGCCGGACACAACCTGCGCCTGCTGCTAGATGGTCAAGTGGCCAGCCCTGCCGGAACGGCTACTCAGCGTCAACTCTCTGCAGTGGAACGCGGCCAGCACAGCCTGCAGGTGGAAATCCTCAACGAGCAGCAAGTGGTTATTCAGCGCAGTGCCGTCAGTAGTTTTAATGTGCAGCGCACTCACCTCAATAGCCCAGCCCGGCGTGCTAACTGAGGTCGGCACCAGAATGGCGCTTTCTCAGCTGATCCATGGAGCCTCTGGCGGATTTATCATTTTCGCGCGAAAAACCCCGTACTTTTAGTGCGGGGATGGATAGCGCGGGAGGCATAGCCTCCCTAAAGTAGCCTTAATTCAGTTAGCATGAGCTCATGAAACAGACCAAGACCCTCAAGGTTCGGGTTCGAGATAAGCATGCTCCGCTTTTGCAGCAGATGGCTCGGAGTGTGAACGGTGTCTGGAACTATCTGAACGAACTTAGCGCCCGATCCATTCGGGAGCGTGGGCGGTTTTTGTCTGCTTTTGATCTGCATCCTTACACCAAAGGCGCGAACAAAGAATTGGGGCTGCACTCTCAAACCCTACAAGAGATTGCCCGCGAATATGTCACGCGCCGTAAACAGTTTAAAAAGTCTCGCCTGAACTGGCGCAAGTCTGGCGGGGTGCGCCGTTCACTGGGGTGGATACCGATCAATACCGGCGCGGCACGCTGGAAGAATGGGCAGGTTTACCACAACGGCCATTACGTTAAGGTGTGGGACTCCTACGGCCTAAGCCAATACGCATTCCGCTCAGGCAGCTTTAATGAGGATGCCCGTGGCCGCTGGTACTTCAATGTGGTGGTTGAAGTCGAGGTGGCTGTTCCAGCGGGTCAGGACAAGATTGGTATTGATCTTGGCTTAAAAGACACGGCCACCTGTTCCGATGGTACAAAACTGGAAGCGGGGCGTTTCTATCGTGACTTAGAGCCCAAGCTGGCGGCTGCTCAACGGGCCAGCAAGAAAAAGCGCGTGAAGGCTATACACGCCAAAATTGCCAACCGACGCAAAGATGCTCTGCATAAATTCAGCCGACAGCTGGTGAAGCGTGCCGGTGAAATCTATGTCGGCAATGTTAAATCTTCCTCGTTAACCCAAACCAAGATGGCCAAATCCGTACTGGATGCGGGCTGGGCCATGCTGAAAACAATGCTGGAATACAAATGCGATGGCGCAGGCATTGTTTTTAAAGTGGTTAATGAGGCGTACACCACCCAAACCTGTTCGAATTGTGGCTGCTTGCCGGATTCGAGGCCGAGAGGTATCGCAGGGCTTGGAATAAGAGAATGGACCTGCAGTGCCTGTGGTGTCACTCACGACCGCGACATTAACGCGGCTAAGAACATTCTCGCGGTCGGGCATGGCCGTCCAGTTGTGGGAATCCCCGTCCTTTAGGGCGGGGAGGATGTCAACGTGCGACTCACATCGCTACAGGGGTATTCCATGCTGATTCAGATCACACCGCGCTCCGCGTGCCGCGCTTCTGAGATTACCGCTGAGGCCACTTACCTCTCTCGGCGGCGCTTTCTGGCCAATACCGGCCTGTTGCTGGCCGGTGCGGCTTTGCCCGGCTTAGCCCCAGGGGCGGCTCCTCGCTATGAGGGCGTTACGCCCGCCGCTGCACCTGCTTGGCTGGCCGGTAAGCTGCCGGATACCCGTTGGAAGGCGACAGAGCTTCCCGGTGAAACGATTACGCCGTTCCGCGATGCCAGTCAGTACAACAACTTTTACGAGTTTGGGCCGAGTAAAACCGACCCGGCTGCCAATGCCCATCAGTTGCCCACTGAGCCTTGGGCGGTGGTGATTGATGGCGAAGTAGGCAAACCCGGACGCTATGCGCTGGAAGATCTGTTCTCGCCCTTTACCCTGCAAGAGCGCATCTACCGTATGCGCTGTGTTGAGGCTTGGTCTATGGTGATTCCTTGGCTGGGCTTTCCGCTGGCGGAGTTGCTCAGGCGCGTTGAACCTAATAGCAAGGCGCGCTACGTGCGCTTTGAAACCCTGAAAGACCCAGAGCACATGCCGGGAATGCGTTCCCACTTTGCACTCTTAGACTGGCCCTATGTGGAAGGCTTACGGCTGGATGAGGCGATGAATCCCCTAACCTTGCTGGCGGTGGGCATGTATGGCCGGGTGCTGCCCAATCAGAACGGTGCGCCTTTGCGTTTGGTGGTGCCGTGGAAATATGGCTTTAAAAGCATCAAGTCGATTGTGCGCATCAGCTTATTGGCCGAGCAGCCGACTACCACTTGGCAGGGTATGGCCCCGCAGGAGTACGGCTTCTATGCCAACGTCAATCCGAACGTGGATCACCCGCGCTGGACACAGGCGCAGGAGCGGCGTTTGCCCAGCGGTGTCTTCAGCCCGAACATTCGCAAGACCCTGATGTTTAACGGATATGCCGAGGAAGTCGCCTCACTGTATGCCGGTATGGATCTGCGGAGGCATTACTGATGGGCTTGCTGTTGTGGCGTATTGGGGTGTTTTTGGGGGCGCTGGGGCCGCTGTTGTACTGGGTGTATCAGGCTGAACAGATGGCATTGGGGCCAGACCCCGGCAAGGTGCTGTTGGAGAACCTTGGACAGGCGGCGCTGATTTTGCTGCTGCTCACCCTTAGCCTAACGCCCTTGCAGCAACTGAGCGGCTGGCGTGGCTGGAGCCTAATCCGGCGGCAGTTGGGCCTGTGGAGCTTCAGCTACGCCTCTTTGCACCTGCTGGGTTATCTGGCCTTTGTGCTGGGCTTTGATGTGTCGCACCTTGGCACGGAATTACAGGAGCGCCCTTACATCCTGCTGGGTGTTGCCGCATGGCTGTTGTTGCTGCCGCTGGCGCTGACTTCTAACCGCTTCAGCATGCGGCGCTTAGGCCGCTACTGGAAGCCCTTGCACCGCGCGGTCTATCTGATTCTCGCGTTGGCCTTGCTGCATCTGCTGCTGATTGTGCGTTCGAACATCGGTGAGTGGCTGCTGTACGCCGCCATTGGCTTGCTGCTGATGCTATTGCGCCTGCGCCGCTTTAAGCCGGTCAGAATCAGGCGCTGAAAGATCAAGGGCTCGGCGCATTCATGGCGCTGACCACTGCCAGCAGGGCAGCGGTTTCCGCATCCGGCTCGCCATCAAAACGGCTGGGCCGGTAGTGCATTTGGAAGGCGGCGATGAGGTTGCGGGTTTCCTTATCTAACACCCCTGTGCGCGGCGCTTTAAAACCGCTGCGGCCTAGGGCGTCCTGATACCAGAAGATATCCGGGAGCTGGTAGCTAAAGCGTTGCAGCCAGACATTCACGGCGGCAGCATCCGGCCAAGGCACTAAGCCTGCGGCGGCCAAGCGTTTCCAAGGGAATAGCGGGCCGGGATCGACCTTGCGCTGTGGGGCGATGTCGCTATGACCGATGATGGCCCCCGGCTTGAGGTGATGGCGGGCCATGATGTCCTTAAGCAGCAGAATCAGTTGATCAATCTGCTGATCAGGATAGGGATACCAAAGCCGCCCCTGTGGCCCCTGTGTATAACCGGGGTTGACCAGCTCAATGCCAATACTGCTGGAGTTCAGCCAAGAGCGGCCTTGCCAGTAGCTATCCCCGGCATGCCAAGCGCGGCGGTTTTCATCCACCAGCCGATAGACAGTGGCTGGGTTGTTGCCGATCAGGTAATGGCTGCTGACTTGCCCTTGGGTCAGGGTGGAGAGCGAGGTTGGCAAGTCGCTGGAGGTGTAATGCAGGACGATGAACTGCACGCGGCTATCCTGTCCGCTGGCCACATGGCTGGTGTCGATGGACAGGCCATCATGGGTGCAGCTTGCCAGCAATAAGACGGCAAGGAGGACAAGGGCTTTCATGGAACCTCGGATCGGCCAACGGCAAAGCCGCTGATTATAAGGGCCTTGGGGCCGAAGGAGGCTAGCGGCTTGTAGCCTCCGGGCATGGGCCTTTAGTGTGGCGAACCGTTCGGGTGGTAGAGGCTGCGCAGTTGCATCAGACCTGCGGCGATGGCTACGCCCTCTAGTTCGGCCAGACTGCCGGTGGCCAGCGGCAGGCTATCGCCGGTATGGCCTTCCACCAGCAGGCAGCCCAGTTCACCGACAAAGTTCTGGTGCGTGACCAGCAGCAGTTCGTCTTCGGTGCGGGTATCCAGATGGCGTAGCGCGTCCTCGGCACTGGCATCGGGGATGATCCAATCCACTGTTTCCACTGGGCCTTGGTAGTTGAGGCTGTTGCAGACTTGCTGAGCGGTTTCTTGGGCGCGCCGGTAGGGGCTGACTAAGATGGCTTTGATGGGCCGCCCGATCAGGCGTTCTGCGCTGTCCTTGGCTTCGCGCCAGCCGCGCTCGGTGAGAGCACGTTCGGCATCCGTGCTGACTTGGGGTTCCGCTTGGCCGTGGCGCAACAACCAGAGTTTCATGGCTGCGGGCCTCGCTGTTGATCCTCCGGACGCTCCGTAGTTTGTGCGCCGGGTGTGGGCCAATCCGACAGTGGCCAAGGCTTTTGCTCGGTGACAAAGCTGCCAAAGCGCCCGATCTGTGCGATGTATTGGCTCAGGCTATCACCAAAGGTGCGCAGGTCGGCGTTGGTCTGGCCGTTGAGCAAGCGCAGGGCAATTTGTATCACCGCTACGCCGAGTAACAGCAGTTCAGCCAGTTGCCAGACGCAAAAAAACACCAGCATCCAGACCAGTCGCAGCAGCAGGGTTTCTCGCTCTTGTACGCGGGTGGCTTGCGAGGGGTTGTCCATTCGGTACTCCAAAGGGTGTGTGAGGGCTCAGAAGCCCGCTGAGGAAATAAAGTCCACGTCGGTTTTAGGATCGCCACACATTAAGACAGCAATAACCTGTTCAAGTGTACGGCCTTCAAAGAGGATGGCGTGCAATCCCGCTACCAAGGGCATATAGACCTGCAATTCCTCGGCTTTGCTTTTCAGCACACGCAGGGTATTGACGCCTTCGGCCACTTCGCCGAGTCGAGACACCGCATCCTCTAGGCTCAAACCTTCGCCTAGCGCCCAGCCCACTTGGAAGTTACGGCTTTTCGGTGAGGTACAGGTGACGATCAAATCGCCTACGCCGGCCAATCCTAAAAAGGTCATGGGGTTGGCACCGAGTTTGACGGCAAAGCGGGTCATCTCTGCCAAGGCGCGGGTGATCAGCATGCTTTTGGTGTTTTCGCCCATGCCCAGCGCTGCGCCCATCCCAGCCATGATGGCGTAGACGTTTTTCAGCGCACCGCCCAATTCCACGCCAAAACGGTCGGCGCTGGCGTAAACGCGCAGGGTTTGCCCATGCAGCACGCGCTGTACTTCACGGCACAGGGCTTCGTCGCTGCTGGCGACCACGGTAGCAGTCAGGGCGTGGGCGGCGATTTCCCGCGCAAGGTTTGGCCCGGAAATCACCCCAATGCGTGCACCGGGGGCGACGTCCTCCAGAATCTGACTCATCAGTTTGAAGCTGTGTGCCTCAATGCCCTTGGTGGTGCTGATTAACTGCTTACCCATCAGATGCTCTGCTTGCGGCTGTAAGGCTTGCCGCAGTGCGCTGGAGGGCAGAGCGACGAAGATCAGTTCACAGGCGTCTAGGGTAGCGGTCAGATCAGTGACCGGCTGTACGCCAAGATGGATGGAAACACCCTGAAGGTAGCGTGGATTCTGGCGAGTGCTGCGGATGGTCTCGGCTTGCTCAGGGTCGCGCATCCACTGATGGACGCTATGACCGTTTTCAGCCAGCAAATTGGCAATGGCTGTGCCGAAGCTGCCGCCGCCAAGCACAGCAATGGGGGTTGATTGTTTCATGGGGCATTCCATCATGGGCGTCAGGCCGCATTATACGTGGTGGATGGCAGGCGACTAGCGCAGTGCGCTGCGCTGCTGGCCGTTTGCTAGCAGGCTGCTTAGTGGAGAAAGCTTAGGCGTCCATGGGGTCAACATCCAATATCCAATGCACAGAGCGGGTATCGGGCATGTGTTCAAGCTGTGCTATCCAAGTATCCAATAAGCGATGCAGGGCGGCGCGGCTTTGTGCTTGCAGTAGCAGTTGAGCACGGTGCTGCCCTGCGCGCCGTTCCATCAGCGCCGGAATGGGGCCGAGCAATTCGACGCTGCCTTCCTCAAATTGGCTCTGTATCTGCTGAGCCAGCTCAGAGGCGCGTTCGAGAAAGGCTTCCGCTACATCGGGCTTGCTGGATTCGGCGCGCAGCAAAGCCAGATGACTGAACGGCGGCAAGCAGGCCGCGCGGCGTTCGGCCAAGGCTTGCTCAGCAAAGGCAAAGTAGCCCTGTCCAGTCAGTTGCACCAGCAGTGGGTGATCAGCCAATTGGCTTTGGATGATCACCTTGCCGGGCTGATCGGCGCGTCCGGCGCGGCCTGCCACTTGCAGAATTTGCTGGGCCATGTGCTCGCTGGCCCGAAAATCTGCCGAGAATAAACCACTGTCAGCATTCAAGATGGCCACCAGTGTGACCTTGGGAAAATGGTGCCCCTTGGCCAACATCTGCGTGCCCACCAGAATGCAGGGCTCGCCGCGATCCACCTGGTTGAGTAGTTGTTTCAGGCTGTCTTTGCGGGCCGTGGTGTCGCGGTCGATGCGTAGCACCGGGTAATTGGGGTAGAGGGTTTCCAAGCGCTGTTCGGCGCGCTCGGTGCCCGCGCCTAAGGGCCGTAAATCCACCTGTTGGCACTTAGGGCAGCTCAGCGGAATGGCTTCGGTGTGGCCGCAGTGGTGGCAGCGCAGCACACGGTCTTTATGGTGCAGGGTCATCCGTGCATCGCAGTGCGGACAGAGGCTAAACCAGCCGCAGTGGTGGCAGACCAGCGTCGGAGCAAAACCGCGCCGGTTGAGAAACACCAGCACCTGTTGCCCAGCCGCGAGGGTCTGCGCGATGGCTTGTTGCAGAGGCTGCGACATCCCCGCATCCAGCGGACGGCTTTTGATGTCCAAGCGCATCAGCGTGGGCGGCAGCGCATGCCCGGCGCGTTGTTCCAGCTTCAGCAGGGCATAGCGTCCTGTGTGGGCATTGTGCAGGCTTTCCAGCGAAGGCGTCGCGGAGCCCAGCAGCACCGGGATGCCTTCCATTTGCGCACGCACCACCGCCAGATCCCGCGCGTGGTAGCGCAAGCCTTCCTGCTGTTTGTAGGAGGCATCGTGCTCTTCATCGACGATGATCAGGCCGGGGTTTTTCAGCGGGGTAAACAGGGCAGAACGGGTACCGATGATGATGTCGGCCTGCCCATCGCGGGCGGCTAACCAAGCATCAAGGCGGGCGCGGTCGGTCAAGTTGGAATGCAGCAGCACCACTCGCGCATTAAAGCGCCGCTGAAAGCGCGACAGGGTTTGCGGGCTTAGGTTGATTTCGGGGATCAGGATTAGGGTCTGGCGACCGGCTTCGAGCATTTGCCGCACCAGATGCAGGTACACCTCGGTTTTGCCGCTGCCAGTGACTCCGGCCAGCAAAAAGCAGTGAAAACGGCCAAATCCTGCCTGTATCGCTTGGCAAGCACTGTGCTGTTCATCATTGAGCGCCAGCTCTGGCTCCAAGAGCCAACTGCCTTGGTGATGGGGTTGCGGGCGTGGCTCGTCTTGCTGAATTTCTAGGTGAATTAGGCCTTTTTCACATAAGGCGTCCAGCGCGTCGCGGCTCAGTTGCAGCCTAGTTAGGAGTTCCCCGGAAACGCCATGCGGGTGCTGGGCCAAGGCTTTTAGGGTTTCGCGTTGGCGGGGCGCACGGCTTAGGCGCGGGTCGTCTAGTTGTGCGCCTTCGCTCAGGCTCCAGTGTTGGCGCAGTCGCCGTTCCGCCGCTTCGCCTTGGCGCAGCAGTACCGGCAGCATCACCCCTAGGGTATCGCCCAAGCTGTGCTGGTAGTAACGGGCCATCCAGCGGCATAGACGGAACAAACTGGCAGGTAGCAGCGGCTGTTCATCCAGCAGGCTTAGGGCGGCGCGCAGACGCTCGGCGGGTACATCCGAGTGTTCCGGCAGTTCGATCAATACGCCGACCATGATTCTTGGGCCAAAGGGAACCCGTACCCGAATACCCGGTCGTAGGGCACTCAGCGGCACGCCGGGCGGGGCTAGATAATCGAATAGCCGCCGCAGGGGTGTGGGCAGGGCAAGACGCAATACCGGTTGGGACAAGCGAGCCTCAGCATCTGAGCAGTGGTAGGAGATTCTTTTATGACGGCGTTCGGAATGCTTGAGCATTCTGAGCGCTTTTGCATGGGCCTGTCCCCTAGGCTAATTTGGCTTTATTAAAAGTTCCGTATTTTTTAAAAATTTATTTTAGTCAATAGTTATCAGTGAATTTAAATAAATAATTGTAAGATATTATTTCTAGTTGGCGACAAGCCTTGTCATGGCACTGCTCTGTGCTGCCGCCCAGCAAGGCTAGGTTGATGAGCCATTAAAATAACCAAAATACAGTGGGCGGGTTTTTATGAGTAACAGCAACAGCGGTCTTGACGACAAAAGCACTAGCAGTAGTTCGTCTAGCTCCACGGATGACAAGGGTGGCAGCAGCTCATCTGGCTCTACAGATGACAAGGGCGGTAGCAGCAGTTCTTCTGACGACAGCAGCAGTAGCAGCCATCACTCCAGCCTAGATGATGGCTACCGCTTTACCCTCACCAATGGGGTAGTGACCAGTGTTCTGAAGTTAGACACCAGCAGCGCCAGCAGCACGCCTGTGGTGGAGAGCATCAAATCCAACGAAACTTGGACAATCCTTAACAACCAATTGATTAAAACTGAGGTCGAAAAGGGCGTCACCAAGGTCTCGGTGTACGAAGATGCAAACAACGACGGCCTCTATTTTGAAACCTCGGAAACCCACCGGGGCAGCAGCAGCCAAATCGACACCAAGGTGTTAGCAACCAGCCGCTCCAGTGTCGACCTTTCGCAGCTAGATGACAGCTACGAACGCGTGCGCTGCGATGATGGCAATCTAGCTTTGGATATCAACGGCAATGCCGGTCAGGCTTACCGACTGTATAAAGCCGCCTTCGACCGCGTACCGGATGAGCAAGGCTTAGGCTTTTGGATCAAACAGCAAGATGATGGCGCTTCATTAAGTGCAGTGGCGCAAGGCTTTATGAGCAGCCCAGAGTTTTTGCAGCGCTATGGCAGCAATCAAGGCGATGATGCCTTTGTGCAGGCGCTCTACCAAAACATTTTAGACCGAGCCCCTGACCAGTCCGGTTTGGATTTTTGGGTGAAAGAGTTGCAGAGCGGCGCAGAGGATAAAGCACAGGTGCTGGTGAGCTTTTCGGAATCCCATGAAAACCAAGTCGCGGTGGTTGGGCAAATCCAGAATGGCATCAGCTACCAAGAGTTTGTCGGCTAAATAGGCTCCACGCACCCAAGATTTTGCCCGTAGGTTAAAACGCCCACTCGCCTTGCATTAGGCCAGCGGGCGTTTTGGATTAGCGCGGGCTTTCCTGACGGCGGCGCTCAGTCACCGGAATGCCGCCAATGCCCCAGTTATCGGTGTCTACCTCATCAATCACCACCACCGTGGTAGCGGGATTTTTGCCTAGCACCTCGACCAGCAGTTGGGTAGCGCCTTCAATCAACAGGCGTTTTTGTTCAGCGGTGACGCCTTCGCGGGTGATTTTGATGTTTACGTAGGGCATTTCACGGGCTCCTGTGGGGGATGACTAGGGGTAAGCAGTGACCAAACCAGCGCCCAAACCAGCGCTGCTGCGCCAAAGGCAAAGCTTTGGGTGAGGGTGCCGCCAGTGGCCAACCAGCGTTCAGCCAGCCAAGGCCCGGCCAATTGAGCTACGCCATAGAGCGCAATCAAGGCCGCTGACAAACGTGGCCCTTGATGAGGTTGTAGGCTGCGCGCCAGTCGCTGAGTTAAAAACACACTGCCGACAAAGCAGCCGCCCACCAAGAGCGCACAGAGCAAAATGCCGCCGCTACCGGGCCAAACTAAGGGGGCAGCAGCACCTAGCGCTTGCACGGCATAGGTCGCGCACAGGGCTTGCTTATCGCCCCAGTGGCTGCTCAGGTAATTCCACAGCAGAATGCCGCCCATGCAGGCCAACGCTGTCCAGCACCAGACGCTGCTGATTAACGCGTCCCCGGCAGGCAACTGCTGCTTAGCCAAGGTGGGTAAGAAGGTCATGGGCAGAATGTAGCCCAATCCCGCCCCGGCATAGGCAATAAACAGCGGTGTACTGGCCCGATCAAACAAGGGCGTGGCGGCTGGCGGTGCACTTTGTTGTTTGGGCGTGTTTTCTAAGCTATTCAGCAGCCATGCACTGAGCAAAGCCAAAGGCAATGCCAAGGCCGCCATGGGCCACCAGCGCTCAGGGCCGCTGAGTTGCGCTGCCGGAGCATTGGCCAAGCCGTTAGAGATCAGCAAACCCACCGCAAAGCCCAGATAGACCAAGCCACTCAAATGCGCCTGCTGACGGCGCGCCAGCCACTCCAACACCAAGGCCGGAGCCAATACAAACACCAAGCCGTTGCTCAAACCATTGAGCAAGCGCCACACCAGCAGCCAAGCGTAGTCGCTGGTAAAGCCTTGTGCCAAGGTCAGCAGCGCGTTGATCAGCAAGGCGGCCGGAAGCGCAATGCGCTGACGCTGTGGCTTGTGTAGCACCAAAGCCAAGAGCGCACCCAGCAGATAGCCCACATAGTTCCACGTAGCTAGGCGCGCGCCCTGCTCTAGGTTGAATAAGCCATCGGCCAATAATTGGGGTAGCAAAGGCGTAAAGGCAAAGCGCCCCAGTGAATGCACGACGATCAGCGCCGAGCTACCGGCCAGCAGGGCCAGCATGATGGGTAAAGGTGGAATCCGTAGCATGGGTATACACCTGACAGCGTCAAAAAATCCCCGGCGTGATGGATGTGCGAGCCGCTGAGGTATCCAGTGGGCTGCTCAGCATCCGGGGTGTCTGCTTAAACCTTAGCGGTTGTCCATCTGTGATAGGTAGTGAAAAATAATGAAGTCATTATTCACTTAGAGTGAAAGCTATGTCCGCTTGGCAGCGCCTTAATCCGCAACTGTTGCAGTACTTTTTAGCCATCAGCCGCGCCGGTTCCCTGAGTGCTGCCGCGCGGCATCTGCACTGCGTGCCCTCCAATGTATCGGCTAGATTGCGGCAACTGGAAAGCCAATTAGGCATGCCGTTGTTTCAGCGCGACACACGGCAACTGAGTTTGACCCTCGCCGGAGAGCGCCTGCTACCCCATGCACAGCAGCTAGAGCGCCTGTGTCAGACGGCTTGGTGCAGCGTGCAGGAAGACGTATGGGCTGGAGAGCTGCGCCTTGGCTCCATGGAAACCTGCGCGGCGGTGCGTCTGCCAGAGCTACTGGCCACCTTCCATCGCCATGCCCCGCGCGTCAGCCTGAGCTTGCTCACCGGCACTAGCCGTTGGCTGTTGGATGAGGTTCTGGCCGGGCGGCTGGATGCGGCGCTGATCGGCGGGCCCCATGAGCATCCGCAGTTGCACACTGAAGTCATCTGGCAAGAAGAGCTGCAACTGGCGTTATCCCTAGGGCAAAAGCCGGAGCAGCTAAACCGCACGCCTTTGACTTTGTTGGGCTTTCCGGCGGGTTGCCATTATCGGGAACGCCTTGATCGTTGGGCCGATCGCCATGCGATACAGGTAGCCGCTCGGCAAAGTTATGGCTCCGTAGAGACCATTTTTGGTGGCATTGCGGCAGGTATGGGCATTGGTTTGTTGCCGCGCTCCCTATTGGAACAACAGCATCCGCGTGCCGCTTTGGTCAGTTGGCATGCCATCGACAGCGATCTAGCCCGTGCGCCGACCTTGCTGGTGCGCCGCCATGATGCAGCACCCCATCCGGCGCTGGAGCCGCTGTTAGATCTGTTGCGCGCCGATGCGTTACAGCATCAGTGAAAAACCCGTGCCTGATGCTGCATAAGGCAACATCAGGCCACCTGTAGGCGGAGAGGACTGGAGCAAGGAGGCCTACAGGGTATTGATCTTGTTATGAGTGATCAGCCAAACCAGTGGATGGCCTAATCGCTTTCTGAGGGCTGAGCTTGAATCTTAGGCCGTACTACGCCGTCATGGGAGCCTGACGACGGGAAGCGGTACGAGCCATAACGCACCACCAAGTTGGCAAAGGCCAGCAGCAAAATGGCACCGCTGACCATGATGATGCCCATGTTGGGTTTATGGTTGTGCTGAATGTCGCCAATCATCATCCGAGTTAGGGCGGTGATAGCCACATAAATCAGGAAGCGCACGGGCATACGGTTGGTTTTGAAGTAAATCCCAACCATCGCACCCAATTCTAGGTAGATGAAGAACAGCAGGATGTCATCAATGGAGGCCTCACCCTTGTCGAGCATCTCCATAAAAGAGCCCACTGACGCCCAGATGATGCAGCCACCAATGGCAAACAGCGCCATGTAGTGAAAGGTTTCCACCAGCAGATTGCCAAGGGTATCGGCCTGTTGGTGAATGTGCTGGCGCGTGCGCTCGGCCCAGTGGTTGTGCGGGGTGATGGGGTCATCGCTGGCCGGTCTAGCAAGGTACAGCGTTGTTTTATCGAGCAGCTTGCCAATCATCTCGGCTAGGTAGAGCAGCCAGTAGCGCAAGCGCTCGGCCAAGCGAGCCAAAAAGGTGTACATGGTAGTCAAGGTCTCCGTATGGGGGTGAAGCGCCGTCCATCAGGCCATAACCCCCTGTCGATGGCAACTTCTCTGGGGCAAGGCCTGCGTCGAATGTTCTGAAAAAACAGGGTGACGCACCCGCCTAGCGCCGCTTGAGATCGGCTGTATTTTGCCGTTTTGGCTGACTAAGCCTATGCAAAAGCTGTGCGCGTTGATCTTAAGCTTAGTGCTATCAATAGCTTAGGGTTATTAGCAAGCCAAGATGGCCATCTCAGCGTTCAGCATTCTCTGCTTAAAAAGCACCCGTTTCGGTGCATCCCTCGAAATAATGCGTAAAAAATGTTCACGCCACGGGGCTTAGCATCCTATTCAAGCGGCTTTGGATTGCACCGGAATGTCCTGCCATCCTCCTGACTGTACTTTTGCGTGACCTTTTCATGACCCGCTCACCTTGACTTTTGGCTTTTCCCGACGCATGGAACAGAGCTTGCTGTTATTAGGCTGAAGCCCGTCCTGTGGACGGAGAGAGCTAACAGGCCTGAAGGCGATCATCTCCTTATGAAAACCATCAAATGTGGACTCCTGCCGGGTGAATCACGGGCAGTGGTAGAGCGACTCAATGAACCTTTGCGCGCCCATCTGCAACAGTATTTGGGCATGCCTGTGCAGCTAGTGGTGGGTGAGAACTATGTGGCCACTGGCGAGGCCTTGCGGCGCGGTCAATTGGATCTGGCCTACCTTGGCCCCGTGACCTATATCCTGCAAAGCCGTGGTACAGGTCTTGAGCCCTTCGCTCGTCCGACCCACGGGGGCAGCACCGGCCCAACCTTCCGCTCGGCCATTATTGTGCCCATGGATAGCCCGGTGGAGACGCTCTCGCAATTGCGCGGGGCTGAAATCGCTATGGGCGATTTGGCCTCGACCTCCGGAGCTTGGGTGCCTCGGCATATGCTGTTGGCAGCAGGGCTGTCCATGGATAAAGACTATGTGCGCCGGGTGTTAGGTGCGCACGATGCGGTAGCCGACGCCGTGGCGAATCGTCGGGTGATGGCCGGTGGTATTTCTCTGCCAGTGTTGCAGCGCTTGTTGGCAGAAGGGCGTGTAGATGATCAAGCCATCCGCATCTTGGCTGAATCCCCGCCCATTCCCGAATACATGTGGACCTTCCGCGAGGGCTTGCCCTCAGAGCTGCGCGAGGCGCTGCGTCATGCTTTTATCAACCTGCAACACCCGGAAGCGCTTAAGGTGTACGCCGCGCAGGCGTTTATTCCGGCCGTGGATGCGGATGTAGACCGCATGCGCCGCTGGATGGAAAATATCTTACAGGCGCGCTTCCAATCTTATGGCGACGAAGGAAGCTGCCCTCAGTATGCTGAGCCGGAACGCCCAACGCACCCGCGTTCTAAGGATCGGCGTGGCGTGGTGTTACCTTGGCGACACAGGGAGCGCTGCGCCCTGCCCGCCCAAGATGCTTAGTTTGAAGGAAGAGACCCGTATATGACCTGCCCCGGGATTCGTCAGGAGCCTGCTTTGCGTGCTGAGGTTCTGGCGAGCCCGCCTGCGCTGCAGGATGCGCCAACCGTATCGCCAGAAGCAATGCCGCCAGAAGGCTGTGCATTGGCCGTCGGTCGCAGCGATTTTTTGCCGCTGCTGCAACGCATGACCCAACCGATCAGCCAGCCGGAAGCGTTGTCCGTCCTGTTGTGTTTACTGTTACGGCTGATGCAGCAGCAGCTTGGGCTCAGCAGCGCACTGATTAGCCTCCATGAGCCTGATGTAGGCCATAGTTTTCTCCATGAGTCCCTTGGGCTGAGTGCGGATAGGCTGCACCAAGGCCGCTGGATGGCAAGGCAAACCAGCATTGAGCAGGTACTGCGCACAGGGCGAACGCTGGTGATTCCTGAGGCGGCTCAGGGGCCGTCTTTTCTCTGTATTCCCATCATGCGTACGGATGGCGTGCTGGGTAGCATCAGTGCTGAAGGGCAGGGCGGCCCTGAATGGCTGCAACGTGTTGTGCAGATTCTCCGCATTCTGGCCGCTACGCTGGCGCAATCCGTCGAACTGTACCTGCTGGAACAGCTGCGCCAACCGGCGTTGGAGGCTGAGAATCGCCGTCTGCGCGCGGCCCTGCGTGGGCGTTTTAAGCCTACCAGCATCATCGGCAGTTCCAAGCCTATGCGTGCGGTGTATCGGATGTTGGAGAAAGTCACCCGCGCCAAAACCACGGTGCTGATTCTGGGCGAAACCGGCGTTGGCAAAGAGCTGGTAGCCAGCGCCATCCACTATAACGGCCCTTGGGCCAGTGGGCCTTTTGTCAGTTTCAACTGTGCTGCTATGTCAGAGGCGGCGGTGGAAAGCGAGCTATTTGGCCATGAGCCTGGCCTACTTGGCGGCGCGACCTATCAGCGGCGCGGGCGCTTTGAGCAAGCCGATGGCGGCACGCTGTTTTTGGATGAGGTGAGCGAGCTGTCGTTGCCCATGCAAGCCAAACTGCTGCGGGTGATTGAGGAGAAAAGCTTCGAACGGGTCGGCGGCAATCTCACCATTCAGGTGGAGTTACGCATTGTGGCAGCCAGCAGTCGTAACCTTAAGCAGCGGGTGGCTGAGGGGCGCTTTCGGGATGATCTTTACTACCGCCTAAATGTTTTCCCCATCCAAATGCCGCCCTTGCGTGAGCGCGGCGCGGATGTACTGAGCTTGGCTGAGCACTTTATCGAGCGCTGCGGCTTGGCCATGGGCATTGCTGTGCCGGGTTTCTCCCCTGAGGCACTGCACATGCTGACCTGCTACCACTGGCCGGGCAATGTCCGCGAGCTGAAGCACGTCATTGAGCGCGCTATGCGTCTCTCTGCAGGACAGCTAATTTTGCCAGAGCACCTACCGCCCTCACTGCAACCACCTCAACTGCCCGGTGCAGGCCATCGTGGTGTGTTGGATGCGCGCCTAGGGCTGGCGGAGCGCGCCATCATCATTGACGCCTTGACACAAACCCGTGGTAACACCAGCGAGGCCGCGCTGCAGCTGGGCTTGACTCGGCGCATGCTGGGCCTACGCATGGCCAAGTACCAGCTCAGCTACAAAGATTATCGCAAATAGAAAATAGCCTTTTGCTGACCGGTATTATATTTTAGGTTTATAGTTTATAGCTTCTTCGGCAGGAATCCAAAGGTGTTAAGCTTTGTATAAAAAACAACTATAGTTAATGTAATAACTTACTTTTGCTTATTATTTTATAGTCAATGCTATGCCTATTTACAAGTTGAGTCAGAATATACTCGTATTGGCGATTTTTATATCCTATATGAAAAGAGCGATCCTCAAGGAAAGTCAGAGTCTAAAGAGGATGGTGTCTCATCTCTGATTTCCATTAAAAAAGCTGACTGGATTGAGCGTGAGCGCTATAGATTAACAACAAATCTAATTCCTGGCTGTAGTGGGCTGCCAAAAATATCGGGCATAGATATGAGTGGTGAGCTGATTCCTATCTTGTGCGGGTCTATGGGGGGAAGGAACGAAGCCATTATTGTTTTTGCAAAAAATAATGGAGGAGAGATTTCTAGTGCAATGATGAGTTTTGAAAGCGTATCGGCAAACTTTAGGGAAATTGATGGCAGCTATTATTTTTTAGTTGGTTCGCACGATGGCAAAAAAGCCTTTATGTGTATAGGCTTTTTCTTAACAATAACACTTTGTCATTTGTTATGGTATCCGATGACAAGGAGGCTGCAAAGGTGATCTATAGATCAGTTCTTAATGATTATTTAGCTCTAGATTCTTTGGGTTATAACGGAGTTGAACTCATAATTGAGCTGATTTCTACCTTGAACATAGACGCTTTTAGTACTTGCAATATCATGAAAAAAGTCATGGACAAATTTGACGGATTAGAAAAAATAGATATGCTACAGATGGTAAGTGAGCAAGATTTTATTAAAAAACAAGAGTGTTTTTAATGTCAGCATTGCTTTAAAGAGGTTAATGAGGCGTACACCACCCAAACCTGCTCGAATTGCGGCTGTTTGCCCGATTCGAGGCCGAGAGGTAGCGCAGGGTTTGGAATAAGAGAATGGACCTGCAGTGCCTGTGGTGTCAGGCATGACCGCGATATTAACGCGGCCAAGAATATTCTCGCGGTCGGGCATGGCCGTCCAGTAGTGGGAATCCCCGTCCTTTAGGGCGGGGAAGATGTCAACGCAATTGAACCAAGGATTGCCGCTCGGCCAGCTCTTGACGGGCATGGCGCACCACGCTGATGCCTGAGGACAACGCCAGTCCGGCCATGATCAGCGCTACCAGCAAATCAGGCCAGCCGCTGCCGGTGCCAAATACGCCCGCTGCCGCAAAAATCACCGCGACATTGCTGATGGCATCGTTACGGCTGCACAGCCATACCGAGCGCATATTGGCATCGCCGCTGCGGAAGGCATACAGCAGCCCGGCGGTGCCGAGGTTGGCTACCAGTGCCAAGGTCGCGATGCCGCCCATCAGCAGTGGTTCTGGGGGAACACCCGCCCAAAAGGCCCAGCCGGTTTTCAGAATGACAAACACCCCGAAGCCCAGCATGGACAGCCCCTTCACCAAGGCGGCCCGTGACTGCCAGAGCAAGCCCATGGACAGCACCGCCAACGACAGGGCGTAATTGGCCGCGTCTCCAGCAAAGTCGATGGCATCGGCCAACAGCGATACGGAGCCTGAGCGTAGTCCGCCCAGAATTTCCACCACAAACATGACAAGATTGATCACCAAAGCCACCCACAGCGCCCGTCTAAAACGCGGGTCAACGGCGGGCGTGGGTGGCGAACACGAATGGCAGCAGGCAGACATAGCATTCTCCCAACAAGATAATAAGGATCTTGGCCATCAGACACCCTGTAGTCACTACAGGGTCAAGCCCTATTCCACCGACAGGAGTCCGTAGCGCCCATGCGTATCAGTGAACTGGCCAATGCCTCCGGCATCAAGCGCGAAACCATCCGCTACTATGAAAAGTGCGGCCTGCTGCCCACCCCACAGCGGCAGGGTAACGGCTATCGGGCGTATGACCATGAGCACCTGCAACGGTTGGTGTTTATTCGCCACTGTCGGGCGCTGGGGATCTCCTTGGCCGATATCCAGCAGCTATTGGCGTTTCTCGCCCACCCTGATGCCGATTGTGCTGATATTGATCGTCTGATTGAGGCCCAGCTTGAACAGGTGCGCCAGCGTCTGGACAGCCTGCACGCCTTAGAGCGTCAGCTCATGCAATTGCGTAGCTGCTGTGCGGACGGGCAACAGGTCAGAGAGTGCGGCATTTTGCAGGAGCTGTTGGACAGCGCAGGCAAAGCGCTAGGCAACAATTGATGATGGCAAAAATAACCTAACAGCCCCTCTTCTTCGTCCCAGATACCAAGGATATGCCATGTACAAACCCTTACGCGGGCCTGAGCGTCTGTTTAGAGTCGGGCAATGGATTGTTGCCGTACTCTTTGCCTATTTTCTGATACAGGTTGGGGCTAACCTGATTGCCGATCTGCCTTCGGTATACAGCGAGCCTAAGTTCGAAGATTTTCTGGACAAGCCCGCCGCCGATCAGCTTGAACAATCCATGCAGCCGGTTGTGGCGTCGCTTAAACGGCTGCAGACGGAGCGCGAGGCCACGCGCACGCAACTCGAAACCCTTGAGTACGATTACGCCAAGGATAAAAGCAGCTTTGATAATTGGCGGGCGGCGCGCTCCAGCACTGAGCAATCCGAGCAAAACCCTGAAGTTGTCGCCAAGGCCCGCTTGTTAGACAGCCAGCTGAAAAGCCAGCAACAGCTTAAATCGAAGCTCACGGCCCTCAACCAAGAACGCCAAGCGCTTGAGGCTAGCATCGCGCCACAGCACCGCGCCCTTGCAGAGCTGCGTAATGAGGCCAGAGTCCGCTATGACGAGGCGCTGTACTGGGCTTCCCTCAAAGACTTTGGCCTGCGCCTGCTGTTGGTAGGGCCGCTGCTTGGACTGGCCATTGGCTTGTTTCGGCGCTATCGCACCACCCAGAATTGGCCCTTTGTCTGGGGCTTTATCTTATTTGCCCTGTTTGCCTTCTTCTTTGAGCTGGTGCCTTACCTGCCGAGTTTCGGGGGCTATGTTCGCTACGGTGTTGGGGCGCTGCTGACCTTTCTCGGTGGGCGCAGCCTGATTCGGGCCTTGCAGCACTACCTAGAACGCAAGCGCCAAGAGCAAGAAGCCCCGCAGGAAGAACGAAAACAGGAGATTCGCTACGAGAAGGCACTGGACTCGCTGTCGCGCGGGCAATGTCCAAGCTGTGAGCGCACGCTGCTGGCGGTGGATAACACCGAGGTGAACTTCTGCATGCACTGCGGCCTGAAAATCTACGGCACCTGCCGGGTCTGCGGATTGCGCCACAACGCCTTCTTTCCCTTTTGCCCGGCCTGTGGCACCGCCTCAGACACCAGCCAAGGCGCTAGCGATGCCTCGGCTCTCCCCACTAAGGCAGCGCCGCCACAAGGGTAATTTCCACCCGTACCTCAGGGGCATAGAGCTTGGCTTCCACCGTGGTGCGCACCGGCGCGCTATTGGCAGGCAGCCAAGCGTCCCAGACCTCATTCATGCCCGCGTAGTCACTGCTGATATCGCGTAGGTGGATCAGGGCTGACAGCAGATGATGCTTATCGGTGCCAGCCTCGGCCAGCAAACGCTCAATGCTGGCGAGGGTTTCTTGGGTTTGCTGGCGAATATCACCACTGAGATCATCAGCCAGTTGTCCAGATAGGTAAACCGTCCCCTGATGGATGACCACTTCACTGTAACGGGGTTTGCTGTGCAGACGTTGGACGCCCATAACGGGAGTGCTCCTTAAGGTTGCCATAACGAAATAAACTCAAGCCTTCCGTGCTGATCTGCGGTTTTTTGCTGATCAGCAAATCCGCCAATAAACGCGCCGACCCACAGGCCATCGTCCAGCCCAGTGTGCCATGCCCGGTATTCAAGTGCAGATTGCGATAGGGCGTGACCCCAATGATGGGCGTTCCATCGGGTGTAGCAGGGCGCAGGGCTGTCCAGAACTCGGCCTGTTGCAGATCGCCACCGTCCGGGAACAGGTCGTTGACTACTTTTTCCAGCGTCTGGCGGCGGTGAGGGTTGAGGCTTACATCATAGCCGGCGATTTCCGCCATACCGCCGACCCGAATGCGCTGATCAAAACGGGTTATAGCCACCTTGTAGGTTTCATCCAGCACGGTGGACAGCGGCGCTTGATCGGGATCGGTGATGGGTAAGGTCAGGGAATAGCCTTTTAGCGGGTAGATCGGTACGCGCAGGCCCAGTGGTTCCAGCAGCAGTGGGCTGTAGCTACCCAGCGCCACGATGTAATAATCGGCTTTCTCCAAGCGATTGTTGATCCAAACGCCTTTTAGGCTGTCACCTGCTGGTTCTAGGCGTTGGATGTTCTGCCCAAAGCGAAACTCCACCCCCAGCTCGACTGCCAGTTCCGCCAGATGCAGGCTGAATAAATGGCAATCACCGGTTTCATCGCCGGGCAGTCGTAAAGCGCCGACCAGCTTGTCAGACACTGCGGCCAGCGCAGGCTCAACACGGGCAATGCCTTCTCGGTCTAGCAGTTCGTAGGGCACCCCGGATTGCTCCAGTACCGCAATATCTTGGGCGGCGGCATCCAGTTGCTGTTGAGTGCGGAACACTTGAGTCGTGCCCAGTTGCCGCCCTTCGTAGCCGATGCCCGTCTTAAGACGTAGCTCATCCAAGCAGTCACGGCTGTATTCAGAGAGGCGCACCATGCGTTCTTTATTGATGGCGTAGCGCGTGGCGGTGCAGTTAGCCAGCATCTGCGCCATCCACAGGTACTGACGAATGTCTCCGGTTAAGCGGATAGACAGTGGCGCATGGCGTTGTAGCAGCCACTTTAGGGCTTTGAGAGGCACACCGGGGGCGGCCCAAGGCGAGGCATAACCGGGGGAAATTTGTCCGGCATTGGCAAAGCTGGTTTCCATAGCTGGAGCAGGCTGGCGATCAACTACGACCACCTCAAAACCCGCTCGCGCCAGATAATAGGCCGTAGTGGTGCCTATGACTCCGCTGCCAAGTACTAATACGCGCATGGCTCCTCCTGGCCGCTGGCGGCCAAACAGCATCAGGCCCAGTGGCCTGCGGCAATGGGTTCAGATTGCAGTAGCAGTATAGGAAGGCTCATTCGGTAATGTCGCCTGAAGGATCAGTGCAAACTAGAGAATAACAGCCCTCCGGTATAGGCTCTAGCATCAGCCTCATTGGGTGGGGTTTTGAATCTATTGCTAGATAAGCATTGACAAAAGTTTTTTTTATAAGAATAATACGCGCCGTCATTAAATGGCTACGTAGCTCAGCTGGTTAGAGCATAGCATTCATAATGCTGGGGTCCGGGGTTCAAGTCCCTGCGTAGCCACCATATCGCTGTTTCAGACGGTTGCCAGTCGTTTGAAGCGTACTGAAAAGCCCGCCTTGTGCGGGCTTTTTTGTGTCTGGAGAATGGGGTAAGACGAATTAGTCCACCACAAGGATGAGGGGATATGGCGCGATTTCTGATATGGCTGGTCAGCCTAGCGACGGCGAGCAGCATGGTTGCTTTGCTGGTCTATCACTTGGTAAAGCCTTCGCTAGAGGCTGTGTCCCCGCAGATGCCCACGGCTCTTAGTGCTCCAGCCACTCAATCCTTTAGGGGGCATGCTCCGCCTGAGGTTCAAGAGCTGCCAAAGCCCATCCAAAGGCTTGCCCCTCATGAGCGCAACGCTCAGGGCCAGCAAATCCTGTTCAATGATCAAAATTACAGACCTAAGCCACTGGTCAACCACTATGCGGCACCGGAGATACGCCGGACAGCTCTGAATAACAGCGATGCTCCGCCTAGGCCCCGTGCTCGGCAGCAAAGCCTACAGCAGGATGGCTGGCAGTGGAGCAGCGCCAACAAGGAGCGGATCAGTGGCCGCTTTGAGTGGCTAGAGGTTGATGGCAGCATTGATTACGGCTCAGTTTGTCAAAACTACCGTGCAGGATCGCTGATCTATCGCGATTGCCGTAAGGGCGCTAAGGCCAGCTTTGCCCGCCAATGTCATCAAGGCCGCCGCATTGCGTGCCACGCGGAAAATAACTACATGCCGTAGGGGGAGACATAGGGTTTGAATTTGGGCATTTCGGCTAATCACTATATAAAAAAACATATTGTTTATTGGTTAATTATCTAGGAGTATGTTGGCTCAAGAGGATGTTGATATGTCAGATATCGCTTCGCTTCAAGCCAGTGCTGAGGCGGCTAGTCGTTTACTTAAGGCGCTGGCTAATCCAGATCGTCTGTTATTGCTCTGTCATCTGGTCGAGGAAGAGCGCAATGTGGGCGAGCTGGAGCAGCAGCTAGGCATTGTGCAGCCTACGCTCTCCCAGCAATTGGCCGTGTTGCGCCGCGAAGGGTTGGTGGCCACGCGACGCGAGGGCAAACAGATTTACTACCGCATTGCCAGTCCCGCCGCTCAAGCGCTGCTAGAAACCCTGCATAAACACTTCTGCAACGGAGATCAGCCATGAGCCTTGATTGGAGTGCCTTTAGCCCGGTATCAGCGCTGCTGGGCGGCCTGTTGATCGGACTGGGAGCCAGTCTGTTTGTTCTGTGCAACGGGCGAATTGCCGGAATCAGCGGCTTGTTAGGCAGCGTGCTGGCAAAGGCCCAAGCTGAGGGACTAACGGAGAAAGCGCTGTTCCTGCTGGGCATCTTGGTGGCGCCCTTGCTCTGGTCGGTATTGGCCGGTTTGCCGGTGGTGGTGATTGAGGCGAGCTGGCCTGTGCTGTTGCTGGCAGGGCTGTTGGTAGGCTTGGGCACGCGCTATGCCTCTGGTTGTACCAGTGGGCACGGTGTCTGTGGATTGGCGCGCTTGTCGTGGCGTTCGCTGGTGGCCACTCTAAGCTTTATGGCTGCCGGTTTGGCCACGGTGTATCTGCTGCGCCATCTGGCGGGAGGATGAGATGCCCAAGCTCACAGCCTTTTTGGCGGGCTTGATCTTCGGTCTTGGCCTGTTGCTGGCGGGCATGACCAATCCGGCCAAGGTGTTGGCTTTTTTGGATGTGGCGGGGCACTGGGACCCTTCTCTTGCCTTGGTGATGCTGGGAGCCATTGCGGTGACCCTCTGGCCGATGCACTGGGCCAAACAGCAGACTAATGCGCTCTTGGGTGGGCCTATGCAGTTGCCTAAGCGGCGCGATTTGGATCGGCGGCTGATACTCGGTAGCCTAACCTTTGGTGTGGGCTGGGGGCTGGCGGGCATCTGCCCCGGCCCGGCGTTGGGCAGTCTGCTCGCTGGTCAGTGGCAGATGTGGCTATTCTTTATGGCGATGCTGCTTGGAATGTGGATTTTTGAGGTGCTGGAACGCCAGCGCCCCTGTTAAGGAGCTCTATCATGCAAGCTAATGTAGGTCTTTTTGATCGTATCGTGCGTATTGCCTTGGGTGTGTTGTTGATCGGAATGTCGTTGTTTGGAGTCATCGGTCTGTGGGGCTGGCTTGGTCTGCCGCTGGTGGCTAGCGGGGTGTTTCGCTTCTGCTTCCTCTACAAGTTGTTGGGTCGCAATACCTGTGGCTGCTGTGGCGATACCTGCAAGACGCCCGATCAGCCTAAATAATCATTGCGGCGCTTTTTAGCCTAACTACTCAGGGAGGAGAGTCCATGCAGCATCGGTACATTCGCGTGTGGGATGCACCACTGCGGCTGTTTCACTGGCTGTTAGCAGCCACTGTGAGCGCGGCCATTGTCACAGGATGGCTGGGCGGTACTCTGATGCTCTGGCATGGGCGTTTGGGCTTGCTGGTGCTGGGGCTGTTGCTGTTTCGGCTGCTCTGGGGCTTTGTGGGGTCTAGCTATGCGCGTTGGGGCTGTATCCTGCGTGCTCCGCTGAGCATCCCGGCTTACTTGCGCGGTCAGTGGCGGCAAGCGGGGCATAATCCCATTGGTGCTTTGTCCGTGCTGGCCATGCTGGGGCTATTAAGCTTTCAGGTGGGTAGCGGGCTTTTGGCTAACGATGATATTGCCTTTCAGGGGCCGCTGTATCGCGTAGTGGATGCAGAGAGCAGCGCATGGCTAACCGCTTTGCATCGGCAAGCCAAGTGGCTGCTGTTAGGTCTGATCGGCCTGCATCTGTTGGCTATTCTCTTGTATCGGCTTAAAGGCAAAGCCTTGGTGCCAGCCATGATCACTGGGCAAAGCCTGCAGGAGTACCCAGAACAGCGCGCCGCGCAAGGTGGTTCCTGGGGAGCGGCGCTGTTGGCAGCACTGCTAGCCGGTGCCTTGGTGTGGGGCGTGCAATGGGCTGAACAAGCCTTGGAGCCTGAAGCACCCGCCGCCACGAGCAAAGCCGCTGATTGGTAAGTCAGAGGCTGGTCGCTACGCCCATGGGCGCGGCGGCCAGCTTAAGCTACTCGCTTACTTGCTGCGGAACTGGTCGTGACAGGCTTTACAGGTGCCACCCAATTCGCCAAAAGCGGTTTTGATCTTGTCTTTATCGCCGCTGGCCGCTTCGCTGGCTAGCGTATTGGCAGCAGCGATGAAGTTTTTGGCCAGTTTGCTTGCTTCGTCCATGTTCTCAAAGAAAGCGGCTTTCAGACGGGTTTTGTCGCCCATTTTGTCTTGGGCGGTGCCCTGTCCGTACAGTGCGCCCATGCCGGAGTTGGCAATGGCGGCGATGGCATTGGCTGCTGCTTGCACCTGTTTGGCATCATAGGGGACGCTGCCTTCCACTACCTGCGCTTTGATTTTGCCCATGTTCCATGACATGAAGCTGTAGCCAGCTTGACGGTATTCGATCTGGTCTTCCGGGTCGAGGGGAGCCGCTTGAGCGTTCAGGCTGGCGAATAGTACAGCGGCGCTCAGGGTTCTCATCATCAATGCTTTCATCGGTCTTTTCCTTTATTTAGGCCGGTATGGGTAGGTTGGGCGCTACCCTTTAGGGAGTTGTTGTGCCCGTCTAATACTAGTCTGTACCTGATGATAATCGTGCCGAAATTGCGGTTTTGCTCAGATAACGCGTTCGATTTTAGGGATTTGACGGGGTATTTCTTGTTTGTTGCCATGGGCTTAGCTAGCCAATGCTGGCGTTGTGGCGGTCTTGTACAAAGGGCATCATGGGCGATGCGCCATGCTGTGGCGGATGACGGCCACAGGTGGCAGCGGGTTCTGCCTTAAATATTCCTATGGGTATCATGACGAGGACATTGCCATGCAGCCCCATGTTGAAGCCTTCTTTGATGCTGTTACCTCGACCTACAGCTATGTGGTCAGTGACCCGCTTTCTCGGCAGTGTGCGCTGATTGATCCTGTATGGGATTACGACGCTGCCGCAGGACGGCTTTCTTATACTAGCGCCGAGTCTCTGCTGGCCTACGTAGCTGAGCAGGGCTTACAGGTGCAGTGGTTGTTAGAAACCCACGTACACGCTGATCACCTCTCAGCGGCGGCCTATCTTAAAGCGGCCTTGGGTGGGCGCTTGGCCATTGGCGCGCAGATCACCGAGGTACAAAAGACCTTTGCGGCCCTATTCAATGCCGGGCCGGACTTTGTCGCAGATGGTCGCCAATTTGATCATTTGTTTCAGGATGATGAGCCCTTTATGTTGGGCGATATTGCTGCGCGTGCCCTGCATACTCCCGGTCATACGCCAGCCTGCATGACTTATTTGATAGGTGATGCGGCGTTCGTTGGGGATACGCTGTTTATGCCGGATTATGGTACAGCCCGCTGTGATTTCCCCGGTGGCGACGCTGCTACCCTGTACCGCTCCATCCAGCGTCTATTTGCCTTGCCAGACCAGACGCGATTATTCATGTGTCACGATTACAAAGCACCGGGCCGTGAGAGCTTTCAGTGTCAAAGCAGCGTGGCTATGCAGCGCCGCGAAAATGTCCATGTGCATCAGGGCGTCAGTGAGGCGGAGTTTGTTGCCATGCGTACTGCGCGTGATGCAACCCTGAAGGTGCCTGCGCTGCTGTTGCCATCGGTACAGGTAAACATGCGCGCTGGGCATCTGCCTCCGGCGGAAGACAATGGCATCCAGTATGTAAAGATTCCCCTGAATGCCCTGTGAGCTGTCTTAGCCGCGTAGCCCGCCCCAACCTTCCGGCTGTTGTTGAGTAATGCAGTGGATATTGCCGCCACCGAGTAAAATTTCCCGCCCCGGTACCAGCACCACTGCGCGCTCTGGGAAGCACTGCTGCAACACTTGGCGCGCCGCTTCATCCGCCGGATCATCAAAGCAGGGGGCAATCACACCCCCATTCACCAATAGGAAGTTAATGTAGGAGCCAGCCAAACGAAGGGAAGGCTCGCGCGGCTGAGTGCCCATGACCTGATCCACGCCCGCGCACTCCTCTGCTGTGGCGTACAGCGGGCCGGGAATGGGCATTTTATGCACCATCAGACTGCGCCCCTGTGCATCGCGGCTGGCTTCTAACACCGCCAAGGCCGCCTGACAGCGCGGGTAATTGGGGTCTTGGGGATCGTCCGTCCACGCCAAGAGCACCTCGCCGGGGCGCACAAAGCAGCAGAAGTTATCCACATGGCCGTTGGTTTCGTCGTTATATAAGCCTTCCGGCAGCCAAATAATCTGGCGCACGCCTAAATAATCGCGTAACTGCTGTTCAATCTGTGCCCGTGATAGGTGCGGATTGCGGTTCGGGTTGAGCAGGCATTCTTCTGTAGTCAGCAGGGTGCCTTCACCGTCCACATGGATGGCTCCGCCTTCCAGCACAAAGCCTTCAGTACGGTAGCGAGCACAGCCCTCTAGGTGCAGGATTTTGCGCGCCACCTGATCGTCGCGTTGCCAAGGGAAGTACAGACCACCCTCTAAGCCGCCCCAGGCATTGAATGTCCAGTCAATACCCCGCAATTCCCCCTCGGCATTGACCACAAAGGTCGGGCCGGTATCCCGCACCCAAGCATCGTCGCTGCTCAATTCCACCAAGCGAATGCGCGGGTGTTGCAAACGGGCGTAGGCGTTCTCGTATTGAGCGGCAGAAACGCCGATGGTTACCGGCTCAAAGCGGGCAATGGCTTCGGCCACGGCGCTAAAGGCCGCTTGAGCCGGTTTGCCGCCCAAACGCCAGTTATCCGGGCGCTCCGGCCAGAGCATCCAAATCTGACGCTGGGCAGCCCATTCGGCGGGCATGTAAAAGCCCTCAGTGCGCGGTGTGTGGCGTAGCTCGGTCATGATAGAGAACCTCCAAGGCGGCATAACTGCTGACTAAGCCACCAAGGATAGCGCGCCAAGATGGCAGAGGGTTGAACGCGGCTTGCCGGTACTTAGCCCGGTGGGCAGTGGCAGCAATCTTGGGGAGGCATAGGACGGTTAGGATTCTGCTTAAGGGCGAAGCCTAGAAAAATCGGCAGCCAAATGGTGAACCATTCTTCCCGCGGCTTAACCCAAGGGCCGGTACCGTCAGTCAGCAATGCAATGCCACCAAAACACAGCAGGGCGCAAACGGTGCGGCCTTGTGCGGTTTTACGCATGCTCCAGCCGCGCAGGGCCACGCCGGCCAGCAGCAGTAGCCAAAGCAGCAGGCCCACTGCGCCCAGTTGCAGCGCTATATGGGCGTAGAGGTTATGCGCATGCTCAAAGGTTACGCCGGTGGAAGGCACGGTGAGCAGGTATTTGCCATCTACCCCTAAGCCCAACCAAGGGTGTTGCAGGTAGTGCTCCCAAGCCGATTGAAACAGCTCTGGCCGTGAAGAGAAGCCGCCGCGCAGTACTTCTTCGGGGAATTGCCAGACCGCGATCAGGCTGCACAGCAAGGTACTACCGGCTACGATCATGGCCCGCCGCGAGGGTTTCCACAGATAAGACAGAATCAAGCAGGCCACCAAGGCCAACAACGTACCCTTGGTACGCGACATCAGCAGAAAGGCCAAATAGCCTGAACACGCAAAAATCCAAGCGCTGCGCTGTAACGCCTTAGGCAGACGCCAGCGTAAATACACCAATATCAAACAAAGCGCCCCCAATACATGAGAGGCTAGAATGGTGTGATTGAGCAAGCCTGTGGCTGTACTGCGCTCCTCCCAGCTATTGCCTTGCAACAGATAGAAATACGCCAATCCCAGCCAAGCCAGCAGCCCACCGACGAAGGCTGAGACAACCAGCAGCTTCCAAAACAGCCGCGTATTAAGGGCCGCCGCCGCGATGCAGGCGTTAAGGCTGAGCAGTATGTAAAAGATTTCCTTGAGCTGACGAGGCTCACCGCCCCAGAGCAACGACAGGCCCGCCCAGCCTGCTGATAAGCCAAACAGCGCCAACAGCCGCAAATCCCAAGCGGCGCGCACGCTGGAATTGAACAGCGCCAGTGCACCGGGAAGCCAGAACAAAAGGATAAAACCCTGATGGTAGAGTTTGCTGGTCGGTAACAGAAATAAACCCAACAGCAGCCAAACCAGACCCACACCTAAGCAATGCTCAAGTCGCTGAGTCTGTTCTGGTGTTGTGAATATCCCAAATCGGTTATTCAAGATAAGCGTCCATAGCGAAGGGTCGCCAGTAAGTGCTTGAGCATTTTTCGGAGTTTTAACTTGGGCCTGCGTTCGACCTGTTCAATATCACTCATATCCGCTTGACGCTGATAAGCAATTACCGGCTCAACCATCAGCGCATGAATGTTGGGCAGCAGTTTTTCTGAATAGTACCAGTCAATGGGTAAGCCAGAGGCAGGTGCTTCGGTCAGTATCCGCTCATAAAGATCAGCTTTAACGATGTAAGCATGGGCTAAGCGCACCCGATCGACCGACATTAAATTGCTGGATAGTCGGTGGCGCTGACCTTTCTTTTTAAAGGTGCCGCCTAAATACAACAAATCCCAGTCCTGCTGTTGCAGTTGGGCAGGTAAACGCTCTAATACGCCCGGTGCGTAGTTTCTAAATTCGCAATCATCCTCAAGGATTAGCACTGCCTTCCAATCATGGGCACGGGCGTGGCGGATAACAGCAAGGTGGCTGTTCAAGCAGGCCCAAGTGGCCAGCAGCTTATGCTCCGCATCCGCTCGCTCGCCATCCACGCGGCTGAGAAAGGCCCGTAGCTCCAAAGGGGGCGGATTACCTTGAAGATCTTCAATGCCGACAGCCGGGAAGCGTTCCGCTTGGATACTCGTTTTAGCCAGAGTAAGTTCCATTTTCGCCCAACGGTCGGGTCTGCTGTTGAGATTGATAACGCAGGCAGCATCAAATAATGGAAGGTTCATATACCCAAAATATGTCATGGCCGCTGTATAGAATGCTGTATGTCGCGCTTAACAACTCAGCCCTGTTGAGGTAGACAAATAAGTTCCACCTATTTTTTAGTTAAACAGGCCGTACCTATTACGCCTTGTATCTGCAAAGAGGCAGGGCGGATATTGTGCTGACAAACGGCCTACAAGTCTTCAATTTGGCGAAGTTGTTGCGGACGTGCTGGTGCCATCAAGGCTTCCCATCCGTCGTGCGACTTCTTGTAGATGCTCTGGCGTGGGGTTTTGCCAGCCTCCGGGTACGCAATACACCTGCTGCAAGTAATGCAGGAAACTCAGGCGTAAGCCCTCATCTAACGGCCATTCCGGATAGCGGCAGGCGATTTGCGTGGCCTGTTCTGCACTGTCTGCGTGCATCACCACGCCGGGAATATTGAAAAACGCCTGTCCTAAGGTCAGCAAGGGTTTGCCGAGTAGCAGGCTTTCTAAGCCGACGGTGGAGTTCAGGGTAACAATGAATTGGCTGGCACGGATCAGCTCTTCCGTGCTGTTACCGTTGGCAAAGAGTAGCGCGCCTTCGGTTTGAGCGGCGCGCTGGTGCAAGTCTGGATACTGCTCGCGGCTGGAGGGATGCTCTTTGAACACCACTGTTAAGCCTGTCGCCGCCGCCAGCTGCTCACCCAAAGCAAAGAGCGCGCGCATGTTGGGAATCCACGGCGAAAACAGGCGCACTTGGGTATCGCGATCATCCTGAAAGGGGATGAAGATATAGCGCTCAGGCAGGACAATGGCTGTGAGCCCGGTCAGCCTAGGCTTGCGTGGAATCAGACGGACGGCAGTGTTGGCATCTAGCTGCTTATCCCCAGCGTAGGCGCGGTAAAAGGCTGGATCACGCGGCACTGAGTTGTGGTAGTTGACGCCGCGCCGGTCAAGGGTGGTGGTGTCTGGCAGCAGGCCATTTTCAAAGTGAAAGGTTTCGGTATTGGCCGGGGCCAGCGCTTTCAGCAGTTGGCAGAGCCGGTTGGAGCCGTTCCAGACCACAATGGCTTGCGGCGGCGCTTGGTTGAGCAGCGCTTGCAGACGCAGCGCCCAAGTGAGCATTTCCAGCCTAAGGGTTAGGCGATAAAACACGCCCTGATACTTGCCCTTTACCCGGCGCTCTTGGCATTTTTCATGGACTAACTTAGCCCAATCAACGCGCGCCAGCACCTGAGGCAGCGCACCCAATGCAGGCAGCGGCAGTTGTCTAGGCGAGACGATTCGACCCTCTAGGTGGGTTTCATCCAGTAGCCGTTGAAAATACCGGCTTTGGTGTCCAGCCAAGGAAAGAAAAAGAAATCTGCTCATCATGAGTCCATGGGAGGCTAAAAAGCAGTGGCCGAGGGCGTGTGATTAGGGCGCAAGACCTACGGCGTTTAGGGCTATGCCCGCACAATGCCGGTCACGGTGCAGTTGTTCAAGCAGGCTGAGCACATTATCCAAACCATGACAGCCATGGGCCAAGTGGTATTCGGCAAAGGCCTGTGATGGGCCTAAGGCCGCGGCATAACCTTGTTGGATCTGCTCAATGCGCGCTTCTAAGTCAGGCAGCGTCTTGATACAAGGCCCAAAAAACGCCTCCTGCTGAAAAATATCCCCTTGTTGACCGGCATTGACGTAGAGGATTGGCCGTTGCGCCAACGCCGCCTCAATCACCGCATTGGACATGATATTGACCACCATGGAGGCCTGTGCCAAAGCATTGGCCAAGCTGCAACCCTCTGGCAGCAACTGGAGATTGGGCAGATGAGCGGCGGCTTCTGTCCAAAAGGCTTTGGCGCTGCGCGGATGAGCCTTGATCTGCACGCGGACTTCGGGGTGCGCTGCTGCCCAGTCGCGTAGCAGGCGGTAGGTATGCTGATAGCCCGGTTCTTTTTCCTTATCTGGGCCAACGCCAAGGATCAGCAAGGTGTTTAGCGCAGGATCGGCAGGCGGCAAATCGAATTGCTGATCGACCATGTGTGAGCCAGACAGCACTGCCAAGGAGTCACCAAAGCGCAGAGGGCGTTTCTGCAAGGCTTGCAGCGAACTTTGTCCAAACAGGAAGTAATAGTGGTAGTCATTCATGCTCAGACGGCGCGAATGTTCCACTGTACTGGCATGGGCCAAGTGCACCAGCAGCCCACCTTGCGCCTCTAAAGCCAAGCGCAGAAAGGGTGCATACAGGCTGCCATTGCGATCGTTGAGCAGCACTGAGGGAGCATATTGTGTGACCAACCACTGTGCGTAGGCGGCGTAACCCCGATAGCGTAAGGGTACCGCCTGTGGCGGCCGCACCAGCCAGCGCTGACGTAACTGAGTTGCCAGCGGCGCTAAGGCGGTTTCCTGCAAGTTATAGCCTCGGGCGCGCAAGGCGGCGATCAACTGCTGCTTGCGCTGAAAGGCGATGACCTTGGGCGCGGCCTGTAACAGCAAAAAGTCACAGGGCTCTGGGCTGAGCTGTCGTGCCATGCGTGCATGGGTCAGTAAGCCAAAGCCGCCATCTAGCAGGGCATCGCGGGCAAAACGCAGCGCACTGCCCAGCCAGCCATGCCGCTCGCGTAGCAAGCGCCAGCGGTAGCGATCCAGCGCCTTGGCTTTGGCCGCCCAAGGGTTGTGCTCAGTCATGGTGCGGCAGAGATTTCAGGAGATCAGCCGTCATGGGCAGTGTCCAAAAGTGCCGCCGCGCCGCTGCATCGGTGAAGTTAAGCTGCAGGTGCTGGCTCAGGCTGTGTGTGTCAACAGAGTGGCCGGGTTGGTGTACCAGAATTTCACTGAGCTGCTGCACATCGCGCAGCGGAAACAGCTCGCCGATACCTGCAACCACTTCCCGCGCACCGCCGCAATCGGTGGTGATGGGCGGCAAACCGGCGGCCATGGCTTCGAGTAACACCATGCCAAAGGGCTCGTGATCAGAACTCAGCACAAAGCTGTCGAAGGCTTTGAAGTAGCGGCGACCTTCGGCAATTTGCCCAAGAAAACGCACCTGATCGGCGATTTGCAGGGAGTCCGCCAAGGCTCTCAAACTAGCCTCTAGCCGTCCGCTGCCCATGATGGCTAGCAGGCTGCCTTCCGGTAGGCGCGGCAGAGCTACGGCAAAGCCTCGTAGCAGGGTGGCCTGATCCTTGTCCGGGTGCAGCCGCCCTACCGTACCGATAACCCAGGCATTGCTAGGTAGCCCCAAGGCTTGGCGCGCCTGTTCCCGGGAGAATTGGCGCGCCTGCAAGGTGGCGAGATCCACCCGGTTGTACAGGCTTTCAATGCGCTGGGCAGGCCAACGGGGCAGGCATTTACGCATCTCATCGCGCACTGCGCGGGAAACCCCCAACAGCGAGAGGCGCTTGCGGAATACCCATGCCGCCAGCCGCCGTCCCAAGCGCCGGTAGTCACCAAAGGCGTGGTGTACGCCTATGACTGGCAGATTGGTCGCCAACAGGGTCACGTAAACGGGTTTGAAGCGGTGAGCGATGCACAGCCGGAAGTTACGCCCCGCCACCAGACGGCGTAGGTCGAGAATGGCTTTCAGCTTGAGGCCGCGCACGTCCTGACTTTTATAGCCAAGAAAAACCACCTCGTCCGAGTCTGAGCCCAGCTCCACCTCAGGGTTGGGTTCACCGGTCAGGTATACCGTAGTGACCTTGTAGCCAGTGCCCCGAAACAGCGCTGCGTACTGGCGCACGCAGTCGAGAAACGGGCCTTCATAGCCGTGACAAAATTGCAAAATACGCGGCGCTTCAGTGTGCGTCATGCCCGTCGGCTCCCTCTTTCACCACCAAAATATCCTCCATAATCAGATAACAGAGGTCTGAGCCAAAAAACATATTCAAGGCGTCGGTGGGCGAGCAAATCATCGGCTCGCCGCGCCGGTTCAGCGAGGTGTTCAGGCTGACGCCGTTGCCAGTCAGACGCTCTAGTTCCTGCATCAGCGCATACCAGCGCGGGTTGTGTTCGCGTTGTAAAACCTGTGCGCGTGAGGTGCCATCTTCGTGTACCACTTCGGGCACGCGGCTTTTCCATTCCTCATTGACCTCAAAGGTAAAGGTCATAAAGGGCGAAGGATGATCAACCTTGAGCATCTGCGGGGCCACTGTATCCAGCATGGACGGGCAGAAGGGCCGCCAGCGCTCGCGGAATTTGATCTGTTGATTGATGCGATCGGCTACCCCCGGCACGCTAGGGCAACCGATGATGGAGCGCCCGCCCAAGGCACGCGGGCCAAACTCCATACGCCCCTGAAACCACGCCACCGGATTTCCAGCCACCATCAGCTTGGCGATCTGCTCCGGGGTATTCTCAATGCGGGTGAACTTGGGCTGCTTGGGATGGCGCGCGCAGGCAGCGATCACTTCCTCGTTGCTGTACGAAGGGCCGAGGTAGACGTGCTCCATCTTCTCCACCGGCACACCGCTCAGATAAGAGGCGTAGGCGGCTGCACCCACAGCAGTACCGGCATCTCCGGCAGCGGGTTGCACAAATAGCTCGCGTACTTCTGGGCGGGCGATGATCTTCTGGTTGAGCTTGACGTTAAGCGCGCAGCCCCCGGCAAAGGCAATTCGGCCTGTCTCGCGGATGATGTCGCCGAGGTAATAATCCATCATCTCCAGCGCCAGCTTTTCAAACAGCGCCTGCATGCTGGCCGCATAGTGAATGTAGGGGTCGTCCGCCACATCGCCTTCACGCTTTGGCCCTAGCCACTCAATGAGTTTGGGCGAGAAGTAGTAGCCTTTGCCTTTTTCCTTGTGGCGGCGCAGCCCGATGACGTTGGCGTATTCGGTGTTGATGATCAGCTCGCCGTTTTCAAAGCGGGCAAGGCGCGAAAAATCATAACGGCTGGCATCGCCATAGGGAGCCATGCCCATCACCTTGAATTCGCCGTCGAGCATCTCAAAGCCGAGGTATTCGGTGATGGCTCCGTACAGACCCCCTAGCGAATCCGGGTCGTAAAACTCTTTAATTTTGTGAATGCGCCCGTTTTCACCGTAGCCAAAAAAGGTGGTGGCGTACTCACCCTTGCCATCAATGCACAGGATGGCGGTTTTTTCAGTGAAGCCTGAGCAGTGATAGGCGCTGGCCGCATGGGCCAGATGGTGCTCAATGGGCTCAATACGGACTTTTTTCAGATCAAAGCCGAGTTGCTGCAAACACCATTGAATGCGTTGACGGTAGCGATGGTAGCGGCGGTTGCCCATCAGCAGCGCATCAAGGGCGCGATCGGGGGCATACCAGTAGCGCTTGGCGTAGTGCCAGCGGCCTTTACTAAGCAGGCTGACCGCTGCCATGGGAATGGCCACGATATCCACTTCCGCCGGAGTGATACCGGCAAACTCCAAACAAAACTTGGCCGACTCATAGGGCATGCGATTTTTTGCATGCTTGTCGCGCACAAAGCGCTCCTCTTCGGCAGCGGCCACCAGCTTGCCGTCGATGTACAGGGCAGCGGAAGGGTCATGGCTTAGGGCGCCGGAAAGTCCTAGAACAGTCAATGCCACGGGGTATGCCTCATCAAAAGCGCCGGGCGCAACGCCTGTTTGCGCGGTCGTGTGAATTCAGGGAGTCAATGGGCGCGCCACCCAGAGGGGGCTGCAAGCGGCACAGTATGGTGGGCTTGGCGGGGTCAGGCAATGGTCGGACGAGGTGGCGTGCAGCAGCAGCCTTAAGCTTTGAGTGCTCTTCAGGTCGAATCGCTTGCCACCTGATACCACGCCTGATCGGTCACAATGGCTTGCAGGGGAATATCCCACGCCTCCAGCGGCAACCGATCCACCTGCTGACAGGCGTGAGCCAGCCCTAGTAGGACGGGTTTTAGGCGTGGCTGGCGCGTCTTAAAGGCCAAACAGCGGTCGTAGAAGCCGCCACCCATGCCAAGCCGTCCCCCTTGGGCATCAAAGCCCACCAGTGGCATCAGTAGGAGATCAAGGCTCCATGCCGCGGCTTGCTTAGCGCGCTCTGGACGTGGTTCGGCAATTCGAAAGCGGTTGGGAACGAGCCGCTCCTGCGCCTGTACCTGCTGAAAGCGCATTTGCTGCTGAGGCCAGCGGCTGAGAACCGGCAGATAGAGTGTTTTGCCGCGTCGCCAAGCTTCGTGCATTAAAGGACTTGGGTCGATTTCGCCATCGTTGGGCAGATAGAGGGCAATGCGCCGCGCACGCCGAAACAGCGGGTGCTGAGCCAGTTGCCGATAGAGCTGTTGGGCGGCCTTGCGTTGTTCAGGGCCGGACAGCTGACGGCGCTGTGCCCTGAGCAGGCGGCGAAGATGGGCCCGGGAAAGGCCATCAGCCTGAAGCATCAGAAGAACTCCCCAGTTTGCCGCTACTGGCGTAGGCCCTCGAACCCGAAAGTTCAAGGTGGTGACTGCAGAGGGCCTTCAGGCTTTCCGTCGAGCGGACATGCACACCGGCCCCACAAGCAGCCCCCGTTTGTTTGCGTATCGGGAGAGGAACATCACCAGCTGGCAAACATCCCAGGGAGCTGTCGGCAGTATAACCCAATGTGTGGCGCGTCGGTTCAGTCGCTGCGTGTATTTGCATCATCATGGGTTAGGGCGGTTTCGGCGCGCTCTAAAAGCTGGCGCACTTGCTCGCGGGTTTTTTGAGGCCGTGGCCCTGCATCTTGACCATGCAGCAGCTCGTGGGTGATGTTAAGGGCAGCCATGACCGCTACGCGTTCAGCGCCGATCACCTTGCCATTGCTGCGGATTTCGCGCATCCGGCTATCCAGATGACGGGCGGCATTCTCAAGATTGCTGCGCTCCTCTGGTGGGCAGACGATGCAGTATTCTTTGTCCAGAATGTGTACGGTAACAGTGTTCCGCTGAGTCATGAGTCTTGCTCCAGAGCTTTCAGACGCGTAATCATCGATTCGATTTTGAGGCGGGCCATATCATTTTTTTCGATCAGATGAGCGCGCTCTTTCCGCCATGCTAGTTCATCAGCCCGTAGTTGCTGATTTTCAGCCTTAAGCTGCTCGATGCGTTGAATCAGCTGATCTAGCTTGGTGGACAGTAGGTGCAGGTCGGCGTCTTCCATCGGCTCTCTACAAATAGGGGCATTGGGAAAAGACCAAGGCTTTAGATGGTCTTGCCTTGCCTGCCAATGCTAGGATACGGGCAGCCCATTCTAGTCACTGATACCGCCTGCGCCTAGCCGTTATGTCAAACCCCAGCTCGCCTTACCTTGCCTTTGCCGGTCTGCTCAGCAGTCTTGCCCAGCCGGTTTCACCCGCAGAGCTGCACGGTCTGCTGCTTGGGCGCTGCTGCGCTGGAGCCGGATTCGATGTAGAACCTTGGCTGCTGGATGCTGCCGAATTTTTGGGTAGCCCGCCTGAGGACTCACTGCGCCAAGCCCTAATAGGCCTACAAGCCATGGCCAAAAGCGAACTGACCGGCGATGAGGTCGCGCTGGTGCTGCTATTGCCTAGCGATGATGCGTTGCTGGCCGAACGCGCTTTGGCGCTAGGTCAGTGGTGCCAAGGCTTTCTCAATGGCTTTGGCCTGATTGTGGGTGATCGTGCCCTAAGCCGTGATGTCGTGGAAACCCTGCAAGACCTGAGCGCTATCGCCCAGATCAGTAGCCAGCTTGAGGAGTCGGAAGACAGCGAAGCCGATTACATGGAGGTCATGGAATACCTGCGTGTGGCCCCCTTGCTGCTGTTTACTGAATGCACCCAGCCTGACAGGACAGAACCGGCACCCTCCACTCTCCATTGAGCGAGCCTGCATATGATTGGCATCCCGACCGCAGAATACGTCCACCGGCGCAAGGCCCTAATGGCGCAGATGGCTCCGGGCAGTGTCGCCATCTTGCCTGCAGCTCCTGTGTACCTTCGCAATGGCGATGTAGAGCACGACTACCGCCAAGACAGCCATTTTCAGTACCTCACCGGCTTTGCTGAGCCAGAAGCCTTTATGGTGCTGATTCCCGGCCGCGAACAGGGTGAGTACATCCTCTTTTGCCGCGACAAAAACCCGGAGCGTGAGCTGTGGGAAGGTCGCCGTGCCGGTCAGGAAGGCGCTTGCTGTGACTACGGTGCCGACGAAGCCTTCTCCATCGCTCAGTTGGATGAACGCTTGCCCGGCCTGATTGACGGCCATGGGCGTCTCTACTACAGCCTAGGTCTGTACCCGGAGCTGGATCAGCAGCTGCCCAAGTGGCTGAATGCCCTGCGTGCCAAGGTGCGCCAAGGTGCGCAGGTGCCACGGGAGTTTGTCGATCTGTCGCCCCTAGTGCATGAGCTGCGCTTGCGTAAAAGCGCTGCGGAAATCGCCGTGATGCGCTATGCCGCTGAGCTTTCTGCTAAGGCTCATGTACGGGCTATGCAAGCCGCGCGCGCGGGGCTTTACGAGTATCAACTGGAAGCTGAGTTGGATTATGTGTTCCGGCAGGGCGGCGCTAAGCGCCCGGCCTATGGCTCCATTGTCGGTTCGGGTGAAAATGCCTGCATCCTGCATTACCGGGAAAACGATGCCCTGCTTAAAGACGGCGATCTGGTCTTGATCGACGCTGGCTGCGAAATCGACTGCTACGCCAGCGACATCACCCGCAGCTTTCCGGTCAATGGGCGCTTCAGTCCTGAACAACAAGCCCTCTACCAGCTGGTGCTTGAGGCCAATCTGCAAGCCATCCAGCAGGTGGCACCGGGTCGCCGCTGGAACGAGCCCCATGACACCACGGTGCGCGTCATCACCGAGGGTTTAGTCAAATTGGGTTTGCTGGAAGGTGAGGTCTCAGCGCTGATTGAAGCTGAAGCCTATAAGCCTTTCTACATGCATAAAGCCGGTCATTGGTTAGGTATGGATGTACATGATGTCGGCGATTACAAGGTCGAAGGCCAATGGCGTGTGTTGGAGCCGGGTATGGTGTTGACCATTGAGCCCGGCATCTACATTGCACCTGACAACCAAAATGTCCCTGCGCCTTGGCGTGGCATTGGCATTCGCATTGAAGACGATGTGGTGGTGACGGCGGATGGCCATGAGGTACTGACAAATAGCGTACCCAAGCACCTCGCTGACATCGAATTACTGATGGCCACTGCTAGAGGGCAGGCATAGTGGAACAGGCCGTAGAACAAACAGAGATTGCCATCATCGGTGGTGGCTTGGTGGGTGCTAGCCTTGCCTTAGCCTTGCAGCAAGGTGCTAAAGCGCGCGGTTGGCGGATTCGCCTGATTGAGCCCTTCCGCCCCGGCGACGACTATCAGCCCAGCTACGATGCACGCTCTTCAGCCTTATCCTTCGGCACGCGGCAAAGCTATCAGCGCCTTGGTATTTGGGAAGCCATTGCCGAGCACGCTGAACCCATCACCCAGATTCATGTTTCGGAGCGCGGGCGCTTTGGCGTGACCCATCTAGATGCCGCCAGTGAGCAGGTTCCGGCCTTGGGTTATGTGGTGGATAACGCTTGGATCGGCCATTGCCTGTGGCAAGCCTTGGACACTGAGGTAGTGACCCTTGATTGCCCGACTAGTGTGCATAAGCTTCAGGCACAAGAAGGCGGCTATCGACTGGAGTTGACCGACGGTCGGACACTGGATTGCGCCCTAGCCGTGTTGGCCGATGGCGGACGTTCGGGGCTGCGCGAGCAATTGGGCATCCATGTGCGCTCGCGTCATTATGGGCAAACCGCGCTGATTACCAACCTAACGCCAAGCCAAGCCCATGCAGGTCGCGCCTTTGAGCGCTTTACCGACGAGGGGCCGCTGGCGGTGTTGCCGTTGCCAGACAATCGCTGTGCATTGGTTTGGACGCGCCCGGCTGAGGACGCTCTGCGTCTAGTGGCCTTGGAGGAGTCTCAATTCCTCAGTGAATTGCAGCAAGCCTTTGGGGATTACCTCGGTTCCTTCTTGCAGGTGGGCACGCGCCATGCCTATCCCTTGGCGCTAAGTGCTGCCGAAGAGCAGGTGCGCTCCGGGCTGGTGGTGCTGGGTAATGCCGCGCACAGTCTGCATCCCATTGCTGGACAGGGCTATAACCTGTCCTTCCGCGACGCTTTAATGCTGGCTGAGATTTTATTAGCCAGCCCTGCTGCGCCCGGCCATTTGCCCACGCTGCTGGCTTATCAAGAACGCCAACGCCTTGATCAATGCCTGACCATCGGTTTTTCGGATCGGCTGGTGCGGTTGTTTGGGCATAGTTCACCGCTGGTGGTTACCGGGCGCAATCTAGGGTTGGCAGCCTTGGAGCGCTTGCCAGTGCTGAAGCATTGGTTTGCCCGCCAAGCCATGGGCTTAGGTCTTGGTAGCTAGCTTCGGCGAGCTTTCCCATTCGATTTAAATAAGGAGGACGCATGCAAGCAGATCTGATCATCGTGGGTGCAGGCATGGTGGGCAGCACGCTGGCTTTGGCGCTGGCGGAGAGCGGCCTATCCATCACCCTGATTGACGGTGGATCGCTGGAGGTCGTGCCCTTCTCGCCAGATGCTGCCTTTGAGCCGCGCGTCAGTGCGCTGTCCATTGCCAGCCAGCGCATTTTGGATGGCTTGGGCGCGTGGTCTGGGATTGCCGCGCGGCGTATCAGCCCCTATACCCACATGCAGGTATGGGACGGCTTGGGAACCGGAGAAATCAGCTTTTCCGCGCGCTCGGTACAGGCTGAGGTGCTGGGGCATATTGTCGAAAACCAATGGGTACAGGATGCCCTGCTAGAGCGCTTGGCCGAGTGCCCGAAGGTTGAGCGAATCGCCAATGCCCAGCTAACCGCTCTGACCCGAGCCCATGACCAGTGGACGCTGAGCCTAAGCGATGGCCGCCAACTGCAAACCCCGCTGCTGATCGGTGCCGATGGCGCGCGTTCTAGCGTGCGTGAGCTGGCCGGGTGTGAAACCCGTGAATGGGATTATCTGCACCATGCCATCGTCACCAGTGTGCGTTGTGAACAACCGCACCAGCACACCGCCTGGCAGCGTTTCACTGAGGATGGGCCGCTGGCCTTCCTGCCGCTGTCCCGTGTGGATGACACAGAACATTGGTGTTCCATCGTTTGGTCATGTCCGCCCGCCGTGGCTCAGCGCCTGATGGCTTTGGATGATGCTCTGTTTGCCACTGAGCTGACGTCTGCCTTCGAGGGGCGTTTAGGCGCAGTATTGGAAGCAGACCCACGGCTGTGCCTGCCTTTGCGGCAGCGCCATGCTAAACGCTATGTGAAACCCGGATTAGCCTTGATCGGTGACGCGGCCCATAGCATTCATCCCTTGGCTGGGCAGGGCGTGAACCTAGGCTTTCTGGATGCAGCCGCCTTGGCTGAAGTTTTGTTGAAGGCTCAGGCGGAAGGCCAAGCGCTGGGTAGTCTTGCGGTGCTAGGCCGCTTTGAGCGGCGGCGTATGCCACAGAATCTGGCCATGATGGCAGCCATGGAAGGGCTGGAGCGGCTGTTCCAGAGCGACTCCTTGGCGGTGCGCTTGCTGCGTAATACCGGCTTAAAGCAAGTGCAAGCGCTGCCCTTGGCTAAGACCTTGTTTGTCCGGCAGGCCTTGGGCCTCACCGAGCACTTACCTAGCTTCGCGCGTGCTTAGTTAGCGGCGTGCAGGCCAGATAAAACTCAGCAGAAACAGAGCGGCTGCACTGACCACAATGGACGGCCCCGCCGGGGTGTCCATGAACCAAGAAAGTGCCAGCCCCGCACAGACCGCCAGCATACCCAATAGGCTGGCGCTCACCGCCATTTGCTCCGGGGTGCGGGCATGGCGTTGAGCAGCGGCGGCGGGAATGATCAGTAGGGAGGTGATCAGCAGCACCCCGACAATCTTCATGGCCACCGCAATCACAATGGCGATCAGCAGCATCAGCGCCAACCGAATCGCCATTACCGGCAATCCTTCGACCTTAGCCAGCTCCTCATGCACAGTGATGGACAGCAGCGGTCGCCACAGCGGTACCAGCAGCGCCAGTACCAGCGCACTACCGCCAAGAATCCACGCCAAGTCGGTGGGGCTGACCGCCAGCAAATCACCAAATAGATAGCCCATTAGGTCGATACGCACATCGCGCATAAAACTCAGGGTGACTAAACCCAGCGACAGGGTGCTATGGGCGAGAATCCCCAGCAGGGTATCGGAGGCCAGCGGCTGGCGCTGTTGCAGCAGCACTAAAATTACCGCCAGCAACACACAGCCGAGGGTCACGGCCAAGGTGGGGCTGATATCCAGCAGTAGACCTAGCGCCACACCAAATAAGGCGGCGTGGGATAGGGTATCGCCAAAATAGGCCATGCGCCGCCAGACCACAAAGGAACCCAGCGGCCCGGCCACCAGCGCCAGTGCCAGTCCAGCCAATAGGGCATTTAGCAGAAAGTCAGGCATGTTTGTGGGGAATATCCTGAGTATGCGACAGACAGGGCGGCAGAATGCGCCCATGCAAATCATGGCGGTGATCGTGATGATGTTGGTAGAGCGCCAGCCCGGTTTCTCGGCCAAAGAGTTCAATAAAGGCCGGATCATGGCTGACTTGCGCCGGATGCCCTGAGCAGCACACATGCTGGTTGAGGCAGACCACGCGGTCGGTGCTGTTCATCACCAGATGCAGATCGTGGGAGACCATCAGCACGCCACAGCCATAACGCTCGCGCAGACGGGTGATCAACTGGTACAGCTCAACTTGCCCAGCCGCATCCACGCCTTGCACTGGCTCATCCAACACCAGCAGCGCCGGTTGTCGTAGCAGGGCGCGGGCCAGCAGTACACGCTGTAACTCGCCCCCGGAGATTTTCTGCAGCGGTCGATCAATGACCCGCTCTGCACCCACCTCGGCAAGGGCGGCGCGTGCCGAGTCCCGAACAACGCCGGGAACCAAACGCAGAAAGCGCTCCACCGATAAGGGAAGCGTGGCATCCACCTGTAGCTTTTGCGGCATGTAGCCGATGCGCAGCCCCGGTTTGCGCCATAGGCTACCGGCATCCGCTTTGAGCAGGCCCAGCACTACCCGCACTAATGTGGTTTTTCCCGCACCGTTGGGGCCGATCAGGGTGACGATTTCACCGGCATCCACCTGCAAGTCTGCATCTTTGAGGACGCGCTGCCCGTTAAAGCGCACCTGAACAGCCTTTAGACGAACCAAAGGCTCGTTCATGAGGTACTCCGGCACTGAGCGCAAAGGCCGATGATTTCCACGGTTTCACCCTCTACAGCAAAGTTCACACTGCTGGCAGCCTGCTGGATAGCTTGGCTAATGGCTGGGTTTTCCAGCTCAATGGCCGCATGGCATTCCCTGCAGATGAGGAATTGTCCCTGATGCGGCTGTTCCGGGTGTGTGCAGCCGATGAAGGCATTCAGCGAAGCAATCCGGTGTACTAGGTGATTTTCCAACAGAAAATCCAGCGCCCGGTAGACGGTGGGCGGCGCAGCGCGGCGGCCATCCTGCTCGGTGAGGGTGGCCAGAATATCGTAAGCGCCCAAGGGCTTATGACTCTGCCAGACCAGCTCTAGTACGCGGCGGCGCAAGGCTGTTAGGCGTACACCTTGGCGCAAGCAGAGCGCATCCGCCCCCGTCAGTGCTTGATTGACACAGTGCGTATGGTCGTGAGGGATGCAAGCAAGCGGGGTAGAAGACATGGCAGCGACGATCTGAGGGAGAGACGTTATTATATAACTCACCCTGTCTGCCGAGGTTGCCATGCGCCGTCTTTTTTCATTATCCACTTTGTTGGCAAGCCTCTTTTTTTACGCAGGACATAGCCATGCCGAAGCGCGGGTGCTGACCAGCATCAAGCCGCTGCAACTGATTGCCGCTGCGGTACAGGATGGCCTCGGCGAACCACAAAGCCTATTGCCTGCCGGAGCCTCCGCGCACCATTACAGTTTGCGCCCCTCGGACATTCGCCACTTGGGGGAAGCAGAGCTGTTTTATTGGATCGGCCCGGACATGGAAACCTTTCTGATTGAAGTGCTGGCTGAGCGCAAAGGCCCTAGCTTGGCGCTGCAAAGCCTTCCGGGGGTACAGCTGCGCCATTTTGCCGGTGAAGCGGCTGAAGAGCATGAGGAGGCTGAAGAAGAAGCCGATGCGGATGCTGCCCACCGTCCCGGTGCCTTGGACGCGCATTTGTGGCTCTCACCAACCAATGCGCGGGTGATTGCCCAGCGCATGGCCGAGGATTTGGCACGGGTTGACCCGGCTAACGCCAGCCGTTATCAGCAGAACCTGCAAGGCTTCGAGCAGCGCCTAACGGCCTTGGATCAGCGCCTGCAACAGCGCCTGCAGCCTTTGGCTCAGCGGCCTTTTTTTGTGTTCCACGAGGCCTACAACTACTTTGAGGCAGCCTATGGTTTGCAGCATCAGGCGGCCTTTCACCTAAGCGATGAAGCTCAGCCCGGCGCTCGCCATGTGGCGCACCTGCGCGAGCGTCTACAGCAGGCTGGCCCTTGCTGCGTGTTCAGTGAGCCACCTTTGCGCCCGCGCTTGGCACAAACCCTGAGTGCAGGTCTGCCGGTGACCTTGGCCGAGTTGGATGTGTTGGGGGTTGGCGTGCCAGTCAGTGCGCAAGGCTATGAGCAACTGTTGGAGCAACTGGCCGATCAGTTGGCAACCTGTCTAGAGCGCCCTTAACGCATAAACAAGGTGTATCGCCAATGTCGCTACAGGCCCAGCAGGTGGCGCAGTTGGGCTTGCAGATCACCTGCCGACTGCTGGTGGCCAAGGCTTGCTAGTCCGCTCTGAGTGAGCAACTGTGGCGACAGTTCGGTAACTTCACCGCTTAGGGCCAGCGGGCAATCTACGCCCTGTGCCAAGCGTTCTAGTTGGCGCTGTAGCTCTAGGGTCATAGGATGATTGCCGTAAAGCACAAGGCCTTGTGGCTGTATGCGCTCACACAGCAGCCCTAGTTCCTCAAGAGGCTGTCCGAGGGCAAGCACCCTAACGGCCAGATCCTCGCTGCTCAGCAATAGCCCCTGTACCAAGAGCTCCAGTTCCAGACACTGCCCCGGCAGGGCGGCCAGCAGCACTAAGGCTTCAGGGGGTTGTGGTTGTCCCAATTGCAGGCGTAACTGCGCTCGGGCGCGTAGAAAGCTGTCGAAGAACAGCCACTGACTGGTGCCGCCAAAGGCTTCAGTGTCCCGTCGCAGGGATTGCCAGAGTGGCAGTAAGATCTCAACAAATACCTGTGCGATGGGCCAAATGTTCAGCAATTGGCCGTAAACCCGCTCCAGCGCTGGGCCATCAAAGGCATCAAGGGCTTGAGTGAGCTGGGTTTCCCAACAGTCTTGGCTCCTGCCGGGTAGGTCAATGGCTGTGTGGAGTACGGGACGGGCGCGGGTGCGCGACAGCACATCTGAGACTTTACTCACCGGAATACCGCGCTGAATCCAAGTCTGAATGCTACGCACTTGCTCAATGTCTGCCCGCGAATACAGGCGATGGCCGCTCAGGGTTCGGGTAGGTCGAATCAAGCCATAGCGTCGCTCCCAAGCCCTTAGGGTAATGGGATTGATGCCGGTTAGGCGCGAGACCTCGCGGATCGGGAACAGCTCATCTTGCGCAAGGCTGTCCAGATCAGTAGGGGACATAGCAAGGGATTCAGTCATGCGTGAGAGGATTCGCCGAGGGGGTGCGGCCATTGTATAACGCAGCCGCTGGCTTTGCAGACCTTCCCTGCGACTGGGCATGCAGCTCTTTGGCTATTGGCGCTCAGTAACGGTCTTCAACCGCCTGCAACTCTTGCAAATAATTGCGGAAGATTTGGCTGAGCACTTGGGTGGCGGTTTCCAGCTCATCGGGGCGCATTTGCGCAGAGACGCGGTCGGCGGTATCCAAAGCTTCTTCCTCCCCGTTGACGGCAGCCATTTTCAGCAGGATGTAGGCCTGAACATTATTGGCCGGTGTGCCTTCGCCCCGAAAGAACATAAAGCCTAGCCGGTGTTGAGCTTGGGCATGGCCGCGCAGTGAGGCTTGCTCAAACCAGTGCAAGGCTTTGCTGGGGTCGCGTGGCGCTTGCAAGCCATCGTAATAAAACTGGCCAAGCTCATAGGCCGCCTGCGCATCGCCCCCGCGAGCCGCTTGCTGACAGTTGCGCAGGATGTCCGGCAGGCTATCTGGGGTTGCAGTATTTAGCGTACAACGCGCCATGACTGGGGCAGGCACCAGCAGGGCATTGCCGCCCGCCCAGATAGGCAGGGGAACGGACAATAGGCAGGCCAGTGACAGCGTGCAGCCGGCGCGAATCATGAATCGGGACGCCTCGAAGAGCAGAGCGGTGGGCCAGTGACGACTGGCGAATGCCTTGCATTATCAATTTTGCGCGAAAAAAACCCGTACTTTGAGTGCGGGGATGGATAGCGCGGGAGGCGTAGCCTCCCCAGAGCAGTCTTGTTTGTTGCTCAATACAGTGTTTGATCACTGCAAGAAAAGCCCCGCCAATGCTACCTGCAAAATAGCTTGGACTCCACAAGGCATTGCCTCGGTATGCCGGTGGGCTGTGCGCCTTTGCTCACAGCCCCTTGCGGATCTTACTGTAAGCGAGCGAAAGCCTGTTCAGCGGCCTTGAGGGTAATCTCCAGTTCAGTGGCACCGTGAGCGATGGAGGTGAAGCCCGCCTCAAAAGCACTGGGCGCTAAGTACACGCCGCCTTCCAGCATCAGATGGAAGAAGCGCTTAAAGCGCTCGCTGTCACTGGCCATGACCTCTTCAAAGGAGGTGATTTCTTGGGCGCTGCTGAAATATAGGCCGAACATGCCGCCCACTTGAGTGGTGACAAAGGGAATGCCTGCCGCATCGGCGAGCGTCTGCAAACCCTCTAGCAGGCAGCGGGTGTAATCGCTCAGTGCCTCATGGAAACCGGGACGGCTGATTAGCTTCAGAGTGGTCAATCCCGCCGCCATGGCCAGCGGATTGCCAGACAGGGTGCCCGCTTGATAGACCGGCCCTAAAGGCGCGATGAATTCCATAATGGCGCGCTTGCCGCCAAAGCAGCCCACGGGCATGCCGCCGCCGACAATTTTGCCAAAGGTGGACAGATCAGGCGTTACGCCGTAGTAGGCCTGAGCACCGCCCAAAGCCACACGGAAGCCGGTCATCACCTCATCAAAAATCAGCACCACGCCATGTTGGTCACAGAGACGGCGCAAGCCTTCCAAGAAACCGGGTACCGGCGGCACGCAGTTCATGTTGCCCGCCACGGGCTCAACGATGATACAGGCGATGCTGCTACCGACCTCAGCCAGGGTTTGCTCCACCGCGGCCAGATCGTTATAGGGCAGGGTCAGGGTGTGTTTGGCAAAGTCTGCCGGAACGCCGGGCGAGCTGGGCACGCCCAAGGTCAAAGCCCCTGATCCGGCCTTGACCAGCAGGCTGTCGGAGTGGCCGTGGTAGCAGCCTTCAAACTTGATGATGCTGTCGCGGCCAGTGTAGCCGCGTGCTAGCCGGATGGCGCTCATGGTGGCTTCAGTGCCGGAGCTGACCATACGCACCATGTCCATGGAGGGCACCAGCGTGCAAATCAGCTCGGCCATCTCGGTTTCCAGCGCGGTGGGCGCTCCGTAGGACAGGCCGTGTACCAACTGTGCCCGCACCGCCTCCAACACATCAGGGTGGCTGTGACCGAGGATCATCGGCCCCCAAGAGCCGACATAATCCACATAGCGGCGATCATCCTCGTCCACCACATAAGCGCCTTCAGCGTGTTTGAGGAACAGCGGTGTACCGCCCACCCCTTTGAACGCGCGCACCGGCGAGTTGACGCCACCGGGAATGTGCTGCTGGGCGCTGTTGAACAGGATTTCGGAACGGGACATGGCAGGCCTCTTGAAAGCGATAAAAGGGGGAGCGGATCAGTCGTCAGCGCTTGGCAAAGCAGGCGCTGAAGGCACGGGCACGGCGCTCAACGTCTGCTGCCGTATCTGCTGCAAACAGGGCGTGTACGACGGCCAGCAGGTCAGCGCCGGGGCTGATCAACTGCGCGGCATTATCCAGCGTTACGCCACCGATGGCGACCAGCGGCAGCGCAAAGCGCGCGCGTGCTTCAGCCAGCAAGGCTGGGGTAGCAGCAGGTGCGCCCGGTTTGGTCTGGGAGTTAAAAAAACGTCCAAAGGCCAGATAGCTGGCTCCTTGTTGGACGGCGCGCTCAGCTAATTCAAGCTGAGCATGGCAGGTAGCACCGATGATAGCGGTAGGCCCCAAGTGTGCACGGGCTGCGGCCAAGGAGCCATCGGTCTGTCCCAAGTGCAAACCCACGCCTAGCTGTGCTGCCAGCGCTAGATCGTCATTGATGATGAGATCGGCTTGATACTCAGCACAGAGGGCGCGTAAAGCACTGGCCTCCTCAAAACGCTGGGCCTTGTCGGTGGATTTGTCGCGGTACTGGAGCAGCCGCACACCGCCCTGTAACGCGGCTTCGACGTAGGGCAGCAGGCGACCTCCAGCCAGTAACTGAGAGTCGGTGATGGCATACAGGCCGCGCAGAGGTATATTCATGGCGATGTCCTTAGAGATCCAACGGCAGGCGTCGCGGGATGTATTGGCCCTGTCCCGGTATTTCCGCATCGCGCAGGGTGCGCCAAGTGTAGTTCAGGGCCGTGTTGACAGCGCTCAGCAGTCCCTCACCCTGTGCTAAACGGCCTGCCAATGCGCTGGCCAGCGTGCAACCGGAGCCGTGATAGCTGCCGGGTAGGCGCGGGCAGCGGAAGCTCTGTCGTGTGCCATCCGCCCCGTATAAGCGGTTGTGGATATCTTGCTCATCGCCATGGCCGCCGGTAATCAGCAAAAAAGGTGTGTAGGCGAGCAGGCGTTCCGCGCAGTCATCGGCGCTGCCGTCGGGCAATCCGGCCAACAGGCGTGCTTCGGGTAGATTGGGCGTGGCGATGCTACAGAGAGGCAACAGACGCTCACGTAGGGCCGCGACGACATCCTCCTGACCCAAGGAGCCACCGCCACCCGCCCGTAGCACCGGGTCACACACCAGTGGCGTGCCGATGGGCAGCTCAGCCATCAGCGTCAGTACGTTGTCCACCATCTCCAGCGAGCCGAGCATGCCCAGCTTGACGGCGGCAATGGGTAAGTCCGCCATTACCGTGCGAGCTTGTGCCAGCACCCAGTCGCGCTCCAGCAGCCGAAAGTCAGAGACGTTACGGGTGTCTTGGATGGTTAGGGCGGTAATCACCGTGGCGGCGTGGCAACTTTGTGCCAGTAGGGCTTCGATGTCGGCCTGTAAGCCTGCGCCGCCGCTAGGATCATGGCCAGAAAGACACAGCACAGTGGGACGGGAACAGGGCATGGTGCTGGGATAGGGGCTTAGCATCAAAAGAGTCGTCCGAAAGCGCGCCGGGGCGTGATGGGCAAAGAAAGGGAGAAAGGCGGCAGCACGGGAGCCTCCTTGTGAGAGGCTCGTCAACCGCTGCTATCTGGAAAACCTACCGCAGGATGTGCGGGAAGTCACGTTCTAGCTGGCACCTGTGGCCGTAGAACAGTGGGCTGCAGCGCTAGGGCCGCTAAAGCATCCCATTTGCCGGGAGCTGTCCTGTGTTACAGGAAGGGTTATCGCGTGTAGCTGATGGCCTAAGACTGGCTATTTTAGGCCGGGAAAATATCGGCCACTGACTGCAAGGGATAGTTGGCCGGGTAGGGCAAGGTGGCGACACCGCTATCAATGGCTGCCTTAGCTACCGCATCCGAGACCAGAGTCAGCAAGCGCGGGTCCATGGGCGTGGGGATAATGTAGGTACGGCCAAAGGCCATATCAGGTACGCCATAGGCCTGTTTGATTTCCTCCGGTACGGGCTGCTTGGCCAGCTCGCGTAGCGCATGAGCGGCGGCGATCTTCATGTCTTCATTGATACGACTGGCCCGTACATCCAATGCGCCACGGAAGATGAAGGGAAAGCCCAACACGTTATTGACCTGATTGGGGTAATCCGAGCGCCCAGTGGCCATGATCACATCAGGGCGGGTGGCAAAGGCCAGCGCCGGATCAATCTCAGGGTCAGGGTTGGAGCAGGCAAACACGATGGGATCAGCAGCCATGCGCGCCAAGTCTTCAGCGCTGAGCAGGTTGGCTCCAGAAAGTCCGACAAACACGTCCGCGCCTTCCATGGCATCGCTCAGACTGCGCTTGCTAGTGTTATGGGCAAACACCGCTTTGTACTGGTTCAAGTCATCGCGGCCCGCATGGATCACGCCTTTACGGTCGATCATAAAGATATTTTCGACCTGAGCGCCCATGGCAATCAGCAGTTTCATGCAGGAAATAGCCGCAGCGCCCGCGCCAAGGCAGACAATTTTTGCCGTTTCGATGGATTTCCCAGCAATCTCCAGCGCATTGAGCATCCCAGCGGCGGTGACGATGGCCGTGCCGTGCTGATCATCATGGAATACCGGGATATCGCACTGCTCAATGAGCGCGCGTTCAATCTCAAAGCATTCAGGCGCTTTGATGTCTTCCAGATTGATGCCGCCAAAGGTGATGGAAATGCGCTTCACGGTGTCGATGAAGGCTTGCGGGCTTTCTGAATCGACTTCGATATCGAAGACGTCAATACCAGCAAAGCGCTTGAACAGCACGCCTTTGCCTTCCATCACTGGCTTAGCCGCCAGCGGGCCGAGATCGCCTAAGCCCAAAATGGCCGTGCCATCGGAAATCACCGCCACCAGATTGCCCTTGCCGGTGTACTGGTAAGCCAGTGCCGGGTTGCGGGCGATTTCACGCACAGGCTCTGCTACGCCGGGGCTATAAGCCAGCGACAGGTCACGGACGCTTTGCGTAGGTTTACTCAGTTCAACGCTCAGTTTTCCCGGCCTTGGTTTGGCGTGGTACTCAAGGGCGGCAGTCTTTAAATCTGTCATGCGGCTTTGCCTTCCATAGGGTTGTGGGTATGGGTAGGCAATTGAGAATACGCAAGAAGAATTCAGGCAACAAGGGCGCAAAATCGCTGAACGTGCGCGCTATATCCTACTTTGGGCGGTTTTTGATACGACTCAAGAAGGAGGTGGATAGCGGGGTGGTCAAAGCGTCGCACCTAAGCGGAGTATTCGAAGGTGTTGCAAGAGGTTACGCCGGTTTTAGCCTTTTGGGTGTGCCCTGAAACAAAACAGGCGACCCGAAGGCCGCCTGTTTTGCTGTTGCCAAGGGCGTCGCCCCGCAGAGCCACGCGCTTTGCACAAATTACTTCGCGCCGAACACGCCGAAACGCTGCTTGAAGCGATCGATACGTCCGCCAGCATCCAGCACTTTCTGCTTGCCAGTGTAGAACGGATGGCATTCGGAGCAGACGTCAATGCTGATATTCTTGCCCAGCGTGGAGCGCGTCTTGATGACGTTACCGCAGCTGCAAGTGGCTTCGATGTCGACGTAATTCGGATGGATATCGGCTTTCATGTAGGAATCCTCAGGACAGGCGTGCCGCCACTCGACACCATGTCGAGCACCGCACGAAAAGAGCGCGGATGATAGCAGAGCGAAAAGGGGATGCAAGAACAGCTGATCGGCAGATTGCCACAAGATCGGTTGTATGACACGGGACACAGCTAAAAAGGCTGTAGTGCAATACGGTTTCCAGCTCCCGTTCAGATGTCTGGAAGACAGGTCATTCAAACAGCACAAAGGAGGATATGGGACGCCAAGTGGCTAAGGGTGGATCGCGCCTTAGCAGCGTCCTGTTGATTAGCATGAAAAAAGACAAGCCACGGACACCCAGTGCCGACGAAGCGCTAGCCAGCATCGTTCAGGGCTTTAAACGCTTTCGTCATGAGATTTTTCCGGGCCAAAAAGACCTGTTTAAGCGTCTGGCCACCGTCCAAACACCACTAGCCATGTTCATCACCTGCGCCGATTCGCGCATTGTGCCGGAACTGATCACCCAAAGTTCACCGGGAGACCTGTTCGTCACCCGTAATGTTGGCAATGTGGTACCACCCTACGGTCAGATGAACGGTGGTGTTTCCACGGCCATTGAATACGCGGTGATGGCGTTAAAGGTGCAGCACATCATCATTTGCGGCCATTCCGATTGTGGGGCCATGAAGGCGGTACTGAATCCCTCATCATTGGAGCGCATGCCCACGGTGAAGGCGTGGCTACGGCATACCGAGGCCGCGCGCACTGTGGTGGAAGAAAATGCCCAATGTGATTGTGGCCATTCACACCTGTCATTGCTCACTGAGGAAAACGTAGTGGCTCAGCTTAATCATCTGCTGACCCACCCTTCAGTGGCAGCGCGGGTGGTGAATGGGCAACTCTTTATCCACGGTTGGGTCTATAACATTGAGACCAGCGAAATCGTCGCCTACGATGCCATCAAAGGCCGCTTTTTGCCCCTAGACGGTGAGATTATGCCCATGGCTACCCCGCGCTCCCGATTTGGAGTGGCCCATGAAGATGACTAGCCGTTTTATCCACCACTGGAGTCTCTAACCAGCATGCGTCTGTTCATTACCGGCGGCGCCGGATTTATCGGTTCAGCCTTAATCCGTTACCTGATCGGCGACACAACGCATCAGGTGTTCAATCTGGACAAACTGACCTACGCGGGCAATCTGGACTCACTGGCCGAGGTGCTGGACAGCCCGCGCTATCAATTTTTGCAGGCAGATATTGCCGATCGCGCGCGGGTGGCTGAGGCACTGGAAGCATTCCAACCGGACGCCATATTGCACTTAGCGGCGGAATCCCACGTCGATCGCTCCATTGATGGCCCCGCAGACTTTATCCAGACCAACATTGTCGGCACTTATCAACTGTTGGAGGCGGCGCGGACCTACTGGACGAATTTGCCCGAAGCGCGCCGCACGGCCTTTCGCTTCCACCACATCTCTACTGATGAGGTGTACGGCGATTTGCATGGTACAGCGGCATTGTTTACTGAAGACACGCCCTACGCGCCCAGCTCGCCCTATTCGGCCAGCAAGGCATCCTCCGATCATCTGGTGCGGGCATGGCAGCGCACTTACGGGCTGCCAGTGCTGATCACCAACTGCTCCAATAACTACGGCCCTTATCAGTTCCCGGAAAAACTGATCCCGCTGATGATCCTCAACGCCCTGCAAGGCAAAGCGCTGCCGGTGTACGGCGATGGCCTACAAATCCGCGATTGGCTGTTTGTCGAGGATCACGTACGCGCGCTAATCAAGGTGGTAACAGAAGGGCAGGTCGGTGAAACCTATAACATCGGCGGTCATAACGAACTGGCTAATATCGAAGTGGTGCGTAGCCTCTGCCAGTTACTGGAGGAACTAGCACCGCAAAAACCGGCAGGCGTACAGCAGTATGCTGACTTGATCAGCTTCGTCAAAGACCGTCCCGGCCATGACCTACGCTACGCCATTGACGCCCAAAAAATCCAACGCGACCTCGGCTGGACGCCAAATGAGAGCTTCCAGAGCGGCCTGCGTAAAACCGTCATCTGGTATCTCGAACACCTAGAATGGTGTCGCCGAGTACAGGATGGCCGCTACCAAGGTGAGCGCCTCGGCGCTGCGGAGACCGCTGCATGAAAGGAATCGTTCTAGCCGGAGGTTCCGGCACGCGTTTGCACCCCATCACCCTGGGTATCTCCAAGCAATTGATCCCGGTGTATGACAAACCCATGATCTACTACCCGCTATCAGTGCTGATGCTGGCGGGGATTCGTGAGATTTTGCTGATTTCCACCCCGCAGGATCTGCCGCAATACCAGCGCTTGCTGGGCGATGGCAGCCAGTTCGGGGTGAGCCTAAGCTACGCTGAGCAGCCCTCCCCAGATGGCTTAGCCCAAGCCTTTCTGATTGGTGAGGACTTTATCGGCACAGACAGCGTATGCCTGATTTTGGGCGACAATGTCTTCCACGGTCAGCACTTCACCGAAAAACTGCAACGCGCCGTGGCCCAGCCCTCAGGCGCTACGGTATTTGGTTATTGGGTGAAAGATCCTGAGCGCTTTGGAGTCATCGAATTTGATTCTGAGGGTAAAGCGCTGGGCATCGAAGAAAAACCGGCTAAGCCTAAATCCAGCTATGCGGTTACTGGCCTGTACTTCTACGACAATAGGGTCATCGAGATTGCCCGTGGCATCAAGCCCTCAGCGCGTGGCGAACTGGAAATCACCGACGTCAACAATGCCTATCTGCAACAGGGTGATCTACGGGTTGAGCGCTTTGGGCGCGGCTTTGCTTGGCTAGATACCGGCACCCATGAAAGTTTGCTAGAAGCCTCCCAGTACGTGCAAACCATTGAAAACCGTCAGGGTCTAAAGGTGGCTTGCTTGGAGGAAATTGCCTACCAAAACGGCTGGATTGACCGAGACATCCTGCTGCGCCAAGCCAAAACCTTTAGCAAAACCGGCTACGGTCAGTACCTGTTCGGCCTTGCCGGTGAGCCGCGCTAGCCTGTGAATACTGTTGAGAGTCCCTAACAGCGCCTGTTGCTCTTAGTCATTGAGCAAGGCGCTGTACCCCATCAGGACTAAGGAGTCCCACTATGTACCGCTCCCTGAAGCCGCTGTACCTGATGCTGGCCGTCTTGCTGGCTGAACCGGCCATGGCCATGAGTTCAACCGCGCTGACTGATATGATTTTCGGTGGCATCACCAATACAGTGGACGCTACCTCAGACGCCACCTCATCGGATGACGATGACAAGCTGGTGTTGGCCGCGCGTGACGATGCGGCGCGCTATATCGCCAGCAACGGCACACAGCGAGGGGCTTATTTGGAGGCCGCTTTACAGCACATTCGCCAACAGCAGCCCCAGCTTGAGGCCACAGACCAACAGATTGCCGAAGCCATCCTAGGTCTGTAACCGATCAGCGGCTAATCCAGCTTAACGACCTTGGCGAGGATGATTTTCGGGCCGCGCATCTTCTTGATGATGATGTGCAGGTTTTCCACCTGAAGGGTGTCGTTTTCCGTCGGTACGCGCTTAAGGCTTTCGTAGACCAGTCCGGCTAGGGTTTCGGCCTCTACGCCCTCTAAGCTCACCCCCAGCAGACGTTCCATTTTGAACAGCGGGGTGTCACCGCGCACCAACAGCTTGCCCGGTTGATAAGCGACGATGCCCCGTTCTGTTTTGCGGTGCTCGTCCTGAATATCGCCCACCAAGGCCTCCAGAACGTCCTCCATGGTTAAGTAGCCAATCACCTTGTGGTCGGCCTCCTCTACCAGTGCGAAGTGCGCACCGCCCATGCGGAATTGCTCCAGCAGATTAGACAGCGACATATGCCGGGAGACCCGCTCAATGGGGTGCAGCAGATCATCCAAACGTAAGGCCGAGGGCAGCATTTCCAGCAAGGACAGATGCAGCAGCAGATCCTTGATGTGCAGGACGCCGACAAATTCGCCGCTGCTCTCGTCATACACCGGATAGCGGCTGTACTTGTGACGACGGAATACGCTGAACACCTCGTGCAGCGGCGCATGGCGATCCAAATACACCAAATCTTCCCGCGAGTTCGCCCAGTCGGCTACCTCCAGCTCGCCCAGCTCCATGGCTGAGGCCAGCACGCGCATGCCCTGATCATCCGGGTCGCGCGCGCGGTTGGAGTGCAGGATCAGCTTGATTTCTTCCCTTGAATACAGGTGTTCATGGTGTGGCCCCGGCTCACCCTGACCGGCAATCCGCAAGATGGCATTGGCGCTGGCATTCAACAGGTAAATCGCCGGATACATGGCCCAGTAAAACAGGTACAGCGGCACCGCCGTCCACAGCGACAGCAGCTCCGGCTGACGAATCGCCCAAGACTTAGGCGCAAGCTCACCCACCACAATATGCAGATAGGAAATAATGAAAAAAGCCGTAAAGAAAGCAATGGCGTGAACCAGCGGCGCAGAGGTGACGCCAAACTCCGCCAATAAAGGTTCCAGTATGCTGGCAAAAGCGGGTTCACCGACCCAGCCTAAGCCCAGGGAGGCGAGGGTAATCCCCAATTGACAGGCAGATAGGTAGGCATCTAGTTGCGCGTGTACGGTACGCAGAATGCGCCCGCGCCAACCGTTCTTAACGGCGATGGCTTCCACCTTAGTGGAGCGCAGTTTGACCATGGCAAACTCAGCTGCCACAAAGAAGCCGTTGAGCAGCACCAGCAGCAAAGCAAACAGCACAAGGCCTATATCGGCAAGATAGGAAATACTAGCGGGATCAGTCGTGGGGGCCATGAAGGTGTCGTTGAATGAAAAAGACGCTGGCAGAATGGGGGCTACAAGGAGTCAATGCAAGAGGGACAAGCACTCAGCTTGGCGGTAACTTTGTGCCATTCCATGACGTACAAGCCAGTCCCTTGAGTGCAAGGATACGCCGCCTCGTTTTCAATACCATTGCAGCAGCCGCTTTACTTCTGAGTGTTGAAGCTAATCCAAGGCACTCTATTTAATACAAAATTAGCTGATTTTTCCTGAGCATTAAAAATAATAGGTGTGTGATCACCTACGATCATGACCTTGATGCCCTGCATCTCTTTGGCTTTCAGTACCTCAGCCAAGCCAGCAAAAAACTGCGCCTGTAGTTTTAGGTTACGGCAGCTCTCTGATTCCTTGTTTATCTTGAAGGCTTCGCAGTCAAAAATATCGTTTTTAATATCACGCTTATCGTAGAGCGAGTGGCTATTCAGAGTAAGCCAGTAGAGAAAGCGCTTTCCAGATTTTGAGAAGAATGCTGGGATTTCCTGCATTAGATCGAGATCACAGGCTCCAGGAAAGGAGTAGCAGCGCCTTGGCCAAACTTTAGTTTCAAAGAAAATACGCTCATCCAAACCTGCGCGTGGATACCATTCTTTGCGGTCATACATTAGGCTAACAGCGCCGTGCATGGCGGCTGTTACATATCCAGCAGCTTTTAGGTTATTAGGCAAGCAATGCTCAAAGCCTGTAACAGCATTGGCAAGGTTTAAGTTGTTTTGAGACAAGCGGCATAGCTCCCTTAACTCGGCGGAGACAGTTGCTCCAACAAAATCCAAGTCACCTTGCTCAAGCTCCCATCTTTGAGTCAAAGGTTTAAGAATAGCCTCTTGGATGGCTTCATTTTTTGGGATTCCCCAAGACTCATTGACAATGAGTAATATTTTATCATCAAATGATTGCAAGTCGGTAGCACTATGCCAGTCATTCGTTGCTCCCTTATAAATTGATGGCTTTAGAGGGCTTCCTTCATCTGTAACTCGCCATAAAAAAGGAACGTCTCGCTTGTCATTAAAATCTGTTATTTGGCTACTCACAAGAGCGTTATCAATAACTCTATAAAATCTATCGAATCCACCAATATAGTCATTGCTATATATGTGGAGGGCATAAAAAGTAATTACAATATTGAATATAAAGAGAACCAATGTTTTATTGGTGCGGTACGCAAACATAACACTGGCCCAAGTAATAGAGATAATCAATACGGCCACTAAAGCAATAAGGTAAATGAATTTTTCAGAAGCTAAATCAGCCACGCTTAGCAAGTAAAAAACATCTGTCAGTCTTGGTAGTGGAAATATTTGATTTCCAATTGCTAAAATATCTATGAAAACCAGTCCTACAAATATTAAGCCACTCAGTAAGCGCTGTCCAGCAACAGCCAGCAACATGGCAAATGTGTAGTCAATATTTATATAGGGGCGACCAACATCAAGCCAGTGACAAATAGCAATGAATATTATGTTTGGCAGAAAAATAAAGCTCGCGGCAATAAATAGCGACCTTAAATTAAATTCAACTGGATCTTTAAAGGCGGACACTAAACGATTCATTACGGTTTGCTCGAGTCTAATATGCTATTGACAGTCAATAGCTGATTTATAGCCCGTGATCTGGTTAAAAAGATCTTCGAGTGTATGTTGGGGGGTAATATCAATTAACACCCCATTTACTTGATGGATGCGGGCCAATTGATCGGAAATATCTACTCGCTCACACAAGCAACTCCAAACATGACCAGCATCTTGTGTAAAGCCAGATAAAGAATTTAAACCATGATAGCGCACAATGAGCTTGGATTGGTTAGCCAACAGCTCCGCCACGCTTTGCTGAGCGCAAATTTTACCCTTATGAATCATGATAAAACGGTCTGCTAGGCGCTCTACATCATGCAGAATATGAGAGGAGAAAAATAGCGTTCCTCCTGTTTGGCGATAAGCCTGCATCAAATCCGCTACTAAGCGCCTTCCAATAGGGTCAAGCCCTGACATAGGCTCATCTAATATTAAAAGTTGAGGCTGTAATGCAAAAGCATGGGCAAGCGCTGTCCTCTGAGTCATCCCCTTGGACAAGTCTCGAATACGTTTGTCTGCTGCATGAGCGATGTCCAATTGCTCCAACCAAGTCTGGGTTCGTCGCCTTACATCAGAGCCCCGTACACCGTGTAGACGTAAGCCACTAGAAATTAGCTCACGGGGGGTTAGTAGATCGTATAGATAAGGGTTTTCTGGTACATAACCCACGCCTTGACGCGACTTTGGGTTATCGGCAGGCAGTCCCATTAAGCGCGCTTCACCAGAGTCAGGCCGTAAAGCACCAAAAAGCACTTTGATAGTGGTGCTTTTCCCCGCCCCATTTTGCCCAATAAAGCCCACAGAATCACCAACCGCTAGGCTGAAACTAACAGTAGCTAGTGCTTGGACTGCCTTCCCTTTTACCTGAAAGGATTTGCATAGCTGGGACACTTCAACGGGTTTCATCGGTATCCTTTTCACTTGGTAGACGAAGCATTGGCGCACCCTTCGAATCTAGCTGGAACCCAAGCCCGGCTGGATCCTTCGGTAACTGTTGTAAGCCCGCGTATCCTACTAGGCTATCCAAACTGCTGGGAGGACTAGCATGCTGCTTTAGATAGGCATCATAAGCATCTTGTAGCTGAATCAATCCTTCTAGCCGCTCAAGACGCCATTGCAGCTGTTTTTTCAGCGAAATATCGGATGTTTGCTGCTGCATCGCTTGAATCAGGTTCTTAGCAATGCGTGAATCACTGCTGCGCTCATACCATTTAGCAGCCATTGCTCGCAGGGCACGGGCATTCACTTCTCCAGAACGGCTAGCGGCCACTTCGGCCCAGTGCCCTGCCTCCAGCATACTTTGTTGGAAGTACCAAAGGCCAAAGGCATAGAAAAAGGGAGGCATCCAGTCCCAAGTACGTGTTTCTGCCGCTCGCCGCAAGATGTATTGGGCTTCATTTACATAACCATTCCAAGGCAAAATAGCTGCTGCAATGTAGTAGTTATCTTCATGCCTAGGGTTAAATTGGGCAGCATCCTGCTGCAACCGTCCTTGAATTCGATAGGTTTCCCTTTCCGTAATGCTGGGATCAACCATAAGGCTACGAAAAACATTTAAATTGGCTGCTAGAAAAGGGTCGCCACCGGCATATAACAACTGTACTGGAATTGGTAGACGCACTCGCAGCAGAGTATTTTCATCTGCCCTAGGTCGGTCTTGCAGAGTAGAAGCAGAATACCAAAACGCCCACCAAAAACCAGAAGCCAATAAAATAGCAGAGACGTAATTTTTACAGCATGACCACAATCTATTCATGTTAGGTCACGTCGCTCTAAAATATGCCCAGCTAATAATAGCGCTAAAGCGGTATAAGCCAGTGCCATGACTACAGCAGGCAATATGTCAGCCAAATCCACAGGCAGGTCATATAATACCCAGTGACGCCAATCTAGGCGTGATAAATCCGGTAGCACTAATTGTATATACTCTAATATAGGCTTGAGTAGACTTACTTGTTCGGGGTCGGCTGCTGGATTATGTAGTAAGAAGTCAAGGGTTGGCCCAAGGCCACGGGCTGCTAAGGCAAACCCCAAACCCAGCAATAGAGGTAAAAAAGGCGTGGTGCTGAAGGTAGCTAACAATGTTACTACAGCTGTTATAACCAGTAAATCGAGCCAGATTCCCAATAGTACTAATATAAAACGACTATCTAGGGCCGGGGGCATTGCCTGTTTGTAGCCTGTCTCAAGTAGGCTAACAGCCAGTCCTAGTAGCCCACCTACAACGAATAGCGTTAGTAGCAATAGAGCAGCTGTACTGGCAAATCGAGCTTGCAGGTATTGTCGGCGGGTAACGGGATAAGCCAATACGAAATAAAGGGTTTTACGCTCTATATCACGACTAAATAGCTCTTGTACCCAAAACAAAGCCATCAATAACAAAACTAGACGCAAGCTAGTAAAGCCAACATCAAGACCCACCGTCAACGGCTGGCGGCCAGAAAATCCAGCAGCTAGCAGGCTAGAACCTAATAGTAAAAAAGCCAAGCCCAGTAAAACCTTTAAACTATAGGAGCGCAGACCAAGCTTTAATCCTTGAATGGCTAACATGAATAAATTGATCACGTCTAAAATTACTCTCTTTAGTATAGGGTAGTAAGGGTTAGCTGCTACTAATATCACAGCCAGTACTGGAGCTAATATCAAGATGGCCTAAACTTTCAGCGGAGGCAGGTGTTATATCCTCATCAGAATCGCTGACCACAATAAAGCAAGGAGCTACAGCACCAATATCAGTATGCCCGGCAAAAACAGTTCTACCCCGCGCTGAGCCCGCCACTACTGCCAATGCAGTTTTACTTTCATCAACCTTTACGGCGACAGTTCTCGATATAGAAATTAGTAAATCGCTTACTATAAACTCACCAGAGGATGCATAGTTTATGTCCAAAGAGCTGTCTGTAGGGTTGCTGGGGATACCTTGTTGAAGTACTAATGTGTCAGCATTTACTAATACTGCCCATAAAAGCAAGGCGGGCGAGTATAAGATTAGTACTTTATTTTTTGTGGAAATACTCATAGGTAACACCTATGTAGTTATAAAGCAGTGCAGCAGCATGCTGATCCAGCTCGCTGCTGCACAAAAAACTTAGCTGCCGATTGCAGAGTTTGCAGAGCAACCGTTCTGGTTTGTAAGAACCAATAGAGCATTGAGATCAGTAGCTGCGAAGCTACTATCAATAGCATCACCACAAGTTGTTACACTTCCACCTTCCGACGAACCTGTGAAGGCGTGCTTACCACGAACAGAGGCTGTGGCTACTGCAAATTTTGATTTGGTTTCTGCCGTATCCAAGGATACCTGAGATGATAAACTGAAGCCAAAGTCATTCACAACAAACTTAGCAGTTCCAGCTCGATAGGTAAAATTCTTACCATCAGCATCGCCTTCAATAGCATCTCCTGCATTGTAAGGAGTGGCAGAAAACACACTGCTTGAAAATAAAGCAGTTAAAATAGAAATCGCAATTAATTTTTTCATAATGACTCCCTAGTTATCACTTAGTCGAGTTAGATATTGCGGCGGTTAAAATATTCCGCGCATCAGACTGGGCCGACTTATCGTAGCTTTTAGCCTGATATTCCTTGAACTGAGGAATAGCAATGGCCGCCAAAATACCGATGATGGCAACCACAATCATCAGCTCGATCAGAGTGAAGCCGCTTTGTTTCTTAGGCAATTTCATGGGAAGACTCTCCTGTTGAACAGTTTTTACCGCATAGGTAACCACAACGCACAATACATGCCAGCCAGCAGAAAACAAGGGGGTTGGCGGGCTGGTGGGCATTTTGCCACTCATTTCAGGGAGTAAGGCTGAGACGAGCCTAATCCTTAGCGTCGTAAAGTGACATTTTTTGTCAGCTATGAGCGGGCCAGTCTATTGTGACCAAGGCGTTCGCATCAGCCCGAATGCCTGAGCGCCGAGCGCACCATCATCTGTTCAATGGGCAGATGGCAAATAAAGGTGCTGCCTTGGCCCGGAATGCTCTGGATCTCCAGCCACCCCTTATGCCGAAGCAGTACATGCTTGACGATGGCCAAACCTAGTCCGGTGCCACCCGTGCTGCTGGCGCGGCTGGAGTCTACGCGGTAAAAGCGCTCGGTCAGACGCGGCAAATGCTTACTGTCGATGCCGATGCCGTTATCGCGCACGCAAAGGTGTGCACCTTCGTCGTCGTGCCACCAGCGGATATGGATTTTGCCTTCCTCTGGGGTGTACTTGACGGCATTGAACACCAGATTGGAAAAGGCACTGCGCAATTCCGATTCGCTGCCTTTCAGCAATAAATCGGGGTCTGCTTCGAGCGTGAAGCTGTGCCTACGGTCGGCAGAAAGGGATTTGGCATCACTTTTAATGGATTCTAGCAAATTGCTGACGGCAACCGGCTGATTGCTGGCAGGGTAGCTGGTGGCTTCCAATTTAGTCAGCAGCAGCAGGTCTTCTAGGAGATGGCGCATCCGTTCGGTTTGTTGCTCCATGCGCTGTAGGGGTTTCAGCCAGCGCGGGTTGATCTCATCGACGTGCTCTAGCAGGGTTTCCAGATAGCCGACAATCACCGTCAGCGGTGTACGCAATTCATGGGAGACATTGGCGACAAAGTCTTTGCGCATTTGCTCAAGCAGATGCAGGCGGGTGATGTCGCGCACCAGCATCAGGTGTTCGCCATCGCCGTAACTGGTCACGGTGAATTGCAGGTAGATGCGGTCGTTAATGGGCGAGGGCAGCTCAAGGGGATCTTGATAGCGGCCCTTGTCGAAATACTCTTTAAAGGACGGATGGCGCACTAGGTTGGTGACGGGTTGGCCAAAGTCCTGAGGCGAACGCAAGCCCAGCAAGTGTTCGGCGGCTTTGTTGCACCACTCTAGATTGCCATGTCCCATCACGATGACCGCATCTTGCAGCGCAGCAGTGGATTCCTGCACGCGGGAGATGATGGCTTGCAGGTGTTCGCGTACTTGCCGTTCATGCTGCTGCATCTGATACAGCCCGTCGAATACGTCAGCCCACAGACCAAAGCCTTCTGGGGGTTGTTCGTCAGGTTGCTGGCGTCTTAGCCAAGCGTGCAGGTGCAGCAGTTGTGACAGGGTGATGATCAGGTAAATAGCTAAGCCTGCCACAAATGACCAGCCATACTGATCTGTGATTACGCCCAGCAGCAGGCAGCACAGGGTCAGAAATGACAGGCGGCGTAATAGGCCAAGACGCCAGTCTTGATTCACGGGATGTGCTCCTTGAAACCGTTAAAGGCTGCTGGAGAGAGCCCAGCCCCAGATCCTAATCTCAGTTTTTGGTGGAAAACCGATAGCCAGTGCCTCGCACGGTTTGCACAAGGTTTTCATAGGCCTCGCCCAAGGCTTTGCGTAGGCGGCGGATATGCACATCCACGGTGCGCTCCTCCACATAGACATTGCCGCCCCAGACTTGATCCAGCAGTTGGCTGCGCGTGTAGGCACGTTCCTGATGGGTCATGAAGAACTGTAGCAGACGATATTCTGTAGGCCCCATATCCGCAGGGCGGCCATCAATGGAGACGCGATGGCTGATAGGGTCGAGTATCAGCCCGCCGACTTCTATGGGGGCTTCGTTGTCGATGACTCCGGCACGTCTGAGCACGGCTTTTAGGCGCGCCACCAGTTCACGCGGCGAGAAGGGCTTGGTGATGTAGTCGTCAGCGCCGACTTCCAGCCCCTGTACTTTGTTGTCTTCCTCGGCCTTGGCAGTGAGCATGATGATGGGGATATCCATGGTCATCTCGTCACGTTTGAGGCGGCGGGCTAGCTCAATGCCTGAGGTGCCGGGGAGCATCCAGTCGAGAAGGATTAAGTCTGGTTTACGATCCACCACCAATGCGTGGGCTTGCTGGGCGTTGTCCGCCTCCAAGCACTCGTACCCGGCCATCTCCAGAGCAACGGCGATCATTTCGCGGATCGGTGCTTCATCATCGACGATCAGGATACTTTTGCCATTCATGAGTCAACCTCAATACCGTTTCTATCACATGGATTAGATAACGAAATTATTGCAGCGATGTGACAGATTGGCGGAATGACAGAAAAGCCGCTAAGCGCTTGCTGTAGAGAGGCTAAGCGAGTGCTCTCGGTAGAGGGCCAGACGGTCAAGGGCTTGAACCGTCTGGTATTTGGCGTGAGCTGAGCCTTAAGGCGCTACCACTGGCCGCCCAAAGGCATCCTGCTGCCAGCCACCGCCCAGTGCTTTAAACAGGTTCACTTCACTGACTTGCTGATCAAGTCGGTCGGTGATCAGTTCTTGCTGCACCACATACAGCTCGCGTTGGGCATCCAACAGGGTGAGGTAGTTATCGACTCCGGCTCGGTAGCGGCGTTCGGCGAGGGAGTAGTAGTCTTGGTTGGCCTTGACCAAGTCATGGCGTGCCTGCACCTGTCGCACGTAGGTGGTGCGGGCAGCCAGTCCATCATTCACTTCGCTGAAGGCGGTTTGGATGGCTTTTTCGTATTGGGCGATGCGTATGTCTTTGCTCAGCTTGGCATAGCTCAAGCTGGCCTCAAGCTGCCCTGAGGTGAAGATGGGTATGCTGATGCGTGGAATAAACTCCCAATACCCGGAGCCACCCTTAAACAGCTCTGATACTTCATTGCTGGCAGTACCTGCCGCGCTGGTTAGGTTGATGCTGGGGAAAAAGGCCGCCCGTGCCGCCCCGATATTGGCGTTGGCCCCTCTGAGTTGCTGTTCCGCTTCGACGATATCCGGGCGCTGTAGCAGTAAATCAGAGGGAATGCCTACGGCAAAACTGGCTAGCAGGGGTTTTTCAGCTTTCCAATCCGGGGCGAGATTGGCGGGAATTTTTTGCCCCACCAGTAGGGTCAGGGCGTTTTGATCTAACTCGACTTCGCGGCTGTAGCGTTCCATGGAGGCACGGGTGCTTTCCACCGAACTGCGGGCTTGGCTGACTTCCATGGCCGAAGCCACCCCAGCGTCTAAGCGTGCTTGGGTGAGGGTGAGGGTTTGCTCATAGGCTTTGAGGGTATCTTTAGCCAGTTGCAGTTGTGCAAGGTTGGCTCGCCAGCTCAGCCAAGTATTGGCTACGCTAGCCACCAAACTGACCTGTGTGCTGCGCCGCCCGGACTCGCTGGCAAAGTAGGTTTGCAATGCTTGCTCTTCAAGGCTGGACAGACGGCCAAACATATCCATTTCCCAAGCCAAGCCAAGGGTCACGCTGTACCAGCTTGAGATAGTGCCGCCGCTGCTGTTGTTACCGCTGCCGATGTAGCTGCTACCACTGTTGCTACTGCTGCCACCGTTATCGCTACTACCACCACTGCCTGCACCACTGCCGCTGCTGCCGCCTGAGGTCATAGCTGGAAGGCGACGACGACTGCTAACACCATTGAGGCTAACCTGCGGGAAGCGCTCGGAGCGTTGGACGCGGAACTGTTCGCGGTAGGCTTCAACATTCAAAGCCGCTGCACGCAAATCGCGATTGTTTTCCAGCGCCCGAGAGATGAGTTGGCGCAAGGCCGGGTCGCGGAAGAATTCACGCCAGGCGATGTCGATGGGCTGGCTGTGCTCGCTTTCTCGCACATAGGTGCTGTCTACGGGCAGATAGGGGCGTAAATAGTCTGGAATCATTGAGCAGCCGCTCAAGCTCGTCAGTAAGGCCAGACTCAGTAGGGACTTTTTCACTCAACCGCTCTCCTTGAGCCATCTTCGTGTTTCTTTTTGAACAAAGCGGAAATCACCACGAAGAACAGCGGTACCCAGAAAATCACCAGCGTGGTGGCACTGATCATGCCGCCCATTACACCGGTGCCGATGGCGTGAGAACTGCCCGCTCCTGCACCCTTGGCAATGGCCAGTGGCAGCACGCCAAGGGTAAAGGCCAGCGAGGTCATGACGATGGGGCGCAGGCGCATACGGCAGGCTTCCACGGCTGAGTCGAAGAGGCTTTTGCCCTGTTCGTGCAGGTCTTTGGCAAATTCCACAATTAGGATGGCGTTCTTGGCCGTCAGGCCTACGGTGGTCAGTAGGCCGACTTGGAAGAACACATCATTGGACAGATCGCGCCATAGGGTGGCCACCAGCGCACCGATGATGCCCAGTGGAACCACGAGCATCACCGCAAAGGGGATCGACCAGCTCTCATAAAGGGCGGCCAGGCAGAGGAACACCACCAGCAGGGACAGGGCATACAGCGCCGGAGCCAAGTTGCCAGACATGCGTTCCTCATAGGATACGGCTGTCCAAGAATAGCCAATGCCCGGTGGTAACTGCGCGGCGATGGCTTCCACCGCCCTCATGGCATCCCCGGAGCTATAGCCTGCTGAGGGTCGTCCAAGGATTTCCACTGCTGAGATACCGTTATAGCGCTCCAGCTTGGGCGAGCCGTACACCCATTGCCCAGAGGCAAAGGCACTGAACGGCACCATGCGGCCTTGGTCATTACGCACGAACCAATCACTGAAGTGTTCCGGTGACATCCGCGCCTCAGCAATACCCTGCATGAACACCTTTTTAACCCGGCCCCGGTCGATGAAGTCATTGACGTAACTCGCCCCCCAGCCTGCTGACAGCGTGGAGTTGATTTCGCTTAGCGACACACCCAGCGCGCGGGCTTTTTCGTCGTCAATATTCAGTTGATATTGCGGCTCATCGTTCAGGCCGTTGGGGCGTACTGCAGTGAGGGCAGGGTTTTGAGCGGCTAATCCCAAAAACTGATTGCGCGCCTGCATCAGCACTTCGTGGCCCAGCGCGGTGCGGTCTTCCAAGAACAGGTTAAAGCCTGAGGCATTACCCAGCTCCATCACCGCTGGCGGCGCAAAGGCAAACACCATGGCATCGCGGAATCCGGCAAAGTGCTTTTGCGCGCGCTCAATCAGTGAAAATACGTCCTGACCCGGTGCTTGGCGTTCTTTCCAAGGCTTGAGGTTGATAAAGCCTAAACCGGAGTTTTGCCCGCGTCCGGCAAAGTTAAAGCCGGTGACGGTAAAGGCTGAGGCCACCACATCACCTTCTTCCTTGAGCAAATAATCGCGCACCGCGTCTATGGTCTGCTGAGTGCGCTCTGCCGTGGAACCGGGCGGCGTTTGCACTTGGATAAACATCACACCCTGATCTTCGTTTGGCAAAAAGGCGGTGGGCACCTTGGTGAACAGGTACGCCATGCCCCCAACAATCAACAGATAGACCACAAGGTAGGGCGCTTTGTGCCGCAGGATCGACACCACGCCGCGCTCATAGCGCTCTACGCCTCGGTCAAAGGTACGGTTGAACCAACCAAAGAAGCCGCGTTTCTCGTGATGGCCCACGGCTGAGGGCTTAAGCAGGCTGGCACAGAGGGTTGGCGTGAAGATCAAGGCCACTAGCACCGAGAGCGTCATGGCGGCGGCAATGGTGATGGAAAATTGCCGATAGATGATGCCCGTGGAGCCGGTAAAGAAAGCCATGGGCAGAAATACCGCCGATAGCACCAAACCGATCCCCACCAGCGCCCCCTGAATCTGATCCATGGATTTGCGCGTGGCTTCAATGGGTGAGAGCCCTTCTTCAGCCATTACCCGCTCGACGTTCTCCACCACCACAATGGCATCGTCCACCAACAGACCGATGGCCAGCACCATGGCAAACATGGTCAGGGTATTAATGGTGAAGCCGCAGGCCGCCAGCACCGCAAAGGTGCCTAGCAACACTACTGGCACGGCCAGCGTCGGAATCAAGGTGGCCCGGAAGTTCTGCAAGAACAGGTACATCACCAGAAACACCAGTACGATGGCCTCAAACAGGGTGTTCACCACCGTCATGATGGAGGCTGAAATAACCGGCGAGGTGTCGTAGGGATACACCACTTTCACCCCTTCCGGTAGAAAGGGCTCAAGCTTAGCCATGGTTGCTCGCACACCTCGGGCGGTGTCCAAGGCATTGGCACCAGTGGCCAACTTGATACCGATACCACTGGCTGGCATCCCGTTGTATTGGGAGGTCAGGTTGGCATCTTGTGAACTCAATTCCACCCGCGCCACATGGCCCAGTCGTACTTGCGAACCGTTGGGATTGACCTTAAGCAGAATCTGCCGAAAGGCCTCGGGCGTTTTTAGCCGCGTTTTACCGATGATAGTAGCGGTGAGTTGCTGACCGGGAATCGCCGGTAAGCCACCCAGTTGCCCAGAGGAAATCTGCACGTTCTGCGCAGTAATAGCGGCGCGCACATCCACTGGGGTGAGCTGATAGTTATTCAGCTTGGCGGGGTCGAGCCAAATCCGCATGGCATACTGGGTGCCGAATACCTGAAAGTCACCCACCCCACGGGTACGGGAGATAGCATCCTGCATGTTAGATACAATGTAGTCGGCCAAATCGCCCCGGTTCAGACGGCCATCGGTGGACACCAAGCCCAGCACCATCAAAAAGCTGGTGGCGGATTTGGTCACCCGGATACCCTGTTGCTGCACTTCCTGCGGCAGCATAGGTGTGGCCAGTTGCAGTTTGTTCTGCACCTGTACCTGAGCAATATCTGGGTTGGTACCCTGATCGAAGGTTACGGTGATGGTCATGTTGCCATCGGAATAGCTTTGCGAAGAGATGTAGCGCAGCCCGTCCAGACCATTTAATTGCTGCTCGATGACCTGCACCACCGTGTCCTGTACCGTCTGTGCCGAAGCCCCCGGATAGTTCACGGAGATCGCCACTGCCGGTGCGGCAATGCTGGGGTACTGGTTGATGGGCAGGCGCAGGATAGACAGCCCGCCAATCAGCATAATCAGCAGTGCCAGTACCCAAGCAAAAATCGGACGGTCGATGAAGAATCTGGACATGCGCTACACCTCAACCGGGCTGGCCGGGTTTGACGGCCTCGCTGGGCACATCAACATTGCTGGCCGGATTAACCCGTACTTGCACACCGGGCTTGATGAACTGCAAACCCTCGGTGATCAGTCGGTCGCCTTCCTTTAAACCTTCGCTGATCAACCAGCGATTGCCCACAGCGCGGCTAGTCTTGACCTGACGCACTTCCACCTTGTCTTCAGTATTCACCACCATGGCTATGGCTTGTCCCTTAGCATCGCGGGTGATGCCTTGCTGAGGGGCCAAAATCGCCGCGCTTTTCATGCCTTCTGCCAGTTGAGCGTGTACGAACATCCCCGGTAGCAACAAACGCTTCGGATTGGGGAAAATAGCTCGCAGTGTCACTGAGCCGGTGCTTTCATCCACCGACACTTCAGAAAACTCCAGCTGTCCTTCCAAGGGATAAGCGCTGCCATCCTCCATGGTTAAGGCGACTTTGGCGGCGTTTTCCCCGATCTTTTGCAGACGCCCCTCCTCCAGATCTCGGCGCAGACGCAGCAACTCACGAGCGGGTTGAGTCACGTCCACATAAATGGGATCTAGCTGGTGAATAGTGGTCATCGGTTGGGTTTGGCCATTGCTGACCAGTGCGCCTTCTGTGACCAGCGTGCGCCCGATGCGCCCGGAAATCGGGGCCATAACGCGGGTATAACGCACATTGATCTGCGCCTGCTCCACCACGGCCTCCGCTTGCAACATAGCGGCGCGGGCTTCCTCATAAGACTGGCGACTGACTGCTTGATCACGCACCAAGGATTCATAGCGATTTGCCAAGGATCGACTGGATGCCAGACCGGCTTGGGCGTTTTTCAGTGTGGCTTGATAGACCGAGGCATCAATCTGATAGAGCTGCTGGCCTGCTTTGACCTCTGAGCCCTCTGTGAACAGGCGTTTTTGCACAATACCATCGACCTGTGGCCGAACCTCGGCGACTCGGAAAGGCCGCGTGCGCCCCGGTAAATCCGTAGTCAGCGCGAGAGACTCTGTTTTTAAGGTCACCACGCCAACCAGTGGTGGCGGCGGCGGAGCGGCGGCCACAGGAGCCTCTTGTTCCTTGCAGGCTGTTAACAGCGCCGCAGAAACGAATAGCAATGCGGCGATGCCAGTGGAGGGACTGGATATCATGGAAAACCTCTTGGACAGGCTGATCCCCACAAGAATAGAGATCCTAGCAACCACGAAGGAAAGTCTTTGGAATATACTTACATTCATGAATGTCTGTAAACCGATGGCCTTGTCTAAATATTGCAGGACACCCTGTCATTACCTGTGTGCAGGCTTTGCCATAAAGCCTCTGCAGCTTTTCGGGAGCTGAGTGTGCGCTTGCGGTCAGACGCTGGCGAATCGAATGCCACGAACTTCACTATCAGAACGAATGATGAAAGGTAAGAATCATGGCCTTCTGAAAATAAGGCCAACGGTCTGATTTAAACCTATACATCCTTAGGAAATGCCCGTATAGTTCAGGCACTGCTATGCAATTGTCACTTCGATACCTACTTGATGTTTTGATTAGTTTCTTTCATCTCCTCGGCTCGTTTTACTTTCGCACTTCAGTCTCGGCTTGAGTTTTCAGCCGTAGTCCTGTCTATATCCTTGGAGAAACACCATGTCAGAACGTCAAACTGGTACCGTAAAATGGTTTAACGACGAAAAAGGTTTCGGCTTCATTACGCCCCAGAGCGGCCCAGACCTGTTCGTTCACTACCGCTCAATCGAAAGCGCTGGCTTCAAAAGCTTGAGCGAAGGCCAAGCCGTTTCTTTCCTGGCCGTTAAAGGTCAGAAAGGAATGCAGGCTGATCAGGTTCAAGTCATCTAAGACGCCTGATCCAAAAAGAACCCGCGAATAGCGGGTTTTTTTATGCCCAAAAATTGGCTTAGACCACTAAAAAATCAGCGCTACCAGTAATTCCTCCGGTGCATGATGCGTTGAAGGTACTGGGCGCTGACAAGGGGAGAGATTCTGTTGTGTAGCAGGGCAGAGCTTAGTTAGCCGCTTCTTCTATCTGCGGTTGCAGTTTGCCTTCAGCATGCAAACCCTGAACGATATCGCAGCCACCGATCAGCTCACCCTTGATAAACAGCTGAGGGTAAGTTGGCCATTGGGAAATCTGCGGCAGTTTTTCCCGGATGTGCGGTGCAGTCAGGACGTTAACGAAGGCATAGGGTTTGCCAATCGTTTTTAAGATCTCAACCACTGCCCGCGAAAAGCCGCATTCAGGGGCATCCGGTGTGCCCTTCATGTATAGAATCACTGGGTTTTCTGCAATTTGCCGGCGAATGCGTTCGGCGGTATCCAAAACCTGCATGTGTTGACTCCTTTAATTGTTCTCGGCGGTAGCAAGAGGTTGGGGAATTCTAGCGCTCATCCCCAAAGCATTCTTGGTAGGTTGGGCACTGTTCGCAACTGGGGGAACGGCATACATAGCCCCCTTCTTGTTCACACAGCTGTTTGTAGAAGAATTTCTTCCAGCGCATGTTGTTCACATTGCGAGCAGCCAGTTCAGGAAAGTTGTTGAGGAGCAGTTCACGCAACTGCTGGCGCGATGTCAGGCCAAGGTCACGCCAGAGATGATCGCCGCCAAGGCAAGCAGCCGCCACAATGGAGGCCATCTCCACTTCATCGGGGTCGAGGCCTGCACGGTGGTTTAGCAATAGGCTCTGGAGTTGTTGCCATTCCTCGCGGCGAAGCTCTAGCAAGTCTTCACGCAGCTCATCGCGCTCTTGTGGGGTTTGGCTAGCGGCTTCCTCAGGGGGCTCGGAAAAGTGCCGCGCCATCAGCGCCTGATACTGTGCCACGCTCAAGCCTAGGTGGAAGGGCAGACAGGTCTGACCTTGCCGCTGGGCTTGCAGCATCTGTATCAGCCAAAGGTGATTGGCTGTGATTGGCTGATCCGATATGTCTTGCATACTGGCCCCTTCGGCGGTCAAAGGCGTTCTTGGGCTGTGGGTTTGCAACCGTGATCAGTTCTTTGGCCAACTGAGCAGCCGTCTATATGGGTCTCTGACGAGGAGGGCAATCTGCCTCGGCAGGGGAGGTCTCGGCTAAGGGTGGCGAGGTCAAATCCGGCCATAAAATGCGCCCCATAACGAATCAAAGGGCGGCGGATCAATTGGGGGTTTTTGATCATCAGTTCGAGGGCTTCATCCGCGCTGAGCTTTTGCGGATCAAGCTCCCCGTATTTGATGGCAGGAGCAGATAGGTTGAACCATTCAGCGACAGGCTTATCCTCGAAAAAGGGGCGCAGGCGCTCAGTAGTCCATGGCTCGTTAAGCAGATCCCGAACGTCCAGCTGAAGGCCGGTGGCGCGCAGCAGCTGCTTTTGCAGCCGGTTGGTGGCGCAACCGGGTTTTTCGTAAAAGACGATGCAGGACATGGGGGAGCTCCCTAGCGAGCCTGGATTTCGCGCATGGCTTCAGCCAGACGTTCAGGCGGTATACCGGTCAGCGACCCCGGAGGGTTGGCCGGCTGGCCGTCAGCCAGAAGGATGGCACCTTCAACCGGGCAGATGCTGGCGCACTGTGGCTCAGCATAGTCGCCCTGACACTCGGTACATTTGTGTGCATCAATGTTAAAAAATGCACTGCCTTGGGAGATGGCCTTGGTTGGACAGACATCCACACAAGCCCAGCAGTTGACGCAGGACTCTACGATTTTCAGTGCCATCTTGTACCTCCTGACGTGCTCATTCTCAGGTTAGCTATTCAAGCATTGGCCTGAAAGAGCGCTTTTTCACTGTCCAGCTTACCGGATGCAATCATTTCCTGATAAACCGCCATAACAGCCTCTTCGATGGGCTCCATAGCGTGTTCACCATTGGGTTGAATGCCGGCGTTTTCCAGATCGCTCCAAGGTTCAAAGCCAATCTTCGAGCAGAGTACGGCTTCACAGCCTTTCAGTGCTTTGATGCTGCCAGACAGTGCGGATTCTTTTTCGCCACAGCTGTCATCGCCCACGCAGTATTGCTCGACCTTACGGTGACCGATAAAGCGCACGCCTTCAGGTGAGGCTTCATAGACCAGAAACTCATGGGCATGCCCAAAGTGCTGGTTGATCAGACCGGAGCCGCTGGTGGCTACGGCCATGAGCACCGGACGGTAGCTTCTGGCAATTTCGCCTTCCCGCGGTGTGCTGGGAACGGACATATTGGCCAAGCGGGCTTTTTTCGCGGCTTTTTCATTCAGCTCTTCTGTGATGGCCGAGTGAATAGCAGCGCGTTTGACCATGGCGGCTTCGTAGTCAACTTCCATGAGTTCAACCTTGTCCAAGCTGAACTCGTCGCCACGGTCTTCACCCAGCATACCGACAGCATCGGCACGGCACTGGCGGCAGTGGCGCATCATGGCCATGTCACCTGCGCAGGCATCTTGTAGGGCTTGCAGCTCTTCTTGGCTAGGGCTGCGCTGCCCCATCACGCCGTAGAAGGTGCCGTGTTCAGGCTCGGCAATCAGCGGCATGACGTTGTGCAGGAACGCGCCTTTTTCTTTGACGATACGGCTGACTTCTTTCAAGTGCTCGTCGTTGACGCCGGGGATCAGTACGGAGTTGACCTTCACCAGTACGCCGCGCGCCACCAACATCTCCAGACCTTTTTGCTGCTGGTCGATGAGGATTTTTGCCGCTTTTACACCACGGATGCGTTTGTTGTTCCAGTAGATCCAAGGGTAAATCTTGGCTCCGATTTCCGGGTCAACGCAGTTGATGGTGATGGTGACGTGGTCGATGTTGTGCTTGACCAGCTCCTCAACGGATTCTGGCAGCGCCAAGCCATTGGTCGACACGCAGAGTTTGATATCCGGCGCTTGCTCACTGAGCTGGCGGAAGGTCTCAAAGGTGCGCTGCGGGTTCGCCAAGGGATCGCCGGGGCCAGCGATGCCCAGTACGCTCATTTGTGGGATGGCTGCAGCTACCGCTTTAACTTTTTTAACGGCCTGATCGGGGGTCAGTACTTCAGAGACCACACCGGGGCGCGATTCGTTGGCACAATCGTACTTACGGTTACAGTAGTGGCACTGAATGTTACAGGCAGGAGCCACTGCAACGTGCATGCGCGCAAAGTAATGGTGGGCTTCTTCGGAGTAGCAGGGGTGGTTCTGCACTTTCTCACGAATAGCGTCTGGGAGGTGCGTGAGTTGGCCGTTGCCATTGCTGCCGCAGCCGCCACCTGAACCGCCGGAAGAGCAACCGCCAGCACTGCTGTTCTCGGCCTTGTCAAGTACGTTCAGCTCCATGGTTGTTCTCCGATAAGAGAGTCTGGTTTCATTTTTATATGCAATTCTGATACCAGACGTGCAAGTGGCCGTTTTGACAGGCTCTGAGTCTGTGACGCCGGTCTTGTTTGTAGTGCAATGAACAAAGCTGGGTTGTCTTTTGCTAGCAATCTGTCCGCTTAGCAACAATTTGGTGCGCTGTACGGAGTTGGGCAGCCAGCCCCAGCTATCCGCCCTAAAGAGGGCGGCTATAGGTGAAGTATGCGTTAAATTTTACGCATGTGGATGTTCAGTGTTTGGATGCGGTAGGCGATTTGCCGAGGCGTCATACCGAGCAGGCGTGCAGCCTTAGCTTTGACCCAGCCCGCTTGCTCCAATGCGGCGATGACCCGCTCACGGTCGTCGAGGGCTTCATCGGCCAAATCCACCTCAGGCAAGGGCGCTAGGGCAAGGGGCGGGCTTTCATTGTCCAGTCCGGTGAGGGAAATCACATCGCGGGTGATGGTGCCGTCTTCGCTCATGATGGCTGAGCGCTCTAGGCAGTTTTCCAGCTCGCGCACGTTGCCCGGCCAGCGGTGGCTCATCAACAGACGAATGGCGCTGTCCGTGACCGTCAGTGTACGGCCTTGTTGGGCTGAAATTTTGCTGAGGAGAAACTCCGCCAATTCAGGAATATCGGCAGTGCGCTCGCGCAAAGGTGGTACACGAATGGCCATGACGTTGAGGCGATAGTAGAGGTCTTCCCGGAAGTTGCCTTTTTCGACCTCATTTTCTAAATCGCGGTTGGTGGCGGCCACGATGCGCACGTTAACGCGCACGGTCTGGTTACCGCCCACGCGCTCGAACTCGCCTTCTTGCAGCACCCGCAGCAGCTTGGCTTGAAACATCGGGGAGATTTCGCCGATCTCATCCAAGAACAATGTGCCGCCATCGGCCTGTTCAAAACGGCCTTTACGCTGTTTGACCGCGCCGGTGAATGCGCCTTTCTCGTGGCCGAACAGTTCGGATTCCAGCAAGGTTTCGGGCAAGGCCGCGCAGTTAAGGCGTACCAGCGGACGATGGGAGCGCGGTGAGTTGTAGTGGATGGCGCTGGCAATCAGCTCCTTACCCGTACCAGACTCACCGAGGATCAGCACCGTGCTGTTCCATTTGGCTACGCGGCGGATCTGGTCGAAAACACGGCGCATGGAGGCGGTATGCCCGACAACCATGTTCTCAAAGCCGTATTTGGCGCGCACTTCGCGGCGCAGCTCGTCGCGCTCGTCGGCTACTTCGCGGCCATCTTCAATGTTTAGGGCCAAACGAACCGTCTGGGACAGCAGGTTGGCGACGGTTTCCAGAAAGCGCGTCCGATCCGGCAACAGCTCATCCGCGCGCCCACCCGGTTGGGCGGCTAGCACACCGATGGTGTTGGTTTCGCCATCCTTAATGGGCACGGCAATGAACGGCAGCTCTAAGTCATAGAGCGCCAGCCGGTCCAGAAAGCGCGGATCTGAGGAAATGCGCCCCAGTACGACGCTTTCGCCGTGCTTGAGTACATGACCAATCACGCCTTCGCCGCTGCGATAGCGGATACCTTCAGAGGCTAGGGTGACGGCTTCTGAGTCAGTATGCACCGCACTGATTTGCAGGGCGCTGTTTTTGGGATCAGCGATGGAGACCAGTCCGTGCTGCAAGTTGAGGTCGTTGTGCAAAACGGCGAGAACTTGCGCGAGAACTTCCTCGATCTGCTGCACTCGGCACAGCGTGCGAGCGATACTGGCCAGCGCCTGCAGCTGGCTGTCGTAAAGCGCGAGCTGAGTAGGCTTGGACGAGTACTGCGAGGAAGTTGCATTCATGAGCGCCCCTTGCGCTGATCAGGTGGCCGAGAAGGGCAATTCAACAATCACTCGGCAACCATTCAGATAACCGGTGTCAAAGTGCACCATCCCGGAGTGCTTGGTAACGATTTCTTGGACCATAGGCAATCCCATGCCGCGCGCGCCCCGGTGGGGTGGTTTGGTGCTGAAGAAGGGTTCAAACACTTTAACCGCCAGTTCAGCTGGAATGCCAGGGCCGCTATCTGTGATCTCCATGCGCACGGATTTGGCATTTTCCACGCGCGTGCTGATAAACAGCTCACGTCGCCGTACCTGACTTTGGCTCATCGATTCGATGGCGTTGTCGATCAGGTGTTTGATCATGCTGCGCAGACTGCTTTCTGCTCCCATAACCCAAGGCAGACGCAAAGCTGGTTGCCAGTCGACAATGATACCCTGAGCCAGCAGTTGATCGGTATTCATTGAGATAACTTCGCGAATCAACTGATTGATATTGACAGGAAGTTTGGCCTCTTCAAAGCGCACCGGGATGGAGCCTGTGAGGTTTTCCAGTGCTTCAAGTCCAGCCGCACTGGCTTCGCGCATGGCGGCCAGAATGGGATCATTTTCGGCCTGATCACCCAATCGACGCTCTAGCATGCGGGTAGCTGCGCTGATCAGGTTGACCGGCCCCTGTAAACGGTGGATAGCGCCGTTAAAGGTTTCGCGCATGCCATCCATCAATTCTTCTTCAGCCATCAGCGCTTTGAGGGCATTCAGGCGGGAGTCTTCCTGCTTTTGGCGCAGCTCGGAAATATCGTTGATGGTCAGCAGTAAATAATGCTCAGCATCCTGAGGCAGCAGAATTGGCCCTTGCTCGTCTTCAATATGGATGGCCATGCCGTGGCAGGATAGCCAGCGCGAGGTACGTCCACCGAGGTCAAAGGAGATTTCCTTGCCCGCAAAGGGCGTGCCGTGGTTTTCCAAGGCATCAAAGGGCGCTCTCAGGTTTTCCCGTAGCAGGGTAACCAGTCCTTCGCTGTTGCTATTACCCACCAGATCGCGGGCCATTCGGCAAAAGCTGGGGTTGGAGAGCATGACGCGGTGCTGGCGATCCAGTACCACCATGGCGGCCGGTGCAGCATTGACCACTGCTTCAATCATCAGGCGCTGATTGTTGACGCGCTGCTCTAGCTCATGGATGTCGCTGGTGTCGCGGTGCATGCCAAGGTAGCAAATAGGCTCGCCTTTTTCGTCGAGCACGGGGGCGACCGTCAGCTCAGCAAGGTAGAGGCTGTTGTCCTTACGCCGGTTGGCCAGTACGCCGGACCAAGGTTTTTTCTGCGACAGCCGTCCCCACAGTGCTTGGTAAACCAGACGCGGAGTGGTGCTGTTGGAGAGTACTGATTCATTTTTGCCAATGACTTCATCGGCCTGATAGCCCGTGGTGGCACAGAAGGCTCGATTGACGTACAGGATGTTGGCCTTGAGGTCAGTAATGGAGATGGCGATGGGCGAATGCTCCACCGTTTGACGGAATATTTCGGGCAGCAATTCCGCGTTCTCTCCGCTGGGTGCTTGGGGGTCGTTGCTTGGAGTGGGGGTGGCTTGGGTCATACTTGAGCCTCGTCTATCCACGAAAAACCAGCGAAGGCGAATCGCACCTAGGGACAGGCGCGGTCGGGGAGGGCAGGTTTATCGTGCAGTGCAAGGAATGTGCCTCGGTCTTTCGGGCGTCAAGATAGGGCTCAAACAGGTGAAATCAGCTACGGCTTTCCACAAAGCAAAGCCAAACACTACATTCCTGTGCGAAATACCACAATGAAAGAGGACTACCGATCGCTCATTGTCGCAAAACCTACAAGCTGAGGGTCGCCCAAAAATCAATCAGCATGGGTTTTCCATCATTTTACTGACTTGCATCAGTTTTTTTCCGTTGTCATCAGGCGACTTTGTCACTTTTTTATTCATGGCATGTTTGATGCAGTCGCTTTTGAGCAGTACGCCCGCCTATAGACGGGCCTCCGTGATTTTAGCCAATAGGGTGAGGCGCTATGGAATACCTGTTGTTTTTGATCGCCACCGTGCTGGTCAACAACGTGGTGCTGGTTAGTTTTCTGGGCCTGTGCCCCTTTATGGGCGTGTCGAGCAAGCTGGATCCGTCCATTGGTCTGGGGGTTGCCACAACCCTAGTAATGACCTTGGGCGGTGTTAGCAGCTGGCTGCTTGAGCACTATGTGTTGCAGCCACTGGGCATTGGTTTTATCCGTATTTTGGCCTACATCTTGGTTATTGCGGCTATGGTGCAGTTTATTGAACTGGCCATCCGTAAACTCAGCCCTAGTCTCTACCGGGCTCTGGGTATCTACTTGCCGCTGATTACCACCAACTGTGCTGTGCTAGGCGTGCCACTGATTAGTGTACGTGAAGGCCATGACCTGACTCAGGCTGCGTTGTTTGGCTTTGGTGCGGCGCTGGGCTTTACGCTGATCATGATCATCTTTGCCGGTCTGCGTGAGCGTTTGGCGCTGTCCAATGTTCCGGCTGTCTTTGCAGGCCCGCCCATTGCCTTTGTAACGGCAGGTCTATTGGCCATGGCTTTCATGGGCTTTGGCGGTCTGATCTAAACCATTTGCTTTGAAATCAATGGCTGGCCTGCTTAGGCTGGCGAGGAGAGCGAAATGATAATGGCAACCTTAGCGCTGGCATTGATGGGTGTTTTATTGGGCGCTGCATTGGGATTCGCAGCTCGTTACTTTGCCGTAACGGATGAGAACCCAATGATCAAGGAAATCGAGCAGTTACTGCCCGGTGGACAATGCGGTCAATGTGGCGTACCCGGTTGTGGCGCTGCTGCTGTCGGTATGGTTGAAGGTACCTTGCCAGTAACCTGCTGCCCTCCCGGTGGTATGGGCTTGGCAGAGAAACTCGCTACCCTACTAGGTGTCACGCTGGATGCAGGTGAAATGGCTGCTCCACGTTTGGCCCGTGTTGAGGCTAATGAGTGCATTGGTTGCACCCGTTGCTACAAAGCCTGTCCTACTGATGCCATCGTGGGTGCTAGTGGCCAGTTGCACTGCGTGTTGCTGGATGCCTGCACTGGCTGTGGCAAATGTGTCGATGTCTGCCCTGAAGATTGCATTGATCTCGTCGCCCAAGAGCCTAGCCTAGACACTTGGCGTTGGTCCAAGCCCCAAGCAGCCTAAGTTGCGACTACGGAGTTCGCTATGTTTAATCTCGTTCGTCGTATTCAGGGTGGAGTTCACCCCGACGCTCGCAAAGACCTTTCGGTAGGGCCAGAAATCGCCTATTTGCCTGTGCCGGAGCGCCTTTATTTGCCGCTGCGTCAGCACGCAGGCGCTGAAGCCTTACCGCTGGTCAAGGTAGGCGACCTAGTACTGAAAGGCCAATTGTTGGCTGCTTCGCCTTCTGAGGTTTCAGCACCCATTCATGCGCCTAGCTCTGGTCGCATTGTGGAAATCGGCCCTATTTTGGCTCCTCACCCGTCTGGCTTAAACGTCAACGGTATCGTGCTGGAATGTGATGGCGAAGACCGCTGGATTGAGCTGGATGTGCCAGCAGATCCTTTTAGCCTCTCGCCGCAGGTATTGGCTGAGCGTGTAGCTCAGGCCGGTGTTGTGGGACTGGGTGGTGCGATCTTCCCTGCTGCGGTGAAGCTCAAGCAAGGTACGCGGCACGAAATCAAAACCGTGATCATTAACGGTAGCGAGTGTGAGCCTTACCTGACCACCGATGACCGGCTGATGCGTGAGCGCGCGGCAGAAATCGTTGAAGGCGCTCGGCTGATTCAGCATATTTTGCGCGCCTATAGCATTGTCATCGCCATCGAAGACAACAAGCCTGAAGCCCTAGAGGCCATGAAAGCCGCCAGTGCTCACCATGGTGCTATTGAGGTCATGGCGATTCCAGCGCTGTACCCCATGGGCTCGGCTAAGCAGTTAATCTTTGAAGTCACAGGCCGGGAAGTACCTGCCGGTGGCCGTAGTACTGACGTTGGTGTACTGGTGCATAACGTAGGTACAGCCTATGCCATTCAGCAAGCACTGCGTTACGGTAAGCCATTGATTTCACGCGTAGTTACGGTTTCCGGTAGCTGCGTTAAGAATCCCGCTAACTTGGAAGTACTGATTGGAACGCCTGCCCAGACTTTGATGGACGCCTGCGGTGGTCTGATTGGTAAGCCTGCTCAGTTTATGTTGGGTGGCCCGATGATGGGCACTGTGGTGCCTTCTCTGCAGATCCCCGTCATCAAGGGTGCTACAGGTCTATTGGCGCTCAGTGAAGATGAGCTGCCGCGCAAAGATGTTTCGCCGTGCATTCGCTGCTCGCGTTGTGTGGATGCCTGCCCCATGGGCCTCACTCCGCTAGAAATGGCCGTTCACGCGCGCGCGGACGATTTGGACAGTGCCGGTGAGTCGGGTCTGCGCGACTGCATTTTGTGTGGTTGCTGCTCCTATGTTTGCCCCGCGCACATTCCGTTGGTGCAGTACTTCCAGTACGCCAAGGGTAAGCAGGACGAACGTCGAGGCACCGAGCGTAAAAACAGCTACATCAAACAACAGACCGAGGCACGTGCTGCACGTTTGGCTGAAGAGGAAGCCGCTAAGGCTGCTGCTAAAGCCGCTAAGAAAGCCGCTGCTGCTAAGCCTAAGAAAGAGGTAGAGTCATGAGTCAGAGCATCGCTGCTGGGCCTTTTGCCCACGATCGCTCATCAGTTGATCGCATCATGCTGCAGGTTTGTCTGGCACTGGTACCAGCGACCTTGTTTGGTCTGGTTATGTTTGGCTGGCCTGCCATTAACCTGTGGATCATCACCTGTGCCAGCGCGTTGGCAACAGAGGCTGCATGCTTGCATTTGATGGGGCAACCACAGCGTCGCCTGCTGGATGGCAGTGCTTTGCTGACGGGTTGGCTGCTGGCGATTTCCTTGCCGCCATGGGCACCTTGGTGGATTGGTGTCGGTGGCAGCGTGTTTGCCATTGGTATCGGCAAGCAGCTCTACGGTGGTATCGGCCAGAACATTTTCAACCCGGCGATGCTGGCACGGGTGGCTTTGCTGATTGCATTCCCTTTGCATATGACCACTTGGGCGCTGCCTGCACCGCTGTTTTCAGCCGGTGCACCGGGCTTCTTGGAAGGTTTGAGCATCACCTTCGGTGGCATGCCCTTAACCGACAGCATGGTGGGCGCTACTGCTCTGGGCAACCTGAAAACTGAACTGACGCTGAACCACACCGCTGATGAAATCCTAAGTAAGAGCTTCTCTTTCTGGTCGGCGTTCTTTGGCACCACAGCGGGTAGCATGGCGGAAACCTCTGAGTTTCTGCTGCTGCTAGGCGGTGGTTGGCTGATTGCTAAGAAGATCATTCACTGGGAAATTCCAGTGAGTATGCTGCTTGCGGTGTTTGTCATGGGCGTCATTGCTCAACAAGCTAATCCTGCGGGTTATCCGGGTGGTTTCTACCATTTGGCTTCGGGTGGTTTGATCATGGGTGCCCTGTTCATTGCTACTGACCCTGTGACCTCACCGGTAAGCCGTACAGGCCGTCTGATCTTTGGTGTTGGCTGTGGCGTATTGGTCTATCTGATTCGTACTTGGGGTAACTTCCCCGAGGCGGTGGCTTTTGCGGTGCTGTTCATGAACGCATTGACGCCCCTGATTGACCGTTACTGGCGTCCAAGAGCTTATGGCCGTAACGCCAGAGGTAAGCCGCTGGTGGCGGCCAAATGGACCAGCCAAGTCAAAGAGGTGGATAAGGTATGACCGAGATGGACTCCACAAACAGCAGCTGCCCTAACAGCGGTGCTAATGCCACTCCGGCTCCTGTAGCACCCTCTTCTGGTTTGAAGGCGCGCATTGAAGCCCGTCTGGAAGAGCTGCGTCCTAAGATCGAGTATCAAGGCGCTTCACTGGGTGCGATTTGTGCACTGGTAGCCTTCTTGTTGTTGGTCGGCAACAGCTTAACTAAAGGCCAGATCGAACAAGAGCAATTGGCTGATCGGCTGGTAGTGCTGCGTCAGGTATTACCTGCTGAGCTTTATGACAACAACCCCTTGGTTGATGCCATGAAAATCAAGGATGAAACGCTGGGCGAGGTTGAAGTTTATCCGGCTCGTAAAGCAGGGAAATTGACTGCCATTGTCTTTCGCGTCAGCAACATTGGCTATGCAGGGCCGATTGATCAGTTGATTGCTTTGGGTAGCAATGGCCAGATCCTTGGCACGCGCATCTTGGCACACAAGGAAACCCCCGGTCTGGCTGATAAAATTGAAATCAGCCGCAGTGACTGGATCACGGTCTTCAACGGCTTGTCGCTAGAAAATACGCCCATGAAAGACTGGGCGGTGAAAAAAGACGGCGGGCGTTTTGATCAGTTTGCTGGTGCCACCATTACCCCGCGCGCCATCGTGAAAAGCGTAGTGCAAGCTCTGCAATTCCAAGCGCGTCAAGCTAAGCAACTCTCTGAGGAGGTCAAGCCGTGAGCGATGTCCGCCTATCAAAATACTTCACCTCTGCGCTGTGGGATTACAACGTTGCTTTGGTGCAAATGTTGGCCCTTTGCCCCGCATTGGCTGTTACCACCAGTGCTACCAACGGCCTAGGCATGGGTTTGGCTACTACGCTGGTATTGATGATGACAAACGCCATCATCTCCGCCATGCGCCACACCATTTCGCCAGCCGTGCGTAACCCTATGATGATTGGCGTCATTGCCGGTGTTGTGACCCTGATCGACATGGTCATGAACGCTTGGATGCACGAGATGTACAAGGTGCTCGGCCTGTTCATTGCCCTAATCGTGACCAACTGTGCGGTATTGGGACGCGCAGAATCCTTCAGTACCAAAAACCCAGTGCTGCCCTCGGTGCTGGACGGTGCCGGTATGGGACTAGGCTTCACTTGGGTCTTGGTCATCATCGGTGGCATTCGCGAAATTTTGGGCAGCGGTACCCTGTTTGCCCAAGCTTCCTTGCTGCTGGGTGAACACTTCCGTTGGCTGGAAATGACCGTGATTCCCGATTTTCAGGGAATTTTGCTGGCCATTCTGCCGCCCGGTGCTTTCATCGTGTTGGGCTTCTTGCTGGCTGGAAAGCGCATCATTGATCGCAAAGTGGCCGAACGACGTGCCAAAACCCATGGCGAACTGGTTGTCCTGCAATAAGGTCGGCTGAGGAATAGTTATGAAGGTCTCAGTAGTATATGCGGCTCCTCAACAGCCGATTCTGTTGAACTGTCGTGTAGAAGATGGCTGCACCGTACAGCAAGCCATTGAGCAGTCAGGATTGTTGCGCTATTGCTCGGACATTGACCTGACCAAGCAGAAGGTTGGTATATTCGGCAAATTCACAAAACTCGACAGTCTTCTGAAAGAAGGCGACCGCGTGGAGATTTATCAAAAAATCACCCGCTCGCTGGATGACGATGATGACGACGATGATGATTGAGCCTGAGGAGGCCGCCTATGGATAACTCCCTGAATATGAGTCGCGACACCGCCCTGCGTATAGCACTGGCGGCACGGGCTCTGCCGGGTACCAGTGTCGGGCAGTTGCTGGAGATTCTGCATCAGCAGATCAACGGCCCGCTGACCGAAAAAAGCCTTCAGGACATCACAGTGACTGATCTGAAGATCGGTCTGGCCGGTTCGGAAGAAGACGTTGATCTGCTGGATACGCCCATGTCTGCTCTAAAGGAAGCTGTGCGTATTCTGTGGGGCGAAACAGGCATAGACAGCCTACCCCAGCCCGTTAAGCTAGACTCGATCCCGGAAGGCTCCATCCGTGTAGCTATCGCCTCTAATAATGGCGAGCTGTTGGATGGTCACTTTGGTTCTTGTTTGCGCTTTCTGGTCTATCAAGTCAGCGTTAAGGAGAGCGTGCTAGTAGAGGTGCGCTCCACTGTAGATGCCCATGCAGCCGAAGACAAAAATGCGTGGCGTGCTGAGCTGATCAAGGATTGCCAAGTGCTCTATGTGGTGTCCATTGGCGGGCCTGCTGCTGCCAAAGTGGTCAGAGAAGGCATCTACCCGGTGAAGAAAGTCAATGGCGGGCGTGCGGCGGACATCTTGTCTGAACTGCAAACCCGGATGGAGAACTCTCCGCCGCCATGGTTGGCCAAGCTCTTGGGAGTGTCTGCTGAGGAGCGCTTCAGTTTTGACCTCTCGGACGAAGAGGGTGCGGCATGACACAGGAACGCCTGTTGATTGCGGTAGCTGTTACAGAAGAAGGCCAGATTTCGAACCATGCGGGACGCTCAGCGTGCTGGCAGGTGTTTGATGTTTGGCCGGAGCGTGCTGAACCTGTTCTGATTTACCGTCTTGCGCTAGAAGAGCCAAGCGTACTGCACACTTGGCATACCCAAGCTTATCCTGAACGGCACCCCCTACATGCTGTGGATGTGGCCATTGTCATGACAGCGGGCGAGGGTGTGATTCGTCGTTTAGGCGAGCGCGGTGTAAAACTGGTGACAACCAGCGAGCTTGATCCGTTGCAGGCTGTTAAAGCCTATCTGAAGGATGCCCTGCCAGAAGGGCCGCCCCATGATGAGCATACTTGTGGCGGTGAAGGCCATCAGCATGACGAAGCCCACTGAACCTTTAGGTCTAGGGTTTTGAAGGCATAAAAAAACGCCCCTTCGAGAGAAGGGGCGTTTTGTTTTAATCGTCTAAAAAACGATTAAACCGGGCCGCGGCTTTCGCGACGGCTTTCAACGATGAAGGAGCTCAGGGCTTCTTGCAGGCTGGGGCTTTCAGTTTTTGGCTTGAAGTCAGCCATGGCTTCGTAAATGGTGATGACTTTGTCTTCTGGAGACTGGCCTTTGAAGTCTTCTTTATCCAGACGCAGGTCGTCCATCAGCAGGCTCCATACCGCGCCGCCTTCTTCGTGGGGCTTGAGCAGGCAAACCACGCCGTCAACGTCGATGCTCAGCAGTTTGCCGATGTTTTCAACGTAGAACATGATGCGAGCGCCAGGAGCCAGATCGCTTTTGTATTTTTCAACGAAGGCTGATACCAGAGCCAGATCGCTCAGAGCGCCGGCAATCATTTGCACTTTGCCATCTTTGGCCAGCAGTGCGGCTTGCTTGATTACAGCAGTAGGCGGCAGACGACGGCCAGCGTCATCTGCAATCTCACCTTCCAGCAGAACCAGGTCACCACGGAAGGCTTCTACGCCTGCTTGAGTGGTAGCGCCTTTAACGCTGAGGTTGCACAGAAGGTTCTGGGATTCATAGGTGTTTAACAGCATGGTTACTTCCTCGGTTGATGATCTGTTCAGGCTACTTGAACGGAGGCGGTGGCGAGCAGGTCTGTCCAGCTAGCCTCGATCAGTTCAATGTTTTTGCGGGTACAGAACTTGTGCTCTTTGGGCAAAGCTTCTGGAATTAGCGCCCAGCCGGCTTTTGGGGCTGCATCATAAATAATATCGCTCATCACCATGCGTTCTGTGTCATGGGCAAAGCGTATGCCTAGGAACAGATACTGACAGCCCCGCCGCTTAATCTTCATTGTGGACGGAATGGCAAAGCCGCCCATCAGCTCGGTGATGTAGTCGACATAGTCAGCATCGCTGGCAATGTAAGTCGGTTTAGGCAAGGGTGTGCCTAGTGGCTTAAATAGAACAGGCAGCTCAGGGTCGACCTGCTCTTGGGGAATCGCTTGGTAGCGATCACCTTGCCATTGGTAGATTTCAAAGCGGTAAGAGGTGCCCATCAAGCGAGCGCAGCCGACGATTAAGGTATGCGCGCGGTCGGCATAGCACTGTTGGAGCAGTGTGTCTCGGTTGCAGTCGATGATGTAAGGAAGATGCAAGTCCGCCAGCCAACGATGCAGCGGGCTGGGCGTCCAGCCAGTGCCACCGTAGGTCTTTGTCATAAAGCGCTCAAGGAAGCTACGGCCTTTCTTATTCTCAAGGTGCATGGCTGCCCGAGAGAATTCATACATCAGACGCGGCGACATGGGCTGACCGCCTGTCATGGACAGAATCATTTCCTCGTCACTAATAGGCAGCGGTTTGCCGGTAGCCGGGTCGATGACATCGCGCAGCACCTCTGGCCCTAGGTAGGGGACAAGGTTACCGCTTTTGATGCTGGCAAGGATTTCCTTTATACGGTCGTTCACTGCACTCTCCAGCTGGCAAAAGACACAGCATAGCGGATTCGCAAAGCAATATCTAAGCCAGCCTTTTTAATCAATTAAGGCATTGATAAATAAGGAATTTATTGTTTTTGCTTTGAGGGCGTAAAGCCAACGATTGGAGGCTTTCACGACAAAATGTCGTATTTTGTACAGAGTGTCATCAGAATCACCCTATAAAGAGTGTACTGATACAGCACATTGTCGTATTGTTGCCATTGTGCCATGCCTAGCAGGCTTATTGTTATGTATCGCACTGACATGCTGAGTGTGCCAAAGCAAGTAAAACCCTTATAAATCAGTGTGTTGTGTTCTTGTTTTGGGATGTGGCACAAGTACTGCAACATCTACGATGTGCGGGCTTGTTCGTGTTAAGGCCCACTTAAAGTAAGTGGCAACGAAACCAGAGGAACTAAATATGGCAATGCGTCAATGCGCTATCTACGGAAAGGGTGGTATCGGTAAATCGACTACTACTCAGAACCTTGTGGCTGCTCTGGCCGAAGCTGGCAATAAAGTGATGATCGTCGGCTGCGACCCTAAAGCTGACTCCACTCGCCTGATTCTGCACTCCAAAGCCCAGAACACCATCATGGAAATGGCTGCTGAAGCCGGTACCGTTGAAGATCTGGAACTGGAAGACGTTCTGAAAGTCGGTTTCGGTGGTATCAAGTGCGTTGAGTCCGGTGGCCCAGAGCCAGGCGTTGGTTGCGCTGGCCGTGGTGTAATCACCGCGATCAACTTCCTCGAAGAGGAAGGCGCTTACGAAGACGATCTGGACTTCGTATTCTATGACGTACTGGGTGACGTAGTGTGTGGCGGTTTCGCCATGCCAATTCGTGAAAACAAAGCTCAGGAAATCTACATCGTTTGCTCCGGCGAAATGATGGCCATGTACGCGGCCAACAACATCGCTAAAGGCATCGTGAAGTACGCTAACTCCGGTAGCGTGCGCCTGGCTGGTCTGATCTGCAACAGCCGTCAGACTGACCGCGAAGACGAGCTGATCATCGCTCTGGCTGCCAAAATGGGCACTCAGATGATCCATTTCGTTCCTCGTGACAACGTTGTACAGCGCGCTGAAATCCGCCGTATGACTGTGATCGAGTACGATCCTCAAGCCAAACAAGCTGATGAGTATCGCACTCTGGCTCGTAAAGTGCTGGAAAACAAAAACTTCGTAATTCCGACCCCCATCACTATGGACGAGCTCGAAGCTCTGCTGATGGAATTCGGCGTTATGGAAGTTGAAGACGAGAGCATCGTCGGCAAGACTGCTGCAGACGAAGTTAGCGCCTAATAAGCACTGCTTCAGATGGACGGGGTGGGGCAGATGGGCCCTGCCGGAGCGTCGCACAGCCTCCCTTGAGGGGTGCGGCGCGTCCGTTGCCCGCAAATCCAAAGTAACAGGAGTCATACTCATGTCTGGTATGTCACGCGAAGAAGTCGAGTCCCTCATCCAGGAAGTCCTGGAAGTTTATCCTGATAAAGCCCGTAAAGATCGTGCTAAGCACCTGACTGCTAACGATCCTTCCCTGCCTAACGCTAAGAAGTGCATCACTTCTAACAAGAAGTCCCAGCCTGGCCTGATGACCATTCGTGGTTGCGCCTATGCCGGTTCTCGCGGTGTGGTATGGGGTCCTATCAAGGATATGATCCACATCTCCCACGGCCCAGTTGGCTGTGGTCAGTATTCGCGTGCTGGTCGCCGTAACTACTACATCGGCACCACCGGCGTGAACGCCTTCGTTACCATGAACTTCACATCCGATTTCCAAGAAAAGGACATCGTATTCGGCGGCGACAAGAAGCTGGGTACCCTGATCGACGAAATCGAAATGCTGTTCCCTCTGAACAAAGGCATTTCCATTCAGTCCGAGTGCCCGATTGGTCTGATCGGTGACGACATCGAAGCCGTCTCCAAGAAGAAAGGCGCTGAACTGAACAAGCTGATCGCTCCTGTTCGTTGCGAAGGCTTCCGTGGCGTTTCCCAGTCTCTGGGTCACCACATCGCCAACGACGTAATCCGTGACTGGGTTCTGAACAAGCGCGACAACGACAACAGCTTCCCCACCACTCCTTATGACGTAGCCATCATCGGTGACTACAACATCGGTGGTGACGCTTGGTCCTCTCGTATTCTGCTGGAAGAGATGGGTCTGCGCGTTGTAGCTCAGTGGTCCGGTGACGGCACCATCGCTGAGATGGAACTGACCACCAAGGTCAAGCTGAACCTGGTTCACTGCTACCGTTCCATGAACTACATCTCCCGTCACATGGAAGAAAAGTACGGTATCCCATGGATGGAGTACAACTTCTTCGGCCCGACTAAAACCATCGAGTCGCTGCGCGAAATCGCCAAACACTTCGACGAAAGCATTCAGAAGAAGTGTGAAGAAGTTATCGCCAAGTACAACCCTGAGTGGCAGAGCATTGTCGCTAAGTACCGTCCACGTCTGGAAGGCAAGCGCGTTATGTTGTACGTCGGCGGTCTGCGCCCACGTCACGTGATCGGCGCTTACGAAGATCTGGGCATGGAAGTAGTCGGCACTGGTTATGAGTTCGCTCACAACGATGACTACGACCGTACTCTGAAAGAAATGGGTGATGCTACCCTGCTGTACGATGATGTTACTGGCTACGAGTTCGAAGAGTTCGTCAAGAAGGTCAAGCCTGACCTGATCGGCTCTGGCATCAAGGAAAAATTCATCTTCCAAAAGATGGGCATTCCTTTCCGTCAAATGCACTCTTGGGACTACTCTGGCCCGTACCACGGCTTCGATGGCTTTGCCATCTTCGCCCGTGATATGGACATGACCCTGAACAACCCGTGCTGGAAGAAAATGCAGGCTCCATGGCAGAAAGCTGAAGAAGCTGTCACTAAAGTCGCTGCCAGCGCCTGATAATCCACACCCGTTTATGCAACGTCCGCTGCGAGTGGTTAGCGCTCGCAGCCGACATCCGTGATCGCCGTTCACAGATGAGTGAGGCGTAGGAGAGAGTCATGAGTCAGCAAACTGATAACATCAAAAACAGCTACCCGCTGTTCCTCGACCAAGATTACAAAGAAATGCTTGGTCGTAAGAGTGATGAGTTCGAAGAAAAGCACGAACAAGCGAAAATTGAAGAAGTATTCCAGTGGACCACCACTCAAGAATACCAAGAGCTGAACTTCAAGCGTGAAGCTCTGACCATCAACCCAGCTAAAGCTTGCCAGCCGCTGGGCGCTGTTCTGTGCGCACTGGGCTTTGAGAAAACCATGCCTTACGTGCACGGTTCTCAAGGTTGCGTAGCGTACTTCCGTACCTACTTCAACCGTCACTTCAAAGAGCCAATTTCTTGCGTCTCTGACTCCATGACCGAAGATGCTGCGGTATTCGGTGGTCAGCAGAACATGAAAGACGGTCTGCAAAACTGTAAGGCTACTTACAAGCCTGACATGATTGCCGTCTCCACCACTTGCATGGCCGAAGTAATCGGTGATGACCTTAACGCCTTCATCAATAACACGAAGAAGGAAGGTTTCATCCCTGACGATTACCCAGTGCCTTACGCGCACACTCCGAGCTTCGTTGGCAGCCACGTAACTGGCTGGGACAACATGTTCGAAGGTATTGCTCGTTACTTCACTGCTAAGTCGATGGACGGTAAAGTGGTTGGCAGCAACCACAAAATCAACATCGTTCCAGGCTTTGAAACCTACCTGGGCAACTACCGTGTCATCAAGCGTATGCTGAAAGACATGGACGTTGGCTTCAGCTTCCTGTGCGATCCTGAAGAAGTTCTGGATACTCCGGCTGACGGTCAGTTCCGCATGTACGCAGGCGGCACTACTCAGGACGAAATCAAAGACGCTCCGAATGCCCTGAACACTTTCCTGCTGCAACCTTGGCAGCTGGACAAGACCAAGAAATTGGTTGAAGGCACTTGGAACCACGAAACACCTAAGCTGAACATCCCCATGGGCTTGGATTGGACCGATGATTTCCTGATGAAAGTCAGCGAAGTTACTGGTAAGCCTGTTTCTGCTAGCCTGACTAAAGAGCGTGGCCGTCTGGTCGACATGATGACCGACTCCCACACTTGGCTGCACGGCAAGCGTTTCGCCATCTGGGGTGACCCCGATTTCGTCATGGGTCTGGCTAAGTTCCTGATGGAAGTGGGCGCTGAGCCTCTGCACATCCTCTGCCACAACGGTAACAAGCGTTGGAAAAAGGCAATGGAAGCTGTTCTGGAGACCTCTCCTTACGGCAAGAGCGCTACCGTTTACGTTGGCAAAGACCTGTGGCACATGCGTTCTCTGGTCTTCACCAACAAGCCTGATTTCATGATCGGCAACAGCTACGGTAAGTTCATCCAGCGTGACACCCTGCACAAGGGCAAAGAGTTCGAAGTTCCCCTGATTCGTCTGGGCTTCCCAATCTTTGACCGTCACCACCTGCATCGCCAGACCACTATGGGTTACGAGGGTGCCATGCAAATGCTGACCACCATCGTCAACGCAGTTCTGGAGCGTCTGGACGAAGAAACTCGTCTGATGGGCGCCACTGACTACAACCACGATCTGGTTCGTTAAGATCGGGCGTTTAAGTCTGTGATGCTGTAATCCCGCCGGAGCGGTTTCTAGCCGCTCCGGCGCTTTACTGTCTGCTATTAGATAATTCAGACGGTAAGAGTCAGGCAGAATGCTGTAGAGTGTTGCCCTCCTTTCTCATTCCCACCTTTTCATGGAGACTCCCCATGCCCAGCGTGATGATCGGCAAAAATGCCCAAGGTCAACTGACCTTCTACGTTCCAAAGAAAGACTTGGAAGACGTCATCATTTCCATCGAGCATGACAGTCCTGATTGCTGGGGCGGCAAACTCGTTTTAAGCGAAGGCGATGCTTACTACATCGAGCCGCTTCCTGCACCACCGAGCCTACCGATCACTCTGCGCGCTAAGCGAGCTGGCGAAGAGGATTGATCTGATGGCCGCGCAATCGCCCCCTCAACAGGCGCGCCTGCCGGCTCATCTGGCTTTGCGGATTGCCTTGGCAGCCCGCGCGCTTAAAGGCATTGATACTGCGTGCCTTCTGCGTGCTTTGATAGCGGCGGTAGGTGAGCCGATTACTGAGGCACGCTTGGCGAAGCTTCGCGCTTCCCGCTTGAGTTCTCGTCTGTCTGAGATCATCTCCCCTGATGAGGTCCCTCTACTGACGGAGCGTCAGATTCACCGTGCACTGGGCCTTTTGAAAGGCCGGGGTGTGCGCATGCCTGAAGAACCCCTTCCCCAGCCACAAGCCTACCGCGACGGTGAGCTGCGCGATTCCATTCGCATCGCCTGCGCCTCCGATAATGGCGAGCAGATGAATGGCATTTTCGGCAGCTGTGTGCGCTTTCTGATTTATCAGATTTCGCCGCACGAAAATCGCTTGATTGAGCTGCGGGAGCCCGACGCCATAAATGGCGGCGGAGATCGTTACGCCCAGCGCGCCGAGTTACTGCACGATTGCCAGTTGCTTTATACCCTGAGCATTGGTGGGCCTGCTGCAGCCAAAGTGGTTCGTGCAGGTATCCATCCAGTCAAATTAGCCCATGCTGTACCTGCCCGGGAGATCGTTGAGGAGCTGCAGCGCGTGCTTGCCACCTCACCGCCACCTTGGTTAGCTAAAGTTATGGGTGCTGAGCCGGGACAGCGTGTACGATTTTCCTGTGATGATCCCTCAACATAAAAAAGGGATGAGGAGAGAGCCGTGATTAGCCAAACTCAACTTGATGAAATAGTACAAATTATTGGGCAAAGTGCGCTAAACGACGCCCTACTGATTCAGTTGCGTACCACCTATCCAGACATCCATTTCACACATTGCATGGATGATGCTGTATCAGTGAACGCTAAAGCGATTGTTGAACAGCCCAGTTTCAATCTGTATTTGGTAAACTCAAGCAGTCATTGTTCGGTTCTGACCAATGATCTAGACAGTGCCTCGGGCATTGTCTTGGCAGAAGTCATTGAGGATTGAGGTAGTACGGCATGCTTGACGACCAAGGTGAAGACATTACCCCAGTAGGGGACTGCAGGGTTTGCACGTTTCGTAGCAGTCTGTTACTGGCTGGCCGCTGCATGCCGGGTGATACCTGCGTAGCAGTTGAGAGCGGACGACAAATCGACCGATTCTTCCGCAATAACCCTCAATTAGCCGTACATTATCTGTCAGATCCCTTTTGGGAACGGCGTGCCATTGCGGTGCGCTATGCGCCTGTGGAGTCCCTGACACCCCTGACGCGCGACAGCGACGAAGTGGTGCGGCGTGCGGTGGCTTACCGTCTGCCCCGCGAGCAGCTCAATCCGCTGATGCACGATGAAGACCGCGAAGTGCGCATTACAGTAGCGGATCGTTTGCCATTGGATCAGTTGGAGCACATGGCAACCGATAAAGATTATCTGGTGCGCGCCTATGTGGTGCAGCGAATTGCCCCCGGTCGTTTGTTCCGCTTTATGCGCGATGAAGACCGTCAGGTGCGCAAGTTGGTGGCCAAGCGTCTGCCTGAAGAAAGCCTCGGTTTGATGGTGGTGGATCCAGAGCCAGAAGTGCGCCGCATTGTGGCCTCTCGCCTGAGCGGTGCCGACCTGTACGACCTGCTGCGTGATCCTGATTGGACGGTGCGCTTGGCGGCTGTAGAAAATGCTTCAGCGGACAGCCTGCATAAGCTTAAAGAACAAGATCCAGAAGTATTGCTGGCCATTGAGGAGCGATTAGCGCTGCTCAGTAGTGCAACCTGATGTACTAAGAGGCTCTAGTGGTGTCGTGCTGCGACTAGAGCTACCTTTGATGCGAAGGTGAGCTGACATAGGCCTAGCCACTTTGTTGTAAAGTGAACAACGCGGTGCGTTTGGCACAGGTTATTGGGCCGGTGATCGACTAAAATAGGTGGTTTTTCACTGGTACGAACTTTGCACCGCTCTGTAATGTGCTGCACATGACAACATCAGAGGGGTATGCGATGAAAGCCAAGGATATTGCTGAGCTCCTGAACGAGCCTGCTTGCGCCCACAACGCCAAGGAGAAATCCGGCTGCTCCAAATCAAAGCCGGGTGCGACAGACGGTGGTTGTGCCTTTGATGGCGCGCAAATCGCCCTGCTACCCATCGCCGATGTTGCCCACATCGTGCATGGCCCCATTGCCTGTGCTGGAAGCTCTTGGGACAACCGAGGAACGCGTTCTAGCGGCCCCACGCTCTATCGTATCGGCATGACCACGGATCTCACCGAGCAAGATGTGATCATGGGCAATGCTGAAAAGCGCCTGTTCCACGCCATTCGCCAAGCGGTAGAAACCTACGCGCCTCCGGCTATTTTTGTCTATAACACCTGCGTGCCCGCGCTGATCGGTGACGATCTTGAGGCGGTTTGCAAGGCTGCCAGCCAGCACTTTAATACGCCTGTTGTTCCTGTGGATTGCGCCGGTTTTTACGGCAGCAAAAATCTAGGCAACCGCATTGCTGGCGAAGCCATGATCAAGTACGTGGTGGGCACCCGTGAGCCCGATCCACTGCCTGCCAAGAGTCAGCGTGAAGGCATTCCTGTCTATGACGTGAATTTGGTCGGTGAGTACAACATCGCCGGTGAATTCTGGAACGTCTTGCCATTGCTTGATGAGCTAGGCCTGCGGGTGCTCTGCACCTTGGCGGGAGATGCGCGCTATCGCGAAGTGCAGAGCATGCACCGCGCCAAGGTCAACATGATGGTGTGCTCCAAGGCCATGATCAATGTGGCGCGTAAGCTTCAGGAAACCTTTGGCACCCCTTGGTTTGAAGGCAGCTTTTACGGCATCACCGACACCTCTCAAGCGCTGCGGGACTTTGCACGCTTCATCGGTGACCAAGACCTGATGGCCCGTACAGAAGCCCTGATTGAGCGTGAGGAAACGCGCATTCGTGCGGCACTGGAGCCTTGGCGTGCTCGCTTGAAGGGCAAGCGCGTGCTGCTCTATACCGGCGGCGTGAAGTCTTGGTCAGTGGTTTCGGCGCTTCAGGATCTGGGCATGATCGTGGTGGCGACCGGCACCAAGAAATCCACTGAAGAAGACAAAGCGCGTATTCGCGAACTGATGGGCGAAGACGTCAAGATGCTGGATGAGGGCAGCCCTCGCACCCTGCTGAAAACCGTCGAAGACTATAAAGCCGATGTGCTGATTGCCGGTGGTCGTAACCTTTACACCGCACTCAAGGCACGCATTCCTTTCTTGGATATCAACCAAGAGCGAGAATTTGGCTATGCTGGCTACGATGGCATGCTAGAGCTGGTACGTCAGCTGTGCCTGACCATTGAATGCCCAATTTGGGAAGCCGTTCGCAGTCCTGCTCCTTGGGCGCAGAGTACCGTGCACGATCTGCCGCCCCGCGTTGCTAATAGCTGAGGAGCAAGACCATGGCAGAGATTCTCGTGCGGAAAAAAGCACTGGCAGTGAGCCCGCTAAAAGCCAGCCAGACCATGGGCGCGGTGCTGGCCTTCTTGGGCATGAAGCGTAGTGTGCCACTGATGCACGGCTCACAGGGTTGTACTGCTTTTGCCAAGGTGTTTTTTGTACGGCATTTCCGTGAGCCGATTCCGGTACAAACCACCGCTATGGATCAGGTGACCTCGGTGATGGGCGCGGATGAGAATATCGTCGAAGCCCTCAAGGTGATTTGCGAGCGCAATAGCCCCTCCATCATCGGGGTGATCAGCACCGGTTTGGCGGAAACCCAAGGCTGCCACATGAGCCGCGCCATCGGCGATTTCCGCAAGCGCCATGAGGAGTTTAAGGATATCGCCGTGGTGCCGGTGAGCGCCCCGGATTTCAGCGGTAGCTTTGAAAGCGGTTTTGCTGCAGCGGTTAAAGCCATTATCGAAACCTTAGTGCCGGATGATCGCAGCAAGGTCGGACAACGACCCCATCAGGTCAATGTGCTCTGTTCTGCCAGCCTGACGCCGGGGGATGTGGAGTTCATCAGCGAGAGCATCGAGAGCTTCGGTTTGCAGCCGTTGTTGATCCCGGATCTATCGGGATCCATGGACGGCCACTTGGATGATGCGCGTTTGAATCCACTGACCACCGGCGGTTTGGGCATCCCCGAATTAGCTACGGCGGGTCAGAGTGTGGCCACCTTGGTGGTAGGGCAGAGTATGGCGGTCGCCGCTGAAGCCTTGGCAGCGCGTACCGGGGTTCCTGAGCAGCGTTTCGGGCTGCTACTGGGGCTGGATGCCGTGGATGATTGGATCATGGCTTTGGCTAAAATTAGCGGTAATCCCGTGCCCAATCGCTGGCAGCGTCAGCGCAGGCAGTTGCAGGATGCCATGCTGGATACCCACTTCATGCTAAGTGATGCACGGATTGCCATTGCGGGTGATTCGGACATCTTGCTGGGCTTTGATGGCCTGTTGCGTACCATGGGTGGTCGCACTGTGGCGGCTGTAGCGCCTGCCCGCGCGCCCGCTTTGGCCGATTCGCCCCTCGCCTGCATTCAGATTGGCGACCTTGAAGACCTTGAACAGTCCGCCCAAGCGGAGCGTGCTCAGTTGGTCATCGGTAACAGTCATGCGCTGGCCGTTGCGCAACGTTTGCATGTGCCGGTGCTACGAGTCGGCTTTCCACAGTACGATTATCTGGGTGGCTTCCGGCGTTGCTGGGTTGGCTATCAAGGCAGTTATCAGGCGCTGTTTGATATGGGCAATCTGCTGGTTGAGCATCACACCGGCATTGCACCTTATCGTTCGATCTACGCCCAAAAACCTGAAAACGAACATCCTTAATGGTAATGGAGGCATTGAGTCATGGCCAATCCGACACGACAACTGCAGGTGCTGGATAACGACGACGGTACCCTGTTAAAAGTGGCCTTTGCCTCTTCCGACCGAGAAGTGGTTGATCAGCACTTTGGCTCTTCTCGCTCCTTTGTGATCTATGGCATCAACCCTGACGAAGTGCAGTTGCTCTCCGTGGTGGAGTTCGGTGACCAAGAGCAGGATGGCAACGAAGATAAGCTGGTCAGCAAGCTGGATCTTTTAGAAGACTGTGTGGCGGTGTATTGCCGTGCCTGCGGTGCTTCAGCGGTGCGCCAGTTGCTGGCCAAGGGTATACAGCCGGTCAAGGTGGCTGAGGATGCACGCATCAGTGAGCTGATCGAGGCTTTCCAAACTGAACTGAAGGAAGGCCCGTCTAGCTGGTTGGCCAAAGCCATTCGCCGCACCACCCAAGGCGGCGATCTGCGCCGTTTTGACGCCATGGCCGCCGAAGGCTGGGATGAGTGACGTGTTACTGTACGGCGTAGTAATGTACGCCGCCGCCTAAGGGGTACTCTCTGGGCTCTGGAAGTGTCTTTAAGGCGGCCTGCTCTGCTGTTGAAGACCCTTCATCTCTTATCAAGGAAACGCTATATGTACGAAGAAGTCGATCAAATCATCGTGCAAGATGATGATAAGGCCCTGCAGCATCCCATCATTCGTCAAATGGTGATTCAGCTGCGCGCAACGGACAGCTATGGTACTTACGACACTTGGAGCGATGCCCGTGTGCTCGACCCGCTGGTTCTGACCAAAGAGCGCCGTCGTGCTATCCCTGTGGTCGGTGACCCGGATGAAACCACCATCACCCGCGTTAAGGCTTTCTACAACGCTGTGGCTCAGATGATTGAAAAAGAAACCGGTCTGATGGCCGTTCCGGTGCTGAATATCTCCCACGAAGGCTTTGGCCGCTCGCTGATTCTGGTCGGCAAGCTGGTGTCGCTGGATAAAATCCTGCGCGACGTACACCGCTTTGGCTTTGAGTCTTTGGACGCGCTGATTACTGAAGCCGATAAACTGGTTTCCAAAGCCGTTGCGCTGGTTAACGAACACCGTACTGTTGCTGAACTTTGATTGACGCTTGAAGAAAGAGAACAGGCATGAGCGAAGAAGACCTCAAAGCACTGAAGAAAGACGTTAGCCAGAAGAAGCGAATTGCCACTGAGTGGGCCTCGCAGATTCACGATCTGGTAGAAGATCGTCTGTGGAGCGATTACGACAAGCTGCCAGAGTTGGCGCGTCAAGCTCAGTTGGCCTGTGCTGAATGGGCTGCCGCTAAAGAGCAGCTTGAGCAAGCAGGCGGCACGGCTGCCTGACATGTGTTGAGTGCTTGTTAGCGCTGTTTTAACGGTATGAGCCCCCATCATTGGGGGTTTTTACCGAATATGGCGATAACTTAGAGGATGAGTATGCGAGTACTTACCCTGCTGTCCGCTTGAGCACTCATAGCCTCATACCCCAGACCTTCCCCGCGTAAATCTAGAGGGATGGCATGTTGATTGCCTTTGATGGGCTCCACTGTAAAAAGCCTTATCGGCTGAAGGAATAAAGACCATGGCTAAACCCGAGTTTCACATCTTCCTTTGCACACAGCGCCGTCCTGACGGCCACCCGCGTGGCTGCTGCGGTTCTAAGGGCGCTGATGCACTGTATGATGCCTTTGCTCAGGTGCTGATTCAAAATAATCTGACCACTCGTGTGGCCCTGACCCGCGCCGGTTGCCTTGGCCCTTGCCAAGCCGGTGCTAACGTCCTGATTTACCCTAGCTCGCAAATGTACAGCTGGGTAGAAGCAGAAGACGCGCCGCTGATCATCAAGCATCTGCTGGCCGGTGAAGTCTATCCAGACAAACTGACCCCTGCTGAACTCTGGTAAGTCCACATGGCTGAAGTGTTGCCGTTCGGTTCCAAACGGGCATTTTTCTCGGACAGTACGCCAGTAGAGCTGCGCTATGTACTTAACAGCGCGCTCTGTGCGGAAAGCCCGGAGATCATGGAAGCTTTGCTGCTCAAAGCCCGTCGTGGTTGGCCGCAAGAGCCGGATGTACACATCAGCCTGTACAAATTCTATTTCGTCAGCAACCGCTATGAGAAAGCCGAGGCAGCTGTCTGGGCTGCTTTGCGCGCGGCGGCTGAAGACTTGGGCATCAACCGCAACTACCGCCGGTTGAGTCCGCAGAGTGCCGATTGGACACAGCGCCAAGGGCCTGAGCGTCTGTATCTGTTCAGTCTCAAGGCCTTAGGCGTTATTCGCTTGCGTCGTGCGCGCGTCAGTCAGGCCCGCGCAGTGTTGGAAAAGCTTCTTGAGCTTGATCCACAGGATGAAATCGGCGGCGAGGCGTTCTTGCACATCGCCCGATCCTTTACCGAGGAAGATGATTGATGACTGCCATGCGAGATCAGCGCCTACAGGCGGCGCAGCCTCTGTTGTTGGACATCTGGCAGGCGCTGGCGAGCAGCCTAGAAAAAGAAGGCCTTGCCCCTTTGGGGTACGCCGGTTCTGCGCCGATGCGCGCTGAGCTACGCGAAGACACCTACGATCAAAATCATTCGCTGTTCATGGAGTGGCGGACGCCTGCTGGTGATTATCTAGGCAGTGTGGTGGTACATGGCAATGGCCAGAGCTATGCCGAGTTCGATGTGCTGTTACCGCATCCTCACAAGCCTGCATGGGTGGTAGAGGCGGTGGTGGCTTGGGGATCGCTCGGCGCTCTGAAAAGTGAACTTCGTCTGCTTCCGGCGCTTAGTGAATGAACGAACTCTACGATAGATTGCTCAGTGATCTCGATAGGGCTCCCGTGGAGCGCGTCCTGCTGGGACTGAACTGGACGCTGGCCGAAGTACAGGGCGCATTGGGCTTTGCCTTTAGCCCTCGGCAGGTTCCGCGCACCCTGAGTTGGGCAGGGACCCTGCGTGGCCAATCCTCGGATCAGCTGCGCCCTTGGCTGCTGTCGTGGGATGCCGCAGAGTCAGCCGTGGGCTTGGCTGTGCTCAATGCCAGCATCAATCGCCCATCCAACCCTTACCAGCAAAAGGCGACCCCCCTCAAGCAGCCCGGTATTCCCGGCCACTTGCAGGTGTTTGCCCACTTTCGCCCGCAGCTTGAGGGTAAGAAGGTGGTGGTGATCGGGCATTATCCTAAGCTGGATCAGTTATGGAGCGATCTACCCTACCATTGCCTTGAACGGCACCAGCAGGGTGATGATTTACCCGATGCCGCTGCTGAATACCTGTTGCCGGAAGCGGATTGGGTATTCATCACTGCCAGCAGCCTTGCCAATAAAACGCTGCCGCGTTTGTTGGCCTTGTCGCGTCAGGCCACTGTGGTGCTGATGGGGCCGAGCTTGCCTTGGTTTACAGGCTGGCAGGATTTTGGGGTGAACTACTTAGCAGGGGTTCGCGTGCTGGATGCGCCTGCTGTTTCCAATGTCGTGGCTGAGGGCGGGGGAACCCGTCTGTTTGCAGGCCCAGTCGAATACGCTCTCTTGGGGCTTGAATCATGACTACTACCGATACCGACGCCTTCTGGCGCATTTTGTTGTGCCATAAACACCCGGTGAGCGCGCGTCTGCGCTTTTTGGTGCCTGAGCAAGCCAGCATGGGTGTGCTGGTGCCCGAAGCCTTGCCCGACCTTGCGGTGATTGCTGAGCCCGGACAGGATGCCGCCGTGCTGAGTCATCCTGCGGCGGCTTTGCAAAGCCTAAAGCAGCGTATGACCTGTGATGATCGCTTTGAGATTTTCAGTGAATTCCAACTGCGTATGGAAGTGCCGGACGGCATCATGCCGGTCTACATGGCTATCCTCTCGGGCAATGATCTCTGCCCTGCGCCTGAGGGTATGCGCTGGATTGATCTGACCCAAAGCATCGGTATGCGCTGGCTGGATCGGGAGATTCTGCGCCGCGCTTATGAGGTGTTGGTCGGTTAATACCGCCGCTGCTTAAACCGTGGCTCAATACCTTTGAGCACAAGGTTCAGGCAGCACTGAGGCCCATCCTCGCAGGTGGGCCTGCTATGATGCCCGGCATGTCCTGTTTCGGTATTTCCCCGATGATCCGTGAAATTCGCATTGCTACCCGCAAAAGCGCTCTGGCCCTGTGGCAGGCTGAGCATGTCAAAAGCCGTCTGGAGCAGGCTCACCCCGGATTGGTGGTGAGCTTGGTGCCCATGGTCAGCCGTGGCGACAAGCTGCTGGATGCACCCTTGGCCAAGATCGGTGGTAAGGGGCTGTTCGTCAAAGAACTGGAAACCGCCTTGCTCAACCATGAAGCCGACATTGCCGTGCACTCTATGAAAGACGTGCCCATGGAATTTCCGCAAGGTTTGGGGCTTTACTGCATTTGCCAGCGAGAAGACCCACGCGATGCCTTTGTCTCCAATCGCTTCACGCGTTTAGAGGATTTACCGCAAGGCAGTGTGGTCGGAACCTCCAGCTTGCGCCGCCAAGCTCAGTTGTTGGCGCGACGTCCTGATCTGCAGATTCGCTTTCTGCGTGGTAACGTGAATTCGCGCTTGGATAAGCTGGACGCCGGTGATTATGACGCCATTATCCTCGCTGCTGCGGGTCTGATTCGCTTGGGCTTTGCCGCGCGAATCCGCGACTTGATCAGCGTAGAAGACAGCTTGCCTGCCGGTGGACAGGGCGCGGTGGGCATTGAGTGTCGCACAGATGATCAAGCCATTCAGGCTCTGTTAGCGCCTTTGGCCGATGAGGACACCACATGGCGGGTTACCGCTGAGCGTGCCCTGAACCGGCATCTGAACGGTGGTTGCCAAGTGCCGATTGCCTGCTATGCCGTTTTAGAAGGCGAGCAGCTCTGGTTGCGCGGCTTGGTGGGCCAGCCGGACGGCAGCCTGCTGCTAGAGGCGGAGCAGCGCGCACCCTTTACAGAGGCAGAAGCCTTGGGTATTGCCGTAGCAGAACGTCTGCTGGCTAAGGGTGCTGGGCAGATCCTTGCGGCCGTTTATGACACCAGCGGAGTCGCCCCTGAATGAGTGCATGGCGTCTGCTGCTGACCCGCCCGGCGGAGGAGTGCGCTCTGGCGGCTGCAACCTTAGCCGAGCAAGGCATACACAGCGCTAGTCTGCCGTTGCTGGCCATCGAGCCTTTTGCCGAAACCCCTGAGCAACGCAGCCGAATTCTAGAGCTTGACGCTTACCATGCGGTCATTGCCGTCAGTAAACCTGCCGCCCGTTTAGGGGTGGATTTGCTGGATACCTACTGGCCGCAACCCCCTGTGGGGCCGCTCTGGTTTGGGGTTGGCGCTGCTACCGGCGCGGTCTTTGCTGACTATGGGCTGGATGCTTACTGGCCCGAGGAGGGCGCTGACAGCGAAGCTTTGCTGGCTTTCCCTATTCTGACAAAAGCACTGGCCCAACCGGCCCCTCGTGTGCTATTGATCAACGGCGAAGGCGGGCGCACATTGCTGGCGGATACCTTACAGGCTCGTGGTGTGCAACTAGACACCTTGACCCTATATCGGCGTGTGCTACCTGAGTACTCTCCAGACACATTGCTACAGACCCTACAGGCCGAAGGTTTGAACGGGATTGTGGTGAGCAGTGGCCAGGGTTTGCTGTCCCTGCGGGAGTTGGCGGCTGATGGATGGCCGCATCTAAACCCATTAACTCTATTCGTACCCAGTTCCCGTGTCGCCGATATGGCGCGTCAAATGGGCCTGGGAAATGTTGTGGACTGTCGCGGTGCCGGAACGCCGGCCTTGCTAACGGCGTTGCGGGAGACCCCCGTGCCGGCCGCTGCATGACGCAAAGGATGGAAACTGGAAAGATGAGCGAAGCAGACAATCAGAAAGACCTGCAACAACAACAAGAACCGGTGGCTGAGCAGTCTGCTGCTTCTCCGCCAGAACCTGCCAAACAGCCTCAGCCTCCTCGTAGCGGAGGGCGTGGCTTAGCCTCTCTGGCGTTGCTAGTGGGTTTGGCTGCCTCAGGTGGCGCAGGTTATGGCTTTTACCTAAGCCAACTACAACAGCAACAGTTTGATGCCTATGCTAAGCAGATCAGCGCATTAAATGAGCAAGTTGAGCAAATCGATCAGAAATCCAGCCAGTTGCAATCGGTGCCGGAACAGGCCCGTAAGCTCAGCCAACTGGCCGAGCGTGAACAGCAGCTCAGCGGTCGCTTGGATCGTCTAGACCGCCTGCCTTCGGTAGACGAGCTGGAAGAGCGCCGCCGCATTCTGGTCAGGCTGCAAAGCGATCAGCAGCATCTGGCTGGACGGGTTGAGAAGGTACTGGGTGCTAGCCGTGAGGACTGGCGTCTAGCCGAGGCTGAACACCTGCTGCGCATGGCCATGCTGCGCCTGTCCGCCATGCAGGATGTGAAAAGCGCTGCTGCACTGATCAACGAATCTGATTTGATTCTGCAAAAGCAGGACGATCCGGGTGCTTACGGTGCGCGTCAAAAGCTGCTGGAAAGCTTAGAGGCGCTGCGCAGTGTGCCGGAGCTGGACCGTACGGGACTGTTCTTGCAACTGGGCGCACTGCGCGGTTTGACCAGCCAACTGACCTCGGCCTCGCCGAAGTTTAAGGCGGATGGTTCGGCAGTTAACCCCATTGAAGACAAGAAAACCGTGCAGTACTGGCTGAATGAGCTGGCCCGCTACGTGCGTATTGACTTGGACTCGGTTAACAGCATCAAGCCGCTGCTGGCAGGGCAAACCCTTGGACAAGTGCGTTTGGCCTTGGCGCTGGCCGTTGAGCAAGCCCAATGGGCAGTGCTGAATGGTAATACTGAAGTCTATCGGCAGTCCCTCAAGCAGGCCCGTGATTTGCTGATGGAGCACTTCACCGATGCTGATCTGGAAAGCCGTGCGTTAGCTGAGCGCATCACCGCACTGACCGCACGCCAAGTCTCGGTAACGCTGCCAGATCTGACGCCCACACTGCGCGCATTGGAAGTCTACGTGCAAGAGCGTCAGCGGGCCTCCACGGGCGGCGTTGATAAGGCCAAAGCCAAAGCTCAAGCGACGCAGGCTGACAAGGAGGATTCACGGACATGATGCGATTTGCATTCTATCTGATCCTCCTTTTAGCGGCCGCTGCCGGTGTGGCTTGGGGAATGACTCAAGGCACAGGTTACGTACTGATCACCTTTGATCGTTTCCGTTATGAGTCGACCCTTTGGGTGTTCCTCGGCTTGCTGCTTGGCGCTTGGCTGGCGGTGTTCCTGCTGCGCCGTGTGTTCAAGCTACTGCTGATCTCCGGGGCGGTGGTCAACCCTTGGTCACGGCGCAACCGTGAACGTCGAGTACTGAAAGCCTCGCTGCACGGTCAGCGTGAGTTGGCGGAAGGTCGTTGGAACCAAGCCCTTGAGCATCTGAGCTTAGCGGCTGATAACGACAGCCGTCCCTTGGTGCATTTTTTGGGGGCTGCACGTGCCGCCAACGAAATGAGCCAATACGAGCAATGCGACAAGCTGCTGGCTAAAGCGCTGAACCGCGAGCCTGAGTCGGCGCTGGCCATTGGCTTGACCAAGGCACAGTTGCTGATTGAGCGCGGCGACCACAGTGCTGCTCGCGATACCCTGAGCGATTTGCACCGGGAATTCCCCAAGCAGGCGCAGGTGTTGGCGCTGTTGCACAAGCTGTATGTGCAGCTTGAGGATTGGGAGCATCTCTGCAAGCTCCTACCTGAACTTCGCCGTCAGAAAGTCTTGTCGGATCTGAAGCTGGAAGAGCTAGAGCAACTGGCTTGGCGCGTTCTGCTGACGCAATCTGGCCGGGCTGCCTCTTCTGAGGCTGCCGATGTAGAGATTGCACTGGCTAAGCTGGAGCAGCGCTGGTACGACATGCCCTCGCGTCTGCAAGGGGATGCACTCTTGGTGCAGGCCTATGCAGGGGCTTTGCGCGACCTAGGCCTCAATGATAAAGCGCTGGCAGTGCTGTCAGCAGCCTTGCAGCAGCGCTTTGAGCGTCCGCTGGTTGAGCTGTATGGCCAAGTGCAAGCCGCTGATAGCATGCAGCAACTGCTGCAAGCTGAGGCTTGGCTGGAGGCTAATAAAGAAGATCCGGTGCTGTTGCTGGCGCTGGGTCGTCTGAGTGCGCGTAATGAGCTGTGGGACAAAGCCCGCCACTATCTAGAAGATAGCCTGCGCTTTGCCTACCGTTCCGAAACCTGTGCTGAGCTGGCCCGTGTGGTTGGTCAGTTGGGTGACAAAGAGCGTAGCAACCAGCTGTTTATGGAAAGCCTTGCATTGCTGGATCGCAGTTTGCCCGTGCTGCAGTAATGTTCAAGCCATCACGTCCTTGAGGGCGTGATGGCTTGTGGACTTGTAAAAATCCCCCGTTTTCCTCTAGTGTCACACCCTCCACCCTATGCGGATCTCCTCATGAGTCTGGCGAGTTCCCGCCTGAGCTTTATTCTCGGGTTTCTGTTTGCCGTGTTTGGCATGGCTGCAGCGCTGTATTTAGAGCACGTAGTAGGTCTATCGGCTTGCCCGCTGTGCATCGTGCAACGTATTTGTCTGATTGGCTTTGGACTGGTCTGCCTGATAGCGGCGGTGCATAGGCCTGCCTTGGTTGGACGTCGCGCTTATAGCCTAGGCGCGTTGCTGTTTGTGCTGGCTGGTGGCGCGGTGGCATGGCGGCAAATTTGGCTGCAAACTCAGCCACCAGAGTCCCTGCCCAGTTGTTTGCCTAGTTTGGAATACATGCTAGATGCCTTACCTTTTCAGGAAATCGTGCGGCTGTTTTTGCACGGTACGGCGGAGTGTGCCGAAGTGGGCTGGACGTTCTTGCACCTGAGCATTCCCGAATGGAGTTTGCTGATGTTCATCGGCTTGGCTCTGGCCTGCCTTGGGCAACTATTGCGCCGCCGCTAAGTTTTTTGGAGATATACCTGCTGTGTCTTCCCCGTCACCGATGATTGCCATTGAACAGCTGACTAAAACCTATGCCTCCGGGCATTCAGCCTTGAAGTCCATCACCTTGGATATTCAGCGTGGCGAGATTTTTGCGTTGCTTGGGCCAAATGGCGCGGGTAAAACCACGCTGATCAGCATCATCTGCGGCATCGTCAATCCGGGCAGCGGGCAGGTACGAGTGGATGGCTATGACATCCTCCGTGATTATCGCGCAGCGCGGGCGCGTATAGGGCTGGTGCCGCAAGAGTTATGCACCGAGAGTTTTGAAAGCGTATGGACGACCATTCGCTTCAGTCGCGGTCTGTTTGGTAAGGCCCCGAACGATGCCTATCTGGAAAAACTGCTGCGAGATTTGTCGCTGTGGGACAAAAAAGACGCGCGGATTCTGGATTTATCCGGCGGCATGAAGCGTCGGGTGATGATTGCCAAAGCGCTATCCCATGAACCCTCAGTGCTGTTTCTGGATGAGCCCACCGCTGGGGTTGACGTAGAGCTGCGCCGCGATATGTGGGCCATGGTGCGTGGCCTACGTGAGCGCGGCGTGACCATCATCCTCACGACCCACTACATCGAGGAGGCCGAGGAAATGGCCGACCGCATTGGGGTGATTCGTCAGGGTGAAATTATCTTGGTGGAAGACAAAGCACGCCTCATGCAGCAGTTGGGCAAGAAACAACTGATTCTGCAACTGCAGTCATGCCTTGCGCAGCTTCCTGATGCTTTGGCTGAGTATCCGTTGGCGCTGTCGGCTGATGGGCAAGCCTTGACCTATACCTTTGATGCTCAATGCGAGCACACCGGTATTGCTGAGCTGCTCCGTCAGTTGGCGGAGTTGGGCATTGTCTTTAAGGATTTGCAGACCCGCCAGCGCTCACTGGAGGACATCTTTGTTGATCTGGTAAGCGCTTGAGTTGAGCGGGGCAGTCTGGCGTGAGAGTTATCACATTTTAGTGCGGGGATTTGTAACGGACTAGCTAAGGCAAGGAGCCGCCGCGTTTGGGGCGGCTCCTGCGGGGGCTGCCTTAGAACAGTAGCAGCGGTAGGCTGATGGAGGGTGCTGCCAGCGCCAAGGGCAGAATCAGGCGCGGTCGGTAGCTGAGCAGCAGCAGTACGCTCAAGGCCGCTAGGCTCAGCTCGGCAATCCACAGCGCGATGCCGATGGAGGGGCCAAACGCCAAGATGCAGGGCGTACAGGCAATGGGCAGGGTCAGCCAGCCGCCGATCTGGAAGATCAAGCGCTCAGGTTGCGGCGGCTTTTGCCCAAACACCTGCTGATGGTGCCGATCCATACTCAGGCAGAGGGCGGTAAAGCCGCTAAAGCAAAGGGCTAGACTGAGCCAAATCATAGGGTAGCCTCCTGCGGCTGAGTGTTGGACGGCTGAGTATTAGGCAGGGTTGCTGGGCGACGCTTGGCTAATTTCCAAGCGGCCAATCCAAAGAGTGCACCGAAGGCTATTAGGGTTAGGTCAGTGCTGGCCAGTAACCATTGACCGTGCAACAGCGTGCTCAGTAGGTGGCTATTGGGTAGGCTGAAGTTGAACAGCGGCAGGCAGAGAAACAGCAGCGCTGCGACGGCTAATTGCTCAATCCACGCCTGTTTGTAGCGGCGTAACCAAGGATGCAGCAGGCACAGGCCCCAGGCTATCAGGAAGTACTGCACCTCCACATCGGCGCGGCCTTCAAGGCCCACCGGCAGCAGGCGGTTGGCCCAGAAGTAAACGGCGATGGCGATGGGCAGGCCGACAATGCTGCCGACGTTCAGCACCTCCACCAGCCGATGGCCAAAATGCCGAGGGTCGCGTTCTAGGCGTTTGGCACTCCAGAAGATCAAGCCGGTGGCGACCATGGCAGTGCCTAATAGTCCGCTGAAGAAGAATATCCAACGTACTTCCGGCCCGGCGAAGCGCAGCATATGTAAGCTGCTCAGCACGTTATAAGTGGCGGTGCTGCCATTGATTTCGGCTTCCGGCGAGGATTTGAGCGGTTCGCCGGTGACGCCATTAAAGCGCAGGCGTTCAGTGGCGGCGCGATCAATCAGGCTATCGCCCCGCTGTTCGCGCAGCTCGATGACGGCTTTCTCAGTGCCCGGTTGGCTGATTTGGATGCTGCCTATGCCGCGTGTCCAGCGCTGTTCTGCCTGCGCCAGCAGTGGTGCGATATCAACCAGCGGCGCGGCTTGTGGCGCGGGGGCTTTGCCTTCGCCTTCGCGCCCACCCCGTCCTCCCGGCCCGCCACCGCGTAAGCCGCTTTCTGCAAAATACTGTTGAGTATTGCCCTGATAGGCGCTTTGTACGCCCCATGGCATCAAAATCAGCATCAACAACACCAAGCCGCTGTAGGTGATCATCAGGTGAAAGGGTAGGGCTAACACCGAGGTTGCGCAGTGCGCATCCAGCCAAGAGCGCTGTTCTTTGGCTGGCCGGAAGGTGAAGAACTCTTTGAAGATTTTTTTGTGGATGATGATGCCGCTGATCAGGGCTATTAGCATGCACATGGCAGCAATACCAACGATCCAGCGGCCCCAGATGCGCGGCATGCCGGTCAGCTCAAAGTGGAAGCGGTATAGGAAATTACCGCCTTTGGTGTCGCGTAGGCTCAGCGCTTCGCCGCTATTGGCGTCCAGCGTTGTGGATTGGCCTGCGCCTTTACCGGGAGCTTGGCCGGGGTTTAGCCATTGCACGCTTAGGGTGCTGCTGCGCGAGCTAGGCAGGTTGATGGTCCACTGGTTAGCCTCAGGTGCGAGGCGTTGCAGGCTGGCTAGGGCTTTGAGGGGTGCATCGGCTTCGGGGCGCGAACCATGTTGTTCTGGGGTCATCCATAAGCTAATTTCTTCATGAAAATAGCTTAGCGAGCCGGTGAGGAATACCGCATATAGCAGCCAGCCCAGCAATAAACCCGCCCAAGTGTGCAGCCATGCGTTGCGTTGACGAAAGCTAGGCGTCTTCATGCAAATATCCCCACTAGCAGCAAATGCACTGCGGGCAGCACCGCCAGCCCCAGCACCACAGCCCAAGCGCGTTGGGCGCTGGCTGCGGAAAAAGCCCAGATCACCGCCGCCGCGTATAGGCTGAAGGACAGCAAGGTAGCAGTCAGTACCGCCTGTGCTTTGGGCATGGGTAAGGCCAGCGATAAACTGGCCGTGGTTAAGGCAGCCAGTCCGTAGCCACCAAAAATAGCCAGCAGGGTACGCGCCGCAATGTCTAGCCGTGGGCGTTGTTCAAATAAAGCGCCAAGCCGCCCAGAAAGACGGCACCAGTGTGCATACATGTCATTCACCATCAGCCGTTGGAATGCAGCGGCCTGTCGTTGTTAATACCCCGGAGTGCCGGTCTTGTGATGTCCCGGATGAGGCCCGTGCCGCTAAGGAAATGGCCAGCGACTGTTACGGCAGTCTGGGTATTTCCCGTAAAGTGATGGGCCTTGAATGTGGGAGCCTTGCAAGTGCCATGAACAACTGATCCGCGCAGCCATCGGCGTATTAGGCGGATGTCAGCTGAGTCGATCTGTTGTTAATGAGAAATATTTGCAGAAATCATGCTATGGAAAATGGCTACAGCGGGCAATACGTTTCCGCCGTCTTTACCAGACACTGACATTGGATTGATCTAAATGCCGATTTGCCCGCCTGTTTCAACCCTCAGCGCCCTGCCCATTGATGCCGTATTGCCTGCGCTCTGCCAAGCCCTAGCGGAGCGCGATGAAGTGGTGCTCGAAGCGCCGCCCGGAGCGGGTAAAACCACCCGTGTGCCGCTGGCCTTGCTGGAAGCCGATTGGCTAGCTGGGCAGACAATCCTGATGTTGGAACCGCGCCGTCTGGCGGCGCGTGCGGCGGCAGAGCGGCTGGCTGAGCAATTAGCCGAGCCGGTGGGTGAAACCGTGGGTTATCGCATCCGTCTGGAAAGCCGCGTGGGGCCGCGCACCCGTATCGAAGTGGTCACTGAAGGCATTCTGGCGCGCCGTCTACAGGACGATCCGGCCCTAGAAGGCGTGGGCTTAGTGATTTTCGACGAATTCCACGAGCGCAGTTTGGATGCCGACTTAGCCTTAGCCTTGACGCTAAATGCCCGTGCGCTGCTACGCGATACGCCCCTAAAAGTGCTGCTGATGTCGGCGACACTGGAAGGCGAGCGTCTGTCGGCTTTGCTAAATGACGCGCCAGTGGTACGCAGCGAAGGGCGCATGTATCCGGTGCAACTGATCTGGGGTAAAGCCCTGCGCCCTGCTGAGCGTCTGGAACCCTTGGTGGTGCAGAGCGTATTGCAAGCGCTGGACGAGCAACCGGGTAGCCTGCTGGTATTTTTGCCGGGGCAAGCGGAAATCCGGCGGGTGCATGAGCAATTGCAGCAGGCGCTACACGGCCAGCCCTCCATTAAGCTCTGCCCCCTGCATGGCGAGTTGGAGTTATCAGCCCAGCGCGCGGCCATTGAAGCAGCGCCAGTGGGGCAGCGTAAGGTGGTGCTGGCCACCAATATCGCCGAAACCAGCCTGACCATTGAGGGTGTGCGGGTGGTGGTGGATGCAGGACTGGCCCGGGTGCCGCGCTTTGATCCGGGCACCGGCATGACGCGCTTGGAGACGCGGCGTATCTCTCGTGCCTCGGCAACTCAGCGCGCTGGACGGGCTGGGCGCTTGGAACCCGGCGTCTGCTATCGGCTGTGGTCGGAGGAGCAGCATGCCCAGTTGGCTGCCTATGCCGAAGCGGAAATTCTACAGGCGGATCTGTCCGGCTTGGCCCTGCAACTGGCGCGCTGGGGTGCAGAGCCGGTAGAGCTTAGTTGGTTAGATCAGCCCCCGGCAGCCGCTTACGCACAGGCGCAAAGCCTGCTGGAGCGACTGGGTGCATTGCAGCTACGCTCAGGCGGCGGCTATAGCCTGACCGCACATGGTCAGCGCATGGCCGAACTGCCAACTCATCCGCGTTTAGCCCATCTGCTGCTGCGCGGGCAAGCGCTGGGTTTGGGTCGATTGGCTGCCGATCTGGCCGCTTTGCTGGTGGAGCGCGATATTCAACCACGCGGTAGCGGAGCGGATGTTACCAGCCGTCTGGCCTTGCTACAGGCTGGGCGCGGGGTTGGAGCCGTACAGCGCGTGCGCCAGTTATCGCGCCAGTTTCAGGGCTTGCTGCGTGGTGTGCCCTCTAATCCGCTAGGCAATCCTGAGGATTCTCGCTGGCCGGGGCTGTTACTGGCCTTTGCCTATCCTGATCGCATCGCCCAGCAACGTCGCCCGGAGGGGGCTGATTATCGGCTGGCGAACGGACGGGCCGCGCAATTTGCCGAAGTCGATGGGCTGATGAAATCCCCTTGGTTGGTGATTGCTGAGTTGGGCAGTCAGCAAGGCCAGCGCGAGGAGCGTATTTACCGCGCAGCGGCCCTTGATCCGGCGCTCTTCGCTGACTTGCTGGCCGAGCAGGTGCAGCCCATTGAACAGGTGGAATGGGACGAGCGCGAAGGGCTGTTTCGTGCCGAGCGCCAGTGGCGAGTGGGCAGCCTGATTTGGCGCACAGAGCCTCTGAACGAGCTGTCCGAGACCGAGCGCGGCCATGCGCTCTTGGCGCTGCTGCGGCGTAAAGGTTTAGCACTGTTGCCTTGGACGCCAGAGCTGCGCCAATGGCAGGCACGCATTCAGTTATTGCGCGGTTTGGATCTTGCGCAATCGACAGAGACGCTATGGCCTGATCTCAGTGATGCCACCTTGCTCACTCGACTGGAAGATTGGCTGCTGCCCTATTTGGGATCGGTGACGCGCTTGGCGCACTTTGCGCGGCTGGACTTAGCGAATATCTTGCTGGCACAACTGCCTTGGCCTCTGCCTGCACAACTGGACAGTCTGGCCCCGCTGAGCATCGGCGTACCGTCCGGGTCGCAGATTCGCTTGGACTACAGTGAACAGCCGCCAGTGTTGGCGGTGCGCTTGCAAGAGCTATTTGGCCTAGCCGATACGCCGAAAATTGCCGGAGGACGCCAAGGGCTGATGCTGCACTTGCTGTCACCGGCGCGGCGGCCCGTACAGGTGACGCAGGATCTGGCCAGCTTTTGGCGTAACACCTATGCCGAGGTGAAGAAGGATCTAAAAGGCCGCTACCCTAAACATTACTGGCCGGATGATCCACTCATTGCCGAGCCTACAGCGCGGGCTAAGCCGCGCGGTCACTGAGCCTCAGCGCGGCGAAACCGGCGGCACAATCAGCATATACAGCCGAAAAAACACCACCGTAGAAAAGAGTTGCAGCATCCCCAACAGCCCATCGACTAACAGGCGCAGCCCAAGGCTTTCCTGTTGGGGCAACTGGCTACTCAGCGCGTATTCAGCCGCCATCAGCGGCACTAGGGTGGTGAGCACGCCGCCAAAAATCAGCCAAAAGCGCCGCCGGGTGAGGATAAAACTGTCGCGCAAGGCCTCAAGGGGCGAGAGGCCGCGCTCTACCAGCAGATACTCGCTCAGCGCTGTTTTCACCATCACCCAAATACCCGGCAGGATATACAGCGCCCCGCCCAGCATAATCAGCGATGAAGTAAAGCCCACCAACACCGCCAAAGGCAGCCAGCGCTGAAAAGCCTGTGCCAACAATAGACGACGGCTAGGCTGTAACCCTTGGCTACGCGCTTCTAAAAAAAGGATCAGCGCGGCGGTGTACAGCGGGTAAAACAGCAGCCCTGCAATCAGGTCTTGTATGGGTAAGCCCTGTGGATTGCCCCAGTGTTCCAGCAGTTGCCGGGTCAGGCTTTCCAGCAAAATCAGCGGTAGGCACAGGCTAAGAATAAAGCCCAAATGACGCGAGTAGAAAAACCCAGCATCACGTAGCAGAGTGAATAGATTCATCGCAAAGTGTCGGATTCTGCCCAAAGAGGGAGACTACTCTAGCCGATCTACCTTAAGTCGCGCCCATAAAAAAAGGCGCTCTTGGGGGAGAGCGCCTGACCGCGAAAGGGGTGCGGAAACTAAGAATACTTAGGCCATGCTAGGCGACATTTTGCGTGCCGCCAGCGGATGGTTTGAGAAGGGTGTAAAGCGTTCAAAGCCAAGGGTGGTCAGGGAACCACCGGCGTGTTCGCATTCATCTTCCAAATGGTGCAGATACTCCATGAAGGTGTGATCCACCATGTGGGCTTCTGAGAAATCAATCAGGATGTTCCTAGAGCGATCCAGAGGGTCAAAAACCTTTTTAAAGCTCAGCAGGTTGGAGAACAATCCCGACCCCTTCACGATGATCAGAGATTCTTCAGGGGTTTCGCGGTATTCGTAGCGCGCTGTAAAGAAATTGCTAAAGGGCACTTTGTGGAATACCAACGACAGCATTTTGGTCAGAATGCCCGCGCCCACACCCATCAGCAGATCGGTGGAAATGGTCACCACGATGGTGATGATGAACACCACCAGTTGTTCTGGGCCAATCTTGTAGGTTTTGAAGAATTCATGGGGCGAGGCCAAGCGATAACCGACGGCGATCAGCAAGGCAGCCAGCGCGGCGTTGGGAATCATCTCGATGACCGGGATGAACAGCAGCATGGCAATCAGCAAGAACAGCCCGTGGAAAAAGTTACTCCAGCGAGTACGCGCGCCAAAGGTGACGTTTGCAGAGCTACGGGCCACTTCAGAAATCATCGGCAGCCCGCCCAGCACGGCAGAGAGAGTATTACCGGCACCCACCGCCATCAGGTCTTTGTTGGTATTCGAGGTGCGCTTCCAGGGATCTAGTCCGTCCACCGCTTTAACGGTAAGCAGCGACTCCAAGCTGTTGATGAACAGGAACATCACCACGTATTTCCAGAAGGCTCCGGTGGTGATCATGCTGAAATCAGGATTAAAACCGATGTTGCCCCAGAAGTTACCAATAGTGACCAAATCAAAGGCCGGCTTGGTGTGCTTGAAATCCATGTAAACCGCCATGGGCACTGCAACCAGCAGCACGATCATCGGCGCGGGGATTTTCTTCAGAACCGGCAGTGCTTTAGCTAGCAGCGGCATGCCGAAAATGATCATCAGGCTGATGACACCCACCAGCGTTACCCGAGGGTCAGCAGTAATGAGGGAGTGGGGGATGGCCTTATACAGCTCAATCAGCCCCAGTCCTTTCAAGGTAGCCGGATCAATGCCCAGCAGTACGTGAATTTGCTTGGCAAAGATGATTAAGCCAATGGCCGCCAGCATGCCGTGAACCGCCGAGTGCGGAAAGAAATCCGTCAGGCTGCCAAAGCGCAAAAAGCCAAACAGGATTTGCAAAACGCCCGCCACCAGCATGGCACCTAGCGCCATATGCCAGCCGGTCATGCCGCCGCCAAATTCCATCACAGCACCGGCGCACAGGGTGATCAAGCCTGCGGCGGGGCCTTTGACGGTCAGACGTGAACCGGCCAGCAAGCTAACCAGTAAACCGCCAATCATCGCAGTGAGTACGCCCATGGCGGGCGGAAACTCACTGGCTTTCGCGATGCCCAGACTCAAGGGCAGCGCGAGCAAAAATACTAAAAACCCGGACAGCACATCAGTGCGCCAGTGTTGCTTAAGCCCTGCAAGGCCATCTGCGGGAGTGTCGAGCATTTTCATAGCGTAAATACCCAGATAAGTGACAGGAATTTTCTATAGCCAATGCGCCGTCAGGGGGGGGGAGGGGAGCGGGCATTTGCAATTAGAGCCTACACTTTGTAACATTCAGACACAAATTCATTTCAATACCGATACCAAAGTAGTAAGACTAAGGGCTTGGCGTTTGGCTGTTTATTTGATCAACAAAATCGGTGTAGTTTAAAAAGCCGTGAAAAACCTTGTCTTCCTAAGCATTTCAAGGGCTGTGTGAAAAGGCGGTGAAGCCTGGATGAAAACCACCACAGCCCCTGCCGATCGGTGCGGTTGTTGGTAACAGCGGGCTGGATCGACTCGGAACCCTGACGCTTTGTTCTTGTTGTGCCTAAACAAAACTCTCGGGTTTTGTCACCCGATTTCAGGAGAACACCTGATGACTGTTTCAGAAGCACTCGTGGCCTGTTCAAGCGTGTTTGACGAAGATGCCGTCCTGCACGACCTTAAACATTACCTACCCGCCCAAGCTCCGCTTAAAGACTTTGTCCACCACAACACCTTGCACGCCTTCCAAGGCCGCAATTTCTACGAGGCCATTCGTAACGCTTCGGGCGTATTCGGCTACGGTACTTCCCTAAAGTTGGAGGAGTTTCGGCGGCGTTATAAGCAAGGTGAAGTCAATCCGCGCATTCTGGAGCGCATCATCCGCGAGCAGAAAGGCGCAGAGTTCGACCTTTGGAAAGACCGCGTACTGCATGAGGATTTGGAGCCTTTTCCACTGCCGCGCATCGGTGGTTTGCGCGCCCATTGGAAAAAAGACCGGCGCATGGATTTAGATTCGCTGGTGCATCCAATTTTGTTTCGGATTCTCTGTAGCTATCTGGATCAGGGCATTTCCATTTGGACTTTCCCCGGTGCGGACGAGGGCTTTCTGAGTGCGCTCAAAGGGCTAGAAGCTAACAGCATGACCAGCCTGTTCCGTACCGAACGGGTTCGGCAATTGTTGCTGGAGACCGAGCTGTCCATCAGTGCGCTGCTCAAGCTTGTGGTGGCCGATGAGGTTTTCTACAAGCGTTACCTGTTCGATCAGCAGTTTGCCCATCCCGGTTGGTCGGGCATTGTTTCGGTGATTGAAGATCAGCCCAATGTGCTGATTGATCAGCGCAAAATCTCCCTTGATGAGCTGATTATCTTCGAGTTGCTGCTGGAGATTGATGCCCTCGACTATCACTTTCCTAACGGTTGGCTGCCGCTCAGTGGCCCTGAGGAACTCAAGGTCGATCTGCTGGAGGAAGTGCCCAAAACCGTCCTGCACGATGTGTTAGAGATCTGGCAAGAAGCCTTCGAGTGGAGTTTTTACGACCCGGTGCTCACTGCTTTACAGCGCCAAGATCCTGAGCGGCCTGCCGAGGTGGCGGAGAAAAGCTTCCAAGGGCTGTTTTGTATTGATGACCGCATCGGCTCTTTTCGCCAGCATTTGGAAACACTGGATGCCAGCTGTGAAACCTTTGGTACGCCGGGTTTTTTTGGGGTGGAATTTTACTTTCAGCCTGAGCACAGCAAGTCCTTTACCAAGGTGTGTCCTGCGCCGCTTAACCCCGGTCATTTGATCAAAGAGCAAGGCAGTCTCAACAAGCTGCAAAGCGATCCACACTTGCACAAGCAATCCCACCAGTTGCTCGGTGGTTTGCTGATTACCCAGACCTTGGGGTTTTGGTCGGCGGTGAAGTTGGGCTTGAACATCTTCAAACCCTCTCTGACTCCGGCCACCGCTTCTTCATTTCGGCATATGGATCGGCTGGCCAATCTGACCATTGAGAACCGCTCCAAAGACGACCGTGAGCACGGTCTACAGATCGGTTTTACCGTGGAGGAGATGGCACAACGCGCTGAGGGACTGCTCAAGAGCATTGGTTTGATCCATAACTTTGCCGCGCTGGTGTACATCGTGGGACACGGTGCTAGCAGTGTGAACAATCCTTATTACGCGGCCTATGATTGTGGAGCCTGCTGTGGTCGTCCCGGTTCGGTGAATGCGCGGGTGATCAGTTACATCCTTAATCATCCGGATGTACGCAAGATTCTGGCGACTAAGGGCATTGAAATCCCCGATGACACGCGCTTTATCGGTGCCTTACATGACACCACCCGCGACGACATCGTGTTCTATGACGAAGCCGGTCTGAGTTTGTTGCAACAAGAGCAACATGCGCGCAATGCGGCAATCTTCCAAGAAGCGCTGGATTTAAACGCCAAGGAGCGCGCCCGCCGCTTCGAACTGACCAACAGTCTGCAACCGCCTAAGCAAGTGCATGATGAGGTGCGGCTGCGTTCGGTGTCTCTATTTGAGCCGCGTCCAGAGCTAAACCACGCCACCAACGCCCTCTGTGTGGTCGGGCGGCGCGCTCTGAGTCGTAAGGTGTTTCTTGACCGGCGCTCCTTCCTGAACTCTTACGATTACCGTATCGACCCGGAAGGGCATTTTTTGCTCAACATTCTGCGTCCGGCAGCTCCGGTAACCGGTGGCATCAATCTGGAGTATTTCTTCTCGCGGGTGGATAACCAGAAGCTCGGCGCAGGCAGCAAGTTACCGCACAACGTGATGGGTCTGATCGGAGTAGCCAACGGTAACGACGGCGATCTGCGTACCGGTTTGCCCAGTCAGATGATTGAGGTACACAACCCGATCCGCATGATGATCATTGTGGAGCACTTCCCTGAGGTGATTTTGGACGCCATCCAGCGCCAAGCGCCGACTCATGAATGGTTCAAGAACGCATGGATCAATCTGGTGGCCATTCACCCGGAAACCCATCAGCTCTATCGGTTGTTGGATAACCAGTTCGTGCCCTATGAACCCCTCACTGAGCGTATTGAGAAGGCGGCTAATCTGGAGCGCCTATTTGAGACGCACATGGATAACTTGCCCGTTTACACCCTCAATTAGGTCGCCATCATGGATGCAATTCTGCAGTTTTTCATCTTTGTGCCGCTGGCCGGGTTTCTGGTTAGCCTGTTGGTCAAACGTCAGAACGAGGAGCGCATCGCACAGGTCGCAGTGGCTACGGTGGCCTGTCACATGGTCGCCTTCTACCTGTTTTTGCTGTACTGGGCCTGCGTGGGCTTTCCTACCGTGGAGCTTAAGAGCTTCGCGCTGTTTAAAAGCCCCGGCTATGAGTTTTATATCGACTTCATCTTTGATCGGGTGACGGCAGCCTATGTGTTTGTCGGTTCCTTCCTGACCTTTATGGTGGCTATTTATAGCCGCCATTACATGCACCGGGAGTCGGGTTACAAGCGCTTTTTCAGCACCATTTTGTTTTTCTATGCCGGTTATAACATCGTGGTGTTCTCCGGCAACTTGGAGACCATGTTCATCGGTTGGGAGATGCTAGGCATCACGTCCTTCCTGCTGATTGCCTTCTACCGAGATCGCTATCTGCCGGTGAAAAATGCGGTCAAGGTGTTCTCCATCTACCGGATTGGCGATGTGGGCTTGCTGCTGGCTATTTGGATGACGCACAACCTGTTCCATCAGAATGTGACCTTCCAGATGCTGGCCGATAACGCCTATGTGCATGAGCATCTGCAATCCGGTTCCGCCGTTGGCATCTTTATTTCGCTGATGATTTTGCTCACGGCGGCGGGTAAGTCAGCGCAGCTGCCCTTTTCCAGTTGGCTGCCGCGCGCTATGGAAGGCCCAACACCCTCCAGTGCGATTTTTTATGGCTCTTTGTCGGTGCATATGGGCGTGTTCTTGCTGCTGCGCACCTTCCCGTTTTGGGAAGATCAGCTCTCCGTGCGCCTCATCATCGGTTTGCTGGGCTTGAGCACCTGTGTGGTGGCTACGGTGATTGCGCGTTCGCAGTCCGCGATTAAGAGTCAGATTGCCTATGCCTCCATCGCGCAGATCGGCCTGATCTTTATCGAAGTGGCAGCAGGCTTGGAAGTCTTGGCACTGGTGCACTTTGCCGGTAATGCCTTCTTGCGTACCTATCAGTTGCTGGTGTCGCCTTCAGTGGTTAGCTATTTGATTCGTGAGCAGTTTTACAACTTTGTGCCACGGGTGAAACGCTTTGAAAGCTCATGGCCGAAGAAGCTGGAAAGCACCCTCTATGTGCTGTCCATCAAGGAGTTCAATCTGGACTCTTGGATGTACCGCTACCTGTGGAATCCCATTAAAAGCGTGGGTCGTCGTTTAGACTTTTTGACCTTCTGGCGCGTGTTGATCGCCTCGGTGCCTGTGTATGCGGCAGGGCTCTATGTGGCTTATCACAAGGACAAGTTCCCGGCGGCAGTTCCGCATCTGTTGGCCTTGCTGTTTGCACTGACCGCGGTGGTCTTTGTACTCAAGTCCTTCACTGAACGCCAACGCGCGCGCATGACTTGGCTGATGACCATCATGACCCACTTCTGGATCGCGCTGGCCGTGTCACTGAATGCTGAGTTCAGCTTCAACGAAACCTACCTGTACCTGAGCGGTGTGGCGCTGGCCGGTGTGGTGGGCCTGCTGTGCCTGAAGCACATGAAGAAACTGGAAGGCAATATCGACCTCGATCGCTTCCACGGTCACTCACAGCAGCATCCGCGCTTGGCCTTTGTGTTCTTCCTCTGCTGTTTGGCGGTGACAGGCTTTCCCATCAGCCCAACCTTTATTGGTGAGGATTTGATGTTTGCCCACATCGGCGGCGATCAGATTCTGTTGGCCTTTTTGGTCAGCCTGAGCTTCATCGTGGTGGGGCTGTCCATCATCCGCATCTATGCGCGGGTGTTCTTAGGCCCACACGTCCGCTCTGTGTATGAAACCGCCTATCGTTCTTCCTGATCGGGGTATTGCGGTAGCGGCATCAGTCGCTACTAGATGATTTCCCCTTTGCGCCTCCGATGTTAAGTCAGAGGCGCTTTTTTTTTGCTTGGATTAGGGCGTGATTCCGAACGCTGCCTTAATTGAGGGTAGCCCCCCATAACGGCCCATCAGGTAGCCACGGGCCAATGCTTCCTGTTTGCGCGGGCTAAATTCGGAGAGCGCTCTGAGCACTGAGGCCTGTTCAGGGTCTTTTTTGACCAGCCAGATTTGATCGCGCCGAAATAGGCCCTCAGCCTCAAGTAATGAGATGTCTTGGCTGGTGAAGACCAACTGTGCGCCCTTGGGATTAAGCCCGGCATTGTGAAACAGCCCGACCAATTCGCGCACCAGCAGGGTATGCAGGCTGCTGTCTAACTCATCAATCAGCAGTGTTTGGCCGTTACTTAAGGCATCAAGCACCGGGCCTGCTAGGGCTAACAGACGGCGCGTGCCCTTGGCTTCATCCATCCAGTCAAACAGCCTGCTGCCATTGGCTGTGCGGTGCTCAAAGCGTACGGCGGGGGCTTGATTAGGCTCGGCATTGGCCAGATGGATATCAAGGATGCTGGGATCGGCAGCGGCGAGCAGTTGGCACAGCACATGACGTTGCCGATCCTGCTGGAGCCGTTGCGCTAAGCCTTCTGTATTGAGAGGGGATTGCTCGTTAATCAATACCAGTTGCTGGGAAAACCACTGGAAAACTGGGCGCAAGGCCTCGCTGTTGAGCTGTACCGCCACGGACAAAAACAGCGCATTCGGGCGCGTGGCACCTTCCCAGATATGTTTGGGGCCTTTTAGGCCGGGGCCGAACTGGTAGACATCCTTGCCGCTGTTAAGGTCAAGGTGCCGCTCAAACCAACGCTGGGGTTTGAAGGCCTTATAGACCAACAAGTATTCGCTGAGAACGCGCTGCGCCCCCATGGCAAAACCGTATTGGTAGCGCACGCCCTCAAACAGAAAGGTCACTTCAAACTCAGTGGGCTGTTGGAGGCTGCTGCTGTCCAAGGCAAAGGGCTGTATGCCAAATGCTGGGGTTGGCTGAATTGCTGTGACGGGGGTCATCACCTGCGAGCGCATGGCCTGCAGGGCTTTAATGAGGTTGGATTTACCGCTGGCATTCGCGCCATAAATGACGGTGCTACGCAACAATACTGGCGCAGCTTTGATGCCGGAAGCTTGGGTGTGGCTGTCTTGCAAGCTCCGGTCTTTTGAGGCGACTAGGCTGAGTAACTGCTCATCGCGCAGGGAGTAAAAGTTCTGTACACGGAACTCAACCAGCATGCTATTCAGTCTCTATATTCAAAATAACATCTAATTATGAATATAAAGTGCAATTTTATGCATTATTTTTGATTGAGTGAGCCTACTCAATCAGCTATCCCGAAGCCTTTGTCTAAGCCTTCGGGATAGCTGTGCCATCAGATGTGGGTGAACAGGCTTGCTTCCGGCAGGCGCGATTTGGGCAGCTTGGCGTTGAAGTCTTCTTCGCTATGGTAGCCAAGGCTGACGATGACCACGCTGGTTAAGCCCTGTTCGCGCAGGCCCAATTCTGCGTCCAACAGGGCGGCATCAAAGCCTTCGATGGGGCAGGCATCGACTTCCAACACCGCTGCGCCTAACAGCAGGGTGCCTAGTGCGATATAGAGTTGTTTCTCCATCCAGTGTTGTAGGTCTTTGCGATCAAAACGGTGCAGGTCGGTATAGAAGCTGCGCACTTTGTGCTGGGTGGCCTTGGCTTCTGCATTGGCGGTGCGGCCATCGGCTTCTTCTTTGTCCAGCACGGCATGCAGGTGGGCCTGATCCAGATCCTTACGCACACAGAGGACAATCACATGGGAAGCCTTGAGGATTTTAGGCTCGTTATAGGCGTAGTTTGGCTGAGTAGCCTTGGCGATACGGGCTTTGCCTTCTTCCGTAGCGGCCACCACAAAGTGCCAAGGTTGGGAGTTAACCGAAGACGGGCAATTGCGCAGGGCGACGAGCAATTGCTCGACCTTGTCCTGCGGAATTTTGCGTGCTGGATCAAAGGCTTTGGTGGTGTAGCGGGTTTGGCTGAGGCGGGCGAGATCAAGGCTCATGTGGGGCTCCGGTGTGCAGCGCTAAGGGGTTAGCCGTGAAGACTGTGGGCAGGATAGTCGCTCAGTCTGGGTTTGTATGAACAGCCGCTAAATGCCATAAGACTTTCACAGCAGAAGTGAAAATCTGCGACGGATTGTCCGCACTCACTGACCTTTTACATCTAGGCGAGGATGATGGGCCTATCTTTGATCATCCTTTGCGGAGCCTCTAGCATGCCTGTTCAGATCCAAATTGCCACTCCAGCTGATATTCCAGAGCTGGTTGAACTGCTGTGTTGTCTGTTTGAGCAGGAGGCGGAATTCAAGCCGGATCGCGCAGCACAGGTTCGAGGTCTGGAACGTATTCTCAATGATCCTGCTGTCGGTAGCTTGCTGCTGGCGCGGCAAGGGGGGCGTGCCTTGGGCATGGTCAACCTGCTGTATACGATTTCCACTGCCTTGGGTGAACGAGTAGCGCTGCTGGAAGATATGGTGGTTTTGCCGGAGGCGCGCAATGGCGGCACCGGCTCCCTGCTGTTGCAAGCCGCTATCGACCATGCGCGGGCGGTGGGTTGCCGCCGCATTACCCTGCTGACTGACGGTGATAATCTGCCCGCTCAGCGCTTTTACCAGCGCCATGGCTTTAGCGCCTCTAGCATGTTGCCCATGCGTTTAGTCTTAACCCACTGAGGCGAAAGGGCGTATTGGCGGTATTCTCCGCCGTATTCTGCACACTGTTTGGATGTCTCGCCCATGAATGCGCCTGTTTTCCCCGCTGATGGCTTGGATCAGCCCTTGCCATCTCGGCCTTTAGCCTTTCTTTGGCACTATGTCTGCCAGCGTCCTTGGCACTTTAGCGGGTTGCTGCTGCTGATTGCTGGGGCAACCTCCTCAGCCATTGCCGTGCAGTACGGCATGAAGCTGCTGGTGGATGCCATGGCCGGTGAGCGCAGCAGCGCCGATGTCTGGACGCCGCTGATCCTCTTTATGAGCCTTACGGTGCTGGAGAATGTGTTTTGGCGGCTCGGTGGTTGGCAAGCTTGCCGCACCGTAGTGGCCACCTGCGTGGATATTCGGGTTGATCTGTTTCGGCATCTGACCGGTCACCCGATGCGCTACTTTAACGAGCACTTTGCCGGCTCACTGGGTAGCCGCATTTCTGCCCTGGGCAGCGCGGCGGAATCCATTTACGGCACTATGACTTGGCGCATTCTGCCGCCGGTGGTGGATTTTGTCGGCGCGGTAGTGGTGCTGACCTTGGTAGACGGACGCCTAGCGGTAGCGCTGGTGTTCTTTGTGCTGTTGGTGGCGGTGCTGATTACCCTGTTGGGCGTGCGCGGGCGTGGCAGGCATCAGATGTTTGCCGCGCAGGCGGCGCGGGTCGGCGGTGAACTGGTGGATGCGGTGTCCAATGTGTGGACTATCAAAGCCTTTGCCGCACGAGGCCGCGAGAGCGCGCGCCTTGCCCATGAGATTGGCCAAGAAGCCAGCGCCCAGCGCAGCAGTTGGATGTACATGGAGCGCATCCGGGTACTGCACGACCTCTGTCTGGTGCTGATGGCGGGCAGCTTGCTGGTGTGGTCGGTGTGGCAATGGCAGCACGGCCAGATTACGGCGGGCGATGTGGTGCTGGTCAGCACCCTGACCTTTCGCATTTTGCACGGTTCGCGGGAGCTGGCCTTGGCGCTGGTGGAAAGCACCCAGCAGCTCGGTGCCATTGCTGACACCCTGCAGATCATCAATCAACCCCACGCGCTGGATGATGTCAAAACCCACCTGTTGCCCGGTCAAGGACAGATTGATTTTGAGGCGGTGCGTTATGCCTATCCGGGGCGCGGCACGGTGTTTGACGATTTTTCGGTGCAGATTCCGGCCGGGCAAAAAATCGGCATCGTTGGGGCATCGGGCGCGGGTAAATCCACCCTGATCAGCCTGTTGCAACGCTTAGATGACGTACAGGGCGGGCGCATTCTGATTGATGGACAGGATATTCGCAGTGTCAGCCAAGATAGCCTGCGTCTGCGGATTGCCGTAGTACCCCAGGAAACCGCGCTGTTCAACCGTAGCATCCGCGAGAACATCCGTTACGGTCGCCCCGATGCCACTGATGCCGAGGTCGAGGCCGCTGCTCGTCATGCCTATTGCGATAGCTTTATCCGCGAGCTGCCTAAGGGCTACGACACTCTGGTGGGTGAGCGCGGTGTGATGCTCTCCGGTGGGCAGCGCCAGCGCTTGGGGATTGCCCGTGCCTTCCTCAAGGACGCGCCGATCCTGATCCTCGACGAAGCCACCTCAGCCTTGGATACCCATTCTGAACTGGAGATTCAAGCCGCCCTTAACGGGCTGGTGGAAGGGCGTACTGTGCTTGCAGTGGCGCACCGACTCTCAACTCTGTCCGGCTTTGATCGCATTCTGGTGCTGGAGCAAGGCCGGATTGTCGAGGAGGGTTCACCGGAGCAACTGCGTCAGCAGGGTGGTGTTTTTGATGCGCTGTGGCGTTTGCAGGCCGAGGGTTTTGCGTTGGAGGATAGGAGCGAGACCCTTTAAAATCACGCCTATTTTTGGGCTATTTTGCATCTATTAGACAGCCGGTACGAAATGGATCTTTCAACTAGCAAACTGCTCGGTAAGTCTGCTTTTTTATTTTTGCTCACTGCGGCTTACCTTGCACTATTAAATCAGGGTGTATTACTTGCACCCACAACGCCCATTGCCGATATCGCAGCAGATATGCTGCTGGAAAATAATCTACGCGATAAGGGCTATTTACTGGTCGGGCATTATTCACGCTGGCAATTTAACCATCCCGGCCCATTTTGGTTTTATGTAAACTATTTTTTTGAGCTACTCTTTCAGGGGCTACCTTTATCAAGGTTTCAGTTCTGGTTTATTGGGAGTGTCTTGGTAAATACTGGGTTTATCTTATTCTCGGCGCTGAGTTTATCGACATTCTTCTTTAAGCGAATAAATTTTGTAGCGGCGTTGTCCTTTGCACTGCTGATAGTTGGCTACATTGGTTACGAAATTTCCATTCTCTGGATGCCCAATAGGCTCATTACGCCTTATTTAGCCTTTTTAGTATGCTTGCTACATATTGCACAGCGGGATTTTAGATATTTTGCAGCTTCGGTTTTGATCGGTTGTATGTTGGTGCATGGTTATATCACTATGCCCATTTTTACGCTGCTGCCTATGCTGGGTGCGTTACTGCTCAGCTATATCAACCCTGAGCGAGCCGAGGCTTCTGGGCGATTAGGTAGGCAGTGTTATGCGGCGCTGATTATTGCCTTTGTTTTCGCTTTGCCGATGCTGATTGATGCTATTGTGTTTGAGGATAGCAACTTTTCAAAAATCATAGCCGCACAGGCATCTTTTTCGCAGGAAACGCACTTTCCTAGCTATCTTGAGCTTCTGTCTGTCCTTGCTCAGGTTATGTTGCATCACAATGTATTGGGTTGGGTGGTTGCGGGTATTGTTGTCCTTGTGTTGCTGGTGATGAAGAGGACTCGTTATCTCATTGAGCAAAGGGGTATTTTTGTACTCTGCTCCCTCCTAATAATCCCCACCTTGAGCGCCTTGTTTTACTATAAGCAAACCCCTGCGCCAATTTATCCCTTTGTTGTCCAGTTTTTAGTAGTTATGCCCATTCTTTTGGCTGCACTCCTGCTAGCAGTTATGTTTAGACTAGTGGATGCAAGGTGGCCGCTGGTAACTGGGCACCTTAGTTGGCTAAAGACCGGGGGGCTGGTATTTCTGCTGCTAGCCGCTTTTAGCTTTCCCTTGAAAGCTCCAGTTAAGTCGGAAACCAACAAAGTGACAGATGTAGTTGTTGAGTTTTCAGAGGTTATTCGGTCAGCGTATGAGGGCGCTCCTATTGCGATAGCCTATGCAGAAAAGAGCCACTGGGATCTGATGGCTGGCCTCCTGTTAGAGTTGGATCGGCAAAGTATAAAGCCCTGTACTGTCCGTCAGGATATGGCTTTTTTATACACGAAAAAATATATATGCAGTGCTGTAACTATCCCAGATATTCAACTGGTGGATAGCCATGCCTGCCATCAGGATTGTTTGATTGAGAAAAATGGTTACGCCTTAAAAAGCTATTCGCTAAGCCATATTAAGCTTGGCACTCTTGTGAGTGCGGGTTCGACTAGCGCGGCTTTTTTAAATTGGTCAGAGCCAGAGCCTGACTACCGTTGGTCATTGGGGTTGTTGTCAAGTGTTATTTTGGATTATCAATATGTCGATTTTGTGGAGCCTAAAGGTGAATTAAGGTTGCACTTTACAAGCCTCGGACGGCAGCGGGTCAGTATTTTAATCAATCAAGTTGAAGTATTTATCGGTGTTGTTGATTCTCCCGATGCGCATATGCTTATCCAGTTTCCGCCTTCCCTATTGAAGGAAGGGCAGAACACAATAGCCTTCCAATTACCTGATGCACGCCAGCCAGAACTTGGCAATGGCGACCAGCGTAAGTTGGCGCTGGCGCTAAAAAGTATCCAGATTGACTGAATGAGCCTAGCCCGGATCCCGAAACTCCGTCCGCATGCTCTCCGATACCGCCACACTCACCCTGTTGCGAGTGGCCAGATCAATGCCCTCGCTGGCCACTTCGGCCAAAAAGTCGATCTGCTCCGGGGTGATGACGTAAGGCGGCAGAAAGTACACCACGCTGCCCAAAGGCCGCAGCAGCGCGCCTCGGCTGAGGGCATGTTGGTAGACCGCCAGTCCGCGCCGCTGCTGCCATGGATAGGGTGTTTTGCTGGGCTTGTCCTGCACCATTTCAATAGCCAGCGCCATGCCAGTTTGTCGGACTTCGGCCACATGGGGATGATCAACCAAATGAGCGGTAGCCGTGGCCATGCGCGCGGCCAAGGCGCGATTGTTCTCAATGACGTTATCGCTGGCAAAAATATCTAATGTCGCCAAGGCGGCGGCGCAGGCTAAGGGATTGCCGGTGTAGGTGTGGGAGTGCAAAAAGGCGCGCAGGGTGCTGTAGTCATCGTAAAAGGCTTGGTAGATCTGTTCGGTGGTAAGTACCGCTGCCATGGGCAAATAGCCGCCGGTCAGGGCTTTGGACAGCACCATAAAGTCTGGGGTGATACCGGCTTGCTCACAGGCAAACAGCGTCCCGGTGCGGCCAAAACCTACGGCGATTTCATCGGCAATCAGGTGTACGCCGTGGCGATTGCAGGCGTCGCGCAGCAAGGTCAGGTAGATGGGGTGGTACATACGCATACCGCCTGCGCCTTGAATCAGCGGCTCGACAATCACCGCCGCTACCTCGTCGGCGTGCTCCTCCAGACACTGCTCCATATGGGCGAACATGGCCCGTGAGTGCGCTTCCCAACTCATGCCCTCTGGGCGTAGGTAGCAGTCTGGGCTGGGCACTTTTAGGGTATCCAATAGCAATGGCTTATAGGTGTCGGTGAACAGCGCCACATCACCCACCGACATGGCCGCTACGGTTTCGCCGTGGTAGCTGTTGGTCAGGGTGACAAAGCGCTGCTTGTTCGGTTGGCCGAGGTTCTGCCAGTAGTGGTAGCTCATCTTCAGCGCCACTTCGATGCCGGAGGAACCGTTGTCGGCGTAGAACACCCGCGACAAGCCTTCAGGGCTGAGCTGCACCAGCCGCTCGGACAGCTCAATCACCGGCGCGTGGCTGAATCCGGCCAGCATCACATGCTCAAGCTGTTCAAGCTGCTGACGAATGCGCGCGTTAATGCGCGGATTGGCATGCCCGAACACATTGACCCACCAAGAGCTGACCGCATCCAGATAGCGCTTGCCGTCAAAATCCTCCAGCCACACACCTTCGGCACGGCGGATGGGGATCAGCGGCAACTGCTCGTGGTCTTTCATCTGGGTGCAGGGATGCCAGAGCACTGCCAGATCGCGTTGCATCCACTGATGGTTCAGGCTCATGGGGTGTTCCTCGTCAGGCGCAGGGCTTGGAGTTGTACGGCGATTCGCGCATAGTTTGCCTTAGAAATCCTCCCCATATGTGCCTATGTGCTCAAGGAGAACCCCTGTGATATCCCGGATGCTCAGCCCTCTGCCGAGCCGCGAAGAGCGACAATGGGCCATGCTTTGTCATTATTCGGCATTTTTCTGGCTGCTGGTGCCCATGGTGGGTAACGTGATTGGCACCCTAGTGATCTGGCAACTGAAAAAAGAAGGCTCGCCTTTTATTGATCAGCAAGGCCGGGAAGCCCTAAATTTTCAGATTACCTACAGCCTGTCCATGATGATTTGCGGTGTGCTGGCCTGGGTGCTGATCGGTTTTCCGCTGATGCTGTTGATCACACTGGTGGCGCTGGTGCTGGTGGTGATTGCAGGGATTCGCGCCAATGAAGGCCGCGCCTATCGCTATCCACTCTGCTGGAGACCCATCAAATAAGCGCCCCGGAGCGGCTGGAAAAATATGCTAACAATGCTCAGCACTGGCTTAGGGCAGGGTGCGTCATAATGGCCACTGGTATTCATTTGGAGAGACCATGAGCACAGCATCTGCTAGCGAAGGCGAGAAAATCCTGATTGTTGATGACGATGCCCGCCTGCGCGCCCTGCTTGAGCGCTTTTTGAGCGAACAGGGCTATCGCGTGCGCGCTGTGGAAAACACCGAGCAAATGGATCGTCTGCTGACCCGCGAGCTGTTCAACCTCGTGGTGCTGGACTTAATGCTGCCGGGTGAAGACGGCTTGTCCGCCTGCCACCGTCTGCGCGAAAGCAATAACCGGATTCCCATCATCATGCTCACTGCTAAGGGTGACGAAGGCAGCCGCATTCACGGCCTTGAGCAGGGTGCCGATGACTATCTGGCTAAACCCTTCAACCCGCGAGAGTTGCTAGCGCGTATTCGTGCGGTGCTGCGTCGGCAGATGCCCGTGGTACCGGGCGCACCGACCAGCGAAGACGAAACCGTGGAGTTCGGCGGCTACCAACTGTCGCTGGCCACCCGCGAGCTGAAAAAAGACGATCAGGTACACATGCTGACCACCGGCGAATTTGCCGTGCTGCGTGCGCTGGTGCAGCATGCGCGGGAGCCCTTAAGCCGCGACAAGCTGATGAACTTGGCCCGAGGCCGCGAGTGGGATGCCTTGGAGCGCTCCATTGACGTGCAGATATCCCGCCTGCGCCGCCTTATCGAACCCGATCCCTCCAAACCGCGTTACATCCAGACGGTCTGGGGTGTGGGCTATGTGTTCGTGCCCGATGGCATCAAATAAAGCAAACCTTGCCCTCACATGAGAACCCCATGAACCCACCACACTGGCTACCGCAAAGCTTCTTCGCCCGCATGCTGTGGCTAGTGCTGGTGGTGGTGCTGTTCTCCGAAGTTTTGACCTTGGTGTATCTGATGATGCACGAGGATGTGCTGGTGGATCGTCAGTACAGCCACGGCACCGCGCTGGCCTTACGGTCTTACTGGGCGGTGGACGGTGAGGATCGTGCCCGTGTGGCAGAAGCCTCAGGAATGCGCGCCGCCCAAGACGATGAAGTGCCGGTCGGCGAATACCATTGGCCTTACTCGGAAATCTTCCAGCGCCAGTTACGCTACGAGCTAGGCGCTGATACCGAAGTGCGCGTGCGTACCCAGCCGGTTCCGGCGCTCTGGGTGAAGGCTCCTAGTTTTGGCCAAAGCTGGATTGAGGTATCGCTTTACCCCTTTCCGCTGCGTGGGCAACGCATCTGGAGCGTGCTGAGCTGGTTTTTAGGCATCGGCTTGCTGTCCACGGCGGCGGCTTGGATTTTTGTCGCCCAGCTGAATCAGCCGCTGCGCCATTTGGTGGCGGCGGCGCGGCAGATTGGCCAAGGGCGCAGCATCCGCCTGCCGGTCAGTGACACCCCCAGCGAGATGACCGAACTGTATCGCGCCTTTAACCAAATGGCCGAAAACGTCGAGCAGGCCGGACGCGAGCGCGAGTTGATGTTGGCCGGGGTTTCCCACGATTTGCGCACGCCCTTAACGCGCTTGCGCCTGTCGCTGGAGCTGATGAGCAGCGATGCCGAGCTAACCGAAGACATGATCCGCGATGTTGAGGACATGAACGCCATCCTCGACCAATTTTTAGCCTTTGTGCGCGACGGTCGGGACGAGCCCGTGGAGGCCATGGATTTAAACGACCTCGTCCGGGAAGTGGTGACACCCTACAACCAGCATAACGCGCACATCCGGGTGGCCTTAACCCCAACACCGCCCATGCTGTTGCGCCGGGTATCTATCAAACGCTTGCTAGTCAATCTGATCGAAAACGCTCTGCGCTACGGTGGCGGAACGGAGGTAGAGGTGGCGGTGATGATCAGGGCGGACAAGGGCTCGCCCTATGTGGTGCTCAGCGTATTTGATAAGGGCAATGGCATCGACCCTGAGGAAATCCACGCCATCTTTAATCCCTTTATTCGCGGTGACCGGGCGCGCGGTGGACAGGGCACGGGCCTTGGCTTAGCCATTGTCAAACGCATTGCCGCTCAGCATGGCGGTAGCATCGAATTGCGTAACCGCTTAGAGGGTGGATTAGAGGCGCGGGTTTGTTTGCCGCTAGGGCTACTGCTGCCTAAAGATGCGGCCTAAACTGCAGAGGCGTGCGGTTTTGTCAGAGGGCTGACGGCGGTTTTGTCACTTGTAGTCCCTTGGCACAAGTCGCATATTGCGGCCATTGCTGCCAAAGGACTATCGCCTTGAGTGACCTTCTCTCCCATCGTCTGGCACTGCTGGCCGAGCCTGACCATTTCCCGCTGCTCAGCCAGTGCCTGCATGGTATCGAGCGCGAATGTTTGCGCATTGATGCCCAAGGGCAGTTGGCGCTGACGCCCCATCCACGCACTCTAGGATCGGCACTGACCCATCCACAGATCACCACGGATTACTCAGAAGCGCTGCTGGAGTTCATCACCGGCACCCACAGCGATCCGCAACAGACGCTGGATGAATTGGAGCAGGTGCAGCGTTTTGCCTGTTCGCGCTTAGACGCGGAAGCAGAATACCTATGGAGCGGCTCCATGCCCTGTCCGCTACCTGATGAGGCGGATATTCCTATTGCTGAGTACGGCAGCTCCAACATTGGGCGGCTCAAGTATGTGTACCGGCAAGGCTTAGCGGTGCGCTATGGCAAAACCATGCAGTGCATCGCGGGGATTCACTACAACTTCTCTTTGCCTGCGGGGATTTGGCCGCTGTTGCAGCAACAGATGGGGGATACTCAGTCGCTGCAAGATTTTCAGTCGGCGCGTTATATCGGGGTCATCCGCAACTTTCGGCGCTATAGCTGGCTGCTGATGTACCTGTTCGGCGCGTCCCCTGCGTTGGATGCAGGCTTTTTGCGTGGTCGTCCTCACCAGTTAGAACAGCTGGATGAACAGACCCTCTATCTGCCCTATGCCACCAGTTTGCGCATGAGCGATCTGGGCTACCACAACAATGCCCAAGCCGGGTTAACGCCCTGTTATGACGATTTGGACACCTACACCGACAGCCTGCGCCGCGCAGTCTCCACACCCTATCCGCCCTATGCGGAGATCGGCTGCAAGCGCGATGGCCAGTGGCTGCAACTGAACACCAACGTGCTACAGATCGAAAATGAGTACTACTCGACCATTCGGCCCAAGCGCGTAACCCGGCCCGGTGAACGGCCCATTCAGGCACTGCGTGAGCGCGGCATTCAATACGTTGAGGTGCGCTGCCTAGACATCAACCCGTTCTTACCGCTAGGTCTGGATGTGCAAGAGGCGCGCTTTGTCACCACGTTCCTGCTGTATTGCGCCTTGCAAGACAGCCCACGTTTGGTGAAGGACGGCTGCCGTGCCTGTGGCGATAACTTCCTCAGCGTGGTCAACGAAGGACGGCGTCCCGGCTTGCAGTTGCAGCGCGATGGTCAGGCGGTGGCGCTGAGCGATTGGGCTGAGGACTTGCTTGATGCCATGCAAGCGGTGGCGGATCTCTTGGATAAGGGCCAACCAACGCCTCTGTACAGTGCAGCCCTACACGCGCAACGGGCCAAGGTGCGTAACCCAGAGCTCACCCCTTCGGCACAGGTGTTGGCCTGCCTGCGTGAGCAGCAGTTGAGCTTCCGTGAGTTCGCGCGGCAGCAGAGTCTGCGGCATGCTGATTTCTTCAAAGCTCCGGCTTTGGATGCCGCGCAGATGGCGGCTTTCAATGCTCAGGTGCAACACTCGTTGGAAGCGCAAGCGGCATTGGAGGCCAGCGATAGGCAATCCTTCGATGACTTTGTGGCGGCTTATCAGGCTAGTATTTAGCCGTTAGCCCTTGGCAAACTCAAGGTGTTGTGCCGGTTTGCCAAGGGCTATGGCGTTATAAGGGCTTCTCGAAGACTTTGGAGTTGCGCTGGTAGTTGTACATCATGGCGCGGGCTTCGGGCAGGCGTTCAACGCCGCTGGGCTCGAAGCCGCGCTCCCGGAACCAGTGCGCGGTGCGGGTGGTGAGCACGAACAGGGTTTTTAAGCCCAGCGCCCGCGCGCGGTTTTCGATGCGTTCTAGCAGCATGTCACCACGCCCGCCATGGCGGTATTCTGGGTTGACCGCCAGACAGGCCAGCTCGCCGGTCTCGGAACCGGCAATCGGGTAGAGCGCCGCGCAGGCGATGATCAGGCCGTCGCGTTCGACAATACTGAACTGGCTGATTTCTCGCTCCAGCACATCCCGTGAACGGCGCACCAAAATACCCTGTTCTTCCAGCGGAGTGATCAGCTCAATCAGGCCGCCGACATCCTCGATGCTGGCTTCGCGCAGTTGCTCGAAATCTTCCTGTGTCACCAGTGTGCCGCTGCCGTCGCGGGTGAACAGCTCGTTGAGTAGCGCGCCGTCTTCTACATAGCTGACCAAATGACTGCGCCGCACGCCGCCTCGACAGGCTTGGGCGGCGGCATCCAACAATTCGGCTTGGTAGTCACTGCCAAGGCGCTCAAGGTGCGGGGGAATGTGCGAGGGGCTGAGTTCACGCACCAGCCGTCCGCTGTCATCCAGTAGGCCGATTTGGCTGCCGTAGAGCACCAGCTTATCGGCCTTAAGGTCGATAGCCGCGCGAGTGGCGACATCTTCACAGGCTAGATTGAACACCTCACCCGTAGGTGAATAGCCCAGTGGCGAAAGCAATACGATGCTGCGTTCATCCAGCAACCGCCCGATGCCTTTACGGTCGATACGCCGCACTTCACCGGTGTGCTGATAGTCCACGCCATCCAGCACGCCGATGGGCCGCGCAGTGACAAAGTTACCACTGGCTACCCGCAGCCGCGCGCCTTGCATGGGCGAGGAGGCCACATCCATGGACAGGCGCGCCTCCAGTGCCAGCCGTAGATGCCCAACCGCATCCATGACACAGGACAGGGTGGCGCTGTCGGTGATGCGCAGATCTTGGTGATAGCGCGGATTGAGCCCCAAGTGCGCCAGCCGTCGCTCGATTTGCGGGCGCGAACCGAACACCAGCACCAGCCGCACACCCAGACTGTGCAATAGCACCAGATCGTGCACGATGTTGGCGAAGTTGGGGTGCTCAATACCGTCGCCGGGCAGCATGATCACAAAGGTGCGCTCACGGTGGGCATTGATGTAGGGCGAAGCATGGCGGAGCCAGTTGACGTAATCGTGCATGGGCGGGCCTTGGGCGCTGATCATCCAGTGGGGAAGGGCTGCTCACCTCAAGTGCGGACAGAAGGCTCCAGACAGTAGTGACGGATCAGCCCGCGCAGCAACTCTAGGGTCGGCTTAATGCGCGACAGTTCCAGATACTCATCCGGTTGGTGGGCGCAGGCAATATCACCCGGCCCTAGCACCAGCGTTTCACAGCCCAGTTGTTGAAGATAAGGCGCTTCGGTGCCAAATGCTACTGCTTCGGCTTGGTGGCCGGTCAAGCGCTCGCCTAGTCGCACCAATTCGCTGTCGGCGGCTTGCTCAAAGGGTGGTACTGCTGGGAACAGTGGCTTGTAGTCAACCCGCACGCTGTGTTGATCGGCCACATAGACCAGCTTCTCGCGGATTGCCGCGCGTAGTTGTTCCGGTTCCATACCCGGCAGCGGGCGTAGGTCGAACTCTAAGGCGCATTGGGCACAGATGCGGTTTGGATTATCACCCCCATGGATGCAGCCGAGGTTGAGAGTCGGGTGCGGTACGTTGAATTGCGGGTTTTGGTAGCGCTGTTGCCATTGTTGACGCAGGCCGAGCAGCTCCGTCATTACGCTGTGCATGGCTTCTAGGGCACTGTGCCCATAGGCGGGGTTGGAGGAGTGGCCGCTTTGGCCGAAAATCTCGATGCGATCCATCATCACACCCTTGTGCAGACGAATGGGCCGCAAGCCAGTGGGCTCGCCGATCACCGCTGCCCGCCCCAGTGGCCGCCCTGCGGCTGCCAAGGCTCGCGCGCCGCTCATGGAGCTTTCCTCATCGCAAGTGGCCAAAATCAGCAAGGGCTGCCGAAAGGGTTGATTCAGCAGTGGCTTGACCGCTTCGATGATCAGGGCAAAAAAGCCCTTCATGTCGCAACTGCCCAGCCCATACCAGCGGTCGTCGGCTTCGCGCAGGCTCAGGGGGTCGCTGGTCCAGTATTCGGGGTTGCTGGGCACGGTATCGCTGTGACCGGCCAGCACCAAACCGCCGGGGCCGCTGCCGTAGCTGGCCAGCAGGTTGAACTTACCGGGGCTGACTTCCTGTACTTCGCAGTGAAAGCCTAAGTCCCCCAGCCAAGCCGACAGCAGGGCGATGACCGGCTGATTGCTCTGATCAAGGCGGGCTTGGGTACAGCTAACCGAGGGCGCAGCAATCAGCGCGGCGAATTGCTCTTTTAACGAGGGAAGCGGCACAGGTCATCTCCTTGGGCGCAAACAGAAGCTGATCCCTGCACGGCCCAAGGGGTTTGGGCTACAGGGCACTCTAAGTCACCCTAGCACGGCTGATGGCGCATCGGCGGATCGGTTGAGGATTGTTTTGGATGCTGGGCGCGATGGGCTAGGTTGTCCTGTACACTCAGCAGCTCCAGCGTCAGAGCAAAGAGCCCGCTTGCATAGGGCTCTGGCCGCCGTTGTTGCAGTGCACTCTCATCGTCATCTGAATCCTCACAGGCCCACCCGGCACATGCAGAAAGAAACCGAAATCAAGCTGCGCGTCAGTCGCGACACCCTCGCTGCGCTGCGCAAACACCCGTTGCTGAATGCGCGTTTAGAGCGGGATTGGACGCGCCATGCCCTGCTCAACCAGTACTACGACACCGATCAACAGGCCTTGGCGCAGGCCCGTGTTGCCCTGCGGGTGCGGCGCGATGGCGACCGCTATATCCAAACCCTGAAAAGCCGGGGTCACAGTGTGGCGGGGCTTTCTGAGCGCAACGAGTGGGACTGGTATCTAGAGCAACCGGTTCTGGATGTAACCCGCCTGAGCGACGACTGCTGGCCCGCCAGTCTGGCTGATTTGGATAAACACAGCCTAAAACCCCTGTTCACCACCGACTTTATGCGCGAGAAAGCCGACCTGCTCTGGTCATCGGCTGAAGGCAGTGAGATACGGGTGGAGGCTGCTTTGGATCTGGGCAGTGTCAAAGCCGCTGAGCGTGAAGATGAACTCTGCGAGCTAGAACTAGAGCTGCGCCAAGGCGAGCCGGTGGCCCTATTAAACTTGGCCATCGAGTTGGCCGCCGATTTACCCTTGATGCCGTGCGACATCAGTAAAGCCGAGCGCGGTTATCGGCTGCATGAGGATCGCCAGCATTACAGCCTACCACTGCCTGAGCTTGACGCGCGCGACAGCCTAGACGAGGCGGTAGCCAAGTTGTTTAGCCATCTGCTGGGCAATAGCCAGCGTTTGGCCGAACACTACCGCTTCAGTGGGCGCTGGACGCTGCTGGTGGATTGGCTGCAACACCTGATTGATATGCGCGCCCTGCTAAGCAGCCTCGGACAGGCCGCGCCGCGCCAAAGCACCCAAGCCCTGCGTGAGCACCTAGACGCCTTGCTGCAGGATTGGCGAACACGCATCCAACAAGGCCAACAGGACGACAGCCAACGCCAACAGGCGCAAGAAGCCTTTGCCGCTGAGTTGTGCCAAACCCGTTGGGGTCTGTTCTCACTGCTGGCGGCACGTTGGTTGTTGCAAACTGAGTGGACACTGGCCCGCACCGCACGCGGTACCCGGCAAGGTGCAGCGCCGCTGAGCCGTTGGCTACCGCATTTGCTGGGTGAAGAAGGCCAAGCCCTGCGCTTGGCCCAGTACGATCATCATCCCCTGAGTTTGTTGGAGCAGCACCCGCGCATGGAGCGTCTGCTGGTTTGGCTGCGCCTTGCCCGCAAAGTGCTGGATCTACCGGAAACCGATCGGCTCTACGGTGAGCTGGCCAAACTCCATGAGATGACCGGCAGCAGCGATGACGCCCTCGCCATCACCGCACAGATTCACACCCTCTGGGGGCTCACTCCCTGGAAAGTGCTGACCCGCTAAGCGCCAGCACTCACAGGGCGGCGTCGAGACAGGCTGACGCAGCCCTGTGCATGGCCCAGTCGCCGGACAGCCTGTTAAACTCGCCAGCAAGATTGATGTGGAGAACCCTGTATGGATTGCCTGTTCTGCAAGATCGTAGCGGGTGAGATTCCGGCGCGAAAAATTTATGAAGATGATCAGGTGATCGCCTTCCACGACATCGCCCCGCAAGCGCCGGTACACTTTTTAGTTATCCCGAAAAAGCACATCGCCACCCTAAATGACCTTGAAGAAGGCGACAAAGCCTTGGCTGGTCATATTCTGTTCACCGCACAGCGTTTAGCGAAAGAGTTGGGCTGTGAGGAGGGCTTCCGCGTGGCCATGAATTGCAATGAGCTGGGCGGCCAGACGGTCTACCATATCCACATGCACGTGCTAGGACAGCGCCAAATGCATTGGCCTCCGGGCTGATTGCCGATGACTGTGCTGTTCATGCCCACCGGCCTAGGCCGGTTTCTACCCGCCACCCGAGGTCACCGGAGGCACCATGTCTAACCAAAGCCAACGCCATTACTCACCTGCTGACCGCCTACTGCTGCAAGCAGATGCGGCCCTGCGCACCCTGCTGCCCTTTAGCGGTCATCCCACGCGCCCTTCTCCGGCTAAGTTCAAAGAGGATGCGCTGCTCAATGAGCAAGAAAGCCGCCATGTGGCGGGCCTGATGCGTATCAACCACACCGGGGAAGTTTGTGCACAGGGGCTGTACCAAGGGCAGGCTTTGACCGCGCGCCTGCCCCATGTGCGGGACGCTATGGAGCAGGCTGCCGATGAGGAAATCGACCATCTGGCTTGGTGCGAACAGCGCATCCGCGAGTTGGACAGCCGTCCTAGCCTGCTCAATCCGCTGTTTTATGGCCTGTCCTTTGGCATAGGCGCGGCGGCGGGTTTTATCAGCGACCGGGTCAGCCTCGGTTTTGTCGCCGCCACGGAAGATCAGGTGTGCAAGCATCTGGATAGCCACCTGAGCGAGATTCCGGCCAGTGACGCAAAGTCCCGCGCCATCCTCGAACAGATGCGTATTGATGAAGCTCAGCACGCCAGTGCCGCGCTAAATGCCGGTGGCCTGCGCTTTCCTGCGCCGGTTAAATTCGGCATGTCGCTGCTGTCCAAGGTAATGACTGCCAGCACCTATCGGATCTAAGGCTAACGGGGAGTGCCTGCGTTACGTGCAGCACCCCCGACGCATCACAGGCCTTTGACCGCGTAAATGCCCGGTGCGTTGCGCCAGTAGCCTTTGTAATCCATGCCATACCCGAACACATAGCGGTCGGCACACTGCAGGCCCACATAGTCCGCTTTAAAGTCTGGGCAGGTTTTGCGGTCGTGATCCTTATCAACCAGCACCGCCGTTTGCACGGAAGCTGCGCCCTCAAGGCGGCAATACTGGATGATGGCGTGCAGGGTGTGACCTTCATCCAATATGTCGTCGATGATCAGTACGTCGCGGTCGATGAAGGATAGCTCTGGCTTAGCCTTCCAAAACAGCTCGCCGCCTGTGGTCTGGTTGCGGTAGCGGGTGGCGTGCAGGTAAGACAGCTCCAGCGGAAAACTCAGCTTCGGCAAGAGTTTACCGGCGAAGATCAGCCCGCCATTCATTACGCAAAACACCACCGGGTTGCGTTCCGCCAGTTGGTCATTGATCTGCTGGGCGATGGCATCAATGGCCCGTTCCACCTCGGCTTCTGGGTATAGGCAATCCGCTTCGGCCATTACTTGGCGGATATGGGTAAGCTCAACAGACATGGCAGGTCTCCGGGGGTGTGCTGGAAAGGCCCGCACCATACCCATAGCGCACCCAGCGGGGCAAGGGCATCATCGACAGCCCCCCGATGGGCCGCTAGGCTGAGTCTAGAACCCCGCTCATAAGGAATCCCGCCATGCCCATTCAGGAAGTCCGCCATCCGCTGGTGCGCCATAAGATCGGTTTGATGCGCCATGCCGAGATCAGCGCCAAGCAGTTTCGTGAGCTGGCCTCTGAGCTAGCCGCGCTGCTCACCTACGAGGCAACCCGTGATTTGCCGCTGGAAAGCCACCCTATTCCTTGCTGGAGTGGCCCTGTGGAGGTGGAGCGTCTCGCCGGGAAAAAAATTACCGTAGTGCCGATTCTGCGCGCCGGTATCGGCATGTTGGACGGTGTACTCAGCTTGATTCCCAGCGCGCGGGTCAGTGCGGTGGGCATGTCGCGCAATGAGGAAACCCTAGAGCCCTACAGCTATTTGGCCAAATTAGCCCCGGAGATTGAGCAGCGTCTGGCCCTGATCATCGACCCCATGCTGGCCACCGGCGGCTCACTGATTGCCACCATCAACTTGCTCAAGGCGGCGGGCTGCAAAGAGATTCGGGCGTTGGTACTGGTCGCCGCGCCAGAAGGCATTGCTGCGGTCAGTCAAGCGCACCCAGAAGTGCCGATTTTCACGGCGGCCATCGACCAGCGCCTTAATGAACAGGGTTATATCCTGCCCGGTCTGGGGGATGCCGGGGATAAGGTGTTTGGCACCCAAGCCTGTGCCGACTGAATGCCACTGAAAAAAAGCCCGACCGAAGTCGGGCTAACGCAAGAAGCGTGACTCCGTTGGGAATCAGCTCATGCCCAACCAATTAGGCAGCGCCAAGGAAATGGCCGGGATATAGGTGATCAGCACCAAAAAGCCTAGCAGCATCATTAGCCAAGGCATGGCCGCCTTTACCACCTCAGTAACGCTCATGCCGGTGACGGCAGAGGTAACAAAGAGGTTCAAGCCCACGGGCGGGGTGATCAGGCCGATTTCCATGTTCACCACCATGATGATGCCCAAGTGAATGGGATCAATGCCCAGTTGCATGGCGATGGGGAACAGGATCGGAGCCAAAATCAGGATGATGGCGGAAGGCTCCATAAAGGCTCCGGCCACCAGCAGCACAAGGTTTACCACCAGCAGAAATTGCCAAGGCAGCAGGCCCATATCCACTACCCACGCGGTAATGGTCTGTGGGATTTGCTCAGTGGTCAGTACATGGGCAAACAGCATGGCGTTGGCGATGATGAACATCAGCATGATGGACAGCTTGCCCGACTCCACCAGCACCTTGGGGCAGTCCCGTAGGCGCATATCCTTGTAGACGAAAATCGCCACAAAGGCCGAATACACAGCAGCGACTGCCGCAGCCTCAGTGGGGGTGAACATGCCGGAGTAAATACCGCCGAGGATGATCACCATCAGCAGCAAGCCCCAACTGGCTTTGCGTGCAGCACTTAGCCATTCGCTGAGGGTTGCTTTGGGCATGGCCGGTAGGTTCTTCTTCACCGCGATGATGTAGATGGCAACCATCAGCACCACACCGAGCAGAATGCCCGGAATCACCCCAGCCATGAACAGCTTGCCCACTGAGGTCTCGGTGGCGGCGGCATACACCACCATCACCACTGAGGGCGGAATCAGAATGCCCAAGGTTCCGGCATTACAGACGATGCCCGCGCCAAAGGCCTGTGGATAGCCAGAGCGCACCATGCCAGCGATGGCAATGGAGCCCACTGCCGCCACCGTAGCAGGCGAGGAGCCCGACAGCGCGGCAAACAGCATACAGGCCATGACTGCCCCGATGGCCAGCCCGCCGCGAATATGCCCCACACAGACGTTGGCAAAGTCGATCAGCCGCTTAGCCACGCCGCCGGTGGTCATAAAGGCTCCAGCCAGCAGAAAGAACGGGATGGCCAGCAGGGTGTAATGCTCGGAGGTCTCAAACAGCTTGATGGCCAGTGAGCGCACCGAGTCCGGGCTAAAGAACATAATAGTCAGGGAACCGGCCAGCCCCAAGGAAACGGCAATGGGCACGCCGATAAACATCAGCAAAAACAGCATCAAAAACAGGAAAGGAATGGTCATGGCTTAGGCTCCTGCTCGTGAATCTTCAGGGCATCGGCGGCTTCATCGGCCAGCCCCAGCCCGGTTTGCTGATGGCGCAGGATCCGCAGCAGAATTTCCGCAAAACGCACAAACACCATGGCAAAGCCAAAGGGCACGATCAGGCCGATATGCCATTGCTTGATGCCGATATGCGCCAAATCCTCTGCGCCGATGTTGGCAATCAGCAGGGTTTTCATCCAGTCGAAGCTGGCGATGCTGATCAAACCGGCGTAGATCAAGCAGCACAGGCAGGCGATGATGCCGATGATCCGCTGCACCGGCTTGGAGGCCAGCTTAACCAAGGCATCAACCCCGATGTGCCCAGCAGTGCGCACGCCGTAAGCCATGCCGAAGAAGATCAGCCAAGCAAACAGCGCCTTGGTCAGCGCGGTGCTCCAAGTCATGGACTGTGCCAATCCCATGATGAAGTCGCCGATGGCGTAAAAGGTCTCGCGCCCGGTTTCGAAGCGGTCGCCCAAATCAAAAAACGGGGTATAGAAGTTGTTGAGAATGACGTAAACAAAGGTCACAAGGGTCATGGCCGCCAGCAAGAAGGCGATCATGACCTCCTCAAAATGGTTCCATGCACGCTGCATGTTAGTCATGTGGGCAATCTCCGTCCCGTGGTTGCAAGGTGAGCGGGCAAGATTGCCTAGCCGCTCACCCCGAAGGCCTGATTAACTCGGCCAGTGCCTGCGTGAAGGCGGACGATCAGTCATCCACCTTCGAGGGAGTGCGATTATTTGGCTTGGTTAGCAGCCTGAGCGGCTTTGATCAAATCCGCGCCGATTTGAGGTTCAAACTGCTTCCACACTGGCTCCATGACTTTGCGCCACTCGGCGCGCTGCTCTGGGGTCAGGCTGATGATTTCGGTGGTTTTAGCCTCAAGGATGCGCTGTTTGTCGGCTTGGTTCAGGGCATCGGCCTGCTTGTTCACCGAGACAGTGACTTCAGCGAGGATTTTTTCCAGCTCGCCGCGCACATCTGCCGGTAGCCCTTTCCAGAAGCCGGTGTTGGTGATCACCATGTAGTCGAGTAGGCCGTGGTTACTCTCGGTGATGTACTTCTGCACTTCGTGCATTTTTTGCGAGTAGATATTGGAGTAGGGGTTCTCCGCACCGTTGACTACGCCGGTTTGTAAGCCTTGATAAACCTCGGCGAAGCTCATTTTGCGCGGATTGGCGCGCAGGGCTTTGAACTGCTCCTCCAACACCGCTGAAGTCTGTACGCGGAACTTCAGGCCGCGCGCATCAGCGGGGACGCGCAAGGCTTTGTTGGCCGAAAGCTGTTTAAGGCCATTGTGCCAATAGGCCAGCCCCGTGATGTTTTTGTCTTCCATGGAGCGCAGCAGGCTCTGGCCACCGGGGCCTTTCTGGAAGCGATCGACCGCCGCCATGTCATCAAACAGGAAGGGCAGGTCGAAAATCTGCACGCCCTTGGAGTAGTGCTCAAACTTAGCCAACGAGGGCGCGATCAACTGCACATCGCCGAGCAGAAGCGCCTCCATTTCCTTACCGTCGCCAAATAGGGACGAGTTGGGATAGACCTGAACCGTTACTTTGCCGGGCAGACGCTCCTCAGCCAGCTTTTTGAACAGCAGCGCGCCCTGTCCTTTAGGTGTGTGTTCAGCCACCACATGGGCAAACTTGATGGTGATGGGGTCAGCGGCATGGACGATACCGGCGATGCTCAGGCTTAGCGCGCAGACGAGTGCCTTGGCGATGGGGTTCAGCATGGTTGCATTCCTCTTGTTTTTTTAGAGATGGGCTGGATGCAATTGGAGAAGGAATAAGCACGATAGATCAGGCTAAGGCACTGTTGCATTGACAGGCGGCAGGCCCTCAGCTTGGCAGCTATCGAGCGCAAGCTTTGTGCCAGATGCCGCAGTGATCTTTTCGCGGGGCTCTAGTTCAAGCCATGGATGCCATTGCCCAAGCCTTGGTATGTTGGCTTGGGCAGGGTATTTGGCGGAAACTCGCCGACTATTCGGCTTCCTCTGGCGAATTGCCGCCTTCCGAAAAGCTTAGTCCATGTTTTCGCAGCTTGTCGTGCAAGGTTTTGCGCGGCAGCCCCAAGGCTTCGGCAGCACTGCGCAATGAGCTGTGGCCGCGTGTCAGTTCAGCGACAATCAGAGCGCGTTCGAAGGCTTCGACTTGCTGGCTTAGGTTGCCGCTTTCCAGCAGGGCCGCTGTGTTGCTAAGGGGGGCTGTTGCGGCGCTATTGCTGGTGTCTAGGCCTAGCTCTAAGCCTAGGGCGAAGCGTTCAGCGCTGTTTTGTAGCTCGCGGATATTGCCCGGCCACGTGTGGCAGAGCAGTTGGGTGCGCTGCTCCTGTGTGGTTTTGCGCGGGCTCAAAGCATGGCGAATCGCCGCTTGCTCAGCAAAGTGCTGAAACAATGGCAGGATGTCTTCGCTGCGCTCGCGCAAGGGTGGGATGCGCAGCGGGGCCACGTTGAGCCGGTAGTAGAGGTCAGCACGGAAGCGGCCTTGATCGGCGGCCAGTCGCAGGTCTTCCTTGGTGGCGGCGATGACACGAATATCCAGGGGAATTAACTGATTGCCACCCAGCCGCTCTAACACCCGCTCTTGCAAGAGCCGCAGCAGTTTGACCTGCACATCCATGCTCATGCTTTCAATTTCATCAAGAAACAGGGTGCCGCCATTGGCGAATTCAAACTTGCCGATGCGGCGTTTCTGCGCGCCGGTAAAGGCCCCCGATTCATGGCCGAACAGCTCGCTTTCCACCACGGACTCGGCCAGCGCTCCGGCGTTGATGGCCACAAAGGGCCGGTCGCGACGGCTAGATAGATCATGCAGTGCCCGTGCTACCACTTCTTTACCTGCGCCGGTTTCGCCCAAAATCAGCACATCGGCTTGAGTGGCGGCCAGCGCGGCGATCTGTTCGCGCAGGCGCTGTACGCCGGTGGATTGCCCTAAGAGCCGCGCTGACAACTGCTGCCGATCGGCCAAGGCCATGCGTAGGCTGCGGTTTTCCAGCACCAGACGGCGCAGTTCTAGGGCGCGGCGCACGCTGTCCAACAGAAATTCGCTGGGGAAGGGTTTCTCCAGAAAATCATAAGCCCCCGCGCGCATGGCTTGTACGGCAAGGGGTACATCACCATGCCCGGTGATTAAGAGTACGGGTAGCTCAGCATCCCGCGCCTGTACTTGCTTGAGCAGCTCCATGCCGTCCACACCGGGCATACGGATGTCGCTGATCAGCACGCCTGGCCAGTCGATAGGTAAGCGCGCGGCCAGCCCTTGGGCACTGCCAAGGCTGACCACGCGCAGTCCGGCTAGATCCAAGGTTTGGCTGAGAGCTTGGCGCAGGTGCGCGTCGTCATCTACCAGCACGACCTGAGCTTGATTGTCGATTGAGCTGTCACTGCTCATGAAGGGTCCTCGCTGGAAAAATCAGTACCGGGCGCAGCGCAGCGCAGCGTTATGCTGATGTAAGCGCCCCCTTCTGGGTGATTGGCGAGGTGTAGCTCACCGCCCAGACTGCGGGTCAGGGTATCGCAGATGGCCAGCCCTAAACCCAGCCCTTGGGCGCTGGCTTTGGTGGTGAAGAAGGGCTCACGGGCGCGCTCTAAGGATTCAAGGGTGAAGCCTTGGCCGCTGTCGTGCAGGCTAAGGGTAACCTGATCTTTATGGCGTAGGGCGCTGATCCAGATACGTCTTGGGCGGCGTAGATTGCTTTCTTCTAAGGCATCAAGGGCATTGGTCAGTAGATTGGTCAGCACCTGGCGCAGACGGGTTTCACCCGCTTGTACCCATAGCGTAGCCTCTGGAATGTCGCGGATTAACTCGACATTCAAGGACTGGCGGCGTTTCGCCAACATGGCCAAGCAGTCATCTAGAGCCGGTTGCAGCGCTACGCGCTCAGGCACCTGTGGATCGCGTCGGGCAAAGGCTTTGAGATGAGCGATGATGGAGGCCATGCGCGCAGTCAGTTCGCTGATCAGGTGCAGGTTAGTGCGGGCCTCCTCAAGGCGCTGGTGATCGAGCAGGACACCGGCGTTATCGGCATAGCTGCGGATGGCGGCCAGTGGCTGATTCAGCTCGTGGCTGATGCTGGCCGACATGGTGCCCAAGGCTGAGAGTTTACCGGCCTGCAGCAGTTCATCTTGGGCGCGCACCAGCTCTTGTTGGGCTTGCTCGCGCTCCAGCACTTCTTCTTTTAGGCGAGCATTCAGGGCTTCTAGATCGCGGGTTCGTTCTTGGACGCGTTGTTCGAGATCGCGCCGCGCTTGGGCGTCCATGGCCAGCCGTTCAATGAGATGGCGGCGGCGTTGCATCAGCAGGCTTAGCCACAGCAGCAGGGCCAGCAGCGTGGCCCCGCCAATGCCCACCACGGTGTTCACTGAGCGCTCCACCTGACGCACGGGGGCTAGGATACGCACCGTCCAGCCGGTTTCCGACAGCTCCCGACTCTGTATCAACCAGGTGTTGAGGTTGAGATCAAGTGTCTGCAGGTCGGTGGTGGGATAGGGCCGATGCAGGCGGATTTGCTCCTGCTCGCTTTCTGACAGCGGGCGGGTGGCACGGAAGCGCCAATCAGGCCGCGAGGTAAGAATCACCACGCCAAAGGCATCGGTGACCAAGAGTTGCTCAGGGCTTTGCCCCCACAGGGTTTCAGTGTGGTCTAGGTCTATCTTCACCACCAACACACCCAGCACCTTGTTGCCTTCATGGATGGCCGCGCCAAAGTAGTAGCCGCGCTTGCTAGAAGTAGTGCCAAGGCCAAAAAACTGGGCGCGCTGACCTGCCATGGCCTGCTGAAAGTAAGGCCGAAAGGAAAAGTCGCGGCCTATGAAATGATCGGCGGTTGCCCAGTTGGAGGCGGCGAGGGTTTTACCATCGGCTCCCATCAGGTAGATCACATCTGAGCCGCTGCGGTTGCGTAATTCTTCCAGCAGGTGATTGGCTTGCTGCTGTATCAGCAGGTTTTGCGGATCAGCCAGTGCGGCCCGTAGGATCGGCAAATCCCCCAAAATACCCGGCAGCACCTCGTAACGGCGCAGGTTGCCCAGCAGGTTTGCCACATAGAGGTCGAGGGTTTGGCGGTTTTGCTCAATCAGCTCGCTGGTGTAGTAACGCTCGGCCAGTTGTTGCAGTGGCCAGAGCGCCAAGACCATGAACAGCGCAGGCACCAGCAGAGAGCGCCAGCGCGGGCGATGGCGTTTGATATTCAGTGGAGTCATGTGCGTGGGCCTGTGGGTCAGGGACAGTCCGCCTACGCCGATAAGCTGCTTTGTGGCTAGCCGCTTATCGGTGAGGGATATACAAAACCTAGCTCGGCTTTATCGGCTGATTCAGACACTGTTGTAAGGCGCTGTGCCAGTGCGGCAGTGCGATTCCCCAGTGTGCCTGTAGCGCGGCACAATTCAAGCGCGAGTTATGGGGGCGTGCTGCCGGTGTGGGGTATTCACTGGAAGGAATTGGCTCAAGCTGTGCGCAGCGCAGGCCCTGCTGTTGCAGATGCGCGCGGATAGCCGAGGCAAAGCCATACCAAGAGGTTTCCCCCAAAGCCGTCAGGTGATAAAGGCCATGTAAGGCTAAGCCCTGCTGCTGCCAGCCCTGAATCAACTGTGCTGTGACCTCAGCCAGAGTGCCTGTCCAAGTGGGCGCGCCGATTTGATCATCCACCACCCGCAGGTGCTCGCGTTCGCGCAATAGACGCTGCATGGTCAGCAGGAAGTTCTGCCCAGTCTGCGAATACACCCAACTGGTACGCAAAATCAGCCCGCTACCTGCGATGGCTTGAATGGCCAACTCACCGGCCCGTTTGCTCTGGCCGTAGACATTCAGCGGCTGGGTGGCATCGCTTTCTGTGTAGGGCGTGGCCTTTTGGCCATCAAACACATAATCCGTGGAGTAGTGAATCAGCGGAATGCCTAGCTGCGCCGCTTCTTCGGCGAGAACACCGGGAGCGATGGCGTTGATGGCAAAGGCTAACTCTGGCTCGCTTTGGGCTTTATCTACGGCAGTATAGGCTGCCGCGTTGATGATCAGATCCGGGGCAAACTGCCGTACCTCTTGGCGTAGGCGCGCTGTGTCGGTTAAATCCAAGGCCGCTCTAGGGGGGGCGCTGAGGGTGGCGAAGGGGCCTAATTGCTGCTGCAAAGCTTGAGCAAGTTGCCCCTGTCCGCCGGTGATTAGAATTCTCACGGATAGACCTCGGCGCTGTGCAGTGGCAAGCCTTGTTGATCCTTGGCCGACAGCAAGGGCGTGCCCTGTAGCGGCCAATCAATGCCGAGTTGCGGATCGTCCCAGCGCAGGCAGCGCTCATGTTCCGGGGCGTAGTAATCGGTGGTTTTGTAGAGAAATTCGGCACACTCGCTCAACACCAGAAAGCCATGGGCAAAGCCTTCAGGCACCCAGAGTTGCCGGTGATTGTCGGCGCTTAAATGCACGCCAACCCAGCGGCCAAAGTGGGGCGAGTGGCGTCGAAGATCCACCGCCACATCATAGACCTCACCGGCCACCACTCGAACGAGCTTGCCCTGTGGTTGCTGGATTTGGTAATGCAGGCCACGCAGTACGCCCTGCGCTGAGCGCGAGTGATTATCCTGCACGAAGGCCCGTTGTACGCCACTAAGCTGCGCGAAGCGCTCAGTGTTGAAGCTTTCAAAAAAAAAGCCGCGTGCATCACCAAAAACCTTGGGCTCAAGGATCAGCACACCGGGCAGCGCGGTTTCAATGGCCTGCATGATGCTATGCCTCTAGGTTAGCGATGGTATTTGCCGGACAGCTCGTGCACGGCCTCAATGAATACACCGGCATGGGCGGGATCCACTTCGGGGGTGATGCCGTGGCCGAGGTTAAAGATGTGTCCGCTGCCATGGCCATAACGCTCCAGAATACGCCCGACTTCCTGACGGATGGCGGTGGGGTTGGCATACAGCACCGTGGGGTCCATGTTGCCTTGCAGGGCTACGCGATCCCCCACGCGGGCGCGGGCGTTGCCGATATCACAGGTCCAATCCAAGCCCAAGGCATCTGCGCCGGTATTGGCCATCTGCTCCAGCCACTGACCGCCATTTTTGGTGAACAGAATCACCGGCACTTGGCGGCCTTCGTGCTGACGAATCAAGCCCTTAAGAATCTGCTCCATATAGCGCAGGGAGAATTCTTTATAGGCCACATCGGATAGGCTGCCACCCCAGGTATCGAAAATCTGTACTGCCTGCGCCCCGGCGAGAATCTGGCTGTTCAGGTACAGGGTGACCGAGCGGGCCAGCTTGTCGAGCAGCAGGTGCAGGTTCTGCGGCGCGTCGTACAGCATGGCCTTGGATTTGCGGAAGTCCTTAGAGGAGCCGCCTTCCAGCATGTAAGTGGCCAGCGTCCAAGGGCTGCCGGAAAAACCAATCAGGGGTACACGGCCTTGCAGTTCGCGGCGAATGGTGCGCACCGCATCCATCACATAACCAAGGTCTTTGTCCGGATCGGGGATGGGCAGGGCTTCAATGTCGGCCAGGGTTTGCACGGATTTGCGGAAGCGCGGCCCTTCGCCGGTTTCAAAGTACAGGCCCAGCCCCATGGCATCGGGGATGGTCAGAATGTCTGAGAACAGGATGGCCGCATCCAACGGATAACGCTCTAGCGGCTGCAAGGTGACTTCGCAGGCCAGCTCCGGGTTCATACACAGGCTCATAAAGTCGCCCGCTTTGGCCCGTGTGGCGCGGTATTCTGGTAGATAGCGCCCAGCCTGCCGCATCATCCATACTGGAGTAAGGTCTACAGGCTGCTTGAGCAGGGCACGGAGAAAGCGATCGTTCTTCAGAGCAGTCATGTCAGGGCTCCAGCGGGACAGGCGAAAAGTCCGGCATTGTCGCAAAGCCCAAAACAAAAGGCACGCCAGAGGGCGTGCCTTTTGGGTGAAGCCAGATCAAGACTGCTGCGCTTACACGCCCAGATAGTCGAGAATACCTTCAGCGGCCAAACGGCCTTCGTAAATAGCCGTCACCACCAGATCCGAGCCGCGCACCATGTCGCCACCGGCAAAGATCTTCGGGTTGCTGGTTTGGAACTTAAAGGCACCGGCTTCCGGGGCAATTACGCGGCCCTGATTGTCGGTCTTGATGCCTGTGGCTTCAAACCAAGGCGCAGGACTAGGCCGGAAGCCGAAGGCGATGATCACCGCATCGGCAGGCAGAATCTGCTCCGAACCGGGGATCGGCTCAGGGCTGCGGCGACCACGAGCATCCGGCGCGCCGAGCTGAGTTTCCACAACCTTGACGCCTTCCACCTTGCCGTCACCGATGATGGCGATGGGCTGACGGTTGAACAGGAAGCGCACGCCTTCATCTTTGGCATTTTTCACTTCACGGCGCGAACCGGGCATGTTGGCCGCATCGCGGCGGTAAGCGCAGGTCACCGTCTTAGCACCCTGACGAATGGAGGTACGGTTGCAGTCCATGGCCGTGTCACCACCGCCGAGCACCACCACGCGCTTGCCCTTCATGTCTACGAAGTCCTCAGGGGATTTTTCGTAGCCTAGGCGGTGATTGACGTTGGCCACCAGAAAGTCCAGTGCATCGTACACGCCGGGCAGGTCTTCACCGGGGAAGCCGCCCTTCATGTAGGTATAGGTGCCCATGCCCATGAACACTGCGTCGTAATCCTTCAGCAATTGCTCAATGCTGATGTCTTTGCCGACTTCGGTATTCAGCTGGAATTCAACGCCCATACTGGTGAAGATTTCCCGACGGCGGCTCATGATGGATTTCTCCAGCTTGAACTCAGGGATGCCGAAGGTGACCAGCCCGCCGATTTCCGGGTTACGGTCAAACACCACAGGGGTGACACCGTTGCGGGCCAGAATATCCGCACAGCCCAAGCCTGCTGGGCCTGCACCGATGATGGCGACCTTCTTGCCCACGGATTTAACCCGCGACAGATCCGGACGCCAGCCCATGGCAAAGGCAGTATCGGTGATGTAGCGCTCTACAGCGCCAATGGTCACCGCGCCAAAACCGTCGTTTAGGGTGCAAGCGCCCTCGCAGAGACGATCCTGCGGGCACACTCGGCCACAGACTTCCGGCAGGGTATTGGTCTGGTGCGACAGCTCTGCCGCCGCCAGAATGTTGCCCTCAGCCACCAGCTTCAGCCAGTTGGGCACGTAGTTGTGCACCGGGCACTTCCACTCGCAATAAGGGTTGCCGCAGCCTAGGCAACGGTGCGCCTGTTCCGCCGCCTGCTGTGGATTGAAGGGCTCGTAGATCTCCACGAACTCTTTTTTCCGATGGCGCAGCAGTTTTTTCTTCGGATCTTTGCGCCCGACCTCGATGAACTGGAAGTCGTTGTTCAGACGATCAGTCATTGGAAAACCTCGTTACAGCAGCCGCAAGCCACAAGCTGCAAGACAATCACGGTGGGCTGGCGGCTTCCTCATAAGAGAAGGCCGCCACCTGAAGCCAGTTACTGCGGGTTGGCCCGAGTGTTGGAGAGCAGTGTTTCCAGATTGGCCGCCTTCGGCTTGACCAGCCAGAAGCGCCGCAAGTAATCCTCTAGATTCTCCAAAATCTCCTTACCCCAAGCGCTGCCGGTCTCCTCGACATACTCCTGCAAAACCTCATGCAGGTGATGACGATAGGCTTCCATGGACTCGCTGGTAATGTGATGGATATTCACCAGCTCGTTGTTCAGGCGATCGACGAAATCACCCTCCATGTCCAGCACATAGGCAAAGCCGCCGGTCATGCCTGAGCCGAAATTGTGGCCCGTTTTACCCAGCACACAGACAAATCCGCCCGTCATGTACTCACAGCAGTGGTCACCGGTACCCTCTACCACGGTGTGCGCCCCGGAGTTACGCACCGCGAAACGCTCGCCAGCAGTACCGGCGGCAAATAGCTTGCCGCCCGTCGCGCCATACAAGCAGGTGTTACCGATGATGGCTGATTCTTGGGTCTTTAGCGCCGAACCTTTGGGCGGAACGATCACCAGCTTACCGCCGGTCATGCCTTTGCCCACGTAATCGTTGGCATCGCCTTCCAGATAGAGGTTCAAACCACCGGCGTTCCACACACCGAAGCTCTGACCTGCAGTGCCTTTGAAGCGGAAGGTGATGGGCGCATCGTCCATGCCTTGATTGCCGTGGCGCTTGGCGATTTCACCCGAGAGGCGTGCGCCGATGGAGCGGTCACAGTTGCAGACATCCAGCGCGAACTCGCCGCCCTGTTTGTTAACGATGGCCTCTTTAGCCAGCGCGACCATTTCTTCAGCCAGCAAGCCTTGATCGAAGGGCGGGTTACGATCCACTTCGCAGAACTGCGGTTTGTCCGCCGGAATCAGATCACTGCCCAGCAGTGGCGTCAGATCCAGATGGGCCTGCTTGTCGCTTTCACCGGGTAACAGCTCCAGCAGATCCGTACGGCCAATCAGCTCGGACAGGCTACGCACGCCCAAGCGGGCCAGCCACTCGCGGGTTTCCTCGGCGACGAAGGTGAAGAAGTTCATCACCATTTCAACGGTGCCGATGAAGTGCTCTTTACGCAGCTTCTCATTCTGAGTGGCCACGCCAGTAGCGCAGTTGTTCAGATGGCAGATACGCAGGTACTTACAACCCAGCGCAATCATCGGGGCCGTGCCAAAGCCAAAGCTTTCAGCGCCCAGAATGGCCGCTTTGATCACATCCAGACCGGTTTTCAGGCCGCCGTCGGTTTGTACCCGCACCTTGCCGCGCAGATCGTTGCCGCGCAGGGTTTGGTGAGCCTCGGACAGGCCGAGTTCCCAAGGGCTGCCCGCGTACTTGATGGAGGTCAGCGGCGAAGCGCCGGTACCGCCGTCATAGCCGGAGATGGTGATCAGATCGGCATAGGCTTTGGCCACACCGGCAGCAATGGTACCCACACCGGGTTCTGCCACCAGCTTGACCGACACCAGCGCCTCAGGATTGACCTGTTTGAGGTCAAAAATCAGCTGGGCCAGATCTTCAATGGAATAGATGTCATGGTGCGGCGGCGGGGAAATCAGCGTCACCCCGGGCACGGCATAGCGCAGGCGGGCGATCAAGGGATTGACCTTACCACCGGGCAACTGGCCGCCCTCACCGGGCTTAGCACCCTGAGCCACCTTGATTTGCAGCACGTCGGCGTTGACCAGATACTCAGGCGTAACGCCAAAGCGTCCGGTCGCTACTTGCTTAATGCGCGAGCTTTTAATGGTGCCATAGCGGGCAGGATCTTCGCCGCCTTCACCGGAGTTCGAGCGCGCACCAAGGCGGTTCATGGCCTCGGCAATGGCTTCGTGGGCTTCTGGTGACAGTGCGCCCAAGGAGATGCCCGCCGAATCGAAGCGCTTGAGGATTAACTCCACCGGCTCAATGTCGGTTAGAGGCAACGGCTGATCCAGCTCTTTGACCTTCAGAAGGTCACGCAGCATGGCCACCGGACGCTCATCCACCAGCTTGCTGTAATCCTTGAACTTCTGGTAATCGCCTTCCTGTACCGCCACTTGCAGCGCGCCCACCACGTCCGGGTTATAGGCGTGGTATTCACCGCCATACACGAACTTGAGCAAACCGCCCTGTTGGATGGGTTTACGCAGGCTCCAAGCTTCGGCGGCCAGCAGCTTTTGCTCGGCTTCCAGATCGACAAAGCGCGCGCCTTTGATGCGGTTGGGCGTGCCACGGAAGCAGGTGTCCACCAGATCATCGGCAAGGCCAATGATTTCAAAAAGCTGAGCACCCCGATAAGAGGCTACGGTGGAGATACCCATCTTCGACAGAATCTTCATCAGACCCTTGTCGATGCCCTTACGGTAATGGCTGAAGACTTCGTGCAGGTCACCCAGCACTTCGCCGGTGCGAATCAGATCGCCCAGCACTTCATACACCAGGAAGGGATAAATGGCCGTCGCGCCAAAGCCGATCAGCACCGCAAAGTGGTGAGGATCGCGGGCGGTGGCGGTTTCCACCAGAATGTTACAGTCGCAGCGCAGACCTTTTTCCACCAGACGGTGGTGAACAGCGCCCACCGCCAGTGCAGCATGTACCGGCAGCTTGCCGGGCATGATCTGACGATCGCTGAGCACCAGCAGCACTTTACCAGCGCGCACTGCCGCTTCGGCTTGATCGGCCACGGCTTGAACGGCTGCTTCTAGTCCGAGTGACGCCTCATAGTTGAGGTCGATCAGCTCGCGCTCAAAGCCGGGACGCTCCAGCGACATGATGCTTTGCCACTTGGTCGGGGAAATCAGCGGTGTGCTGAGAATTACCCGATTGGCATGCTCGCCGGTTTCCTCAAAGACATTGCGCTCGGCCCCTAAACAGGTTTCCAGCGACATGACGATGGCTTCGCGCAGCGGGTCGATGGGCGGGTTGGTCACCTGCGCAAACTGCTGGCGGAAGTAATCGTAAGGGGAGCGGACGCGCTTGGATAGCACCGCCATGGGCGTGTCGTCGCCCATGGAGCCCACTGCTTCCTGTCCTTGCTCACCCAAGGGACGCAAGACTAAATCGCGCTCCTCAAAGGTGACTTGGAACATCTTCATGTATTGCTTGAGCTGATCGGGATCGTAGAAAGCCAATCCGTGATCGTCATCGCTCAGGGTCGACTGAATGCGCAGTGCATTTTCGCGCAGCCAGTGCTTGTAGGGCTGCTGGCTTTTCAGACGGTTGTCGATGTCGCTGGTGTGCAGCACTGTGCCGGTTTCGGTGTCCACGGCCAGAATCTGACCCGGCCCAACCCGGCCTTTAGCAATCACATCTTCCGGCTGGTAATCCCAAACGCCGACTTCTGAGGCCAGTGTGATGTAGCCATTCTTGGTGGTGACCCAACGCGCCGGACGCAAACCGTTACGATCCAGCAGGCAAACCGCATAGCGACCGTCAGTCAGTACGATGCCCGCCGGGCCATCCCAAGGCTCCATGTGCATGGAGTTGTATTCGTAGAAGGCGCGCAGATCGGCATCCATGGTCTCGGCATTTTGCCAAGCCGGGGGAATGATCATGCGCAGACCACGGAACAGATCGACACCACCTGTCACCAACAGCTCTAGCATGTTGTCCATGCTGGAGGAGTCAGAGCCAGTGCGGTTGACGATGGGCCCTAGGTTGCCAAGGTCTGGCAGCAATGGGCTGGAAAACTTAGTGCGCCGCGCCTGTGCCCAGTTACGGTTACCGGTGATGGTGTTGATTTCACCGTTGTGCGCCAAAAAGCGGAACGGCTGCGCCAAAGGCCAACGCGGTAAGGTGTTGGTCGAAAAACGCTGGTGGAAAACACAAATAGCGGTAGCCAGACGCTCATCACCCAGATCCGGGTAAAAGAGCACCAAGTCAGCCGGCATCATCAAGCCTTTATAGATGATGTCCTTGTGAGACAGGCTGCAGACGTAGAAGTCTGGATCATCTTTAAGGGCTTCTTCAGCGTGACGCCGCGCATAGAACAGCCGAATAGCCATATCCTGATCGGACAAGCCATCGCCTGTTACAAAAATTTGTTCAATACGGGGTAGACGCTCACGGGCTAAAGGCCCTAGAACGCTGGGGTCGATTGGCACTTCGCGCCAGCCGATTAGGGTCAGCCCCTGTGCTGCGATATCTGCCTCAAGGCGGGCGCGCGCAGCCTGAGCTTTGGCGGAGTCCTTATTGAGAAAGAGCATGCCTACGGCATACTGGGCTGGCAGGGTGGCATTGAAATGCTCAAGGGCCATGGCGCGCAAAAAGGCGTCCGGCTTTTGCATCAGCAACCCACATCCGTCTCCGGTCTTGCCATCGGCATTAATGCCGCCACGGTGAGTCATGCAAGTCAGCGACTGGATGGCGGTCTTCAGCAGGTGATGGCTCGCCTCGCCTTGCATGTGGGCAATCAGACCGAAGCCGCAGTTATCCTTGAACTCTTCAGGACGATATAAACCTGCTCTCATAGGCTCTCCACCGGCTAACTTCGTTGTAAATCAGCCTCTTGCCGGCGAAATGGAGCAGCGCCCAAGTTTAGCGCGGGCAAAAGGCTGGGCAGTTTACATAGTCGAATGAAGGGAAAACAACCAGTAAAGAAAGATTTTCTGCAATTATCCGAAGATAGCAGCCATTAGCGCGGTGGGCGGATTTCTTGCTGAACGCTGGAGAGCGTGCGTGCCCAAGGTTTTTCGGCTTGTAACAAGGCGGGTAATTTTTGCGTGGCGGCGAGGGCGGCTTGGCGGCTGCTGAAGCTGCCATAGGTCACCACATACAGCGGCAGCCCTTGGTGCTGCTTAACGAAGTAGTGGTACTGGTTGCCGTGTAGACGGAGGATTTCCTGAGCGGTTTGCTCGGAGCGAGAGCCGAGTATCTGCAGTAAGAAGTTATTGGCAGGCTGCTTTAAGTACCAGCCTGCTGAGCCCACCGACGTGGCCTCAGCAGCGGGGGAGAGGCTGGCCGCCGGTTTGTTAGTGGGCGGCGTGGCGGCAGGCGTTGGGGTTGGTCGCTCATTGGGTATGGGCGCACTCAATGAGCGGCTGGGCGGAGTGCTGGCTGGTACTGACGCGGGAGGCGTGGCCGGTCTGGCGTTGGCTGGGCTGCTGTTAGCCGCTGGTTTAGCTGAGGAGGTAGCGGGTTTTGGCGGATATAGCTGTTCACTTTCACCACCTGCTGCTGCTGCCAGAGGTTCACGCACAAGGGGTTCGTCCTCGCCGGTGAGGGGCAGGGGCAGGCGCTGACCATTGCCATTGATATCTTGGCTCTGGTTGGCGGCGGCGGCCGCGTTTTGCGTGCTGTCTTCAAGGGGCTGTTGAGTGCCAGTCGAGCTGCCCTCATCCTGAAATAACAAGGCAGCGGCGATCATGCAGAGCACCACAAGGATGCCTAGTACATGCTTCCAAGGGATTTCTGCTATCCAGTCGTTGCTTACAGCGGTTCGTCGACTTGTCTGCGTGGGTAGGGCTTCGTTGAGCATGGTACGGGCCGCTTGGTTTATTTCACCCGGCCAGCCACCGGATAGCTGATGGATGTGTCGAATTTGCGCGCGATTGAGGCAGCTTAGCTCACTACCGGCCCCTTCTAAGCGCTGAGCAAGGTAGGCGGTGGTTTCTTGCTCATCATAGGGTTGCAGCTCGATGATGTGGCAGTTTTCCCGATCCGGCACTAGGGTGCTCAGGCGCGGTCCTAGGTTGGGTTCCGCAAAGAGAAAGACTTTAAGCCGCCCTTCGGTGTTGCCCACCGCAAGGGTAAGCAGATCGAGAAGGTCTTCATTACCCAAAATATGCGCGTCATCCACCAATAGGTAGACACTCTGACCATGCAGGGCTAGCTGTCCGGCCTGTGTCAGGATGGCGTGCGTGCTATGGCGATGACAGCCCAAGGCCTGTGCGGTTTGGCTGAGTACGCCACCGGCGTCCAGACTGTCGGGGTTGATGACAATACTCTGCACCGATTGCTTGTTGCTGGTGGCAAGCAGCGCCTGCCGCAATAGTGATTTCCCACTGCCCCATGGCCCGGTGACCACCAAGAGCATCTGGCTGTAACGGGCTAAATGGTGCAGTTGTCCGAGCACCTGCTTGCGACGGGCAGAGAAAAACTTAAAGCCGGGCATGCGTGCTGCAAAGGGGTCGTGGGTGAACCCGTAGTAATCCAGATAGGAGTCGTCAACAGACAGCCTGGCCATGCAATTCCCTTTTAGGCTTCGGACGCGGTAGCTAACGCCGCGTAATCAGCCTGCAGCGTGTCATCCAGCATATGGCGCGGATAGTCACTGGTGACCACGGCTTCGCCCAAGTGTTTGAGTAGCACCAAGCGCAATTGGCCATCTAACACTTTTTTGTCGAGGGCCATGTGTTGCATAAAGTCTTCCGGGCGCATTTCGCTGGGCGGAATCACCGGGAGACCTGCGCGTTTGAACAGACGAATGGCGCGGTTACGTTCGGCAGCGCTTATCCAGCCCAAACGGGTAGACATCTCCAAAGCCATTACCGTTCCTGCTGACACCGCTTCACCGTGCAGCCAGACGCCGTATCCCATGTGGGTTTCGATGGCGTGGCCGAAGGTATGGCCGAGATTCAGAGTGGCGCGGATGCCGGATTCTTTCTCGTCGGCTCCTACGATCGTGGCTTTGGCGACACAGGAGCGGTAGATGGCTTCGCTCAGCGCTTCGCTGTCGAGGTTTTTCAGCGAATCCAGATGAGTCTCCAGCCAATCCAGAAAGGCCAGATCGCCAATCAGGCCGTACTTGATAACCTCGGCCAGTCCCGCCGATAGCTCGCGTTCGGGCAGGGTGCGCAGACTGCTGGTATCAATCAGCACGGCGTTGGGCTGGTAGAAGGCTCCCACCATGTTTTTGCCCAACGGGTGATTGATGCCAGTTTTGCCGCCCACAGAGGAGTCCACCTGTGACAGCAGCGTGGTCGGCACTTGGATGAAATCGACGCCGCGCTGGTAACAGGCCGCCGCAAAGCCGGTCATGTCACCGATTACTCCGCCACCGAGGGCGATCAGGGTGGTGCGCCGGTCATGGCGCTCGCTCAGCAGGGCATCGAAAATCAGCTGCAGGGTCTGCCAATTTTTGTAGGCTTCACCATCTGGCAATACGATGGGGGTAACTTTAAAGCCACTCAAGCTCTGGAGAAGTGACTCCAGATAGAGGGGGGCTACGGTGTCATTGGTGACCACGGCCACCTGCCGTCCTTGGATATGGGACGCCAGAAGGCTGTGCTGTGCAATGAGCCGCTCGCCGATGTAAATGGGATAGCTGCGTTCGCCAAGATCGACCTGAAGAGACTTCATGGGGCCCCCGGATGATGAATTGGCTTAGGATACCGCAGATGTACCCGGGCTTTCACTGGCTGCCAGCAGCTGTAATCGTTCAAGAATTTCCAAGACCACCATACGCGGTGGACGCTCATCGGTTTCCACCACGATGTCAGCGATGGAGCGATACAGCGGATCGCGGATGGCCATGAGTTCACGCAGGACTCGACCTGGGTCGGCATTTTGCAGCAAGGGGCGGTTGCGATCGCGTGAGGTGCGCTCAAGCTGCTGCTCTACAGAGGTGCAAAGGTAGACGACACTCCCACCACGACGCAGAGCTTGTCGGTTGTCTTCGCGCAGCACTGCCCCGCCGCCGGTGGCCAGCACTAGCCCCTTGACTTGGCATAACTCCTCAATCACGGCGTGCTCACGCTCGCGAAAGCCCGGTTCACCTTCCACGTCAAAGATCCAGGGAATATTAGCCCCGGCTCTTTGCTCTATTTCCCTGTCTGAGTCCCTGAAGGGTAGGTGTAACTCCTTGGCCAGCAGTCGTCCAATTGTGCTTTTGCCAGCGCCCATGGGGCCTACGAGGATGGTATTGCGCACCGGTTTACTGTCTCACTGCAATGGCTTGATGGTTAAGAATCCGGGGTGTCAGAAAAATCAGCAATTCTTCTTTAGAGTCCTTGACGGTATCCCGTCTGAACAGTCGCCCAATGTAGGGGAGATCACCCAGAAAGGGTACCTTGTCCACGGTCTTCTCTTGTGTGTTGGTAAAGACGCCGCCGATTACGATGGTTTCGCCATCGTTGACTAACACCTTGGCGTTGACTTCATTGGTACTGATGGGGGGAACGCCATTGGTCATGTTGGAGTAATCCGGCGCATCCTTATTGACCTTCACTTCCATAATGATCCGGTTATCCGGTGTGATCTGCGGGGTAACTTCCAGAGACAATGCCGCCTCTTTAAAGGAGGTGGAGGTTGCGCCGCTGGAGCTGGCTTCCTGATAGGGAATTTCCGAACCTTTCAGAATCTTGGCGGTTTCTTTATCGGCGGTCATGACCTTGGGCTGGGAAACCACTTCACCGTTACCGGTTTTCTCCATGGCGGACAGCTCAAGATCCAGCACCACATTATTGGTGATATAGCTGATACCGAGGCTAGAGGTTGCACCGGTTGCACCAAGATCAACAAAGGTGCCTACGGTATCTGAGCTTGTACCTGCAACCGTATTATCACGTCCGATGCCCCCTTCAGCTCGGAGCTTGTCGCCGCCGATGCTGGCCCCTGACCAACTGGTACCAATGGACTTATCGAAACCCACCTTGGCCTCAACGATACGCGCTTCAATCATGACTTGCCGAACCGGAATATCCAATTGCGTGACAATACGCCGGAGTTCGTCTAATCGCTCCTGCGTTTGGTAGGCAATGATGTTGTTGGTGCGCTCATCGACCGCTATTGAACCGCGCTCGTCGTTTTCAGTGTTGGCCCTCGCTCCCGTTTTATTGACCGACTGCTGAAACAGCTTGGCAATATCGGTGGCTTTGGCGTAGTTAATCTGGATCACCTCGCGGCGCAGCGGAGCCAGTTCTGCCAGTTGACGTTGGGTTTCTAGTTCTTGCTTCTCGCGCTCGGCGATTTCAGCAGCGGGGGCAACCAGTAGCACGTTGCCCACTTGGCGCTTATCTAACCCCTTGGTTTTGAGGATCAGATCCAGTGCTTGATCCCAAGGTACGCTGTCGAGGCGCAGGGTAATGCTGCCTTGAACTGTATCGCTGGCAACCAGATTGAGCTTGGTGAAATCAGCGATAAGCTGGAGCACCGAGCGCACATCAATATCCTGAAAGTTCAGCGAGAGCTTTTCACCCGTGTAGAGGGAGCGGTCGGCTTTCTGCTTATCCATCTGATTTTGGGTGAGGGGTTTAACGCTGACGGTGAGCTGATTATCGGTTTGAAAGGACAGGTACTCGTAGTAGCCCACCGGCTCAATGGTGATGCTGGTGCTGTTATTGTTGGTTGTCGCATCAACAAATTTGACCGGAGTGGCAAAGTCTTGCACATCAAGACGCGCGCGCAGTGCGTCCGGCAGCTGGGTTTTATCGAGCTGCACGACGATTTTTCCGCCGCGCTCATCAATTTTCGGAGTAATGGCGTCGTCGGATAGGGTAATCACCACATGACCTGCGCCATCGTCGGCCCGTCGAAAATCAATGTTGCTAACACTGGGCAAAGAAGAGCTTGGCATGCCGCTGGTCGCTGCTGCACCTTTAGCGGGGCTCCCAGCAGAAGCGGTGGCCGCTGAGGGAGGGCTTTGCAGGACGGGTGGTTTATGGGCTGCCTGCTGATTTTCACCCAGTACGATGTAGAGGTTGTTCTCGTTGACCCGGCTTGAGTGAGGGGTGGGCGTGGCCAGATTAATGATCAGCCGAGTTTTATCAGCGGTTTCAACCAAGGCAATACTTTTGGCATTACCAACACCCAGTTCTCTGGATTTACTGCCCAGTTTATTGGTGACACCCGGCATATCCAGCGCAATACGTGGTGGCTGGTCAATGGTATAGCTTTGTGGTTTGGCTATGGGGCTATCAAAGGTCAGCTTCAACTCAACTCGGTTGCCGGGCAGCGACGCCACATCCAAAGCGGTTAAGGAGGCTGCCCAAGCAATCGGTGATAGCGATAGCAGTACTAAAAAGCGGATCAACGAAAAAATACTGTTTTTCATAAGTGCTTGCCGCGCCAAAAGTAGGTTGACTGTTGATTGTCTTTTTAGGCTGTCAAGAGGATCGTTCTTTTAAAGGCAAGACTTGTGGGCGCTCTGACCAGCCGCCGTCTCCATCCGGGACAATTTCAATGACTTCTATACGATCGCTACTGATGGATATGATTTTTCCATGATTGCGACCTAGATAATCTCCCATTTGTACGCGGTGGATGCTGCCCGCACCTCTGAGTAAGGCATAAGTTCCCGCTTGGTTAGACAGTGTGCCGACCATGGTAAAGTCGTCAATATTAAAGTTTTCTAAAAATTGTTTAACTCGCGATTCATTAGGTTTTACTTTTGACAGCTTAGGTTGTTTGACTAACTCTGTTTTTACAGTCAGTTGAAAAGGGCTGCGTAAGGTAGAGGCATTATAGGAAAACACTTCGTGAGATTTAAAGGCCGGCAGTGGCTCAATAGTGCCTTTAGGCTTGGCACGCACTTCGCTCATAAATTCTTTCAAGTCGTCAAAGCCTTCATCTGCGCTGCAGCCGCTCATTAGGCCAGCGATTATTATGAGTAAGAGGTGGTTATAGGTCATTTTTTCCCAAGCTCCTGATCACTGTAGCGATAGGTCTTGGCGAGGACGCTCAAGCGTAGCCGTGAGTCAGAGGTAGGTGTAGCTGGTCTTATATCAAAGTCATGTAGAGTGACAATGCGCGGTAGGCTGGTAATGCCGGCTACAAAGGTAGCAAGGTCATGGTAGTCACCAAAGACGGTTATTTGGATAGGCAGTTCTATATAAAACTGTCGAGTCGCCTCCGGTTGAAGTTTTATTTCCTCAAATTCAAGACCACTGCCCAGCCCGGTTCGGGTGATATCTTCTAACAGTCCAGGAACCTCTGTTTCGCGGGGTAGCTGGTGCAGCAACTCAGCAAAAGATGCTTCAAGTTCGGTCATTTGCTTTTTATAGGCATTTAAATTTGCCGCTTGAAATGACTTGGACGAAAACTGCTGCTTTAGTGCAGTTTCACGATCACCTAGCTGAGATAGCTGCAGTTGCAGATCCGTAATGTAAATATTGTAACCCAAGAATAATACTGATATCAGCGCCAGTATGCAGGCTACAATCTTTATGGGAAGGGGCCAAGCACCAAAATTATTGAAATCAATCTCGGAAATATCCGTCTCGCGTAGGCTAGTTATGACTTCTGTAAGGTTCATTGGCTGTCTCCTGCCGCCTTAGGTTGAACCTGTTGCACGCTGAGTTGGAAGCGGCTTTTTTGGCCTGCTTCTCGGCTGTTAGCGGCTTTCACTTCAGTAAGGTTGGGAGCATGTAGCCAATCAGAGGCATCTAGGTTACGCATGAGGCTGGAAACTCGAGCATTGGATTCGGCAAAACCGACAACAGCAATATTCTTGCCCATCATTTTGACCTCACTAAAGTACACGCCTTCGGGTAAGGTTCGAATAATCTGGTCAAAAATATGTGCAACTACAGGTCGGTTACCCTGTAAGTCTTCAATGATTTTCATTCGATCAGTGAGTTGCTGCCGACGCTTTTTAAGCTCACTGATTTCTCTGATATTGCGATCAAGAACAGCAATCTCGGCGCTGATAAAGGCATTGCGGGCCGTTTGCTGTTCAATACGTGCAGTGAGGTATTGATCGGCCAGAAATACCAGTCCGCTGGCAACCATTAAGGAGGCTGCTAATGTGGCTAGAAATTGTCGTCTGCGCTGTTCGCGCCGTTGTTCGCGCCAAGGAAGTAGGTTAATTCTGGCCAATTTAGTCGAAACTCCTCATGGCCAGACCGCAGGCGATCATCAGAGCAGGTGCGTCGCTGGCTAGGATGCCTGCGTTAATTTTGCTGTTGAGGGCCATCTCGGCAAAGGGGTTAGCCACCAGTGTGCGTGTGCCGATACGCTGTTGGATCAGATGATCAAGGTCGGGAATAGAGGCGGTGCCACCTGCCAGTAGAATGCAGTCCACATCGCTGAATTGCCCAGAGGCAAAGAAAAACTGCAATGAGCGCGATACTTGTTGCACTACGGCCTCTTTAAACGGCTGTAGCACCTCTGTTTGATAATCCTCAGGGAGACCGCCTTTCTTTTTGGCTAATCCAGCCTCTTCCCAACTTAAGCCGTAGCGGCGCTGAATTTCTTCGGTCAATTGCAGTCCGCCGAACAGTTGCTCGCGGCTATATACGGTGCGCCCGTTGTGCAGGACGCTTAGGGTGGTCATGGTGGCTCCGATATCCACAATGGCCAGCGTTAAGCCCTCTTGGCCGCTACCAATCTGCGGCTCTAGCAGCGTGCAGGCACGCTCTAGGGCGTAGGCTTCCACATCCACGACTTTGGCGGTTAAGCCTGCTAGGTTTAGGGCTGACTCGCGCGCTTCAACGTTTTCGTTGCGGCAGGCTGCCAGCAGTACCTCGACCCGGTTAGGGCTGCGCGCAGAGGGGCCCTGCACTTCAAAATCAAGGGCGACCTCTTCTAGTGGATAGGGGATGTACTGGTCAGCCTCAAAGCGCAGTTGTTCTTCTAGCTCGTCTTCATTGAGCTCAGCATCCATCTCGATGAGCTTAGTGATGACGGCTGAACCCGCTACTGCCACTGCGGCGGTGCGTGCCTTGGTGCCAGACTTTGCCACCACGCGCGACAGCGCTAAGCCTACGCCATCTAGGGTGACGATGTTCTTTTCAACCACTGTGCCTTGGGGTAGGGGTTCTACGGCATAGGCTTCAACGCGATAGCGTCCTCGTGAGAGGCTAAGCTCTAGCAGCTTCACCGAGCTTGAGCTGATATCGATCCCCAGCAGTGTGTGTACTTTTTTGGTAAATAGCTCAAGCACGGCTAATTTCCTGTCTCTACGCATCCGCGATCTTTGCCGCGCGAATAGTAATAATACGCCATCATGCAAAATATCAGAGTAGGTCGCATGGCAAATGCGCTTCGCCCTGAAAATTTTCTATACTATGTGCCCATCACCTGAGTGTTCCGTTCAGCCCCAAGCAGCCTGTTTCAGTGCATGCTTTTTCAGAGAAATATCTAGCATCCAATGCCCGTCCTGAAGTTTTTTCTCTGGTTATGCCTTGCCATTTTGTCCGGGTTGTCCATCGGTCTTGGCGGCGCTTTTTTATACCTCTCGCCTAACCAGCCCTCCGTTGAGGCACTGCGCCGTATTCAGCTACAGGTTCCTCTGCGGGTGTATAGCAAGGATGAGAAGCTGATTGCCGAGTTCGGCGAGATGCGCCGCGCCCCAGTGCGTTTTGCCGATATTCCTCAAGACTTCATCAATGCGCTCTTGGCTGCTGAGGATGACAACTTTGCCAACCACTACGGCGTCGATCCCTCCAGTTTGGCACGGGCCGCTACGCAGTTAGTGAAGACAGGGCACATTCAAACAGGTGGCAGCACCATCACCATGCAGGTGGCTAAGAATTACTTCTTGAGCAGTGAGCGCAGCTTTTCTCGCAAAATCAACGAAATCCTGTTGGCGTTGCAAATCGAGCGCGAACTAAACAAAGAAGAGATTCTAGAGCTGTATGTAAACAAGATTTATCTCGGCAATCGGGCTTATGGCATTGAAGCGGCTGCCCAAGTGTATTACGGAAAGTCGATTCGCGAGCTAACTGTAGCGCAAATGGCCATGATTGCGGGACTGCCCAAAGCGCCTTCGCTGTTCAATCCCTTAATGAACCCTACTCGCAGCAAAGAGCGGCGTGACTGGATTCTCGGGCGTATGCACAAACTAGGGCTATTGGATGAGATGCGCTATCGGCAAGCACTGCTGGAGCCCATTGATGCCCGCTACCATATGTCGCAACCTGAGTTGGATGCGCCTTATATTGCCGAAATGGCCCGTGCCGAGATGGTGGGCCGTTATGGTAGTGCTGCTTACACAGAAGGCTTTCGGGTATTCACCACCATTAGCAGTGAGCGCCAAGAGATCGCCAGTCGTGCCTTGGCCGACGGTTTGATTGAATACGATCAGCGCCATGGTTATCGCGGTGCAGAGGGGCGAATTACCGGTAAAACCCGGCAAGAACAGTTGCAAGCCTTGGCTGCCTATCGAGTATTAGCGGGTTTGCAACCTGCCTTGGTCACTCAGGTGGGTAAGGATGCCATTCAGGTAATGACCCGTGATGGCGCTACCCAGACGGTGGCTTGGGCCAGCATGCAGTGGGCAAGGCCTTACCTAAACACCGATAGCTTAGGCGTTCAGCCGCGCCGCCCTGCCGACGTGGTGCGCCTTGGCGATGTGGTGCGTATTCGCATAGATGCCGAGGCTAAGGTCAGTTTCCAGCAAACGCCTTTGGCTCAAGCGGCCTTGGTGTCGCTCTCTCCTAAGGATGGCGCTATTCAGGCACTGGTGGGCGGCTTTTCCTTTGGTCAGAGCAATTACAACCGCGCCACTCAAGCGAAACGTCAGCCCGGCTCAAGCTTTAAACCCTTTATCTACAGTGCGGCCTTGGATGCAGGCTTTACCGCTGCCAGCATGGTTAACGATGCACCCATTGTGTACATCGAAGAGGGCATGGATAAGGTTTGGCGTCCCAAGAACGACAACAATACCTTTTTGGGGCCGATCCGCGTGCGTGAGGCGCTGTATAAGTCGCGCAACATGGTGTCGATCCGCTTGCTGCGCGCCATTGGTATTGATTACGCCATCGACTACATCAGTCGTTTTGGGTTTAACCGCCAAGATTTACCACGCAATCTGTCCATTGCGTTGGGCACCGCTGCTCTATCTCCCCTAGAGGTGGCTACAGGTTGGGCGGTGTTTGCTAACGGTGGCCGCAAGGTGGACTCTTATCTCATTGAGCGCATTGAAAACCACAATGGCACCCTGTTGTTTCAGGCCAATCCCAAGCGAGTACCGGATGCCCCTTCGGCGGCAGCTGTGAGTCATGCTCCGTCTAGCTCTAATTTGGTAGGTGTGCCCTTGTCCCCTGAGGTGACGCTGAGCGCCGCTCCAGCAGTAGCCGAACAGGTGATTGATGAGCGCACCGCCTACATCATGACCAGTATGCTGAAGGATGTGATTACCCGTGGCACAGGGCGTCGGGCTATGGAGCTGGGGCGCAATGATTTGGCTGGCAAAACCGGTACCACCAATGATGCCATCGACAGTTGGTTCTCTGGCTATAACCCGGATTTTGTCACCACGGTGTGGGTGGGCTTCGATCAGCCGCAAAGCTTGGGCAATAAGGAATACGGGGCCAGTGTCGCTCTGCCAATCTGGATGAGTTACATGGGCACGGTGCTACAGGGGCGGCCTGAGCGCTCCTTGCCGGAGCCTTCTGGTTTGGTGACGTTGCGGATTGATCCGGTTAGTGGTCGCGCCACTTCGCCAAGGGCTGCCAATGGCTATTTTGAGCTGTTCAAGAGCGAGGACACGCCTCCGCCTATGAGTGAAATCAGCTCAGGACAGCGGGCTCCGGAAAGTCCGCTGCCCGCCTCCGAGGTACCGGAGATGGCGGTGCCCATGGATCTGTTCTGAGTTAAGGACAGAACCATGGGCTTGCCTCATTACTCGCTGAGGGCCGCCTGTTGTTTCTCAAAGAGGCTGCGGAGGCCGGTTTGAGCCAGAGCGAGCATGGCGTTGAGTTCTTCAGGGTGGAAGGGCGCGCCCTCGGCGGTGCCCTGTACTTCAATGAAGCCGCCGGCGTCGGTCATCACCACATTGAGGTCGGTTTCAGCGCTGGAGTCTTCTTGGTAATCCAGATCCAGCACTGGTACGCCCTGATAGATGCCCACGGAAACTGCCGCCACCATCTGCTTGAGCGGATCTTGCTTGAGAGTGCCCCGGCTTTTCATCAGGCGCAGTGCATCGACCAGTGCCACCATGGCTCCAGTGATGGAGGCGGTGCGTGTGCCACCATCAGCTTGAATCACATCGCAGTCGATGTAGATAGTGTTCTCACCCAGCTTGCTCATATCCAAGGCGGCGCGCAGGGAGCGCCCGATCAGGCGTTGGATTTCCAGCGTGCGTCCACCCTGTTTACCACGGCTGGCTTCCCGTGCGTTGCGATCGCCGGTGGCGCGGGGCAGCATGCCATATTCGGCGGTGAGCCAGCCTTGACCCTGTCCCTTGAGAAAGCGTGGCACGCCGCTTTCAACGCTGGCGGTGCAGATGACTTTGGTATCGCCAAAAGCTACCAGCACTGAACCTTCGGCATGCTTGGTGTAATGGCGAGTAATGCTGATCGACCGCAATTGGTCGGCGGCGCGGTCGCTGGGACGCTTCATCGGGGAACCCTGTGTTAGGAGGCAGAAAAGGTGGAGTTAGCGCGCATTATGGCTGTTTTCCTTGGTGTGTACGCAAGGCTTCATAGTCGGCCATCAGGCGCTCAAGGGGAAAGGCGACTAGGCGGCGGCGCTGCAAATAGCTACGTAGGTGGGCAAAGTTACGCCTGACGTGCCACTGGCCTAGCGGAAACCACTTAAAGCGAATGTCGAGAAAGTCGATCAGCCCGAACTGCTGCTCGGTGGCCTGCAGGATGTTGCCAAGGTGTAGGGAGCGAAAGTAAATCCCTTGGCGGTGTAGCTTCAGAATGTAGCGGGCTAAGGCTGGGATCATCGCTTCAAGATTGGCGGGATCTTGATGGTAAAGCTGCTCTAGCGTGCGCCCCGGCAGCGGGTGATACAGGCAAGCGCTGACGCCGTTGTGCCGATCAATCCAGACGGCTTCAAGGATCTGCGGGGTCAGGATGTCCATCTGCTGCAGGCGCTGGGCGTGTTGGGTAAAGCGCTGAGCTTCTGGGAAGCAGCGTACCAGCAGCGGATGGCGACGGCTGCGGAAAATCTTCAGGTAGCGGCCATCATCCCGGCGCAATACCTTGACGCCGTGGCTGTCTTTTTCCAGTACCTCGCTGTGGGCGAGCCAGTCTTGAAATTCATTTGCTGTTACAGTCCGCATCGGTTTCCTCTATCTATATCTGCTCCTGCGGCAGGATGACGCCAAGGCTAGTCATGCTGGCGATCTGCTGCGAGCATTCACAGGTTGCTGTCGTGTTTGGGTGCTGCCATCCGGCGTTGCACCTCCGCCAGTCCGTTTGAGCCACTGTGAAGGGTTGGAAGAAGCTTATGTCCGATACGGGTAGCCAGTCTTTGAACGCATTGCATATTGCGTTTGGAGTAGATGAGCACTACGTGCATCCTATGGCTGTGACCATGGCCTCGATTATTGCCAATAATCCGGGCTTGGCGCTGGTGTTTCATGTGTTCATTGCTGATGTGTCGCCTAGTAGTCGCGAGCGTTTGGCACAGTTGGCAAGTCAATCGGGTCAGCGGATTGATATTCATGGGGTTGATCTACAGGCCCTAGTATCAGGGGTCAGCGCTCAGCAGCAGAGCCATGCCTATATCTCCAAGGCTGCCTATACGCGCTTGCTGATTCCTGAGGCGCTGGCCGCCATCACCGATCGGGTGCTTTATCTAGATGCCGATATTCTCTGTCTGGGTGATATTTCCGGCCTGCTGAATTTGGATCTGGAAGGCGCTACCGCCGCCGTGGTGCGCGATCTTAACGCATTGGGTATGCGCACGCGTTTGAGCCATAAGCAGTTGCTGCTGCGCGATTATTTTAACTCGGGGGTATTGCTGATTGATATTCCGCGCTGGCTTGAGCAAAAGGTCTCAGAGCGAGCGCTGGCCAAGATCACCGATCCACTGCTGAACCTGAAGTACTTTGATCAGGATGCCCTGAACATTGTGCTGGAAGGCAAGGTGCGGGTCATCGACAGTCAGTGGAACTGCCAATATCCGCTGACCAGCCGTCTGAGAAAGGGTAAGACGCAGATGGATGTTCCCGCCGATACCCGCTTTGTGCATTTTATCGGCCCTTTGAAGCCTTGGCGCACCTGGAGTCCCCATCAGTCCCGTGAGCTATTTGTGCAGTATCAAGCCCTCTCACCCTGGGCGGGCACTGACTTAGACGAAGGCTTTACGCCGCGCGAGCGCCACGTCTATCTGCGCTTTATGTACCGGCATCTGTTCAAAGAGCAGCAGTGGCTAAAGGGGCTGCTTTGGTACGTCAAATTCCTGCGTCATAAGCGTTCGATAGCCTAGATCTAGGCGTTCAACTGTCCGGTCGCCTATCGCTAAGGCTTAGAACTGCCTCGGTGACCGGATTTCACTGTTACAATCCGCCCCCTCTTTACCGGTTACACGAGACCTTCCATGGCCCGTTTTGCCCAACAATCCAGTCTCGGGGTGTATTGGCGACTGTTGACCTATGTGCTGCCGTATTGGCGCTGCTTTGTGATCAGCATCGTCGGTTTTCTGTTGTTTGCCTCCGGCCAGCCGATGTTGGCTGAGATGCTCAAGTACTTTCTGGATGGTCTACAGAACCCGGATGGCGCGAAATTGCTGGGTGTGCCGCTGGCCTATGGCGTGCCGCTGGCGGTGATTCTGATTGCCCTCTATCAGGGCGTAGGTTCATTCTTGGGTAACTACTATTTGGCCAAGGTATCGCGCGGGGTGGTGCATGATCTGCGCTGTGCGCTGTTCGATAACCTGCTGACGCTGCCCAATCGTTATTACGACAACCATAACTCTGGGCATCTGATTTCACGCATCACCTTTAACGTGACCATGGTGACTGGCGCGGCCACCGATGCCATTAAGGTGGTGATTCGCGAAGGCCTGACTGTAGTCTTCCTGTTCGGTTATCTCTTGATGATGAACTGGAAGCTCACCATGGTGATGCTGGCGATTTTGCCGGTAATCGGCCTGATGGTGCGTTCAGCCAGCCGCAAATTCCGCAAGCAGAGCAAGAAAATTCAAGATGCCATGGGTGATGTGACCCACGTGGCTTCTGAGACCATTCAAGGCTATCGCGTGGTGCGCAGCTTTGGTGGCGAACAGTACGAGCAGCAGCGTTTCCAGCGCGCCAGTGCGGATAACATGGAACGCAGCATGAACATGACCCGCACCCAAGCGGTGTACACGCCAACCCTGCAACTGGTGATTTACACCAGCATGGCGGCTTTGATGTATCTGGTGCTGAACCTGCGTGGCGATGCCTCACCGGGGGAGCTGATCGCTTACATCACGGCGGCGACGCTGTTGCCGAAGCCGATTCGCCAGCTCTCGGAAGTCAGCGCCACCATCCAGAAAGGCTTGGCCGCAGCGGACAGCATTTTTGCCCAATTGGACGAAACCCCAGAGCAGGACAGCGGCACTGTGGAGCGCGCACAGGTCAGTGGACGGCTTGAGGTGCGCAACCTCGACTTCAGCTATCCCGGCACCGACAAACAGGTACTGCACGGCATCAGCTTCAGCGCTGAACCGGGGCAGATGGTGGCCTTGGTGGGGCGTTCAGGCAGTGGAAAATCCACCTTGGCCAACCTAATTCCGCGCTTTTATCAGCACACGGCAGGCAGCATTCTGTTGGATGGCGTCGCGGTTGAAGACTATCGGCTGCCGAATTTGCGCCGACACATTGCCTTGGTCACTCAGCAGGTCACCCTGTTCAACGACAGCATCAACAACAACATTGCCTATGGCGATTTAGCCGGAGCGCCCCTCAGTGCGGTGCAGCAGGCCGCAGAAGCCGCCTATGCCCATGAGTTCATCGAGCAATTGCCTGATCGCTACCACACCCTAGTGGGAGAGAACGGCGTGCTGCTGTCCGGTGGGCAGCGTCAGCGTCTGGCCATCGCCCGCGCCCTGCTGAAGGATGCGCCGGTGCTGATTTTGGATGAAGCCACCTCAGCGCTAGACACTGAGTCTGAACGGCACATTCAAGCGGCCTTGGATAGGGTGATGCAGGGGCGTACCACCTTGGTGATCGCACACCGCCTGAGCACCATTGAGAAGGCTGACCTGATTCTGGTCATGGATCAGGGACAGATTGTCGAACGCGGCAGCCATACCGAACTCTTGGCCCTGAATGGCTACTACGCCCGCTTGCATGCTCGTCAGTTTAAAGAAAGCGATGCCCACCATGAGGAGCATGCCTGATGCTGGGATTTTTGCGTCTGTGGCGAGAGCGTGGCTGGACGCCCATTGAGGCCACCTGCTATCGACAGGCTTGGCAGCAGTGGGGCGGCAGCGTCATCACCCATCCCGATATCGTCGAGCGCTTGGCCGATCTGGCGGGGATTCCGGTGCGTTATTTAGGCTGCTATCAACAGGGTGAACTGGTGGCGGCCATGCCTTGTTGGGGGCAGCATTTGGCCTTGTCTAAGGAAATGCTCAAGCGTTCGGGTAAAAAACGCCTGTTCGATATGGGCAATGCTGAGGTGATTTTGCCCATCGCCGAGCAAGCCTGTGTACCGGTGCGCCAGCAGTTGCGCTATGTCTCCAGCTTGAATCAGGGCCAGATTGCTGGATTGCGCGAGCAGCCGGAACAACTGGCCATGGCCCGCCCTCACGAAGATTACAGTGGTCGCTATCGCTACAACCTGCGCCGCGACCTGCGCTTGATCAACGAGGCCGGTGGCTATTTGGGGCCGGTGTCGGCCTTAGCGCCCGATCAGCGTGCGGCTATTTATGCTGAGCTATTCCAAAAGCGCTGGAATTTTGAAGTACCCGGCAAGGCGCATTTGACGGAAGTCTTCAGCCTACTCAATGAGTTTATGACCGGCTCAGTGGTGTACCTAAGCGACGGGCAACCCTTGGCCATTCAGGTGCTGTACCGTGCCGAGTCGCCGCGCTGGGTGTCTGTGGAGTACATCAACGGCGGGGTAGACCCTGCTCACCAAGTGCTGGCCGCCGGTAGTGTGCTGACCTTTGTGAATACGCAAGAGGCTTGGGCAGACGCCGCTGCCTTGGGCAAATCGCTGCGCTATTCCTTTGGCCGTGCCGATCGCGAGTACAAGGATATGTGGTGCCATCGCGTGCCGGTTTATCAGGTCTGATGCCATGCTTGCCCGTAAACAGTTACTGCTGAAGCGGCACCGCCGTCAGAAACGGCTGATGGCCTTGGTGTTCCTACTGCTCTGTGGGTTGGCAGGACTTTTCTCCGGCTGGCTGATGCTGCTGTTGCTGGTGCTGGGTTGGCTGGCCCATGAGGCTTGGTTGGCCGATCATCTGTTCTATCGCCCGCAGGATGATTACTGCTACCGCTTCCCTGCAGGAACCCCTGCACTGACTGTCCGCTTGCACGAGGGCCGCTTACATGTGGACGGTGAGCTACCAGAACAGGCCGATACTCTGATCCTCGCTTGGCGAGTCAAGGCACAGCGCTGGGGCTATTTGTTTGATCCGCAGGTATGGATTGGCGAGGATCGTCAAGACTTCGAGCGTGGGGTAGATGGCCTGCGTTATCTCAACCTGTCTGGCCAAGCGGCAGCCTTGCGCAGTGGCCAACTTGAGTTACGTGGCCGCTTTTGCCAACTGGCCGCGCAGGGGACGCTGCACCTGTTGCATAACCCGGACTACAGCGCCCAGCGCCTGCTGATTATCGCGCCCCATGCGGATGATGCCGAGCTGGCCGCCTTCGCCCAGTACCGCCGCGCCGCTGAGGTTTGGCTGGTTACCCTGACCCAAGGTGAAATCGAAGCCGAGGCCTATCAGCCATTGGGTTTGGATAAGGCCGCTGCCGCCCGCTTGAAGGGCCGTCTGCGCGCTTGGGATAGCCTCGCGATTCCCCTATGGGGCGGTGTGCCCCAGCAGCACTGCCTGCAACTGGGCTACTACTGTCTGCAATTGCCCGCCATGTTGGCAAGCCCGGAACAGCCCTTTGGTTCGCGGGAATCTGGCGATGCTGATACCCGTCCGCTGCGTCAATACAACGCCTTAGCCTTGCCCGGTGACGATGGTCAGCCTACGGGCCACAACCTGCTGGCGGATCTCAAAGCGCTCATTGAACAGGTGCGCCCTGAGGTCATCATCACCCCGCACCCTGAGCTTGATCCGCACGCCGATCATGTGGCGGCTACCCAAGCCTTGCTGCAGGCCCTTGAGCAGACCGACTGGCACCCGCACACCCTGCTGCTCTACGCCAACCACCTGCACGATAACGACCGCTGGCCCATGGGCCCGGCGGGAATGGGCATCGCCTTGCCCCCGGCCATTGAGCCCTTGCCAGCGGATGGACTCTGGAGCCCCACGTTAGATAAAGCTGCACAATTGGATAAAAGCATGGCCTTGGTCATGCAGCATGACCTACAAGCTCGGCTATCCTTGAAGAAGCGCTTACGCCGCGCCATTCAGCGTCGATTAGCCGGGCGTGACTGGCCGAGTACAGGTGATGATGAGTTTTTCCGCAAAGCGGTACGCCGCCACGAGCTGTTCTGGGTGCGGCCCTTGCCCAGCCAATAAGCGTTTTAGCGCGGGCCAAAGCCCTGCGATCCTGTGACCCACCCCGCGCTGGCAGCGCTGTTCAGCATGTTATGATCGCTGCCAATCCGATAGCTGCCGGAGATTTCATGAAGCTTTGCATGCCGCGTTTTGATCAAGCTCCCGTCCTAGTGGTGGGCGATGTCATGCTGGACCGTTATTGGCATGGCAGCACCTCGCGGATCTCCCCAGAAGCACCGGTGCCGGTGGTCAAGGTCGAGCAAATCGAAGATCGGCCCGGCGGTGCGGCCAATGTGGCACTGAACATCGCCGCACTGGGCGCGGCCTCTTGGCTGGTTGGCGTCACCGGGCGCGATGAGGCAGCAGACACCCTGCGGGAACGTCTGGAAGCGGCCGGTGTTAAGCCATACTTTCAAGCCCTTGAACACCAACCGACCATCGTCAAGCTGCGGATTCTCAGTCGCCATCAGCAACTGTTGCGCATGGACTTTGAAGAGCGCTTTGACACCGATGCCGAAGCCTTAGCCACCGAGGTTGATGGCCTGCTCGATCAGGTCAAGGTGCTGGTGCTTTCTGACTATGGCAAAGGCAGCCTGCGTAACCATCAAGCCTTGATTCGTTTGGCCCGTCAGCGCGGTATTCCGGTGTTGGCTGATCCTAAGGGTAAAGACTTTGCCGTCTATCAGGGCGCTACCCTGATCACCCCCAATTTGGGTGAGTTTGAAGCCGTGGTCGGGCGCTGTGAGGATGAAGCCGATCTGGTGGCCAAGGGCGTAGCGCTCATCGCTCAGCTGGAGCTGGAAGCCCTACTGGTGACCCGTGGCGAACACGGCATGACCCTACTGCGTCCACAGCATCCTCCTTTGCACCTACCGGCGCGCGCCCGTGAGGTTTTTGATGTTACCGGCGCAGGTGATACGGTGATTTCCACCCTCGCGGCGGCCTTGGCGGCGGGTGAGGCGTTGCCCGGTGCCGTTGGTCTGGCTAATCTGGCTGCAGGCATTGTGGTCGGTAAGCTAGGCACTGCGGCCATCAGCGCCCCGGAATTGCGCCGAGCGGTGCAGCGTGAACAAGGCTATGAGCGCGGTGTTATGAGTTTGGAACAGTTGCGGACGGTCATTGAGGATGCTAAAGCTCAGGGTGAACGCATAGTGTTCACCAATGGCTGTTTCGATATCTTGCATGCTGGGCATGTGACCTACTTGGAGCAAGCGCGTGCCTTGGGTGATCGCTTAGTGGTAGCCATCAATGATGATGCCTCGGTGACGCGCCTTAAAGGCCCCGGACGCCCCATCAATAGTGTCGATCGGCGCATGGCCGTATTGGCTGGATTGGGCGCAGTAGACTGGGTGGTGAGTTTTGCCGAAGACACTCCGGAAAAGCTGCTAAGCGAGGTCAAGCCTGACATTTTGGTCAAAGGCGGCGACTACCGTATCGATCAGGTGGTAGGCGCAGATTTTATTAATAGCTATGGTGGCGAAGTTCGGGTCTTAGGTTTGGTGGAAAACAGCTCAACCACTGCTATTGTGGACAGAATTCGAAACCGTTAAATGGAATGAATGGGGGAGAGCGGGCATTATTCGATGAAAGTAAGCATTGGCGATAAGCGCAAGCAGGTAATGGATTTAGCCGGCACGTGAAGGTGCTGAAAAAAGGGAAAGCGCCGCCGGTAGCACCCATCGGCAGGCCCGTCCCAAACAGGTTGGTGTGAGAGGCACGGTGTAGTGTGCTGCAAGCGAGCCGCGCCTTCCCATCAAAAGGATCCCAACCCGCATGCCCTCAGCAGGCATGAGTGGTTCTTAATTGTTGGAAGCACAAGATGATCGGAATCAAAAGTATCGCCAGCTATATCCCGGCGGGCCGGATCGACAATATCGCTCAGGCCGCCTCCTTTGATCGGGACGAGGAGTTTGTGCTGTCTAAAATCGGCACCACCACGCTTTCTCTGAAAGGTGACGCCGAGGAAACCTCAGATCTATGCGCCGCTGCCGTGCGCAATCTACTCGCCAAAAACCCAGAGCTGAAGCTTGATGCCATTGAGGCGCTGATAGTGGTCACCCAAAACGGTGATGCTGAAGGCTTGCCGCATACCTCCGCCATCGCACAGCATAAAATCGGTTTGCCTAGCAATGTGGCCTGCTTTGATGTCTCCCTAGGTTGCTCAGGTTTTGTCTACGGCCTCTATGTGCTCAAGGGCTTTATGGAAGCGGCGGGCCTGAAGAATGGCATTCTGGTCACCGCTGACCCCTATTCGAAGATCATGGATCGCACCGACCGCCCCACCACCTTGCTGTTTGGTGATGCCGCCACTGCTACCTGGATTGGCAGCGATCCGGTGTGGAAACTCGGCCCATCCAGCTTTGGCACCGACGGTAGTGGTGCTGAGTATCTGGTAGTGAAAGATGGCCATTTCCATATGAATGGCCGTCAGGTGCTGGGCTTTGCCAATAGCAACGTCATCCCGCAGATGGAAGAAGTGCTGAGCAAGGCTGGAATGACCTTGGATGAAGTCGAGGCTATCTTCCTGCATCAAGGCAGCGGAGCCATCGTTGAGCTTTTGACTAAAAAGCTTGGTGAGAATGGCCATAAAGCCGTGCGCGATCTGTGTGGCGCGGGGAACACCGTATCATCCACCATTCCGCTGCTCTTGGAGCGTTATGCCTTCGAATCGAAGTTCGACTCTTTGGTGATGAGCGGCTTTGGTGTGGGGTTGTCTTGGGCTTCGGCGCTGTTGCTGCGCAATAAGCCCTGATGCTCAGTGAGCCGGGGTGAAGCTTGGGTTCACCCCGCTGTCTTCCTTTGGGCTGATTAGCCCACCATCTGCTGAGTATCCGCTGGGGGTAACGCCTGTTGGTTGTTGCTCCACCAGTCTTTCCAGCGGATGCGCTCCTCTCTGACTACCCAGCCTTCTTGTGGGGCAAAGCTTTCGGCCAGCCAGATGCCTCGGGTGCTGGCGGGTACTAGTTGGCCTTTGCGTAGCGTGTAGAGCGCATCGCGTGGCGCGCCCTGTTCCAGCGGAATCAGGTAAAGATCCGGGCGACTGCGCGACAGGCTGGCCACCAAGCGGCCTTCCTCAACGCGCTCATCCACATGGTATAGGCTGAGTTGCTTGGCCTCCTTGGGTACCTCAAGGTGCATGTCGTAGACCAGTTGCAGGGATGCGGTGGGCAGGTGTACGTAAGCGCGCGGGCGTTCAATCAGTGGAATAGCGCCGCAGAGCACCGGGCGTGTAACACCACTGCGCGACTCCAGCCTAAAGGGGGCGGCCTCACGGTAGCGCAGGCTATCGGCGTAGGGGGTGGCCAGCCAGAGGTTGCCAAAGCGCCCGGTCAGCCAGCCTTCTGGGGTTTCTAGCAGGCATTCTTCGGCGATTTCTTGAATGGCTGGCAGCAGCGGCAAATTGAGTTCATGGGCGGGGACATAGCCGGAAATCAGTTTGAGCACCACATCACCGCGATCCTGCCGTTGTTGGCGCACCAGCACCCAAAAGCTGCGGCCTTGCCAGCGTAGGGTCAGGCGCACGGAAACCCCAAGATTGGCCAGCTCTAGCGCGAAACGGTTGGGATCTGCTACTTCGACGGGCCGCCGTCGCCCCAGCATCTGCGTAAAATTCAGGGGTGTGCCCAAACTTTGGTAACACAGGCTATCCGGGCCTGCCTCAATAAACAGTGGCAGGGTCTTAAATACGGCGGGGTTCTTGCGGACCAGAATTTTCGGCATAGCAGTCTCCGTCGAAACATGGACGCATCATGCGTCAGATTTGTTGTTCTAATACCGTCAGCGCACGAGCAACATTGGCCTGTAGATGCTGCGGGTTGATGGTGCCAATAATGCTACTGCTGATGCCGGGGCGTTTGAGTAGCAGTTCAAAACTACGAGCTATGGGGTCTTCTCCAAGCGTTAGGCAGGCGTGGCCACTGGCTAGCGCTTTTTTAATCAGAATGCCCTTGTGATGTAAGGCGGCGTAGTCGATCACCGCTTCTTCCTGCCGCTCATTCAGATTGTAGGTGACCATGGCGCAGTCCCCGTCCTGAAGTGCATAGAGCCCGCCCTCTAGGGTTTTGCCGGAGAAGCCATAGGCGCGGATTTTGCCTTCGCGCTTGAGTGCTGCGAGGGTGGGATAGACTTCGCTGTGCTGCAAAATCGCCAGATCATTGCCATCGGAATGCACCAGCACCAGTTCAAGGCGGTCGGTGTTGAGGCGTTGCAGACTGCGCTCCACCGAATAGCGTGTATGGCGCGCCGAGAAGTCAAAATGCGATTGGCCCTGTTCAAATTCTTCACCCACCTTGCTGACGATGACCCAATGCTCGCGTTGGCCGCGCAGCAGTTGGCCGAGCCGGACTTCACTGTTGCCATAGGCCGGGGCGGTGTCGATGAGGTTGATGCCCAGTGCGCGGGCCTCTTGCAGCAGTTGCAAGGCGTGGCGATCGTCGGGGATCTCAAACTGATGAGGGTATTTCACGCCCTGATCGCGGCCCAGTTTTACCGTGCCCAAGCCCAGTGGTGAGACCTGCAAGCCGGTGTCGCCCAGTGGGCGCAGAAAGTCGCTGAGATGGCTCATTTCAGCCGCTCCCAGAAGGGTGCGGCCAGCGGCGGTGTAGGCAATGCTGGGCGCTGCGAGGCGATACCTGAAGCTTGGATGGCGTCCCGCGCTAAGGCTGCCAGTACACGGTCGCTGAAGTCGGGGGCCAGCGCTAACTTGGTCGGCCAGCCCACCAACAAGCGCCCCTGTTCGGCAAGGAAGGCATTGTCGGGACGGGTTAGCCCGGATTGCGCTGGTTCTGCGCGGTCAACGCGCAGGGTTGCCCATTTTGACTGGGAAAGGTCGAGCCAAGGCAGTAGTTGTTCCAGTTCACGGCGGGCTTGTTGGATTTGCGCGGCGTCGTTGCGGGCTACGCCTTCGGCTTCGGCCAGCTCGCCGCCTAAATACCAGACCCATGCGCCGCTGGCAGTAGGATGGCTGGTGATGGTGATGCGTGGTTTAGGCCCAGCGCCCAAGCAGTGCGCGTATAGCGGCGTAAGGCTGGGCGCGCTGAGCATCACCATGTGCAGCGGGCGCTTTTGCATGGCCGGTTGGCTTAAGCCGAGGTGGGCGAGTAACGCCGCATTGCCGGCTCCAGCGCACAACACCGTGCGCTGGGCGTATATCGCTTGGCCATCCACCTGAAGGCCCGCCAGTTCGCCTGCTTTATCATAAAGAGGTGCTAGGTGTTGGCTGACCATGAGGCTATCGCCTGCCAGCTCCGCCAGCCGCGCCAGCAGGCTGGGAACTTCTAGTACCAGCTCATCCAGTTGGTAGACCCGACCTTTGAAGTCCGGGTGCTGCAAGGCGGCGGGCAGCGCAGTGCCAGACACCGCGTTAACGCGCCCGCGCATGGCCTTGCTGGCGAAGAAGCTGGTTAGGTTGCTCGCTAGGCTACCGGGCGACCAGAGATAATGTGCCTCAGAAAGTACAGGCACTCCGCGCAGATCCAGCTCACCGGTGCCCGCCAAGGCCTCGCGCCAGCGGCGGGGCATATCGGCAATCGCCTCCGAGGAGCCGCTGAGCATGCCATGCAAGGCGTATTTGGTGCCGCCGTGGATGATGCCTTGGGATTTGACGCTCTGCTCCCCGCCGAGGGCCGCGCACTCCAGCAGTCGGGTGCTGTATCCCGCACGGCGCAGGCGGGCATTTAACCAGAGCCCTGCGATACCGCCGCCCACAATCAGAATATCTGTGCTGAAGTCGGTCATCAGTTTTGCGCGAGAGACCCCGTACTTCAGTGCGGGGAGGGATAGCGCGGCCACGTCAGTGGCCCCTGTTCTCGCTTCCTTAGTTAACTGGCTATCTTTACAGTGGTTTTGATAAAGTGTGACGCATGGCTAACCGTGCGTACAAATACCGTTTCTACCCAACATCTGAGCAGGCTCAATTGCTGGCTCAGACGTTTGGCTGTATGCGTTTTGTTTATAACTATATTCTGCGCTGGCGAACCGATGCGTTCTTCCAGCAGCAGGAGAAGATCGGGTATCTGCAAGCCAGTGCGGAGCTCACCCGGATCAAGCGCTCCGGTGAGTTTCCGTGGCTGAATGAGGTTTCCTGTGTTCCTTTGCAGCAGTGTCTTCGCCACCAGCAGGCCGCCTTCAAGAACTTCTTTGCAGGCCGCACGAAGTACCCGGTGTTCAAAAGCAAGAAACATCGGCAGTCGGCTGAGTTCACTCGGTCGGCTTTCATCTACCGCGATGGCCAACTGT